>Ga0209347_1000017_pt1 | contig 436443 bp, 412 predicted proteins | sample AutmiccommuBRH23_FD_187382 | JGI IMG/M metagenome (GOLD analysis project Ga0209347, IMG submission 187382) | Deep subsurface microbial communities from Mt. Terri, Switzerland - Autotrophic microbial communities BRH/23 (SPAdes) (version 2) | ecosystem: Environmental > Aquatic > Deep subsurface...
CACCAGTTCGAACGGGCCTGGCTGCTGGCCCGCTGGTCACAGATGACCGGCGAGCCCCGCGCCCTCCCGGCAGCCCGCAGGCTCTACGCCGCAGGCCTGAAGGGAGTCGACCCGGCCCGCGGCGTAGCGATTAACGCCCTGAACGACGACTTCACCGTGCGCGACGCTAGCGCCCGCCTCTGGCCCCAGACCGAGTGGCTGAAGACCGCCCTGATCCTCGGCGAAGACGCCCTGGCGCCCGCCCAGGCCCTCACCCGCTACCTCGACACCCCAGTGACGGGCGCTTGGCGTGACCTCAGCCTGCCCTGCGGCGACTTCCGCCCCGAGCCCGCCCCTGCGAGTTCGTTCTATCACATCGCCGCCGCCAGCCAGGCTCTGCGCGCGGCCGGCGAATCTCAAAGGAATTAGGACCAACCCATGCAAGTGGCGATGATCGGGACGGGCTATGTGGGCCTGGTGAGCGGGGCGTGCTTCGCCGATTTCGGTCATGAGGTGACCTGCATCGACAAGGATGCGGGGAAGATTGCGCGCCTGCGGGAGGGCGGGATCCCGATCTTCGAGCCGGGGCTTGAGGGGCTGGTGGCGCGCAATGTGGCGGCCGGCCGGCTGTTCTTCGAGACGGAGGCGGCCGCTGCGGTGGCCAAGGCCGATGCGGTGTTCATCGCCGTCGGCACGCCCTCGCGCCGGGGCGACGGCCATGCGGACCTATCTTACGTCTATGCCGCGGCCGAGGAGATCGCAGGCCTCATGGACGGCTTCACCGTGGTGGTGACCAAGTCCACCGTGCCGGTGGGCACGGGCGATGAGATCGAGAAGATCATCCGCGCCAGGCGCCCCGACGCCCAGTTCGCCGTGGTGTCCAACCCGGAATTCCTGCGCGAGGGCGCGGCCATCGAGGACTTCAAGCGCCCCGACCGGGTGGTGGTGGGTCTGGAGGACGAGCGCGCGCGTCCGGTGATGAGCGAGCTCTACCGGCCGCTGTTCCTCAATGAGACGCCCATCGTCTTCACCGGCCGGCGGACCAGCGAACTGATCAAGTATGCGGCCAACGCCTTCCTGGCCATGAAGATCACCTTCATCAACGAGATGGCCGACCTGTGCGAAGCCGTCGGCGCCGACGTGCAGCAGGTGGCCAAGGGCATCGGCCTGGACAACCGGATCGGCGGCAAGTTCCTGAACGCCGGGCCAGGCTATGGGGGCTCCTGCTTCCCGAAGGACACCCTGGCCCTGGTGCGCACGGCCACCGACTTCGGCGCGCCGGTGCAGCTGATCGAGACCACGGTGCGGGTCAACGACCAGCGCAAGAAGGCCATGGCCGACAAGGTGGTTCAGGCCATGGGCGGGGATGTGAAGGGCAAGAGGATCGGGGTGCTCGGCCTCACCTTCAAGCCCAATACCGACGACATGCGCGATGCGCCAAGCCTGGACATCATCCCGGCCCTCCAGGGTCTGGGGGCCACGATCACGGCCTATGATCCGGAGGGTGAGCGCGAGGCGCGCCATCTGCTGAAGGATGTGGAGTTCGCCGCCGAGCCCTATGCGGTGGCCAAGGACGCCGACGCGGTGGTGATCATCACCGAGTGGGATCAGTTCCGGGCGCTGGATCTCGACCGCCTGAAGACGACCATGAAGGCGCCGGTCCTGGTCGATCTGCGCAACATCTACCGGCCTGACGACGTGCGTCGCCAGGGGTTCGACTATGTGAGCATTGGGCGGGGCTAAGGCCTCGCCAGGTCCGGGTTCAACCCAGGGCCATCACGCTGAGCAGGCGCTGGACGATCCAGGCGGCGCCGGCCCAGAAGGCGACGCTGAGCACGGCGACAAAGGCAAGGCAGGCGATGGAGGCGGGACCCCGCTGCGCCGTTCCCTGCCCGCGCCCCGCCATGGCGGTGTTGCGAGACATACGTTTCTCCCAGTCGATCTTGTGTCATCGCGCCGGTCGAGCGGCGCGAACATTACGAGACTGACATAATCCTGGGAGGTTGGATAGGGTTTCCGAAAACCTGCCGAAGGTGGCTGAAATCCTTGTCAGGCCGCGGCCTGGCGGACGACGCCGGCGATCTCGTGCACGATCTCGAAGATCAGCTTCTCATCATCGCCCTCGGCCATGATTCGGATCAGGGGCTCGGTGCCCGAGGCCCGGACCAAGAGGCGGCCCGCCCCATTCAGGCGCTCTTCAGCCTGGGCGATGGCGCCCTTCACCTTCGCGTTGTCCAGGGGACGGCCGCCGCCGAAGCGGACGTTTTCCAACAGCTGGGGAACAGGCTCGAACTGCCGCGCCAGCGCGCTCATGGGCTTGTCGGCCTCCTTGAGCACGGCCAGCACCTGAAGGGCGGCCAGCAGCCCATCCCCGGTGGTGGAGAAGTCCGACAGGATCACGTGGCCCGACTGTTCGCCGCCCAGATTGAACCCGCCCTCGCGCATCCGCTTCATCACCGCGCGGTCGCCCACGGCGGTCCGCTCCAGGATCAGGCCGCGCTCGCGCAGGAAGCGCTCCAGGCCGAGATTGGACATCACCGTGGCGACCACGCCGCCGCCGGTGAGCTGATCCCGGGTCGCCCAGTGGCCGGCGATCAGGGCCATGATCTGGTCGCCGTCGACCACATGGCCAGTCTCGTCACAGATCACCAGGCGGTCGGCGTCTCCGTCCAGGGCGATGCCGATGTCGGCGCGGTATTCCCGCACCATCTTGGCCATGGCCTCGGGATGGGTGGAGCCGCAGTCATTATTGATATTGAAGCCGTTAGGCTCGACCCCCAGACGGATCACCTCGGCGCCCAGTTCGTAGAGAGCGGTGGGGGCCACCTTGTAGGCCGCGCCATTGGCGCAATCGATGACGATGCGCAGGCCGTTCAGACTGAGCCGGCGGGGGAAGGCCGCCTTGGCGATTTCCACATAGCGGGCCTGGGAGTCATCGATCCGCGCCACCCGGCCCAGGGCGTCAGGCGCCGCCAGGCGTTCCTGCAGGCCCTCGTCCATCAGGGCCTCGATCTCCAGCTCACGAGCGTCGGACAGCTTGTAGCCGTCCGGGCCGAACAGCTTGATGCCGTTGTCGGAAAAGGCGTTGTGCGAGGCGCTGATCATGACGCCCAGATCAGCCCGCATGGAGCGGGTCATCATGGCCACCCCAGGCGTCGGCATGGGGCCCAGCAGGCGGACATCCATCCCCACGCTGGTGAAGCCGGCCACCAGGGCTGGCTCGATCATATAGCCCGACAGGCGAGTGTCCTTGCCGATCACCACCAGATGGCGGCGGGCGTCCTGGGACATGAAGACCTTGCCCGCAGCCATGCCGACCCGCAGGGCGACCTCGGCGGTCATGGGGTGGCGGTTGGCCTCCCCGCGGATGCCGTCGGTTCCAAAATAGGCGCGGTTGGTCATGGTCGGACTCGCGAAACGATCGGAAACCCAGATTTAGTCGACGTCGCGTTTGCGAATGCTAAAGGCGGCGCGGGGCGAGACTTTAGGCGCGCCGGAGCCATCCGGCAAAATGGTGAGGTTAGGTCATGTGCGGCATCATAGGCATTGTCGGCAAGAGCGATGTGCAGGGCCGGCTGGTGGAGAGCCTGCTTCGCCTGGAGTATCGCGGCTATGATTCCGCCGGCGTGGCTGGAGTGACCGCCCCGGGCCAGGTGGAGCGTCGCCGGGCCCAGGGCAAGATCCGCGCCCTGCAGGATGTGCTGGCGGCCCAACCCCTGGCGGCGACAGTGGGTATTGGCCATACCCGCTGGGCCACCCATGGGGCGCCGTCGGAGCGCAATGCGCACCCGCACACGGCGGGCCGCGTCACCCTGGTCCATAATGGCATCATCGAGAATTTCGCCGAGCTGCGCCGGGAGCTTGAGAGCCAGGGCCGGACCTTCACCAGCGACACCGACACCGAAGTGATCGCCCAGTTGATGGACGCAGAGCTGGGCGCCGGGCGCGATCCGCTGGCGGCGCTGAAGGCCACTCTAGACCGGCTGACCGGCGCCTTCGCCCTGGCCGTGCTGGTGGCCGGCGAGGACGGGGCCATCCTGGGCGCCCGGCGGGGGAGCCCGCTGGTGGTGGGCTATGGCGACGGCGAGATGTTCCTGGGCTCCGACGCCCTGGCCGTGGGGCCCTTCACCAGCCGCGTCGCCTATCTGGACGAGGGGGACTATGTCCGCATCGATCATGACGGGGCGCAGATCTTCGACGCCGATGGCGCGGCCGTCACCCGTGAGGTCAAGCAGCTGGCCCGGGCCGCGGCCCTGGTGGAGCGGGGCAACTACCGGCATTTCATGGAGAAGGAGATCCACGACCAGCCCGAGGGGTGCCAACGCACCATCGCGGCCTATGTGGACACCCTGACCAGCCAGGCGGCCATCCCTGGCGGGCTCGATTTCGCCGGGCTCGAGCGCATCCAGATCGTGGCCTGCGGCACCTCCTACATCGCTGGCATGATCGGGCGCTATCTGATCGAGCAGCTGGCCGACCTGCCTGTGGATGTGGAGATCGCCTCGGAGTTTCGCTATCGCCAGCCGGCCCTGCGGCCAGGCGCCCTGGTGATCGCCATGTCGCAGTCGGGCGAGACCGCGGACACCCTGGCGGCCCTGCGCTACTGCAAGGCTACCGGCATGCGCAGCGCCGCCATCGTCAACGCCACGGAATCGACCATCGCCCGGGAAGTGGACGTGGTCTGGCCGATCCATTGCGGACCCGAGATCGGGGTGGCCTCCACCAAGGCCTTCACCGCCCAGGTCAGCGTGCTGATCGCGCTGGCCATCGCTGCGGCCAAGGCCCGGGGCAAGATCGACGCCGCCGAGGAGGCCCGGCTGGTCAAGGTGCTGCTGGGCGCGCCGCGGCTGATGGCCGAGGCCATCGGCCTGGAAGACGCCATCAGCGCCATCGCCACCGAGATCGCCAAGGCGAAGGACGTGCTCTATCTGGGCCGCGGGCCCATGTCGGCGCTGGCCCTGGAAGGGGCCCTGAAGCTCAAAGAGATCAGCTATATCCACGCCGAGGGCTATGCCGCCGGCGAGCTGAAGCACGGCCCTATCGCCCTGGTGGACGACCAGACCCCAATCATCATCCTGGCGCCCTATGACGCCTGGTTCGAGAAGTCCGCCTCGAACATGAGCGAGGTCATGGCCCGGGGCGGCCAGGTGGTGTTCATCACCGACACCGAAGGCGCCAAGCATGCGCCGGCCGGCGCCAAGGTGGTGGTCACCGCGCCGTCCTCTGACCCCCTGGTCTCCACCCTGGTGATGTCGGCCCCCATTCAGCTGCTGGCCTATCATGTGGCCGTGCAGAAGGGCGCCGACGTGGATCAGCCGCGCAATCTGGCCAAGTCCGTCACCGTGGAGTGAAGGCGTCGGCCTTACGGGGCTGGCGGCGTGTCGGTGGCCGGCGAGGTCGCCGTCGGATCCATGGCGGCGGGGTCGTTGACCGGCGGTGGGGTCATCCCGTCAGCCGACATCGCCGGATCAGTCATGGCCGGGTCCGCCGGCGTCATGGGATCGGCCGGGGTCATGGCCCCCATGCTGCCGGATTCAGCGGGCATGGGTTCAGTGGTCTCAACCTCGTTATCGCCACAGGCGGCGAGGGTGATGGCGGCGAGCGCGCCGATCGACAGGGTGGTCAGGTTGCGCAGTTTCACGAGCTTGGCTCCCCTCGGGACGAATTTCCAACAAGGCGAACGCCATCTGGCGACCTGTGTTCCCAACGTCGTGATCGGTTCCCAGGACGACCGACTGCGGCGATGCGATTTCATCCGATGGTGGTGGATTTCACGCAGGGCCTCGTCTAGCGAATTGAAACGGCCATTGATGGAGGACGGACATGGACAGGCGCGTTCGCAAGGCGGTGCTGCCAGTGGCGGGACTGGGGACGCGGGTTCTGCCCGGGGCCAAGACCACGCCGAAGAACATGCTCAATGTCTTTGACCGGCCAATCCTGTCCTATGTGATTGAAGAGGGCCGCGCGGCTGGCATCGAACACTTCGTCTTCATCGTCGGCCGCGGTCAGGGCGCGATCGAGGACTATTTCGACGCATCGCCCGAAATCGAAACCGCCCTTGAGGCCAAGGGCAAGGCTGACATCCTGGCCGAGGTGCGCCGCGACCTGCCCAAGCCCGGCCAGATGAGCTTCGTGCGCCAGATGGCGCCCCTGGGCCTTGGCCATGCAGTGTGGTGCGCCCGCGACATCATCGGCGATGAGCCCTTCGCCGTCATGCTGCCGGACATGCTGATGGCGGCCGAACCCGCGGCGCTCGCCCAGGCCGTCAGCGCCCACGATCAGGTGGGGGGCAACATCATCGTGGTGGAGCCAGCGCCCGAAGGCGAGGCCCACAAGTACGGCATTGTCGATCTGGAGCGTCAGGCTGGCCGCCTGAACCGCATGCGCGGCATGGTCGAGAAGCCGGCGCCGGGAACCGAGCCCTCCAACCTGTTCATCAGCGGCCGCTATATCCTGCAGCCGGAAATCTTCCCGCTGCTGGAAAGGCAGGGAAAGGGCGCCGGCGGCGAAATCCAGCTGACCGACGCCATGGCAGAGCTGATGAAGGCGCAGCCCTTCCACGCCCTGGAGTACGAGGGTGTGACCTATGACTGCGGCGACAAGATTGGGCTGCTGCGGGCCAATGTGGCCTTCGCCCTGCGCCACCCGACCCTGGGGGCCGATGCGCGGACCGCGGTCAGCGCCCTGCTCTAGTCAGGGCGATATGTGCGCTGAGCCGCGATAGTTCTGGCGCATTCCCGCGCTCAGCGCTTCCCCAATGCTCCGGCGTTTGTTAGCCGTGGCGCAGGTAAAGTCCTGCACGGATCGGAGCGACGATGCGCGTACTCATTCTCGGCGGAGATGGCTTTTGCGGGTGGCCCACGGCCCTCCACCTCTCAGCCCGCGGTCACGAGGTGGCCATCGTCGACAACCTTTCCAGGCGCCGGATCGACGGCGAGCTGGGGGTCCAGTCCCTGACCCCGGTCCGGGACATCCAGGAGCGGATCGCCGCCTGGAAAGAGGTGTCGGGCCACGAGATCGGCTTCCACGACATCACCGTGGGCAAGGACTATGACGCCCTGCTGGACCTGCTGAAGACCTGGCGGCCGGACTCCATCGTCCATTTCGCCGAGCAGCGGGCCGCGCCCTATTCCATGAAGTCGGCCAAGCACAAGCGCTACACGGTCGACAACAATCTGAACGCCACCAACGACGTGCTGGCGGCCATCGTCGATTCGGGTCTCGACATCCATCTGGCGCACCTGGGCACCATGGGCGTCTATGGCTATGGCACCGCCGGGGCGGCGATCCCCGAGGGCTATCTGACGGTCAAGATCGAAACGCCTGAGGGCTGGGTGGAGCGGGAAATCCTCTATCCGGCCAATCCGGGGTCGATCTATCACATGACCAAGACCCAGGACGCCCTGCTCTTCCAGTTCTACGCCAAGAACGACCACCTGCGGATCACCGACCTGCACCAGGGCATCGTCTGGGGCACCCAGACGCAGGAGACCCGCAAGGATGAGCGGCTGATCAACCGGTTCGACTATGACGGCGACTACGGCACGGTGTTGAACCGCTTCCTGATGCAGTCGGCGGTGGGTTATCCGCTGACAGTGCACGGCGCCGGCGGCCAGACCCGGGCCTTCATCCACATCCAGGATACTGTGCGCTGCGTGGAGCTGGCCCTGGCCCACCCGCCCGAGCGCGGTGAGCGGGTCAAGGTGATGAACCAGATGACCGAGACCTGGCGGGTCCGGGATCTGGCCCAGATGATCGCCAAGCTGACCGACGCCGAGGTCGCCCACCTGGCCAATCCCCGGGCCGAGGCTGATGAGAACGACCTGGTGGTCGAGAACAAGTGCCTGCTGGACTATGGCCTCAACCCCATCCGCCTGGAGGATGGGCTGCTGATGGAAGTGGCCGAAATCGCCCGGGCCTATGCCAGCCGCGCCGATCTGAGCAAAATCCCCTGCGAGTCCCATTGGAACGCCGAGCGGGCGGCCGCAGCCAACGCTTCAGACAAGGCCGTGGCCGCCGAATAGGGGGCCAGGCCCATGCGGCTTTTCACCTTCGGCTACGGGTTTTCGGCCGCCGCCCTTGGGGCGCTGCTGAAGGCTGAGGGTTGGAGCCTGGCGGCGTCCTACCGACGCGCCGAGGACCGCGATCGACTGGCAGGCCTCGGGGTAGAGCCCGTCTCGGTTCACGATCCCGGCGGCCTGGCGGCGCAGCTGAAGGCGGCTGACGCGGTGCTGGTCACCGCAGCGCCAGACGCCGAGGGCTGTCCTGGCCTTCGCACCCTGGTTCCAGCCATGGCCCGGGGCGGGGCCTTTCCGGACTGGCTGGGCTATCTCTCCACCACCGGAGTCTATGGGGACCGCCAGGGCGGCTGGGCGTTCGAGTCGAGCCGGCTGGCCGCCCAGTCGATGGAGGGCGCCCGCCGGGTGGCCGCCGAGCGGGACTGGCTGGATGTGGGCAAGGGCATGGGCCTGACCACCACCGTCTTCCGTCTGCCCGGCATCTATGGCCCGGGGCGATCGACCTTTGATCGTCTGCGGAGCGGTCGGGCCAAGCGGATCACCGCGCCGGGCCAGGTCTTTTCCCGCATCCATGTGGATGATCTGGCGGCCGGGCTGGCCGCCTCCATCACCAGGCCCCGGGCCGGCGGGATCTACAATCTCTGCGACGATGCGCCAGCCCCCAACAGCGAGGTCGTGGCCTATGCGGCGCAGTTGCTGGGGCTTCCCGTTCCGCCGGAGATCCCGGTGGCGGAGGCCAAACTGGCCGGGCCAGCCCAGCGGTTCTATGCCGAGAGCAAGCGGGTCTCCAACGCCCTGGCCAAGGCGGAGCTGGGCTGGCGGCCGGCCTATCCGACCTATCGCGAAGGCTTGGCGGCCATCCTTCAGGCCGGAGGCTGAACCAGCTCCTCCACCGCCGCGATCAGCCGGCTGAGGTCCTGCGGCCGGGACAGGCGATGGTCGCCATCCTTGATCAGCTGGAACACCACATCGGCGCCGTTGATCGCCTGGGCCAGTTCCAGGGCGTGGCGCCAGGGGACATCGGCGTCCGCACCGCCCTGGAGGATGCGCACCGGCGCAGTGATCGGCACAGGTCCAGGCAGGATCGACCAGCGGTCCCCGTCTTCGAGCAGGGTGCGGGTGATCGGATAGGGATCGCCATAGTCGGACGGGCGCATCCAGACGCCGGTCGCCTCAAGGGAACGACGCGCCGAAGCATCAATCTCTGGCCCCATCAGCTTTTCGGTGAAGTCCGGGGCCGGAGCGACCAGCACCAGCCCGCGCACCTGGTCCGGCCGCACCATCGCCGCAAGGCAGGCGATCCAGCCGCCCATGGACGACCCCACCGGCACGACAGGCCCTGACGCCAGCTCGTCCAGGGTGGCGAGGGCGTCCTCCCGCCAGCGGGTGATCGTGCCCGCCGCGAAGTCGCCCCCTGACTCCCCGTGACCAAAATAGTCGAACCGCACATAGGCTTGGCCGGTCTCCAGGGCCCATTGGGCCAGGGCCTCGGCCTTGGTTCCAGACATGTCGGAGCGAAAACCCCCCATCCAGACCACAGTGGGGCCACGGCCGGCGATCCGCCGCCAGGCCAGGCCTGTCCCATCGGGGCGGCGCAGTAGTCCTGTTTCTTCGCGCATAGGCCTCCTATAGCGGCCTGGACGCCGCCATCCCAGGCCGACTGGGGTTTACCGAAGCGTGTTCTGCGGTATGCAGGGCCCCGTGACATTGCCCCCGGACTTCACGCTTCTGCAGGTCGTGCCCGAGCTCGACACGGGCGGGGCCGAGCAGACCACGATCGATATCGCCCATGCGGTGGTGCGCAGCGGCGGTAAGGCCCTGGTGGCCACCCGCGGCGGGCGCATGACCGCGCGCCTGGCATCGGACGGCGGGCGGCTGGCCCAGATGCCGGTCCAGACCAAGAACCCTCTGGTCATGCTGGGCAACGCCGCGCGGCTGGTGGACCTGATCCGCCGCGAGGGCGTCAGCCTGGTCCATGCCAGGTCCCGGGCGCCGGCGTTTTCGGCCCTGTGGGCGGCGCAGGCCACCGGAACCCCCTTCGTGGCCACCTATCATGGGGTCTATAACGCCCGCAGCCGCCTGAAGCGTTGGTACAATGCGGTCATGACCCGCGGGGACCTTGTGATCGCCAATTCCGACTTCACCCGCGACCATGTGCTGGCCGAACACAACCTCGACCCCGACAGGATCGTCAGCATACCCCGCGGCGTGGACCTGGAGCGGTTCAATCCCAACTGGGTAGGCCCCGAGCGTGTGACCGCCCTGCGGCGCGCCTGGAACATCCCGGTCGATCCTGGCCTCACCACCTTCCTGCTCGCCGCGCGTCTGACGCGGATCAAGGGGCATGGGACCGTCATCGCCGCGGCCGCCGCGCTCAAAGCCCAGGGCCGGAGCGCCTTCCGCATTCTGATGGTTGGCGACGACCAGGGCCGAAGCGCCTATCGCGCCGAATTGGCCGCGCAGATCGCAGCAGCCGGTCTGGAGGATCAGATCTTCCTGGTGGGCCATTGTGACGACATGCCCGCGGCCTACCTGCTGGCCGATGTGGCGATCCTGCCGTCCATCGTGCCGGAGTCCTTCGGGCGCACGGCGGTGGAGCCCCAGGTCATGGGGAGGCCCGTCGTGGCCTCTCAGCTGGGCGGCATGACCGAGACGGTGGTTCCGGGCGAGACTGGCTGGCTGGCGGCGCCCGGAGACGTGGACGCCTGGACCACCGCCCTTGGCCGGGCCATGGAGGCTGGGCCAGCGCGGCTGCAGGCCATGGGGCTGGTCGCCGCCAACAGGGCCCGCCGGCTCTACTCCGTCGACGCCATGTGCGCAGCCACCCTGCAAGCCTATGAACGAGTCCTGGGAGACCGGACCTGATGGCGCCCCGCGAGATCAAAAAGATCCTGGTGATCAAGTTGTCGGCCATGGGGGACTTCATCCTCGCCCTGGCGGCGGCCAAGCAGATCCGTCAGGCCCATCCCAAGGCGCGGATCACCCTTTTGACCACCCCGCCGTTTGAGGGGCTGGCCAAGCTTTGCCCCTATTTCAACGCCGTGGAGACTGACGGCCGGCCCGATGGGCTAGGCGAGTGGCTGGCCCTGGTGGGCCGGCTGCGCAAGGCCAAGTATGACCGGGTCTATGATCTGCAGACCTCTTCCCGCTCGAGCATGATCTTCCACGGCTTGCGGCCGTTCCCCCCGGAGTGGTCAGGGGTGGCCGCAGGTTGCGCCCTGCCGCATCGCAATCCGAAGCGCGACCGCATGCACACCCTCGAACGCCATGCCGACCAGCTGAAGGCCGCCGGCATCTGGCCGAATGCGCCCACCGAGCCTGGCACGGCGCCGGGCCCTGATGTCGCCTGGATCCTGCGCAAGGCCGAAGCGCCCCGCCCGGTGGCCGGGGGCATCGAGCCGCGGCCCTATGTGCTGATGGCGCCGGGGGGGTCGGCCCATCGCCCCGAAAAACGCTGGCCGGTGGAGCACTATGGCGAGCTGGCCCGCATCCTCTATGGCGCCGGCTTTGATATCGTCATCATCGGGGGTCCGCAGGAAAGCGCCATGGCCCGGGCGATCCAGCGCAGCGTCGGCAAGGCCCGCGACCTGACCGGCCGCACGGACCTGGCGCGAATCGCCATGCTCGGCGCCCGCGCCGCCCTGGTGGTCGGCAACGACACAGGCCCGGTCCATCTGGCCGCCGCCGCAGGACCGCCGACCATCGTGCTGTTCTCCAAGGCCTCCGACCCGATCCTGTCGGCGCCCCGAGGGCATGTGGCGGTGTTGCAGTCCGACAATCTGGCTGACATGCCCGTCGCCCAGGTGCTGCAGGCCGCCCGCGCCCTGGCCCGGTTTCCCGATGGGTCGAATGCTTGATCGCCTACGGGCGCTTCGTCATATAGTCTAGCGATCGGTCGGCGCGTCCGCGCGCCTGCGACATTCATTGAAACAGACTCAGGAGCTTTGCCTATTCGCCGCCCCATGCAGGCGCCGCCCCAGAAGGAAGGGCCGCGCATCAACGAGGACATCCGCGTTCCGCGCGTCCTGCTGATCGATCAGCAGGGCGAGAAGCAGGGCGTCATGCCCACGTCGTCGGCGCTGGAAGCCGCCGCGGAAGCCGGCCTCGATCTGGTCGAGATCGTGCCCAACGCGGATCCGCCCGTTTGCAAGATCCTGGACTATGGCAAGTTCAAGTTCCAGGAACAGAAGAAGAAGAACGAGGCGCGCAAGCGGCAGAAGGTGGTGGAGATCAAGGAGATCAAGCTCCGCCCCAACATCGACACCCACGACTACGAGGTGAAGTCCCGCTCGATGCACCGCTTCTTCGAAGAGGGCGACAAGGTGAAGGTCACCCTGCGCTTCCGCGGTCGCGAGCTGGCGCACCCGGAACTGGGCATGAAGCTGCTACAGAAGGTCAAGGCTGACTTCGAAGAGGTCGCCAAGGTCGAGTACGAGCCCCGCATGGAGGGCCGCCAGATGATCATGATCCTGGCGCCCCGCTAAGGGCGGTCATAGACTGAACACAGGAAGGGCCGGTGGCGACGCCGGCCCTTTTTTGACGCCCGCGTCAGACGCGGGGAGCGGGGCTGACGCGGGTCTCAGAAAATCTAGTTATGAGGGGCCTTGCCGGACTCCCGGCCTGCGCCTAACACCGGCTCATGTCGAACACTGCGCCTGGCGCGGCGACTCCGTCCGCTCTGGCTGCGCCGTCGCTGATCGCCGTCATCTTTATCAATATGCTGGGCTTCGGGATCATCGTTCCGTTGTTGCCCTTCTACGCCAAGTCGTTCGACGCCCCGGCCTGGCAGATTGCGCTGATCTTTTCGGCCTATTCGGCGGGCGCTTTCTTCGGTGAACCCTTCTGGGGCCGCCTGTCGGACCGCTATGGCCGCAAGCCGATCCTGATCAGCACCATCGCCGGCAACTGCCTCTGCTATCTGGCGCTCGCCTTCGCCCCCAATGTGTGGATCGCCCTGCTGGTGCGCTTCCTGGGAGGCCTGGCCAGCGGCAACGGCTCGGTGATCCAGGGCTATATCGCCGACGTCACCCCGCCGGAGAAGCGCGCCCGGCGCATGTCGCACATGGGCGCGGCCTGGAATGTCGGCCTGATCGTCGGCCCTTCGGTGGGCGGGATCTTCGCCCACCCTGAGGCAGGTCCCCTGGGCTTCCGTCTGCCCCTGCTCATCGCCTCGGGTCTGGCGGCGGCCTCGGCCCTGTCGATTCTGGTCTTCATCCGCGAAAGCCGCGCCCGCCAGGAGGTGTTCGAGCACCAGCCCAGCCGCTGGTCGGCCATTGGCGAGGCGGTGCGCCATCCCGTGGTCGGGCGGCTGATGCTGCTGACCTTCATGGTCGGTTTCGCCTTCACCGGGGTTGAGTCCATCTTCGGTCTCTGGACCCAGGCCAGGTTCGACTGGGGCCCGCGGGAGATCGGCGTCTGCTTCGCCTTTGTCGGCGTCTGCGCGGCGACCACCCAGATGTTCATCACGGGACGGCTCTCTGAACGGTACGGTGAAGGGCCCATGCTGGCGGTGGGCATGGCGCTCACCCTGGTCAGCGCGCTGGCCCAGCCCTTCGCCCCCAACGGCGCTGTGGTCATCGCCCTGATGTGCACGATGGCGGTGGGGCAGTCGGTGGCCTTCCCCAATGTCAGCGCGCTCATCTCCCGCACCGCCGACCCGCACCGCACGGGTCAGATCCTGGGGCTCAACAACGCCATGGGGGCGCTGGCCCGGGTGGTCGGTCCCTTCTGCGCGGGCCTGGCCTTCGCCGGTATCTCCATCAGCGGCCCCTTCTTCATCGCCGCCCTGATGCTGGCGCCGGCCATCTGGCTGGCCCTGGCCGCCAGCCGGCGGGCGCCGGCCATCGAGGCGGAGATCGAGGCCGCCCCTGAGGCCGAGGCCAGTCGGCCGTGACCGAAGCCGCGCCCAGGGAAGACCCGAGGGCGCTGATCGTCCTTCTGTCAGTCATCTTCCTGAACATGGCCGGCTTTGGCCTGGTCATTCCGTTACTGCCCTTCTTTGGCCAGGCCTTCGACGCCCCGGCCTGGCAGATCACCCTGATGTTCTCGGCCTTCTCCGTGGGCCAGTTCCTGGGCGAACCCTTCTGGGGGAAGCTGTCGGACCGCCTGGGTCGGCGACCTGTGCTGATCCTGACCACCGTCGGCGGGGCGCTCAGCTATGTGGCCCTGGCCCTGGCCCCTGGCATCTGGACGGCGCTCGCCGTGCGGCTGGTCAGCGGCTTTTTGTCGGGGAACATCTCGACCCTGCAGGGCTATCTGGCCGACATCACCCCGCCCCAGCAGCGGGCCGGGCGCATGGGCGTCATGGGATCGGCCTTCTCCCTGGGCTTCATGGTGGGGCCAGCCCTCGGGGGATTGCTGGCCCGCCCGGAACTGGGCCCGACCGGCTTTCAGATCCCCCTCTATGTGGCCGCCGCCTTTGGAATGGCCTCGGCGCTCGGGGTCTTTCTGTTCATGCGCGAGACCATTGTCCCGCAGGCCAAGGGCGCAGTGCGGCCGCCAGCGCCGCCCCGGGGGGCGGTCCTGCGGGAGGTCCTGGCCGATCCAGTGATCCTGCGGGTCTTCCTGATCAGCTTCGTGACCATTTCGGGCTTCGCCGGGATCGAGGCGACCTACGGCCTCTGGACCGAGGTGCGGTTCGGCTGGGGCCCGCGGGAGATCGGCCTAGCCTTCATGCTGGCTGGCGTGATCGGCGTGGTGGCGCAGGGATCGCTCACCGGCATGCTCGTGCGCCGCTATGGCGAGGGTCGGGTCCTGCTGGCGGGGCTGTGCCTGATGTTCGTCGGCATGGTGACCCAGTTCGCCGCCGTCGGCTGGCCCATGGCGGTGATCGGCCTGGCCATTGTGGTGTTTGGCCAGTCGATCACCTTTCCCAATCTGGTGGCGCTGATCTCCATGGCCACCCCGCCGGAGCGGCAGGGGGAGGTGCTGGGCCTGAACATGTCCAACAGCGCGCTGGCCCGCATTGGCGGGCCGGTCCTGGCGGGCCAGCTCTTCTCCCTGGTGGCGCCGGGGGCGCCCTTCGCGCTCACGGCCCTGCTGATCCTCCCCGCCATCTGGCTGTGCCTGCAGATCATGGCCAGGGTCACTGATCGTCGGGCCTGATCAGAGGCTCGCGCGACGGGCGCGGACTTGCCTTTTGTCCGGGCTTGGCGTAAGCACCCGCCCCTTCGGAGCCGTCTGGCCAACAGGCATGCCAGGACGGCTCATCAATACGCCAGAGGACGGGGCGCCTGGCGCTCCGCAAGTGAAATGCCGAAACTGAAGACGAAGTCAGGCGCCAAAAAGCGCTTCAAACTGACGGCGACGGGCAAGATCAAGGCCGGCGTCGCAGGCAAGCGCCACCGGCTCATCAGCCATAACAGCAAGTACATCCGCCAGAACCGCGGCACCAAGGTCATGAGCGCGGCCGACGCCCGCATCATCAAGACCTTCCTGCCCTACGGCCTGTGATCGGGAGCACATAAGATATGGCACGCGTTAAACGCGGTGTGGTCGCCCACGCCCGACACAAAAAAGTTCTCGAGCAGGCCAAGGGCTTCTATGGCCGCCGCAAGAACACCATCCGGACCGCCAAGGCCGCCGTCGACAAGGCCGGCCAGTACGCCTATCGCGACCGCAAGGTTCGCAAGCGTAACTTCCGCTCGCTGTGGATCCAGCGGATCAACGCCGCAGCGCGTCTGGAAGGCATGACCTATTCGACCTTTATCTTTGGCCTCGACAAGGCCGGGATCGAGATGGACCGTAAGGTGCTGGCCGATATCGCCGGCAACGATCCGATCGGTTTCAAGGCCATCGCCGACAAGGTTCGCGCCGCGCTGGCTTAAGGATTGCGGCGGGCTTCCAGGCCCGTCTCCGATCTCACTGAAAAGCCCTCCGGCGTCGCCGTCGGAGGGCTTTTTGCTGCGCGCCCTTCCCGCCGATACGACCACGCGATAGAGCACCCAGGCCATGACCGATCTGAACACCCTGAAGACCGACCTGATCGCCCAGGTGGACGCCGCGCCCGACGCCGCCGCCCTGGAGTCGATCCGCATTTCAGCCCTCGGCAAGAGCGGCCAGATCTCCGAGCTTCTGAAGTCGCTGGGCAAGATGAGCCCCGACGAACGCCGCGAACAGGGCCCGCTGATCAACGGCCTGCGCGACGCCGTCGCAGCAAGGCTCGCCGAACGCAAGGCGCAGATGGAGGCCGCCGAGCTGGACCGGCGCCTGGCCGCCGAAAGCGTCGACCTGTCCCTGCCTGCCCCGCCCCGGCGCCGGGGCAGCGTCCATCCCACCATGCAGGTGATGGACGAGATGGTCTCGATCTTCGCCGAGATGGGCTTCTCGGTCGCCGAGGGGCCGGACATCGAGACCGACTTCAACAACTTCACCGCGCTCAACTTCCCGCCCAAGCACCCGGCGCGGGAGATGCACGACACCTTCTTCATGGCGCCCGACGAGGCTGGTGAGCGCAAGGTGCTGCGCACCCACACCAGCCCTGTGCAGGTGCGGGTGATGCGCCAGATCAATGAGAAGGTCCCGGCCTGGGTGGCCACCGGCCAGGAGCCGCCGATCCGCGTGGTCGTGCCCGGGCGCACCTATCGCTGCGACTCCGACGCCACCCACACGCCCATGTTCCACCAGATGGAGGGCCTGGTGATCGACAAGGCGGTCCATATGGGCCACCTGAAATGGACCCTGGAGACCTTCATCTCGCGGTTCTTCGAGACCGAGGGCGTGGTCAGCCGGTTCCGCCCGCACCACTTCCCCTTCACCGAGCCGTCGGCCGAGATGGACGTCCAGTGCGACCGCTCCGGCGGCGACATCAAGATCGGTCAGGGGACCGACTGGCTGGAGGTGGTGGGCTGCGGGATGGTGCATCCCAACGTCCTGCGCAATTGCGGCCTGGATCCCGAGGTCTGGCAGGGCTTCGCCTTCGGCTTCGGCGTCGATCGGTTGGGTATGCTCAAGTACGGCATGCCGGACCTGCGCGACATGTTCGCCGGCGACGCCCGCTGGCTCGGCCACTACGGCTTCTCGCCCTTCGCCATGCCCAACCCGGCTACGGGCTTGAGCTGATCTGCATTCGAGGCGTTCCCAAGACCGGACGCCACCCTCCGGCGCAAGCGCGAAGCCGAGTTCGCCGCTTGCCCAGCCCCCTCGCAGGAGGGGACGGACCTGACGAGCTGATACGATGAAGTTCACCCTTTCCTGGCTCAAGGAACACCTGGACACCCAGGCCACCGTCGAGGAGGTGGTCGAGGCCATGACCATGGCCGGCCTGGAGGTCGAGCATGTGGAGAACCCAGCGGCCAAGCTGGCGGCCTTCTCCGTGGCCAAGATCGTCGAGGCGGTGCAGCACCCCAATGCCGACCGCCTGCGGGTGTGTCAGGTGGACACCAAGGACGGCCGCAAGGAGATCGTCTGCGGCGCCCCGAACGCGCGGCCTGGCCTGACCACCATCTATGCGCCGCTGGGCGCCTATGTGCCGGGCTCCGGCATCACCCTGGAGGCGCGCCCCGTGCGCGGCGTGGTCTCCAACGGTATGCTGTGTTCGGCCTCAGAGCTTGAGACCGCCGAAGAGTCCGACGGGATCATGGAGCTGCCCGAGAGCCTCGTTGTCGGGACCTCGGCCGCCGAGGCGCTCGGCCTGGAAGCGGTCATTGATTTCGAGGTGACCCCGAACCGCCCCGACTGGCTGGGCGTCGCCGGCATCGCCCGGGACCTGGCGGCGGCGGGCCTTGGCAAGCTGAAGGACCTCTCGGTCGCCCCGGTGAAGGGCGCCTTCCCCTGCCCGGTGTCGATCCGCCTCGACAGCCCCGAAGCCTGCCCGGTCTTCGCCGGGCGCCTGATCCGCGGCGTGAAGAATGGCCCTTCGCCGGCCTGGCTGCAGCAGAAGCTGATCTCTGTCGGCCTGCGCCCGATCAACACCCTGGTCGATATCACCAACCTGATCTCATACGACCGCGCCCGGCCGCTGCACGTCTATGACCGGGCCAAGCTGGTGGGTGATGTGATCGTGGCCCGCCTGGGCGTCGGTCGGGATGCGAGCGCGCCGTCCCACGCCGATGAGGCGACGCCCGCCGAGCACCATGACGAGCAGCTGATCGCCCTGGACGGCAAAACCTATGACCTGACCTCAGAGATGTGCGTCATCGCTGATGCGGCCGGCGAGCGCCCGGTGGGCCTGGGCGGGGTCATGGGCGGCGAGAGCACCGGCTGTTCGGAGGACACCACCGACGTCTTCGTCGAGAGCGCCTGGTTCGATCCGATCCGCACCGCCCAGACCGGCCGGACCACCGGCATCACGTCGGACGCCCAGTATCGCTTCGCCAGGGGCGTTGATCCCGGCTTCGTGGTCGATGGGCTGGAGCTGGCCACCAAGCTGATCCTGGAACTGTGCGGCGGCGAGGCGTCCGACGTCGTTGTGGCCGGCGAAGCGCCCGCCGCGCCCGGCCCCATCGCCTTTGACCGCACCTATGTGCGCCAGCTCACCGGCTTGACCCTGACCGACGGGCGTATCGACCAGATTCTGCGGGACCTGGGCTTCGCCGTGGACGGCGGCCAGGTCACCCCGCCCACCTGGCGGCGCGACGTCGAGGGCCGCGCCGACCTGGTCGAGGAAGTCGCCCGGATCGAGGGCTATGGCGCCCTACCCGTCGAGCCCCTGCCCGAGATGCCCCGGCCGGCCGGCGGCGTGCTGAGCGTGCGCCAGGGCCGGATGCGGACCGCCCGCCGGGCGATGGCGGCCCTCGGCTATGCTGAGACGGTCAGCTGGAGTTTCCTGCCGCGCAAGGCCGCCCGCCTGTTCGGGGGCGGCGATGACGCCCTGATGATCGCCAACCCGATTTCGGCCGACCTGGACTGCATGCGGCCCTCAGTCCTGCCCAATCTGATCGAGGCGGCCGGGCGCAATGCGCGCAAGGGGTTCGCCGATGTAGCCCTGTTCGAGATCGGGCCGATCTACCGGGACGATACGCCAGAGGGCCAGTCAGCGGTGGTGGCCGGCCTGATCGCCCCCCATGCGCCCCGGCGCTGGGACGGCGGCGGCGATGACCCGCTGTTCGCGCTCAAGGCCGACCTGATGGCCCTGCTGGACGAGTTGGGGGCGCCGGCCCTGCAGACCGCCCAGGGCTCGAGCTCATCCTGGTGGCATCCGGGCCGCTCAGCCCGCCTGCAACTGGGGCCCAAGACGGTCGTCGCCGAATTCGGGGAACTGCACCCGCAGGTCCTGAAGGCCCTGGACGTGGCCGGCCCGGTGCTGGCCTTCGAGCTCAACATCGACGCCCTGCCAGAGGGCAAACGCAAGGCGGTGAAGACCAAGCCGGCGCTCTCGCTCTCGCCGCACATGCCGCTCAGCCGCGACTTCGCCTTCGTGGTGGATGAGGCCGTGGCCGCCGGGGACCTGATCCGGGCTGTGGCCGGGGCCGACAAGGCCCTGATCGCTCAGGCGCGGGTCTTTGACGTCTATCGTGGCGCCAGCCTTGGCGAGGGCGTGAAGTCCTTGGCCGTGGAGATCCTGATCCAGCCGCAGGATCACACCCTGGGCGAGGCCGAGATCGAGCAGCTGTCGGCCAAGGTGGTGGCCGCTGCGGCCAAGGCCGTGGGCGCGAAGCTGCGGAGCTAGGGTTTAGGGCGCGGCGAAGGCCGCGCCCGGAGCCCATCAGAACGGGAAGAGGTTCCGCTGCCGGCTATAGGCCAGGTAGCCGATGTTGGCGCCCAGGCGCAGGCCGACGCCGGCCCGGATCGGCGCCAGGATGATGTCGCTGGCCTTCTGATAGTTCACGCCAAGACCGCCCACGAGATAGGCCGAGCCCTCCACGCCGGGGAAGCGCTGATAGATGGCGTCCGGATAGTGCAGGTTGTAGCAGAGGGTGAAGACCCGGCTGGCGTTGGCGCCCAGGTCCCAGCCGATGGAGGGCCCCTGCCAGAAGACCTCCTGGGTCTGGCGGTTCTTCATATAGAGCAGGCCGCGGCCATAGCGGGCCCCGATGCTGATGGCGGCTGAGCCCTCCTCGCCGGCGATATAGCCGGTGGGGCTGCCATTCTCGGCGAAGACGCGCTCGATCGCTCCGCCGGCGGCTTCAGCCGTGACGCCGAGGAAGTCGGAGACATCACGGACGATTTCGTCGCGGGAATAGGTGGCGGCCTGTTGGGCCTCCACAGGGAAGTTCGGGTCCTGCTCGGGCGGGGACGCCCCTTGAGGGGTCGGTTGGGCCGTGGCGCAGCCGGCGATGCCAGCCGAGCCGGCCGCCGCCAGTCCCCCTACGATCAGCTTGCGACGGTCCATGTGGATTCTCTCCTGATGACGTTGGGATCGTCCCGTCTCTCGAAGGCATGAATGGGGCAGCTTGGCTTAATGTCTGATTAAGCATGTTCGGGGGCTGGCCGCTCAGGGCGCCGGGGCGGTCGGCGCATTCAGATAGATCGGGTTGGACAGGGCCAGTAGCGCGCCCTCCAGGTCACGCAGCTCGACCCGGAGCCAACCCGGACGCCCCTGGCTGCGCCGGGTGAAGGTCACCTCCGCCTGCGCCCCGGCGGGCAAGGGCAGGACCTCCACCATCTCCCCAGGCTCGACCACATGCAGGCGGGCGGCCGGCGCCCCTTCGAGGGTTGCACGGAAGGTGATGACCCGACCCGCCGGCGCGGCGAGCTGACCGCCCATGATCGCCGTGGCCGCCCCCGCGCGGGCCTCCAGGTCGAAGGCCGCCAAACCCGGATGGGTGAGGTCGATAAAGACGCGGCCTGCGCGCAAACCCCCCATCAGGTCGCCCTGGGACAGGCGCTCAGCCCAGATCACCGTGGCGGGCCGGCCAAGGGCGCCTGGCGCCTCGACGGGACGGTCGGGATCATGGCTGTCGCTGCCGGCGATGGCGGTGATCTGGTGGCCCTGATCCAGCAGATCCTCCCAGAAGCCGATCCCGCTGAGCGGCGACTCCGCCCGCCCGCCGAAGGCGGCGATGGCCCCGCCGTTCAGAACCTCGATGGCGTCCACCGAAGACCAGTCGATATCGCCGCGCCAGCCGCAGCCCATGCAGGCCTCCCCAGACGGCATGCGCGGATGATTGATCGAGACGACGGCGCCAAGGTTGGTGGCCCGCGCCAACACAGCGTCCAGATCCTCCGCCCCGGGCGATCCAAGGCGGAACTCCAGGGGCGCGGCCAGGCCGAAGAGATTGGCGTGACCCTGGAATGTGGTCAGTTCCCGGCCGGGGATCAGCAGGATGTCGTCGAAATAGGGCTGCAGCTCCAGCAGGCCCTGGGCGTGCGAGGCGGCGTTGTGTTCGGTGAGCGCCACGAAATCCAGGCCCCGCGCCGCCGCCGTCTCGACAACCTTGAACAGGGGACAGGGTATGCGCTCCCCCCGACGGCTGCGGCAGGTCCCGTCGCTGTGGCCGGAATGGACGTGCAGATCGCCGCGCCACCATTTCGGTCCCGCCGCAAGGGGGGCGTCTGACAGATCCGCAAAGGGCGCATCCTGTGGCTCCAGCCAGATCTGCGCCTGATAGGTGGTGGTCACGCCAGGGCGCAGATTGGGGACGCCTAAAACGAGGTTCCAGGTCCCGGCCGGGAGCGGGCCTAGGAGATAGGACGGTGTGGCGTCACTGGCCGAGATCGTGAACCGGTCCCGGGAGCCCCCGCTCCACCCCCGGAAGCGCTCTGGATCACGCACCCCAAGATCGAGGGTCGTGCGCTCTTCGGCTCCATCGTGGCGGAAAACTACAGTGAGCCGTCCGGTCCCGGCCGGCACGGCGAAGGGCAGCTCGACATAGGTTTCATGGTCGGCCCGGGTGAGTTGGCCCTCCAGGCGGAGGTCGGCCGGGCGTTCAGGGACAGGCGCAGCCATCGAAGGGCTGGCGAACGCCAGGGCCAGAAGACACGCGATCGCCGCCGTCAGTCGCACCACATCCGCCCCCCGTCGCGCAGGCTCACCGGAGAGCCCACGCCATCCTGGCAGGATCAGCGCGGTCTTAGAACTCTTCCCAGGTGTCGTCCCTGGCCTGGGGCGCCAGTTTCAGGGCCGCCGAGCCGCGGGTCTGGGGGCGGGCTTGCAGACGCGACAGGCGAGGCGGCGGGGCGGTTGGGCGGTGGGCGGGCGCGCTGCGGGTTTCTGCGCCGGCCACCGAGAAGCGGCTGATCAGCCGGGTCAGTTCACCGGCGTCCTGGGCCAGAGCATTGAGGAAGTTGTCATTGGCGCTGAGGATGACGCCACCCAGCGCGAACTCGATGACCGCCTGAGTCCGGTTAAAGGCCGCAACAATCGACTCGGCCACCGCGAGCCTCTGCTCACGACTGCGGCCTTCGGCCTTGAGAGGAAGTTCATGGTTCACCAACCGGCTGGCTTGAATGGGAGCCTGCCTGTATCCGCAGCCGGTGGGCGTGTACTTGAATAGGCCAACAGTCGAAGCAGATTATTAACGGCCACGCTCTGCGATGAGATGTCGCTGGTATTGGCGCTCCGAAAACTAGGCTTAGCCGTCAAAGTTTGATCTTCATCAATTTTTGGAGTGGGAGCTCTCGCTCATAGAGCGGGTTTGTACAGTCCGCTCTCACTACCCCCCGTACGCATTCCGATAGATCTCGCCTGCTAACGGCCCCTTCACCGAAGTCTGCGAGGTTGGTCGGCCGAAAAAGGAGTAGCGTTTGTGTCGGCCCTGGCCTGTCTGCGTGTGGTGGTGCGATCTGACCAGTCCCACCATTCTGAGGAGCTGTTAGGCCAGCTGGTGGCCAAATTTACCACGGCCTTTCTGGACGTGCGCTGGTCGTGGCCGAGGAAGTTTTCGGCGATAAACCCCTATGCCTTCCTGCTGAACGACCCCCGGGCCGCGGAGCTAGACACCGCCGAGCTTGGACGCCTGTCGGCGGAATTGCACGCCCACCTGTTCGGCGAGGAGGATGCGGACGGATCGGACGTCACCGTCCTGCTGTTCGAGGGCGCCGAAGAGGCCATGGCGGCCTTTGCTGAGCTGAGTGAGCTGGAGCTGGCCAAGGCCATGGTCGATCCCCTGGCCGGCCCCGCTGGCGGTCACCTCAGCCGCATTACGCCGGATGGCCAGCGGCTGCGGTTGCCCCCCAATGCGGGGGAAGGCGAAGCGGACGCCCCAGGGTCATCGCCCCAGACGTCCAGGCCCCACGCCCCGGACCGGGACCCCAATCTGGAGGCGGTCCAGGGCATCTATTACAGCGCCAGACAGATCTTCGTGGGCGATGTGGTCGCCAGCACGCCGGCCGAGGCGCGGACCCATTTCAGTCTGGTGGATGGGGACGACCATCTGCCCGCCGACCCAACGGCCTTTGACGCCGACTGCGTGATCGCCGCCTTCAGGTTCCTGGCAGAGAGCCCCTCGGACGCGCCCATCTATCTGCCGGTCTCATTCTCCACGGTGCTTCGCCCCTCGCGGCGGGCGGCCTATGCCGAACTGTTGGCCATACTCCCGGCGTCTGACCGCCGCAGGCTGGCGGCGGCGGTGTATGACGTGCCCCGCGCGCCGTCCTTTCAAGCCCTGAAGCAGCTGCGGGACGCGCTCGACGCCCGGTTCAGCGCCATCGACCTGCGAACCCATGATCCGGCGTTTGAGATCGAGCAGCTCAGTCCCGAAGCGGTGACCAGCGTCACCCTGGTCCTGCCCCAGGCCGAGCCCGAGTTACGGCTGATCGTACTCAAACGCTTCATCGCCCGCCTGGAGGCCTACAAGCGGCGGCGGATCTGGCCAGGCGTCACCAACATCCGCAGCCGGCGGGAGCTGGATGTAGCCCTCGAGGCGCGGGTCCCCTTCCTCACCGGGCCCGGCATCTGCCGCAGCCAGACCCGGCCTGTCGGGGGACGCCCCTGGCCGCTTGAGCAACTGCCTGTGCCCGCTAACTTCGCAGGCCAGCGGCCACAGCCAGCCTGACCCTCAGGCCTCGGCGCGGACCTTTCGCAGTCTCTGGCGGATATCATCGGCGGTTTCTCGCACGCACTCGTGCGGATCTGACCCCTCCAGGACGGCGTGAGCCGCCTTCGGCAGAGCCTGCCGCAACACCCCCAGAGCCCGGGGCGGCGCCATGATCACCAGGCTCTGGAACACCCCATCGCGCGCTGGCGCGGCCAGGCTCTCGGCCACCCGCTCCAGGAATCGGTCCTCAGCCTCATCGTGGGGCGCCCGCTCGCCCGCCCCGTGCTGTCCATGACCGGCGCGGTCATGCACCGTCGCGCCATGGGCGGCGGCCCTGGGATAGTCTCCCCCAGAACGACCCATCCGCCGGTCTTCGATCTCGCGCACGTCGCTCGCCCGCTGGCGCTCTTCAAAGACCCGCGCCTGATCGCCGTCGGCTACCAGAATCCAGGTGGTTCCCGTCACATCCATCGTCTTGTCCTCCGTCAGATGGCGCATAGACGCGCCACCTCAGGCGACGCGCCCTGACGCAGATCAATCCAGATCGGAGTGGGGGCCGGGACAACCTAAGGGATAACCCCGAGTTGGGCCGCCGCCGCCGCGGTCCTATCCTGGCGCTCATGGGGCCACGCCGCGCCGAAATCCCGCTGTTGAGGACACGCCATGTCTGAAATCTCCGCCAACACCTCCGCCCTGGGGGGCGTTCTGGTCCATGTCGAGCCGGGCGACGCCTCCCGAGGGCGGGTGCAGACGGCCGCCGCCCTGGCCAAGTCAATGGGCGCACGCCTGATCGGTCTGGGGGCGGAGATGATGCAGCCTCTGGTGGCCAGCCCCTATGGCGGGGTGAATACGGCCGATTGGGTCGTGGCTATGAACAAGCAGATTGAGGAAGATCTGGTGGCGGCGCAGACGGCCTTCAACCGCGACGCCGGCGGGCTCGACACCGAATGGCGCACCATGCGCGAGATGCCGGCCCGCGCTCTGGCCGCCGCGGCCAGGACCGCCGACGTCATCGTAGTGAGCGCCCATCCCCAGACCAACTATTACCGCGCCGCCGACCCCGCTGAGGTGGTGATGCGAAGCGGCCGCCCCGTCCTGGTGGCGCCGGACAAGGCCGAACCCCTGAAGGGCGAGGCGATCGTGATCGCCTGGAAAGACACGCGAGAGGCGCGCCGGGCGTTGCAGGATAGCCTGCCCTTCCTCCATCGCGCCAAGCAGGTCCTCGTCCTGGCGGTCTGTAACGAAGATGAGGCCGGCGCTGTCCAGCACCAGGTGGATGATGTGGGCGCCTATCTGGGCCGGCGAGGGGTCGTCGCCACCTCTAAGGTGAGCATCGCCCCTGATGCGGGGGTTGTCGGTGAACTCAACGCCGCAGCCCAGGCCACGGGCGCCGACCTGATCGTCGCTGGCGCCTATGGCCAGAGCCGCCTGCGGGAGTGGGTGTTCGGCGGCGTCACCCGAACCCTGATGGATGAGCCAGGCCGCTATCTGCTGCTCAGCCACTGAGTCGAAGGCCTCCCAGACCCCAGGGGCGGCGCGCCCTGGGGTCAGTCCTCGAAGGCGCCTGTCGTCCCTTGGGAGAGGCGGGTCACCGCCTCGGTGCGGTTGCGGGCGCCGGCTGCGCCCAGCACCGCCTGCACATGCAGCTTCACCGTGGCGATGGAGATGCCCAGGGACTTGGCGATCTCCTTGTTGGTGCGGCCCACGCGCATCTCTTCAAGGACTTCGCGTTGGCGCTTTGACAGACGGTCGACCGGTCCAGGTCCGCCCGATCCCACGGGCGACTCGCCCTCATCAAAACAGGGGAAGTATTCCCCGCCGGCCAGGACCAGCTTGATGGCGGCGACCATCAGCCGCCCCTCATCCGTCTTCGGCAGAATGCCGGAATAGCCATGAGCGCGCGCCCGCCGCGCAAGACCCAGATCCCGTTCCGGCGCCATGAGAAGGCGCCGCTTCGCAGGGACCAAGGCCGCCTCGGCCAGCAGGTCGGCCAATTCCGACGAGGACGCAGGATCGACAATCAAAAGTGGAAGGTCTGGTTGTTCAGGAAGGTCGCCGAGGGATGAGGCCTCCATCACCGCACCTTCGCCAAGCTCATCGCTCAATAATGCGGTCAGCGCCGCCCGGCAGACGGGATGGCGACTTACAATCGCAACCTTGGATTCGCTCACAGCCATTTACCCGTCATACGCGCGCCCGGACACCTAAGTGATCAAACCTCACTTTGAGTAGGGATATCCTTGATCTGCGTCACCTGGCCGGTCGGCCAGGACCACTCGGTGGAGATTCCGCCAACGGGGTTGGTGTCGGGCGCCCATCGACGGCTGGCTTGGCCATAGGGCTGTATTTATCGCCAACGCGAACTGGGAAAGGCTCAATTTCGGGGAGTTGAGGGCCTTTATGAGTCGGTTGGAGGAGACTTACGCAGCGGCGTCATCACCGGCGGGAGTCGCAGATCTCATGGTCAGCGAATTTCTGCAGACCGATTTCGCCTTCATGGTGCTCAATTTCGACGCCGCCCTTAGATTCACTGGCGGCGCGTGCGTCCTGCCCGGGGGCGCAGCCGGCTCGGCGCCCTGCCCCGCTGGCTCCACTCTGTCCAACCTCTTCACTCCCAGCGACCTGGAGCGACTGAACCCCCTGATCGCAGGGGCGTTGGCGGCCCGTCCCGGGGCGCTCAAAATCACCAGTGGCTATGGCGCCCAGGCCCGGACCTTGAAGCTGGCGGTCCTGCCCCGATGCCAGGGCGATGGCGCCGGAGCAGCTGGCGTGGTCCTGACTCTGGAAGACGTGACCCAGCGCCTGGAGAGTCGCGAACGCCTGTTGGCGCTGGAAGATCGATTGCAGGCGATCCTCCGCCACGCCGCCGATGCGGTGATCGTCATCGACACCGAAGGGCATATCGAACTGGCCAATGCAGCCGCCGAGCAGCTGACGGGTTGGACAGCGACGACCCTGGTGGGCAGCCCCATAACCGTCCTGATGGACGAGCCCTATCGCAGCAGCCATCAGGGGCAGATCGAGCGATATCTCGAGTTTGGAACCAGCGGCATTCTGAACGTGGGGCCCAGGCCGTTTCCCCTGTTGCGCAAGGATGGCGGCCGGCTGCCCATTGAACTGTCGGTGGGCGAGGCCTTCATCGCCGGCGAACGCAAGTTCATTGGGGTCTGTCGGGATATCAGTCAGAGGCTGGAGCAGGACGAGGCCCTGAGATCGGCCAATGCGGCCCTAAGGCACAAGATTTCTGAACTGCAGCAGGTCAGCCAAGGTCTTGAGGCTCAGACGGTCGCCCTTGAGCGTCTGGCCGCCGACAACGCCTCGGCCAGGGCGGAGGCCGAACGCGCCAATCAGGCCAAGTCCCGGTTCCTGGCCACCATGAGCCATGAACTGCGCACGCCGCTGAATGGCATACTGGCGGTTTCAGAGGCCCTGGGGCGGCGGGATCTCGCCCCGGGCGACCAGGAGCTGGTGAAGATCATCTCGTCCTCTGGCCAGGGCCTGCTCTCGATCCTGAATGAGATCCTTGATCTGTCGCGGGTGGAATCAGGTCAGCTGCAGATAGAGCCCCAGAGCTTCAGCCCGCGGCAGGCCGTCGATGCGGTGGCCGAGATCTGGCGGTTCGCCGCCGAGGCCAAGGGCCTCAGGCTCCAGGTTAAGACCCGGGGCCTGGCCGCGCCGAGGATCGGCGATCCGCAGCGCCTGCGCCAAATCCTGTCCAACCTGGTCAACAACGCCATCAAATTTACTGAGCAGGGGGTCATCACCCTCAAGGCCCGACCTGTCGGACAAGGCGCGCGCCTGCGATTTGAGGTGATCGATAGCGGCCCAGGGGTTGCGCCTGAGGATCGTGAGCGCCTGTTCCAGCCCTTTGTTCAGGCCGATTCTGAGCGCACCCGACGTCACGGCGGCGCCGGACTGGGGCTGGCCATCTGCCGGGAGCTGGCGGGATTGATGAGCGGCCGGATCTGGGTCGAGCCGGCGCCGGCCGGCGGGGCCCGTTTCGTGGTCGAGCTGCCCCTGCCAATGGACCTTGCAGAGGAGGCGACCAGGGCGGTTGAGCTGGCGCCGCAGGCCGGCGCGTCAGGACCCGTCTCTGACCCGAAGATCCTCGTGGCCGAGGACCATCCTCTGAACCAGCTGGTGGTTTCCATTATCCTGGATGAAGCCGGTCTGCGGTTTGACTGCGTGGAAGACGGCGCGGCGGCCTTGGAGGCCATGAAGGCGGGGGGCTATGACCTGGTGCTCATGGACGTCAACATGCCGCGCATGGACGGCCTGGAGGCCACCCGCCGTATCCGGCGCCTGCCAGGAGCCGCCGGCGGGGTCCCCATAGTGGCGGTTACGGCCAATGCAGCGCCGGAAGAGGTGGAGGCCTGCCTGCAGGCGGGCATGGACGCCTTCGTCGCCAAGCCGATCCGGGCGGCGGAGCTGCTGGAGGTGCTCACCTCGACCCTTCAGGCCGCCCCTGCGCTCAAACCTGGTTGACGATATTGCCCTTGACCACCGCCTGGCCGTCTGGGGCCAGGTCAAGGCGGGTCTGGGGCAGCGCCAGAGGGCCGCGCAGGGTCTGGTTCACCTCGTCGATCCCCGCGGGCGATGGCCCCCGGGCGAGCAGGTAACGAAGGGATATGCGCTCGTGGTCGGCGGCGTCGGGCTGAGTGCCGTGCAGGGTGCAGGCGTGCCAGATGGCCGCGAAGCCGGCCGGCCCGGTGAGCAGCTTCTGGCGCACCGCCGTCTCTCCGCCGCGGCCGTCACGATAGGTCCAGGTCTCGGCGTCCTGGCGGGTCAGATCGTGGGGAAACACCGTCCCGCCCAGCTGATGCGAACCGGTGAGCAGGAACAGCGGCGCGTCCAGCCGGCTGACCGGATGCAGATAGACATAGAGGGTGAGGAAATCGGCCGGCCGGTCGCGGTAGTCGATCAGGTCCTGGTGGAAATCGATCCCGTAGAAGTAGGTCACGTCCCGATATTCCGGCCGGACATAGGCGCCGAGATTGTTCACCGGATTGCCCAGGATGCGGGCCCGTAGCCAGGGCGGCACGGAGGTCTGGGGCACGCCGCAAACCACCTTTCGGTTCAAGAGCTCATACCCCTCACCCAGCAGGGCCTGCAGGGCGCTGGTGATATGCGGCGCCTGCTCCACAAAGCCCAGCCGGTCCTCGAACCGCTCCAGCAGGTTCCGCCCCGGGCGGGGATTGACGCCCACATGCTGCGGATCGGCGTCGAACTCGGCCTCGCTCAGGAACAGCCGGTGGTCGAAGGGCCGGGTGGCGCGAATGTCGGCCAGCAGGGCGGCGGCGGCCTGAGGATCAATGAGCTCGTCGAAGACGTGGGCGCCGTGGGCGATGAAGTCGGCGACGGCGGGGTGGGACGTGGCGGGCGCGGCGGCGCGGACGGCGGTCATGGAGCCTCCGAGAATGCGCCCAGAGTCTCCCCCGCGCCGCCTGAAGATCGCGTTAACCCTGTTCAGGGCCGTCCAGGCGCCAGGAGCGGGGCGCTGTCGGGCGGCGGATTCCGCTCCAGCTCGGCGATCAGGGCTTTCATCTCAGCGATCTCGCGCACCTGGGCGGCCAGGATCTCGTCGGCCAGGGCCCGCACGCGAGGATCGCGGATATGGGCCCGTTCACTGGTCATGATCGCGATGGAGTGATGGGGCCTCATGGCCTTCATATAGGCCACGTCGCCAATGCTGGTCTGGCTGCGCACCATCCACAGGGCGCCGGCGAAGACGACCACAGAGCCGGCGAGGATGGCGAGGTTCAACGCCTTGTTGGGATACATGCTGAGCATGAACAGCAGCATGATGATGGCCATGGTCGCGCCCATGACCAGAGCCATGTAGGCGCGGGTCTGACTGAACATCACATGGTCAAGGGCGTAGGTGTTCAGATACATCAACACGAACATGACCAGGGTCGAGGTGGCGATCATCGCGCCAAAGCGGGCGTAGCTCATGCGGACCTCCTGTCTTCGCTGGAGGCGAAACGCACAACCTTACGCTTTGGCGCCCTCAGGCAACTGAACTTGGCCGCAGAGACCGCCAACCCAGGGCCAGGATCGCGATCAGTAGGGCCTCCACGATCATCGGCGGAATCTGGGTCACGCCGCCGCCCGAGGCGATCAGGCTGATCACCCGCCCGGTGAGGGCCAGGCCAAGCAGGACCATGGCCGGCGCCAGCCAGCGGCGGTCGGCGCGGAGCGCCGCCAGGAGGGCGAACAGGCCCCCTGCCCCGAAGAAACCGCCGAGATCGGCCCGCAGGCTGGCCACGCCGAGCGGCCCCTCGGCGCCGACGCCGAGGCTGGCGGCGAACGTCAGGGGCTGGGTCCAGATCCGAAGCATGATGCTCAGCATGAGCAGGCCCACCAGCCCCACGAGGCCCCGGGCGAAGAGACGACCCAGTCGCGTGGCACGTTCAGAGTTGCGCTGCTCAAACCGTCGCCAGCCGAAGATCGCCAGCCCGAGGATCGCGACAAGTACGCCAAGACCGACCAAAAGCGGCGCCCGGACGTCCGCCAGAATATGCGAGAGCAGGTTCAGGGCGATCTGCCGGTCGGCGGAGAAACCCTCGGGGATCTCGGCCGCGCCCACCGCCGTCGCATAGGCCTGGTAGTCGGCCAGCATGGCCGCCACCCGCTCAGGCTGGGACTGGGCAAGATCGGTGGTCTCGCCGGGATCGCGGACGATGTCGTAAAGCCGCCAAGCGCGATCGCCCCAGGCGCCGGCGTTGCGGGTGAGCTTGTAGTCGCCCTTGAACAGAGCCGCATCCCCCGCCGCTTCAAGACCGACGGGGTCGTCAGGCCCATAGATCCGCTCCCCATCGCCCGTAAGGACAGGCCGCAGACTGCGCCCATGCAGGGGCGGATGATCGACGCCCACGAGATCAAGGAGGGTGGGTGCGATGTCGGAGATCAGGCTGAAGGCCCGCACGGTCTGGCCTTCGGGCAGGCCGGGACCGGCCATGATCAGCGGGACCCGAAGGCCCCCTTCGCTCGTGTAAAACTTGTAGAGGGCGCCCGGCGCCGCCGCCGCGCTGGCCCAGCCGGGACCGATGGCGGCGTAGGTTCCTGGCCCGCCCATGATGTCGGGCCCATATTCATAGCCCTGTCTGCGAAGCCAGAAGCGGAAGATCGGCTGGGCGACGGGATCGCCAGCCTCGGGCCCGTTGTCGGAAAGGATGACGAACAGGGTGTTGTCATACTGGCCGGTGGCCCGCAGGTGCTCCACCAACCGCCCGAAATGGTGGTCCATGGCCTCGAGCATTCCAGCGTTAATAGCCATGGACCGGGCCGCCAGGGCCTGGGCCTCCGGCGACAGGGCGTTCCATTCGGCCACATTGCGTGGCGGCGGGCCCATGGGGGCGTCGGCTGCGATCAGGCCTGTGCGCACCGCGCCCTGGCGCCGACGTTCCCGCTGGGCGGTCCAGCCGTCGCGGTAGAGGGTCTCGTACTTGCGAACAAAGGCCTCCGGCGCCTGGACCGGGATGTGGATGGCCAGGAAGGGCAGATAGGCGAAGAAGGGCGCGGCCTCCCCCGACCCGTCGCCGATATAGCCGATCATCTGATCGACCAGGAATTCCGATGAGTAGAAGTCCTTGGGCAGGTTGGCGGGCTTGCCGTCCTCGAACCAGGGCGAGCGCTCGTAGAGGGGGAAGTAGGACCGCCCATCCCAGTTGTCGCCGCCGGTGGCGTCGAGGGCGAAAGAGCGGTCAAAGCCATGTGCGTCGGGCAGGTCGCCGGGGCCGTGCCCCAGGTGCCACTTGCCCGCAATGTAAGTGCGGTAGCCCGCCCGCTTGAGGCGGGTGGCCACAGTCTCGACCCCCTGGGCCAGACGTCCCTGATAGGCCGGCAGGTCACGATGTTCGGGCGGAGTCGACTCCGGCAGATTGGCGACGCCGGCTGTATGGCTGTCGAGGCCAGTCATCAGCATGGCCCGGGACGGGGCGCACATGGGCGTGGCGTGGAAGTTCGAGAACCGCGCACCGCGGGCGGCCAGGGCGTCGATGGTGGGGGTGGCGATCTCGCCGCCATAGGCCCCGAAGTCTGTATAGCCGGCGTCGTCCACCAGGATGAGCACGATGTTCGGGCGCTTGGCGTCCGTCTGGGCCTGAGCCTCCGCCAGCAGGGCGCAGGTCAGGGCCAAGAAGCCGCAAACCAGACTGCTCAGGGAGCGTGAAGCCACCCGCCCCATAGCGATCCCCTGACCCGACATGCGCCGCTCCCATCAATGCCTGCGATATATATGCACGATGCCTGCCAATTTATGCAAGCTGGCGCCGCCCGCCTCCCGCCCGATCCAAGGGGCTTGTGTCCCGAAGACAATGGCGCGTATCGTGCCAAAACTTTGGCTGGGGAGGCCGTCGATGTCACGCAAGATCTGGTTGGGGGTGGGGCTGGCCCTCCTGGTGGCCATCGGCCTTGGCCTGGCCAACTATAAGTCCATCATCCTGTTCGTCGTGGGGAACCTGGGAAAGCAGGAGATCGCCGAAAATCAGGAGATCAACTGGGCCAGGGGCCCAGACACGGCGCCGGCCGGGGAGCGCCCGCCCAATGTGATCGTCATCCTGGCCGACGACCTGGGCATCAACGACATCAGCACATTTGGCGGCGGCATCGCCGGGGGGCTGGTCAAGACGCCAAACATCGACGCCCTGGCCGCCCGGGGCGCCAATCTCAGCCAGGCCTATGCGGGCCAGGCCACCTGCGCCCCCTCTCGGGCGATGATCATGACCGGGCGCTACGCCACGCGGCACGGGTTTGAATTCACCCCCACACCGGACGGCATGACCCGCATTCTGGAGATGTTCTACAATGACGGGTCGCGCCCCCATCCCATGCTGCGGGACGCTGAGGCTGCGAAGCGGACTCCGCCAATGGTCGAGCAGGGCTTACCCGGCAGTGAGATCACCCTGGCTGAGACACTCAAGGCCCGCGGGTACCACACGGTCCACATCGGCAAGTGGCACCTGGGGGACACCGAGGAGTTCAACGCCAATGCGCAGGGCTTCGACGAAAGCCTGCTGATGGCCAGCGGTCTCTACATGCCCGAGGACCATCCCGACGTGGTCAACGCCAAGGTCGACTTCGATCCGATCGATCGCTTCCTATGGGCGCGGATGCAGGCGGCGGCGAAGTTCAATGGCGGGCCTATGTTCGCGCCGCGGGGCTATCTCACCGATTACTACACCGAGGAATCGATCAAGGTGATCGAAGCCAACCGCAATCGGCCCTTCCTGCTCTATCTGGCCCATTGGGGGATTCACACGCCTTTGCAGGCGACCCGGGCCGACTATGACGCCCTACCCGAGATCAAGGACCATCGGCTGCGGGTCTATGGCGCCATGATGCTGGCTCTGGATCGCAGCGTCGGCAAGATCATGGAGGCCCTGGAGGCCCAGGGCCTGGCCGACAACACCATCGTGGTCTTCACCAGCGACAATGGCGGCGCCGGCTATATCGGTCTGCCCGAGGTGAACGCCCCCTATCGCGGCTGGAAACTCACCTTCTTCGAAGGCGGGCTGAGGGTGCCGATGTTCATGAGCTGGCCCGACCGTATTGCGCCGGGCACGGTGATAAGCGACCCGGTCCACCATATCGACCTGATGCCGACCCTGGCCGCGGCGGCCAGCGCGGCGACGCCCAAGGACCGGATCATCGACGGGGTCGACCTGCTGCCCTGGCTGACGGGCGCCAGGCCAGCCCAGGCGCCCCACGATACCCTGTACTGGCAGAGCGGCTATTACCGCGCCGTGCTGCACAAGGGCTGGAAGCTGCAGACCTCTGACCGGCCCAAGAAGGACTGGCTCTACAACCTCGTGGCCGACCCCACTGAGCAAACCAATCTGGCCCAGGCCAATCCGGAGAAGGTGGCCGAGCTCAAGGCCCTGCTGGCGGCCCATCAGGCGGCCGGTCGCGGGCCGCTGTTCCCCAATGTCGGCTCTGTACCCGTGACAGTGGACAAGACCCTGGACCAGCCCGCCACCGAGAAAGACGAATTCGTCTACTGGCCGGGCTGATCGCCCACGCCGAGGCGAGGCCAAGACCTCGACCTCGGCGGGCCATGGACGGGTCAGCCCAGGCTGGCGATGAGGCCCACCGTGGGCGGGGTGCGGCCGGCGACGAGATCACTCATGGCGCTACGCACCGCGTCCGGGCCGGACACATGGCGCAGGGCGAGGCTCCCCTTCAGCTCCTCGACCATCCGCATCGTCTCCGCCTGGGTGCGACGCTGGATGACGCCGGGTCCCAGATCGCCGTCGCGCTTGGCGATATGGGCGGGGATGAAGATGAAGTCGTGGGAGGGCGCGCCCTCCACCTTGCCGGTGGAGCGGGGCTGGTCCCAATGGGTGGCGCCCACCGCGCAGCTGAGCTTGAGCTGCGGGCCAAACCGCTTGTGGATGGCGCCGATCACCACCCCATCCCCGGCCATGTCGACAAAGGCCGAAGGAACGGCGCCATCGAGGGTGTCGATGTCCCCATAGGCGATCACCTGGTCGCAGAGGCCGAGCCCCTCGACGAAGGCCATGTTGCCCGGGGAAGTGAGACCGATGACCTTCGGTCGCGGCGCCGGATGGCGGGCCAGCATGTTGAGCAGGCCGATGGCGGTCTTGGACGAGGCGCTGCCCACCAGCACCTGTTCGGCGCCGAAGAAGTCGTTATCGACCAGATAGTCATAGAGCAGATAGCCAGTGCCCAGCAGGGGCAGGAGCAGGCACCGCTGGTCCTCAAGCGCCTTCATGGCCTCAGGCTCGCCAGTGGTCCGCTGATAGTGGTTGTAGAAGGCCGGCAGCTCCGCGCGGTGGGGCGCTGCGTCCACAAAGCCCCGCGGACCCACCGCATCGGGCGTCAGGACGACGTGAGAGGCGGTGGGGAAGAAGCCATAGATGCGCTCGCCCACGGGCAGGTCAGGATGTCGTGAGGCGACGACATCGGCGAAGCCCCAGACCGGGACGAGGCCCCAGGGCTCAGGCGCCGGGAAATAGCCCCAATAGCCGATGGTGGCGCCCGAGAGCGCGTAGCTGACATTGTTGGCGGTGAGCGCGAACCGGTCGATGGCCAGCAGAACTTCGCCCTCCGCCAGTTCCGGCTGGGGAAGCTCCACAAGACGGCTCTCGGTCAGCGCGTCGCGGCGCAGCTGGAGTTGGGTTATCACGGCGTCACTACCTTTCGCGGGCGAATGGAGAGCAGCAGGAAGACCACGGCGAAGGCCGCCTGGGCAACCCGCGGAGAATCCGCAGGCCAGCCAGATGCGAGCCTAGCTGACCGCCAGGAAGGCCGTGATGGCGGCCACCAGTTGGTCGGCGGCGTCTTCCTGGATGAAGTGGCCGGCGCCCGGGATGATCTGGTGTTTCTGACCCTGGGCGCCTGGGATGCTCGCCTGGGCGCGGACCTCCCAGCCCTTGGCCACGGGATCGAGCTCGCCGAATAGGGTCAGGAAGGGCTTGTCGATGCGCTGCAGCTTCTCCCAGGCGGCCTTGTTCAGGGGCACGCCTGGATTGTCCGGCTGGACGGCGATCAGCAGGGGGAAGGAGATCAGGGCCCACTCGTAGTCCGAGGATGGGAAGGGGGCGAGGTAGGCGGCACGCTCGGCCTCGCTCAGCTTGTTCTCCATGCCCTGGTCGAGCATGGGCCAGGGAAAGGCCGTGGCGGCGTTCATCATGCCGACCCACATCTTCATGAAATCGCTCTCGCCCTCGCCGATGGGCAGGCCGGTATTGGCCGCGACCACCCGGTCGAACCGCTCCGGGTTCTCAGCCACCAGATAGAGGCCGATGGTGCCGCCCCAGTCCTGGCAGAAGAGGGTGATGTGGCGCAGGTCCATGGCGGTGAGCCACTTGCCCATCCAGTCGTAGTGGCGGGCGAGCGTATAGTCGTCCTTGGCGGCCGGCTTGTCGGAACGACCACAGCCCACCAGGTCCACGGCGATCACCCGACGCCCCGTGGCCAGCAGGCCGGGGATCATCTTGCGATAGAGATAGGCCCAGGTGGGGTTGCCGTGCATCAGCAGGATCGGCTCGGCGTCCCGCGGCCCCTCGTCCACATAGTGGATGCGGATATCGGTCCCATCAGCGTCCTGGATGGTGAGGTAGTGCGGCGCCCAGGGGAAGTCGAGCAGGTTCGCGAAGCGCTCGTCGGGGGTGCGCAGGACGTTCATGGCGGTCTCCAGGAGCCAGCCGGCCTTAGCCGACCAGGATTGAGTTCAGTTGGGCGTGAAGGAGGACGAGGTGGGCGAGGGCCGCGGTCAAGGCCAGCGACAGAGGGACCCACACCTTGGGCCCAGCCAGGGTCATGATCTGGGGTTTGGTCGGGAAGGAATAGGTCTGCGGCATGGCCGCGAACTTGAACTCATGGGCGCCTGCGAACCGGGGATCGACCACCAGGGCGGCCAGGTCGCGGCGGCTGCGGTAACGCATGTAGCCCATGATCGACCAGCCGGGGTCGGCCTCCACCCCCCAGGCGTCGAAATAGCCGCCGATCTTGCGCGCCGCGATGGCCGGGTGGCCGCCCCGGGCGAACAGAGCCGGCAAGAACATGCGGGTATAGCCCTCCATGACCTGACGAGCCGGCCTGGGCTGTCCGCTCACCGGGTCTGGAATGTCGCCGGGCGCGATCCGCACCAGGTTGAGCATGAAGAATTCGCGGCCATCGTCGGCCTCAAGGAAGGCCTGCAGGGTCGCCAGATCGTTGCGTCCCTCCAACTCGACGCCCGTGGCGATGAGGTCAGCCAGGGCGGACTGCACCTCGCCCTTGGAGAGGGGACCGCGCCAGTTGACGTACCACGCCAGGAACAGGCCGTAGGCCAGGAGGGCGAGGCCCCAGGGCAGCAGAAAGATCGGCATCGAACCCCCCATTGCGCGCCTTCTTATGACACTTATAATGCCATTATATGGGCAAGCCTCACCATGGCAACCGCCTTGCCGAAGGCGCGCCTCAGCGCTGACCGTTCATGCGCCGGCCGACGCGGACCTCTTCGGTTCCCGCCGGCAGGGAGATCAGGTCCCCGTCCCGGCCGATCTTGAGCGAGCCGGAGAACTGGTCGCGGGCGTCGCCCAGGAACGGGCCTTCCAGGGCGCGGACCGGCAGGGGCGGCACGATGTGGTTCAGCAGCAGGAATTTCACGCCGGCCCGCTCAGCCAGCTGAGCGGCCTGTTCCGGGGTGGTGTGATAGTCGGTGATGTCCGCGAAGATTCGGGCGAGGTTGGTCCGGCCGGCCGCTTCAGCCGCCGCCTGCTGGCGGTTGACGAGATCAACGGACAGGGCCTCGTGGACCAGCAGATCGGCGCCCCTGGCCTGGGCCTCCACCACCGGCGAGGGCGTGGTGTCGCCGCTGAGCACGGCGCTGCGCCCCTTGTAGTCGAACCGATAGCCGACGGCCGGCTCGATAGGATTGTGGTCCACCCGGAAGGCGGTGATCTTCAGGTCGGGCTCATTGACGATCACGAGGCTCGTCTCGCCCTCAGGAATGGCGAAGGGCCGGGCCGTCGCGCCATAGCCAGACGGCGGGGTCACGTCCGGTCCATGGTGGGCGATCCGGTAGCCGCGATCGAGGCTGTAGGCCTGGGCGAAGCCGGCCACCACGGTCTCGACCCCCGGGGGGCCATGGACCGGGGTCGGGGCGGTCGCCGAGCTCGTCGCCCAGCGCTGCATGAGAAGCTCCCCCAGACCGTCCATATGGTCGGAATGGAAGTGGGTGAGCAGGATGGCCTCGACCCTTGCGGGCGGCAGGTTCATCAGAGTCAGATTGCGGCTGGCGCCGGACCCTGTGTCGACGATGAACAGCCGCTGGCCGGCCACGACGGCCGTGCAGGGTCCGCCCCGGCTGACGTCGGGCATGGGCGAGCCGGCGCCGCATAGGGCCACATGCAGGCCGTCGGGCAGGTCGGCGAGGGGGTCCGCCGCCATGTTACGCGCCATCAGCCGGTCCATCATGGCCAGCGCCAGGGGCCCGCGGGCGAGCCACAGCCCTCCCCCCGCGACCAGGATCAGAGCGAGAAGGACAAGGGCGACTTTCGCAGGCCAGCGCATGGCGAGGCTCCGGGTTTGAGGTATTGCGCGAGGGTCAGCCCGGCTCAGGCGCAGCCGGAACCCGCAGGACCGTGCGGAACCCCACATGGGAGGCGCCGCTGTCGTGGGGACCAGGCGCCCGGGCGGCGGGCCGGTAGCGGAAGCAGAAATTGTCGGCGCAGAGGAAGGAGCCGCCCTTGATGACGTGCTTGGGCTGGCCCGGCTCATCAGGGTCCCGGGACATGGCCCGGGAGGGCCCGCCCTGCTCCAGCACCGAGGCCGGGAGGAGGCCCGGGCGGTACCAGTCCGACGTCCATTCCCAGACATTGCCGGTGATGTCGTAGAGGCCATGGCCATTGGCGGGGAAACAGCCCACTGGCGCAGGCTGCGCCTTGTGGCCGTCATCCCCGGTGTCGGCCACGGGGAAGACCCCCTGCCAGGTGTTAGCCTGTTGCCGCCCCCCCGGCGTCTGATCATCGCCCCAGGCGTAGCGAGCGCCGTTGAGCCCGCCCCGGGCGGCGTACTCCCATTCGGCCTCGGTCGGCAGGTCGCGGCCCAGCCAGCGGGCATAGGCCAGGGCGTCCTCCCAGCCGATATGGATCACCGGCCAGGACTCCTTGCCTGCGATCGAGCTGCCCGGGCCCTCGGGATGGCGCCAGTCAGCGCCGGGAATTATCCGCCACCAGGCCGCAGGATTTCCCCCCGCCGCCCCGGCGCCTACAAACACCAAGGAGGCTGGCCGCCGCTCCTCGGCTGAGAGGCCAGGATAGTCCGCCGCCGGCAGGGGGCGCTCGGCCTGGGTCACATAGCCGGTGGCCTCGACGAAACGGGCGAAGGCGGCGTTGGTGACCTCGGTCTGGTCTATCCAGAAGTCCCCCACCTGAACCTGCCGCGGGGGACCTTCTTCGGGATGCTCAGGCGACGCCCCCATGGCGAAAACCCCGCCGGTCAGTCGCACCATGCCGGCGGTGGGGTTGCCCCGGTCAGGGAGGGGCAGGTCGGTCAGGCAGGCCTCTGGCGCCTCGGCGGACCGGTCGCAGCCGCCCAGGGCGCCGATGATCATCAGGCTCAGGCCAAGGGTCAGGGGACGTCGCACGCCCCGTCCCGTTCTCTGGCCGCCCCGCCTCACCTGCGCCTCCCTCTGGCCTTGCGCTCTTCACAACTATTGGCATAGTTCGTGCTGAAATCAAGCGGAGCTGACCGATGCCCGACCGCCAGCCCATCGCCCTCTCCGGCTCGCCCGGATCGCCCTACACCCGCAAGATGCTCGCCCTGTTGCGGTATCGACGTATTCCCTACCGCTTCCTGATGGCCAACAGCCCTGCCGTCGCCGACCTTCCCCAGCCCAAGGTGCGGCTGCTGCCGACCTTCTACCTGCCCAATGAGGCCGGTGAATTGCAGGCCGTGGTGGACTCCACCCCGCTGATCCGCCGTCTGGAGCATGAGGTGGAGGGCCGCTCGGTCATCCCGGACGACCCGGCGCTGGCCTTCCTCGACGAGCTGATCGAGGACTATGCGGACGAATGGCTGACCAAGGCCATGTTCCACTACCGCTGGGCCTATGCCGAGGATATCGACCGGGCCGCCCGCATCTTGCCGGCCTGGTCGGGGCTGTCGATCCCGGACGAGGCGCTCGCCCAGCGGGGCGAGGTGTTCAGTCGCCGGCAGATCGACCGGCTCTATGTGGTGGGCTCCAATCCCGTCACGGGACCGGTGATCGAGGCGAGCTACCGCCGCTTCCTGGAGGCGTTTGAGGCCCATCTGACCCATCAGCCCTATCTGCTGGGGCGCAGGCCTGGGGCCAGCGACTTCGCGGTGTTTGGTCAGCTGACCCAGCTGGCCCAGTTTGACCCCACGCCCATGGCCCTGACCCTGAAGATCGCGCCGCGAGTATTCGCGTGGGTCAGTCTGATGGAGGATGCGTCAGGCCTGGAGCCGCACGCTAGCAACTGGACGCCGCTTGCCGACCAGCCGGACACGCTTGGCGCCCTGCTGGCGGAGATGGGGCGGGTCTATGTTCCGGTCATGCTGGCTAACGCCCAGGCCCTGTCTAGCGGCGCAGCCGAGGTTCGTACCGAGGTGGATGGCCTAGCCTGGACCCAGTCGCCCTTCCCCTATCAGGGCAAGTGCCTGCAGTGGCTGCGCGCTTCCTATGCGAAGCTGGACCCCGACGCTCGAAAGGCTGTCGATCCCCTGCTGGGGCGGAGCGGTCTGGCGGCGATTTTCACCTGACCTCTGGCGCCCGCCTCCGCTGCGTTCTAATCAGCCTTCTATGACTGGGCAGAGCCTCCAAGCGTGAACGCGCCTCGCGCCATCAAGGTCGAAGTGTCGACGCCGGCCCCCGCCGCCCCTGAGGCGGATGGGCGGCGACGGCGTTCGCAGGACAGCCGCGCCCGCATCGTCCAGGCCATGCTGGAGCTGGTGCATGCGGGCGAAACCTCGCCGGCCGCAGAGCTGGTGGCCGACCGCGCCAAGGTGGGCCTGCGCACCGTCTTCCGGCACTTCAACGACATGGACAGCCTCTATCGCGAGATGTCCGCGGTGATCGAGGTCGAGCTGCACGGCATCATCAGCCAGCCCTTCAAGAGCGCCGACTGGCGCGGCCGGATGGTTGAACTCGTGCAGCGGAGGTCTGCCGTCTATGAGCGGATCGCGCCGTTCCGCCGGGCCGGCGACATCCACCGGCAGCGCTCCCAGGTGCTGGCCGCCGACCACGCCCGCTTCGTGGCGCTCGGACGGGAGATCCTGCGCCGGGAGTCGCCCCCTGAGCTGCTGCGCGACAAGGCGCGGTTCGAGGCCCTGGACATGCTCCTCAGCTTTGACGCCTGGAACCGGCTGCGGCGAGACCAGGGCCTGTCCCCCCGCCGTACGGTAGAGGCTTTGGAGACCGCCGTCTCCGCCCTGGTCGACGCCCTCTGAGATTTCGCCCGAGGCCAGCCTCAGAAGCTGGCGCGGACCCCGGCCATGACCAGACGCGGCGCGCCTGGCCGCGCCCCGGCCGGCGAGAACGAGACGTTGTAGGTCTCATCGGCCAGGTTCTGGACGGTGGCGAACAGGGCGAAGTTCGGGGTCAGCGCATATTCGGCGGCAAGGTCGATGACCAGGCGCTCGTCAATCCTGTCGCTGGCCGGGATCGGGCCCGAGCCCGCGGTCTCGCGGGCCTCTGACACCCAGTTGAAGCCGCTGGTCAGCTTCAGCTTCGCCAGCTCCAGACCCACCGACAGGTTCAGCTGGTGCTCCGGCAGATAGGGCAGCTCGTCCCCGGCGGCGACCGCGCCCCAAGGGCCATAGGCGCTGGCGAAGCTCGATTTGAACTCCGCATCCGTCAGCGTGTAGGCCAGCGAAACCGGCACGGCGAAGCCCTGTGTCGCCAGGTCGGCGAAGGTGTGCGAGGCGGTGACCTCCAGGCCGCGGACCTCGACGGCGCCGCCATCGAACTGGTCGCCGATATTGCAGCCGCCGCCGGTGGAGGCGGTGCAGGTCCCCACCAGATTGTCATAGTCGTTGAGGAAGGCGATGGCTTCGGCCTGCCAGCCGCCAAGGCTCCAGCGGGCGCCAGCCTCATAGGACCAGCTGGTCTCGGCGTCGGCGCTGGAACCCGGGCCCGGATTGGCGAAGCCGCGATGGGCGCCGGCCAGCAGCAGGACCTCCGGGCTCAGCCGCCAGGTGGCCGAGACCCCAGGAATGAGCACGTCAGCCTTGGAGTGAATGACGCGGGTGGGCGTGTTGCGCGCCGGATCGGTCAGAGCCCAGTCGGTGCGCTTCAGACGAATGGTCTCGTAGCGCAGGCCTGGCGTGAGGGTGAAGGCGCCGAACGCCATCTCGTCGCGCAGGAAGAAGGACCAGGCCTTGGCCTCGCCCAGGCGGTTCTCCTGGCTGCCAGGCGCGCCGGAGGACGCCAGCACCATGCGGCCGTTGACCATGGTGTAGCGATCATCCTGCTGGAAGCGGTCTTCTTCGTCCCGGTGGTGGCGGACGGAGAACTCGAGCTCGTGGTCGATGGCGCCGGTCTGGAAGTCCACCGCCACGACGCTCTGGACACCTGCGGCGGCATACTGACGGTTGTTGTTGCGCACCCGCAGAGCCCCGGCCCGGCCGGTGAAGCCCGGCGCGCCGATCAGATCGGCCATCTGCACCGCATTGGCGGCGGGGTTGGCGACCACAGCGCTGATGCCCACCCAGCCGGTGTTGGCGCTGTTGCGCACGTCGTTCAGCTTGTACCAGGCCCGGGCCGTCTCATGGCGGTAGGCGAGCGTCGTCAGGCTGACATTGGGCGAGATCTGGAAGCGGTGAGTCAGCTGCAGCGTTTCGTGGTCGACGTTCATCACGTCGGCGCCGCTGCCGTTGTAGCGACGATAGGGGTTGGCGGCGAAATCGCTGAGCGTCAGGCCAAGATAGGTCTCATCGCTGGTCTCGTCATAGCGCTGGTACTTGGCCTCCCACTGGTGACGGCGGTCGGCGGAGCGAAGGCCGACCTTGAGCAGCCCATCGGTGATCTCAAAGCCGGTGTCGCCGCCGGCGTCCAGGACCTTGAAGCCGTCGGAGGCCTCATAGAGCCCCTCCACCAGGCCGCCGATCTCCCAGTCCCCGCCCAGGGCGGCCCAGCCGCCCACCGAGCCCAGGGCGCGGCGGCCGCCATACTCGCCGCCCAGCAAGTCGACCCGGCCGGAAACCTCCCCATTGGCCACGTCAGGGATCGGGGTGGAAAACAGGTTCAGGGCCCCGCCCACGGTCAGCGGCCCGTATTTGATGGCGGCGGGCCCCTTGCTGACCTCCACGGCGTGGATGCGGGTCATGCGCGGGAAGTAGTAGGCCGCCGGCGCCGCATAGGGGGCCGGGGCGATCAGAACCCCGTCCTCCATCACCGCGATGCGGCTGTTGCGGTCAGAGCCTGAGCCGCGGATGCCGATATTGGGCCGCAGACCGAAGCCCTCCTCCTCCTGCAGATAGACGCCGGGCGCCTGGCGGAGCACGCGGTTCACGTCGCTATAGGCGAAGGTCGAAAGGGCTTCCGCGTCGATCACCTGAACCGAGCCGCCGATCTCCCGGACATTGGTGGTCGAGCCGGTGACCAGCACGGCGTCCAGCAGGGGGGCGCCGGCGTCGTCCAGCACCTCCGCCTGAGCCGACGACAGCGTAAGGGCGCAGACGGCGGCGCCGCTGAGCAGAACGGTCAGACGAGGTGCGAACATGGATCCCCCAAGGCGAATAAGAATGCTTCGCACTCGCCCTAGCGACAGATGCGTTCCCATGCAAGCAATTCGCATTCTCTCGTTACCCGGCAGGGCGTGGTTCTTGGAGGGGACGCGCGACAATCAGCCACAGCATCAGGGCTAGCGCCCTTCCAGGCGTGCCGCGACTGGGCCATCCGCCCTGGATGACAGCCGGACGGCGACGTCATTGACGCGGTGTTTACCATGACCCCGGCACCGATAGCTCTGCTGTTCGCCAAAGGGATTTTCGCGTGCGCTCAATGAAGCTGAACACCATCACCGCAAAGCTGATGCTGGCGGCTGGCCTGACCATCGGCCTTCTGCTGCTGGTCGCTGCGACGGTGCTTTCGCAGAGGGTTCACGAGACCACGTCTGGCCTGTCCTCTGACTATGCCCGCGCCGTGGGCGAAGGGGCGGTGGGCCGGGTGGGCGCGGACCTGGACACGATTCAGTCCACCGCCTCGGCCATGGCCCGCGCCATCGGCGCCCTGCACGAAGGCGGCGTGCGCGACCGCGCCGTGGTCACCGAGATCGCTCGAACCAATGCGGAGGCCTCGCCGCTGGTGATGGGCAGCTGGTTCTTCGCCGCGCCGGACGCCTGGGATGGTCTGGACGCCGAGTTTGTCGGCATGACCGAGACCGGCTCCAACGCCCAGGGCCGCCTGGAGCCCTACTGGGCCCGGGTCGATGGCAAGCTCCTTCTGGAGCCGCCGGCTGACGAGCTGGTCTTCTCCGAGCCCTTCTTCCGCCTGTCGGCGGACTCCGGCAAGGCGGCGATCACCGAGCCCTACATCTATCCGGTGAACGGCAAGGACGTTCTGATGACGTCCATCACCGCGCCGGTCTTCTCCAATGGCCAGATCATCGGCGTAGCGGGCCTGGACATCTCCCTGGACACCTTTTCGAGCGAGCTGGCTGGACTTCGTCCCCTGGGCGACGGTCAGGTGACCCTGCTGTCCTCCGCCGGCGCCTGGGTCGCCCATCCAGATACGGCCCTGTTGATGAAGCCCTATGCCGGCGAAGGGGAAGAGCAGCTGAAGTCGGTGCTTCAGGACGGCGCCCCCGCCACCCTGGCCGGACTGGATCTGGGCGGTGTGAAGACCAATCGCCTGATCCTGCCGGTGGATCTGCCGGCCTCCAACGCCCGCTGGGCGGTCGTCGTCGATGTGCCTCAGGCCACCATCGCGGCGCCAGCCCGGCAGCTGGTGATGGGGCTGCTGATTGGTGGGGTGGTGCTGACCGCCCTGGTCCTGGCGGGCCTGTCCCTGGCGGCCAACCGCATCGTCGCCAAGCCGCTTGGCCGTCTGACCCGCAATGTCGCCCAGCTGCGGGATGGTCAGTACGACACCGCCGTGGACGGCGTCAGCGGCAAGGATGAGGTAGGCGAGATCGCCCGCGCCCTGGACGCCTTCCGTCACGACCTGGCCGGGGGCCAGACCGCCCGGCGCGAACAGGAGCAGATGCGCGCCCAGGCCGAGTCCGAACGCCGGCGTAATGAAGAGGGCCAGCAGCGGGCCGCCGCCGAACAGGCCGTGGTGGTCGAAGCCCTGGAAAGCGCCCTGTCGCGACTGTCCGACGGCGACCTGACCGCTCGGGTGGAGGCCGCCTTCGCGCCGGAATACGAGAAGCTGAAGGTCGACTTCAACGCCGCCATGGGCAAGCTGCAGACCGCCATGTCCGGCGTGGTGGCCAATACCGCGGCCATCACTTCCGGCGCCCAGGAAATCAGCCAGGCGGCCGACGACCTGTCGCGCCGCACGGAGCAGCAGGCTGCGAGCCTGGAGGAAACGGCCGCAGCCCTCGATCAGATCACTGCGACGGTGCGCAAGACCGCCGCGGGGGCCGAGCACGCCAGCACCGTGGTCAGCCAGGCCCGCAGCGACGCCCGCGAAAGCGGTCTGATCGTCGGCGACGCTGTTGGCGCCATGAGCGAGATCGAACGCTCCTCCAACCAGATCGGCCAGATCATCGGCGTCATCGACGAGATCGCCTTCCAGACCAACCTGCTGGCCCTGAACGCCGGCGTCGAGGCCGCCCGGGCCGGGGACGCCGGCCGCGGCTTCGCCGTGGTCGCCTCAGAGGTGCGGGCTCTAGCCCAGCGCTCAGCCGAGGCCGCCAAGGAGATCAAGGACCTGATCAGCGCCTCCACCGCCCAGGTGGCCGGCGGGGTGGAGCTGGTGGGCCGCACAGGCGAAGCCCTGCAGCGGATCGTCGCCCAGGTCGGCGAGATCACCCAGATCGTCGATGAGATCGCCGCCTCGTCCAAGGAGCAGGCCACGGGCCTTCACGAGGTGAACACCGCCGTCAACCAGATGGATCAGGTGACCCAGCAGAACGCCGCCATGGTCGAAGAGTCCACCGCCGCCAGTCACGCCCTGGCCCGGGAAGCCGCCGATCTGGCGCGGCTGATGGGGCAGTTCCGCACCGGCGGTCCCGAGGCCGGCGTCAGCGGCGCCCGGGCCCAGCAGGCGCGTCTGGCCCAGGCCCTGGGCGAGCGCCGCCTGGCCTGAACCCAAACGCCGCCGTGCCCCGTCAGGGCGCGGCGGCCGCTCCGTGCACGGCGGTGATGAAGGCCGAGCGGGCCGCCGAGAGGTCGCTGCCCGTGGCCCGGGGCCAGGCGGAGTTGATCACGATGACCAGGCCATCATCCCGATAGGTGGTGATCGACTGGCCGAAGATGCCCGTGGCCTGATAGGCGCCGTCCGGGTTCATCCACCAGAAATAGCCGTAGCCGGCCTCGCCATTGTCGATCTGGGCGCTGGTGGCCTCGGCGACCCAGCCCTGGGGCAGGACGGCCTTGCCGTCAGCCATGCCGCCTTCCAGCATGAACTGGCCCACCCGGCCGTAGTCGCGCAGCGTCATGGAGATGCAGCAGCCCCCGCGCTCCTTGCCGGTGGGGTCGACCATCCAGATGGCGTCCCGCTCCATGCCATAGGGCTTCCAGATCTTCTCCGAGGCGTAGTCCGACAGGCTCTTGCCCGTGGCGTTGGCCACCAGGATGCCCACCAGGTCAGTCTCGCCGGTATTGTAGTTGAACACGGTCCCCGGGGGATTTTCCCGCGGCAGCTTGCGCATATAGCTGACCATGGCGTTCATGCCGGGCTCGGCGGGCGTGGCGCCGGCGCTGGCCACATCGGACTTGGGATCGGTGTAGTCCTCGTTCCACCGCACCCCTGAGCTCATCATCAGGAGCTGGCGCACGGTCACCCCGTCATAGCCGGAGCCCTTCAGCTCGGGGATGTAGTCGGTGACCGGTGCGCCGAGGCCGGCGATCTTGCCGTCCTGGATGGCCGCGCCCACCAGGGTGGAGGTCAGGGACTTGGCCACCGAGAACGAGGTCCAGCGGTCGGCCGGCTGGCGGCCCAGGCCATAGCGCTCCAGCAGGATCTGGCCGTCCTTGAGCACCAGGACGCCGGAGACGTTGAACGCCTCCATGTAGGAGGCCACCGTCCAGCTCTTGCCGTCGTGTTCGAAGGTGGGATCGATCTGGCGATCAGCCATGACCAGCGGCCGGACGGCCTCGCCGCGCTCGATGGTGTTGACCTGGAAGACGTCCTCGATGGTGCGATAGCCGCGGGCCTGCAGCTCCGGCGACCACATGAGGAAGTTGGGCGTAGCCGGGTCCAGCGGGACCTGGGCGAAGGCGGATGTGGCGCTGAGGCCTGCGACGGCCGCGGCGGCGGCGAGCGCGATGATGCGAGTCATGGAGCGTTTCCCGATGCTGTTTTGCCGCCAAGCTAGCCCATTGCGCGGCCGCCGCCAGACACCTGCGCGCATGACGTTACGGCGCCCGGCCAGATGGCTGGCGGGATGTCGCAAAGCGATGCTATCCCGGTGGCCAATCAGAAACCTGATCAGAAACCTGGGGAGTCTCGTCATGGGCCATAAGCGACTGGGCCGCAGCGCCATCGTGGTGTCGGACATCTGCATGGGCACCATGACCTTCGGCGGCCAGGCCGACGAGGCCATGGCCCACCGCATCCTGGACAAGTCCTTCGAGGCCGGGATCAACTTCTATGACACGGCCGAGAACTATCCCGTGCCCCCCAGCCCCGAATGGGCCGGCCGCACCGAGGAGATCTTCGGCCGCTGGCTGAAGACCAAGAACCGCGACGCCGTCATCATCGCCACCAAGGTCTGCGGGCCGAGCCACGGCTGGATCAAGGGCTCCATGCGGGCCGGCATGACCGCGCTCGACCGCCACAACATCACCCGCGCCATCGAGGGCAGCCTGACGCGCATGGATGTGGACTATGTGGACCTCTACCAGACCCACTGGCCCGACCACGGGACCGGCTATGAGGAGACCCTGCGCACCCTCGATGACCTGGTCCAGGCCGGCAAGGTGCGCATCATCGGCTGCTCCAATGAAACCAGCTGGGGCCTGACCAAGTCGGTCGCCGTGGCCGAGCGCGAGGGCACGGTGCGCTATGAGACCATCCAGAACAATTTCAGCCTGAACAACCGCCGCTTCGAGGACGAGCTGGCCCAGGCCTGCCGCCAGGAAGGCGTCAGCCTGATCCCCTATTCGCCGCTGGCCGGCGGGGTGCTGTCAGGCAAGTACAAGGACGGGGCGCGGCCGGAGGGCGCGCGCTTCTCCAACTATCTGAACCTGGGCGGGCGCCAGGCGGCCATGGCCAAGCGCTTCGTCAACGACAAGACCCTGGAGGCCACCGACCGCTTCGCCGCCATCGCCGCTGAGGCCGGCATCTCGCTGGTGACGCTGGCGACGGCCTGGAGCAAGCAGCACGACTTCGTCGCCTCCACCATCGTCGGCGCCACCCACGAAGACCAGCTTCCCGACATCCTGGCCGCCATGGACCTGACCCTGAGCGACGAGGTGATGAAGGCCATCGACAAGGTGTCGAAGGAGATCCTGTACCCGATGGGGTGAGGGGGTGGGGAGCGCCTCGCGGGATCGAATGCCTTGCGATATGGCGCACTGCCGTTAAGCCTGTCTCCAACAACTGGGGGTGGCGACGCATATGGATATCCGCGGCTACGTGAATGAGGTCCGCCGGCTCTACGCCAGTGGCCAAACAACTGAACACAGCTTCCGCCCTGCCCTGGCCAAGCTGTTCGCGTCCGTAGATCCAACCCTCACCGTCATCAATGAACCCAAACACATCACCGATGTTGGGGCGCCCGACTTCGTATTCAACCGCGGCGACGTCGCCATCGGATGGTGCGAGGCCAAGGATATTGGGAAAGACATCCGTAAATTTGCAGCGACCGACTACAGCAAGGCCCAGAAGGACCGCTACAAAAAGGGCCTGCCGAACCTGATCTACACAAACGGCCTCGATTTCGAGTTCATTCGCGAGGGCGATGCGACGGACTTCGTTACCATCGCCGACCTTCTGCCTGGCCTGCCTGAGCGGACAGAGAACTTCGTAACTCTCGAAAATCGACTGCGAGACTTCGCAAGCGAGACCCCGCTCACAGTTACATCCTCCAAGAAGCTGGCCCAGATGATGGCCGGTAAGGCGGCCTTGATTAAGGACATCATGGGGCGCGCATTGGTGGCCGACATCGCGGGGAGAGACAAAGGCGCGACCCCAACTGACCTGATCGGCCAGTTTGAAGCCTTCCGGGCGAACCTGATCCACGACATCACGGTCGAGGATTTCGCCGACATCTACGCCGAGACGATCGCCTATGGCCTCTTCGCCGCGCGTCTACATGACGAGAGCGCCAGCACCTTCTCGCGCAGCGAGGCGCTGGACCTACTGCCCAAGTCCAACCCGTTCTTGCGCGAGTTATTCATCTACATCGCTGGACCCACTCTGGACGAACGGCTGCGCCGGGTGATCGACGAGCTTTGCGACCTGTTCCGCGCCACCAGCATGCATGACGTACTGGAAAACTTCGGAAAGGTGACTGCCCGCCAGGACCCCTTCCTGCATTTCTATGAGGTGTTCCTGGCAGAGTATAATCCGGCCAAGCGAAAGGCTCGCGGCGTCTGGTACACCCCCGAGCCCGTGGTGAACTTCATCGTTCGTGCCGTGGACGAGGTGCTACAAACCGAGTTCGGCCTCGCAGACGGCCTAGCCGACACCAGCAAGATCACCATCGATTGGGACACTGGTCAGACCGACAAAAAGGGCAAACCCCTCACGGTCAAGAAACAGGTTCATCGGGTTCAGATCCTCGATCCAGCAACCGGTACCGGGACGTTCCTGGCTGAAGTGGTGAAGCTGGTGGCCGAGCGGGTGAAGGGCGTCGCCCCTGGCCAATGGTCCACCTACGTGGAGCATGACTTGATCCCGCGCATCCATGGCTTTGAGCTGCTGATGGCCAGCTACGCCATGTGCCATATGAAGCTGGACATGATCCTGACAGGCCTGGGCTACAAGCCCTCGGCTAAGCCGCCGCGCCTGGGGGTCTATCTGACCAACAGCCTCGAAGAAGGCGAGAGGGTCGAACAGACCCTGTTCGGCCTGTCCCGAGCCATCGCCGAAGAAGCCAAGGCCGCCAGCGACATCAAGCGCCAAACGCCAATCATGTGCGTGATCGGCAACCCGCCATATTCGGGGCACTCATCAAACAAAGGGGCTTGGATTGAAGGCCTGATGGCCAACTATAAGGTCAGCTCAGAACTAAGGCGTCCCGCTCAGGCTAAATGGCTTTCTGATGACTATGTGAAGTTCATCCGTTTGGCGCAACACATGATAGATAAGAACGGTGAGGGCGTGCTTGGGTTTATCACTAATCATGGCTACCTCGACAATCCAACTTTCCTGGATATGCGCAACAGCCTAAGAAGCACTTTTGATCGAATTTATGTACTCGATTTACACGGAAACTCTAAGAAAAACGAGGTCAATCCATCTGGATCTTTGGACAATAACGTCTTTGATATTCAGCAAGGCGTCGCAATAATTATAGGCATAAAAAAAGGATACGGCACAAAAGTATCGAAACCACTATCCAGGGTATTACATGGCGACCTGTGGGGTAGTAGGGAGGAAAAGTACACCGCTCTTTGGAAGAGCAGCGTATCTGAATTGATTTCCAACGAGATTTCGCTGGATAGCCCGCCTTGGCGGTTCAAACCAACCAATAAGGTGCTTGAAGCGAAATATCAGGCGGGTTTTTCGGTTTCCGCCCTATTTTCTCAAGCTGGGAGGCCGGCACCGGGCATTGTCACCACCCACGACGAATTTGCAATCTCGTGGACCTCAGCTGAAGCAGAAGAAAAAGTCGATACACTTCTGGCAACGAATGATGAGGCGGAAGCGCGCCTTCATTTTAAGCTATGCTCTCAAAGCCAATGGAATTACGGGGCCGCAAAAGAGGCGCTGTCAGATAACCAATGGCGGAACCAAATTGTACCGATTGCATATCGTCCTCTTGATAATCGGTTCACAGTCTATAATTCTCATGTTGCCGTTCACAGACGTGAGCGAGTTATGGCGCACATGGTGCGCAAAAATAACATTGCACTTCTATCCACCAAAGCGGTTCGAGATAGTGTTTATGCGCACTGCCATGTTACAGATATATGCAATGAAGTAATATATCTATCTGGCGTTTCGGCTTCTAACGCAATGTGCCTGCCACTATACATCTATCCGGATCCACAAGAATTGGACCAGTCGATCCGAGTCAATTTCGACCCCAAGCTCTATGCAAGAATCCGAAAGTCGGCCGGTCTCGCAGGGGTAACTCCGAGACTTGATCATGATATTATTGAAAACGGGTCATTCCGAACGTCGACCGGAGATAGTCGTCCAGATGAAATTAAGGTGTTTGACTACATCTATGGCGCGCTCTACTCACCCGTCTATCGCAGAATATATTCGGATTTTCTAAAGATCGATTTTCCACGTGTGCCCTTTCCGCCCTCTCCAGAAGTGTTCCGCACCATCAGCGCCCACGGCGAAGCACTGCGACGACTTCATCTTATGGAGGATGGCGCGATCGGCCCAGCCCCCTACCCCTTCCACGGGGAGGGCGATAGCGTGGTGGAGAGGCCGCGGTTTGAGCTGGGACGTGTGTGGATAAACTCCACCCAGTATTTTGACAAAGTGCCGGATCTCGCCTGGACCTTTCCCATAGGCGGCTATCAGCCCGCGCAGAAATGGTTGAAAGACCGCAAGGGTCGCGTCTTGAGCTTTGACGATATTCGCCACTATCAGAAGATGATCAAAATTCTCACAGAGACCCACCGCATCATGGGGGAGATCGAACTGCCGCTCGACTAGAGGCCCCAGCAATAGCGACGCAGCTCAAGCCGCCGAAGCCGTGACGGCGGGAAAAATGGGGACACGCACGACTTCTGCCGTCAGCTGAACGGAAAACAGCCCGTGCCCACACTTCCGCGACTAATCCTGCCTCCGGGAAGCTGACCGTCGGAAGGTCGCCATTGATCCCAATGCGCCAACGCCGTCCTCGCCCCGCTAGACGGCTCCCCCGCCCTGCCCCTAACGTCCGCGCCGAACCGCGGCATTATCTGCGGGCACCAGAACGGGGAAACACATGTTCAATCACATCATGGTCGGGACCAACGATATCGAGCGGTCCAAGGCCTTTTACGACGCCGTGCTGGCGACGCTGGGGGCCGGGCAGCCGATGGCCAATACGGCGCCCACCGGGCACAAGCGGCTGTTCTACATCCATGGCGGCTCGGTCTTCTGCGTCAGCGAGCCGATCAATGGCGAGCCGGCCACCTTCGGCAATGGCGGCACCATCGGCTTCAAGTGCGACAGCCCTGAACAGGTGAAGACCTTCCACGACGTGGCCGTGGCCAACGGCGGCGTCTCCATCGAGGACCCGCCGGGCCTGCGCGAGGGCGGCATGGGCGCCCTGCACCTGGCCTATGTGCGCGATCCCGACGGCAACAAGCTGTGTGCGCTGTACCGCCCGTAAGCCTCTAGACGCCCCTGGCCGCGTCGCTTCAGGATGCGGTCAGGACGGCTGCGGCTAGGTCATGGCCGGAGCGCCAGGCGGCCTCCACCCGGGCGCCGGCCAGCCAGTCGCCGCAGGCGCCGATCCGCATATCCGCCGACCACAGTGGCGCACCGCTCTGCGCTGTCGTGCGGGCATAGCGCCAGCGGTGGGCCTGGAGGGACAGGGTCTCGGGCAAGGGCTGGCGATGGGCCTCGGCTAGCGCCGCCAGCAGGGCCTGCGCCACAGTATCGGCCCCCTCCTCCAGATGCGCCCGCGACCAGTCGGGCGAGGCCTGGACCACCCAAGCCTCCGGCCCGGTGCGGCCGGGCTTGGCGCTGTTGCGGGCGGCCCAGGCGAGCGGGCCATCCTGGCGCAGGACATCGGCGGTGAGGCTGAGAGGCCCTGCGAAGGCCGCCATCATGGTCCAGCAGGGTTCGGAGACGACCGCCGCGGCCTGGGCGGCCATGTCAGGCGCGATGGTGGCCAGCAGGACGGCGGCCTGTTCGCTGGGGGTGGCGACCACCACGGCGTCGGCGCTGAAGGGGGCGAACCCCTCCCCGCTCAGGCGCCAGGCCTCGCCATCGCGGGCGATCTCGTCCACCCGGGCCTGCCAGGTCACGTCCAGGGCCTCGGCCATCGTGCGGATGGGGGCGTTCATGCCGGGAACGCCAACCAGGGCCTCAGGGCCGGCGGCGGGCCAGGGCGCGGCGACGCCGGCGGCCTGCCAGGCGGCCGCGCGGGCGGCGAAGGCTTGATCGCGGACGGTGAAGAACTGGGCCCCGTGGTCGAAGCTCACCTGACCCTGGGGCGTCTCGATCCTGCGGGTGGACATGCGCCCGCCCGGTCCCCGGCCCTTGTCCAGCACCTGGACGGCGTGGCCTGCGGCGCTGAGCGCCTGCGCGCAGGAGAGGCCGGCCATGCCGGCGCCGATGATGGCGATGTTCATGGGGTGGGCTCTTTCCTCAACCGGCTTCGCGCAGGACGGCGGCGGGGCGGCGCGACAGGGCCGCAAACGCCGCCAGGGCGCCGCCAAGGGCGCCCAGGGCCGTGGTGCCGCCGAGAATGCCTAAGATCACCGGCCAGTCGACGCTCCAGGTCGCATTGAACACCTGGGTCACCACAGGCCAGGCGCCGGCCGCGCCCAGGCTTGCGCCGGCCAGCCCTGCGATGACGCCCACCAGACCATACTCCACGAGATAGGCGCTGACGATCTGGCCCCGGGTTCCGCCCAGGACCTTCAGCGTGGCGGCCTCCCGGGCGCGGAAGCCGGCGCCGGCCGCAATGGCGCCGATCAGCACCAGGACGCCGGCCGCCCCGGCCACGGCCGCAGCGCCGCGGATGGCCAGCGCCAGGCGGTCGAACAGGGTGGCGGCCTGTTCCAGCTGGTCACGGATGCTGATGACATTGACGCCGGAGAAGTCGGCGGCGAGGCCTTGGGTGACGGCGGCCTCCTCCTCGCGACTGGCCATGGCGATGGCCACATGCCGGGGGTTTGCGCCGGCGATGGCGCCGGTATTGAGGATGACGGCGAAATTGGCGCCGAAGCCACCCCAGTCCACCTCGCGCAGCACGGCGATCTGGGCGTCGATCTCGCGGCCCAGGACCTGCAGGGTGATCATGTCGCCGACCTTGAGGCCCGCGCCCCTGGCCGCGTCCTGCTCGAAGGCCACCAGGGGCGGACCGGCATAGTCGGGGCTCCACCAGGCGCCTGCCGTGACCTTGGAGGCCTCCGGCGCGCCGTCCAGGGCCGACATAGACAGGTCCTCGTCAAAGGCCCAGCGTTCGCCCCGCTCGATGGCCTCGATGTCCACCGGCTGGCCCTTCAGGCGGGTGATGCGGCCGGTGATCAGCGGCAGGCGGTTGTAGCGGTCGCTCCCGGGCGCGTTCAGGGCCTGATCGATTACGGCGTCAAAGGCCGCGACCCGCTCGCCGGGGATCTCGGTGAAGACCAGGGAGGGCGCGGTGCGCGGCGCCACCACGCTGACCTGGGCCAGCAGGCTCGACTGGATCAGCACGATGGCCGACAGCAGCGCGACACCCAGGCCGATGGCGGGCGTCGCCGTGCGCGCGGCCGACCGGGGGCCGGCCAGATTGGCGAGGCCAAGGCGCACCGATCCGCGGGCGAAGCGGCGCACCCGTCCGGCTCCCCAGGCTGCGGCCAGACCCAGCAGGCTGAGGGCCAGAAAGGCGCCGGCCGCCCCGCCGATGAGACCGGCGGCGGCCCAGCGGCTGGGGGCGGTGAGGATGGCCAAGCCTGCGAGACCGAGGGCGGCGGCCACCGCAAGGGCCGTCTCGAGGCTGAGCGTCGGACGGCCCGACATCTCCTTGCGGAACAGGGACGAGGGCGGCGTGGTCCTGGCTCTGGCGAGCGGCCAAAGCGAGAAGGCCGCCGCAGCCAGCACCCCGAAGGCTGCGGCCCGGACCAGGGGCTCGGGATAGACGGCGAACAGGGCCGGCACCGGCAACTGCTCGGCCGCCAAAGCCCCGATGATCAGCGGCGTCACCGCGCCGATGGCCAGACCAATGCCCACCCCCAGCAGGGCGAGCACGCCGATCTGGATCAGATAGATGTCGCGGATCAGCACCCCTGAGGCCCCGAGGGCCTTAAGCGTGGCGATGGAGGCCTTGCGGCCCTCCAGATAGGACGACACCGCCCCGCCCACGCCCAGGCCGCCGGCCACCAGGGAGGCAAGGCCGATGAAGCCCAGGAAGTATTCCAGCTGATCGATCAGCCGGCCGGCGCCGGCGGCGGCTTCGGAGCGGTCCCGGGCCTCGAAGATGGCGTCGGGGAAGGTCTCGCGGACCCCTTCGATCACCGCCTTGGGGTCGGCCTCGGCCGGCAGCACCACCCGCACCGCCTCGCCAAACAGTCCTCCGGCGCCCAGCAGGCCCGCGGCCTCCACCGCGGTCACATCGGTCAGCACCCAGGGGGCGAGCGCAAAGCCCCGGCCGATCCGGTCTGGCTCGGAGATCAGCACCGCGCCGACCCGCAAGGTCTGACCGCCGACGGCGAAGGTGTCGCCCAGCTCCAGATCCAGCCGGTCGAGCAGGGCCCGCTCCACCGCAGCGCCAGGAACGCCGCCCGCAGGCGCGAGCGCCGCGGCGAGGCTGTCTGCGCCGTCGAGCTGGACCACGCCCACCAGGGGATAGGTGTCGGCCACCCCGCGCACGTCCACCAGCCGGCGCTGGCCGGTCGGGGTCTGCGCCATCGCATTGGCGCGGACGGAATAGGCGCTGGGACCCAGGGCCTCGAACACCGCCCGTTCTTGCGGGGTGAAGCGGCGCTGGTCGATGCTGAACACCACATCGCCGCCGAGGATCTCCCGGGCCTGACTGGCCAGGCCCTGGCGGAAGGCTTCGGCCGTAGAGCCCGCCGCGGCGATGGCCGCGACGCCCAGGGCGAGACAGGCCAGGAAGATGCGGAAACCTGCGACCCCGCTCCTCAGCTCCCGCCCGGCGAACCGCAGGGCGAGCCTCATGCGGCGGCCTCTGGCGCGGTCGGGACGATCAGGCCATCGGCCATGCGCACGATGCGGTCGGCCCTGCGAGCCAGCGCCTCATCATGGGTGACCAGGACCAGCGCCGCGCCGGCCTGGGCCAGCAGGTCGAACATCAGGTCGGCCACCATGGCGCCATTGGCGCCGTCCAGATTTCCCGTGGGCTCGTCGGCGAACAGCAGTTCAGGCTGAACGGTGAGCGCGCGGGCCAGCGCCACCCGCTGCTGCTCGCCGCCCGACAGCTGGTGCGGATAGTGGGTCAGCCTCGACCCTAGCCCGACCCTGGCGAGCCAGGCCTCGGCCTCGTTCATGGCGTCGGCGCGCCCGGCCAGCTCCAGGGGGGCGGCGACATTCTCCCGCGCGGTCATGTTGGGCAGCAGGTGGAAGCTCTGGAAGACCAGCCCCACCCGGCCGCGACGCAGGCGGGCGCGGCCGTCCTCATCCAGGCCGCCGAGGTCCTGGCCGAACAGCTGCACCGTCCCGCTGGTGGGCGTCTCCAGCCCGGCGGCCACCGAGATCAGCGACGACTTGCCCGAGCCCGAGGGGCCGATGATGGCCACCGTCTCGCCGGCGGATACGGTCAGGTCGACGCCGCGCAGGATGTTCACTGACCCGGCCACAGAGGGCAGGCTGAGCGTCAAGGCCGACAGGCAAAGCGGCGGCGCGGCGGACGGGGATTCGGTCATGGGGTTCCCGAGGGCGGATTGGGCGTTTCATGCCCGCCCGGCCGACCTATATGGGGAAGCACAGCCATGATCGCACCCCAATCCTTGCTCTCCCGCCGCACCCTTCTGCTCAGCGCCCTGGCCCTGGGCGCCAGCGCCTGCAGTCGGGAGGCTGACGCCCCGGCTTCAGCCGCCGACGAGGCTGCGCCCCCGCCGCCGCCTCAGGCCGCCGGCGATCTGCCGGTGGTGGCCCTGCTGGGAGACTCCATCACCGCCGGCTACGGCCTGCCGGCGAAGGACGCCCTGCCCGCCCAGCTGGAGGCGGCCCTGGCGGCGGCTGGGACGCCTGCGCGGGTGCGGGCCGCCGGCGTGTCCGGCGACACCACGGCCGGCGCGCTGGCCCGGGTGGACTTCAGCATCCAGGACGACACCGACCTGTGCGTCGTGGCGCTAGGCGGCAACGACCTGTTGCAGGGGATCGAGCCGGCGACCATGCGGGCCAATCTGGAGGGGATCATCACCCGGCTGAAGGCCCGCAGCATCCCGATCCTGCTGGCCGGCATGCAGGCGCCCCCCAGCTACGGCGCCTACGCCACCGACTTCGCCGCGGTGTTCGAAGGCCTCGCCCGCGACCACGACGTCGCCCTCTATCCCTTCCTGCTGGACGGCGTCGCCCTCGACCCCGCCCTGAACCAGGACGACGGCATCCACCCCAATGCGGAAGGCGTGAAAGTCATCGCCCAGCGCCTGGCCCCGGCGGTCGCAGGCGCGCTGGCGGGAGAGTAGGGGGATAAAAGTTCTCTTCTTGTTCTTTTATTCCTCCCGTCCTCGTGCAAAGCTTTCCAAGCTCTGCCGGGTGGGCGAACCGCGTGGCGATCAGTGGAAGGCGAGGAGGACGGACGGTGAAGATCAGGCCGTTTGCAGAGTTCGAAACGGAACTGCCCTATGATGGCGTTGAGGGCGACGAGTCCGTTGATTTCGAAGAGATTGTGCCTGCCGGCCAGAATATTGCCGAAGCCTGGGTGATAATCCTGAGGCCGCTCGGATATGAGGTCTCGGAGCCTATTCAGGACGATCATGGTTGGTGGCTGCATGTCAGGGATGGGCGATCCAAGTATGAGCTCTTTATCGCCCGTGTGTTTGAGAATGAATGCCATCTCCACGCCAAGGAAGCGTTCGGACTTTTTAGAAGCAAGAATTTCCCATCATTTTTGGCGCAACTGAACTCGGGGTTGAACGCCGATCCTCGCTTCAGGAATATTGGTTGGTCGGCGTCCCTCAACGACAAAACCACAACGGATACGCCCATCGTGGAATGAGTGGCCGGTCCAGCGGCCCCGCTTGCCAAGGCGCCGAATGGCCGCCCTACTGTCGCCATGAGCGAAGACAGCATCCGAGACCGTTCCCGCCGCACCCTTGAGCGCGCCCAGGCCCGTTATGAGGCCGACCCGTCCCTGGCCAACACCGTCTGGTATGGGCGGGTGCTGGGGTTCCGCTACCGGATCGAGGAGGCCATCGCGGTGTTCAGCGAGGGCCTGGAGCGGTTTCCGGACTCCTTTGAACTGCTACGCCAGCGGGGCCATCGCTATCTGTCGACCCGGCGATTCGCCGAAGGCAGAGCCGACCTGGCCCGGGCTGCGGCGCTGATCGAGGGCATGGCCGAATGGATCGAGCCTGACGGGCCGGACAACGAACTGCCCGTGCCGCCCACCAGCATCCAGTTCAACACCTGGTACCACCTGGCGCTCGCCCACTATCTGCTGCGGGAGTGGGACGAGGCCGAGGCCGCCTATCGCCAGTGCATCAAGTGGGTGCGCGTGGATGACTATGACGGTCTGACCGCCTGCCATGACTGGCTCTACATGACCCTGCGCCGCAAGGGCGACAAGGCCGCCGCCGAGGCGGTGCTGGCCGCCATTCCCGAAGGCCTGGCCGACGAGGCCTTCGTCGAGGGACCGTCCTATTACCGCCGCCTGCGGATGTACCGCGGCGAGCTGGCGCCCGAGGACCTGCTGAGCCCCGACAAGGGATCCCAGGTGATCCATGACGTCGAGACGATCTACGCCACCCAGGGCTACGGGGTCGGCAATTGGTATCTCTACAATGGCGAGACCGACCGCGCCCGGGCGGTCTTCGAACAGATCCTGCAGGGCCGCAGCCGCTTCGCCTTCGGCTACATCGCCGCCGAGCTTGACCTGCGCGAGATGGCGGAGGGGTGAGGATCTGATGTTGTCTGGGGTTCGCCCCCGCCTGCGACCTGGCGCGAGACGGTGGCGGTGAGAGAGGGATTCGAACCCTCGATAGAGTTTCCCCTATACACGCGTTCCAGGCGTGCGCCTTCAACCACTCGGCCACCTCACCACACCGGTCGGGGGCGGGCCCCCGGCGGAAGGGCGTCTATATAGCGAGGTGGGCGCCCGGGGCAAGCGGCCCTGTTCGTCGGACGTGCGACGTCCTATCTGTAGGGCCAAGAACCACCCCTTTCCGTCCGAGGTCGCCATGTTGTTCCGCAAGACCGCTGAGATGCCGACGGCGCAGAGCGCCCTGCCCGGCCGCAGCCAGCCGATCCCCACCGCCAGGACCCACTTCGTCAACGGCCAGCCCCTGCAGGGCCCCTATCCGGAAGGGTCGGAAACGGCCGTCTTCGCCATGGGCTGCTTCTGGGGGGTCGAGCGCCTGTTCTGGCAGATCCCCGGCGTGCATGTCACGGCGGTGGGCTATGTGAACGGCTTCACTCCCAATCCCACCTATGAAGAGGTGTGCAGCGGCCACACCGGTCACACCGAGGCGGTGCTGGTGGTCTATGATCCCAAGACTGTGACCTACGAGCAGCTGCTCAAGGTATTCTGGGAAGGCCACGACCCCACCCAGGGCATGCGCCAGGGGGGCGACATCGGCACCCAGTATCGCTCAGGGATCTATGTGGCCAACGAGGCTCAGGGTTCGGCTGCAGCCGCCAGCAAGGGCGTCTATCAGCAGGCGTTGTCGGCCAGGGGCCTGGGCTCCATCACCAGCGAGATCGTCGAGGCCGGGCCCTTCTATTTCGCCGAGGACTATCACCAGCAGTACCTGGCCAAGAATCCCGGCGGCTATTGCGGCATCGGCGGCACGGGCGTGACCTGCCCCATTGGGACCGGCGTCGAGGCGTGAGCCAGACGGCCTCGCCCCAGGCCATCCTGGACCAGGCCCTGGCCCTGCCGGCGACAACCCTGAGCGTTCAGTGGGGCGACGCCCAGGTGGTCAAGGTGGGCGGGCGGATCTTTGCGATCGTCGGGGCCGATGGCGGTCTGTCCTTCAAAGCCTCCGACATCGCCTATGCGGCCCTGGTGGAGAGCGGCGAGGCTAGGCCGGCGCCCTATCTGGCGCGGGCCAAATGGGTCAGGTTCGACGATCCTACGGCGCTTGATCTGGCGGACACCGCCGACTGGCTGGCCACCGCTCACGCCCTGGTGGCGGCCAAGTTGACACGCGCCCAGCGGCGGGAGCTGGGCCTCAGCTGATCTCAGCGAGGATCGGCGGGTTTCTCGCTGGCCGCGCCATCAAGCGTCGTGGACGGCGCCGGGGCGTTTTCCAGCAGGGTGCGAAGCTCGGCGATGGACCGGGCTGCAGCCGAGCTGCGTTGACGCCAGATCAGCAGGGCTACGGCGCTTACGGTGGCGACGATGAAGGCCGTGGGGCCGAAAATCCAGCTGGCCGCCGCCAGGGCGAAATAGTAGCCCCGCACTCCAGCGTTGAAGGCTGACAGGGCCGGATTGAGCAGCCGGCCAGCCGCTGCGCCATAGGGCCTGGACAGCCCCACCGCCTCATCTGGCGCGGCGCCGATCACCGCGATGGTATAGTTGAGCTGGCGGATCGCCCAGATGAAATCCAGCAGGCCGCGGGCCAGGGTGATCAGGACCAGAGCCACCTGGACCTCAAACAGCAGTCGGGTGGAGGTCTCGATGACCATCAGGCTGGAGGCGCTGCGGAAGGCCGATTCCCCGCCAAATAGCACCCCAGAGGCCCCGGCGATCAGGATCAGGTTCGAGGAGGCGAAGAAGGAGGCCGAGTTGATGGTGTGGCCCAGTAACTGGCTGTCCATCAGCCGGCTCTCCCGCCTGGCCATATTGCCCATCCAGGCCCCGCGGATCACCGCCATGTCGAGATTGATCATGTGGCGACGGCCAAGGGCGGCCTTGACCAGGGGCTCATAAGCCAGCCAGGCGATCGCGAAGATCACCAGCGCCACGGTGTCCAGGGTGGAGAGCTGCAGACCAGGCATCGACAGGATCTTCTAGTCCTCCAGGATACGGCTGTGGCGACGGCTGTCGCGCAGCAGCAGGGAGGTGATCAGCGCCACCCCCATGATGGCCGAGACATAGATGTAGAAGGCGCTCTCCACCCCCTGCCCCTTGAAGCCCAGGGCGACCGCCTCCGCGGTGCCGCCGAACACGGCGTTGGCCATTGCGTAGGGCAGCGCCACGCCCAAGGCCCGAACATGGGCGGGAAAGAGCTCTGCCTTAGTCACCGCGCTGACTGAGGTGTAGCCGGCGATGATAATGATCAGGACGACCATCAGGGCGAAGGCCGCCAACGGTTCAGTGACCCCGGCCATGGCGGTCATGACCGGATAGGTCAGCAGCATTCCGGCCCCGAAGGTGAAGGCCAGATTGGTCCGCCGCCCCCACTTGTCAGACAACCAGCCAAACAGGGGCAGGATGAACAGGTAGACCACCAGGGCGCCGGCCGTGATGTTGGTCGCCGTCTCCTTGGAGAAGCCCGTGGTGTTGACCAGGAACTTCTGCATGTAGGTCGTGTAGGCGTAGAAGGCGAGCGAGCCGCCGGCCGTCAGCAGGAAGATGGCGATGGTCTCCCACGGATGGTGGGTGAACAGCATCATGGTCCGGGCCCGCTCGGCGCCAGAGGCCTGGGCGTTCTGGAACGAGGCGCTCTCCTCCAGGCCCCTCCGGATCCAGAACACCACCACCGCCAGCAGGGCGCCGAAGACGAAGGGGATGCGCCAGCCCCAGGACTCCAGGTCCTCGGTGGGCATCACCCGCTGGAGCAGGATCAGAATGCCCAGGGCCAGCAACTGGCCGGAAATCAGGGTGACGAACTGGAAGCTGGACCAGAATCCGCGGCGGGCCTTACCCGCCATCTCAGAGAGGTAGGTGGCGCTGGCGCCATATTCTCCGCCCACGGAGAGGCCTTGCAGCAGGCGGGCCATCAACAGGATAGCTGGGGCGGCGACGCCGATCATCGCGTAGTCGGGGATGATGGCGATGATGGCCGATCCGGCGCACATCATGGCCACCGACAGGCTGAGCGCGGCCTTACGGCCGGCCCGGTCGGCATAGAGACCCATCAGCCAGGCGCCGAGCGGTCTGGCCAGAAAGCCGATAGCGAACACGGCGGCCGCCTGCAGCAGCTGCGAGGTCGGATCACCCGAAGGGAAGAAGTGCGGCGCGAAATAGAGGGCGAAGGACGAATAGGCGAACCAGTCGTACCACTCGACCAGATTGCCCGCCGAGCCGCCGGCGATGGCCTTCAGGCGCTGTAGTGGGGTCAGGCCAGGGACGAGCAGTCCCGGCGGGGCCTGTGAGTCTGCGCCTGTTTCCGTCGCCGTCATGCCCGTCTCCCCCGCGGCCCGTGTCTGGGCGCGATGCTAGGGAGGTGCGGCGAAGAGCGGAAGCCCCATAGAGGCCTCCGCGCTCTGCGGACTAGATTCGCCCCATCAGGACAAGAATGAGCACGATCAGCAGGACCAGGCCCAGACCGCCAGACGGAAAGTAGCCCCAGCTGCGGCTATGGCCCCAGGTGGGCAGAGCGCCAATCAGGGCGAGGATCAGAATGATCAGAAGGATTGTGCCAAGCGACATGTGCGGTTCCGGTCCCAGGAACGCCCCCCAGCGGGCGCTCGCGGGAAGAGGAACGGCGTCGCGCGGTCAAGGTTCCTTCTGCCGGCTTGGTCACAGACCCTAGTCGGCGGCGTCGGCGGTATGGATGCCCGCGTCGCTCTCCTTGACCCCCAGGGCGTAGAGCCCACCGATGAAGGCGCCCTTGATCCGCGGCAGCAGCAGAAGGGTGGCGCCGGTCAATGGTAGCAGGGTGGCGGCCAGGACGACGGCGACCGGGGCCTGCCAGATGAAGGAAAACAGCAGCAGCGGCGCCACGATGACGTGGCCGACGATCAGAATGGTGAAATAGGCCGGCCCATCATCGGCGGGGTATTGGGCCAGGTCATGGCTGCAGGCCGGGCAAGTGGGCTCCACCTTCAGGTAGCGCCAAAAAAGCCGTCCCTCGCCACAGGCGGGACAACGCCCCTTAAGGCCTCGGTTCAGGGCGGTCAGAAAGCCAGGGCGCTGGGGCGTGGTCATGGGCCCCATATGCGGTGGCCCCTGGCGAGATGGAAGGGCGACGGAACCGCGCAGAACGCTTTTCCGCCGCCCTCTATGGGTTTTAGAGCATTTTCCGATAAGTGTGATGCGGTTATCGGATCGAAAAATGCTCTAACTTTATGATTTAGAGCCCTTTTTATCCGATCTGATTGAAGCAATCAGATCGGAAAGGGCTCTAGCGTCGAACGTCCTCGGCGGTGTTCTTCACCGCAGTCCCGGCCGCCTCCATGTCGCGACCGACCCCCGCCACCGTGTTGCAGGCCGAAACCAGCAGCGCCGCCGCCACAGCGGCCATGATCAGCACCTTGCTCATGAAAGATCACGCTCCATCAGGGACCGGACCCCATGGCCCGGCTCAGCCCGATCTAAGCCCTGCCATGGGCGGCGATCAACGGGGTTCGGAGGCGCTAGCCTGCGCTCTCGTCCACCACGTCGGCGTCGGGCGCATTCTTCTTGATCGACTCGATCATGTTCTTGGCGCTGGATTTGGAGGCGTAGCCCTCGGACGAGAACATGACCTCGCCGTTGGAAGCGCGGAACCGCACGCGGAACTCACCCGCCTTGTCCTTAAAGATCTCGAACTTGTAGGCCATGTCGTCCTCCCGGCTCTGTCCCTGACACAGGGCTCCATGGACAAGCTTGCCGCGTATCGCCTGTGCGGGCAACCACCCTGGACGAATGGCCCAAGGGCGCCATTGTGGACGATCAGCGGACGCCAATCCTGGGGGCGAGGCCTCCGTAGCGCAGAAAAGCCCCCTGGGAGACGCCCGTGCCAGAGCTTGTCCACCTGCCCGCAGACGCGCCCTCGGCCGCCATGGCCGAAATTCTGGATCGGGACGGCGCGCTGATTTTGGACGCGGCCCTTGATCCCCCGACGGTGGCCGAAATGGTGGCCGAGCTTTCCCCCTATGTGATGGCCACGCAGGAAGGGCGGGACGGGTTCACCGGCGTCAGGACAACTCGCACCGGCGCCTTGGTGGCCCGGTCGCCGGCGGTGCGAAAGGCGGTGGTCGACCCCCGTATCGCCAGCATGTGCGAACACCTGCTCAAGCCCAACTGTGAGCGCTGGCAACTGCATCTGTCACAGCTGATCCGCATCATGCCCGGACAAGGCGCTCAGCCGATCCACCGGGACCGCTGGGCCTGGGGAACGCACCTGAAGGGGATCGAGCCCCAGCTCAACACCATCTGGGCGCTGACGGACTTCACGCGAGAGAACGGCGCGACCCAGGTCGTCCCCGGTTCCAGTTCATGGCCCGACGACCGCAAGGCCGAGCCCCACGAGATCACCCAGGCGGTGATAAAGGCCGGTTCGGTGCTGATCTATACCGGCAGCGTCTTTCATGGGGGCGGCGCCAATCACAGCAATCAGGACCGCTGGGGCCTGAACCTGACCTACGCGCTCGGCTGGCTGCGGCAGGAGGAAAACCAGTATCTGGCCTGCCCGCCGGACATCGCCCGCACCTTGTCGCCGGAGTTGCAGGACCTGTTGGGCTACGCCCTGGGCGGCTATGCCCTGGGCTACTACACCCCGCCCCTGCCGCCAGGCGAGGGGCCAGAGCTGGCGCCCCCAAGCTTCGCCCTGCGTGGTGAAGCGGATGGAGCGGTGTTCGGATCCGCAGAAGACCTGGCGGCCATCGGGGCACAGGTGCGGGGGCGCTAAGGTTGGACGGAACGCTGCGGGGTCCGGCGCCGTTCGACTGGGACCATTGTCCCATCCCAAGGAGCCCGCCCATGGCCGATCACGCTGAACTCGAAGCCAAGTTCTGGAAGGCGCTGAAGTCCGACCGCACCCTGATGCTGGGCCTCACCGAGGTCGAAGAGGGCCATAGTCAGCCCATGACCGCCCAGATCGAAGGCGACCAAGGCGGCCCCATCTGGATCTTCAGCGCCAAGGGCGTCGATCTGGTGCAGGCGGCCGGCGCCGGCCACCGGGCCATGGCCCACTTTGCGTCCAAGGACCACGAGCTGTTCGCCACCATCCATGGCCGGCTGGTCCCCGACAATGACCGGGACACGATCGAGCGGCTGTGGAACCCCTTTGTGGCGGCCTGGTACGAGGGCGGCAAGGATGATCCCAAGCTGCAACTGCTGCGGTTCGAGCCGGAGCGGGCGCAGATCTGGCTCAATGAGCACAGCCTGTTCGCCGGCGTGAAGGTGCTGATGGGCCGAGATCCCAAGCACGAGTATCAGGACAAGGTCGGCGAGGTCCGGCTGAGCTAAGCTGCAGAAGCCTGGGCTAGCGGCTCGTGACGACCAATCAGGGGCCGCAGGTCCAGAGGCCCTGGAACACCCGGCTGGCGCCGTCCGCCCGCTGATAGGTCAGGGTGGCGGGCCGCGGCGGCGACTCCCCGCCCCCCTCGGCCGGACCGGTGACCTCGATCACCACGGTCTTGCCTCGGCCGGCGAAGCTCGTCCCATTCAGCATGCCGTCGAAGCCACCAGGGGCGGCGACACGCTCCACATAGCCCGAGACCTTGACGACGCCGAAGGCCGGATCGTCCGAGGCGACATTTCCTCGAGCCAGGAGCCGGACCTCGTCATCGCCGTCTGAGAAGCTGCAGGCCAATTCGCCGGCCAAGGTCTCGGCGGCCAAGTCCTGCGCCGTGAGCGGCTGCAGATCGATGGCCGAACCATCGCCGCCCACCGTCGCCTCAGACGGCTCAGGGGTAGGTGAAGGGGCCTGCACTCGGGCCTCCGGGGCGGATGCAGGCGGGCCCGCGACCTCCTCGGCGTCAGGTGAACAGGCGGCCAGGGCAAGGACGGCCATAAGGGGTGAGAGGCGCGGGGCGCGGAGGGACCAGGTCATCTCGCCACAAGAGCCCGGATACCAATTGGTTCCAAGACAAGACCCGCGCTGCGATTGCGCGTGACGCCCACTTGCGGGCAACCTTCACCAAGACGGCGGCGTCAGACCGCCCTGATCGGGAGGTCTCCTATGCCACGCAAGCCCAACTTCATCGTCATCCTGGCCGACGATCTCGGCTATGGGGACATCGGCTGCGATGGCGGGACCCTGATCCGCACGCCGCAACTGGACCGGATGGCGGCGGAAGGGGCGAGGCTCACCGACTTCTACGCCTCGGCCAATGTCTGCACCCCGTCCCGGGCCGGCCTGCTCACCGGCGGCTACGCCATCCGCCACGGCCTGGCGCGCGAGGTGATCCAGCCCGCCGACACCAACGGCCTGCCGCCGGAGGCGCCGACCATTCCGCGCCTGTTGAAGCCCGACTACGCCACCGCCCTGATCGGCAAGTGGCACCTGGGGCATGTCTCGCCCCACTGGCCGCCGCAGCGGTTCGGCTTCGACCGCTTCATGGGCCTGCCCTACAGCCACGATATGCGCCCCCTCACCCTCTATGATGGCCAGGGCGAGGCGCCGATGAGCGAGTCCAAGGCGGACTTCGCCAAGCTGACCGAGCACTTCTTCGCCGAGACCACCGCCTTCGTCGAAGCCCACCGGGACGAGCCCTTCTTCATCCTGCTGGCCCTGACGGCCCCGCACGTCCCCCTGCGGCCCAATCCCGACGACCCCATGGGCTCGCCAGCCGGCGACTATGGCGAGGTGGTCGAAGAGGTCGACGCCCAGGTGGGCCGCCTGCTGCACAGGCTGGAAGACCTCGGCCTGGCGGAGGACACGATGGTGATCTTCACCTCCGACAACGGCCCCTGGTTCGAGGGCTCCACCGGCCCGTTCCGTGACCGCAAGGGTGGGGCGGCCTGGGAAGGCGGCTATCGCGTGCCCTTCATCGCCTGGCGGCCGGGGACGATTCCCGCCGGGACCGTCTCGGGCGCCCTGGCCAGCAATCTCGATTTGCTGCCGACCATCGCAGCCATGGCGGGCCTGGAGACGCCAACCGAAGGGATCGACGGCGCCGACCTGTCCGGCGTCCTCCAGCGCGGGGAGGCCTCGCCGCACGACCAGGTGATCCTGTTCGACAATCTGCACGTGGCCGCCGTGCGCACGCCGCGCTGGAAATATGTGGTGCGGTCCTACTACCGGACCATGGACATCCCGCTGGACCAGCACCGCTATCCGCTGCTGTTCGACCTGAGCGTCGATCCGGGCGAGACCTATTCCCTGGTGTCACGCCACCCTGACGTCGCTGAGGACATGGCCCGCCGCGTCACTGAGGCCCGCGCCAAGTACGCCCCCTTCGCCGAGGCGAGACCGCCGGCGAAAGCGCCGGAGAGCGCGGAGACGTGGAAGGACTGACCGGCGGCGCGCCTAGTCCGCGTCCATCTTCAGGGCGGCGATGAAGGCTTCCTGCGGGATCTCCACCTTGCCGAACTGGCGCATGCGCTTCTTGCCGGCCTTCTGCTTGTCCAGCAGCTTGCGCTTGCGGCTGGCGTCGCCGCCATAGCACTTGGCCGTCACGTCCTTGCGCAGGGCGCGGATGGTCTCGCGGGCGATGATGCGGCCGCCGATGGCCGCCTGGATCGGGATCTGGAACTGGTGGGGCGGGATCAGGTCCTTCATCCGTTCCACCATGGCGCGGCCGCGCATCTCGGCGCGGTTGCGGTGAACCAGCATGGAGAGCGCGTCCACCGGCTCGGCGTTGACGAGGATCGACATCTTCACCAGGTCGCCCACCCGATACTCCTCGATCTGGTAGTCGAAGGAGGCGTAGCCCTTGGAGATGGACTTCAGCCGATCATAGAAGTCGAACACCACCTCGTTCAGGGGCAGGTCGTAGACCACCAGGGCGCGGGAACCCACATAGGACAGTTCCCGCTGCTCGCCGCGGCGGTCCTGGCAGAGCTTGATGATCGAGCCCAGATGCTCGTCAGGCGTCAGGATGGTGGCCTTGATCCAGGGCTCGGCGATGGTGTCGATGCGCACCGGATCGGGCAGGTCGGCGGGGTTGTGGAGCTCGATCTCCTCGCCATTGGTCAGTTGCACGCGATAGACCACGCTGGGCGCCGTGGCGATCAGGTCGAGGTCGAACTCGCGGCTCAGCCGCTCCTGGATGATTTCCAGATGCAGCAGGCCTAAGAACCCGCATCGGAAGCCGAAGCCGAGCGCAGCACTCGTCTCCATCTCATAGGAGAAGCTGGCGTCGTTCAGGCGCAGTCGGCCGATGGCCGCGCGTAGGTCCTCGAAGTCGTTGGCGTCCACCGGGAACAGGCCGCAGAACACCACCGGCTGGGCCTCCCGGAAGCCGGTCAGGGCCTGGGCGGTGGGGCGCTTCTCGTCGGTTATGGTGTCGCCGACGGCGGCGTCGGCCACTTCCTTGATCTGGGCGGTGATGAAGCCGATCTCGCCGGGGCCAAGCTCTTCGGTCTCGGTCTGCTTGGGCAGGAAGACGCCGATCCGGTCCACCTGATAGGTGGAGCCGTTCTGCATCATCTTCACCTTCTGGCCGGCCTTCAGCGTGCCGTCGATGACCCGCACCAGAACGATGACGCCGAGATAGGCGTCGTACCAGGCGTCGACCAGCAGGGCCTTCAGCGGCGCATCGCGGTCGCCCTTGGGCGCCGGCAGACGGGTGACGATGGCCTCCAGCAGGTCGCCGATGCCGACGCCGGTCTTGGCCGAACACAGGACGGCGTCGCTGGCGTCGATGCCGATGACGTCCTCGATCTGCTCGCGCACCCGTTCGGGCTCGGACGCCGGCAGGTCGATCTTGTTCAGGACCGGCACGATCTCGTGGTTGTTGTCGATGGCCTGATAGACGTTGGCGAGCGTCTGGGCCTCGACCCCTTGGCTTGAGTCCACCACCAGGATCGAGCCCTCGCAGGCGGCGAGCGACCGGCTGACCTCATAGGCGAAGTCCACGTGGCCAGGGGTGTCCATCAGGTTCAGGACATAGGTCTCCCCGTCCTTGGCCTTGTAGTTCAGACGCACGGTCTGGGCCTTGATGGTGATGCCCCGCTCGCGCTCGATCTCCATGGAGTCGAGCACCTGCTCCTTCATCTCACGCTGGGTGAGGCCGCCGGTCTCCTGGATGAGCCGGTCGGACAGGGTGGATTTGCCGTGGTCGATGTGAGCCACGATGGAAAAGTTGCGGATGCGCGAGAGCGGGGTCGACATGGCCCCGCCTCTAGCACACCTGTGAAATTCCGCGAGGGGTCGAAGGGCCTCAGTCCCCCATGCCCAGCGTCTGGGGCCTGGCGCTGACCTTGGCCACCACGTTCGTCTGATAGGCGGGCCGCGCGCGGAGTCGTTCGTACCAGGCTTCCATAGCCGGCAGGTCCGGACGCGCCAGGGCCTCGGGAATGCGGAACCAGCGATGGACGACGACGCCTAAGGCCAGGTCGGCGACGGTGAACTGGTCGCCCATGACGAAGGTCCGGTCTTTCAGCCGGCCGTCGAGCACGGCGAAGGTCTCCGCCGCCGTCGCAATGGTCTTGGCCATTTCGGCCGGGTCAGGGACCAAGCGACGATAGGCGGTGCGGACCGGACCGATCACCCGGCCAGGGGCGGCCGACCAGTCCATCCAGGCCTCCGCCTGCCAGCGCGCGACCTCGTCGGCGGGCCAGAGCCCCGCGTCGGGGCAAGTGGTGGCCAGCCAGCGGATAATGGTGTTGGACTCCCATAGACTGAAGCCGTCCTCCCGGGTGATCGCCGGAATGCGGCCGTGGGGGCTGATGGCGCGATAGGCCGGGTCGTCCCCGCCGCCGAAGGCGCCGCCCCAGTCCCGCCGCTGGTGGGCGACACAGGCCTCCTCCAGCGCCCACATCACCCGCGCCGTCGCCGATGAATCCGCCCGCCCCCAGACCGTCAGCATGCCGCCCCTCCTGCCCCGTCGAGACAGCTTCACCCCCGCCTGCAACAGCGCGTTGGCGGTGAGGTCATCCGAGGGTGGACAAGAGGCGCGGCATGTCGGCTTTGGCGAAGGGGCTGGACGGAACCCGCAAAGCCCGTGACCTTCGCCCGCGCGCCAGGGAGAGGCTTGCAAAATGAACGGCTTGTGGGACTCGATCGCCTACTTCTTCGACTCCAACGCCCTGAACCCCCACGGCATCTGTCTGATGTGGCGGCCGGAGCTGATCTGGACCCACGCCATCTCCGACATCCTGATCGGGATCGCCTATTTCTCCATCCCCTTGGCGCTGGGGGTCTTCCTATGGCATCGGCGGGACGTGAAGTTCAGCTGGGCGATCTGGATGTTCGTTGGCTTCATCATGCTGTGCGGCGTCACCCACTTCATGATGGTCTGGACCCTCTGGAACCCGGACTATGGGATCGAGGCCTTGATCAAGGCCAGCACGGCGGCGGTCTCGGTGGTGACCGCCTTCGCCCTGTGGCCCCTCCTCCCCCGGGTCATCGCCCTGCCCTCTCCCATCGAACTCGAGCGTCGCATCGCCGAGCGGGACGCGGCGCTCGCCGAACTGCGGGCGGCCATGGACACCATGGTGGAGATGCGCGAGCACGAGGCGCGTCAGAAGCTGCTGCTGGACGAGCTGAACCACCGGGTCAAGAACACCTTGGCCTCGGTCCAGTCGATCGCCGTCCAGACCCTGAGCCGCGAAGCCGAGCCGGAGGCGGTGAAGGCGACCTTCGTCGAGCGGCTGATGGCGCTCTCCTCCACCCACAACCTGCTGGTCAAGCGCAGCTGGGAGGGCGCCTCGTTTGCCGACCTCATCCAGGAGAGCCTCGGGCACTATGGGCAGCCCTTCGACTTGGAAGGTCCAGATCTAATCATGGTGCCTAACACCGCCGTCAGCCTGGGGATGGCCTTGCATGAACTGGCCACCAACGCGGTGAAGTATGGCGCCTGGTCGCAAGCGGGCGAGGTGCGGATTGAGACGGCGGTGGACGAGGCGGCGGGCATGATCACCGTCACCTGGCGGGAAACCGGCGGTCCGCAGATCGAGGCGCCCCGGGCGCGGGGCTTTGGCTCCCGACTGCTTGAGCAGGGGATCGCCAGCGAGCTGGGGGGCGAGGTGGGACTGCAGTTTGCCCGCGAGGGCCTGTCCTGCGTGATCCGCGCGCCCATCTCGCCGGCCCTCTACCCCGCTGGCTGGACTTTCCCCACCGCGGCCCTGGCCTGAACAGCGAGCAGGGTTTCGATGGCGTCCGGACCCGGGGCCGTGACATCCTGGCGCCTCAGCCGGAGATTCAGATGTTCAGATCGCTCAGCCTCTACGTGCTCGCCGCCCTGGTCGGCGGGCTTGTCCTCGGCGCGGTCATCCATGCGACGGAGTCGCCGGCCCTGACCACGGGGGCGGAGACCTTTGAGGCCATCGGCGCCCTGTGGCTGAACGCCCTGCGCATGACCATCGTGCCCCTGGTCTTCTCCCTGCTGGTCACTGGCGTGGCCTCGGCGGCGGATGCTGCGGCCACAGGTCGGCTGGCGGCGCGGGCCTTTGCGATCTTCGCCGCCGTCCTGGTTGTCGCCGCCCTCTATGGGGCGGGCGCCATGAACGGCTTCCTGGCGCTTTGGCCCATCGATCCGGCGGGCGCCGCGGCCCTGACCAGCGCAGCCCAGGCTGGCGAGGTGGTCGCCACGCCCACTGGCTTGCGGGAATGGCTGCCCACCCTGGCTCCGGCCAATCCCATCCGTGCGGCGGCCGAAGACGCCATCCTGCAGATCGTCGTCTTCGGCCTGATTTTCGGCTTTGCCGCCACCCGCCTACGGCACGACCTGCGCACCCCCCTGATCGTCTTCTTCCGGGCCATCTCGGAGACCATGATCATTATCGTGCGCTGGGTGCTGGTGGCCGCGCCCCTGGGTGTGTTCGCCCTGGCCCTGGGCATCGGGCTGCGCACGGGCCTGGATGCCGCTGGCGTCCTGACCCAATACGTCCTGATGGTCTCAGGCGTGGCCATCGGCGCGCTGATCATCCCCTACGCCCTGGTGGCCTTGCTGCGCGGCCGTGACCTGGGCCGCTTCGCCAGGGCCTGCGCGCCGGTACAGGTCCTGGCCTTCAGCACGCAAAGCTCGCTGGCCTGCCTGCCGGCCATGGTGGAGCGCACCCGGGACGAACTGGGCGGCTCGGCCAGGGTGACCGGCGTAGTCCTGCCGCTGGCGGTGGCGGTGTTCCGCATGACCAGTCCGGTGGCCAACCTGGCCGTAGCCTTCTTCATTGTCCGTCTGTACGGCCTCGAGCCGGGAGGCGGCCAGATCGCCGCGGCCATCGCCGTCTCCCTGGCGGTCAGCATCGGAACCGTGGGCCTGCCAGGCCAGATCTCCTTCTTCACCAGCATGGCGCCCATCTGTCTTGCCCTTGGCGCGCCCCTGGAAGTCCTGGCCGTCCTGCTGGCGGTGGAGGTGATCCCCGACATCTTCCGCACCGTGGGCAATGTCACCGCCGACATGGCCGTCGCCGCCGTCATGCCCGACGCTGACGAGGGCGCGGACATTGAAGCCTCACGCATCCCTCCGCAGCCTTCGGGCGTAATCTAGACACAAGGCGTCACCGACGCCGCGAGACGGAGACGCCTGTGCCCCTCTGGCAACTGCTGGCCGCCAACGCCATCATCCTCATCGCCGCCTATGGGGTGCTATGGGCGATCGCCATCCGTCTGCGCGATGTCAGCTTCATCGACGCCTGGTGGCCCACGGGCATGGCCCTGTTGGCCTGGACCAGCATGGCCCTGTCGGGTGGCTCGGGGCTGCACGGATGGATCCTCGCCCTGCTGGTCACCGCCTGGGCCCTGCGGCTGGGCCCCCACCTGTTGCGCCGCTGGCGGGCCCATGGCGCCGATCGCCGCTATGAGGAGATGCTGGCCGACGGCAAGGCCCGCGGCTGGAGCTTCGCCCTGTCGTCCCTGATCTTCGTCTTCGCCCCGCAGATGCCCCTGCAGCTGCTGGTCGCCCTGCCGGTGCAGATGGGGCAGGTGGAGCCAGCGCTCAGCCTCGGCCCGCTGGCGGTGATAGGGGCGGTGCTCGCCCTGTTCGGCCTGATCTTCGAGGCCATTGGCGATGCTCAGCTCGACCGGTTCAAATCCGACCCCGCCAACAAGGGCAAGGTGCTGGACACCGGCCTGTGGCGCTACACTCGCCATCCCAACTATTTCGGCGACGCCTGCCTGTGGTGGGGGCTCTATATGGTCGCCGCCGAGACGGGCCTTGGGGTCTGGTCGTTCTTTGGCCCCATCCTCATCACCGTCCTGCTGACCAAGGGCAGCGGCGCGCCGACGGTGGAAAAGGGGATGGAGAACCGGCGACCGGAATACGCCGCCTATATCCGCCGCACCTCCGGCTTCATCCCCTGGCCCCCGCGCAAGGACTGAGAGCGGCGCGTTGCCACAATCCTCCCCAGCCGCTTAGCTGCCCGAAAGACAAGGAACAGGGAGCGCGGCAATGGGACGGAAACTCGCAATGGGCGCCAGGCGCAGCCTTTTCGGCCTGGCCCTGGCCAGCCTCGCCCTCCAGGCCGCCGCCGAGCCGGCCCGCAGCGCCCACCAGGTGGCGGGGCTGCAGGGGCCTGCTGAAATCCTCATTGATCGATGGGGCATCTCCCACATCTATGCGGCCAGTGTTCGGGACGCATTCTTCCTGCAGGGCTACAATGTGGCCCGAGACCGGCTCTGGCAGATCGACCTGTGGCGCAAGCGCGGCCTTGGCCTGCTGGCTGCAGATTTCGGCGCCGATTTCACCGCCCAGGACCGGGCCTCGCGCCTGTTCCTCTATCGGGGCGACATGGACGCTGAATGGGCCGCCTATGGGCCTCAGGCCAAGGGCTATGCGGAAGCCTTCACCGCCGGCGTCAACGCCTATGTCGGCGAAATCCAGAGCGGCGTCCGCCCCCTGCCCGAAGAGTTCCAGATCGCGGGGACCACCCCGGACCTCTGGGCGCCGGAGGACGTGGTCCGCATCCGCAGTCACGGCCTGACCCGCAACGCCGCCGCCGAGGTGGAGCGGGCGCGCATCACCTGCGCCGCGGGACCGGACGCCAACGCCCTCAACCGCCGTCTTGAGCCCGACCACAGCTTGAGCATCCCAGAGGGCCTCGACCCCTGCACGATCCCAGCCGATGTGCTGGGCGACTACCGGCTGGCGACCCAGGGGGTCACCTTTAAGGCCGGTCAGGTGATTGCGCTCGCCGAGGACATCCCGGCCGACGCCATCGGCTCCAACAACTGGACCGTCGCGCCAGCCAGGACCGCAACCGGTCGGCCGATCCTGGCCAACGACCCGCACCGGGCCCATGGCGTCCCCTCCCTACGCTACATCGTTCACATGGAGGCGCCGGGCTTCTCAGTCATTGGCGCAGGCGAACCCGCCCTGCCGGGAATCTCCATCGGTCACAACGGAACCATCGCCTTCGGCCTGACCATCTTCCCGGCCGACCAGGAGGATCTCTATGTCTATGAGACCGACCCGAATGACCCGAACCGCTATCGCTACGGCGACGGCTGGGCGGCCATGGAGGTCGCCAGCGAAACCCTCGAGGTCGCAGGCCAGGCGCCGCAGACGGTCCAGCTGAAATTTACCCGGCACGGACCCGTGGTCTTCGAGGATCGCGCGAACCACCGGGCCTACGCCGTCCGCAGCGTCTGGAGCGATCCGGGGACATCTGCCTATTTCGGCTCGGCCGACTACATGACCGCTCAGGACTGGGGCGAGTTCTCCACCGCCATGGCCCGGTTTGGAGCCCCCAGCGAAAACCAGGTCTATGCCGATACGGACGGCAATATCGGCTGGATCGCGGCCGGGCGCGTGCCGCTGCGCCAGGGCTGGGACGGCCTCATGCCCGTGCCTGGAGATGGCCGCTATGAGTGGAGCGGCTTCATGGCCGCCGCCGATCTGCCCAGCCGTTACAATCCCGAACAGGGCTGGCTGGCCACCGCAAACCAATTCAATCTGCCGGCGGATTATCCAGCGTCGCGAGTGATCTCCTATGAGTGGTCAAACCCCGCACGGATGAATCGCATCGCTCAGGTGCTGGAGGCCGATGGCGATCTGACCCTGGCCGAAGCCATGGCCCTGCAGACCGATCCGACCAATGTAACGGCCGCAACCCTCGTTCCCCTGTTGAGCGACATCGCCGCCCCAGAGCCGCGACTGGCCCAGGCCATCGCCCTGCTGCAGAGCTGGGATGGGCGGACCGAGGTCGATAGCGCCGCGGCCGCCCTCTATGAGGTCTGGCTGTTCAAACATCTGGGTCAGGCGACTGTGCAGGCCGCCGCGCCAGCCGCCGCCCACGCCCTGATCGGCGGGGGCGACCAGCCGGCCATCAGCGCCTATCTGACAAGCGCCGATCCCGCCGAGCGCGGGCCCATCCTGGCCTCAAGCCTGACCGCCGCCCTGGACGAAGTCAGCCGCAGGCTTGGTCCTGACCCCGCGGCCTGGGCCTGGGGCGATCTGCATCAGGCGCGATTGGAGCACGCTCTTGCGCCCCTGTTACCCGCCGACGCCGCCGAGCGGCTGGCCGTCGGGCCCGCACCCATGGCTGGAACCATGCTGAGCCCGCTGGCGGCCAGTTGGCGGGCCAGCGACTATCGGCTGGTGTCGGGCGCTTCGTTCCGCATGGTCCTGGATGTAGGCGCCTGGGACAACAGCGTGGCGATCAACACCCCCGGACAGTCGGGCGACCCGGCCAGCCCTCACTATCGCGACCTCTTTCCCCTGTGGGTGAAGGGTCAATACGCGCCCCTGCTCTACAGTCGGCCGGCGGTGGAGGCGGCCACCGAGGCTGTTCTGACCCTCACCCCAGCCGCTCAGATCAAGGGGCCCTGAGCGAGAGTCGTTGGCGCGGGCCGACAACGTCCCTAACCTGCGCTGAACCGCCGCCATTGCGCGGCTCAAGGATCAAGAGAGTCGCATGACCGATTCGACGCCGCCGAACCCCGCCGTCGAGGCGCCCGCCAAACGCAGCCTGCTTCAGCGTTGGTGGTTCGATGTCGTCCTTTGGAAGCGGATTCTGCTAGCCCTCGTCCTCGGGGTCATAGCTGGCCTGCTGTTAGGCGAGCAGGCCAACGCCATCAAGTGGATCGGCGACCTGTTCGTCCGGCTCATCCGCATGATCGTCGTCCCCCTGGTCTTCGTCTCCATCGTCGCCGGTGTGGCGGGTATGGGCGATCCCCGGCGATTGGGGTCCATCGGGGGAAAGACCATCTTCCTCTACCTGCTGACCACCGCCATAGCCGTGGGCGTCGGCATGGCCATGGGCCTGCTGTTTGGACCTGGCCAAGGGGTCAGCTTCACCGGCGTGAATCCCGAAATGGTGGGTAGCGCGCCCCCGGTCAGCGAGCAACTGCTGGGCATCGTGCCCCTGAACCCCATCCAGGCCCTGGCCAATGGGGACATCCTGGCGGTGATCTTCTTTTCCTTCCTGGTGGGCGCCGCGATCCTGGCCCTGGGCGAGAAGGCCGACCCGATCCGCAAGCTGTTCGACGCCGGCGTCGATGTGGTCCTCTACATCACCCGCCTGGTGATGGAGGTCGCGCCGTTCGGGGTCTTCGCCCTGATGGCCTGGGTCATGGGGACCGCGGGCCTGAGCGTCTTCTACAACATCTTCCTGCTGGCCGCGGCGCTGCTGGTCGGCTGTATCCTGCACATTCTAGTGGTTCATGGAGGCATGCTGCGGGTCCTGGCCGGCCTGCCCATCTGGCCCTTCTTCCGCGACATTCCCGACGCGGTGATGGTGGCCTTCTCCACCTCATCCAGCGCCGCGACCCTGCCGGTCTCCATGCGGGTGGCCGAGAAGAACCTGGGCGTCAGCCACACCGTGGCCTCCACCGCCCTGCCGCTCGGCACCACGGTCTCCATGGACGGCACGGCGCTCTATATCGGCCTCTTGGCCATGTTCACCGCCCAGGCCTTCGGCATCGAACTGACCCTGACTCAGTATTTGCTGGCTGGTCTCACCACGATCCTGGTGTCGGTGGGCACCGCGCCGATTCCCTCGGCCTCGCTGTTCATGCTGGCCGCCGTGCTGACCACCATGGGGGTCTCCCCTGAACAGACCGCCCTGGTGGTGGGCTTTGTCCTGCCCTTCGACCGACTGCTCGACATGACCCGCACCGTGGCCAACAATACCTCTGACCTGGCGGTGGCGGTGACCGTCGCCAAGTGGGAAGGCGAGCTGGACGAGGCGTCCTATCGCGCCAAGCCGGTTGAGTGAGGCTTTCCTTGAACTGGCCCTTGCGCCAGGGCGGCGCATGCCCGAACTAGTGGTTCATGCCCGCCGTATCGCCTGAACTCTTCCTGCTCGTCACGGGCCTGCTGCTGCTGACGACGGTTCTGGCGGGCACCCTGTCCAGCCGGTTCGGAGTGCCGGCCCTGATCGGCTTCCTGGCCCTGGGGATGCTGGCCGGGTCGGATGGGCCAGGCGGGATCGGCTTCGCCGACTATCAGACCGCCCAGACCATCGGCGTGGCCTGTCTGATCTTCATCCTGTTCTCCGGGGGGCTCGACACCCCCTGGAAGGCGGTTCGCCCGGTCCTGTCCCCCGCCCTTGTCCTGGCCACAGTCGGCGTGATGATCAGCGCTGGCATTGTCAGCCTGACGGCGATCCTGCTTCTGGACTTCAGCCTGCTGCAGGGCTTCCTGCTGGGGAGCGTCATCGCCTCGACGGACGCGGCCGCAGTCTTCGCCGTGTTGCGCACCCAGGAGACGCGGATCCGCGAAGATGTCCTGGCCCTGATCGAACTTGAGAGCGGCTCCAACGATCCCATGGCCATCTTCCTGGTGGGCGTGGCCCTGGCGCTGATCGCCTCGCCGACCACCCCTTTGCTGAACTTTGTGCCGGACTTCCTGTTGCAGATGATCCTGGGCGCCGCCATCGGCCTGGCTGTGGGCTACGCCTTCACCGTGATCCTCACCCGGGCCAAGTTGCGCCAGGGCGGGCTTTTCCTCGTGGTGTCGGTGGCTGCCGCCCTGCTGTCCTTCGGCCTCGCCGGCGTACTGACCGGCAGCGGATTTTTGGCCGCCTATGTGGCCGGTGTCCTGGCTGGCAACCGGGAGTATCCGGGCCGCAGGGCGGTGTCACAGTTCCAGGACGGTCTGGCGTGGCTCGCCCAGGTGGTGATGTTCCTGACGCTGGGCCTGCTGGTCTTTCCACATCAGCTGCCCGGCGTCGCCCTGGAAGGCCTCGCCATCACCGCGGTGCTGATGCTCATCGCCAGGCCAGCCAGCGTCTTCATCTGCCTGGCGCCCTTCCGCCAGTTCGACTGGCGGGCCAAGCTGTTCGTATCCTGGGCTGGCCTGCGCGGCGCGGTGCCGATTGTCCTGGCCACCTTTGGCATCGTGGCCGGCGTCGAGGACGCCCAGGCCATGTTCAACATCGTCTTCTTCGTCGTCCTGGCCTCCAGCGTGATCCAGGGCCCGACCATCGGCTTGCTGGCCAAGCGTCTGGGCCTTGAACGCAAGCCCTCGCCCAGGACGCCGCCGTCGTCGGTTCCATCGCCTCAGATTGAGGAGCGCGCCGCATGACCCACCGCAAGGAGCTCGCCCGCCTGATCGAAGGCGCCCGCAACATGGTGGTCTTCACCGGCGCGGGGATTTCCACGGAATCGGGAATTCCAGACTTTCGCAGCCCTGGCGGCGTCTGGAGCCAGATGAAACCCATCTATTTCCAGGATTTCGTCGCCAGCGAGGAGAAGCGCCGGGAGTCCTGGACCCGCGCCTTCACAGGCCGCGCCGGCTGGACAGGGCGCGAACCTAATGCCGGCCACCACGCGGTCGCCCGCCTGGTCGAACAGGGCCGGGTCAGCGCCGTCATCACCCAGAATGTGGACAATCTGCACCAGGCGTCTGGCGTGCCGGACGACAAGGTCATCGAGCTGCATGGCAACGCCAGCTACGCGACGTGTCTCTCCTGCGGCCTTCGCCATGAGCTGCCTCAGCTCAAGCATGAGTTCGAAACCACCGGCGACATTCCCACCTGCTATGAGTGCGGCGAACTGGTGAAGACCGCCACCATCTCCTTTGGCCAACCCATGCCGGAGACCCAAATGCGACGGGCCACGGCGGCCACCTTGTCGTGCGACCTCTTTCTGGCTCTGGGCTCGTCCCTGGTGGTCTATCCGGCCGCGGAGTTTCCCCTGCTGGCCAAGCGCCGGGGCGCGGCGCTCGCCATCGTCAACCGCGAGCCCACTGATCAGGATGAGGCCGCCGACCTCGTCGTCCATGACGAGATCGGCCCGACGCTCAGCGAGATCATCCTTGGCGACAGCTGAGCCGGCGGCTCACGCCGCAGCGCTCGGCCGCGCCTTCACCCGTTCGAACCAGGCCGGCAGATGCTTGGCCTCAGCCGGCATGGGCTGGCCGACCTGGGCGCCGAAGGCCAGGAAGCAGAACAGTAGGATGTCAGCCATGGTGAAGCGGTCGCCGCACACATAGGCGCGGCCCTCCATCAGGCCGTCGAGCCAGAGGATCTTGTCCCGGGCGATGGCCTTCAGGTCCTCCGCCGCCTCGGCGCGCACCAGCCGGAAGCGGGACTCAAACAGCGGCCGGCCCTCGGCGGCGCGGAAGCCGCCCGCCAGAGGCTCGACGATGTTCAGGTCGATGCGTCGGGTCCACATGCGGGTCTCCGCCCGTTCCTCCGGCGTGATCCCGATCAGCGAGGGCTGGGGCGAAACCTCCTCCAGATATTCGCAGATGGCGGTGATCTCGCAGATCACCGTCCCGTCCTCCAACTCCAGCGCCGGCATCTGGCCAGCTACATTCACCTTCTCCGCATAGGGCGGCTGCCGGTTCTCCCCCTTCATCAGGTCGACCTGCTGCTGGGGGATACTCAGGCCCTTTTCGGCCATGAACATCCGGACCACGTGCGGATTGGGCCCGACGGAATTGTAGAACTTCATGGCGGCGCTCCCCTTCGATGTCATTGCGCCGAGTTGACCGCTCTCCCCCAGCGTCAGGTCAAGCCTCTTGCGAGCAGGGCGCTGAAGGATCGCCCTCGGCGCAGGCCTCGGCCATGCGGGCGAAGTGGTCGCCGGCATCCCGCGACTCAAGCGTCGGCGCCGGGGCGGGCCTGGCGCGGGTCGTCACCTCGGCGCCCTCGGTCAGGGTGCGATGGACCGGACACTTCTCGGCGATCTCGATCAGGCGCGCCGTCTGGTCGGCGTCCAGTTCGCCTTCCAGGCCGATTTCGCGGACGAACTGATCCTTGGCCTTGGCCGTACGGGCGGTGTGGGTCACCTCCACGCTGACCTTGTCCAGGGGCCATCCCTTGCGGTCGGCATAGAGGCGACAGGTCATGGCCGTGCAGGCGCCCAGCGCCGCGCCCAGGAGGTCGTAGGGACTCGGCCCTGAATCCAGCCCCCCCACATCGGTCGGCTCATCAGCAAGGAACCGTGCGGGCCCGGCCCAAACTGTCACCTGGAACTTGCCGCCCCCGGTCTCCTCCACCCGCACAGCCTCGCGGGTCGGGGTGTCGGACCTTTCTGGCAAGGTGAGATATCGCGCGGCCCAGGCGGCGATCACGGCGGCCGCATAGTCGGTGTCAGCCTCGGCCGTCAGCAGGTGGTCCGCATCGTCCAAGGAAATGAAGCTCTTTGGATGGCGGGCGGCGACGAAGATTTCCGTAGCGTTGTCGATCCCCACCACCTCGTCCCGCGGCGCATGGAGGATCAGCAGGGCGCGCTTCAGCTGGGCGATGCGCTGGGCCTGGTCATGTTCAGCCAGATCGGCGACGAAACCGGCGCTGAGGGTAAACTGGCGGCCGGCGATCTCGACGGGCAAGCGCCCGTCGGCGTCCGCCCCCGCTGCGCCCTCCACATGCCGCAGCACATGTTCGGCTGAGGCTGGCGCGTTGAGCACGGCCACAGCACGCACGCTCGGGCACTGGCCGGCGGCGGTCAGAACGGCGGCTCCTCCAAAGCTATGGCCCACCAGGATCTGCACCTCATGCCCCGCCGCGTTCATCGCCTCGACGGCGCTGACCACATCGGCCACATCGCTGGATAGACCCGTCCCGAAATCCCCCTCGCTCTCCCCCAGGCCAGTGAAGTCGAAGCGCAGGACGCCGAAGCCCCGGTCAGCCAGGGCGCGGCTGATCCGCACCGCGGCCAGCGCCCGCTTATCGCAGGTGAAGCAGTGGGCGAAGACCACATAGGCCTGTGGAGGCGTCGCCCCGGTCTCCAGCACGCCGGAAAGGCGGCGCCCGGCGGAGTTCTCGAAGTCGAAACGGACGCCGGGCATGGATGCTCCTCTGGGCGTGTCAGCGATATTCCGGGTTAGGATGGTCGAACCGGGCCCCGGCCTCCCAAGCCTCCGGCAGATTGCCGTAGGCTGGCAGACCATCCGCATCCTTGAGCATACGGGCCATGTGCATCAGGTTCCAGGCGGCGAAGGTGGTGTTGCGCTGGGTGAAGTCGTTCTGGCGCCCGCCGGAGGTCTCATCCGCATAGGAGGGGCCAGGGCCCGCCTCCCCCACCCAACCGGCGTCGGCCTGGGGCGGGATGGCGTAGCCCAGGTGCTGCAGGGAGTAGAGCAGGTTCATGGCGCAGTGCTTGGCGCCATCCTCATTGCCCGTAATCACACAGCCGCCAACCCGGCCGTAATAGGCGTACTGGCCCTTGTCATTCAGCCTGCCGGAATAGCCGTAGAGGCGTTCGACCACGCGGGTGCAGATTGAGGACTTATCCCCCAGCCAGATGGGCGTGCCAATCACCAGGATGTCGGCGGACATGACCTTGGCCTGCACCTCTGGCCAATCATCCCGGTCAAAGCCGTGCTCGCGCATGTCCGGTTGGACCCCTGGGGCGATGTCGAGGTCGGCGGCCCGGATCGTCTCGATGCTGACGCCATTGGCCGCCATCACCCCCTGGCTGACCTTCATCAGAGCCTCGGTGTTGGACGGCTCCGGCGAGGGCTTGAGGCTGCAGTTGATGAACAGGGCGGACAGGTCGTCATAGAGGGGCATGGGGCGGCGGCTCCGGGGGGATGATCCAGGTCGAACGGCCTGGATCACCTCGGCGTTCCGCCGCCCCTGCGCCGGTCAGGCGCCCAGTTGGTCCATCAGGTACTCAGCCGAAGACACGCGGAATTCGCCCGGCTCTTCGACGTTCAGGGACTTCACCACCCCGTCCTCGACGATCATGGAATAGCGCTGCGAGCGCTCGCCCATGCCGAACTTGGTGGCGTCCATGGTCAGGCCCACGGCCCGGGTGAAGTCGCCGCTGCCGTCGGCAAGCATGGTGATGTCGTCGCCAACAGATTGGGCCTCGCCCCAGGCCTTCATGACGAAGGCGTCGTTGACCGACAGGCAGGCGATCATGTCGACGCCCTGAGCCTTCATGGCCTCGGCCTTGTCCACATAGCCCGGCAGATGGCGGGCCGAGCAGGTTGGGGTGAAGGCGCCGGGCACGGCGAACAGGGCGACGGTCTTGCCCTTGAAGAGGTCGTCGGTCGAGACAGGCTTGGGGCCGTCCAGGGTCGCCTGGGTGAGGGTGACGCTGGGCAGCTTGTCGCCGGTTTTGATGGTCATGGCCGTGCTCCTCGATAGGGTCGCCGGGATGGGCGTATGGCCAGCAGATAACGCATTGTCAGACCCCTTCAACCTTCCCTGACCAACTGTGACTTGAAAGCGCCGCGTTCGACCTCAAACTAAGGGGATGGGCGCCATCGACCAGACCTCCGACCCTGCCGCGGCCTACCTCTCGGGAAGGCTGCTCATCGCCATGCCCGGGATCGGCGATCCCCGCTTCGAGCGCGCGGTGATCCTCGTCTGCGCCCATGACGAGGAGCACGCCATGGGGCTGACCGTGAACCGTCCCGTCGATGGCCTGATGCTGGCCGACCTCCTTGAGCGCCTCGACATTCCGACCATCTCCGAGACGGCGCCCGGCCTGGACGACTCCATCCTCATCGGCGGGCCAGTTGAGCGCGAGCGCGGCTTTGTCCTGCATACGGCTGACTATCGCAGCGAACACAGTCTGCCCGTGGGCGATGACCTCGCCCTGACGGCCACCCGCGAGGTGCTGGAGACCCTGGCCCATGGGGCAGGACCGCGACGCAGCGTCATGGCTCTGGGCTATGCCGGATGGGGGGCCGGCCAGCTAGAGCGGGAGATCCGGGACAATGTCTGGCTGACCTGCGCGGCCGATGAGGCCCTGCTGTTTGGCGATGATCACGACCACAAATGGTCCCAGGCCCTGGCCAAGCTGGGCATTGATCCCGGCCTGCTCTCGGCGACGGCTGGCCAGGCCTGACCTGTCCGCCTGGAGCGGCGATCAGCCCCGGGCCTTCACCGGCGCGGCGCCGTCCACATAGCTCTCATTGAGATAGACCTCGGCCTCCTGCGCCGAGAGGGCCGGGGCGTAGCCAAACCCCTGGCCATAGTCGCAGCCCAGGGCCAGCAGCTGCCGGGCCATGCCGGCGTTCTCGACGCCCTCAGCCACCACCTCCAGGTCCAGGTCCTGGCCAAGCTTGACCACGGAGGAGACGATCTTGGCCGAGCCCTCGTCGGTGGCCATGGTGCGGACGAAGTAACGGTCGATCTTCAGCGTGTCGAAGGGCAGGCGCGTCAGATAGGACAGGGACGAGAATCCCGTGCCGAAGTCGTCCAGAGCCAGCGCCGCGCCGGCCTGGCGCAGATCGCGCAGGATGATCGCGGCCCGGTCGGGGTCGCGCATCACGTCGCCCTCGGTGACCTCCAGCTTCAGGGCGCCCGGAGGTAGGCCCGTCTCCCGCAGAATCCGCACCACATTGGCGATCAGATCGGGATGGTCGATCTCGCCGGTGGAGAGGTTCACCGCCACGGTCAACTCGCCAGCGGCCCGATGATTGCGCCGCCATACCGCCAGCTGGCTGGCGGCCTCACGCATCATAAGGGAGCCCAGCCCGCTCATCAGGCCCATTTCCTCGCAGAGCGGCAGGAACTGGTCAGGCATCAACAGGCCACGCCTGGGGTGACGCCACCGCACCAGGGCCTCGAAGCCAGACAGGGCGCCGGTCGATAGCCGCACGATCGGCTGATAGAAGGCGGTCAGCTCCCCGCGACCAATGGCGCCGCGCAGGTCGCCCTCCATGGCCAGGCGGGACAGGCCATCGCTCTCCAGGGCCCGGCCATAGGCTGCGGCCCCGCCGCGTCCGCCAGTCTTGGCCGCCTCGACGGCCAGTTCGGCCCGACGCAGCAGCTCGGCCGCCTCCGGCGCCTCCTCGCCGCCCCGGGCGCGCACCGCGCCCACCGACAGGGTGGGATGAATATCAAACCCGGCCACCCTGAGCGGGCGCTCCAGGGCCTGGCGGAGGACTTCGCTGGCGGGGACATCACCCACCGGGGCCAACACGCCGAACTCATCCTCGCCCACCCGGGACAACAGGGATCCGGGGGGGAAGGCTGCGGCCAGCCGTGAGCCGAGGGCGGCCAGCACCAGATCGGCCCGCTCATGGCCAAGCGCCTCATTGAGCCGCCGCAGACGATCGAGGTCGGCCACCACCAGCTCATAGTCGCCGGCGATCTGTAGATGTTCCCGCGCCCGCAGGATGAAGCTCTTGCGATCCAGCAGGCCGGTCAGGTTGTCCAGATCTGAGGCTGCGAACTTGGTTTCAGCGGCGACGACGCCCGCTGCGCGCACACCCTCTTCCAACCAGACCCCGCGCCAGATACAGACCCCGCCGCCGCGCATTCGCAGTCGCACGGCGATCTCGGTTCCTGGCTCCTGCACCCGTAGGACCTCCTCGGCGCGGGCGCGATCCTGAGGCAGGGCCAGGGCGCGGATGGCGGCGGAGGAACACTCAGGGGCCAGCGGGCCCAGGCCCAGGGCCCGGGAGGCTCCGGTCAGGCGCAGGCGGTCTTGCTCAGGCTCCCAGTGCCATAGGACCACATCGGCAGCGCCCAGCGCTTCCAGCGTGCTCGTGGCGTCCCATATCCAACGATCGCTCGCCATGGCCTCTCGAGGGCCGGCGCAGGCCGCCGGCTAAACAGAAACAGTCACCTCCGGCCCCTCGTCCCGCGAACGGGGCGTGGTCATGCCGAACAGGACATGATCTCGCCAAACGCCGTTAATTTTCAGATAAGCCTTCGCAAACCCTTCCTCCTCAAACCCGGCCTTGGCCAGCAGGGCCCGGGAGGCGGTGTTGTGCGGCAGGCAGGCCGCTTCAAGCCTATGGAGGCCCAAGGTGTTGAAGGCGAAGGTGTTTAGCGCCCTGGCCGCCGCCAGGGTCAGGCCGCGCCGGGCGAAGGGCTGGCCGCACCAGTACCCCACCGTCCCCATCTGGGCGACACCCCGGCGGATGTTGGACAGGGTGATGCCGCCGGTCAGGGCGCCATCTGATTCCTGGAACACCAGAAAGCTGTAGGCGACTCCGACCTCCCGGTCCCTGGCATAGGCCGCCAGCCTGCGGCGAAAGGCCACCCGGGTCAGATCATCGGCCGGCCAGGTCGGCTCCCAGGGTTGCAGGAAGGCGCGCGAGGCGGCCCTGAGATCGCGCCACTCCGCATAGTCAGCCGCCCGTGGCGGGCGGAGCAGGACGCCCTCGCCATTCACGCGCAGGCCCCCTTCAAGGGCGATCCAGTCCAGCAAGGCCATGTCGAGATTGCGGCTCCGATTGCGTCGCCCGTCAAGTGTGACGGCGGCCCACGCCCTGCAAAGTTCCAGGATCAACGAGAGGGGGCATGCATCCTAACTCTTCGGGAGGCGCCGAGGGTTCCTGATGGCTGCGGCTGAACGCCTATCCAAACAGGGTTGCGGCGAAGGCCTCCGCGGCGCCCGCCGCCTGACGGGGCCCAAGGACGCTGACGGCGGCCCGCCGGCTGGCGCACAGGTCGCGGCCTAGCCGGGCGAGGTCCTGAAGGGTGACCGCCTCGATCCCGGCGGCGATCTCGCCCGGCGGCAGAGGGCGATCGAACAACAGCAGTTGGGCGGCGGTCTGTTCAGCCCGCGCCAGGGGGGATTCGCGCATCATGAACATGGCGCCCTTGATCTGCGCCTTGGCGCGGGCGAGCTCCGCGGCGGTGACCGAGGCGCCAAGGTTGGCGATTTCGCCGGCCGCCACCTTGGCCAGTTCCACCGCATCCTTGGCCGCACATCCCGCGAACACCCCAAGGACGCCCTGATCGGCATAGGTCTCACTATAGGCGTCCACCGCATAGGCCAGGCCCCGCTTCTCCCGGGCCTCCTGGAAGAGGCGGGACGCCATGCCCCCGCCGAGGATCTCGGCGAACAAACGTAGGGCGAAATAGTCTGGATGACTGACGCCGACCGTGGGCAGCAGGAAGACCAGATTGGCCTGCTCCAGGCGCTTGACCTCCACCGCCTCGCCGCCGGTGAACCGGGCGTCGGGCGCTTCGGCTGTGACCGAGGGGGCGGTGGCATGTCCAAAATGACGGGCGGCGAGGTCGAGAAGCTCGGCCTCATCCACAGCGCCCGCGGCGCTGATCACCAAGGTCGCCGGGTCATAGAGGCGGGCGCGCCAGTCCTCGAGGGTCTGCGGATCGGCGGCGGCGATGGACTCCACAGTCCCCAGGATGGAGCGCCCCAGGGGTTGCTCTCCATAGGCCGCGGCCTGGGCCATTTCGAAGACCAGGTCGTCGGGGGTGTCGGCGGCCTCGGCGATCTCCTGGCCGACCACCTGCTTTTCCCGGGCGAGGTCTTGCCGGTCAATCTTGGGGGCGAGCACCAGATCGGCCAGGACCGCGGCGCCCAGGGGCAGGCCGCCCGCCAGGCATCTGACCTGAAAACTGGTCCGTTCATAGCCGGTGGCGGCGTTGATCTGGCCGCCCTCGGCCTCAATCGCCTCGACGATCTCCATGGCTGAGCGATCGCCCGCGCCCTTGAAGACCATGTGTTCGAGCAGATGCGACCAGCCAGATCGCGTCTTATCCTCGTACCGCGCCCCCCGGCCAGCCACCACGCAGAGGGCGCTGGTCTCAAGACCCGCTATTGGATCGCAGACGACCCGGACCCCGTTGGGCAGGCGATGAACACTCGCCAATCTCTAGGTCTCGGCGAAGGCGCGGACGCAGGCCTTGATGGCCTCCGCATCAGCCGGCAGCCGGTCGAACCGTTCGGGGCGATCGGCAAGGCTCTGGGTCCATCGGGGCAGATCGGGGGTCACAGAGGTGGCCTGCGCCACCGCCTCTGGGAACTTGGCCGCATGCGCCGTGGACAGGACGATAACCGGACCTGTCAGGTCCCCAGCCCGGCGCAGCGCCGCGACGCCCACGGCGGTGTGCGGGTCAATCAGCTCGCCAGTTTCATTCAGCGTGGCCAACATGGTGCGGCTGGTCTCATCCTCGCTGACCGCCACGCCGGTGAACAGTTCGGCCATATAGGCCTGAGCCTGGGGCGGAATGTCGATGTGACCCGCCTCGCCAAAGGCGGTGAAGGCCCGTGCGGTCTCCACCGACTCCCGCCGGACGGCTTCGAAATAAAGGCGCTCGAAGTTGGAAGCCGACTGGATGTCCATGGCCGGGCTCTGGGTCGCCGTCACCTCCCCGCGAGCGTAACGGCCCTCCTGGAAGGCCCGGGCCAGGATGTCGTTGGAATTGGTCGCCACTACGATCTTGCCGATGGGCAGGCCCATGCGATGGGCGACATAGCCGGCGAAGGCGTCGCCGAAATTGCCCGAGGGCACGCAGTAGGAGACCGGCCGCTCCGGGGCGCCGACCGCCACAGCCGTCGTGAAGTAATAGACGCTCTGGGCCACGATCCGGGCGAAATTGATCGAATTGACGCCGGTCAGATCCACGGCCTGGCGCAGGCTCTGATCCTGGAAGGCGGCCTTCACGATGGCCTGACAGTCGTCGAAGGTGCCCTGGACCGCCACGCAGCGGACATTGGCTTCAGTCGCCGTGGTCATGAAGCGCCGCTGCACTTCGGAGATCCGCCCTTCGGGGAAGAGCGCGCAGACCCGCACATGGGCCCGGCCACGGAAGGCCTCCACCGCCGCCCCGCCTGTGTCGCCAGAGGTGGCGCAGAGGATGGTCTGGGTGCGGTTCTGATCGGCCAGAACGTGCTCGTAGAGGCGGGCCAGCAGTTGCATGGCCACGTCCTTGAAGGCCAGGCTCGGGCCATGGAACAGCTCGGCCACAAAGGCGTCGGGGCTGATCTGGACGAGAGGGACTACGGCGGCGTGGGCGAAGGTGGCGTAGGCCTCCTCGCACATGGCGTTGACCGCATCACGCGGAAGCTCCTCGCCAGCGAAGCGAGCCAGAACCTCGGCGGCCACATGGGCGTAGGGCTTGCCGCGGAAACCGGCGATCTCCGCCTGGGTGAAGGTCGGCCAGATCTCGGGCACATAGAGGCCGCCATCGGGGGCGAGGCCAGCCAGAACCGCATCCACAAAGCCAACCGCCGGGGCCTGGCCCCGGGTGGAGACATACCGCATCAACTCTTCCATCTACGCCAGATCACGGCGGCATAGACGGCGATCAGGGCGCCGGCAAGGCCGAACCAGGTCAGGGCGTATTCCAGGTGCCGGTTGGCGATCTCGCCAGGGAGCGGCGTGGGCTCGAGGGCCGGGAAGTCTGGATTGGTGGAGGTTTCCGCCAGGAGGAACACCGGCGCAGGGGCGCTGGCCCCCAGGGTGGCGGCCATGGCCTCCACGTCGCGGGAGTACCAGATGTTGGCGTCAGGCTGGTTATCGGGGGTCACGAAGTTGGCCGGGTCTGGATTGCGCAGCAGGCCGATCACCTCGACGGGGGCCGATGCTGCGACGTCGACCAGGGGCCGCTCGGCCACCGTGTCAGGCACGAAGCCACGGTCGACCAGGATCGCCTGGTAGCCGCCCCCAGAGACAGGACAGGCCGAGATCAGCCTCTGGCCGGCCTGTCCGTCCTTGATGGCGTAGAGCTGGACATAGGGGGCCGTGGCGAGGCCCGGACAGGTCAGGCTGACGCGATAAAAGCCGAGATCCTCACCATCGGCGGCTTCTGCCAGGATGTCCCCGGCCGGTCTCGGCGGCGCCTCTGAGCGATTTTCGATCTGAGCCAGCAGGTCCGACTTCCAGGCCAGGCGTTGCATCTGCCAGACGCCCAGGGCGATCAGGATGCCCAGGGCGATCAGGGTCGCCAGGGTGAGGCCGATGGGAAGTTTGCGGATCTTGGCGGGCTCAGTCATCGGAGCGGGCCTCCGCCGCCCGGTTGGTGAACTGCGCCGCCAGCATGATCCCCTTAAGCGGGCGCAGAAGGCCCACAGAGACGATCACGGTCAGGGGCAGCCACAGGAGCAGGTGGAGCCAGATAGGGGGGGTGAAGGCCAGCTCCACATAGAGGGCGGCGAAGGCCACCAGGAAGCCGGCGACCAGGATGACGAACACCGCCGGGCCGTCCCCGGAATCGGCCTTGCCCAGGTCATAGCCGCAGGCCGAGCACTGAGGCGCGACCTTCAGGAAACCGGCGAAGAGGGGCCCCTCGCCACAGTTTGGGCAGCGCCCCCGAAGACCCGACAAAAGGGGATTGGTCTGGGCCATGGGGCAGGCCCCTACCCGCCCAGGCCTGTCGGACCGAGCTGGGCAGGAGGGTGCGGGCCAGCGCTGGCGGGACGCCCATGTCATCCCGCCGCGCTCAGGGCCCGGCATCGGCCTAATGTCCAGCGCCGCCGAACACCACATAGATGAAGGCGAACAGGAACAGCCACACCACGTCGACGAAGTGCCAGTACCAGGCGGCCGCCTCGAAGCCGAAATGCTTCTGCGGGGTGAAGCCGCCACGCATCAGGCGGATCAGGCAGACCAGCAGGAAGATGGTCCCCACCAGAACGTGGAACCCGTGGAAGCCGGTCGCCATGAAGAAGGACGACCCATAGAGGCCCGAGTTCAGCGCCGCGTCGTTGTAGAAGTACTCGTGGGACAGGATGTGGTGATATTCGTAGGCCTGGATGGCGCTGAAGATCACCCCGAGGAGCACGGTGAGGATCAGGGCGAACTGGGCGCCCTTGCGGTCACCCTGCTGCAGGGCGTGGTGGGCCCAGGTCACCGTGGTGCCAGACAGCAGCAGGGTCAGGGTGTTCACCAGGGGGAGGTTCCAGGCGGGCACGGTCTCAATGCCGGCAGGCGGCCAGGTGGCCCAGGCCTGACGAACCTCTTCGATGCTCGAGAGGGTCCGCGAGTCGTGGAACAGGGCCATTTCGAAGAAGATCCAGAACCACGCGACGAAGAACATCACTTCGGACGCGATGAACAGGATCATGCCGTAGCGCAGGCCCAGGGAGACCACCGGGGTATGATCGCCGGCGTTGGCCTCCTTGGTGACGTCGATCCACCAGCCGGCCATGGTGATCAGCACCAGGGTGAGGCCGGCGGCGAACAGCCACCAGGTGCCCGCGGGCATGCCGAAGAGGCCCTTCAGCCACATCACCAGGCCGACGGCCATGACGGTGGCGCCCACCGAGGCCACCAGGGGCCACGGGCTGGGATTGACCAGGTGGTAGTCGTGCTTGACGCCTGCTTGGGCCATTTCGGTCCTAACCCCTCATAATATCGTCCCGCCGGCTGGACTCGGTGTCACCGCCGGCGGGGAGTCTTGATGGTGCTATAGCCCCGCCCCTTACGATCCGCCAAGAGGGGAAGCCACGGGGCTGGCCGGCGCATGGGCGATCGGCTGGACCGAGGCGTCCTCATCGGACGGATAGAAGGTGTAGGACAGGGTGATCTCCGCCTTGTTCCGGGTCTCGAAATCGTCGGCGTATTCAGGGTCCACGAAGTAGACCATGGGGAACTTGATGGTCTCGCCAGGCCCGATGGTCTGGTCGGAGAAGCAGAAGCATTCCAGCTTCCGGAAGTAGGCGCCGGCCGCGGCTGGCACCACGTTGTACACCGCCCGCCCCGTCATCGGCGTCGCGGCGTTATTGGTGACCTCGAAGAAGGCCAGGCCGGTCTCGCCGATCTTGAGCTTCTGGGCCACCTGTTCGGACCGGAAGGTCCAGGGCAGGGTCCGGACATTGGTGTCGAAGCGGACGTTGATGGTCTTGTTGAGGACCTGGGTCGGGGCGGCCTCGGCCTGGCTTACCGTGCCGCCAAACCCAGTCACCTGGCAGAAGGCCCGATAGAGCGGCACGGAGGCATAGGCCAGCCCGATCATGCCGACAAAGACGCCGGTGCAGATCAACCCCAGCCGCAGATTGCGGCGGGCCTGATCAGGCGCAGGGCGCAGGGGTTCAGAGAGGTCTGTCGAGGACATTGGCTCCCAATCGAACAACGGTGACGAGGAAAACGAGAACAGCGAAGACGATGAGGCCCACGGCCAGGGCGATATTGCGCCCCCGGCGGGCCTGGAAACGAGGATCTGGGCGATCCTGCACGGGGGTCTCGGCAGGCGCGACGTCGCGCGGCGCTTCAGGCTCGCTCATCAGACGCCTCCGGGGATGAGGTTCAGGAAGGTGGGCAGGCCCAGGCTCGCCTCAACCAGCAGGGTCGCGAAGATCAGGGTCAAATAGAGGATCGAGAAGGCGAACAGGTTGCGGGCGTCCCGGGCCCCGGCGCGCACGTCATAGAGCCGACCATCGAGCCGCGGGTCGGCGCTGTCGCCGGCCCGGCTGCGCATCACCCGCCAGGCCAGGATCAGGAACACCAGTCCGCCAGCGCCGGAGACCGCCAGATAGGGCAGGCCCCCAAGCCCGGTGAAGGCGGGCAGCAGGCAGATCGGCACGAAGAGCAGGCTGTAGATGAAGATCTGTCGGCGGGTGGAGGCCGCGCCGGCCACCACCGGCATCATGGGCACGCCGGCCTTCTCGTAATCCTCGCTGGAATAGAGGGCCAGCGCCCAGAAGTGGGGCGGCGTCCACATGAAGATGATGGCGCAGAGCAGCCAGGCGTTGAGGGGCGCTTCTCCGGCCGCCGCCGCCCAGCCGATCACCGGGGGCAAGGCCCCCGCGAGGCCACCGATGACGATGTTCTGCGCCGTCCAGCGCTTGAGCCACATGGTGTAGACGACGGCGTAGAAGAAGATGGTGAAGGCCAGCAGACCGGCGGCCAGCCAGTTGACGGCCACCCCCATGAACATCACCGACAAGAGGGAGAGGATCACCCCCATGGAGAGGGCCTCGGCCCCCTTGATGCGGCCGGCCGGCACGGGACGGCCGCGGGTCCGGCGCATCTGGGCGTCGATGTCGGCGTCGTACCACATGTTCAGGGCGCCCGACGCGCCTGCGCCGACGGCGATGCACAGGACCGCCACCGCGCCGAGCAGCGGATGGATCGGCGCCTTGGCGCAGATCAGGCCTGTGGCGCCGGTGAACACCACCAGCGACATCACCCGCGGCTTCAGCAGCTGGACATAGTCCTGCCAGCGGGCCGGTGAGGCCTGGGCGTCGGTCGGGGCGGTGATGGCGCTCGTCATGGTCGCCAAAGGGATACTCCTAAACGGGTCGCCTACAAGACGAAGGGGCGCGGCTCGGCTGTGACCGAACCGCGCCCCCCAGGTCCTGGCCGGGCCGGCCGGTCAGTGGTGGCTGTCAGCCTTGATGACCGGCGGCTCGTTGAACTGGTGGAACGGCGGCGGCGACGGCAGGGTCCATTCCAGGGTGGTGGCGCCTTCACCCCACGGATTGGCCTCGGCCTTGCGGCGCATGATGGCGGCTTCCAGCAGGATCAGCAGGAAGACCAGCACGCCCACCGCGGTGATCGCGTAGCCCACCGACGAGATGTAGTTCCAGTAGGTGTAGGCTTCCGGATAATCCACGTACCGGCGCGGCATGCCCTGGAGACCCAGGAAGTGCTGCGGGAAGAAGATCAGGTTCACGCCGATGAAGGTGATCCAGAAGTGGAGCGCGCCGGCCCACTCACGGTACTTCACGCCGAAGATCTTCTCGAACCAGTAGTAGAAGCCCGCGAAGATCGCGAACACGGCGCCCAGGCTCAGCACATAGTGGAAATGGGCGACCACGTAGTAGGTGTCGTGCAGGCTGTAGTCGATGCCGGCATTGGCCAGGACCACGCCGGTGACGCCGCCAACGGTGAACAGGAAGATGAAGCCGATCGCCCACAGCATGGGCGTCTTGAAGCTGATCGACCCGCCCCACATGGTGGCGATCCAGGAGAAGATCTTCACGCCGGTGGGCACCGCGATGACCATCGTCGCAGCCACGAAGTAGGCGCGCAGATTGATGTTCATGCCCACGGTGTACATGTGGTGCGCCCACACGATGAAGCCGACGAAGCCGATGGCGACCATGGCGTAGGCCATGGCGAGATAGCCGAAGACAGGCTTGCGCGAGAAGGTCGAAACGATGTGGCTGATGATGCCGAAGCCCGGCAGGATCAGGATGTACACTTCGGGGTGACCGAAGAACCAGAACAGGTGTTGGAACATCACCGGGTCACCGCCGCCGGCGGCGTTGAAGAAGCTGGTGCCGAAGTTTCGGTCGGTCAGCAGCATGGTGATGGCGCCCGCCAGAACCGGCAGGGACAAGAGCAGCAGGAAGGCGGTGATCAGCACCGACCAGGCGAACAGCGGCATCCGGTGCAGGGTCATGCCCGGGGCGCGCATGTTGAAGATGGTGGTGATGAAGTTGATCGCGCCAAGGATGGAGCTGGCGCCGGCCACGTGCAGAGACAGGATGGCCAGGTCCATGGACGGGCCGGTATGGCCCAGCGTCGAGAGCGGCGGATAGATGGTCCAACCGCCGCCGAAGCCGCGGCCCGGGCCGCCATCGACGAACATGGAGAGCAGCAGCAGCACCCAGGCGGCCACCAGCAGCCAGAACGAGATATTGTTCAGGCGGGGGAAGGCCATGTCCGGCGCGCCGATCATGATCGGCACGAACCAGTTGCCGAAACCGCCGATCATGGCGGGCATGACCATGAAGAAGATCATGACCAGGGCGTGGGCGGTGACGACCACGTTATAGCCGTGCTTGGAGGCGTCGATCCAGCCCAGCTGGTCGAGGAGCGAGCCCTCGATAAACACCTGCAGACCCGGCTCAGCCAGTTCCCAGCGGATCAGGCCCGACAGGGCGCCGCCGACGATGCCCGCCATGATGGCGAACAGCAGGTACAGCGTGCCGATGTCCTTGTGGTTGGTGGAGAAAAACCAGCGGGTGAAGAAACCCGGCTTGTGATCGTGGTCGTCGTGACCGTGTGCGGCGGCGTGAGCCATCTTACTCTACCCCTGGTCAGTTCGCGGCCGCTGCAACGGCGGGCGCAGCGGTCTCTGGCGGCGGCGAAACAGCCGCATCTTCGGTGACGCCTTCGGTCGCCGAAGCGTCCGTGGCGGTCTCATCGGCGGCAGGCGCGGTCGCCTCGGCCTCGGTGCTGGCCGCAAGTCCAGCCGGATTGCCACCCTTGGAGGCGACCCAGGCGTCGAACTCGGCCTGACTGACGACCCGGATCTCGATGGGCATATAGGCGTGGTCGACGCCGCACAGCTCCGAGCACTGGCCGTAATAGACGCCTTCCTTCTCGGCGGTGAACCAGGTCTCGTTCACGCGGCCGGGGATGGCGTCGGTCTTGAGGCCGAAGGCGGGCATGGCGAAGGAATGGATCACGTCGGCGGCGGTCACCAGCACGCGGACCGTCTTGCCCACCGGAACCACCATGGGTTCGTTGGCGGCCAGCAGATAGGGGACGCCAGCGGCGCGGGCTTCCTCTTCCGGCAGCATGTTGGAGATGAATTCGCCGACCTCGTGGTCGGGGTACTCGTAGCCCCAGTACCACTGATAGCCCACCGCCTTCACCGTCAGGTCGGGGCGGGGCATGTCGTGATAGGTGAACAGCAGCCGGAACGAGAAAATGGCGATGAACACCAGGATCAGCACCGGCACCAGGGTCCAGATGACCTCGATGGTGGTGTTGTGGCTGAACTTGGCCGGGACCGGGTTGGCGCGGGCGTTGAACCGCACGATGACCCAGATCAGCAGCGCCGCGACGAACAGAGTGATGACCGTGATGATCGGCATCAGAATCGCGTCGTGGAAGAAGATCGCGTCATGTTTCAGCGGCGCAGCCGCCGGCTGAAGCGCAATCCCCTTGGGCGTGGGCTGGCCCATCAGGTCCTGGGCAAGCGCCTGGACGCCCCAGAACGCCGTCATTGCGCCCGCTGCGGCGCCTGCCGCCAACGTCCGCATCCCCTGCAAGCTCGACTTCATATCCCCTCGGTCTCTTTGGCGGGCTCAGCGATCGGAAAAGCGCCTGAGCTTCACCGCAGCTGAAAACGAAGTTTACGCAGCGAAAAACCTTCGCCGCTAGGCCTTTGAGCCGCGTCCATACGCGCTCTCCCGAAACTTGCCAAGGCGATTGCCCAAATTTGCGAAGCCCGGCGCAGGCGAAGTTCAAGCCTTCGGCCCGGCGGCCGGGGTTCCCATGGCCGACGGCTTTGGGGGCCGACAATTTGCCGCACAGGATGACCAGGTCGAGGGATCATCATCCGGCGCCCGTGACGGGGGGCTCATCAGTCCCTATGTCTTGCGGGACAACCCTTTGGCGGCTGGTCGCCCCGGCTGAGAAAGCGCACTGATGAACGCTCACATTTCCGCGCCATCCATCCTGGACTCCTGCGGCGTGGCCCCCGAACGGGCCCGGGAAATCCTTGGCGAGGCCCTGGCCGGGGCCGATGACGGCGAGATCTTCGCCGAGCGATCGGAGAGCGAATCCTTTCTGTTTGACGATGGCCGGCTGAAGTCGGCGGCCTATGATTCGACCGAGGGCTTCGGCCTGCGGGTGGTGGCGGGCGAGACCGCCGGCTACGCCCATTCCAGCGAAATCTCCGAAGCCGCTCTGCGCCGCGCCGCCTCGTCGGCCGCCCTGGCCAAGCGCGGCTATGAAGGCGTCGCCGCCGAAGGGCCCCGGGCCACCAATATCCGCCACTATGGCGACGATGATCCGCTGGCCCAGCCAGACTTCGCCGAAAAGGTCGCCCTGCTACAGGAGATCGACGCTTGGGCGAGGGCTCGCGATCCAAGGGTCGTCCAAGTGATGGCCAGCCTCACGGGCGAGCGGCGCATCGTGGAAATCCTGCGGGCCGACGGCCGGCTGATCCGAGATGTGCGCCCCCTGTCACGCATCAATATCCAGGTGACTGTGGAAAAGGACGGCCGCCGCGAGGCGGGGTTCGCCGGTGCGGGCGGTCGGGCCGGCTACGACGCCTGGATCTCCCCTGAGGCCTGGCGCGAACAGGGCGAGGAGGCCCTGCGCCAGGCGCTCGTGAACCTGGACGCCGTCGCCTGCCCGGCCGGCGAAATGGACGTGGTGCTGGGCCCTGGTTGGAACGGGGTGCTGCTGCATGAGGCCGTCGGCCACGGGCTGGAGGGCGACTTCAACCGCAAGGGCACCTCCGCCTTTTCCGGTCGGATCGGCCAGCGGGTGGCCGCGCCTGGCGTCACCGTGTTCGACGATGGCGCCCTGGCTGGCCGCCGCGGCTCGCTGACCGTGGATGATGAGGGAACCCCCACCGAGCGTACGGTGCTGATCGAGGACGGAATCCTGGTGGGCTATATGCATGACCGCATGAGCGCGCGGCTCATGGGCCTGACCGCCACGGGCAATGGCCGCCGGCAGTCCTACGCCCACATGCCCATGCCTCGGATGACCAATACGGCCATGGAGGCCGGCTCCAGTTCGCAGGCCGAGATGATCGCGTCCACCAAGCGCGGGCTCTACTGCGCCAATTTCGGCGGCGGACAGGTGGACATCACCAACGGCAAGTTCGTCTTCCAGTGCACCGAGGCCTATCTGATCGAAGACGGCAAGGTGACGAGGCCCGTGAAGGGCGCGACCCTGATCGGCGATGGTCCCTCCGCCCTGACCCGGGTGACCATGATCGGCGACGACTTCGCCTTCGATCCCGGCGTGGGGGTCTGCGGCAAGTCGGGTCAAAGCCTGCCGGTGGGTGTGGGCCAGCCTTCGTTGAAGATCACGGGACTGACGGTCGGTGGCACCAGTCTCTAGACGAGGGCTGCTTCAGACCGGCGGTCTGCGAACCTGTCTCAGATTTAACTAGGGCTAAGGCTCAACCCTGGATCATCTGCGCGTCAGGAGACGCTCAGATGTACCAAAGATACCCCCTCGCCGCCCTGACGGCGGCCGGCGCCCTTGTGAGTCCCGCCGTAGCCCTGGCTCAGGCGCCGGTCGATCCGGCGACGCCCGCCAGCGCGCAGGGAGTCACCAGCTACGGGCCAGACTTCTTCGCCGACGCCCGTCCGACCACGGCCCTGGACATGATCGAACGGCTGCCAGGCTTCGTCCTGGATGGCGGCGACAATGTGCGCGGCTTCGAGGGCGCGGCGGGCAATGTGCTGATCGACGGCCGGCGGCCCGCCTCAAAGTCTGACAGCCTGGAAGAGATCTTGCGGCGGACGCCCGCCGCGCAGGTTGTGCGGATCGACCTGATTCGCGGCGGCGCCCCGGGCATCGACATGCAGGGCAAGTCGGTGATGGCCAATCTGGTCCGCGCGGAAACCAATTCCATGCAGGGCCTCATCGCCCTCGCCGATCGCCAGGTCTATGACGGCCGCAATCTGTTGGGGTTGCGCGTTGAAGGCTCCGGCCGGGTCGGAGAGCTCGCCTGGGAGGCGGGGCTCGTCGGCGGCCAGGGCCCCGATGACGGCGCCGGTCAGGGCCCGCGGGTCCGGGTGGACAGCCAGGGGGTTCCCCTCATTCTCAGCGATGTGGACAGCGAGGGCCTGGGGACCAACGCGGCCCTCACCGGGGCCGTCGAAAGGCCGCTGATGGGGGGGCAATTCAGGGCCAACGGCCGGCTGTTCGTCGACCACTTCGAATATGACGAGCGCAATCTGGGTCGGGCCGGCGGCCCCCTGGAAATTTCCCATGATGATATCGAGTTGGCCGAGACCGAGCTCGGCGCCTCCTTCAGCCGTCCCCTTGGCCCGCGGACCAGCCTGGAACTGATCGGCCTGCGCCAGACCTCCGAAGAGACCATTGAGGCCACATTCGAAGATCCCGTCGAACAGGTGCGGTTCGCCCTTGAGAGCGACACCGTGGAGACCATCGGGCGTGGGGTGCTTCGCTGGCGCCAGACCGAGGCCCTGTCCTGGGAGCTTGGGGCCGAGACGGCGCTCAACACCCTTCAGAGCCAAACCCGGTTTGACCGCAACGGGGCGCCGGTGGCCCTGCCCGCGGCCAATGTCGAGGTTGAGGAGCGCCGTAGCGAGGTCTTTCTGAAGGCCGCCTGGCGGGCGACCCCGCGCCTGACCCTGGACAGCGCCCTGCGCTATGAGGCCTCCGACATCACCGCCGAGGGCGATGTGGCGCTGGAAAAGGCGCTCGCCTTCGCCAAGCCCCGGTTCAGCCTGGCTTGGGCGCACGATCCCAGGACCCAAATCCGGTTCAGCCTTGAGCGGAGCGTCGGCCAGCTGGATTTCGACGATTTCGTCGCCTCCTCGTCCCTCAACACCGGCGTGCTGACCGCCGGCAATCCCGACCTGGATCCGGCCCAGGAGTGGCTCTTGGAGGCGGCGGTCGAGCGGCGCTTCTGGACCAGCGGCGCGGCGGTGGTCACCCTGCGCCGAGCCGAGATCACAGATGTGGTCGACCGGGCGCCGGTGCGTCTGGCAGGCGGCGGCGTCTATGACGCCCCGGCCAATATCGGCGAGGGGGTGCGCGAGGAGCTGGCCCTGACCCTGACCCTGCCCCTGGAGCGGCTGGGGGTAAAAGGCGCCCAACTGCGCGGCGAAGCCACGTGGCGACGGTCGGCGGTCGATGATCCCACCACCGGCGAGAGCCGCGAGATTTCAGGGCTGCGGCCCCTGGAGTGGGAAGCCCACTACACCCACGACCTGCCGGCCTGGAAATCGGTCTGGGGCATTGATGTGTTCGGCGGCTGGCGGGAGACCTATTACCGCTATGACGAGATCTCGACCACCAAGCTCAGGACCTTTGTCGTGCCCTTTGTGGAGTGGAAGCCCCGCCCGGAGTGGGTGATTCGAGCCGAGATACCCAACCTCACCGAGCGCGGCGTCCGACGCACCCGAACGGTCTATGCCGGCCCCAGGGACGTATCCCCCATCGCCTATGTAGAGGATCGCGACATCCAGTTTGGCCGCATGTACCGGCTGCGGATCAGCCGAACCCTGGGCGGCTGACGGACCGGGCGGCCAGACTGGCCGCCCGCCCACTCATATCGCCCAGGATTAACGATCGTCGCGCAGGGTCTGCGGGTTCACCGCCTGACGTTCGCCGTCGACCGTCGGGGCGGTCGGCTCCGGCGAAGGGCCGTGACCCGTCTCAACGCCATGGGCCCAGCCCTTGATGAAGAAGCTGAGGACGATGAAGACACCCCCGGCCGCCAGGCCCCAGTAGCCGAGCATCTGGAAGACCTCGAGGGAACTGCGCAGGGCCGCGGCGGGGTCCAACACCTGACCACCGAGGGTTTCGGCGCCCGCAAGTCCCGCGATCCACCCGCCCACATACTGGGCGATGGCGCTGGACAGGAACCAGACCGCCATCATGAAGGAGACCACCGAGGCCAGGGATAGCTTGGTGATCTCCGACAGACCGACAGGCGAGAGGAAGAGCTCCCCGGTGGTGTGCAGCAGGTAGAGCAGGCCCAGCACCATGAGCGGCACCCGATAGCTGTCGTCGGCCAGGCCTGCGCTCCAGACCACCACCATAAAGCCGAGACCGGCCTGCAGCAGGCCGAGGCCGAACTTCATGGTCGGATCGGGGTCCATGCCCCGACGGCCGAGAAAGGCCCAGAGGGCGGCGAAGACCGGCGCGAAGATCAGGATGAAGCCGGCGTTGAACGATTGAACCTGGGCGGCGGCGAAGCGGGAGTCGATCCAGCTCCACCAGGTGTCCGTAGCCACCCCGGCTGCGGCCAACTGCTCGGGCGAACCCATGGGAATGCCGAGGAAGCTGGTGGCGCTCTCGGTGACCGACAGATCCACATTGCGGGCCGCAAACAGGTTGAGTGAGGTGCCGGCCTGTTCAAACAGGGTCCAGAAGACCACCGCGCCGAAGATCAAGACCGTGGCCAGCATCATCCGCTGGCGCTCAACCTTGGTCTGGCAGACCCGCAGGATCACATAGGCGATGGTGATGAGCGACAGGATGATCGCCACGCTGAGCACCCAACCCACCACGGCGTTGCGCTGCACCAGCCACCAGACCGCGGCGATGGCCGGCAGGGTGGCCAGATAGATCAGCCACTCCCGGTTCAGGGGTCCGACCACAGGCTTGGCCAGCAGTTCAGGATTGGGCGGCTCGCCCTTCCCTTCCAACAGCGGCTTGCCAAGCACGAACACGATCCAGCCCAGGGCCATGCCGATACCGGCCAGGCCAAAGCCGTAGCCCCAGCCGAAATGCTGGCCGAGCAGGCCGCACAGCACTGAGGCCCAGAAGGCGCCGAGATTGATGCCGTAGTAGTAGAGGGTGAAGCCGGAATCCCGGCGGGGGTCCCCCTGGGGATAGAGCTGCCCGACAATGGTCGAGATGTTGGGCTTCAGGAAGCCAACCCCCAGAATGATCAGCGACACCGCCAGGTAGAAGATGTTCACGCCGACCGGATCGGCGGTCTTGGCCATCTCGTAACTGCCCTCGGGCAGGACAGCCGGCAGAGGCGCCGAAGCCGGCAGGTCGATGATCTGCAATCCGCCGCCCTCGGCGGGGCCAAAGGCGTAGGGCTCGCCGCCCACCACCAGGCGGACCTGACGATCGTCCATACGTCCTTCCGCGGAGACCTCGTAGCTCTGGCCCGCATAGGTCAGGGTCTCGCGGGTCGGCTCGCCCTCCACCGCCATGGCCAGGTGGCCAGCCACCAGCAGCAGGGCGCCGAAGGCTACGGCCTTGCGGGTGCCCAGATAGCGGTCGGCGAGGATGCCGCCGATCAGGGGCAGAAGATAAACAAGCGAGGTGTAGGAGCCGTACTGAGCGTTGGCGACGTCGTCATCGAACAGCAGGTGCTGGGTCAGATAGAAGATCAAGATGGCCCGCATGCCGTAGTAGGAGAACCGCTCCCACATCTCGGCGAAGAACAGGACGATCAGGCCCCGCGGGTGGTTGCGCATCAGCTGCAGCAACACGGGAAGGCCAGTGAGCAGCGTGATGATCACGCCGAGCACGACGACGATGTTCATGAAGCGACTTCCGCTTGATCTGCGTTGAGCGGGCCCACAGGCCTGCGCCGAGGTTCATTCAACCCGGGCGGCCCGGGAAAGCGGGGAGAAGATCACGCAGCCAGCGTCAAGACAAGCAAGGCTTGCCCGCACCGCTCTGATCCATGATGTCGGAGCCTTGGGGAGGCTGGCGCGTTTCTCCCTGGGTCTGAAGGAGATCGCTCATGTCCAACGCCAACACCAACCACGCCCTCGAGATCCGCCCATCGTCCACCCGCATGCGTGCGGCGGTGGCCGGTCATGTGATCGCCGACAGCGACAATGTGATGGTGTTGCGGGAAGGGGCGATGGCGCCGGTCGCCTACTTCCCCCGCGACGACATTGAAATGGGCTATTTCGCCCGGACCGGGCGCTCCACCCACTGTCCGTTCAAGGGCGACGCCGCCTATTACACCGTGACCCTGGAGGGCGAGGTGCTGGAAAACGTAGCCTGGACCTACGAAGACCCGTTGCCGGGCGCCACTCAGATCGACGGTCTGGTGGCCTTCTACACCGACAGGGTCGAGGTCTATGCGGTGGGCGAGGCCACCGCCCCCCATGACCATCACACCGATGTCGACGCCGTCGTCCAGCATACCGACTCCGGCGGCGGCCAAAGCCAGAAGGATCACTGGCCGCCCAATGTGAAAGAACCCAAGGGCTGAGTTCTAGAAGGCCATCGTTTCGTAGGCCTTCGAGAGGTCGCCCTTCCAGGCTCCGTGATACTGTTCGAGCATACGCTCGGCCGGGGTCAGGCCGGTGTCGGCGATGTCGTCGAGTTCGGCCAGATAGCTAGTCTCGTCCACCATGCCACCGCTCAGCCGATTGCGAGCCTTCAGCCCCTGGCGGGCGATAACCAGAACATCCTTGGCCACGTCCTGCAGGGTGCGGCCGTCGATCTGGGCCTTCAGACCGACCTTGGCGGCCTGGGCGCGCAGCCCCTCATGGTCCTCCACCGACCAGCCCTTGCAGAGATCCCAGGCCGCATCGAGGGCCGCCTGATCATAGAGCAGGCCCGTCCACAGGGCCGGAAGCGCACAGAGACGGCTCCAGGGGCCGGCGTCGGCGCCGCGCATCTCCAGGTAATATTTGAGCCGCACCTCGGGGAAGATGGTGGTGACGTGGTCGGCCCAGTCCTTGATGGTCGGCCGCTCGCCGGGCAGCTCCGGCAGCCGGCCTTCCATGAACTCGCGGAAGGAGCGGCCCGCCACGTCGATATAACGGCCCTCGCGCTTGACGAAGTACATGGGCACGTCCAGCGCATAGTTGGCGTAGGTCTCGAAGCCGAAGCCGTCCTTGAACACGAAGTCGAGCATACCGGTGCGGTCGGGATCCACGTCGGTCCAGACATTGGCCCGGGCCGACAGGAAGCCGTTGGGCTTGCCCTCGGTGAAGGGGGAATTGGCGAACAGGGCCGTGGCCACCGGCTGCAGGGCCAGGCTGGTCCGGAACTTCTTGACCATGTCGGCCTCGGACCCGAAGTCGAGGTTCACCTGCACCGTGCAGGTGCGGAACATCATGTCCAGGCCCATGCCGCCGACCTTGGGCATGTAGTTCCGCATGATCTTGTAGCGGCCCTTGGGCATCACCGGGATCTGGTCACGGGTCCAGGTGGGGGTGAAACCAAGGCCCAGGAAGCCCAGGCCCAGCTCGTCGGCCACGGCCTTGACCTCCGACAGGTGGCCACCGGTCTCGTCGCAGATTTCGTGCAGGTCGCGCAACGGCGCGCCCGACAGCTCGAACTGACCGCCGGGCTCCAGGCTGACATTGGCGCCATTGCGCTCCAGCCCGATGAGGGTCTCACCTTCGAACACCCCGGCCCAGCCAAACCGCATCAACCCGGTCAGCAGGGCGTGGATTCCATTCGGCCCGTCATAGGGAACCGGGGAATTGTCGCTGCGGTAGAAGGGAAATTTCTCGTGCTCGGCGCCAATGCGCCAGTCCGCCTTGGCCTTGGAGCCGTTGGCGAACCAAGCCACCAGATCGTCGAACACCAAGGGGCGCTCGTCACAAATGACGTCGGCCATGACTCTCTCCCCAGCCCGCCAATATTCATCGCCACGGCCGAGGCCCAATAGCGGCGGCGATCTTTACGCCGTTCGCTGAAGTGGGCGCAACGATGGCGAAGCGCAATGGCCCCTCAATCAGAGGCGGCGGATTTACGCCAGTCCCCACAGACGCTTTGCCACAGGGTCAGCGCGCTGATGGCTGCGGTGTCTGCCCGCAGGATCCGGGGCCCGAGGGTGGCTGGCACGGCCTGTTCCAGGCTGCGCAGCCGGGCGCGCTCGGCGGGGGAAAACCCGCCTTCAGGCCCGATCAGCACCGCCCACGGCCCTGGAGCCTGGCCCTGGAGGGCGTCTAGGACGGGGGGCGCATCGCCAGCCTCGTCACAGAACAGCAGCCGTCGCCCGGCCGCCCACTGGTCGAGCAGGGCGCCCAGCCGCACGGGTTCGATGATTTCCGGCAGATCAATCCGGCCGGTCTGCTCGGCCGCCTCAATGGCGATGGCGTTCAGCCGGGCCAGGCGGACGTGATCGGGGTTCGTCCGCTCGGTGATCACCAGCCGGACCCGCCGGGCCCCAAGTTCGCAGGCCTTTTCAACAATGGTCTCCAGCCGGGCGCGCTTGACGAGCGCGATGACCAGCTCAAGGTCCGGCCCCTGATCTTGCGGTCTGGTCTGCGCCTCGACCTGAAGCACCGCGCCCCGCTTGCCGCTGTCGGCGACGACGGCGCGCCACTCTCCGTCCCGGCCGTTGAAGACCAGCAGGGGATCGCCGGCCGCCCGGCGCATGACGGCGATCACATAGCGGCTCTGGTCGGGATTGAGGCCAAGCCTCGCCCCTGGCGCCAGATCATGGGTGACGAACAGACGGATCATCTTCGGACTTGTAAACAGGCCAGGGGCGGGTCGCATAGATCATGGCGCAGCGGGCGCGATCAGGCGTAGGCTTCACCTATGACCAAATCCGCCACGACCGACGAACCCTATGACGAGGCCCTGCCCCGGCTGCAGCTGGCCCTGGTGAAACTCCAGCAGCAGGCCCTGGCGGACGGGCGCAAGGTGCTGGTCATCTTCGAGGGACGGGACGCGGCCGGCAAGGACGGGACCATCCAGCGGATCACCGAGCACATGTCGGTCCGCGCCACCCGGGTCGTCGCCCTGTCCAAACCCTCCGACGTCGAACGCACCCAGTGGTACTTCCAGCGCTATGTCAGCCACCTGCCGGCGGGCGGCCAGTTCGTGATCTTCAATCGCTCCTGGTACAATCGGGCCGGCGTCGAGCGGGTGATGGGATTCTCAACCCCGGCCGAGCAGGAGGACTTCCTGCGCGAGGTTCCCCTGTTCGAGGAGATGCTGGTGGGCAGCGGCATCCGTCTGGTCAAGATCTGGCTGGACGTCAGCAAGGCCGAGCAGGCCCAGCGCCTGGACGAACGCAAGGATGACCCGCTCAAGGTGTTGAAATCCAGCCCGCTGGATGAGTTCGCTCAACCGCGCTGGGGCGACTATTCCGCCGCCCGTGACGAGATGCTGCGGCGCACCGACACCGCCCAGGCGCCCTGGGTCTGCGTCAAGGCCGACCACAAGAAGACCGCGCGACTCAACATCATCCGTCACCTGATCAAGGCGCTGGCCGATGCAGACCTGGCCCAGACGGTTGAGCCCCCCGATCCGCAGGTGCTCTTCCCCTTCGAGATCGCCGCGCTCAGCGATGGGCGACTTTGCCCTTGAGCCGTGACACAACCCATGATCGGTTTTCTGTGGCCGAGGCCCGTTGCGGGTGGCTAGGTTAGCCTCCGGCCAATCAGGAGCCTGCGGTTCGTGTCGTTGATTGATGGATCAGGCCAGTCGAGCTTGGACGATCGGCTGGCGTTTCTGAGGTCAGGCGGGGAAACCGGCGCTCTGATTGCTCAGAGAGACTGGTCTGACAGCCCCATTGGCCCTATCGCCGACTGGCCCCAGAGCCTGCTGGGCGCCTTGGGCATGCTTCTGTATTCGCCGACCCCCATTGTGATGCTGTGGGGCGCGCAGGGCGTCATGCTCTACAACGACGCCTATTCCGTCTTCGCTGGCGCCCGCCATCCCAGGCTGCTGGGCAGCAATGTGCTCGAGGGTTGGCCCGAGGTGGCCGACTTCAACGCTCACGTCATGGCCGTGGGGCTGGCAGGCGGCTCGCTGACCTACAAGAACCAGGAGCTGGTTCTTTACCGCAACGGCCAGGCCGAGAATGTGGTGATGAACCTGGACTATTCGCCGGTGTTCGATGAGGCCGGCGTTCCAGCCGGGGTGATCGCCTTTGTCCTGGAGACCACCGAGCAGGTGCGCGCTGAGGCCGCCCTGAAGGCCGAGCGTGACCGCGCCCATAATGTGCTGGAGGGGATGACCGACGGCTTCATGCTGTTGGCCCACGACTTCACCATTCTGGAGATGAATGCTGAGGGCGTTCGGGTTGATGGCCGGCCCCGCGAGGCTTTCATCGGCAACAACCACTGGGACGTCTGGCCAGACACCTACGACATGCCGTTGGGCGCACGCTATCGCGAGGCCATGGAAAAGCGAACAGCCTTCGTCCTGGAGAACCGCTACGAGTTTCCCGACGGCCGGGTCACATGGCTGGATGTGCGCGGCAATCCGGTCAACGAAGGCCTGGCCATCTTCTTCCGCGACATCACCGAACGGAAGCTGGCCGAAGAGCATCTGCGTCTGATGGTCCACGAGCTGAACCATCGGGTGAAAAACTCCCTGGCCACGGTGCAGGCCATATCGGCCCAGACCCTGCGCAGCGGCGGCGCCAGCCCGCAGGTTCGCGAAGCGCTCACCTCGCGCCTCCTGGCCCTGGCCAAGGCCCATGACGTCCTGACGGACTCCAGGTGGTCAGGGGCGCGGCTGGAGGAAATCGCCGCCCAGGCGGCCGAGCCCTATGGAACGGAGCGGTTCGGCGTCCACGGCCCGGCCGTGATTCTGCCCCCGCGCACCGCCATCACCATGGCCTTGGCCTTCCATGAACTGGCCACCAACGCCGCCAAGTACGGCGCCCTGAGCAACGCCGCAGGCCGGGTCGATCTGTCGTGGGTCATCAGTGGTGAAGAGGCCTCGCCTCGACTGCGACTGACCTGGCGCGAGACCGGCGGGCCGCCGGTGACCCCGCCCACCCGTAAGGGTTTTGGTTCGCGGCTGATCCAGCGGGGCCTCGCGGCCGAATTCGTCGGCGAGGTGAGGATGGACTTCCAGCCTTCGGGCCTGGTCTGTCAGATGGACGTGGCCCTTCCTGCGCCGGATCCGGAGGACTGGACTGGATGGCGGGAGCGTTGAGCGCCGCCGAACAGCTCAGCGCGGCCCAGGCTCGCCGGATCGCCCTGGCCGCCCAGGGTTTTGGCCGCCGTCGACCAACCGCCCCAGGCCGTCGCCATCTGACCGAGACCATGGGACGCCTGGGGGTGGTGCAGATCGACTCGGTCAATGTGGTGTCGCGCACCCACTACCTGCCGTTCTTCTCCCGCCTTGGCCCCTATCCCCGCGACGCCCTTGAGGACCTGGCCTGGGGGAAACGCCCTCAATTCTTCGAGTACTGGGCCCATGAGGCCTCGCTCCTCCCCCTGTCCACCCAGCCGCTGCTGCGTTGGCGGATGGAGGATGCGGCCGAGGGCGTGGGCGTTTGGAAGGGAGTCGCCAGGTTCCTGCGTGACCATACCGCCCTGATGGAACGCGCCGTCGCGGCGATCGGTGAGCGCGGCCCGCTTACAGCGTCTGAGCTGGAGCTTGGCGCCCGCGGCGCAGGCGGCTGGTGGGGCTGGAGCGAGGCCAAGCGGGCTGCCGAGTGCCTGTTCTGGACCGGGCGGCTGACCACGGCGACAAGGCGGGCGACCTTTGAGCGGGTTTATGGACTGCCCCGCGAGGTCTTACCGCGCGATGTCCATGGCGCGCCGACCCCGTCCCGCGAGGCCGCACAGAGAGACTTGCTGCGCATCGCCGCCCGGGCTCAGGGCGTAGCCACCGAACGGGACCTTCGCGACTATTTCCGCATGGGCCCCGCCGACACCCGCGCCAGGATCGGCGAATTGGTGGAGGCTGGCGAGCTGATCCCAGTGACTGTTCGCGGCTGGGACAGGACCGCGCACCTCGATCCCAGCGCCCGCAAACCCAGACGGATCGCCGCGTCCGCCCTGCTCTCGCCCTTCGACAACCTGATCTGGTTTCGGGAGCGGACGGAGCGGCTGTTTGGGGTTCGGGTCCGGCTTGAGATCTACACCCCGGCCGAGAAGCGGGTTCACGGCTACTACGTCCTGCCCTTTCTGGAGGATGAGGCGATCACAGCCCGTGTCGATCTGAAAGCCGACCGCAAGGCCGGCGTCCTTCGGGTGATGGCGGCCCATGCCGAGCCGCAGGCCACGACTCAGACAGCCGCGCGCCTCGCCTGCGAACTGCGCCTCATGGCCGGCTGGCTGGGCCTGGGCAAGGTGGCGGTCGAACAGCAGGGCGACCTCGCAGCCGCCCTGCAAGGCGAGCTCAGCCGACCCCCTCAGTGACCGCATGCAGGCGGGCGTAAGCGCCGCCCTTGGCCACCAGCTCCGCATGCCGGCCCTCCTCCACCACCCGACCGCCTTCGAAGACCAGGATACGGTCAGCGCCGCGGATGGTGGAGAGGCGGTGGGCGATGACGATGGTCGTGCGGCCGGCCATCAGCTCCTCCATGGCGGCCTGCACGTCTCGCTCGGTCTCCACGTCCAGGGACGAGGTGGCCTCGTCCAGCACCAGGATCGGCGCATCGGCCAGGAAGGCCCGGGCCAGGGCCACCCGCTGCCGCTCGCCGCCCGACAGCTTCACCCCCCGTTCGCCCACCAGGGTCTCGTAGCCCTTGGGCAGGCGCATGATGAAGTCATGCGCCCGGGCGCGACGGGCGGCCAGGGCCACCTCTTCGGGACGGGCGTCCGGCCGCGCATAGGCGATGTTCTCCGCGATGGTGCGATGGAACAGGGCCGGGTCCTGGGGCACGAGCGCGATGGACCGGCGCAGGGAGGCCTGGCTCACCCGTGAGATGTCCTGGCCGTCGATCAGGATACGCCCAGACTGCACGTCATAGAGCCGCTGGAGCAGCTTGACGAAGGTGGACTTGCCCGCCCCCGTCGCGCCCACCAGGGCGACCTTTTCGCCAGGCGCCACAATGAGGGTGAAGTTCTCATAGAGCGGTCCGGCCGCGGCCTTGTAGCCGAAGGTCACCCGGTCAAAGGCGATCTCCCCCCGCTCGCCGCGGAACACCGCCGCATCGGGGGCGTCGGCCACCTCGGGCTCGGTGACGGCGTAGCGGGCGATGTCCTCCACGTCGTCGAGGCCCTTTTGCATCATCCGGATGTTTTCCCCCAGATTGCGCAGATAGCCGCTCATCAGCATAAAGGCGGTGATGGCGAAGACCACGTCGCCGGCGCTCGCCTGCCCTTGCGACCAAAGCCGCAGCAGCAGGCCCGTCAGGCCCGCCTGCAGGCCCACCAGCATCAGGTTGTGCCACAGCCAGACGTTGATGAAGCGGGTCCAGGTGGTGAGCGTCAGCCGGCGCCACAGGGCGGTGATCCCGCCAATCCGCGCCTCCTCCCGGGCCTCCGCCCCAAAGGCCTTCACCGTCGGGTTGGAGCCGATGGAGTCCGACAGGGCGCCGCCGATCCGCGAATCCAGAGCCACCGACCTCAGATTGGCTGGCCGCACATAGACCGTGGTCAGCCAGAGGTTGGAGACCAGATAGAGGATCACCACCGCCAGGGAGAAGAGCCCCACCAGCGGCCAGCGGGCGATCATCATCACCGACAGACCAATCAGCACGATGAGCGCCGGTCCCAGCCAGAGGATCACCGCGTCGGAGACCATGTCATAGCCCCACATGCCGCGGCTGAGCCGCCGCACGGTGGAGCCGGCGAAGGTGTTGGCGTGCCAGTCCGAGGAATAGGACTGGACCCGCTTGAACCCCTCATCCGTCATGTCCTTCATGTTGGCCGCAGCCATCGGATTCCAGAACCGGAAGGCGATGTTGCGCACCACGGTGAAGGCCAGGAAGACGCCGATGAAGATCGCCCAGGCCCGCCAGGCGAGATCAGCCTGGTCAGGGCCTGCGGCCACGATGTCCATCAGCCGGCCAGCCGCCCAGGGCAGGGCGAGGTCGAAGCCGATGGCCACCATGGTCAGGACCACAGAGGTCCAGAACAGGATCGGCCGCCGAAGCCAGAAGGCCCCGATGAAACCCAGGACCTGGCGGTTGGACAGGGTCCGTTCGGCCAGATCGTCGGTGTCGTCATAGTGTTCGGTCATGGTCTTCTCGATCTGGCGGTCATTCGGCGGCTTCGGAGACGGCGTGCAGGCGGGCATAGGCGCCCCCCCGGGCGAGCAGCTCTCCGTGGCGGCCCTCCTCGATGATGCGGCCCCGGTCGAAGACCAGGATCCGGTCAGCGCTGCGGATCGTCGACAGCCGGTGGGCGATGACGATGGTGGTGCGGCCGGACATCAGTTCCTCGGTGGCCGCCTGGACCTCACGCTCGGTCTCCACATCCAGGGACGAGGTGGCCTCGTCCAGCACCAGGATCGGGGCGTCGGCCAGGAAGGCGCGGGCGATGGCCACCCGCTGCCGCTCGCCGCCCGACAGCTTGACCCCGCGCTCGCCCACCAGGGTGTCGTAGCCCTGCGGCAGGCGGGCGATGAAGTCGTGCGCCCGGGCGCGACGGGCGGCCAGGGCCACCTCCTCAGGGGTCGCGTCGGGCCGCGCATAGGCGATGTTCTCACCGATGCTGCGGTGGAACAGCGACGGATCCTGCGGCACCACGGCGATGGCTCGGCGTAGAGACCCTTGCGTCACATGCGCCACGTCCTGCCCGTCGATCAGGATGCGGCCGCCGTCCAGGTCGTGCAGCCGTTGAAGCAGCTTGACGAAGGTCGACTTGCCCGACCCCGTGGGCCCCACGAGCGCGATCCGCTCGCCCGGCGCGATGGCCAGGCTGAAGTCTTGATAGAGCCGCTCCCCCTGGTTGGCGTAGCCGAAGCTTACCCGGTCGAAGGTGACCGCACCCTCCAGCCCCTGGAAGGGCGGAGCCCCGGGCTTGTCGGCCAGCTGCGGGTCGGTGCGCATATAGACCGCCACGTCCAGCAGGTCGTCGAGGCCCTTCTGCAGCATGCGGGTAATCTCGCTGAAGTTCCGCATATAGCCGGCCATCAGCATGAAGGAGGTGATGGCGAAGGCCACATCGCCGGCCGTAGCCTGGCCCTGCGTCCAGGCCCAGAGGATCAGCCCGGTCAGCCCGCCCTGCAGGATGACCAGCAGCACGTTCTGCCCCAGGCCCACCAGATTGAACCGGTTCCAGGTGCGGATCACCGCCACCCGCCACTCGGCCACCGTGCTGGCGAACCGCTGCCCCTCGCGGGCCTCGGCGCCGAAGGCCTTGACCGTCGGGTTGGCGCCGATGGCGTCGGCCAGGGAGGCGCCGATCTGGGAGTCCAGCGCGTTGGACACCAGGTTGACCGGCCGGACGTAGTAGGTGGCGGTCAGCACGTTGTAGATCGCGAAGATAATCACCACCGTGGCCGTGAACAGGCCGGCCAGGGGCCAGCGCACGGTCATGGAGACCGCCAGGCCCGCCAGCACGATCAGCGTCGGCATCAGCATCAGCAGCAGGGCGTCTGACGCGCTGTCATAGCCCCACATGGCCCGCGAAACCTTGCGCACCGTGGCGCCGGCATAGTTGGAGCCGTGCCAGTCCGACGAGAAGGACTGCACCCGCTCGAAGCCCTGGGTGACGATCCGCTCCATGATCCGGGCGTAGAAGCCGTTCAGGATGCGGAAGCCCGTGGTGCGGACGCCGTAATAGACCACATAGAGCCCCGTCAGCACCGCCCAGGCGGTCCAGGCCGCCTGCGTCAGACGCTCAGGCGAGGACACCGCGTCCACCAGGGCGCCAGCCGCCCAGGGAATGGACAGGTCGCACGCGGTCCCCACCAGGAACAGGGAGGCGGCGGTGAAGAACCGTGGCTTGTCCACCATCCAGTGGCGCCACATGAAGCCGATCACCTGCATGTTCCCCAGCGGGCGGGGGCGGGTGACGCCTTCGTCTTCGTCGAAGAATTCGCTGGTCATCGGAAAGGCCAAACATCTGGCCCGCGGGTCCAGGGACCGGCGGACATGGCGCAACGCCGCGGGCGCGCCGACAGGGCGCGGCAAGGGGCGGAATGCGGAGAGAGCCGGAAGCAGACGTCCCGGCGGGTGCGGACGAACACGGGGAAATTCCTGAAGGTCGGGAGCCTGGGGAGGCGCCGGCCCGGGAAAATCCGCTCGAGCGGAGCTCTGAGCTAGGTTCGGGTCGCGGCGACGCAGCGGTGGGAGGTCGTTGCAAGCAGCATTGTCATGCGAACCCTCCTGTCTGGTCGCGGGTCTTGGATGGCCGGAAGCTAGGCGGCGGGTGAATCCCCGTCAACCGCGCGTTGAACATCGTTTTGCCAACCGCTTTCACTGAGGCGCCGAAGACACGATCTGGTAGGAGGAGGGGCATGATCGCCCCCTTGCCCGATGCCGCCCCCGCCAACTGGGTGGACCGCCACGCGCCACCCGCCCTGCAACCCTGGTTGAAGCTCGGTCGCTTCGACCGGCCCACCGGAATCTGGCTGCTGATGCTGCCGGGCTGGCAGGGGATTGCGCTCGCCGGCTCCATGGAAGGCAAGCTGCCCGACTGGCGCTGGCTGATCGCCTTCTTCGTCGGCGCGGCCCTGATGCGGGCGGCGGGCTGCGCCTATAACGACATTGTCGATCGAGATTTCGACGCCAAGGTCTCCCGGACCGCCGGACGTCCCATCCCGTCGGGCCAGATCACCGTGCGGCAGGCCTGGGCCTTCGTCATCGGCTGCTGCCTGATCTCCCTGGCCATCCTGCTCGCCATGCCGCCCTTCGCCATCGCGCTCGGCGTGGGCTCCCTGGCCCTGGTGGCGGCCTATCCGTTCATGAAACGGATCACATGGTGGCCCCAGGCCTGGTTGGGCCTCACCTTCAACTGGGGCGCCCTGCTGGGCTTCGCCGCAGTCACTGGAGGCCTGCAGTGGCCAGCCCTGTTGTTGTACGCCGCTGGCTTCTTCTGGACGCTGGGCTACGACACCATCTACGCCATCCAGGATCTGGAGGATGACGCGCTCGCCGGGGTGAAATCCTCGGTCCGCCGGCTGGGGGACGCCACGCCCAAGGCGGTGCTGGTCTTCTATATCCTGGCCTTCGTGGCGGCCCTGGCGGCGGCCTGGACAGGCGGACTTGGCCCCCTCTTCCTGCCCCCCGCGGCCCTGTTTGGCCTGCACCTGTCGCGGCAGGCGGCCCAGGTGCGGCTGGAGGACCCCGCAGGCGCCCTGCGACTGTTCAAGTCAAACGCCCTGGCCGGACTGGCCCTTGTCCTGGCCCTGGTGGCCGGCGCCTGGGGCGGCCCTCAGGGTCTGTTCTAAGCGCCTATGACCTGACAGGTCATTGAGGGGGGTGGTCGGCTCAGACAGGATGAGGGCCCGACACCTCCTGGAGATCGCATGGCCCTCGTCGCCGTCCAGTCCTTGGCCGATTTTCCCGCCATGATCGCGCGCCTGCGGCGTCAGCGGGGCCTCTCGCAACTGGGGCTCGCCCTGGCCGCCCAGGTCTCCCAGCGCCATATCTCCTTCCTCGAGACCGGCCGCACGCGACCTTCTCGCGAGATGGTCGGACGGCTGGCCCTGGCGCTCGATCTGGCCCTGCAGGATGTGAACGCCCTGCTGCTGGCCGCAGGCTTCGCCCCGGCCCATGGGGAGAGCGCCTATACCGATGAGGCCGCAGCCATGGTCCGTCGCGTGACCCAGCTGGCCCTGTCGGCCCATGAGCCCTTTCCGGCCTTCGCCGTGGATCGCGCCTGGCGACCGCTGGAGGCCAACGCATCTGCAGCCCTGCTGTTTGGCTCCATGCTCAGCGAGGACGGCCTCGACCCCAAGGTCAGCCTGATCCGGGCCGCCTGCGAGAGCCCGACCTTCCGCGGGGCGGTGGCCAATTGGGGGCAGCTGGTCGCCCACTTCCTGACCCTGGCCGAGGCTGAGGCCTGGCGGGCCCCGCCCGGTCCCATGCGCGCGGAGCTGGACGCTACGGTTTCGGCCCTGAAGGCGCAGGGGGCCGAGGGCGCCCATGTTCACGCGGCCCCCAACGCCGCCCTGATCCTGCAGATCCGGGGCGAGGGCCTGAGGCTGGATCTGGTCTCGACGGTGGCGAGGTTCGGCGCCCCCGCCGACACCGCGGCCGACGACCTTCGGATCGAGTTCTTCTATCCCGCCGACGCCGCCAGCGAGCAGGTCCTGCGCCAGCTGGCCGCTGGAGCGGTCCTGGCCTGACGCTGGGTCATTCTACCGGCGCGTCAAAAACCATGGCAGACTGCGCCCATGGCCGTGGCCCCGCGCATAGATCCCAAGACCCTGTTCAGCGCCCAGGAATGGGCGAGCCTGTCCAACCGGTCGAACTGGAAGGGCTTGGCGCTCATCGCCCACGCCTGGGTGGTGATCCTCGCCGCCGCCGCCATGGCGGTGATCTGGCCGCTGACCCTGCCGCTGGCCATCATGATCATCGGCGGACGTCAGCTGGGTCTGGCCGTCCTGATGCACGACGCCGCCCATGGGGCTCTGCATCGCAACCTCAAGATCAATGACTGGGCCGGCGAGCACCTGACCACCGGGGGCCTGCACCGCTATCGCCCCTATCACCTGACCCATCACAAGTTCGTCCAGCAAGCTGAGGATCCCGACCTCGTCCTCTCCGCGCCCTTCCCCATCACGCCCACCTCTCTGCGCCGCAAGATCGTCCGCGACCTGACCGGCCAGACCTGGTTCAAGCAGCGCTTCGGCCTCGTGCGCAGCCAGCTGGCGGCTCGCAAGGCCGGCGAGCCCCTGTGGCCGATCCTAAAGGGCGAGATCGTCCGCAAGCGCCGCATGCTGATCAGCGCCGCCATCACCATCGCCCTCACCACGCCGTTTGGCCTCTGGTGGGCCTGGTTTGTCCTGTGGCTGCTGCCCCAGGCCACCTGGATGCAGATGATCACCCGGCTGCGGAACATCGCTGAGCACGCCTGCGTGGCCCGGGACGAACGCGACCCCTTCCGATGCGCCCGCACCACCTATGCCGGCCCGCTGGAGCGCGCCCTGATCGCCCCCTACTGGGTGAACTATCACTGCGAGCACCACATCTTCATGCACCTGCCCTGCTACAACCTGCCCCGGGCCCACCGCCTGCTGCTGGCCAAGGGGCTGGGGCCGCAAATGGAGATCCGCGGCAGCTATCTGGAGGTCCTGCGGATGGCCGCCTCCAAGCCGCCGCCGGCCACGCTGGCGCCAGCCTGATCATTCCCCTTGCGTTGAGCCCGGTTCTTCGCCACTCGCCATCGGCGCAAGGTGCAGGAGAGCGGCGTGATCGAGCAGACCCCGGAGGGCCGCCGCGCCTTCATCCTGGCCAATACCCGCCAACAGGCGCCGCCCCACACCCCTGAGCTCGTCCTGTATCTGGCCGATGCGGTCATGCCGATCTGGCAATTGACCGAAGAGGCCCTGGAGGAAATCGGCCTGCCGCCGCCCTTCTGGGCCTTCGCCTGGGCCGGCGGTCAGGCTCTGGCCCGCTATATTCTCGACAATCCGGACATCGTCGCCGGCAAACGGGTGATCGACTTCGCCACAGGCTCAGGGATAGTCGCCATCGCCGCGGCCAGGGCCGGCGCAGCCCATGTGCTCGCCGCCGACATCGACGCCTATTGTGGCGCGGCGCTCGCCCTGAACGCCCCCGCCAATGGCGTGGCCTGCGACTTTACCAGCGCTGACCTGCTAGACGCCCCGCCCCCGCCGGCGGGCGTCATCCTCGCGGGCGACATCTGCTACGAAAAGCCCCTCGCCGCCCGGGTCATGGCCTGGCTGGGAGCGGCCAAGGCGGCCGGCGCCACGGTGCTGATCGGCGACCCCGGCCGCAGCTACTTCCCCCGCGAAGGCCTGGTCAAACTCGCCGAATACCAGGTCGCCACCACGCGAGAGCTGGAGGACCAGGAGGTCAAGAAGACGGCGGTGTGGAGCTTGCCGAGCTGAGCCGGCGCCGACTGGTCGCCAGCGCCGCAGACCTCTGCCTATAGTGACGGCGCTGTTACATCTGATCTGGAGCCCGCCCATGCGTCGCCGCACCTTCCTGGCCGCCCTGCCCGCCGCTCTTCCCGGCGCGCTGATGGCCGGCGCCGCCCAGGGGCAGACAAGGGGCGAGACCCCCAACCGCGACCGGCCCGACGTGGGTCCCGGCGACCGTATTGACGGGGCGACCTTCGCCAGCCGTAGCGCCGCCTGGGGGCTCCACGGAGCTGCGGCCACCGCCCACCCGCTGGCGACGCTGGCGGCCATCGACATCCTGCGGGCCGGCGGATCGGCGGTAGACGCCGCCATCGCGGCCAATGCGGTGCTGGGCTATGCCGAGCCCATCGCCTGCGGCATCGGCGGCGACTGCTTCGTCATGTTGTGGGACCCGAAAACCAAGCAGGTCGTGGGGCTGAACGGCTCAGGCCGCAGCCCGCGGGGCCTGTCCCTGGAGACGGTGCGCAGCCGCGCCAAGAACGGCCTGATCCCCTCGCATGGCGCCATCGCTGTCAGCGTGCCTGGGACGGTGGACGCCTGGTGGACCCTGCATGGGCGCTACGGCAAGCTGCCCTGGAAGGACCTGTTCGCCCCGGCCATCGCCCACGCCAGCGAAGGTGCGCCGGTGAGCCAGAACGTCGCCTACTATCTGCAGCGCAGCTACGCCAACTTCACCGGCGGCAAGCTGGGCATTGAGGAGGTCGATAACTTCAAGGCCGTCTGGGCGCCGGACGGCAAGACGCCGCGCGAGGGCGAAATCTTCAAGAACCCGGCGCTCGCCCGCACCTACGGCCTGATCGCCGAGGGGGGCCGCGACGCCTTCTATGAGGGCGAGATCGCCGAAATCATCGAGCGCTATTTCGAGCGGATCGGCGGCTGGATGACGAAGGCTGACCTGGCGGCCCATCGCTCAGAGTGGACCAAGGCCTTTTCCAGCCCCTATCGCGGGGTGGACGTTTACAGCCTGGGCCCCAACAGCCAGGGCCTGGCCACCTTGCAGACCCTCAACATCATGGAGCGGTTCGACATCCGCGGCATGGGCTTCCAGTCCGCCGCCGCCATCCACCATGGGGTCGAGGCCAAGCGCCTCGCCTTCGAGGACCGCGCCCGCTACTACGCCGACCCGTCCTTCTATGACGTGCCAGCCGAATGGCTGATTTCCAAGGACTACGCCGCCGAACGGGCCCGGCAGATCCGCCCGAACGCCATCCTGCAGCCCGTCTATCCCGGCCAGGCGCCGACCCGGGGCGACACCACCTATTTCACCGTCGCCGACAAGGACGGCATGATGGTCTCCATCATCCAGTCCAACTATCGCGGGATGGGGTCGGGCCTGTCGCCGGACGACCTGGGCTTCATGCTGCAGAACCGCGGCGAGATGTTCGCCCTGACCGACGGCCATCCGAACGTCTATGCGCCAGCCAAGCGGCCCTTCCAGACCATCATCCCAGGCTTTGCGGTGAAGGACGGAGCGCCCTGGCTCTCCTTCGGCGTCATGGGCGGCGACATGCAGCCCCAGGGCCAGGCCCAGATCATCTCCAACATGGTCGACTTCGACCTCTCCCTGCAGGAAGCCGGCGACAGTCCCCGCTGGCGCCATGGGGGTGGAACCGAGCCCACCGGCGAGGTCATCCCGGGGACCGGCCTGTTACATCTGGAAAGTGGCGTGCCGGCGGCCACCCGCAAGGCCTTGGTCGATCTGGGCTGGAAGATCGGCGAGAGCGACGGCAGCTTTGGCGGCTATCAGGCCATCGAGCGCTGGCCCGGGCGCTATGCCGCGGCCACCGAGATGCGCAAGGACGGAGTGGCGCTGGCCTACTGAGCCTTGAGGTCGCAGCCCCTGGTCTAGAACTCGTCTTCGATGGCCGAGCGGAACTGTTCGAAAATCTCCGCCGCCCGCTGGTTGTTATAGGGCTCGGGCTCTTCCTCAACGGCGGGCGCCGGCGGGGCGCCGCCATGCAGACGGCCGGCCACCGCGCCGCCCTGAACGAGGACCAGCGCCTCCCCCTCCTCAAGGCTGGTGAGCAGTTGGGCGATCTTGGGCGGCAGGTCGTCGAGGTCGAGGCGCTTCATGGGGGCGAAATCTAGCGGCAAGCCCGCCCGGCGCAAAGGGTGACAGCGGGCCACCGCAGCCCTAAGTCCTGGGATCAGATCACGCTTGGGAGGGCTCATGGCCTATCGGTCGCTGCGGGAATTCATCACCAAGCTGGAAGCCGCCGGCGAACTGGTGCGGGTGTCGGAGCCCGTCTCCACCGTTCTGGAGATGACCGAAATCCACCGCCGCCTGCTGAAACAGGGCGGGCCGGCGGTCCTGTTTGAGAACGTCATCCGCGCCGATGGCGAGCGCTCGCCCATGCCCTGCCTGGTCAACCTGTTTGGCACGGTCAAGCGGGTGGCCATGGGCGTCACCCTGGAGGGGCGCGAGCGGACCACGGCGGCCGACCTGCGCGAGGTGGGCGAGCTTTTGGCCTTCCTCCGGGCCCCTGAGCCGCCCCGGGGGCTGAAAGATGCGCTGGACATGCTGCCGCTCGCCAAGACCGTCATGGCCATGCGCCCGGCCACGGTGAAGAAGGCGCCGGTGCAGGAGATCGTCTGGACCGGCGACCAGATCGACCTGACCAAGCTGCCCATCCAGACCTGCTGGCCCGGCGAGCCTGCGCCGCTCATCACCTGGCCCCTGGTGGTGACCAAGGGGCCCTCCACCGAGCGGGAGGACGACTACAATCTCGGCATCTATCGCATGCAGGCGCTGGGCAAGGACCGCACCATCATGCGCTGGCTGGCCCACCGGGGGGGCGCCCAGCATCACCGGCGCTGGAAGGCGGCCGGCAAGCCCGACGCCCTGCCCGCCTGCGCGGTCCTGGGCGCCGACCCCGGCACCATTCTGGCGGCGGTGACACCGGTGCCCGAGACCCTGTCGGAATACCAGTTCGCCGGCCTGATGCGCGGCGCCAAGGCCGAGCTGGTGGCGGCCAAGACCGTGCCCCTGATGGTGCCGGCCGAGGCCGAGATCGTCATCGAGGGTCACGTCCTGCTGGACGAATATGCCGACGAAGGTCCGTACGGGGACCACACCGGCTACTACAATTCGGTCGAAAAATTCCCGGTCTTCCAAGTCAGCGCCATCACCATGCGCCGGGACCCGATCTATCTGACCACCTTCACCGGCCGGCCGCCGGACGAGCCCAGCGTGCTGGGCGAGGCGCTGAACGAGGTTTTCATTCCCCTGCTGCGCCAGCAGTTCCCGGAGATCGTCGACTTCTGGCTGCCGCCGGAAGGCTGTTCCTACCGGATCGCCGTGGTCTCCATGAAGAAGGCTTATCCCGGCCACGCCAAGCGCGTGATGATGGGCGTCTGGAGCTATCTGCGGCAGTTCATGTACACCAAGTGGGTGATCGTCGTGGACGACGATATCGACGCCCGCGACTGGAAGGACGTCATGTGGGCCCTGTCGACCCGCATGGACCCGGCCCGGGACATCACCCTCGTGGAGGGCACGCCGATCGACTATCTCGACTTCGCCTCGCCCGAGAGCGGCCTTGGGTCGAAGATCGGCCTGGACGCCACCAACAAGCTGCCGCCCGAGACCCACCGGGAATGGGGCGAAAAGCTCGACATGGACGAGGCCACTGTCGCCCGGGTCACCGACCGCTGGGCGAGCCTTGGCCTGCCTCCGCTGAAGGGGTGAACCCACCGTCCTTAGCGCCGCAGGCGTCGTCAAAGAGAGGACACGAAGACCTCAAAGACAGCCAAGGACACGAAGAAGATGGCGGCTGCGCCTTTGTGTCCTTCGCGCCCCTTCGTGTGCTTCGTGTCCGCTCTTTTTCGCGCTGCGCGCAGGAGTCACGTCGCTGGCGGCGGGAGCCTTCGGGCCGCGACGATGGGCCAGAGGATGTTGAGGGCGAGGCCGGCCATGACCAGGGTCGCAGCGCCGATCTTCCAGAAGGGCATGGCCTCCCCCAGCAGCAGGGCCGAGGCGCCCATGCCGAACACCGGAACCAGCAGGGCCATGGGCGTGATGGTCGCCGCCGGATGGCGGGCCAGGAGCCAGCCCCAGGCGGCGTAGCCGAACAGGGTGTTTCCCACCGACTGCCAGGCCACCGCCGCCCAGGCCGCCGGGCTCGCCGTGACCAGCGCCTCGCGCACGGTCGGCCAGCCCTCCATGATCAGGGACATGACCACCAGGGGCGGGACGGAGAACAGGCTCGCCCAGACCACATAGGCCAGCATGTTCACCCTGCCGCTCAGCTTGGCCACGTGATTGCCGCCGGCCCAGCCCATGGCCGCGAGGATCACCAGCGCCAGACCCAGCGGTGTGGTCGTGCGGTCCGAATGGCTCAGGATCACGCCGATCCCGGCGGTGGCCAGGACGAGAGCGGCGATCTGGAAGAGCCGCACCCGCTCCCCCGTCGCAGCCATGGCCAGGCCGATGGTGAAGAAGACCTGCACCTGCACCACCAGAGAGGCGAGGCCCGGCGAAATCTGGCCGTTCATGGCGATGTAGAGCAGGCCGAACTGTCCCGCCCCGATCAACACCCCATAGGCCGCCAGGTGGCGCCACGGAACCGCTGGCCGGGGCAGGAAGAAGACGGCGGGAACCAGGGCGAAGAAGAACCGGAGCGCGGCGAAGGCCAGGGGCGGCAACTCCGCCAGGCCAAGTTTGATGACCACGAAATTGCTGCCCCACACCGCCACCACCGCCACGGCCAGCAGAAAGTGGGACAAAGGGAGGGTGGCGGCGGACATGGACGGGACCTGCGATGGGGCGGAACGCCGCGCCATGTGACCTGCGTGGCGGCTCCTGTCCATGCACGGGGAGGCTGACAGCGCCCCAGGCTACGCCCTTGCCCCTTGCCCTGGGGCCATTTTCAAAGTCCAACTGCGGGCCTTGCGCGGGGGCGCGGGGCGTCAGGGAAGGTCATTCATGAATCTGGTCACATCAGGACACGCCGCGGCGCTCTGGACCGGCCTCCACCTCTTCCTCCTGCTGACCCTCTCCCTGCTGGTGGTCCGCCAGCGCCAGCGTCACAAGGTCGCCTTTGGCGATGATGGCATCCCCGAACTCGCCCAGGCTATCCGGGCCTTCGGCAACGCCACCGAATATATCCCCGCTGGCCTGATCGCTATCGGCGTCCTGGCCCTGGTGGAGGCCCCGCCCCTGGCGGTTCATCTAGCCGGTCTTGTCCTGTTCTCAGGCCGGGTGATGCACGCCATCGGCCTGTCCCAGAGTGGCGGGGCGTCGTTCCCCCGGGCCATCGGTGTCACCCTGACCTGGATCTCCTACGTCTTCGCCGGCGTCGCCCTGCTGTTCTTCGCCATCGCCTGAAGCCGTCCGGCGCGCTTGCCCCATAGCCTGAGGTTCGCCATATGGCAGGCATGGATCAAAACCTGCTCGCCGAGCTGATCGTCGCCGCCCGCAAGGCCGGCGCCGATGCGGCCGAGGCCGTCACCGCCGAACGCCAGTCCCTTTCCATCTCAGTGCGCGCCGGCGACCTCGAAGAGGTGGAGCGCGAGGAGAGCCGCGATCTGGGCCTGCGGGTCTTTGTCGGCCAGCGCCAGGCCACGGTGTCGGGCTCAGATCTCTCCCCTGAGGCCCTGTCCAAACTCGTCGATCGCGCCGTGGCCATGGCGAGGCTGGCGCCTGAGGACCCCTATGCCGGCTTCGCGCCGGTCGAGCGCCTGGCCAAGGGCCCGCACCTGGACCTCGACCTCTACGACCCCACCGAACTGTCCCCCGAGACGCTGGAAGACCGCGCCCGCGCCGCCGAGGCCGCCGCCCGCGCGGTCAAGGGTGTGGTCAATTCCGACGGCGCTACGGCGGGATGGTCCACCGCCAAGTGGCTGATCGCCACCAGCCATGGCTTCGTCGGCGCCCATAAGGCGTCGGGCTTCTCCCTGGGGGCCTCGGCTATCGCCGGGGACGGAGAGACCATGGAGACCGGCTATGATGGCCGCTCCGTGCGGTGGCACGCCGACCTGCCGGGGCCCGAGGGCATCGGGACAGAGGCCGGCCGCCGGGCCGCCGCACGGCTGGGCTCGCGCAAGATCGGCTCGACTACCGCGCCTGTGATCTTCGAAAATCGCCTGGCCATGTCGATCATCAGCCCGATGATCAACGCCATCGCCGGGCCCTCTATCGCCCGGGGCTCCTCCTTCCTGAAGGACAAGCTCGGCCAGCCGGTGTTCGCGCCCGGCGTCACCATCACCGACGACCCCCACCGGCCCCGGGGACTGGGCTCCAGCCCCTTTGACGACGAAGGCGTGGCGACCCAGGCCATGGACCTCATCGACAAGGGCGTGCTCACCACCTGGCTGCTCAACTCAAGTTCCGCCCGGCAGCTGGGACTGGAGACCACCGGACACGCCTCGCGAGGCCTCGCGGGTCCCCCCGGCGTCGGGGTCTCCAACCTGACCCTTCAGCCCGGAAACGAGGACCAGGCGAGCCTGATGCGCAGCGCCGGCAAGGGCCTGCTGATCACCTCCATGTTCGGTCCGTCCCTGAACGGCAATACCGGCGACTGGTCGGTGGGCTGCTCGGGCTTCTGGTTCGAGGACGGGGAACTGGCCTATCCGGTCAGCGAGATCACCGTGGCGGGTAATCTGATCGAGATGTACGCCCGCCTCGTCCCGGGCTCGGATCTCGAGATTCGAGGGTCTTCCAATGCGCCGTCCCTGCTGATCGACGCCCTGGCGATCGCTGGAAAGTGAGCCCCACCCCCGCCCAGGATCTGGAGCTTCTGGTCGCCGCCGCGGTGGAGGCCGGGACCCTGGCCCTGGACCTGCGGGCCCGGGGGCTGAAGATCGCATTCAAGGAAGGCAACTCTCCGGTCACCAACGCCGACTTCGCCACCGACACCCTTTTGAAGACCAAGCTCGGGCAGGCCCGCCCCGACTATGGCTGGCTGTCTGAGGAGACGGCCGACGACCTGGTGCGCCTTCATCGGCGCCGCGTCTTCGTGGTCGACCCCATCGACGGCACCCGGGCCTATATGAAGGACAAGCCCTGGTGGGTGATCTCGGTGGCGGTGGTCGAGGACGGCCAGCCGATCGCCGGCGTCGTCTATGCCCCGCAGGTGGGCGAGGTTTACACCGCCCTGGCGGGCGGCGGCGCCAAGCTTAACGGCTCCCTCATCGTGCCGGCCCTGACAGGGCGGCTGGACGGTTGCGGCATGGTGGGGGATCAGCGGATGTTCGATCATCCGTCCTGGCCCCAGGCCTGGCCGCCCATGCGGGTAGAGTCCCGCAACTCCACGGCCTATCGCATGTGCCTGGTGGCCTCAGGCCAGTTCGACGCGGCGCTGGCCCTGGTGGCGAAGGCCGACTGGGACCTGGCCGCGGCCGACCTGGTGGCCCGGGAGGCTGGCGCCTATTGCGGCGACCATCTGGGGCGCGGTTTCGCCTACAATGGACAGATTCCGGCGCAGCTGAGCCTGCTTTGCGCGGCGCCGCGATTGGCCCCATTGATCCTGGAGCGCGTCTCGCATATCGCCCTTCCAAACAAAGCCCTCATCTGAGGATTCCATGCCCGATAAACAGCTGTTGCACATCGTCATTGGCGGCGAACTGGAGGAAGTGGAGCACGTTCGTTTCCGCGACCCCTCCAAGATCGACCTGGTCGGCGCCTATGCCACCTATGAAGAGGCGCTCTCGGTCTGGCGCTCCAAGGCCCTGGCCACGGTGGACAACGCCCTGATGCGTTACTTCATCATCCACGCCCACAAGCTGCTGGACCCCCATCTGGATGGGGAAAAGCCCGGCGGCTGAACGACCACAAGCCATCGACTTGTGCAGCCGTGGGAAAACTGTCATCCGCCAACGGCACAATGAACCGCGAAGGAAGGCCCCTGGCTGATCAGGACGAGCCCCGGCGGCCTTTGGCCCTGGCCGGGTCGATCCCGCTCGCAGACAATGGCTGGCGGATGGTAATGACAAACCAATCCGCCGGGCACGCGCCTTCCCCCATGAACGAGCGAGGAGAATTGCGATGAAGAAGCTTCTGGGCCTCTGCGCCGCCCTGGGCGTGCTGGCTGGCGCTGGCCAGGCGCATGCGGCGCGGGACTATGTGTGGGCCGCCGGCTCCTCCACCGTTTTCCCCTTCGCCACGCGGGTGGCTGAAAACTACGGCCGCAAGACCGGGATGAAGGCCCCCAAGGTCGAGTCCCTGGGGACCGGCGGCGGCATCAAGCTGTTCTGCAGCGGGGTGGGCGACAACTTCCCGGATATCGCCAACGCCTCGCGGGCGATGACCCAGGCGGAGTTCGACACCTGCGCGGCCAATGGCGTCCGTGACATCGTGGAGCTGAAGGTGGGCTATGACGGCATCGTCATCGCCGCCGATCGGAATGGCCCTGACTACGCCTTCCGTCTGCCGCATCTTTACCTTGCCCTCGGGGCCAATGTGCTGCGCGGCGGCAAGTTCGTGCCCAACCCCTACACCAACTGGAACGAGATCGGTCCGGGCCTGCCCGACAACCGGATCCTGGTCTATGGCCCGCCCCCGACCTCGGGCACCCGCGACGCCTTTGTGGAACTGGGGATCGAGGCGTCAGCCCTGACCTATCCGACGGCCCGGGCCCTGCGGGAGCGGGACTCTGACGAATTCAAGCAGATGACCCATCCCCTGCGCCGCGAGGGCTGGGTCGACTCCGGCGAGAATGACAACGCAATCGTCCAGACCCTGACCAAGACCCCGGGCTCGCTGGGCGTGTTCGGCTATTCCTTCCTGGATGAGAACGGCGACAAGGTGAAAGCCATGTCCATCGATGGCGTCGCCCCGACCGTGGCGACGATCGCCGAGGGGACCTATCCCCTGTCTCGCTCCATCTACATCTATGTGAAGAAGGCCCATGTGGGGGTGACCCTGGGGCTGCAGGAATTCGTGGACGAGTTTGTGTCTGACGCCGCCACCGGCCGTGGGGGCTACCTGCAAGGACGCGGCCTGATCCCGCTCCTGCCGCCGGAACATGAGGCGATGAAGTCGGCCGGCGCCCAGATGACGGTGATGGGGCGGCCCGACTAAGGGTTTCCCGGCGGGGCCTGAGCCCCGCCGGCCGCCTTCCCCATGCCCAACCAAGCCGACCTGAATTGGTTGATCGCCGCAGTTCTGCTCGGCCCGTTTGTCGGCAGCTTTGTGGGGCTGATGAGTCTTCGTCTGCCTGAGGGGCGGCCTGTGGGACTCGCTCGCTCGGCCTGTCCATCCTGCGGCCGGACCTTGGGGCTGCTGGACCTGGTTCCCATCGCCGCCTTCATACTTTTGCGCGGCCGATGCCGGACCTGCTCCGCCGCCATCCCCCGGCGCTACCTCGCCCTGGAGGCGGGATGTGCGGGGCTCGCCCTCTGGTCGATGCTGGTCCATCCCGGCCCGCAGGGCTTCCTGGGCGCCTTGCTCGCCTGGCAATTGCTGCTGCTCGCCCTGCTTGACGCCGAGCACTTCTGGCTGCCTCGCATGTTGACCTTGCCGCTGATTGTCTCGGGGCTCGCCGTGGCGGCCGCCCAGGGGACCTTGGCCGAACACGCCCTGGGCGCTGGCCTCGGCTTTGTCAGCCTCAGCCTGCTGGCCCTCGCCTATCGCAGACTTCGGGGCCGCGAAGGGCTTGGGGGCGGCGACGCCTATCTGCTGGCTGGGGGCGGCGCCTGGTGTGGGGCGTTGGCCCTGCCAAGCGTCCTGTTGATCGGCGCCGCCTCGGGGCTGGTCTATGTAGGGATTCAGCGCTGGCGCGGCCGGACTATCGAGACTGACCAGCCCCTGCCGTTCGGCGTCTTCCTGGCGATCGGCGTCTGGATCACCTGGCTCTACGGCCCGGTCGGGCTCAGCTGAGACCGAGCCGTCCAGCCAGGGTGGTTTCAAAACCCGCCAGGGTCCGGCGATAGCCGGCTGCGGTCAGGGCAGCCTCGATCTCTGGCCTTGTCGTGCGCAAAACAAGATGAACCTGATAGACGCCGGCTGGCGTGGCGCGGAGATCGGCCTGCACGTCCACCCCCTCAGCCTGACCTTGCATGGGGATGACAAGGTCGTCGTCCGCACAGGCGGCGGTTCCCGCAAGCCTGAGGCCCGGGAGTTCCAGGCCCGCCAGGCTGATCTGCTCCAGAGCCACCTCGCCGCCTGCCCGGCGGCAGGCGGCGCTGTGGAGCTCGAGGTCGAAGTCGGTCAGGCCGACCTGCGCGGCGAGGCCTGCGTCCGGCGCCAGGGCCGATAGGGGCACATCAGCCTGCAGGTCCGAAAGTTGGAGACGACGGGGTCCCAGGCTTACGGCCCCACGCGCCGCGTCGCCCTCAAAGCCAAGCCGGACCTGGGCGGCCAGGAGCGACAGGGGCGAAACCCCGACCTTCACATCCCCCAGGCGCACGCCGCTGAAGGCCGCATCGGTCAGCCGTCCCCGCCAGACCGTCCCTGACACCGAGGCCGCGCTCAGCCCAGCGGCCGGCCCACGGCCAGACAGGGCCAGACTGAGGGGGGCGGCGGCGAGGATCAGGATCATACCCAGGGCGGCGAACAGGGCGACCAGCGTCGCCGAAGACAGGGGCAAGTTCAGTCGCCTCATGGCGCGGCGCCCACGAAGGTGGCGTCCACATCGAGCATCCCCACATCACCCTTGAGCAAGGTCAGATGACGGGCGGCGATCGCGTGTTCGGCCTGCAGCAAGGCGATCCAGGGCAGGACTGTGGTGCTGGGTCCCGACACCACCGCCTGAACTCCCTCGCCGTCTGGCGCCGGCTCAATGCGGATCACCTCCAGGCCTGCGGCTGCCGCGGTTTCGGCGACCAGGCTGTCCACGGATGCGGTTCGGGGCCGGGTCGGGGCGGTTTCCCCCAGACGGGCGATCTCCGCGACGGCCGCATCGACCACCGCCTCATCGGCCAGCGCCCGGGTCAGATGCGCCGAGGCGTCCTGAGCGGCGCCCCGCAAGGGGGCCGCGACGCCGAACCAGAACAGGAAGCCCGCCACGAGGGCGCCCATCACACCCAGCAGAACCTGTTCGCGCCGGCTGCGGCCGCTCCACCAGTCGATCATCACCGTGCTCCCAGAATAACGTCGCTGATCACCCGCCCGGCCTCTTCCCGAGACCCCTCGACCCGTACGGCGAGTCCGGCCGCCTGAAGGGCCTGGGCCAGCCCCTCGCCGTCCGAATAGGCCGCATGGCTCAGGGCCGCCCGGGCCGTGCCGTCAGGCATCACAATCAGGCTCTCGACTTGGACCTGATCCATGGGCTCGATGGCGGCGAACAGCTGGGCGGCCAGGCCGCTGGCCCCGCCCCCCGAGGCGAGGTTCACCGCGTCCAGCTGAGCCTGGGCCTGCATGGCCGGATCGGTGATCACGGTCCCTTCCGGCGCCAGGGCTGTAATCTTGGCCATGGCCCGGTCTTCGGCCTGCCGGGCTCGCACATGATCGGCCCCGGCCTGTGCGCCCCAAAGGATCAGGGGACTCACTAAAAGGGCCAGGACCAGCAGGGCCGGGCGGCGCAGGTCTCGGACGCCCAGCGGCTCGCGCCGATTGGGATCAAAGGGCCCTTGCAGCAGGTTGACGGCCGGGTTGGCCGCCATGTCGGCCAAGGCCCGCTCCAGCGCCGGCCCAGCCAGGACCTCGGCCGGACGCTCGCCGATCACGGCCGTCACCAGATCCGGCTCAGCCGTAAGGGCGAGGCGTTGACCTCTGACCGCCGTAAGGCCGCCAAAAGCCGCCATCACGAGCCCAGGCGCGCCATCGGCCGCTTCAGCAGGGGCCGGCAGAGCCAGGCAGTCGGGGATCACCAGGTCTGGCGCGATCCCATGCAGGGCGGCGTTGTCCAGCCAGGCCTGCATCCGGCTCGATGCCAGGACGGCGACAAGACGCTGGCCGTCGGCCTCCACGGGACCGAGCGCTAGATGCGCGCCGACCGGGCTGGTCAGCTGATCCTCCAGCAGGGCGAGCGCGGCGGCGCGAGCCTGGGGTTCTGAGGCCGCCTTGACCTGAAGCCAGCGGACCAGGACCTCAGCCCCAGGGATGACCAGCACATTGCGCATGGGCGTAAGCGCCGAGGCCTCCTGCACCGGCAGAATGCCACGCCCCACCACCGAGCCCAGCTCGTCCAGGATCAGATAGGTGGGCTCTGCGTCCGGCTCCTGGCCGGCCATGACGATGCGGGTTCGGTTCATTCGTCGTACGTCCATCGGCGGGCGACCAGGCGGACCTGGCGGGAGGGATCGACCTCAAACAGGCCGCTGGCGACCACCTCGGCGTCGAGATAGGTCACCTCAGTCTGAAGGGTGAAAAAGCGGGTGGTCTCCTGGATCTGGCCGGGATCGGCGGGAACGCCCTGAATGATCGCCGGCAGCTGCAGGAAGTCGCTGGCGCTCCACCCCCCGGCCGGTCGATCCGCGATCACACGCCGGGCGAGCTCCGGACTCACCTTGCCTTCGGTCAGCATGGTGATCAGCACAGCCTTGTCGGGGGTGAGCGTATTCACATTGATAGGCGATAGATCATTGGTCGGCAGGGCGCAGACATAGGGTCGCAGCCGGTCATAGACCGGCCCAGTGAACCCCCGGATAGCCCTCAGTTCGCTGACCTCGGCCAGCAAGGTCCCGCCAGTGCGATAGGCCTGGGATCCCGCCAGATAGGCCTCGTCCTCGGCGCCGCCGCTCTCGCGGATTCCATCGCTGTCGATCCAGTCGGTGAGGGCCGCCGCCAGAATCTCAGCCTCACGTGGGGCGAAGCCCAGGGCCGTGAGCAGGGCGTTGAACTGGGCGACGCCCGTGGCGCGCTTGCTGATCACGTCGCCGGTCCCATCAACGACGCTGTTGAGGTTGAAACAGGCCGCGCCATCAGCCAGCCGCCCCTGGATCACCCCGTTCTCAAGGGGAAGGCTGAACGTCCGCTCGGCCCAGCCCGTCTCCAGGGTGACCCGGCCGGACCCACCGACCAGGGCGGCGATCTGACTGGCGGCCAGACGCTCGGCGCCCAGCGCGTACCACCGGGCCTGGCCAACGGCCTCGGCATTGGCGGCCCGTCGAACACCAAACCGGATGTCATCCAGCACAACTGAGGCCAGGGTCGCCAGGACCGCCACCAGCAACAGCACCGTCAACAGGGCGACCCCGCGCTCAGAGGTTTTGCGCGCCGGCCCCATCATGCGCCGCCATCCGGCAGCAGAACCAGCTGAGCGACCTCGCCAAAGGCGTCGAGCTCCATCTGCAAGCGGATCGCCTGCGGCAGGGGACGGTCGGCGGTCGGCGCCCAGACCGGCGTCCACGCGCCCCGGGCATAGTAGGCGACCTCCAGGCTCCGCACCCCGTTCAACAGCACCTGCGGCTCTCCCAGGGCCGATCCATCAAGGGCCCCGCGGGCGCGCCGCTCCAGGCGGTCATCCACCAGGCGATATTCCACATATTGCAGGGAGGCCCGCGGCGCGGCGTCGGGATTGTCCCAGCCGCGGCGGGTGAAGGCCAGGGCCGGGGCGGCCTGGGTCTCGCCGCCGGCCAGGGCGCGCAAGGCCGCCCCATCCTCGGCGCGGGTGCGACGATCAGCGATCTGTTCCAGATCGGTCTTGATCAAGGCCCGGGCGCTCTGCAGGGCGGCGATCTCATCGGTGCGTTCGCGCACCACGGCGCGGTTGTCGGCGGCGAAGCCCAGCACCGCCACGCCAGCGGCCGACAGCAGGCTGAAGACCAGCAGGGCCACCAGCATCTCCACCAGGGTGAAGCCCTTCATGCGCCCCCCCGGAAGATGGTGACCTCGGCGAGCGTGCGCGGCTCACTCACCCCCAAGACCCGGATGTCGATCCGCAGGAGGCCCTGGTCGGCAGGGGCGGTAGTCCGCCGCCAGATCCAGTCCTGGTCGCCGAGCCGGACCTGGCCCTCGACCTCGCCGAGCGTTGGCGGCTCGGGGGAGATCAGGGCTTCGACGGCGGCGTTCTCAGCCACAATGGCCGCCAGGGTGCGGGTCTCCAGCAGTTGCGCCGTACGGGTGTTTTCCCCCGCCAGATTCAGCAGCGCGAGCACCACCAGGCTGAACACCGCCAGGGCGACCAGAAGTTCGATGAGGGTGAAACCCTGTTCAGCTGGCCGGCGCATTAAGGCGCACCTCTCCCGTCACATCGACGGATACGGTCATCTGCTGATCGGCGCGCGACAGGATCACCCTGGCCGGTTCGGCCGATCCAGTGGGATCGAAACGCACCGTCTCGCGACCGGGGGCGGCCTGTAGACGAACGCCCAGGCCGGCGGGCCAGGCATGAGCCTCGAAGGGCCTGGCCTCCAGCGGCTCCCACTGACCCCGGCGTAGGACGCGGAAATCATAGCCGTCCTTGTCCAGGCGAACCTCCACGGCGCGGTTGGTCAGCAGGGATTCCTCCCGCGCCCGGGCGAAGCGGCCCGCCAGAGCCTCAGCCTCGCGCCTCACCTCACCGCGGCCGTCCGGGGCGGTCATCACCACGGCCGCGCCCATCAGGCCCAGGATGACAAGCACCACCATCAGCTCCACCAGGGTGAAGCCGGCCTCAGCACGGTGGCGGGTCCCGGGGACGGCCTCAGTTCCAGTTGCCGATATCCGCATCCTCGCCTTCGCCGCCCTTGGCCCCGTCGGCGCCGAAGGAATAGACATCAAACCGGCCCCGCTCGCCGGGATAGGCGTACTGATAGGGATTGCCCCAGGGATCATCGGGCAGACGGCGGATATAGCCCCCGTCCCGATAGCGGTCGGCCCGGGGGGCGCCGGCGGGAAGCTGGGTCAGGGCCGCCAGGCCCTGCGCCGTGGTGGGATAGGCCAGCATTTCCAGCCGGTAGGTTTCCACCGCCTGCTCCAGGGTGGAGATATCGGCCTTGGCCTTCTCCCGCATGGCGCGGTCCTGGCTCGGCAGCACATTGATCATCACCACCGTGGCCAGCAGGCCCAGGATGACGACCACGACCATGAGCTCCACCAGGGTGAAGCCCGCCTCCGAGGCTGGCCGGGCGCGCAGCTTGCGTCGAGTCATGAGGGCTCCTTCGAACACGAAAGTCCCTAGCCCAGGGCCAGGGTGTTGATCTGCAGAATGGGCAACAGGATGGAGAGCACAATCACCGCCACCAGTCCGCCCATGAGGATGATGATCGCCGGCTCCAGCAGGCTGAGCGCCACGGCGGTGAAGGTGGCGAACTCGCGCTCCATATACTCCGCCGCCCGGCCCAGCATCAGCTCGACCCGGCCGCTGTTCTCCCCACTGGCGGTCATATAGACCAGCAACGGCGGGAAGACCGCCACCTTGCGCATGGCCGAGGACAGCGAACCGCCCTCGCGGATCATCTCGGCCATCTCCATCGTCGCCTGCCGCAGGACATGGTTGTGGATGGTGGGCGCAGTGATCTGCAGGCCCTCCAGGATCGGCAGGCCGCTGGCGATCATGGTCGAGAGTGTGCGCGCCAGCCTTGCGGCATGCAGGTCGCGGGTCAGGCGGCCCAGAATGGGCAGGCGCAGCATGAGCCCGTCAGCCTTCAGCCGGATATCCGGCCGCCGCAGGGCGCGGGCGGCCAGGAAGCCGGCGATCACCAGGACCAGCAGGATGACGAGGCCATAGCTGCGCAGCGCCTCTGAGGTTCCGATGACCAGTCGCGTCAGGAGAGGCAGGGTCTGACCCATGGATTCGAACTGATCGACCACCTTGGGCACCACGAAGGTCATCAGGGCCAGGATGACCAGCAGGGCTGTGGCCGCCAGCACGGCGGGGTAGACCAGCGCGGCGGTCACTTTGCTCTGGGCCTGCTGATCCCGCTCCAGCAGGTCGGCCAGGCGCTCGAGAATGGATGGCAGGGCGCCGGAGCCTTCGCCGGCGGCGACCATGGCCCGGTAGAGCGGCGGAAAGGCACGACCCTGGCGCGCCATGGCGTCCGAGAGGCGATACCCCTCCAGCACCCCGGCGTGCACCCCCGTCAGAGCCTGACGCACAGCTGGCTTCTCGGCCTGGGCGGCGATGGTGCGCAGGGCCTCTTCCAGTGGAGCGACCGCGACCAGGGTGGCGAGTTGCCGGGTGACCAGCGCCAGGGATCGGGCGTCCAGGCGGCCGCCGAACAGGCCAGGCGATCCAGCCCTGGCCTTGCCCGGCGACAAGCGGACGGCCGCCAGACGACGGCGCTCCAGCATCGCCCGGGCGGCGGCTTCGTCCGTCGCCGTCAGACGCCCCGCCCGGGTGCGACCGGCCAGGTCCAGAGCCACATAGTCAAAGCTCGCCATGACCGCCGCCTTCCTGGCGTGTGACCCGGAGCGCTTCCTCCACCGTTGTCAGGCCTTCAAGGACGCAGGCTCGCGCCTCGGCCGAGAGACTGCCACCGCCAGAGGCGACGCCGGCCGCGGCGATGGTCGCCTCATCGGCGTTCTCGCCGATCAGGCGACGCACATGGTCATCGATCCACAGGGCTTCATAGATGCCGACCCGGCCGGCATAGCCGGTCTGGCCGCACTCAGCGCAACCCTGGGCGCGGTAGAGCACCTGACCCTCGGCCACCCCGGCCTGCCGGGCGGTGACCGCATCGGCCGGCTCGGCCCGCCGGCAGCTGGGGCACAATCGGCGCAGCAGGCGCTGGGCCAGAATGAGCCGCACCGTCGAGGCCAAAAGGAAGGGTTCGACCCCCATGTCGCGCAGCCGGGTCACTGCGCCCGCCGCATCGTTGGTGTGGACGGTGGATAGCACCAGGTGGCCGGTGAGGCTGGCCTGTACGGCGATCTGTGCGGTCTCGACGTCGCGGATTTCGCCGACCATGACCACGTCCGGGTCCTGGCGCAGGATAGCCCGCAGGCCGGCGGCGAAGGTCATGCCCACCTTCGCGTTAACCTGGGTCTGGCCAACCCCGGGGACCGCGTATTCCACGGGATCTTCGATGGTCAGGATGTTGCGGCTGGAATCGTTGAGCAGGCTGAGGCCCGCATAGAGGCTGGTGGTCTTGCCCGAGCCCGTGGGGCCGGTGACCAGTATCACACCGTTGGGTTCGGCGAGGGCCCGCTGGAATGCGGCCAGCACGGCCGGGCGCATGCCCAGCTCCGGCAGGGGAATGCCCGCCTGTTCCTGGTCGAGAATTCGCATCACCACCCGCTCGCCGGCGCGGGACGGCAGGGTGGAGACGCGGACATCCAGGCTACGGCCGCCCAGGGCCAGGGAGATGCGACCGTCCTGTGGCACCCGCCGCTCGGCGATATCCAGCCGCGCCATGACCTTGATGCGGCTGACAATCAGCGGGCTCAAGCGCGGCGACAGGCTGAGCACCTCTCGCAAAACGCCATCGATACGCAGGCGGATGATCAGCGCGGTTTCAAAGGACTCGATATGCACATCCGACGCCCCGCGCCGAATGGCCTCGGCGATGACCCCGTTGATCAGGCGAATGATCGGGGCGTCATCCTGACTGTCCAAAAGGTCGGCGGCGGCTGGAATATCCTCGGCCAGGCTGTCGAGGCCGCCGGGCATGTCCAGGTCATCAGCCCCCCCGGCGGGCAAGCCGTCATCGGCATAGGCTTCAGACAGTCGACGCTCGAACTCAGCCCTTGGCAGGGACTGCACGCTGAGCGCCCTGCCCAGCGCCCGACGGGCCTCGACCAGGGCCAGCGGGTCGGCGCCCTCGCGCAGGCCCACATGGGCGACCTCGTCGACAGCCAGCAGCACCACGCCATGACGCTTGGCGAAGCCGTACGGCAGCAGGGGATGAACCGCGGTCTCCATGTCAGCCTGCCGGCGGCGGCGGAGGTGGCGGCGGCGCTGTCACTGGCGCGGCGTGCATGTAGTCGCGGACCAGGGCGTCGAGATTGCTGAGACCATCGGCGCTGCGGGCGGCCTCCAGGTCACGAATATAGCCGTAACGCGGCGCGGTCAGGGCCTGGGCGTCGGCGGCGCTGCCGATGATGGTCGGGCGGATGAAGACCATCAGATTGCGCTGCACGTTCTGTCGCGACGTAGCCTTGAAGAGATTGCCGAGCCCAGGAATATCGCCGAGCAGCGGCGTACGCTCGACAGTGGTGCGCTCATTGCGGTCCAGCAGGCCGCCCAGGACGACGATGGCGCCGTCGTCCACCGCAACGGTGGTTTCGATGGCGCGCTTGTCGAGGATCAGCTCGTCTGAGGCCTCGCTCAGCGGCCCGGAGATCGAAGACACCTCCTGGCGCAGGAAGAGCGTGATGGCGCCGCCGGCGTTGATCTGCGGCTTCACATCGAGCTGGATGCCGACATTCTGCCTTTGGATGGTGCGGAACGGATTGTTGTTGGAGTCGCCCAGGACCTCCCCCGTCGTAATGGGAACTTCCTGGCCGACCAGAATGCTGGCCTCCTGATTGTCCAGGGTCATCACCGAGGGGGTCGACAGCAGGTTCGAGGCCGTGTCGTTCTTCACCGCATTGATGATGAAGCCAAAGAGGGCGTCGCCGCTCTGGCCATAGCCCCCAGTGAGGATCCCCCGAGCGCCCAGGACGGAGTCGAGGGCGCCCTGGCGCAGGGCGGCCAGGGCCGAGGAATTCTCCGGCAGGTTCTGCTCGCCTGCCGCCGCCGCGGCCAGACCCAGCAGGTTCGGGGCGGCGTTGGAGTAGTTGGTGGCCGAGAAGGGAATGCTCGACCCGTTCACCCCGGCCATGGCGAACTGAACCCCCAGTTGCTGGGCGGCGTTGTCAGAAAGCTCGACCACCACGGCCTCCACCAGGACCTGCCGGCGGCGGGTGTCCAGTTGGCGGATCACCTCGCCGAGCACCCGCTGGGTGTCAGGATCGGCGGCGATGACGATGGCGTTGGCGCCGGGATAGCGGGCGATATTGGCGCGCCGTCCGGCCCCGCCCGCGGTTGTCGTCGTCTGCGCCGTCGTTGAGACGGCCGGAGCGGTCGCGCCGCCAGTCTCACCCTCGGTCGCTGTGGGGGTCTGGCCCACCAGCTGTTGCAGGACTGGGAGCAGCTGTTCGGCGCTGGCATGCTGAAGGTTGATCACCCGGACGTCGCCGCTCGTCTCGGCGCGGCTGTCGAGGTCGGCGATCAGGTCAAGCATGGGCCGCACCGCCTCAGGCTCCCCGCGCAGGATCAGGGAATTGCTGCTCTCCACCACCACCAGGGAGACGATGGCGTTGCGGGCGGCCGGTTCGGCGCCTGGAGGATTGAGCACCTGGTTCACCACCCCGGCGATCTCGCGGGCGGAGCTTGATTTCAGGGTGATCGTCTCGGTGAGGGTGCGGTCCTGGTCCACCTGGGCCAGCAGGCTGCGGATGCGCGCGAGATTGTCGGCATAGTCCGCCACGACGATCAGATTGCCGCGCGGGCTGGGCATGATCACACCCTGGCGGCCGATCAGCGGCTTCAGGGTTTCAGCAGCCGAAGCCGCATCAATATTCCGCAGGCGGAAAACTTGTGTGGAAAACCCATAGCCGCCGGCCCCGCTGAGGCTGGACGGCTGGGCCGCCGCGCCGTCCTCCGGCGTGATCCGATAGACCCCAGAGCCCGCCGGCACCGCCACCAGCCCGTTGGCCCGCAGGGTCGACAACATCACCTCGAACAGCTCGGTCCGCGACAGGGGCTCGCGGCTGCTGATGCTCACCTTGCCCTGCACCCGGGGGTCGATGATGAAGGTCTGGCCCGTGGCCTGGGCCACGTCCTGGATGAAGACACGGATGTCGGCGTCCTGCAGGTTCAACACCTGCGACTGCGCATGGGCGGTCGGCGCCGGCGCCATGCCCACGCCAAGGCCAAGCACGAGGAACAGGGCGATCAGCTTTTTCACGGGGCAGACATCCGCAGTCGAGTGGTCAGGGTCTGGCCGCCGCGCTCAAAGGTGAGATCCACATGGGTGGCGGCGGAGAGGATCTGGGGCAGTTCGCTCATGCGCTCACGGTTGAGCTCAGAGCCGTCGATGGTCAGCAAGACGTCGCCCGGCTGAAGGCCCGCCTGCGACAGAGCGGCTGCGCCCTGAGCGCCCCGCGGGGTGACGGTGTAGCCGGAGATACGGCCCTGATTTTGACGCGGCGTCAGCGCCAGGGACGCCATCAGTTGGGCGCCTGTGAGTCCAGACTCAGTTTCGCCCCCTGTAGGTGTCGCGGCTGCGGTGGGCGCGGCGGGGGCGATCGGACCACCGCTGCTGGCGACTGGGAAACCGATCCGGCGGCGCGCGGCGCCCTGACGGATCACCACATGGTCCTGACTGACCTCGATGAGGGTCACCCCGTCGGGGCCCTGTTCGCCGATCACATAGAGGGTCTGGGTCCCGCCCGGGGGGCCGATGATGGCCGAGGCCTGCGCGCCGCCGCTGCGGACGCCATAGAGTTGCAGATCGCTGGCCGCCTCTGTGGTCCCAACGCCCGCTGGATCAGCCAGACGGAAGAAGGGGTCGAAGCGGGCGAGGACTTCGGATTGTCCGCGGGGCGCGGCGCCGGCGGCTGGAGGGAGGCCGAGGGGACCAGCGGGCGGCGCCAGGATGATCCACACAAGCCTCGCAGCTTGCCAGGCCAGCAAGGCGACTAGCAAGATCTCCGCGACCCCAAGCAGGGTGCGGGGCGCCAGGGGTACGCCGTAACGAACGGCGGTTAGGTTCACGAGGAAGTCTCCGAAGTCCCAGGGTTTTCCGGGATGGGCCTGGAGGCGCCACACCCGTTGGGGTCTTCATGTAAACTTTTGATGACAGCCCCGTGACAGTGACGGGTTTAGATGACGGCCCGATGATCGGCCGCAAAGTGCGGGCGGGGACGGCCCGGAGACCACCCCCGCCTTTGGATCAGAAGCTCGCCGAGAGGCTGACCGAGTAGCTGCGGCCGAGCTCGTAGTTGTTCAGGATAATCTTGTCGCCGCCCTGGGCCTGGAATTCGTCGAACTCCTCGCCCAGCAGGTTGCGCGCTTCGAAGCCCAGGGTGAACTCGGGCCCCCAGAGCTGGAACTTCTGGCGAACCGTCAGATCCAGTTGAACGCCGGGCTCCTGAAGGAAGTCCGCCGCGCCTGAACCACCGCGCGCCGTGGTCCGCTCGCTGGCATAGTTGGCCAGGAGGGTCGCCTGGGTATCCCCTGTGAGGCTTTCAAAGCCGAACTGGAGATTGGCGATGTGCTCGGAGGTGCCTTGCAGGCGGCTGCCGTCGATCACGAAGTTCGCGGCCGGCGCAGGCTGACCCAGGCCGGTTAGCGGGAAGACCTGGTCGCCGCCGCTCACCTTCACCTCGGCCTTGGTCCAGGTGTAGTTGGCGCCGATCAGCCAGCGCTGATTGTCAATGAAGGCCATGCCAAGCTGCGGCTCAAAGGTCTTCTTGAATTCGGCTTCCAGGCCGTAGAGCACAGCCCGCGGGGCATTGAGGAAGGTCTGTTGCAGACCGCCGCCGGTCTCGTTGACCACCGATTCAATCGGCTTGTCGATGTCCTTGTAGAAGGCGCCGAGGGTGGCGAACTGGCCGCGATCGAAATAGCGCTCGTAACGCAGGTCGACGTTCACCAGCTCGCTGTCGACCAGGTACGGGTTGCCGACGAAGGTGCGGTCGGATTCCGGATCCAGGTAGATCTGCGGGGCCTGCTCGCGGAACTGCGGACGGGCGATGGTCTTGGAAATGCCGAAGCGCAGCTGCTGGTCGTCAGCGAAGTTCCAGGTCACCGTGCCGGCGGGAAGCACATAGTCATTCTTGAGCTCCACCGGAGCCGGATCGTTGGGAGAGAACAGGTCCAGGGCCTGGACGGTCTGGTCGGCTTCTTCGTAACGAACACCAAGGCTCGCACGCACCGCCGGCAGGATCTCGCCTTCGCCCTGTAGGTAGAGAGCATTTGAGGTGAGCGAGGCCTCGTAGGCCGCCGCACCTTCCGAACCCGTCACTTCGCGCAGGAAGAGACCATCGGTCCGGATATTGAAGTTAGAGTACATGTAGTCGACCCGCTGGCGCTGGAAGGCCAGGGAGGGCGTCTGATCCATGGTGAAGCGGAACACGCGACCATCGGAATAGCGCTCGTTCTCGTAGAAGGCGTAACCCGCAGAGACCGTGAAGTCGACGATCAGCGGGTTGTCCCAGCGATAGCGAACGTCAACGCCGGCGCCGTAGGTGCTGTCTTCCAGGCTGCTGAACCGCAGGAAATTCGCGTCAGACTGGGGGTTGTGGTAAAATTCGCCATCAGCAAGGCGGCGATAGCGAATTTGCGTCTCGTAAGGCGCTTCACGGGTCGTGTTGGCGTAGGACCCGCGCCAATCAATTTCCAGGTCACCAAACTCATGCGCGCCGGTGAGCTGGGTGTTGAACAGCTCGCGCTCGTACCAAGCGGTATAGTCGTCACGGATGAAGTTGCTTGAGAGGGTGCTCTCGCCTTCGACCGAGCGGGCTTCCTTGGTGACGTTGCGGACGTAGAAGTTCGTCCACTGGAACTTGTGGGCATCCAGGTCCAGCGCGACGCTGGCCAGGCCATGCCACTCCACATCCATTTCGGTGGAGTTTGAAATCAGGTCCTCTGTGACGGCAAGGCCGCCAAGGCTAACCACACCGGCCTGTTGGACGGCGCGCTTGGTTTCCCAACCCCGGTCATAGCCGCCGACGACGAGGACGCCCAGCGAACCCCAATCCTGGTTCCAGCGGGCGCCGGCCGACAGGCCAACGCTGCCGTTGATCGGAATGTCATTGGTGGACTGCAGCAGACGCACATTGGCGTTCTGGAAGCTACGGCCCATCTGGACCAGGGTATCGGCGTCAAAGTTCGACTGGTCGATACGATTGCCAGTGGCGATGCCCAGCTTGATCAGACCGGGCAGTTCACGGGTGTTGTCGTCAAAGCCCGTCAGATCGTAGTCGCCGCCGTAATAGGTAAGACCCTGCTTCAGCGAGGTCTCGTCATTGCCGCTGAGACCAAAGCTCAGGGACACGAAGGGCTCGTCCGGCACGCCGACCGTGCGCAGATCGATCACGCCGCCGCCGAATTCGCCGGGATAGTTGACCGAGTAGGACTTCTGGACGTTGACGCTGGACAGAATTCCGCTGGGGAACAGGTCGAGAGGAACGACCCGCTGCAGCGGCTCGGGGCTCGGCAGGGGAGATCCATTGAGCAGGGCCGAGGAGTAGCGCTCCCCAAGACCACGCACATAGACGAAGCGCCCGCTTACGACGCTGAGGCCGGTCAGACGGGTCAGGGCCTCGGCTGCGGTGCCGTCGCCCTGGCGGACCAGATCTTCGGCCGTGACGATCGAGGCGACCTCGGCGGTTTCGCGCATCACCTCGGGGATGTAGCGGCCCCGGACGACCAGTTCCTGAACTTCCGGCCCGTCAGCGGCCTGAGCGAAGACCACCGCCGGCGCCATCAGGGCCGTGGTGCAGAGAAGAAGGCCCGAGAGCGGGCGGAGCAGGATGTTCATTGAGGATCGCCTCGATTGTCGACGGACGCGGAGGAATTGGGGCGGCCCCTTTCAGGACCGCCCCGCCTTGGCTCGGATTAGCAGCTGCTTCCGCTGGCCAGACCGCAGGTCCAGCCCTGCCACCAGGTGTCGTTGGCGTCGCGAACGGCGCCGATATAGTTGGTGGTGTCGAAGAAGGCGTAGACCGCCTTCGGGTCGGCCGCCGGACGGGCCGCTTCGTTGGCGCCGTTGATGAAGCCGCCGGTCAGGGTCGAGGTATGGCTCGCGGTGTTGTTGGTGCCGGCGTTGAACAGGGCCTGGGCGGCGGCGCCGTCCACGTCGCTGTCATTGCGGAAGGCGATGGCGCAGGAGAAGGCCACCGAGTCCCAACGGGGCGCCGCAGCCACGGTCGAGGCCGTGTCGACGTCGAGGCAGGCGGTCGAGGCGTTGGTCGACACATGCAGACCGTTGACGAAGCGGCCGCCGGTGCCGGTGTTCAGCAGCTGGGTGTCGCCAGCGCCCGTGCGGGTCGAGCCGATCACGGTGTAGTTGGCGAACTTCGGCTGCGAGTTGTAGGCCGCCTGGACGCCCGCCGAGCTCTGCTCGAAGCCGCGGTCACCGCCGTTCGCACGCTGGCGAACGATCAGATACTGGATACCGCCGCGCCAGCCCTCATCGGTGTCGACGCTGTCGTCGTCGGCGCCGGTGATGACCACGCGCTTCATGTTGACGGTGCCGCCGAAGAACTCGATGCCGTCGTCCGAACCGTTATGGACCTGGACGTATTCCAGGGTGGTGCCAGCGCCAACGCCGTTGAAGGTGATGCCGTTCAGCTCGCGGTTCGGCTGGATTTCGAAGCCGGCGTAGCGGACCTGGACGTAACGCAGACGACCGGAGTTGTCGTTCGGGCTGTTGCCGCCGTAGAGGGCGACGCCGCCTTCGAAGGTGGCGACGCAGTTGACGTTCGGCGGGGTGGTGCCGGCCGGGCAGGAGGCGATGGGCGCACGGCCCGAAATCACCAGGCCACCCCACTGACCGATGGAGTCGGCGCCGGTGGTGCCTTCGATGTTCTGACGGCTGGTGAAGATGATCGGCTGGGTCGAGGTGCCCTCAGCGAAGATCTGCGAGCCGCGCTGGACGTTGATGTAGTCGAGGCCCGCCGAGCCGAAGATGCGCACGCCCGGCTCGATGGTCAGGACGCCCTGCTGGGCGCCGGCCACCGGGTTGGCCGGATCGGCGCCACGGTCGTCGCCCACATCGGTGCGGCCGCTGATGGAATAGATGGTGCCGGCGCGGGCCGGAACGACCACGTTGCCAACGATCTTGGAGGGCAGCTGGCAGTTGCGCAGGGTGCCGTTCAGGATGACGCCGACATTGGTGAAGCCGGTGGGGCAGTCAGCCGCCGCGGTGCCGGTCCCAGGGGTGGTCGGCGTGGTCGGGGTCGTCGGCGCAGTCGGGGTGGTCGGCGGGAAGGCGCCGACGCCAGGCGAGGCGACATTGTCCGCGCCGCCGCCGCAGGCGGCCAGGGCCGTGGCGCTGATCGACATGATCAGCAGGTTTCTGAGGGTGGTGCCGGTCATCTTGCTCTCCGCCGTCGCGATGAATTGCCCAGGCGCCGGCTGTCCCCAGATCCCACCGTGAGACCTGAACGCCCGCTTGCCCGACGGCCCTTCTAGGTAAGCTCCGTGACAGGTCCCCAACGGAAAGATGACAGTTCTGTGCAAGCCTCGGGGTGCGATCTATTGGCCACGCCCCGGCCTACACATATGATTTTATTGCGATAATCGGACCCGCAGAGCAGCGGTCGGCCACTTGTTGGTTGCGGCGCCGGTGACACAATTCCAGGCTAGCGGTTCATTTGTTGAACCGACTCCGGGGCCGGTTGAGCGCCCGGCGAGGGGCCTAGTCCTCGTTAGGGATGTTGATCAGGGCGCCACAGGCCTTGCAGTGGACGGCGTCCGGCTCATGCCGCATCAGGCCGCAGACCTGGCAGGTGAAGCGCACCTTGTAGGGCCTGAAAAGGGCCTGGGCGAACCGGACAAACAGGGTGATCCCGGAGATCATGATGACGATGGACACCAGCCGTCCGGTGATGCCGGGCAGGATGATGTCGCCATAGCCGGTGGTGGTGAGCGAGGTCACCGTGAAATAGAGGGCGTCCACATAGCCGCTGACCCCGCCCTCTTCGCCAACATACATGGTGTAGACAAAGCCGGTGGCGACGAAGACGAAGGTGACCAGGGTGGCGGCCGCCCGGATCACATCTTCCCAACGGGTGTCGTCGAACCGGTGCCCCACCGTCTCCCAGAAGAAGTCACTGTGAAACAGGGTCCAGATGCGCAGCACGCGCAGAAAGGCCAGGTTGATGAAGATGGTGGGAAACAGCAGCGTCAGCAGGACGAACAGGTCGATCATCACGATCGGCCGGCGGATCCAGGATTTCAGGCTCCGCCAGGCCAGCGCCCGGGCGGCCATGTCGGCCGCCAGGATCGCCGCCACAGCCAAATCCAGCGGCAGGAAGGCGCGGGTGTCGCGCAGGAAGGGCGCGGCGATGAAGAAGGCGATCAGCGCCAGATCGACCCCAATGACCGCCAGCCGGAAGCGAACCGCCCCGGGCGATTCTCCGTGATAGAGGGCGCGCAAGTTGGCCCGCAGACGCCAGATCGCCCGTTGCCGCGGCGTGGGTTTCGGATCGACAGCGCTCAAGGCCGCGACACGTCCAGGTGGGGCTTCATCGTCCGGGCGCTCCGCCGCAGCCTTCACAGGTCTGTGAGACCAGCCCCTGCGAAGGCTGGACCATGTTAGCTCTAACCGACCCGCCGGGTTGGGGTGAACCCAAAACCCGCTGAGACCCTTCTGCAAGGGGCGGGTCGCCGCGGTCGTCGCCGACGACGCCATCGTCAGATCAACAGACAGGGAGGCTCCGGTTTGGAGGCCAGCACAGCAAGCGAACAGGTGATTCTCGGCGTTCAGGAAAGCTGGAGCGCGCTCCTGCGACTAGGTCCGGCGGCCCTGGCCCTGAATGTGGCGCTTTCACTCCTGGTGGTGGGCGCGGCCTTTGGCGTGGGACTTCTGGTTCGGCGGCTGTTGAAGCGCGGCGCCCGCGCGGTGCCTGGGCCATCTGACGCGGAGAAGACCATTCGCACCCGTCGAGTGACCCAGGTGACCTGGGCGGTCTTTGAAACGGGGCTGGTTCTGGCGGCCTTCTTCGCCCTGGCGGGCATCTGGGGTTTCGATCTGCTCGGCTGGCTGACCGCAGGTCTTGGGCAGCGTGTCGTCGAGAGCGTGATCCGCATCGCCATTCTGGCGGTAGTCACCTTCGCCGCGGCCGAGCTCGCCACTCTGTTGGTCAACCGCCTGTTGGCCCGCATCGCCCAGCGCAAGGCCGGCGGCGCCCGGCGTGAAGCGCAGCTGAACACCATTGGGCCACTGATCCACGGGGTGGCGCGCGGTGTGATCATCATCATCGGCGCCATGATGATCCTGGCCGAGATCGGGTTGGAGATCGGACCGCTTCTGGCCGGCGCGGGAGTCATCGGCCTGGCCATCGGCTTTGGCGCCCAGACCCTGGTGAAGGACTTTCTCACCGGGATCTTCCTGATTTCGGAGGACATCGTGGCGGTGGGCGATGTGGTGGAGATCGCCGGCTCCAGCGGGGTGGTCGAACAGATGACCATCCGCACCATCCGCCTGCGCGCCCTGGACGGGACCCTGCACGTCCTGCCCTATGGCGAGGCGCAGATCATTCACAACATGACCAAGATCTTCTCCTATCATGTGATCGAACTGGGCGTGTCCTACGAGTCCGACATCGACAAGGCGTTCGAGGTCATGGCCGAGGTGGTGGAGGACATGCGCGCCGATCCGGATCTTGGTCCGAAAATCCTGGAGCCTCTGGAGGTGATGGACGTCAGCGCCCTGGCCGATAGCGGCGTGGTCCTGCGGGGCCGCATCAAGACCCCGCCCGGCGACCAATGGGGGATCGGGCGCGCCTTCAACCGTCGGATCAAGACCGCCTGGGAGGCGGCCGGGATCGAAATCCCCTATCCCCACATGCATCTGGTGGTGCCTCAGGCCCTGACCCAGCCGCCTGCCCCGGAGCCCGAAGCCTGATGGGCCGATTGATCGTCATCTCTAACCGGGTCAGTCCGCCGAGCGATGTGGGCGGCGGCACGCAAGGGGGCCTGGCCATGGCTCTGGCCGCAGCCCTGCGGGAACATTCCGGTGTCTGGTTCGGCTGGAGCGGCCAGACCACCGAGTCCTATACCGGTCAGGTGGGCGTGCAGCGGGCCGGCGGCGTGACCGTCGCCACCATGGATCTCGAGGACCAGGACGTTCAGGAGTATTACAACGGCTACGCCAACAAGACCCTGTGGCCCCTCTTCCACCACCGGGTGGATCTGACCGCCTACGAACGCTCGTTCGGCGAGGGCTACGCCCGGGTAAACGCTCGCTTCGCCGAGACCGTCCTGCCCCTGATCGAGGAGGACGACTTCGTCTGGGTCCACGACTACCACCTCATCCCGCTGGCCCAGGAGCTGCGCCGACGCGGGGTGAAGAACCGGATCGGCTTCTTCCTCCACATCCCCTGGCCCGCCCGCCACCTGATCACCACCCTGCCGCGCCACCCCCAGTTGGTGGAGGCCTTGTTCGACTATGACCTGGTGGGCTTCCAGACTCAGGACTCCCTGGAGGCCTTCAAGGACTATGTGGTTCACGAGGCGGGCGGGGCCCTGGGCGAAGGTCGGCGGCTCAGCGCCTTCGGCCGGACCGCCGAGTTCGACGCCTTCCCCATCGGCATGGACGTCACCGAGTTCACCGCCGCCCTGGAAGGGGAGACCGCCAAGGCCGAATACGCCCGCATGCAGACCAGCATGCTGGATCGCCAGATGATCATCGGCGTCGACCGGCTGGACTATTCCAAGGGCCTGGAGGAGCGTTTCCTGGCCTATGAGCAGTTTCTGCACGACAATCTCGACCTGCACGAAAAGGTCTTCCTGCTGCAGATCGCGACCCCGAGCCGGGAGGACGTGGAGGCCTATCAGGAGATCCGCGGGCGGCTTGACGGAGTCTCAGGCCGGATCAACGGGGCCTTCTCCACGGTCGACTGGGTGCCCATCCGCTATGTGAACCGGGGCTATCGCCGCGACCAGCTGGCCGGCATCTACCGCGCCGCCAAGTTGGGGCTGGTCACCCCCTTGCGGGACGGCATGAATCTGGTGGCGAAGGAATATGTCGCCGCCCAGGATCCGGAGGATCCTGGCGTGTTGATCCTGTCGCGCTTTGCCGGCGCCGCCGAGCAGATGGGCGAGGCGCTGATCGTCAATCCGTTCAGCCGCGAGGACGTCTCTGACGCCATTCTGCGGGGCCTGGCCATGCCGCTGGCCGAGCGCAAACGGCGGTGGGATCGGTTGATGGCCGACCTGCGCAGTTCGGACGTCTCGGCCTGGCGGGACGACTTTGTCCGCGCCCTGATGTCAAATGGATCAGAGAGCCGTGTCTAGAACGGGAACATCCTCGGGATCACCCAGACGGCGACGATCGCCGAGATGATGTTGAGCGGCAGGCCGACCCTGACGAAATCCATATAGGCGTAGCCGCCGACCTGATGAACGATGGCGTTGGTCTGATAGCCGATCGGGGTGGCGAAGGAGGCGCTGGCGGCCATCATCACCGCCACAACGAAGGGTCGGGCGTCGACGCCGAGGTTCTCGGCAAGGCCTATGGCCAGGGGTGTGATCAGCACCGCCACAGCGGCGTTGGACATGATCTCGGTCAGGATCGAGGTGGCCACATAGATGATGGCCAAGGCCGCGATGGGGCCGAGCGGCTGAGTCCAGGCCGCCACCGTGTTGGTCGCCTGGAAGGCCAGGCCCGTCTTGCCCAGGGCCTCACCCACCACCAGCATGCCGCCGATCATCAGCAGGACCTGGGGCCGAAGCCCGGAATAGGCCTCCTCAGGCTTCATCACCTGAAAGGCCAGCAGCGCCATGGCGCCCACAAAAGCCACCACGGCGATGGACAGGCCGCCAGCCGCCGCCCCCAGCACGAAGGCGAACACGGTGACGCTGATCAGGGCCGGAACCAGCCGCAGGGGGGGCGGCGCCTCGGGCAGGATGCCCGCGCTCTGCCCCCCGGAGTCGTCAGCGGGCAACAGGCGTGGGGCGATGAAGGCGAGATAGACCGCGCCCACCGCGGCGATCGCCAGCCCGACGCCGGTGATCTCGAACAGGGTGAAGGGCGCCAGATTCTGGCGTTGGGCCATGTCATCCACCAGTAGATTGGTGGAGGTGCCGATCAGGGTGCAGGCGCCCCCCATGATCGAGGCGTAGGACAGGGGAATCAGCAGCCGCTTGGGCGAGATGCCCAGCCGCCGGGCGGAATCCTGGATGATCGGCGCGGCCAGGATGACCAGGGGCGTGTTGTTCAGAAAGGCCGACAGCGATCCACACAAGGTGATGATCACCGGGGCTGAGGCGGCCCCCACACGATCGGTCATTCGGGCCGCCGATCGGATGATCACGCCCATGACGCCGGTCACATCCAGGGCCCGAGCGATGATGAAGAGCGAGGCAAGCGCCACCAGGGCCGGACTGGCCAGGCCCCGGCCCACATCCTCGACGCTGACAACCCCGAAGCCCAGCAAGGCCGCCGCGGCGGCCATGGCGGCCACATCGGCCCTGACCCGGTCGCTGAGCAGGGCGACGACGACCGCGGCCAGGACAGCCAGGGTGGCGAGTTGTTCGAAGCTCAAACAGGACCCTTCCCAGCCGTGCGGGGTCGCCAAACCGCCTGCGGGCGGCGCCGTTGACCTGGGGCGATCCTAGAGTGGCCTTGACCTGGGCGAAAGTCTCGCCGCGGCCGGGATCATGCGAGCGTCGATCGGAGCTAGAGATTCAGCAGGGCCGGATCTCCGCCCTGGGCTGCGATATTGACGCTCACCGCCCGCTCCACGGCGTAGCGCGACAGGGCGTCAGGCCCCCCCGCCTTCGGACCCGTGCCTGACAGGCCTTCGCCGCCGAAGGGTTGAACCCCCACCACCGCGCCCGTCATGCCGCGGTTCACATAGGCGTTGCCCGCCGGGACCAGGTCGCGCACCCGCCGGGCGAACCCGTCCAGCCGCGAATGGACGCCGAGCGTCAGCCCATAGCCCAGGCCGGCGAGTTCCCTGGCCATGGCCTCCAATTCGCCCGCCTCGTAGCGGACCACATGCAGGATAGGGCCGAAGACCTCCCGCTGCAGGAAGGCCGGGCGCGGGATTTCCGCCAGGACCGGACCAAAGAAGCTGCCCCCGCCCGGCGAGCGCAGGCGGTGCAGCACCTTGGCCTCCCGGTCCAGGCGTTGCAGATGGGCCTCCAGCGCTCCCTTCGCGTCGGCGTCGATCACCGGCCCCACATCGGTAGCCGGATCGGCGGGATCGCCAAGGGTCAGGGCGTCCATGGCGCCGATCAGCCCTTCAATAAGGACCTCGGCAGTCTCGGCCGGCAGAAACAGAACCCGCAGGGCCGAGCACCTTTGACCTGCGGAGCCGAACGCCGAGACGATGACATCATCGATCACCTGTTCACGCAGGGCGGTGGTGTCGACAAACATGCCATTCAGCCCGCCGGTCTCGGCGATGAAGGGGATGATGGGGCCAGGTCGATCGGCCAGGGTCCTGTTGATCGTCCAGGCGGTCTCCGTCCCCCCGGTGAAGGCCACGCCGTCACAGTCTGGGTGAGCGACCAGGGCGGCGCCCACCTCGGCGCCCGGACCGGGCAGAAGAGCCAGCAGCTCCGGCGGCAGTCCAGCGGCATAGAACAGCCGAACCGCTTCTGCGGCGACCAGCGGGCTCTGTTCGGCGGGCTTGGCCAACACGGCGTTACCGGCCGCCAGGGCCGCGCAGACCTGACCGGTGAAGATCGCCAGGGGGAAGTTCCAAGGGCTGATGGCCACGAAGACGCCGCGGCCATGACGGCTGAGGCTGTTGGTCTCCCCCACCGGCCCGGTCAGGATCTCTGGTGCGCCGAACCGCGTCTCCGCCAGATGGGCGTAGTAGCGGCAGAAGTCGGCCGCCTCGCGCACCTCGGCGATCCCGTCGGCCAGGGTCTTGCCCGCCTCCAGCGCGCAGAGCGCGATCAGACGGTCCCGTTCGGCCTCCAGGGCCTCGCCCATGGCCCGCAACACCGTGGCCCGCGCCTCCCCGCCCAGGGCGTCCCACTGGGGCTGGGCCTTTTTTGCCGCAGCAAAGGCTGCGTCGATGTCGGCTGGGCTGGCGGCGATCACATGACCCACCAAGCGGCGATGATCGGCCGGGCTGTGGATCGGCCCGGGGGCGCCAGAGCTCAGCAAACGTCCAGCGACCACGGGCCCGGCGGCGACCGGCCCCAGTCGCGCGGCGGCGGCGGTCAGGTCTTGGGCGATCTTTCGGATACTCAGGTCCGGGCCGTGGGAATTGGCCCTTGCCGTCCCGTAGATATCAGCCGGCGCGGGGATCTTCGCGTGACGCCCGGGCCCTTGCCTTGCGATCTGGGCCAGGGGATCGGCCACCACCTGCTCAACCGGCACCCGCTCATCCAGCAGGGCGTGGACGAAAGAGGTGTTGGCCCCATTCTCCAGCAGCCGGCGCACCAGATAGGGCAGCAGGTCCTCATGGCCCCCCACGGGCGCATAGGCGCGCAGGCGCAAGGGCGCCTCAGCCTGCGCCGCCGCATAGAGGGCCTCGCCCATGCCATGCAGGCGCTGAAATTCCACCGGCGTTCCGGTCTGAGTGGCCATGTGTCGAACGGCCGCCAGGGAGTGGGCGTTGTGGGTCGCGAACTGGCCGTACAGGTGCGGCGACGCTGCAATCAGGGCCCTGGCGCTGACCAGATAGGACAGGTCCGTGGCCGCCTTGGTGGAATAGACCGGGTAGTCGGGCCGGCCGTTCACCTGGGCGCGTTTGATCTCAGTGTCCCAATAGGCCCCCTTGACCAGCCGGACCATCAATCGCCGGCCGCTGTCCTTCGCCAGTCGGCCCAGGGCTACGATCACCTCAGGCGCGCGCTTCTGATAGGCCTGCACCGCAAGGCCCAGGCCCCGCCAGTCGCCAAGCTCAGGCTCGCGGGCCAGCCGGTCCAGCAATTTCAGGGACAGGACCAGCCGGTCAGCCTCTTCGGCGTCCAGGGTCAGGTTCAGGTCGTGGCCGGCCGCCAGGACCGCCAGGCGTTTGACCCGCGGATAGAGCTCCTCCCAGACCCGCCGCTCCTGCGTCGCCTCATAGCGGGGCGACAGGGCCGACAACTTGACCGAGACGCCGTGCCCGTCTTCCGGGCCCCGGCCGGCGTGGGCCTGGCCGACCACGGCGATCGCGTGGGCGTAGGCGGCCTCGTAACGAGCCGCGTCAGCGGCGGTGCGGGCCCCCTCCCCCAGCATGTCGAAGGAACAGAGATAGCCCTCCGCCTTGGCCCGTTTCAGGGCCGCGTCGATATCCCGGCCAAGCACGAACTGCTCGCCCATGATCCTGACCGCCTGGGCCACCGCCGCGCGGATCACCGGCTCGCCCAGGCGCCCGCTCAGCCGTCGCAGGAAACCGCCGAGATCACGCCGGGCTTCTTCGTCCACCTCCACCAGACGTCCGGTAAGCATGAGGCCCCAGGTGGAGGCGTTGACGAACAGGCTGTCGGATTTGCCCAGATGGGTCGCCCAATCGGCGCTGCCGATCCGCTCGGCGATCAGGCGGTCGCGGCTTTCGTCATCGGGGGTGCGCAGCAGGGCTTCGGCCAGACACATCAGGGCCAGACCCTCGCGGGTGCCGAGACTGAATTCCTGGAGGAAGCTCTCCACCACCCCCTGGCGGTCACCCCGCCCTCGGGCGCCGCGCACCAGGGATTCGGCCTGGCCGCGGATCATGGCCTGCGCCTTAGCGTCAAAAGGCGGCGCCTTCAGGAGGGCGGCCACCGCCTCGGTTTCATCCTGATACTTGGCCGCGTCCAGTCGGTCCCAGTCCATCGCAACCTCCCAAAGGCTTCAGTTCGATGTAGCCGCCGCAAACCCGAATGTGCTTCGTATGTGAGAACTCTTGGCCGAAGAATACACCGAATGACGGGTCAGATAACGAAGCTTGATGAGACTGATCTACGCCTTCTGCGGCTGCTGCAGGCCGATGGGCGGATCACCAACCAGGCCCTGGCCGCCCGCTGCAACCTGTCGCCTGCGGCCTGTCATGAGCGCGTCCGGCGCCTGAAGGCGGCCGGCGTGATCCAGGGCTACGCCGCCCTGCTGGACCCTAAGGCCATCGACCGGGGCCTGCTCATCTTTGTGGAGGTCCAGCTCGATCGCACCACAGGGGACCTGTTCGCCGAATTCGCCGCCGCCGCCCGCGCGACGCCGGAGATTCTGGAGTGTCACATGGTCGCTGGCGGCTTCGACTATCTCATCAAGGCGCGGCTGGCAGACATGGCCGCCTATCGCACCTTTCTGGGGGAAATCCTGGTGCAGATGCCAGGCGTCCGGGAAACCCGGACCTATGCTGTCCTTGAAGAGGTCAAGAACACGGTGCGGCTGCCGCTCTGAGGGTCTTCAGTTGGAGGACTGGATGGCGTGACGCTCACGAACCTTCCGCAGGCCATCCAACACCGGCTCCGCCACCCCGTCAGCGCCGGGGGGCAGATTGCGCAACAGCCGCAGGGCCTGAATATGAACCTGCACCCCATCGCGATCCCACCGGCCAGTGGTCGACAGCCGGTCCAGCAGGTCACAAAGACTGTGGGCGGCATTCTCCAGGGCGTCGAGGCCGCACAGGCTGGGCAGGCCAATCAGTCTGACGGCTACGCCATAGTGTTCGGCGATCAGGTCGCCGTCGAAGCGGTCTCCGTAGCGGGCGAAGATCTTGTCCATGGCGGCCAGGCCATCGTCGAGTTGAACCCAGCCGGCCTCCTGCAAACCTTCCAGATTGGTTTCAGCCCGCTGAACGGCTTCGGCGACCGTGGTCCCCCCAGGCTTTCGCAGCATGGTGGCCAGGGCGTATTTCGGACGATGGATACGAACCGAGCTCACAGGGCGACCTTTCGGGTGGAAAACAGACCATCGACCTGGTCCTGGCTCAGGTTTGGCTCCTGGGCGTCGCCGACCTCGGGGGGGAGGTCGTCGCGACGACGGGGCACCCCGTTGGGCGGTCCCTCATTCTTGTGTCGGCGATCTGGCCCCACATAGGCGTCGCATTCGATGAAGGGCCGGCTTTCCCGGGCGATCCACAGAATCCGCTCCAGCATGACCACCGGGGTCAGGGGCTTCTTGACGATGTAGTGGGCGCCGCAGTCGCGGGCCTTCTGCACCATGGACACCGGGGTGTGCGCGGCGGTCACCACCACCGGCGCAAAGGCGTTGGGCTCACCGCCATCCGTGCGCAGCCAGGACACGAATTCATAGCCTTCGCCAGCTGGCGAGAGCGCATCGGCGATGATCAGATCGATGGTGTTGCGCTTAACCACATCCTTGGCCTCGTCGACCGTCTGGCAGCGATGCAGGGACTTGGCGCCCAGGCCGGTGACGATCTGGACCAGAATGTCCATGCCCATGCCGTTGCCATCCAGCATGAGAATGGTGGCCTTCTCCAGATTGAAGCGACCCTTGGATGTAGCTTCGAGGGCCATACGGCGCTCCAGTGGGCAATGCCGGTCGGCTACGACTGTGGCCGCAAGGCGGGACCGACGCTCTGTCCCAAGCTTTAGCAAAGACTGGCAGCCCTTAAGAAAGACTTGCGCAACACCCAACCCGTTCTGGGTAAAGGCTTTTGAAGTCGTGCGTCAGGCAGCCACGCGCCAGAATGTCGCACCCATCCATTATCCCAGGAAAAGAAGGTCCAACGCCGCCTCAGCACGCCGCTGCGTCAACCGAAGTAACGCTTTCTTCAACGGTAAAGCCTGATCTCCAGACAGAGTTAATGGACGTGCTCCGGGCTGCGGTCCGCAAACGTCTCTCCGAGGCTGGCGTATCAGGCCGAAACCTCTCGCCCTGCCGCAGGCGGCGCGACCGAAGACTGGGATGGCTGACGTGTCGTTCAACGACTGGAAAATTTCCCGCAAACTGGCGGCTGGCTTTGCGCTCATGGTGGTGGTGATCGCCGCCACCGGGGGCATCACCTTCTACAACATGGGCCAGTTGACCAAGGCGCGCTCGGCCTATTCCGGGGCGCAGGACGCCCTGGCCTCCGTGGCCCAGGCCAACTTCCTTCTGGCCCGCCAGGAAAACAGCCTACGAGGCTATCTGATCACCCTCGACCCCTACTATCTGGAGCGCGCGGCCGCGCACCGGGACAACTTCGGCAAGGCCCTGGACACCCTTCGGGGCCAGGTGGCTGAAAACCCCGAGGCGCTGAAGAATGTCGACCTCGCCAAGACCGCCGCCAGTGACTGGTATGTGCAGGTCGTCGATGGCGCCGCCGCCCTGGCCGCCAACCCCCTGACCTATCAGGAAGCCACCGACATGATTGGCTCCAGCGGCATCGCCGATGGGTTGATGGCTAAGGTCGAAGAGCCCCTGGAAGCTGTCTACAACTACGAAAATGAACGTACGACGACGCTGCAGAAGCGTCTGGCGACCATCAATCAGCAGACGACTATGCTGATCTCCGGCGCCCTGCTGCTGGCCACCCTGGCCGCCATCGGCATCGGCTGGCTGCTGTCCCGAATGATCGGCGCCCCCATCGTGGCCATGACGTCAGCCATGCGTCGCCTGGCCGAGGGTGACTCCTCCGTCGAGGTGCCCGCCCGCGGCCGCAAGGACGAGGTCGGCGAGATGGCCGAGGCCGTCCAGGTGTTCAAGGACGCGGCCATCGAAAAGGCCCGCCTGGAAAGCCAGACCGACGAACAGCGTCGACAGACTGAAGCCGAGCGCGCCCGCAATGAGGCTGAACGCGCCGCCACCGCCCAGGAGCAGGCCAAGGTGGTCGCCGGCCTGGCCTCTGGCCTGGATCACCTGGCCCGCGGCGACCTGACCTTCCGCATCTCCGAGCCCTTCCCGGGCGACTATGTGAAGCTGCGCGACGACTTCAATGCGGCCATCAGCCAGCTGCAGGAAGCCATGTCGGTCGTGGCCACCAACGTCCGGGCCATGCGCTCCGGCGCCGGCGAAATCAGCCAGGCGGCCGACGACCTCTCGCGCCGCACCGAGCAGCAGGCCGCCAGCCTGGAAGAGACCGCCGCGGCCCTCGATGAGATCACCGCCACCGTCCGCAAGTCCGCTGAGGGCGCCAAGCAGGCTTCGGCCGTGGTCGCCACGTCCCGCGGCGACGCTGAAAAGACTGGCCATGTGGTCGGCGACGCCGTCCAGGCCATGAGCGAGATCGAAAAGTCCTCCGAGCAGATCACTCAGATCATCGGCGTCATCGACGAGATCGCCTTCCAGACCAACCTCCTGGCCCTGAACGCCGGCGTTGAAGCCGCCCGGGCCGGCGACGCCGGCCGCGGCTTCGCCGTGGTCGCCTCCGAGGTCCGGGCCCTGGCCCAGCGCTCGGCTGACGCGGCCAAGGAGATCAAGGGCCTGATCAGCGCCTCCTCACAGCAGGTGGCCCAAGGGGTCGGCCTGGTGGGTCAGACCGGCGAAGCCCTGCAGCGGATCGTCTCCCAGGTGGCCGAGATCGACGGCCTCGTGTCCGAGATCGCCGCCAGCGCCCAGGAACAGGCCACCGGCCTGCATCAGGTGAACACTGCGGTCAACGAGATGGACCGCGTCACCCAGCAGAACGCCGCCATGGTCGAAGAAACCACCGCCGCCAGCCACTCGCTCGCCACCGAGGCCGAAAGCCTGTCCCAGAGCGTCGGGCGCTTCAACATCGGCAGCGGCGCGGACACGGCGGCCATGCCGGCGCCCCGCAGCGCCCCGGCGTCCGCCCCCGCCCGCGCCAGCCGCGGCGAAAGCTTCGCCAATCGCCATGTGCCGCAGATGAAGACCACCGCCCGTGAGGGTGGGGCCGCGCGCCGTCCGGAGCCCATCGCCGACAGCGAGGGATGGGAAGAGTTTTAAGGATTTCGCTCTTAACTAAACCCGCAAGTCTGGGGGGAAAGCCGAATGACGGACGCAGACGCCAATATAGCTGAGGTCAGCCTTTGCCCGGTCCTCGACCTGCAGGCCGCTGAGCCCCTGCGCGCCGAGCTCATGGCTCTACGGGGCCGGCCGCTGCAGATCGACGCATCCCAGGTCAGCCGCATGGGCGGACTTTGCCTTCAGGTTCTCCTGTCGGCGCGGATGAGCTGGGCGGAGGATGGACTGCCGTTGCGTATCGAGCAGGCCTCCGACGGTTTCCTTGAACAACTGGCCGCCTTTGGCGGGCCGCAGATCAACTTTGAACCCGAGGGGGCACACCTGTGAACAAAACCGTTCTGACCATCGACGACTCCCGGACCATGCGTGAGATGCTGAATATGGCCCTGGTCCAGGCCGGCTATCGGGTCATCCAGGCCGTCGATGGCGTGGAGGGCCTGGAGGTCCTGCGCGCTGAAGGCGCCGATGTGGTCATCACCGACATCAACATGCCCCGCATGGATGGCTTCGGCGTGATCGAAGGCGTGCGCGCCGATCCGGCCCACCGGGCGACCCCGATTCTCGTCCTGACCACCGAGAGCGACGCGACCAAGAAGGAACGCGCCCGCGCCGCCGGCGCCACGGGATGGATCGTGAAGCCCTTCAACCCGACCAAGCTGGTGGACGCTATCCGCCGCGTCGCCGCCTGAGGGCGACGACCCGACTGCGACCTGAGCTGACCTGAGTCCGGAGCACCCCGTGGATCCATTCGAGAGTATCAAGGCGACCTTCTTCCAGGAGTGCGAGGAGCTGCTGACCGACATGGAGTCGGGGCTTCTGGCCATGGAGCAGGGCGACGACGATTCCGAGACCATCAATGCGGTCTTCCGGGCGGTCCACTCCGTTAAGGGCGGCGCCGGAGCCTTTGGTCTGGAAGAACTGATCCGCTTCGCCCACGTCTTCGAGACCGTTCTGGACGAGATGCGCTCAGGCAAGCTGCACCTCACAGACGAGGTCGCCAAGGTCCTGCTGCGGGCCTCTGACGTCCTGGCCGACCATGTGGCCGCCGCCCGTAGCGGGGGCAGCGTGGACGAGGGCCGCACCGTCGGCATGATCGCCGACCTGCAGGGCCTGATCGACCAGGATCGCGCCGCCGAGCTCGGCCTGAACGACGATGGGGACTCCGCCGCCGTGGAAGAGGATTTCGGGTTCGTGCCCGTGGTCCTCAGCCTGGACGAACCCGCCACTGACGCCCCCGAGGTTGACGTCGCCGCCCTGATGGCCGCCGCGGCTGAACCCGTCGAGGTCGACGAGGCCGCTGCTCCGGCCGACGCGGCGCCGGCCTGGCGCGTGACCTTCCGGCCCAAGGCCGAGATGTACGCCAAGGCCAACGAGGCCGCCCTGGTCCTGCGGGAACTGGCGCGCCTGGGGGATGTGGAGGTCGCGCTGGACGCCAGCGCTGTGCCGCCCCTGGATCAGCTGTCAGCGGAACAGGCCTATCTCACCTGGACCATCCGCCTGTCCGGCGACAAGAGCGAAGCCGAGGTCCGTGAGGTCTTCGAATTCGTGGAGGACGACTGCGACCTGGAGGTGACCCGCGAAGGCGAGGCCGCCGCCGAGGCCGCCGAGCCCCCCCTCGCCGCCGATGATGACGCCTCGGCCAGCGCGGTCGAGGCCGCCGCCGCCGCGCCCCTGGATCTCGACGCCCTGCTGGCGCGGGTCTCCGCACCCGCCGCCGAGCCCGCGACTCCCGCCGCCCCTGCGCCCGCGCCGATCGCCGCAGCGCCTCCGCCCGCAGCCCCGCCGCCGGCCCAGGACCCCGCCAGCATGGATGTGGCTGGCCTGATCGCCCTGGCCGAAAAGGCCTCGCAGGACCACGCCCAGACCCAGTCGGCGCCCGCCAAGGCTGAGCCCAAGGCCGATCAGAAGGCCGAGGCCCGCGCGGCCGCCGGTCCGGCCACCGCCGCCACCCCGACCATCCGGGTCGACCTCGACCGGGTCGACCGACTGATCAACGCCGTGGGCGAACTGGTGATCCAGCAGGCCATGCTGTCTCAGCGGGTCTTCGAAAGCGGCCTGGCTCGCTCCTCGGACGTGGCCCTTGGTCTTGAGGACCTCGAGCTGCTGACCCGGGAGATCCAGGACAGCGTCATGGCCATCCGCGCCCAGCCGGTGAAGTCGGTGTTCCAGCGCATGCCGCGTCTGGTCCGCGAAGTCGCCGACATGGTGGGCAAGAAGGTCCGTCTGGTCATGGACGGCGAGAACACCGAGGTCGACAAGACGGTCATCGAGCGGCTGTCTGACCCGATCACTCACATGCTGCGCAACGCCATCGACCACGGGCTGGAGACGCCCGAGGAGCGCGAAGCCGGCGGCAAGGCCGCCGAGGGCACCGTGCGCCTGGCGGCCCTGCATCGGGGCGGGCGCATCGTCATCGAGGTCGCCGACGACGGCCGCGGCATCAATCGCCCCCGGGTGCGCGGTATCGCCGTATCCAAGGGCCTGATCGCCGAAGATGCGGTGCTGTCGGACGATGAGATCGACAACCTGATCTTCCTGCCCGGCTTCTCCACCGCCGATGTGGTCTCCGACATCTCCGGCCGCGGCGTGGGCATGGACGTGGTCAAGCGCTCCATCCAGGCCCTGGGGGGTCGGATCTCGATCACTTCGGAGCCTGGCAAGGGCTCGAAATTCTCCATGAGCCTGCCTCTGACCCTGGCCGTCCTCGACGGCATGGTGGTCTCGGCCGCCGACCAGACCCTGGTGGCGCCGCTCTCCAACATCGTCGAAAGCCTGACCCCGCGGGCTGAAGACGTCCACCTGATCGGTGGGCGCGACGCGGTGATCTGCATCCGCGACACCTTCGTGCCCCTGATCGATGTCGGCGTGGCCCTGGGCTTCCGCGACACGCCTCTGCCGCCGGCCTCGGGCGTGGCCGTGCTGGTGGAAAGCGAAGGGGGCGGTAAGGCCGCCCTGCTGGTCGAGGCCATCCAGGGCCAGCGCCAGGTCGTCATCAAGAGTCTGGAAGCCAATTACCAGCATATCCACGGGGTCGCCGCGGCGACCATTCTGGGGGATGGCCGGGTGGCTCTGATCCTGGATGTCGACGCCCTGGTGACGACCTCGCGCCGTAAGGCGCCCCGTATCGAGAAGCGAATGGCGGTTTGATCATGACAGACACCGTGACCCAAGGCGTCGCTCAGCGGCGCGAACTGATCGCATTCCGGATTGGAGACCAGGAGTTCTGCGTCGACATCATGTCGGTGCGGGAAATCCGCGGCTGGGCTCCGGCCACGCCCCTGCCCCGCACGCCGTCCTTCGTGAAGGGCGTCATCAACCTGCGCGGCGCCGTTCTGCCGATCATCGACCTGGGCGCCCGCCTCGGGCTGACCACGTCCGAGCCCACCGCCCGCCATGTGATCATGGTCGTACATATCGGTGATCGGACCATCGGCCTGCTAGTGGATGCGGTGTCCGACATCATCAATATGAGCGACGATCTGGTTCAGCCGACCCCGGATGTGGCCAGCGACCAGGTGAAGACCTTCGTCAAAGGGCTGTTCGCCCTTGATGGCCGCATGGTCAGCCTGATCGCCCTCGACCGCGTCCTGCCTGAGACTGAAGCCGAGGCGGCATGACGCAGACCCCGGACTCCCGGCGCGGCGCTAAAAACGAAGGTCTGGTCGACGGCGAGTTCCTGCTCACGGCGGAAGACTTCCGCAAGATCGCGCAGATCCTGCACTCCTATGCCGGTATCGCCCTGAACGAGGGCAAGGCAGCCCTGGTCTATTCGCGCCTGGCCAAGCGCCTGCGCACCCTTGGCCTGCGCAACTTCCGGGAATACTGCGCCCTGGTGGAGGACGTCGACGCCCTGGACGAGCGCCAGGCCATGATGGCGGCGCTCACCACCAATGTGACGCGCTTCTTCCGCGAGCCGCACCATTTCGACCACCTGCGCGACCAGGTGATGCCCGAGCTCGCCGCCCGCGCCCGGGCCGGCGGTCGGGTGCGCATGTGGTCGGCCGCCTGCTCCAACGGCCAGGAGCCCTACTCCATGGCCATCACCCTGCTGTCGGTGCTGCCCGAAGCGTCCCGGCTGGACGTGAAGATCCTGGCCACCGACATCGATCCCAACATGGTCGCCGAGGGTAAGGCCGGCTGCTACCGGGAAGACTCCGTCTCGCCGGTTCCCCTGGAGCTGCGCCGCCGATGGTTTGAAAAGGTCCCCGCCGCCGATGGCCGCATCTGGTCGGTTTCGCCGGAACTGCGCGACCTGGTCTCGTTCCGTGAGCTGAACCTCATCGGCGACTGGCCCATGCGCGGCCGGTTCGACGTGATCTTCTGCCGCAATGTGGTGATCTATTTCGACGAGCCGACCCAGGAACGCATCTGGAGCCGTTTCGTCCCGGCCATGAACCCTGGGGGCACCCTCTATATCGGCCATTCTGAGCGGGTCAGCGGCCCGGCCGTCTCCACCTTGGAGACCGCCGGCCTGACCACCTATCGCTTGAGGACTAAGCCATGACCGTCCGCGTTCTCATCGTCGACGACTCGGCCACCATGCGCAGCCTGATCGCCGCGACCCTGCGTCAGGACCCGGAGATCGAGGTCCTCGGCTTCGCCAACGATCCCCTGGAGGCCCGGGAGGCGATCAAGCGCCTGAACCCCGACGTCATCACCCTGGATGTCGAGATGCCGCACATGAGCGGCCTCGACTTCCTCGAGAAGATCATGCGCCTGCGGCCGATGCCGGTGGTCATGGTCTCCACCTTGACCCAGGCTGGCGCCGACGCCACCCTGTCGGCCATGGAGCTCGGGGCCGTCGACTGCGTCGGCAAGCCCGGGGCCGGTCACACCGCCTCGGAGGCCTTCGCCGATCTGGCCGAGAAGGTGAAGGCTGCGGCCCGCGCCCGGGTTCGGCCCTTCTCCGGCCCCGTGGTCCGGGCCGAGGAGAACCGCACCTACCGGGCGGAGGACATCATCGTCGCCATCGGCTCCTCTACCGGCGGGGTCGAGGCTCTGATGACCATCCTCTCAGGCTTCCCGGCCACCTGCCCGCCGACCGTCATCACCCAGCACATGCCCGCGACCTTCACCAAGAGCTTTGCCGAGCGTCTGGACCGGGTGTCGGGCGCCAAGGTCGCTGAGGCCTGGGACGGCGCCCGACTGGCCCCTGGCCACGTCTATCTGGCTCCCGGCGGCGCAGCCCACCTGGAAGTCACTGGAAGCACCCATCCCACCTGCCGCCTGCGGGTCGATGAGCCGGTCAACGGCCACCGCCCCTCTGTGGACGTCCTTTTCGAGTCGGTCGCCCGGCTGAACCGCCCCGCCCTGGGGGTGATTCTCACCGGCATGGGCCGCGACGGCGCCCAGGGTCTCCTGACCCTTCGGCAGACCGGCGCCCGCACCCTCGGGCAGGATGAGTCCAGCTGCGTGGTCTATGGGATGCCCCGCGCCGCCTACGAAATCGGGGCGGTCGAAAAGCAGTCGCCGCTTGCTCGCATGAGCGCGGCTATCCTTGGTCTATGCGCGGCCACTGAGCCGCAAAGGAGCGCCTGATGCCCGCCCCCGGAGCCATCAAGACCTTGATCGCTGATGATCAGCAGTCCATGCGCTCGCTGATCCGCACCAGCTTGAACGCCTTGGGCATCAACCAGACCCGCGAGGCCGCCGACGGGGAAGACGCTCTGCGCGCCCTGCTGGCTCAGCCCGCCAATCTGGTGATCACCGACTTCAACATGCCCAAGCTGGACGGGCTGGGTCTGCTGCGCGCCATTCGCGCCCACGGGCCCATCTCAAAGACGGCGGTCATCATGCTGACCGGCCGGGCTGACCGCGAGCTGGTGCAGCGGGCGGTGCAGTTCGGCGTCAATAATTACCTGGTCAAACCCTTCACCACCGCGACGCTGAAGGAAAAGATCGAAGCCGTTTTCGGGCCGCTTGAATGATCGTTGAAAACATCTCCCAGCGCGCCGGCAAGCGGGTCCATGTGGTCCAGGGCGAGCACTATGTCACCGGCGATCCCGAGGTCACCCTGACCACCATTCTGGGCAGCTGCGTGGCCGTGTGCCTGTGGGATCCAGAGCGGGGCGTTGGCGGGATGAATCACTTCCTGCTGCCAGAGGGCAAGGCCGAGGGGGCCAACGAAGGCCGCCGCTATGGCGCCTTCGCCATGGAGCTCTTGATCAACGAACTGCTGCGCCTGGGCGCCCGTCGCGAGCGTCTGCAGGCCAAGCTGTTCGGCGGGGCTCGGATGTTCAGCGGCCTGTCGGACGTGGGCGCCTCGAACATCGCCTTCGCCGAACGCTTCATGCGCGACGAGGGCATTCCGGTGATGGGCACCAGCCTCGGGGGCTTTGGCGCCCGTCGCATCCAGTTCTGGCCGACCACTGGCAGGGCACAGCAGAAGACCGTGACCGACACCCACGAGCTGACCAACCTCAAAGAGGTCCCGAAGCCCGCCCCCGTGGTGGTCGACGACGGCGCGGTGGAGCTGTTCTGATGCGTCCCGGCCAGGTCGCCGTTCTTGCGCCCCCCCTCCTCTCGGCCCTGGCCGCGGAGATGGACCATGCTGGGGACCTGTGCGCGCGCCTGGAGGATCTCGTCGCCCGTCTGGCCGCAGCCGTCGAAGGCGAGCCCCGAGAACTGGCCCTCAGCGAGGCCCAGACCCTGGACGTCCTGACCCAGCATCTCGCCTCCCTGGCGGTCTTCATGCGCGGGATCTCCGGGCAGCTGACCACCGCCAGATCCGTCGACCCCGACGCCGTGCTCGCCCAGGTGCCGCTCAGCGACCTGGCGGCCCGGCTTCGCGCCGTGCTGAACAACGCCGCCCAGATCCCGCCGACGCCAGATGGCGCGTCGGGCGACCTCGATCTGTTCTGAGGGTCGCCAAGGTGAGCCTGCACCCAGATGTCCGGCTGAACCTGGCGAGATCCAACGTCCTGCTCATTGACGACAACGAGCAGGCCCTGGAGGTCCTGGCCTCGATCTTCCGCGGATTTGGCGTCCATCGGCAGGTGAAGTGCGGGTCGGCGGCCGACGCTCAGAGTGTTCTCCGCAGTCGTGAGATCGACCTCATCGTCTGCGACACGGTGATGCCGGACATGGACGGCTACACCTTTGTACGCTGGCTGCGCCGGGAAGGTCCGGAAGAAGCCCGCTTCGCCCCGGTGATCATGCTGACCGGTCACGCCGCCCGCTCCACCATCGAGAGCAGCCGCGACTGCGGCGCCAACTTCATCGTCTCCAAGCCTTTTACCCCAGAGGTCCTGCTGCAGCGGATCTACTGGGTGGCCAAGGACGAGCGCTCCATGGTCCGCAGCGATTCTTATGTGGGCCCCGATCGCCGCTTCCGGAACATCGGGCCCCCGCTTGGGGTCAAGGGCCGGCGTAAGGATGATCTGTCGGCCCACATCGGGATAGCCAAGGATCCGAACATGGATCAGGACGAAATCGACAACCTGCTGAAGCCGCAAAGGGCTGTCCTATGAGCGACGCCGAAATCTTCAAGGTGCGCAACCGGCTCGCCAACCACGTCAGCGAGCCTGGCGGGATGACCGCCGGCATGGCTGGCACCCGCGCAGCCCGCGAGCTGGCGGCCCAGCAGGGTAAGTCCTATGAGGCGATCGGCGAGGCGCTGGAGACCCTGGAGTGGCTCTGCCAGGACAAGTCCGCCCCGATGGACTCGGTCTATGACCTCTCGACCACCGTCCTCGATATCGCCGGCCTATTCGACGACAAGCAGCTCTGCCGCGCCGCCTACAGCCTCTGCGAGTTGGCCGACAAGCTTCGCACCCGAGGCCTTGCGGACTGGGCGCCGATCAAGATCCATGTGAACGGCATGCGGCTGATCTGGAACACGCCTGAGGCCAGCCGTGAGAGCCTGAACGCCATGGTCGAAGGCCTCTGGAGCCTGACCGAACATCTGAGCATTGGCGACGACGAGGCTGAGGCCCCCGCCGCCTGAGGGCAAGTTGTCGCCGGAAGCCCTCAGGCCCCCGGCGACAGACCTGCGGCCGATCAGGCCTCGTTGGTGAAGATCACCGTGCCAGAGGCGGCGAACATGCCGCCCACCCCGTGACAGACGCTGATCTTGGCGCCCTCCACCTGGGCCGGCGCAATGCCGCGCATCTGACGCACGCTCTCCTGCAGGGCGTACATGCCGTACATCCCTGAGTGCATGTAGGAGAGCCCGCCGCCATTGGTGTTCAGGGGCAGCTTGCCGCCGATGGCGGTGTTGCGGCCATTGATGAAGTCCTTGGCCTCGCCCGGCTTGCAGAAGCCGAGGTCTTCCAGGCCATAGAGCGGCAGATGGGCGAAGGCGTCATAGATCATCAGGTGATCGACGTCGGCGTGGCTGATGCCGGCCTCGTCAAAGGCCTTCTTGCCCGAAACGCGGAAGGCCTTGGAGGTGGTGAAGTCCTCCATCTGGCTGACCATGGGCGTTTCCACGCTCTCGCCCGTGCCCAGCACATAGACCGGCTTTTGCGGGAAGTCCTTGGCCCGCTCGGCGCTGGTCAGGATGAGCGCGCCGCCGCCGTCGGTGACCAGGCAGCACATCAGCTTGCGGAACGGCCAGGCGATCATGTCGGAGTTGAGGACATCATCAATGGTGATCGGATCGCGATAAGAAGCGCGCGGGTTCTTCGCCGCCCATTCCCGCTGGATCACGGCCACATTGGCCAGGTCTTCCTCGGTCACCCCATAGGTCTTCATGTAGCGAAGCACCGGAATGGTGAACATGGTCGGCGGGGCGGTGACCCCATAGGGCATTTCGAACTGCCCCATCAGGCTGGACGGCGCCCGGCCAAACCCGCCGGCGCCCACCCGCGAGCGGCCGGATTCCCCGTGGGTGATCAGCACCGTGGTGCACAGGCCCGCATTGATGGCCGCGGCCGCATGGCGGACGTGCAGCATGAAGGAGCAGCCGCCGACGCTGGTGCCGTCGGCATAGGTCGGCGTGATGCCGAGGTATTGGGCAAGCTCCACCGGCGAGATGCCGGCGCAGGCCACGCCGTCGATATCTGTGGGCTTCAGGCCGGCGTCAGCCATGGCGTTGAGCGCCGCATCAGCGTGCAGGCCGATCACGGACACGTCCGGAATCTTGCCCATCTTGGTGGTCTCGGCCGCGCCGACGACCGCAACGGATTTCTGCATCATGGTCGCCTTACCCCTTGGCCGGCTGGAAGAACGGCAGCGTGATGGTGTCGCTCATCTTCTCGAAGACAACCTCGAGAGGCATGTCGAGCACCAGGGCTTCCGGGGTCTGCGGGCAACCGACGATGTTGGTCATCATGCGGGGGCCTTCCTCGAGCTGCACCACGGCGATGGCGTAGGGCTCAGTCCCCATATCCGGGCGAGGACGATGGTTGATGACGTAAGAATAGAGGGTGGCGCGGCCGCTGGCCTTGAAGACCTCGACATTGCGCGAGCCGGTCTTGGGCGCGAACGGGCGCGGCGGGAAATAGGCTTCACCGGTGTCCTTGCAACGCTGGAGCAGCAGCTCCCCGTTGCGGGTCCCGTCCCAGAAATGCTGGGTCTCCGGAGTCGGCTCCGGCAAAATGCGAGGCGGCATACGTCTCCATCCCTCAAAAATGTTTTCAAAAATCCCAGCCTGTTTCGGCCGAGCGGGCGCCAGAAAAGACGAGTGCGAGGCGCTTGTCGACCAGCTTAGATCGGAGAGCCCGAAAGTCGCCGCCGGCCGGCGCCGGCGACCAGGGCTCGCCACACCTCGGCCTCCAGGGCCTTGGCCGCCGAATCCTTCCGCCGCTCAAGCTCGGCATGCAGGGCGATGAGGGCCACCTTCAGTTCGCCATTGGCGGCCTGCAGGGCGCTGAGCCGCAGGCTCTCGTCGCGGCCTTGAGCCAGGGCCTCCAGCCAGCGGCGGCGAGACTCCTCACCCCAGATCGTCGCCCCCGCCGCCAAGAGCTGGCGGAGGTCGGCGTTTTCCTGGACCAGGATTTCGGCCGCCCCGTCCCACATCTCCGCCGCAAGACCAAGCAGTAGGGCCGACAGCCCCAGTTCGCCCGCCCGATCGGCTGGGGGAATGTTGGGCGCAGCGTTGCGGGCCACGCGGCCGGCCAGATCGGCCAGCACCTGGGAGACGGCAGGAGTCATAGGTGTCCCATCACTGTCAGGGCGGCGCGGTCCTGGGCGTTGATCAGGGCCCAGGCCGGATAGACCAGGATCGGGTCGCGATTGGCGCCGTCTTGCCAGGTCTTGGCGCTGGACACCCAGATGGCCTGGCCCTTCACGCAGGCGAACAGCTCCCACCATTTCAGGGCGTCGGGCGCAGCCGTAAGGCCGCTGGCGGCCTCCCAGGCGGCGATCGCCTCCTCCCGGGCCAGCAGGCCGCCAGGCTTGCCCTGGCCGAAGTACCAGACCGGATTGAAGCTCCAGCCCAGGTCCTCCAGGGGATCGCCCAGGTGGCACATCTCCCAGTCCAGAACGCCGTGAATGCCGCCCTGGGTGTCATAGAGGAAGTTGCCGGTGCGGTAGTCGCCATGCACCACCGCCACCTTCTGGGCCGGCGGCGGGGGGTTGGCCCGCAGCCAGCGGATGGCAGCCCGGATCACCGGCAGGGGCTCGGTCTCGTCGGCGTCCAGCACCCCTTCCCAATGGTCGAGTTCGCGCCGCCAGACATCCTCGGCCCGGGTGGCCGGCAGCACAGCGGCCAGGCCAAGCGCCACAGGATCGGCCCGAGCGATCTGGCCCAGGATCGTCCACTTGCGCCGCCCCAGGGCCGGCAGGCTATCGAGATAAGGCGCCGTCCACAGGGGGCCGGTCCCGGCCTGGAAGCCGGCGATCTCCTCGGCGACGAAAAACGGGCTGCCGAGGGCTGCGTCTCCCTCCTCCAGCCAGAGCATTTCCGGCACCGGCACCTCGCCGCCATGGAAGGCCCGATAGGCCTCGAACTCCACCCGACGCTCAGTGTCGATCAGGCTGTCGGCCGGATCGCGCCGCAGGATCAGCCCCCGTCGGCGGGCCTCCCCGCCCTCGGTCCAGACCAGGGTGAAGCGATAGGTCTGGCGCGAGGCGCCGCCGGTGATGCGGGCGATCTCGGTGACCGCCACGTCCTGCGCCCCGGGCATCTGCGCCGCGGCGTAGGCGCCCAGGCGCTGGACGAGCTCAGCCTCCTCCATACTCAGCTCATCTTGAAGCGGATGGGCAGGGTCTTGGGCCCATTGACGAACACCGCTTGCGACATCTGCGGTACGCCCGCCAGCTCCAGGGACTCCAGGCGCGGGATCAACTCTTCCCACAGGATGCGCATCTCCATCTTGGCCAGATGCTGGCCAAGGCAAAGGTGGGCGCCATAGCCGAAGGCCAGGTGCTTGTTGGGCTTGCGGTCCACCCGGAAGGCCTGAGGATCGTCGAACACCGCCTCGTCGCGGTTGCCAGAGGCGTAGCAGAGCATCAGCCAGTCCTGAGCCGCCAGGGCCCGGCCGCCGATCTCGGTCGGCTCGGCGACGGTGCGCATGAAGGTCTTCACAGGCGTGGTCCAGCGGATGGATTCATCCACCAGGCCCGGAATGAGGGACGGGTCGGCCTTCAGCTTGGCCAACTCGCCGGGGTTTTCCGCCAGGCCCCAGATGGCGCCGCCGGTGGAGGACGAGGTGGTGTCGTGGCCGGCGGTCGCGACGATGATGTAATAGCTCATCGCCTCGAACTCGGAGATCGGCTGGCCGTCGATCATGCTGTTGGCGATGACGCTGGACAGGTCATCGGTGGGACTGGCCCGGCGGTCGGCCGACAGCTTGCGGAAATATTCGAAGAAGTCAGTGATCACCCCGGGCGTCAGCTTGGCGCCAGGGTCGACATCTTCCTTGCGGGCCAGTTCCGGGTCGGCGGCGCCGAACAGCTCCTGGGTCAGCATCAGCATGCGCGGCTCGTCTTCCGGCGGCACGCCCATGATCTCCATCACCACCCGCAGGGGATAGTGCAGCGCCACCTCGCGGACAAAGTCGCACTGTCCCCCGGTGGCGGCCATCTGCGCGACGGCGGCCTTGGCCACCCCACGGATGCGGTCCTCCATGGACCGCAGGTTCTGCGGCATGAACCAGGCCTGGGTGAGCGCCCGGTACTTGTGGTGATCGGGCTCGTCCATGTGGATCAGGGTCCGCAACAGGTGCGGACTGCCGCCGGTCATCTCGCGGATTCTGGCGTCTGTCTCCTGATTGACGATGGTCGGCGACTTGGCGCCGTTCAGGAACAGCGCGTTCTGCCGGCTGATCTCAAGGATGTCGGCGTGTCGGGTGGCCACCCAGAAGGGCTCATAGCCCGCGGGCTCGGCCCGGCCGAAGGCGTTGTTGGCCCGCAACCAGGCATAGGTTTCGTGGATGCGTCCATCGGCATAGGCCTTGGGGTCCACCAGAGTCTGCGCATGTTTATCGGGTATGCGCGCATTTAATTCAGTCATGATCGCCCCGGCCAGCCACCTTACGCGACGGAATGCTTACCCAAGGGCAGCAATTTCATTCCGTAACGTTAGGACGCCAACGCCTCCCTTGCCTTGTTCTACTTGAACAATTGATACTGCCAGCACAGGCGACGTCGCAATACCGACAATCAAACCGCTGTAGAAATTGCGTCCGGAGGAACCGCCCATGCTGACCAAGGCCGACGACTTTCCCATCCATCAGACGCCGGAGCCGGTGGCCCATGCGGGCACGGACCGGAATTTCTACGACCGCTATTTCTTCAATGGCTACAGCCCGGACGGCGCGACCTATTTCGCGATCGCCTTTGGGGTCTATCCGCACCTGAACATCGCCGACGCCCATTTCAGCGTCATCCGCGACGGGGTGCAGTCCTGCCTGCACGCCTCCAAGGTTCTGCACTCTGAACGGCTGGACCTGCAGGTGGGGCCGATCTCCATCAGCGTGATCGAGCCGTTGCAGATCCTGAAGGTGACCGTGGCCGGCGATCAGGGCCTGGCCGCCGAGATCACCTTCACCGGCCGCGCCTTCCCCATCGAGGAGCCGCGCTTCACCCGCCGCATCGGACCGCGGGCCTTCATGGACTATACCCGCCTGACCCAGAACGTCCGCTGCACCGGCTGGATCGAGGTGGACGGGGTTCGCCAGGACCTGCCGGCTGGCACGGTGGGCTCCCGCGACCGCTCCTGGGGCATACGCCCAGTGGGGGCGCCTGATCCCCAGCCGCCCGTCCCCATGACCATGGGCGGCTTCTTCTGGCAGTGGACCCCGCTCAACTTCGCCGACCGCAGCATCTTCTTCCACGTCAACGCCGACCCGGACGGGAGCGCCTGGAACACCCGCGCGGTGATCCTGCCCGACAGGGCGCCGCAAGGCGGCGGCTTCCATACCTCGGCGGCCCGGATGACGGGGGTTGAGCTGGTCCCCGGGACCCGTCACGCCCAGGGCGGGGTGCTGGAAATCCCCTCTGAAGGGGGGCTCATAAGGGTCAATTTCGAGCCATTTCTGACCTTTTTGATGCGCGGAATCGGCTATTCCGGCGCCTGGCGACACGGGGCCTACAAGGGCGAGTTGGTGGTCGAGCGCGAGGACATCGACCTGGCCGCCGCCGACATGGGCGCCCCCGAACATGTCCACATCCAGGCCCTGTCCCGGGTGACCCTGACCACGCCAGGCGAGGCGCCCCAGACGGGGATGGGGGTCTTTGAACAACTGATCGCCGGACCCTATCAACCCTACGGCCTGGGCTAGGCCGCGCAGGGCTTGCCAAGCCGGCGCGGGACTGGTCGGCTGGGCGCTTCACCGGCGGAGGCGACCCATGCAGCGGTTACTGGCGAAATTGTTCGGGCAGCCTGAGGACGCAGCAGCGCCTGCCGGCTGGGCCGAGCGGACCTGGACCTCCGGCGACGGCCTGACGCTGTGGGCCCGGGACTATGGCGGCGGGTTGGGGCCGGCGCGGCTGCCGGTGATCTGCATCCATGGGCTGACCCGCAATTCCCGGGACTTCGAGGATGTGGCGCCGGCCATCGCCGCCACGGGCCGGCGGGTCCTGGCCCTGGACGTCCGGGGACGGGGCCGCTCGGCCTATGACCCCAATCCGACCAACTACAACCCCGCCGTCTATGCCGGGGACGTGGCGGGGTTGATGGGTGAGGCGGGCATCGCCCGGGCGATCTTCCTGGGGACGTCCATGGGCGGGCTGATCACCATGACGCTGTCGACCCTGCGGCCGGACCTGATCGCCGGCGCCATCCTCAACGACATCGGGCCGGAGATCGCCGCCGAGGGGCTGGCCCGGATCGGCGGCTATGTGGGCTCAGGCGGCCAGGCGTCCAGCTGGGCCGAGGCGGCGGAACGGACGCGGGCGATCAATGGGTCAGCCCAGCCCCACCTCACCGAGGCCGACTGGGACCGGTTCGCGAGGAGGACCTGGCGGGAGGAGGCTCCGGGCAAGCTGGTGCTCGACTACGACCCGGCCATCGCCCAGGCCTTTTCCGCAGCCCCAGCCGGGACGCCGAGCCCCGACCTCTGGCCCCTGTTCATGGCGCTGGCCATCAACAGGCCCATGCTGCTGGTCCGCGGCGGAGCCTCGGACCTGCTGGCCGAGGGCACGGCGGCGCGGATGCAGGCCCTGGCCCCACAGATGCGCCGGGTGGATATCGAGGGCGTCGGCCACGCGCCCACCCTGGACGAACCGGCGGCCCGCCAGGCGATCACAGACTTCCTGGCCGACGCGCCCTGAGGCCCTAGCGTTCGACCACATCGTCCTTCATGGGAGCGAGCTTGGCCAGGAGCCGGTTCTGGGCGCGGAAGGGCACCCCTGCGTCATCCATGGCGCCTTGCAGGTTCTCAACCAGGGCGTTGAACTCCGCCGTGGTGACCCCGAGGTCCTTGTGGGATGAGGCCATGTCGCGGCCGGTATAGGCGCAAGGCCCGCCGAGGATGAAGCAGACCTGCTCCTTCAGGGTCCGGCGCAGGCGCACCAGATCGGTGGGCTTGAAGATTTCCTCAAGCCGCGGATCGCGCACGGAGCGGTCGACCAGATCATCGATGATCCGGCTGACGCCCTCGACACCGCCGAAGGCCGCAAAGACCGCGCCCTCGGCCAGGGGCTCGGCGCCCGCATTGGCGTCGGTCACGGCATAGGGGTCGATGGGCTCTTCCCCGGGTTGCGCCCAGGGGGCCGGCTGGGCGACGGCGGTCGAGGTCAGGACAAGCAGGGCGCCGAGGGTGAGTCCGAAGATTGTGCGCATCAGAAGCCCGCCTGGATGGAGAGATAGAGGCCGCGCTGGTCCTCGAAGGTGGCGATGTCGCCAAGGTCGGCATAGGCGGCGGTGATGGAGAGGTTCTTGTTCACGGCATAGGCGGCGAACAGGTCGAACCAGTCGTCCTCCTGGGCGAAGCCGAGATTGTCGGGCTTGGTCCGGTACTCGGCCCCCACCAACAGCCGCTTGTTGAGCAGCACCCCGGCGGAACCTTCGAACTGCAGGCTGTAGTCGTCATTGCGGTCGCCGCCAAACCCCAGAAGGCCCCCCTGGTTGGCCCGGGTCGCCCGCACCGTGCCGTTCAGCAGCAGGCTGTGGTCGAGCAGGATCTTGGTGGCGGCCACATAGTAGTCGACGCCCTCATGGTCGCGCCCGCCGATGGCGGCGATGACGCCAGGCTGATCGTTGGACTTCCACTGGGCGCCGATGGCCACCTGCGGCGTCCAGCGGTCCTGGTCATAAACCGCGTCGCCCAGCACCCGCAGCTTGGCGCCAACCACGTCCTGGCGGAAGGTGAATCCCTGTCCCAAGCCCAGACGCGCGCCCGTGGCGCCCGTGTCGAAGCTCTGGCGGGCGTAGGAGAGCTCCAGGCGATCCTGCAGACCAAGCGCAATCCCGCCCGAACGGAACTGGTAGTCTGGCAGCTCGGCGACCGTGGCGTGGAGATTGGCCCCCACCTGTCCAGCGGCGCCATAGCCCGTGATGAGGGCCCAGGGCGCCAGGCCGCCGCCGCCGGCGCCTTCGATACTGGAGACGCCGCCGGTCAGCAGCAGTTTACCGCTGCGCTCGGTTTCCTGCGCGCCAGCGGTCCCGGCTGTAAAGGCGAGCCACAGCCCGGTGACCGCCGCCAATTGTCTGAACAAGGAACCCCCGCTGATGATGCGCTGCGCCAAGCCTGACGCCATGACCAGTCTTTTCGCAGGGGAAGGGTTTATGAAATATTCACCACGGCCACGCCCAGACTTCAAAGGGTTGCGATAGGCTTGGCGACGCAAGTAGAGCTGCGCAAAGAACGCCCTCCGGTAGTGAATTAAACTGAAACATCCGAAAGCTTAGTGATGCAACAGGTCCGCACCGTCCTCGCCAGCCTCCTGGCCTTCACCCTGGCGACCTCTGTCGCCCAGGCGGCGGACCTGCAGGTGACGGTGACCAATATGGCCGGGGCGCCGGTGCGGGACGCGGTGGTGAGCCTCAAGCCCTCAGCCGGGGGATGGGCGGTCAACAGCCGCACGAAGTTCTCGTGGAACTACGAGATGGTGCAGCACAACATCATCTTCGACCCCCATGTCCTGGTCGTGCCGACCGGCGCCGAGGTGACCTTTCCCAACCGGGACAAGGTTCGGCACCACGTCTATTCCTTCTCTCCGGCCAAGACCTTCGAGATCAAGCTGTACGGCCGCGAAGAGAACCGGAAGGTGGTGTTCGACAAGCCCGGCGTCGTCTCCCTGGGCTGCAACATTCACGATGGCATGATCGCCTATGTCTTCGTTTCCGACACCGTGCATGTGGCCAAGACCGGCGCCGATGGGGTCGCCGTCCTACGCGGTCTGCCGGCGGGCGCCGCGCGGGTGGCGGTCTGGCAACCGAAGATCCGCGCCCCTGGCGCCCAGAAGACTCTGTCGGTGACCCTGCCAGCCCAGGGGATGGTGCGCCAGACCGTGGCGGTGAACGTCAGGCCCTAGGCCAACTGGCGGGTGCGCTGGGCGTCGTCAGCCAGGAAGCCGCCCAGGGCCTCCAGGGTCATGGGCTTGGCGATCAGATAGCCCTGGGCGCTGTCGCAGCCTAGGGCGCCCAGCAGGGCGAAGACGGCTTCGGTCTCCACCCCTTCGGCGACCACCTTCATGCCCAGGCCGTGGGCCAGGTCGATGGTGGAGCGCACGATCAGGGCGTCACGGCGACTGTCGGCCAGGCCGCTGACCAGGGCCCGGTCGATCTTCAGCTCATGGCCGCGGATCTGTTTCAGATAGGCCAGGGACGAGAGGCCCGAGCCGAAGTCGTCGATGGAGATCTCGATGCCGGCTTCGGCGAAGCGGTCGATGATCTTCAGGGCCAGATCCGGGTTCTCGATGACCGCGGTTTCGGTGATCTCGAAGCACAGGCGACCGCGGGCCTTGGCCGCCGCAGCCAGGGCGAAGTCGGCGAAGTCGCTGTCGCCGAGCAGGCGGCCCGACACATTGACCGAAAAGGCCAGGTCATGGCCCTGGTCCAGCAGGACGCCCTGATCCTCGATCGCCTGGGTGATCACCCAGTCGGTGAGGGCGCGGATATGGCCGGTCTCCTCGGCCATGGGGATAAACAGGTCAGGCCGGATCAGGCCGCCATCCTCCCGACGCCAACGGATCAGGCTTTCGACCGCATTCACCTGGCCGGCCCGCAGGTCGAACTTGGGCTGGTGATGCAACAGCATATGGCCAGATGCGATAGCCCCCAGCATTCGGCTCATCAGGGCGAGCGAGGCCGAAGGATCGCCATAGGCCTGGGCGTCGAAGTGCGCGACCTTGGCCCGTGCGGCGCGGGCCTGGTCCAGGGCGATATTGGCTCGGTCGACGGCCACCGCGCTGGTCTGATCCTCCAGGGGGGCGAGACCGACGGTGAGGTCCACATCGATGGTTTCGCCCTCCACCGAGATGGGGGACTGCAGGATGTCGAGCAGATGTTGCGCCTCGGCAAGGGCGGTCTCGGCGTCGGCTGAGCCCAGGATCAACCCCAGGGCCTCGCTGGACACCCGGGCGGCGTGGCCGTGGGGCGCTGTGGCCTGGAGCCGCTCGCCGATCTTCTGGACCATGACGCCGGCCAGCCGGTAGCCAATGGCGTTGCGGACCTGGGCGAAGCGTTCAATCCCGACCACGGCGACATAGACGTCCCCGCCGGTCGCCGCGCGCCCGGCCTGATCGAGGGCCTGTTCCAGGGCCAGCCGGTTGGGGAGCCCCGTCTCGCTGTCATGCATGGCCATGTGGAGGATCCGCCGTTCGCGTTCGCGGATCTCGTCGGCCATGGTGTTGAAGCTGGCGCCCAGGCGGCCGATTTCGTCGTCGCCGGTCTCGTCCACATGGGCGTCCTCCCCGCGGCTGAGGCGCTGGGCGGCGAGGTCGAGATCGGCGATGGGCCGGGCGAGATTGGCGGCCAGCATCCAGCTGCCGCCAGCCATGATGGCCAGACCCGCAAAGCCCAGGACCGCCAGCCACGCCATCAGGGCGTGATAGGGCGCCAGCGCCAGGCGCAGGGGATAGGAGAGGACCAGCACCGTCCGGTCGCCGGGGATCAGGGCCGGCAGGGTCTTGACCACGGCCAGGGACCGCAGGCCCTGCGTCCGCATCACCCGAACGGCGCGCTCGCCGTCCTGCAGGGTCGCATCAATGCCGGCGATTTCCGATACCGACAGGTCGCCGGCCTCGCCCCGCCAGGTCCCGTCCGTCTGGCGGCGAACCGCCGCGGTCAGCGGAATGGCGGCCAGGGCCTCCAGCTGGCGCATCTGGGGCGCGTCGAGGCGAGCGGCGAACACCACCCAGCCCCGCAGGTCAGGCGCCAGGATCGGGGCGGCGACCATCTGATAGGGTTGATCGCCCACCACCAGGACGCCGGCGGCGTTCTCGTCGGTGTAGAGGGCGTCGAGCAGGGCCTCGGCCCGGTCGCTGAGGGCGCCGGCCTCGTCGCCCAGCAGACGGCCGTCGGCCGTGAGGATAAAGGCCTCGTCCAGTTCCAGGCGGCTGCGCAGATTCTCCATGGCCGAGACCACGGTGGCGGTGTCCTCCGTCGCCACAGCCGCGCGGAAGCCGAAATCCCGGGCGAGCAGGGAGGCGCCCTGGCGCATCTGGTCAGAGCGCAGGGACCAGATGCGGTCAAAGACCGTGCCGCTGGCCTCCAGCTCGGCGCGGACCTGGCGCTGGGCGCTGGCCGAGGTGGCCGCAAAGACCGCCACGGCCACCAGGGTGAGGATCAGGCCAAACAGGCCCGCATAGAGCACCGCCAGCCGGGTGCGCAGGCGGCTGAAGCCCCAGCGCTGGCCGTGGAGGACGGGCCACCGCCCTCGCAGGCGGGCGGCGATCTGGCGGATCTGCAGGCCGTTCATGGGGGCAAGCTAGACTTAAGGCTGTGAAAGTCCGGTAAAGCGCGCGCCATGGGTTGAGGCGATGCGGCTTGCCTTTGGGCCTCTCGCCTTGGCACTATCGTCAGATTGCACCGAAGGGGGCCGCGATTTTCAGACGCCGGCCCGAATTTTGAGAGATTGAGACTTTGACGATTTTGGCTCAGGCGGCGAACGCCTCGCCGCCCGCGGATTCATTCGCCTCGGTCGACGCCCTGGTTCAAGGCCTGGCCGGCGTGGGCTATATCGCCTCGCGCCGCATCGCCACGGCGCTCTACATGTCGGTCCACCTGCAGAAGCCGATCCTGGTGGAAGGGGTCGCCGGCGTCGGCAAGACCGAGCTGGCGCTGTCCACCGCCACCCTGCTCGGCCTGCCGCTGATCCGCATGCAGTGCTATGAGGGCCTGGACGAGTCCAAGGCCCTGTACGAGTGGAAGTACGGCAAGCAGCTCCTCTACACCCAGATCCTCAAGGACCGCATGGGCGCCGAACTGGCCGACGCGGCCGGCATGGACGAGGCCATGGATCGCCTGCACGGCATGGGCGACATGTTCTTCTCCGAGCCCTTCCTGGAGCCCCGGCCCCTGATGAAGGCCCTGCGGGAGGATGACGGCTGCGTCCTCCTGATTGACGAGATCGACAAGTCCGACGAGGCCTTCGAGGCCTTCCTGCTGGAGGTGCTGTCGGCCTATCAGGCCTCGGTGCCGGAGCTGGGCGTCATCAAGGCCAAGACCCCGCCCATCGTCTTCCTGACCTCCAACAATGTGCGCGACCTGGGCGATGCTTTGAAGCGCCGCTGCCTGCACCTGCACATCCCCCTGCCCGAGGCGAGCCTGGAGCGCCGCATCGTCGCCAGCCGGGTGCCCAATGTGGAGGAGCGCCTGAACCACCAGCTGGTGGCCTTCGTCCACGCCCTGCGGGAAATGGACCTGCGCAAGTCGCCCTCGATCTCCGAGACGGTGGACTGGGCCCGGGCGCTGATCCTGATGCACGCCGACAGCCTGGACGCGGCCATGGTGCGCGACACCCTGAACGTGATTCTGAAGTACGAGCAGGACATTCAGATGGTCGAGCCGCAGGTGAGCGAACTGCTGCGGACGGCCCAGACGACTCCCTAAGGCGCAGCGCCATGCAGCACCAGATGGAGGACTTCATCCGCGCCCTGCGGGCCGCCGATGTGAAGGTCTCGCCGGCCGAGTCCATCGACGCCCATGAGGCGGTGGCCCGCATCGGCTACGGCGATCGCGAGCTGCTGAAGGACGCGCTCTGCGCCACGCTCGCCAAGAGCGAGGATGAGGTGGCCCGGTTCGACCGGGCCTTTGACGCCTTCTTCGCCCGGGACCCGTTCGACTTCGCCACGCCGCCCCCGCCGCCGGAAGGGGGCGAGGCCGCGCCGCCTGAGGCGAAGCTGGAGGACGTGTCGGAAGAGGCGGCTGGCTCGGAACTGGCCCAGATCATTCTGGCCGGCGACTCCACCGCGCTCAGCCAGGCCATGGAGCGCGCCGCCCAGGCCGCCCAGGTCTCTGAAATTCGCCTGTCCACCCAGAAGAGCCGCCTGACGAGGCGGCTGCTGGACGAGATGGGTGTGGCCGAGATCGAGAAGATCATCAGCCAGGCCCGCCGGCTGGAGGGCGAGGGCGGAATCGCCCTGGCCGACCGGCTGGAGGCCGGCCGCAAGATCGTGGCGGCCGAGGCCCAGCGCTATGTCCAGCGCCAGCACGACCTCTATGCCGCCGAGAGCGGCCGCCAGCTGCGCGAGGAGCTTCTGGCCCGCAAGGCGCTGAACGCCGAGGGCGGGATCGATCCGGTGGATCTGCAGATGATGCAGGCGCTGGTGCGCAAGATGGCCAAGCGCCTGGCCGACCGATATTCGCGGCGCCGCAACCGGGCCCGCAGGGGTCACCTGGATGTGCGCCGGACCCTGCGCCAGTCGATGGCCTATGGGGGGGTGCCGTTCAACGTCGTCTGGAAGACCGAGCGGGTCGACAAGCCCAAGATCATCGCCATCTGCGATGTCTCCAAGTCGGTGGCTGCGGCCGCCCAGTTCCTGCTGACCTTCCTCTATAGCCTCAATGAGGTGGTCGACCGGATGGACGCCTACGCCTTTTCCGGCCGCATGATCCCGGTGAACCAGATCCTGGACGAGCACGGGGTAGACAAGGCGATCCTGGAGGTCCTGAAACTGATCGGCTTCCAGCAGACCGACTATGGCCGCGCCCTGCAGGACTTCGCCGAAAACCATCTCGACAAGCTCGACCGCCACACCACGGTGATCTTCCTAGGCGACGCCCGGTCCAACTATGCCGATCCGCGCCTGGACATCATGCGCACCATCCACGAGCGGTCGCGCTCGGTGATCTGGCTGAACCCGGAGCCGGAGAGCTACTGGAACCAGGGCGACAGCGTGATGAACCGCTACCTGCCCTTCTGCCACCTGGCCAAGACCTGCAACACGCTCGACCAGCTCGAACGCATCATCGAAGACGTCCTGCGGCAGTACGTTCCGCACTGAAGGGGGTCAGCTGCGGCGTGGCCGGCGTGGGTGACGTGGATTGCCCCGCGGGCGTGTGCGCGCGCGAGCTCAAGCTTAGCGACTCGGCCACCGCCCCCAAAAAGCCACAACCTAATCAAGTACTTGATTCAAAGACAGAATTCTTGATTTGTTCTTGAATTGCGCCTACCTTGCATAGCCACGAAGGTAGGTTATGAGCGACAGCAACGTCATTGGCGCATTCTCTGAGGAGCAAGCCGAACGCCTTAGCGGCGTAACCCGAGCGCAGTTGCGCCGTTGGGATCGGACTGACTTCTTCAAACCCGCGTTTTCGGGATCGGGAACTCGCGCCTTCAACCGAATTTACTCGTTCCGTGACATCGTTTCGCTTCGGGTGCTGAACCAGCTACGCAACATCTACAACGTCACCATGCCGGAGTTGCGCAAAGCTGCGGCGGGGATGAGCCACCTAGGCGATGATATGTGGGCTAGTTCGTCGCTATGGGTTCATCGGGGCAAGGTGGTCTATCAGGAGCCCGACACCGAAGATCGATATGAGGCCAGCACCGCCCAGCAGGTGCTTGAGCTTCCGCTTCGGATTGCCATTTCGGATACCCAGCAGGCCGTCGCTTCGCTTAACCAGCGCGACTCGAAGAAGGTCGGCAAGGTCACCAGGACAAAGTACGTGAATAACATGGTCCCCGTTCTTGCGGGGACCCGAATTCCGGTGAGTGCAATCAAGGGATACGCCGACGCAGGCTATTCCACCGCGCACATCCTTCGCGAATTTCCCGACCTGACCGAGAAGGATGTTATGGCGGCCCTCGCGTATGGGCAGGACGTCGCCGCCGCCTAATGGGTGATAGGGCGATCATCCCCTTCTTCACCGACAATGACGTCGCGGATTCGGTGGGAGTCGAGATCTCCAACGCCGGCCACAAGCTGACGCGCCTGCGCGACGTCATGCTGACCGACTCGCCAGATGAAGTCGTTGCGACGGCCTGCCGAGAAGATGGCTTGGTGCTCGTGACTCACAACTGGAAGGATTTTCGGAAAATCCTTAAAGCGGACGCGGCCTTGAGCGAACGCTACGCCAACAGTCTTTGCCGTGTGGAGATGCGATGTCAGCAGCATCGCGCCGCTGCGCGTCTCAAAACCGAGCTTCCAATAATTCTACAGGAATGGGAGCGAAGGCTAGCCAACCCAGACCAACCCATGTGGGTTGAGATAGGCGATGAATATGTGAGGGTTTCGCGGGCCTGGATACGAGCGCCAGACGCGAAGACTTAGGGGCAGACACGCGACGTGCGACATCGCTGCCAGCACTCACGAACGGCCACAAAATCAATTTCCCGGTAGGAGGCTGCGCCCGCCCTACCCCGCCGCCAACTCCGCAGCGTTCAACGGCAAGCTCCGCACCCGCTTGCCCGTCGCCGCGAAGATGGCGTTGGTGACGGCCGGGACCACGGGCGGCAGGGCGGGTTCGCCGAGGCCGGTGGGCGGGTTGTCGGACTTGATGAAGTGGGTCTCGATCACCGGGGCGTCGGGGATGCGCAGCAGGGGGAAGGTGTCGAAGTTCGCCTGTTCGACCTGACCGTCCTTGATGGTGATCTGGCCGTACATCTCGGAGATACCGTCGATCACCGAGCCCTCGATCTGGTTGAGCGCGCCGAGCGGATTGATGATCTGGCGGCCGACGTCGGCGGCGACCCAGACCTTCTCCACCTTGACGGTCCCGTCTTCGGCCACGGCCACCTGGGCCACCTCGGCGAAATAGCCCAGATGGCTGTAGTGGAAGGCGATGCCCTGGCCCTGGCGGGGGCCAAGGGTGGTCTTGCCCCAGCCGGCCTTTTCCGCCGCCAGACGGACGACGCCGGCCATGCGCTCGGCGTTGAGGCCGCCGCCGCCGGCCGCGGCGGTCTTGCTGAGCAGGCGCAGACGCATCTCCACCGGATCAACCCCGCCGGCATGGGCGAGCTCGTCGATGAAGGACTGCACCACAAAGGCGATGGCGTTGCTGCCCGGCGCGCGCAGGGGGCCGGTGGGCACACCGAGCGGCATCATGGAGACGTCGAGTTTGTAGTTGTCCAGGAACTGGGCCGGGAATTCCGTCGGCGCCATGCCGGCGCTGCGGGCGGTGGCTTCACCCTCGCCGAAGGTGACGAAGTGGTCGGCCCAGGCGGTGATGTTCCCCGAGGCGTCGACCCCGCCGCGGAAGTGGTGGAAGCCGGCCGGACGGTAGAAGTCGTGGCGCATGTCGTCTTCGCGGGTCCAGACCAGCTTGACCGGGGCGCCGGCCTCCCGGGCGATCCAGGCGGCCTCGACCATGTAGTCGTTCATCAGCCGGCGGCCGAAGCCGCCACCCGAGCGGGTCATGTGGACGATGACGTTTTCCGGCGCGAGGCCGAGCGTCTTGGCCACCAGCTGGCGGCCGGGCTCGGGCAGCTGGGTCGGGGCCCAGATCTCCATCTTGCCGTCATGGAAGTGGGCCGTGCAGTTCTGCGGCTCCAGGGTCGCGTGGGACAGGAAGGGATAGAAGTAGTCGGCCTCCACCGTCTTGGCCGAGGCCGCCAGCGCGGCCTCCACATCGCCATCGCTGCGCAGGGTCTTGCCGCCCTTGGCGGCTTTCAGGCTGCGGGCCTGGCCGGCATAGCCTTCGGTGGATTGGCTGGAGGTAGGATGATCCGCCCACTGAATATTCAGCGCCTGACGGCCCTTGTTGGCGGCCCACCAGCTGTCGGCGACCACGGCCACGCCGGGCAGCAGGCCGTCCAGTTCGGTCCCGCCCTCGACCACGAAGGCCTTGCGGACGCCCTTGACCCGTTGAGCGGCCGAAAGGTCGACGCTGGCCACCTTGGCGGCGAACACTGGCGCCTTGGCGTAGGCGGCGTAGAGCATGCCCGGCAGGCGCATATCGATGCCGAACAGGGGCTGGCCGGTGACGATGGCGGCGGTGTCCACCTGCGGGATCGGCTGGCCGATGATGCGATAGGCCGAGGCGTCCTTGAGCTTGAGGCTCGACAGCTCCGGCGCGGTCTGGGTCGCGGCCTTGGCGGCCAGCGAGCCGTAGGGGGCGCGGCGGCCGCTAGCGGCGTGGACGACGACGCCGGGCTCAGTGGTCAGGCTGGCGGGGTCCACGCCCCAGTCGGCGGCGGCGGCGGCCATCAGCATGGCGCGGCCGGCGGCGCCCACCTGGCGCAGCTGGTCCCAGTGCAGGGGCGTAGCCATGCTGCCGCCGGCGAACTGGCGACCATAGGCTTGCGGATCATTGCCGGCCTGGACGGTGCGGACATTGGCCCAGTCCACGTCCAGCTCCTCGGCGATCAGCATGGGCAGGGAGGTCTTGATGCCCTGGCCGATCTCCGGGTTCTTCGAGACGATGGTGACGATGCCGTCCGGGGCGATCTGCACATAGGCGTTGAGTTTGGCGAGACCGTCGGCGGCCGCGCCCTTGCCGGCGAAGCTGAAGGCCAGGATCAGGCCGCCGGCGCCGCCGCCGGCCAGCACGGCCCGGCGGGAGGGGGAGAAGCCTTCAGTGATGTTCTGAACGATGCCCATGGTCTTCAGGCCTCCTGGCCGGCGGCGCGCTTGATGGCGGCGCGGATGCGAACATAGGTGGCGCAACGGCAGATATTCCCGGCCATGGCCGCGTCGATATCGTCGTCGGTGGGGCTGGGGTTCTGAGACAGGAGCGCGGTGGCCGACATGATCTGGCCAGGCTGGCAGTAGCCGCACTGGGCCACGTCCAGCTCGCTCCAGGCCTTCTGGACCCGGGCGCCGACCTCAAGTGCACTGGCGCCCTCGATGGTGGTGATCTTGGCGTCGCCGATGGCTTCAATCGGGGTCATGCAGGCGCGGATGGGCGCGCCGTCAGCGTGCACGGTGCACGCGCCGCACTGGGCGATGCCGCAGCCGAACTTGGTCCCCACCAGGCCGAGGGTGTCGCGCAGCACCCACAGGAGCGGGGTGTCGGGATCGACGTCGGCGGTCATCGCCTTGCCGTTGACGTTGAGCTGGTAGGCCATGCCCGTTCCCCTGTTCTGGTTTCCTCAGATACCGAGAGTACGGGCGGGCGGGGCCAAGGTAAACGCCTGTTCGACCTTCGCCCTGGCTTGGCGCGCGTTTGATCCGATAACCGGATCCCACTTATCGGACCGCGCTTCAGATGCGGGGGATCTGGATCACCGCGTCAGGCAGCTCATTGGGATTGTCGGACGAGTCGGCCGGGAAGTGTTCGGCGAGGATGTCGCCCACCTGGGTGACGGCGGCCACCAGGCCTTCGCCGGTACGCCCGGCCTTGGCGCCGGCCACCAGGGCGGCGATGGCGTCATCCCAGCGCTTCTGATCGACCACCTTAGCGATGCCCTCATCGGCGATCAGTTCGGCGGCGTGCTCGGCCAGGGAGATGAAGATCAGAACGCCGGTCCGCTCCCGGGTCTGGTGCAGGTTGCGGGCCAGGAACAGTTCCTGGGCGTGACGGCGGCTGCGGTCGAGCTTGACACTGCGCGGCGTCATGAAGCGGCGCACGGGGCCAAGGGACCCGACCACCGCCACCAGGATGAACAGCACCGCCTGCAGCACGAGCGTGGTGGTCAAGGCGCCGCGCACGGCCATCTCGGCCGCGGCGCCGGCCTGGGCCGCCGTCCACGGCGCGAAGGCGTCGGGCACGGAGACCTCGACGCCGGCCAGCAGCAGGATGGCTGGCGCGGCCAGCGCCGTCAGCCCGGCCCACAGGAAGGGGGTCTCGCGATAGTCCGAGGACTCCTCGGCGATGACGCAATAGAGCTCGCCGCGGGTGCGCTGCTCGGCGGCGCGGACGGCGGCCTTGACCGCCTGGGTTTCCTGATCGTTCAGCATCTCACCAGCTCCCCGAGGATCCGCCGCCGCCGAAACCGCCGCCGCCACCGGAGAAGCCTCCGCCGCCAAAGCCGCCCCCGCCTCCAAAGCCGCCGCCCCCCCCGCCGCGACCACTGCTGCTGGAGATCAGCAGGGGCAGCAGCCACCAGAGGCTGGAGCCCCGACCGCGGCGTCCACGGCCCCGCCCGAAGGCGCCCATGAAGCCGCCGATGATCCAGAGCACGATGAACAGGACAAAGATGATCGGGGCGATCAGCCCCTCCTCGCCCTGCGAGGTCTCGGCCGCCGCCTGCGCGCGGGCCAGGGCCTCGTCTTCCGGCAGGGCCAGCTGATCTATGATGGCCTGGGTCCCAGCGATGACGCCGGCCTCCATCTGGCCTTCGCGGAACTGGGGCAGGACGACGGCCTGCAGGATGGTGGAGGAGAGCGCGTCAGTGAGGATCGGCTCCAGGCCGTAGCCCACCTCGATGCGGACCTTGCGCTGGTTGGGGGCGACGATGAACAGGACGCCGGAGTCGGTCTCGGCCTCGCCGATCCCCCAGTGGCGGCCCAGCTGATAGCCGAAGTCCTCGATCTCATAGCCCTGCAGATCGGCCAGGGTGACCACCACCAGCTGGCGGCCGCTGGCGGCCTCCAGGGCGGCGAGCTGTTCGGTGAGCTGGGCCTCGGTCTGCGGCGAGAGCATGTTCGCGCCGTCGACCACGCGGCCGGTCAGCTCAGGGAAGCTGGGCGCGGTCTGGGCGTGTCCCGTCCCGGCGAGCGCCAGGACGAGACCAAAGGCCAGGGCGCAGAACGCGCCGAACGACTTCATTGGGCCGGTGCGGGCTCAGCGGCAGGGGCCGGCGCAGGGGCCGGAACGGGCGCGGGGGCCGGAGCGGCCGGCTGCTCAAAGCTCACCGTCGGCGCGGTCTGGGCCGAGGCCGAGGCTTCGAAGGTCTGCATGGGCTCGGCCCAGCCATGGACGGTGTTGGCCCAGATGGCGCCGGGGAAGGTGCGGATCTCGGTATTGTAGTCGCGCACGGCCTCATTGTAGTCGCGCCGAGCGATGGCGATCCGGTTTTCGGTGCCTTCCAGCTGGCTCTGCAGGGCCAGGAAGTTCTGGTTGGACTTCAGTTCCGGATAACGCTCCTGGATCATCATCAGCCGGCCGAGCACCCCCGACAGCTGGTTCTGGGCCTCGGCGAAGCGCTGGAACTGCTCCGGATCGGTGATCGTGTCGGCGTTGACCTGCACCTGGGTGGCCGAGGCCCGGGCCTCGGTGACGGCCACCAGGACCTCACGCTCCTGGGCGGCGAAGCCCTGGACGGTGGAGACCAGGTTGGGGATCAGGTCCGAACGGCGCTGATACTGGTTCTGCACCTCGGCCCAGGCGGCCTTGGCCCGCTCGTCCTTGGTGGGAATGGTGTTGATGCCGCAGCCGGCAAGCGCCAGCGGAACGGCGATCAGGACGGCGGCGCGGGCGAGGCGGGCGAAGAGTCTGGACAAGGCGGGCGCTCCGAAGCGGTGATGGCGCAGTTTCGCCGCGAATGTGGCCCTCGCCTTGACCTGACGCAATGGGGCGCTGCAACCCTCAGGCGCTGAGCGCCTCCTCCACCTGCCCCAGCCGGTCCTTGCCGAAGAACATCTCCTGGCCCACGAAGAAGGTGGGGATGCCGAAGGCGCCCCGGGCGGCGGCGGCCTCGGTCGCGGCCATCAATTCGGCCTTCACGGCTGGATCCTGGGTGGCCTCCAGCAGGCCCTGGGCGTCGAGGCCAGCAGCGGTGAGCACCTCGGCGACGACGGCGGGATCATCCATCTTGCGCCCCTGCTCCCACATGGCCGCCAGCACGGCCTCCATATAGGCCTCCGCCACCCCGGCCCGCTTGGCGGCGACCAGGCCGCGCATGATCAGCAGGGTGTTGACCGGAAAGTGCGGGTTCATCTGGAAGGCGGCGAGCCCATGGCGGGCGACGAAGCGCTTGGTCTCCAGGTTCTCATAGGCAAGCTTGCCCTTCACCTCGCCGAAGGCCTCCATGGGCGAGCGGTTGTTGGTCAGCTTGAAGAGGCCGCCCAGCAGGACGGGCGTCACCTTTACCACAGCACCGGTGCGCCCCAGGATCGGCCCCAAGGCCTTCCAGGACAGGTAGGCGTTGGGACTGCCGAAATCGAACAGGAACTCCACGGTGGCGGTCATCAGGGTCTCTCCTTGCTCACCAGTTTTCCGACCACGGACGGATATCGAGCTCGTGGGTCCAGGCTGAGCGCGCCTGGCGGTGCAGGGCCACATAGGTGGCGGCGATATCGGCGGGCTTGAGGACGCGGTCCTGCGCCAGGCGCTGTTCGATGTCGGGCATGTTGGCGCGGCTGAAGACGCCGTCGATGGCCCCGTCCACCACCACATGGGCCACATGAATCCCCTGCGGCCCCAGTTCCCGAGCCAGGCTCTGGGCGATGGCCCGAAGCCCGTGCTTGGCCGCGGCGAAGGCGGCGAACCCCTCGCGCCCCCGGACCGAGGCCGTGGCGCCGGTGAACAGGATCGTCCCGCGGCCCCTGGGCAGCATCACCCGGGCGGCCTCGCGGCCCGTGAGGAAGCCCGCGAAACAGGCCATTTCCCAGACCTTGGTGAAGACCCGGCTGGTCGTCTCCAGGATGGGGAAGCGGACATTGGCCCCGATGTTGAACACCACCACCTCGATGGGGCCGACCTCGGCCTCGATGCGGTCGAACAGGGCGGTCATTTCGCCCTCCTCCCGGGCGTCGACGCCATAAGCCCGCGCCTGCCCGCCGGCGGCGATGATCTCGTCGGCAAGGGCCTGGAGCTGATCCTCATGGCGGGGCCTGCGGGTGACGCAAGCGACCAGGCCCTCGGCGGCGAAAGCCTTGGCGATCGCCCCACCGACCCCGTCGCCGGCGCCGATGACCACGCAGGCGCCCTTCGGTTCATCAGCCATCGAGCCACTCCGTGCTGAATTCGAACTCAGGTTCGTATTGAATTCGAACGGAGTCAAACGCATCATTGGCGGACAGCAGGAGGCCGACCGCGATGAAATGGGATCAACTGGCCCAGGAACCCTGTTCTGTAGCCCGCTCCCTGGCGGTGATCGGCGACCGTTGGACCCTTATGATCCTGCGCGACGCCTTCCTGGGCGTGCGCCGGTTCGAGGCCTTTCAGGCCAGGCTTGGCATTTCCCGCAGTATCGTCACCGAGCGGCTGAACCTGCTGGTGGCCGAGGGCGTGCTGGAGCGCCGCCCCTATCAGGACCGCCCCGTCCGCCACGAATACCGCCTGACCGACAAGGGTCTGGATCTGCATCCAGTGATCATGGCCATCGTCGATTGGGGCGACCGCCACTATGCGGGCGAGGCCGGCCCGCCCATCCTGCGCCGGCACAAGGGCTGCGGCTGCGACTTCCACGCCGTCCAGGTCTGTTCCGAATGCGGCGAGCCCGTCACCGCCCGCGACGTGGAGGCGCGGCCAGGGCCAGGCGCCGCCGCCCGAGCCGCGCCCATCGCCTGAACGCCCGCCCATTAGGTCCTGGTCGCGAACTCCGCATCGCCGGTGGCGGCCACCTGGGCGTCGTCGAAGGAGGCGTGGGCCGAGGTGTAGAGCCGCGAATAGAGCCCCTTATTGGCCATCAGCACGTCGTGGGGGCCCTGCTCCAGAATGTGGCCCTGTTGCAGGACGATGATCTTGTCGGCGTCGCGGATGGTGGCCAGCCGGTGGGCGATGACGATGCAGGTCCGGCCGGCGAACAGCACCTTCAGGGCCTTCTGGATCGCCTGTTCGGTGAAGGAGTCGATATTGGCCGTGGCCTCGTCGAGGATCAGGATCTGCGGGTCGGCCACCAGGGCGCGGGCAAACGAGATCAGCTGCCGCTGGCCGAGCGAGATATTGCGGCCCCGCTGACCGAGCTGGGTGTCGTAGCCCTCTGGCAAGCGCATGATGAAGTCGTGAGCCGAGACCGACTTGGCCGCGGCGATCACGTCCTCCCGGGTGGCGCCTTCGGTGTTGTAGCGGATGTTCTCCTCGATGGTGCCGCTGAACAGGAAGGGCTCCTGCAGCACCATGCCGATGTTGCGGCCCAGCGACTCCAGGGTGACGTCGCGCACGTCGCGGCCGCCGATCAGCACCTGGCCCTTGTCCACCTCGTAGAAGCGGTGGGCGAGCGCGATGATGCTGGTCTTGCCCGAGCCGGTGGGACCCACCAGCGCCACCACCTGGCGCGGCTGCACCTCGAAGCTCACATCGTGGAGGACGGGCCTGGCCGGGTCATAGCCGAAGGTGACATTGCGGAACTCCACCGTCGGCTCGAAGTCGGCCAGAGGTTCGGCGTTCGGCTTGTCGACAATGGTCACCGGCACATCGAGGACCTCGAAGATGCGGTGCCCGGCGGCCATGGCCCGCTGCATGATCGTGTACTGCATGGACAGCATGCGCACCGGATCGAAGAACCGCTGCACATAGAAGATGAAGGCGACCATGACGCCCACATCCAGACGCCCGCCCAGCACCGCATTGCCGCCGACCACGACGACGATGCCCATGGCCAGGCCCGTCAGGACATCCACCGTCGGCACCATCACCTGGGTCATGGCCGCCGAGTTGTTCTGGGCGCTCATGTTCTCCCGGGCCTTCTCCTCATAGAGCTTGAAGTTCATCGCCTCGCGGCGGCTCTCCTGGACCGTGCGGACCCCCTGGATGTTTTCGGCCAGCGCGCTGTTGGCGGTGGACGAGGCGTCGCGGGCTTCCCGGAAGGTCTTCTTGGAGAAGGGCAGCCAGATGGCCCGGACCACGATCAGGGCCGGGATCACCGTCAGCGTCAGCAGACCCAGCTGCAGGTCCATGCTGAGCAGGGCGACCGTGATGCCGATCAGGAGCGCGATATCGCCCACCGCGCCGGTGGTGCTTTCCAGGAACTCCTGCAGGGCGTTCACGTCCCCCTGAAGTCTGGCCATGATCCGGCCCACATGGGTCTTGTCCATGAAGGACAGGGACACGTCCTGGAAATGGCTGAACATGGAGCGGCGGACATCGAAGATCACCCGCTGGGCCAGCCGCGAGCTCATCCATTGCTCGAGGAAGAAGGCGCCGGCGTTGAGGATCACCACGCCCACGAAGATGGCGATGATGGTGTCCAGACGGGCGTCATCGCCGCCGCCGACCGCGGCGTTCACCGCCTGGCCGATCATGTAGGGAATGGCGATGGCCGTGGCCGCCGAGATCAACACGGCGATCTGTGCGCCGATCACGAAGGCCTTGTGCGGCTTCAGATAGTGGACGAAGCGGCCGAGGATCTTCGGATTGATCGAGGCGAAGATCTCCTCGGCGTCGTCGCTGCCCAGGGTGGCGCGGGCCTTGCGCGGCGCCTGCGAGGCGACATCATTTCCGCGGTCGAAGACGAAATCGCTCATGCCCGCACCCCTTCGATCTGGCTGACGGCCGGCGCCTCAGGCGCTGGCTCGGGCGGCAGGTCTTCTGACAATCCGCCGCCGTCGGCGCGGGTCTGCAGGGCGTAGAGCTCGGCATAGACGCCGCCGGCCGCCACCAGACTCTGGTGATCGCCCCGCTCCACCACGCGGCCCTCGTCCAGCACAATGATCTGGTCGGCGTGCATCAGGGAGGACAGGCGGTGGGCGATGATCACGGTGGCTTTGGCCTTGGTGGCGCTGGCCAGGGCGTCGCGGACCTTGCGCTCGGTCACCGCATCGATGGCGGCGGTGGAGTCGTCGAAGATCATGACGCCGGGGCCGGGCACCACCCCTCTGGCGATCGACATGCGCTGGCGCTGACCGCCGGACAGGGCCACCCCGCGCTCGCCCACCCGGGTCGTGTAGCCGGTGGGCAGGCCGGCGATGTAGTCGTGCAGCTGGGCGGTGCGGGCGGCGCCGACGATGCGGTCCTCCTCGGCCCAGGGATCGGCATAGGCGACGTTGTTGGTCACCGTGGTGTCGAACAGGAAGGCCTCCTGCTGCACGAGGCCGACATATTCCCGCAGGGAGGCCAGGCTGACCTGGCGGATGTCCTGACCATCGATAGTGATCCTGCCGCCGGTGACGTCGTAGAAGCGCGGGATCAGGTTGGCGATGGTCGACTTGCCGCTGCCTGGCGCGCCGACGACGCCCAGGGTCTGGCCGGGGCGGACCTCGAAGCTGACATCGCTGAGCACGGGGCGGCCTTCATCATAGGCGAAGTCCACATGCTCGAACCGCAGGACCCCTTGGGTCGGCGCCAGCGGCTGGGCGCCCGGTGCATCGGCAATCTCCGGCTCCAGGTCCAGGACCTCGAACACCCGCCCGCCGGAGGAGGTGGCCCGGGCCGCCGAGGCGAAGATCATGGCGATCTGCCGGATCGGGGCCTGCAGCAGGGTCATGTAGGTGAGGAATTCGGTAAGCCGGCCCACCGACATGGCCCCAGCGATCACCTGATGGCCGCCGTACCAGAGGAGCAGGGCCATGGAGCCATAGTAGCTGAGCGTCATGGCCGTGACGGCGCGGAAGCGCAGGGTGATGCGCTTGAACGAGTATTGCAGGGCGTTGTCGGCGGCGACGTCGAACTTGGCCATCTCGAAAGCCTTGGCCGAGAAGGCGCGCACCACCCGGATGCCCTGGAGGTTCTCCTCCATGGTGAGCGTCAGGATCGACATCAGCTGCTGCACCCGCAGCCAGGTCACTCGCAGCAGAAAGCCCATCCGCGCCAGGAACCAGCCGGCGATCGGCACGAAGGCCAGCGCCAGGAAGGCCATGGTGACATCGGTGGAGAACATCATGAAGGCCGAGACCGACAGCAGCATGACCAGCGTCAGGCTCTGCATCATCCCGCCCTGGATGAAGGCCCGCGTCCCCTCAAGATCCAGCATGCCGCGGGTCACCAGATCGCCGGAATGGATCTTGTCGTGGAAGCCGAAGGACAGGCGCTGGAGCTGCTGAAAGAAGGCCAGGCGCAGGTCGTAGGCCACGCGCTGGCTGACCTTTTCGGCCACATAGCCGCCATAGCCGGTGAGCAGGCCCCGCAGGCTGGCCGCGCCCAGCACCAGCAGGGCGGTGGTCATGAGGGCGCGCTGCACCTCATCGACGCTGGCGTTCTCGCTGGCCAGCAACAGGTGGGCCTGGTCCACTGCCTGGCCGAACAGTCGTGGCAGGGTCAGGCTGAACAGGGCCGCGCCGATGGAACAGCCGACGGCCAGGGCCACCAGGCCCGGATAGCGCAGGGCCAGTCCCATGATTCTGCGCAGGACCCGGGGCATGGCCGAGACGTCAATCGACACAGAATCCGCCGCCGCATCCCTGGGGGAGGGGCGTGAATCACTCATCTGAAAATGTCCAATCTTGGTATGACGCCATCATGCGGCGCCACCAGGGGTCGCGCCACCGTCTTTTGACGCCGGCGCCGAATAGTCCGTCTGCGTGACATCCGTCCGGGCCTTGGTGCGCCGAACGACCAGACAACCTGGGCCTCAGGCCGGCAAGGGCTCGGCCTGCGGGGCCACGGTCACCGGCAAGGCCGGCGGGGCCGGCCGCGGCCGCAGGCGTTCACCCTTCAGCCAGATCTTCAGGGCCTCCCAGTGGATGGCGCCCATGACGCCCAGCGTCATCCAGGGATGGGCGAGCCAGGCCGAAAACAGAGCGCGGTCGGTGAGCGGTCGCCTCTTCCCGGCGAAGCTGGCCGACAGCAGAGGGCCCTGGCCATCGGCGACCTCGATACTGACGGCGACCTTCTCCCCTGGCGGGCTGATCGTGAAGGCGTAGGTGAGATCCATGTCCATAAACGGGGAGACATAGAAACCCTTGTCGATGGCCTGGCGGACGACGTCGCCTGGCTCAGCGTCCGGCGCCGGGATCAGATAGCTGTGCCGGTCGCCGAAGGTGTTGTTGACCTCATAGAGGATGGCGCTGAGCGCCCCATCGGCGCGATGGCAGAAATAGACGCTCAAGGGGTTGAACACGCCCCCCAGCACCCGCGGCATGCAGAGCAGGCGCACGGGCCCGCCGGTCTCAAGTCCAGCGGCCGCCAGATGGGCCTCCACCTGGGCCTTGAGGGGACGCCCTGAGCCGTCCCCATGGTCGCGGCCATGGAAGCTGAACAGGCCAGGACTGTCGAAGCCGAACAGACGCAGGCCACGGGCGATGCCTGGCCCCTCGTCCAGGTCCATGAGCAGCATGAAGATGCGGTAGCGCAGGGCGTGGGCTCGGGGTCTGGTCCGGGCGTGCAGCACGAGCCCGGGATAGATCCCTGAGGCCGGCTGGCTCACGCGGCGGCCTCGGCGGGCGCCTTGGCCGGGGCCAGGCCCAGGCAGATGCGCGAGGACTCACCCTTCACCGACCAGGGGCGCCGCACGTCGCCCAGCTGCTCGGCCACCGCCAGCCCTGACTGCAGCCCGTCCTCATGGAAGCCGTGGCCGAAATAGGAGCCGCAGAACCAGGTCCGGTTGGCGCCCTGGAGGGACCAGAGCTCTCCTTGGGCGGCCAGGGCGCCGGCGTCGAACAGCGGGTGCTCATAGATTTCGGTGCGGATCACCGATTCAGGCGCGATCTCGCGGTTGGGGTTGAGGGTGACGAAGAGCTCAGGCTGAGACGGCAGGCTCTGCAGCTTATTCATCCAGTAGGTGACGCTGCCCTCCTCGGCCGAACCGCGGCGGCCCAGATGGTTCCAACTGGTCCAGGCTGCCCGGCGACGGGGCATCAGGGCGCGGTCGGTGTGCAGGACCGTCAGATTGCGGCTGTAGCGGAAGGCCGACAGCAGGCGGGTCTCCTCCGCCCCAGGGTCTTCCAGCAGGGCCAGCGCCTGGTCCCCGTGGGTGGCGATCACCACCTCGTCGAACCGCTCGACCTGCCCGTTGGCCAGGCGCAGGTCGACGCCAGCGGCCTCACGACGGACGCCCACCACCCGAATGCCCGTGCGCGTCTCGCCCCTGAAGGCGGCGGCCAGGCGCGACACATAGGTGCGGCTGCCGCCCTCCACCGTGCGCCAGAGGCCTCGGCCGAAGATGCTCATCATGCCGTGGTTCTGGAAGAAGCGGATCAGGGCCGCAGCCGGATAGGCGCCGATGGCGCCCAGGGGCGTCGACCAGATGGCCGCAGCCTGGGGCAGCAGATGATCGTCCCGGAAGGCCTGGCTGTAGCCCTTGTCGCGCAGATAGTCGTCGAGGCTGGTGAGCGGCGCCTCGAGCGCCGCCAGATCCCGGGGCGCCTGGCGATAGAAGCGGGTCACGTCTCGCAGCATCCGCCAGTATCGGGGGCTGAACAGATTGCCGATCTGAGCAAACAGGGCCTGGGAGGAATACTCGAACGCCCCATCATCCAGAGAAACGCTGAGCGCCATGTCGGCGTCAAGGGTGGGCACGCCCAGGTGCTGCAGCAGGGCGGTGAAGTTCGGATAGTTGTCTTCGTTATAGACGATAAAGCCGGTATCCACCGGCACGACGCCGTCTGGTCCCCCCGGGGCGTCCACCGTATTGGCGTGCCCCCCAAGCCGGCCATCGCCCTCGAAGAGGGTGACGTGGTGGCGAGAGCTGAGCAGCCAGGCCGCCGAAAGGCCCGCAACACCTGAGCCGATCACGGCGATGCGCAAAGGCCTGGAACTGTTGTCTGCGCCCACGGGAACTCCTTAGCTGTTCGGGATTGGTCAAACCGCCGCCCCACCGGCGCCGACCTCAAGCTGTACGGGGCGAGTGACAGGGCGGATGCAGCCAGACCGACGCATCCGAACCCCAAGGACTCGCGTAACCAGACTGTCGGACATGGCCCGGCGCGTCGACTCCCTCGCGCGCCACACAGAAGGAACGCCGCCTCCATGAGTTTTATCGGTTCGGCCATCCAGGCCTTTGAAGGCGCGCCGGCGCCCGACCTCATGCGGCGGGCCGCCATCGAGTTGCTGGTGGCCAACGCCCGGCGGCAACTGGGCAAGGCCGGCCCCGAGGCCGAGGCCGCCTTCGCCCGCGAAATGGCCGCCCGGCCCATCGCCGAGCACACCACCGCGGCCAACGAGCAGCATTATGAGCTTCCGGCGGCCTTCTTCCAGAAGGTGCTGGGCCCGCAGCTGAAGTATTCCAGCAGCCTCTATGATCCAGGCGTTGAGGATCTGGCTGCGGCCGAGGAAAACGCCCTTTCGGAAACCGCCGAGCACGCCGGTCTCGCCGACGGGCAAGAAATCCTGGAGCTGGGCTGCGGCTGGGGATCACTGACCCTGTGGATGGCCCGGGCGCTGCCGGGCGCGAAGATCACCGCAGTCTCCAATTCCGCCAGCCAAGGGGCCTATATCCGCGAACAGGCCAGGGCCGCGGGCCTGACCAATGTCACGGTGCTGACCGCCGACATGAACACCTTTGAAGCGCCCGGGCGATTCGACCGGGTCGTTTCGGTGGAGATGTTCGAGCACATGGCCAATTGGCGAGCCCTGCTCACCCAGGTGCGCGGCTGGCTGAAACCGGACGGCCGGGCCTTCATCCACGTCTTCACCCATCGCACCACACCCTACCGGTTCGACGTGGACGACGAGTCCGACTGGATCGGGCAACACTTCTTCTCCGGCGGCGTCATGCCGAGCCACGGCCTGATGGCGCAGTTCCCGGATCTGTTCGAGGTGGAGGCCGACTGGCGCTGGTCGGGGCGTCATTATGAGCGCACAGCCCTGGACTGGCTGGCCAATTTCGACCGCAATGACGCCGTCATTCGCAACGTGCTGCAAGAGGTCTATGGCGACGCCGCACCGCTCTGGCGGCGGCGTTGGCGGCTGTTCTTCCTGGCGACCGCGGGCCTGTTCGGCCACCGCGGCGGCGAGGAATGGGGCGTCAGCCACTACCGTCTCAAGCCCGTCTCCTGAAGGATCGGAACCCATGCTGAAATACCTCATCGGCTACCTCGGCACAGGCCTGGCCTTCGCCATCATCGACGCCGTCTGGCTGACCACGGTGGGGCCCAAGCTCTATCGGCCGACCCTGGATGAAGTGCTGGCCGACCAGTTCGCGCTGGCGCCCGCCATCGCCTTCTATCTGATCTACATCGCCGGGATCATGATCCTGGCGGTCAGCCCGGCCGTGCGCGACGGCGGCTGGACCCAGGCGCTCACCACCGGCGCCATACTGGGCTTCATGTGCTACGCCACCTATGACCTGACCAATCAGGCGACCCTGAAGGTGTGGGCCACGCACATCACCCTGGCCGACATCGCCTGGGGTACGGTGCTGACCGGCGCCTCGGCCACGGCGGGCTATTTCGTCACCCTCTGGGCCGAGCGCGCCTTCTAGGCCAGACGCCCTCCCAATCCCGCCTGATCCGGCCTCAGTTCGGATTGGGCGGGCGTTGTCGTTGCGGAATTCCGCTGTCATTGTGCGGCCCAAGGGCGGCCCGAGCGGCGGTCGGGCATATTGCGTCTGATCCCTCCGGACCCACGCCGTCCCCCAACGATAATCAGACGCGCCCTGCGCCCGGCATTCCGGTCAGCAGGCGCCGGGAGGAATTTGATGGAAGATTTGAAAGAGCGCGTGGGCCTGGAAGAACGGCTCGACCAGGCCGCTGTCACCGGCATGACCATGGCGGTCTGGGCCGACGTCCAGCCCGACAAGACCGCTGTGGTCGACGCCTATGGCAAGTCGCGGACCTTCGCCGAGGTCAACGCCAACGCCAACCGCCTGGCCCGCCTCTTCCGTCAGCACGGGGTTCAGCCCGGCGACAGCCTGGCTCTGGTCTGCTCGAACCGGGTCGAGTTCATTGAGGTCCTGGCCGCCACCATGCGCGCCGGCGTGCGCATCACCCCGGTCAACTGGCACCTGAACGCCGACGAAATCGCCTACATCATCAATGACTGCGAAGCCAAGGTCCTGGTGGGCGACGTCCGGGTCGCCGTGATCGGCGAGGCCGCCACCCACTGCCCGCACCTGACGCTGAAGCTGTCGGTTGGCGGGGATATCGACGGCTTTGTCGACTATGACACCGCGCTGGCGCCCCTGGATGGTTCAGACATCTCAGATCCGGTCCTGGGCAACCAGATGATGTACACCTCCGGCACCACCGGCCGGCCCAAGGGCGTCTATCGGCCCACCCCCGTGGTCACGCCGGTCAGCATCCTGGCCGGGCGCGGCTATGACGACACCTCGATCCAGCTTTGCGCGGGTCCCGCCTATCATGCCGCCCCGCTGGCCTTTGATGTGCGCGCCGCCATGGGCACCGGTTCGACCCTGATCTTCATGGACAAGTGGGACTCTGAAGCTGTCCTGCGCACCATCAGCGAGCAGAAGGTCACCCACCTGCACATGGTGCCGATCATGTTCCAGCGTCTGCTGGACCTGCCCGCCGAGGTGAAGGCCAAGTATCCGGTCGACCATGTGCGCTACATCGTCCACGGCGCGGCGCCCTGCCCGCCCGAGGTCAAGCAGGCGATGATCGACTGGTTCGGCCCGGTGCTGAGCGAGTACTATGCCGGCTCCGAAGGCGGCGCTGGCTTCACGATCAATTCCGACGAATGGCTGAAGAAGCCCGGAAGCGTCGGCAAGCGCCCGGCCCTGCTGCAGGTCCGCATCATCGACGAGCAGGGCAATGACTGCCCCAACGGCGTGCCCGGCACCATCTACCACCAGCTGCCGCCGGGCGGCGGCTTCCAGTACTACAAGGACGAAGCCAAGACCCAGGCCTCCCGGGTCGGCGACTTCTTCACCATGGGCGATGTCGGCTATTTCGATGAGGACGACTATCTGTTCCTCACCGGCCGCAGCGCCGAGACCATCATCTCCGGCGGGGTGAACATCTACCCGCAGGAGATCGACAACGAGCTGATCAAGCATCCGGCCGTGGCCGACTCCTCCACCGTGGGCATCCCGCACCCCGAATGGGGCGAGCAGGTGAAGGCGGTGATCATGCTCAACGAGGGCTATGAGCCCAGCGACCAGCTGGCCCACGAAATCCTCGACTTCGCCCGCAAAGCCCTGCCCGGCTTCAAGGTGCCCCGCAGCATGGATTTCGTCACCGAGTTGCCCCGCAGCGAGGCCGGCAAGATCCAGCGTAACAAGGTCCGCGCGCCCTATTGGGAAGGCCGCGCCCGGCAGATCTGATCGCAGCGCCGCGCCGGGCTCTCCCCGGCGCGGCGAAACCTTGCGAAAACATCCGTGTTTGGCGTGGCCTCGGGGGCCGTGGCATGTACCGCCGCCTTATAGATCCGCGAGTTTCCGCCATGCCGATTCCGTTCATTGACCTGCAGGCCCAGCGCAAGCGCCTGGGCGAGCCCCTGGAGGCGGCCATCCTCGAGGTGGTGCGGTCGGGCGCCTATGTGATGGGTCCGCAGGTGGCCGCCTTTGAGGCGGCGCTGGGCGAGTTTGGCCAGGCGCCGCATGTCCTGTCCTGCGGGTCGGGCACCGAGGCCCTGATGTTGCCGCTGATGGCCTGGGGGATCGGGCCCGGCGACGCGGTCTTCTGCCCGTCCTTCACCTTTGCGGCCACCGCCGAGGTCGTGCCCCTGGTGGGCGCATCCCCGGTCTTCGTCGATATCCTGCCCGACACCTACAATATGGACGCCGCCCACCTGGACGCGGCGATCGCCGCGGTGAAGGGCGAAGGCAAGCTGACGCCCAAGGCGGTGATCGCTGTGGACCTGTTTGGCCAGCCCGCCGACTATCCGGCCATCAGCGCGGTCTGCCAGAAGCACGGCCTGAAGCTCATCGCCGACTCCGCGCAAGGGTTCGGCTGCACGCTGGACGGCCATCACCCCCTGCACTGGGTCGATGTGGCGACCACCAGCTTCTTCCCGGCCAAGCCGCTGGGCTGCTACGGCGACGGCGGGGCGGTGCTGAGCAAGGATGCCCGCCTGCACGACCTGCTGGTCTCCCTGCGGGTGCATGGTCAGGCGGTGAAGTCCGACCTGGAAGGCCGCACCTTCGAGCACGATCCCAAATATCTGAACATGCGCATCGGCATGAATGCGCGGATGGACACGGTGCAGGCCGCCGTCCTCTTGCAGAAGCTGTCCATCTTCGCCGATGAGATCGAGGCGCGGAACCGCGTAGCCGATCGCTACGCCCAAGGCCTGTCCGACGTGGTGCGCACACCTGCGGTGATCGACGGCGGGGTGTCGGTCTGGGCCCAGTACACCATCGAGATCGACGACCGCGACGGCCTGGCCGCCCATCTGAAGGCCGCCGAAATCCCCACCGCCGTCTATTATCCGATCCCGATTCACAGGCAGGGGGTCTATTCGGTCTATCCTGTGGGACCTGGTGGCTTGCCCGCGACCATGGCGGCGTCGGAGCGGGTGATCAGCCTGCCCATGCACCCCTATCTGGAGGCCGACGTGCAGGATCAGATCATCGCCGCCATCCGGGCCTTCGTCGGTCGAAACGCATGAGCGGTGAGCACACCCCGCCACATCATCCGATGACGGATCAAATGGCCGCGGAGTTCGAAGCCCGCGCTGAATCCCGAGAGCTGGTCATCGGCGTCATCGGCCTGGGCTATGTTGGCTTGCCTCTGGCCGAGGGGTTCCTCGGCAAGGGTTTCCGGGTTCTGGCCTATGACCCCGACACCGCAAAGATCGAGGCTCTGACCGGCGGCCGCAGCTACATCAAACATATCTCCGACGACCGGGTAGCGGCCATGGGCGCCACCGGCCGGTTGGAGGCCACCACAGACGAGGCGCGCCTGGCCTCCGCCGACGCACTGCTGATGTGCGTGCCCACGCCGCTGAACGTCCACCGAGAGCCTGACCTCTCCTATGTGGCGGACTGCGCCACCACCATTTCACGCCACCTGCGCCGTGGGCAGTTGGTGGTGCTGGAATCCACCACCTATCCCGGCACCAGCGAGGAGCTGATCCGGCCGATCCTGGAGCGGGCCACGGGCCTGAAGTCCGGCGTCGACTTCGCTATCGCCTACAGCCCCGAGCGGGAAGATCCCGGCAATATCGACTTCGGGGCCACCACCATCCCCAAGGTGGTCGGCGCCGACACCGACGCCGAGCGCCGGATGGCGATTGCGGTCTATTCGCCCCTGACCCAGGTGGTGCCCGTCAGCGACCTGAAGACCGCCGAGGCGGTCAAGCTGACCGAAAACATCTTCCGGCTGGTCAATATCGCCCTGGTCAACGAGCTGAAGGTCGTTTTCGAGAGCATGGACATCGACATCTGGGAGGTGATCGATGCGGCCAAGACCAAGCCCTTTGGCTATATGCCCTTCTATCCGGGGCCGGGCCTGGGCGGGCACTGCATCGCCATTGATCCCTTCTACCTGACCTGGAAGGCCCGGGCGCACGGCGAGGCGACCCGCTTCATCGAACTGGCCGGCGACGTGGTCGCAGCCCTGCCGCGCCGGGTGGTGGAGGCTGTGGCAGAGTCCCTGTCCAGCCGTGAGGGCAAGGCGGTCAAGGGCGCGCGCATTCTGGTGGTGGGCCTGGCCTACAAAAAGAACGTCGACGACATGCGCGAGAGCCCGTCCCTGCACGTCATCCGCCTGCTGCGCGAGCGCGGGGCCGCCGTCGACTATTACGACCCGCATATCCCGGTGGTTCACGACACCGGCGAACATCCCGAGGTGGCCGGGATGGCCTCCATCGGCTGGGATGAGGCGAGCCTCGCGGCCTATGACTGCGCGGTGATCTGCACCGACCACGACATGGTGGACTATGCGACCCTGACCCGGGCCGTCCCGTTGGTCATCGACACCCGCAACGCCGTCGGCCGTCTGGCCCCGGATTTCGCCGACCAGGTCCGCAAAGCCTGACCACATCCAGCAAGACCCTTGCGCGTCAGCGCAGAAAGCAGTCACACGAAGGACGGTAAGAAGGGCAAAGGACACAAGACCGCACTGAGCCTTTGTGACCTTCGCGTACCTTCGTGTGCTTCGCGTCACCCCTTTGAACGCGCCTGGCGGCGCATACAGAGGCCTACTTGAACCAGCAGAGCTGTTCGGTCGTGGCCAGGAGGACGCCGTTCCGGGACCAGAGCGCGCCGACCTGATCGAAGAAGCCGCTCTCGAACCGCCTAGCCTTGACCTCGCCCAGGATGAAATCGCCGCCTACCGCTTCCAGCTCGGCTGGTGTCGCGTGGAAATAGACGCTCATGCTCACCGTCGAGGCCGGCCGGCGCTCGGCGCTGCGATAGAAGATGCGCGGCGCAAAGACGTCGGCCAGACCCGCCAACAGGACATAGTCCAGGGGCCTGGCCTGATGATCCCGCATCCAGTTGCGCGTCAGGCTGTCGGGGTTCTCCTGCAGCGGCGCTGAGCCATGGACCGGACGTTGTTCGAACATGGCGGTGAAGAAGCCGGGACGGGAGGGGACCCCTGCGATGTCCTCGGGCGCCTTGACCCCCTCGGGGAAGCTCGCCTCCTGAGTCGAGAAGGTCTCGCGACGCTGGCCCAGCGTCACCATGGCCATGGCCACGGGCGCCCCGTTCTGGGTGAGCTCAGAGGTCCAGAACTCCACCGACTTGCCCTGCCGGGCCGGCCGGGTGGACAGCTGCAAGGGGCTTTCGTCCAGGCCGCCCATGAGATTGACGGTCAGGCCGACGGGCGTGCCGCCATGGTCGCTCTCGGCCAGCACGGCCTTCAGCAGCAGGGCCGCGGTCCAGCCGCCCCAGGGGCCGATCATGTTCCAGTAGCGCTTGTCGATCCGCGAGTCCCAAAGGCGGGGACCGGCCGGGGTCAACGGGAGGGATTCGTCGAAATCGTGCAGGCGCACGGGCGCGGCGGCGTCCATGGGAAATCCCTCAACTATCTACAGGGGCGGCGGGGAGGCCGCGATCAATGCCCGCCTTCTAGGAAGGGCGCCGTAGGGGAAGGCTAGACCATCAGTTCCAGACTGCGGCGATGCGCGCAGCCTCGGCGGCGCCTTGCTCCAGCCCGGCGCGGGCGGCGTCCGGACGACGGGCGAAATTCATCAGATTGACCCCCATGGCGGTGGCGCTGGCGGGATTGGGGCTGATCAGCACCACTTCGGCCCCCGACGATTTGAGGGCGGAGATTTCGTCCTCCAACTGCTTGGTCATGGCCTCGGCCGCAGGCCCGGCGCTCTCGCCCCCGCGCACCTGCACCAGCACAACGAGATCATGACCCTTGGCCATGTCGGCGTTGAGGGAGGAGCGCATGCCGCCATCGATATAGCGCCGACCCTTGAGGGTCACCGGTGGATAGACGCCCGGCACCGAGCAGGAAGAGGCCACCGCCCGGGTGACGCCGACGCCGGACTCCTTCGTCCACAGCTGAAAGGCGCCGGTCAGGGCGTCCACCGCTGTGCAGGCGAAGCCGCGCTCGGGCCAGGCGTCCTCGGCCAGACCGGCGAAAGATCGGCCGAAGGAGGCGATAAAGGCCGCCTCATCGACGGTCTCGGCGGCGAGCGCGAAGGCGCCGATATCGGCTCGCACCGCCTCTGCGGGTCGCGCGCCCGAGCGGGCCTCCTGCATCAGCCTCATCAAGATGGTGAGGTCCGGCGCCGGGCGGGCCGTCTCTCCGGCCTTGGCGGGCGGCTGACGCGGGCGGTCGGCCTCAGCGAGAATTGGTCCCGCCAGATCGGCGGCCGGGTCGCCGAGCGCCAGACGGGCGCCCACGAAGGATCCCGCCGAGGTGCCGAGGATGAAGTCTGCGACGCCGAGGTCGACCCCAGCCTGGGCCAACCCCGCAATGAGACCAGATTCCCAGGCGATGCCCACCGGACCACCCCCGCCCAAGACCAGCGCCTTGCTCATCGAAACCTCCCCCGCCTGTTCTGACTTTGCGCAAGGATCGGGCGCCTGGCCGGCCATGTCCACGCCGACGCCCAAAACGAATGAGAGCGCAGCCAAGGACTGCGCTCTCTCCGTCAGGATGGGGCCGGAACTCCCCCAAGCCCGGCCGACGCCCCCACAGGGGTAAGGACGCTCCTAACAGCCCTTTTCGCGGTAGATCCCCAGAAGGTGGTTCATCCGCTGTTGTTCTGGCGACACGGTCGGCGCGGCCACATCCCCGCCGGCGGCGACCGCCTGACCCACGGCTTGGGAGGTGGAATCGGCCACCGCGCTCAGGGCCTGGGCGGCGAAGGGACTGAACGCCCCACCCACCATGCCGCGGGCCAGCCCGTAACGGGCCGCGCCGCCCAGGACGCCACTGGCCAAGCCGCCGGCCATGCCCCGGCCCTGCTTGGCCCGCTGGGCTTGTTTGGCGGCTTCGGCCTGCTGAGCCATCAGCATGGCGTTCAGTGTGTTGGCCTCGGCGCCGATCTGCTCGCAGCTCATGGCCCGGTCGCCCGGCCGCAGCACCTGATAGACATTGGGATCAATGACCGGGGCCGCAGGCGCCGCCGCGGGGGCGGCAGGGGCGGCCGCAGGGGGCGGGCTCGCCACCGGCGCGGGAGTCTCAGCCGCAGCGGGGGCCGGCGGAACGGCGGCGGCCTCGGGGGTCTGGGCGACCGCGGCGCCGGCGGCCAGCGCCAGGGCGGCCGTGGCGCAGAACAAGCGCTTCATCATTGGGGTCTCCAAGAGGTGGTTGTGAAAGAGGAAGGTCATTGGCCACGGGCCTTGCGGATCTCGGCCACCAGGGCGGCGTTGAAGCCCTGGACCGCAGCCCGGCTCAGCGCGGCGTAGCGCTTGGGCGAAACCTCGGCGTCATAGACGAGGCTCTGGCGATAAACGGAGCCGAAGCCGATGCTGACCAAGGCGTTGTGGGTGGCGATGGAGTCGGAGCGATCGGCCGTCTGGGCAAGGATGCCAAAGGGCTGAGGGGTATAGGCGCCCTTGGTGGTGAACCAGCCGGGCATGGCCCCGCCGTTGTTGTTACCCCAGACGAAATCGACCTTTGAGACAGGATTGATCCCGAACCTCAGATCAGCCTCCACCGAGGCCGAGCCGCTATAGGTGCGGCGGCCGGTGCTCTCCATGTCGATATAGTCGACCAGCACCCGGGGGGGGATGATGATGGCGTCCAGGTCGCGGCTGGCGCGGCCAAATCGCATCAGCGCGCCAGAGGCCGCCACAGCGCCCATGCCGGTCTCGAAGGCGTGCCCCTTGATGATCGGGAGGGCGCGGGGGCCATAGGCGACCCAGGCCTTGGTGGCCCGGCTGTCGATGATCCCCTGGCCGCCAACCGGGCCGTCGTACCGCGACAGGCCACGCATCTGCTCCGATGCCTGGAAGGCCGCCGGATCAATCACCTCAAAGCCAGCGGCCTCAAGCTGCGCCACCAGGTCGGCATGGGCCGCGTCGGCCAGATCCTGGGCCATGGCGTCGGTCAGGCCCACCAGGCGGGTGGCGATCTGGGTCCGGCGCTGATTGGTGTCAAGACCTGCCCCGCCGCCAAAGGCGCTGGCGGACGCGCCCTGAACGAAGGCGAGGGTGTAGCCTGGGATGACAATCCTGGGTCGGTTGGCCAGGTAGCGGGTTGCGTGGCCCTGCAGCGCCACCGGCAGGGGCGGCGCAATATCCGGCATCATGTCCAGCTGGGCGAGGCTGACCTGACCGCTGGCCTGGGCGTTGGCGTAGCTGCGACCCACGGCCCCGCCGACCGAGGTGGAGCCCGTGCGGCCAGACGAAGCCTCCTTGGCCTGGGCGGCGCCTGGGGGCGGGTTGTAGAGGGCGCCGAACGGATCGGCCTGGGCGAGCGCCGCGCTCGACGGGGCCAGCAGCAGGGCGGCGGCCAGGGCCGCGGGAGCCCCGGGAGGGCGGAAAGCTGTGAGGCGCATGGGGGATGGCCTTGGACGGGGAACGAGGTCGTGTTGTCCTCATTCCTGATCCCTGCGGCCGGACGCCGCATGATCCAAACGGACTAGGCAGGGCCGCCCACCCGTTTCCGGCGCCTTGCGGGAGAGGCGCGGTCATGGGAAGGCTTGGCGTCAAACGTTTGTTTTAAGTCATTAGGGAGAGCGCCATGAAGGCTGCGGTCTATTACGAGAACGGTGGTCCCGAGGTCCTGAAGTACGAGGAAATCCCGGACCCGGTCTGCCATCCCAAGGGCGTCATTATCCGCGTCGAGGCCATCGCCATTGAGGGCGGCGACACGCTGAATCGCTGGCGCGGGCCGCTGATGACCAATCCGCATGTGGTCGGCTATCAGGCCGCCGGCGAGATCATCGAAATCGGCGAGCAGGTCACCAATGTGAAGGTCGGCCAGAAGGTCGCCACGGTGAACAACTGGGGCAGCCACGCCGAGCTGCGCTCGGTCCCGGCGCGCAACTGCTGGCCCATTCCAGAGGGCTTTGATGTGCGCAAGGCCGCCGCCATTCCGGTCACCTTCGGCACGGCCCATGACTGCCTGTTCGAGTTCGGCCGTATGAAGAAGGGCGAAACCGTCCTGGTCCAGGCTGGCGCCTCTGGCGTGGGCGTGGCCGCCATCCAGCTGGCCAAGCGGGCCGGTGCGGGCCTCATCCTGGCGACAGCCTCGTCGGACGAGCGCCTGGAGAAGCTGAAACGCCTCGGCCTCGACCACGGCATCAACTACACCCGCGACGACGTGGTGAAGGAGGTCAAGCGCCTCACCGACAACAAGGGCGTCGACGTGGTCGTCGATTCCGTCGGCGGATCCACCCTGCAGGGCTCGATCAATTCCCTGGCCTATCGCGGCCGGGTCTCCATGGTCGGCGCGGCCAGCCGCGAGCCCATGGTGGTCGATGTCGGCACGATGATGGGCGGCAACCGCGCCCTGTCGGGCGTCTTCCTGGGCGCCGAGATCGGCACCGATCGGGTGCACGACAACATTCAGCAACTGATCGAGGACGCCGCCAAGGGCGAGCTGGAAGTGATCATCGACAAGGAATTCCCCCTGTCGGACGCCGCCAGCGCGCACGCCTATATCGAGAGCCGCAAGGCTGTCGGCCGGGTGGTTCTGGTCCCCTGATCGCCCCATGATCGGACGGCGCGGGCGCGGCCTGCGCCGTCCACACGCTCCTTCATCCGAATTATCGGGAGGCCGCCATGCCCCGCGCCGCCGTCAACGGCATTGAGATCGAGTACGAGACCTTCGGCCCGGACGAGGCTCCGCCCCTCCTGCTGATCAACGGTCTGGGGTCGCAGATGACCCGCTGGCCCGTCCCCTTCTGCGAGAAGCTGGTCGCCCGCGGCTACCGCGCCATCCGCTTCGACAACCGGGACGTCGGCCTGTCCACCTGGTTCCAGTCCGGCGACCGCTACACCCTGTCGGACATGGCCGCCGACGCCGCAGGCCTGCTGGACCACCTCAAGATCAAGACCGCCCATGTGGTCGGCGTCTCCATGGGCGGCATGATCGCCCAGACGGTGGCGATCGAGCATCCAGACCGGGTTCGCTCGCTGACCTCGATCATGTCCGCCACCGGCGCGCCGGGGACATTGGACGCAACGCCCGAGGCCGCCGCCGTTCTGACCCAGGTGGCGCCAGACCCCACCGTGGACGAAGAGGCCTTTGTCGCCCACGGCATGAAGAACGCCAGGACGATCGGCAGCCCAGCCTACCCCTGGTCGGACGAGGCCCTGCGTGAGCGGGTGCTGTCGGAGATGCGCCGGGCCTATAATCCCAAAGGTGTTCAACGCCAGCGCGGGGCCATCGGGGCCAGCGGAGACCGCACGGAAAAGCTCACCAAGCTGAACGTGCCCACAGTCGTGCTGCATGGCGAGGCCGATCCCCTGGTCCCGAAGGCCGGCGGCGAGGCGACGGCCAAGGCGATCCCGGGGGCGGAGCTGCGCATCATACCCGGCATGGGCCACGACCTGCCCGAAGCCCTCTATGACACCATCATTGACGCTATTGTCGCCGCCGCCGAGCGGGCGCGCTGAAGCCATTTACGCAGGAGATTTTCATGGGACGTCTTGAAGGCTTTTCAGCCGTGGTCACCGGCGCAGCCAGCGGCATCGGCCGGGCCAGCGCCAGCCTGTTTGCGCGCGAAGGGGCCCGGGTCATCTGCGTCGACCGGGCCGAGGCCGTGGAAGAGACAGCCGCCTCCATCAAGGCCCATGGCGGCCAGGCCATCGCCATGACCGGCGACGCCGGCGACGAGGCCTTTGTGCAGTCCTACATCCAGCGGGCGGTGGACGAGTTCGGCGGCCTGGACGCCGTCTATGCCAATGCCGGGATCACCGGCGGGCCGACGCCCTTCTTCGAGCTGACGCCAGAGATCTGGACCGAGGTGCTGCGGATCAACCTGATCGGCCCCTTCCTGGCCATCAAGCACGCCAGCAAGGTTATGATCCCCAAGGGCAAGGGTTCGATCATCTGCACGGCCTCGGTGGCCGGCATCCGCTCGGGCGCGGGCCCCGCCTCCTATTCCGCCTCCAAGGCCGGGGTGATCAACCTGGCGACCACGGCGGCCAACGAGCTCTATGGGACCGGCGTGCGGGTCAACGCAGTCTGCCCGGGCCTGATCGAGACCGGCATGACCCAGAGCGTCTTCGACTACGCCCGGTCCCGGGGCAGCGAGGGCCGGATCGGCCAGCTCAATCCGCTGACCCGGGCCGGCGTCCCAGACGAGATCGCCCATATGGCGCTGTTCCTGGCCAGCGACGAGGCCTCCTATGTGAACGGCCAGGCCATCGCCGTGGATGGCGGCCTCTCCTCCTCGCACCCGGTGGGTAAGCGCGGCGGTCCCCGGTAGGCGCGTTCGAAGGGGCGCAGGGTTTTGCCTTGCGCTCCGACGGACGCTAGAAGCGGCGCTCCATCGCTACAGACCAGACCAAGACCTCCAGGACCTCCCATGGCCGGCCATTCCAAATTCAAGAACATCATGCACCGCAAAGGCCGCGCCGACTCGGTGCGGTCCAAGCTGTTCTCGAAGCTCAGCCGCGAAATCACCGTCGCCGCCAAGTCGGGGCTCCCCGACCCGGCGATGAACTCCCGCCTGCGTCTTGCCGTGGCCAACGCCAAGGCCGAGTCCATGCCCAAGGACAATATCGACCGGGCCATCAAGAAGGCGTCGGGCGCCGACGCCGAGGCCTATGAGGAAATCCGCTATGAGGGCTTCGGCCCGGGCGGGGTCGGCCTGATCGTCGAGGCCCTGACCGACAACCGCAATCGCGCGGCGGCCAATGTGCGGGCGATCTTCTCCAAGAACGGCGGCAATCTGGGGGAGACCGGCTCGGTCTCCTTCATGTTCGACCGGGTGGGTCAGATCGTCTATCCGGCCAGCGTCGGGTCGGAAGACAAGATCATGGAGGCCGCCATCGAGGCCGGCGCCGAGGATGTGGAGTCCGACGAGGAGACCCACACCATCTACACCGCCTTCGAAGACCTCTCCGACGTGGCCCAGACCTTGGAAGCGGCCCTGGGGGAACCCAAGTCGACCGCCATCGCCTGGCGGCCCAAGACGCTCACGCCCGTCGAGGGCGAGCCGGTGGCCACGCTGATGAAGCTGATCGACGCCCTGGAGGACGATGACGACGTCCAGAACGTCTATGGCAACTATGACGTCTCTGACGCCGACCTGGAGACCTACGCCGGCTGAGGTCCGGACGGTCCCCGTGAAGCTTCCGGGCCGGTGGCGCGTTGATGGGCTGTGGAATGGCTCAACGCATATGTCGTCCCGGTCCTAGGCGCCGTTGTCGCCGGCGGCCTGATTGGTCTTGAGCGGGAGTACCGTGGCCGGCCGGCTGGGTTTCGCACCCACATCCTGGTGGCCCTGACCTCATCCCTGCTGATGCTGGCCGCCATCCACCAGCTAGAGTGGATGGGCGAGGTCGAGGGCGATGTCATCCGTATCGATCCCACCCGGATGGCCCACGGCATCCTGACCGGGATCGGCTTTCTGTGCGGCGGGGTCATCTTCCGCCATGGCCTGAGCGTCCATGGCCTGACCACGGCGGCCTCCCTGTGGATCACCTCGGCGCTCGGCACTCTGTACGGCGTCGGTTTCTATGGGCTTGCGATCGGCGGCACGGCGGTCACCCTGCTGGTGCTGGGCGTGCTGCGATGGGCCGATCGGCGCGTCCCGCAGCTCCACATCGTAGATGTGAAGGTCCGTTACCGCCGGGCCGAGGCGATGACGGAGGACGAGTTCCGCAAGCTGGTGGCCCAATTCAATCTGGACGCCGGCGCGATCAGCGAGCGGCTCTGGTCTGGTGAAAGTGAAGACAAGGCCAGGGTGGAGCATCGCGCCACCCTGCGCGGCACCGGCGCCTCCAACCTCACCCGGCTGGCCGCGCATTTCCGTGAAGACCGGCGGGTGGTCGAGTACAGCCTTTCGCCGCGCAAGGACTGAGGCAGGCGACAGATCGGCCCTGGGGGTGCTAGAGCCTGATGCGATCAGACGGAAGCGTCTGATCGTTGAATCAGGCTCTAAACTCAAAGACTTGAGCGCGTTTGGCTCCGATAACCGGTTCCCACTTATCGGAACGCGCTCTAGAGACGGCGCCCTCATGACCCTGCGACTCTGGATCGAGATCAATCATCAGGCCCCCTACCGCACCGGGGGGTGGGCCTGGCTCCGACAGGACGGCAAGGCCCTGGCCGGCGCCGCGGGGGGCGAGCGCGACGTCGACGCCGAGGCCTTTTCCGTACACGCCTTGGGCGCGGCCCTGACCGACCTGCCCGAGGGTTCGGCTGTGGCCCTGCACCTGTCGGACGCCCTGCTGATCGAAGGGGTGCGCACCATGGCCGCCCGCCGCGCCGCGGGCTGGACCACCGCGGCCGGGGACCCAGATCCCGACGCCCAGGCCTGGGAGGCGGTGGCCAAGGCCCTGACGGGCCGCACGCTCAGCCTCGTCCGCACCCAGCCCTCCGACGCCCGCACGCCGGCCGGCTTCGCCGCGGCCTGGGCCGAACTTGGCCGCGACAAGGCCAAGACCAAGGGGACGTTCAAGAACGCCATCCCCCGCCCGAACCTGGCCAAGATCCGCGGACTGTAGCGGGCTCTAAACACCCCCTTAACCCTGGGGCGGGCTAATCGGCCGGTAGGAACAATCCCCGAACACGCCTATAGAGTCGCCCATGGCCGCCGTGCGAATCCTTGGACTGGACCCTGGCCTCCGCCGCACCGGCTGGGGGGTGATCACCATCGAGGGCGCACGCCTGACCCATGTGGCGCATGGGGTCATCGCACCCAAGGAGTCCCTGCCCTTTTCCGAGCGGCTGTTGTTTCTGTTCGAAGCGATCAGCGCGCTGGTGGCCGAACATGAGCCAGATGAAGCCGCCGTAGAGGAGACCTTCATGAACAACAACGCCGCCAGCGCCCTCAAGCTCGGCCACGCCCGGGCCATGGCCCTGGTGGCGCCGGCCCGGGCTGGCCTGCCGGTGGCCGAATACGCCGCCACCGTGGTCAAGAAGGCGGTGGTGGGCACAGGTGGCGCCGACAAGGATCAGGTGGCCTTCATGATCGCCCGACTGCTGCCGGCCGCCGGCGGGGTGACCGCCGACGCCGCCGACGCCCTGGCCGTGGCCATCGCCCACGCCCATGCTCGCACCGCCCGCAGCCTGGCGGCGCGCGCCCCCTCGAGGAAGGTGGCGTGATGATCGGCCGACTGCGCGGGACCGTCGCCGAGATCGGCGAAGAGGACGCCCTGATCGACGTTCTGGGCGTCGGCTATGTTGTTCGCTGCGGGGCTCGCACCCTCTCGCGCCTGCCGCCGGTGGGCGAAGAGGCGGTGCTGCATATCGAGACCCAGTGGAGCGAACAGGCCGGCATGCGCCTTTATGGCTTCCTGACCCGGGACGAGCGCCGCACCTTCCTGATCCTCAAGGAGATTCAAGGGGTCGGCCCCAAAGCGGCGCTGGCGGTGCTGGACGTGCTGCCGCCGGCTGAACTGGCTGCGGCGGCCGGACGCCAGGACAAGGCCGCCATCGCCCGGGCTCAAGGGGTGGGGCCCAAGCTCGCCCTGCGCATCGCCACTGAGCTCAAGGACAAGCCGCTCACCGACCTGCCGGTCAGCGCCTTCGCGCCTGGCGCCGGCGCGGCCGACGCGCCGCCGGCCCCATCCGCCTCGGGCGAGGCCATGGCCGCCCTGATGGGGCTGGGCGTGGCCGAGCCGCAGGCGAGGCGCCTGGTGGAGGCCGCCGCCCTGCGGCTGGGTGAGGACGCTGAAGCCGCCGCCCTGATCAAGGCCGCCCTGCAGGAGCTCGGCCGGTGAGCCGGCTGGTCAGCGGCGAGGCCGCGCCGACCGAAGGGACCGACCGGGCCTATCGTCCCCAGACGCTGGCCGAGTTCGTCGGTCAGGAGCAGTCCAAGGCCAATCTGCGAGTCTTCATCCAGGCCGCCCGCGACCGGGGCGACACCCTCGACCACGTCCTGCTGTTCGGGCCGCCGGGGCTGGGCAAAACGACCCTGGCCCAGATCATCGCCCGGGAGATGGGGGTGAACTTCCGCGCCACCTCCGGGCCGGTCCTGGCCAAGGCTGGAGATCTGGCCGCCATCCTGACCAATCTGGAGGCCGGCGACGTCCTTTTCATCGACGAGATCCACCGCCTGGCGGCCAATGTGGAGGAGATCCTCTATCCCGCCATGGAGGATCACGTTCTGGACCTGATCATCGGCGAGGGTCCGTCGGCCCGGTCGATCCGCATCGATCTGGCGCCCTTCACCCTGGTCGCAGCCACCACACGCGCCGGCCTGCTGGCCACGCCGCTCCGCGACCGGTTCGGCATCCCGGTGCGGCTGGAATTCTATACCGCCGACGAACTCATCAAGGTGCTGGCCCATGCGGCCGGCAAGATGGGGGTCAAGCTGACGCGGGACGGCGCCGCCGAGATCGCCGCCCGCGCCCGGGGCACGCCCAGGGTCGCCGGCCGGCTGCTGCGCCGGGTGCGCGACTTCGCCGCCGCCGAGGGCGCCGCGGCCATCGACAAGGGCGCGGCCGGACGGGGCCTGGCGCGGCTGGAGGTGGACGAGGTGGGGCTCGACTCCCTCGACCGCCGCTACCTGCGGGCCCTTATCGACAACTATGGCGGCGGGCCGGCCGGGGTGGAGACCATCGCCTACGCCATCGCCGAGGCCCGGGACGCGGTCGAGGACGTCATCGAGCCCTATCTGATGCAGCAGGGCTTCATCCAGCGCACGCCCAGGGGCCGGGTGGCCTGCGCCAAGGCCTACGCCCATCTGGGCCTGACCCCGCCGCCCCAGCCGCCGGGGGCTGGCCAGCCCACCTTGTTCGACGAGTAGCGGAGGCCCCTGCATGACTCCTGCCCCTGGCGAACCCTCCGCCGGCTGGATCGAAGGCCGCGAGCATGTCCTGCCCGTGCGGATCTATTACGAGGACACCGACTTCACCGGGGTCGTCTATCACGGCAACTATCTGCGCTATCTCGAGCGGGGACGGTCCGACTTCCTGCGGCTGGCCGGCGTGCGGCACGCCGAACTGCTGGACCAGGAAACGCCCACGGCCTTCACCATCGTGCGGATGGAACTGGACTTCAAAGCCCCCGCTCGCATCGATGACGCCCTGCAGGTGCGCACCACCTATGACCGGGTGAAGGGGCCTCGCCTGTTCATCAGCCAGAAGATCGTCCGCGGTGGGACCCTGATCGCCCAGGCCGCGGTGATGGCCGCCTGCATCGGTCTGGACGGCCGGCCCCGCAAGCCGCCCCCGGGCATGGCCGCGGCGCTGTCGCCCTTTTTCGCGCCAGACGCGGACGCCTGAGGCCCGAGAGGCCTTTGTGCGTTGGCGGTCTTCGTGGACCGCGCAGACTTCGGTAACCCTAATATTGTTCCACTGCAGGGGGTACGGGCGTGATCGTCACGTTCAGGCGCCTTAAGTTCGCCACCGCAGCGTTTCACTTCAGCCTTGGGCGTCTCCGCCCGAACGACAACGGAGCCCACACACATGGACCCCGCCGCCTCCGCCAGCCTGACGGCCGAGAGTTTCTCCATGGTCGCGCTGTTCATGCGCGCAGATTGGGTGATCAAGGCCGTGATGATCGGTCTGGCCCTGGCCTCGCTGTTCTCCTGGGCGGTGATCATCGACAAGCTTCTGCGGTTCGCCGCCCTCAACCGGCACGCGGATCGGTTTGAGGACCAGGTGTCCTCTGGCCGCTCCCTGGAGGAGATCGCCAACGAAGCCGGCGACCGGCCCCGTCACGCCCTGCCGCGCATGCTGCAGGCCGCCCTGCGGGAGTGGCGCGAAGCGCGCACCAAGGGTCTGGCCAGCGACAGTCAGGCCGGCTTCCTGATCCAGCGCATCGACCGGATGCTGGACGCCATCATCGCCCGGGAGAGCGCCCGGGTTGAAGAAGGCCTGCCCCTGCTGGCCATCGTCGCCACCGCCTCGCCCTTTGTCGGCCTGTTCGGCACCGTCTGGGGGATCATGGACGCCTTCCAGGCCATCGCCATCCAGCAGAACACGAACCTGACCGTGGTGGCGCCGGCCATCGCCGAGGCCCTGTTCGCCACCGCCATTGGCCTGGCCGCGGCCATCCCCGCCTATATCGCCTATAACAAGTTCTCCTCCGACGCCGCGCGCTATGGCGGGCGGCTGGAAGGCTTCGCCGACGACCTGGCCACCGCCATTCAGCGGCGCCTGAGCGATCGGGTCTGAGCCCATGGCGCTATCATCCCACGACGCCTATTCGGCCGGCGGCGGCGGACGTCGCCGGCGGCGGGCCAGCCGCAGGGGCGCCCTGTCAGAGATCAACGTCACCCCCCTGGTGGATGTGATGCTGGTGCTGCTGATCGTCTTCATGGTCTCCGCGCCGCTGCTGACGGTCGGCGTGCCGCTGGAGTTGCCCAAGACTGAGGCCAGCGCCATCCCCGACCAGTCCGAGCCCCTGACGGTTTCGGTGCGGGCCGACGGCAGCATCTTCATCGATGAAGAGGAAACGGCCTTCGCCAGCCTGTCGCCCCGCCTGATCGCCATGGCCGATGGCGCCACCGAGCGGCCGATCTATGTGCGCGCCGACGGACGCACCAACTACGCCCTGGTCGCCCAGGTCATGGCCGCCCTGGCCAGTTCAGGCTTCACCTCCATCAACCTGCTCACCGAGACCGGCGGCCCCTCCTCGGGCGCTGATCAAACAGCGCGCTGAGGACAACTCATGCGCGGCGAGCGGTCTGACCTGGGCTCAGCCCTCCTGATCTCAGCCATCCTGCATGCTGGCGTGCTGGGCGCCGCCCTGTTGCCCTGGCCCTGGGACCGTGAACTGAAGATCGGTTCGGTCGTTCCGATCAACATTGTGAGCTCCATCCCCGCCAATCCTCGCCCCGCCGTGCAGGGGCCAGAGGACCTGTCCGCCCAGACCGAGACGCCCGAACCCGAGGCGCCGCTGGAGGCGCCGGTCGCCGCGCCCGAACCGCAGCCACAGCCTGCGCCGCAGCCTTCGCCGCAGCCCACCCCAGCCCCGAAGGCGCCGGCCCCCAAGCCTGCGCCCGCGCCGAAGCCCGCGCCCAAGGCCCCGCCGCCAAAACCTGCGCCCCCGAAGAAGTCTGACAGCCTGGATCTCGACGCCCTGGCCTCCAGTCTCAAGGGCTCGCAGAGCTCCTCGGCGGCCCGGGGGGCGGCACGGCCAGAGACCGCACGCCAGCCGCGGGCGACCACTGGCGCCGGCGCCTCGGGCGCCGCCATGTCGGGCCTGGCCGAGGAGCTGCAGCGGCGCTGGAACCCCAACTGCGAGGTGGAGGCCGCCCGCAATGTGCGGGTTCGCGTCACCTTCCGCCTGGGCAGCGACGGCCGGGTCGTCGGCGATGTCCGCGCCGGCGGCCAAGAGAACTCGTCCGATCCCGTCACCCGGGCGGCCGCCGAGCGGGCCATCCGCGCGGTTTACAGCGCCGCCCCCTTCACCACCCTTCCCCGGGAGTTCTATGGCGACCAGATCGCCGTGAGCTTCAACGCCGCCCAGGCGTGCGCCGACAATTGAGGAGCAAATTGCCCATGCGACTGCGGACCCTGTTCGTCGCCCTGACAGCGGCCTTGCTGTCGGCCGGCGCCCTCACCACGCCTGCCCGGGCCCAGATCGAGGTGGACGTCAACCGCGGCGACATCCAGCCCCTGCCCGTAGCGGTGCCTGGCTTCCGCGGAGAGCGCGGCGCGGAGATCGCCCAGGTCATCACCAGCAATCTGGAACGCTCTGGCCTGTTCCGACCCATCGACCCCGCCGCCTTCATCGAGCAGGACCTGGACATCCGCTACCAGCCCCGGTTCGCCGACTGGAAGACGATCAACGCCCAGGGCCTGGTCAATGGCGAGGTGACGGTGGACGCCACCGGCCGGCTGACCGTGAATTTCCGCCTGTGGGACGTGTTCGCCGAGCAGCAGCTGCTGGGCATGCAGTTCACCTCCACCTCCGAAAACTGGCGGCGCGTGGCGCATAAGATTTCCGACGCGGTCTATGAGCGGCTGACGGGCGAGAAGGGCTATTTCGACACCCGGGTGGTGTTTGTCGCCGAGAGCGGCGGACGGATCGACCGTATCAAGCGCCTGGCCATCATGGATCAGGACGGGGCCAATCCGAGCTATCTCACCGACGGCTCCTACATCGTGATGACGCCCCGGTTCTCCTCCACTAGCCAGGAGATCACCTATATGGCCCTGCGGCCAGACGGGTCGTCGATCTATCTGTTCAACCTGGAGACCGGCCGCCGGGAGAGCCTCGGTTCATTCAACGGCATGGTCTTCGCCCCGCGCTTCTCCCATGACGGGGGCAAGGTGGCCTTTTCCGTGGAGCGGGGCGGCAACACCGATGTGCACGTCATGGACCTGCGCAGCCGCTCCTCAAGCCGCCTGACCTCCGATCCCTCGATCGACACCTCACCTTCCTTCTCGCCGGACGGCGCCCAGATCACCTTCAATTCCGACCGGGGCGGCAGCCCGCAGCTCTATGTGATGAACGCTGACGGGTCGGGCGCGCGGCGCATTTCCTTCGGGTCGGGACGGTACATGACGCCAGTCTGGAGCCCGACTGGGGAATACATCGCCTTCACCAAACAGGCCGGCGGCCAGTTCCATATCGGCGTCATGCGCCCCGACGGCTCTGATGAGCGCCTGCTGACCACCAGCTACCTGGACGAGGGGCCTACCTGGGCGCCCAATGGCAGAGTTTTGATGTTCTCCCGTGAAACGCCTGGCGGCGCTGCGCGTTTGTGGACGGTTGACGTCACGGGGCGGGTCGTCCGGCCGGCGCCCTATCCGCAGTCAGGGTCAGACCCCGCCTGGTCGCCCCTGCTCAACTGATGAGTGAATGTAGGAGCAGGCGAAGTGTATTGTTGCCCTAGTTCAAAGTCGTCATAAAGACAGGGCACAACTCCATTGTTTTCGGCGCTTGGCGCGCCGCCTGTCGGAACCGCTAAACAAGGAATGACCTCGAAATGACCACCATCACTCTGACCAAGCGCGCCGCTCAGTTCGCGGTCATCACCCTGGCCGCGGCCTCCGTCACCGCCTGCGCCTCCCGTCCCAAGCCCGACACCACCACCCCGGCCCCGACCGCCCCGCCCCCGGCCACCCAGCCCTCGACCCCGCCGGCGCCGGTGAGCCAGGGCCCCCTGCCCGGCACTCAGCAGGATTTCGTGATCAATGTGGGCGATCGGGTCTATTTCGACTTCGACTCCTACGCCGTTCGCTATGACGCCGCTCCGGTCCTGGAAGCCCAGGCCGCTTGGCTGAACCGCTATCCGTCGGTGATGGTGCGCCTGGAAGGCAATGCCGACGAACGCGGCACCCGCGAGTACAACCTGGCCCTCGGCGCCCGCCGCGCCAACGCCGTCCGTGACTTCCTCGTGTCCCGCGGCGTGTCGTCCAGCCGGATCACCACCGTGTCCTATGGCAAGGAACGCCCGATCGATCCGGGCACGTCGGAAGCCGCCTATCAGCGCAACCGGAACACCCACACCGCGATCACGTCCGGCGCCCGCTAAGGGTCTGGACCACGCATGAGACGGCGAGAGGGGATCCTAAGGGGTCCCCTCTTTGCTTTGTATTGGCGGCCTGCACCCCATTGGCGCCGGCCCGGCCCCGGCCCATGGTGAGCCTGCGCCGCAATTTCGGCCCTTCGGCCCCATAGATGATCTGACCATGACCTCTCGCCGCCGCATCGCCCTGCCAGCCGCCCTGGTTCTGTCCCTAAGCCTGCTTGGCCCCGTGGCCGCGCCACAGATGGCGCTGGCCCAGACCTCCATGGAAGATCCCCTCGACATTCGAGACGCCCGCCGGGTGGAACGGATGGAAAAGGTGGTGCGGGAACTGCGCGCCATTGTCTTTCAGGGACGAGACACCGGCCGCCCGGTCGTCGTCCAGCCCGCCGAGACCGACTATCGGATCGAGGACCTGAACCGCCGACTCACCGATCTGGAGAGCGTCATCACCCGGCTGACCGGCCAGCTCGAGACCACAAATTTCGAACTCCGCCAGAGCCGGGACAAGGCCGCCGCCCTGGAAAGCCAGCTGGCGGCCATGAACCAGAAGATCGCCGCTCTTGAGGTCTTCACCGGCGTTCCGCCCGCCAACGACGGCGCGCCGTCCGGCTTCTCAGGACCACCCCCGAGCGTCAGCGGCGGCGGCTCGCCTCAGGCCGATTTCGACCGCGCCCGGGGTCTGATGCTCAGCGGCGACTATGATGGCGCCGAGTCCGCCTTTGAGGCCTTCGTATCCACCCATCCAGACGCCAGCCTGGCGCCTGAGGCGAACTACTGGCTGGGCAAGACCCTGGTGGTCCGGGGCGCAGATGCTGAAGCCGCCAGCGCCTTCATCGCCGCCATTCGAGGGTGGCCGACGACGGCCTGGGCGCCCGACGGGGTGCTCGAGCTGTCCCGCTCCCTGATCGCGCTCGGCCGTAATCCCGAGGCCTGCCAGGCCCTGGCCGAGCTGTCGCGGCGCTACCCCTCTGCTGCGCCGTCCATCAAGTCCAGGGCGAGCGCGGCGCGCACCCAGGCGCGGTGCGGCTAGACGCCGGACCAGACCCTGCGCCAGACTTCGGCCTGGCCAGGGACGAGTTTGACGCTCACCTGAGCGCCACCTCGGCCGCGCCCTTGGCCGTCGCCTATTCCGGCGGGGGTGACAGCCTGGCCCTGCTGCTGGCTGCGCGCGCCTGGGCGCAGGCGCGGGGGCGGCGTCTGATCGTCCTGCATGTGGACCATGAGCTACAGGCGCCCTCTGGCGGCTGGGCCGTCCACTGCCAGGGGATCGCCCAGGACCTGGGCCTCGCCTTCCAAAGGCTGTCCTGGACCGGCCCCAAGCCCGCGACGGGCCTGCCGGCCGCCGCCCGGGCGGCTCGCCACAGGCTGCTGGCCGAGGCCGCCCGCACCCTGGGCGCCGCCGTGGTCCTGATGGGCCATACCGCTGACGATGTGCTGGAGGCGCAACAAATGCGCCGGGAGGGCGCCACCACCCCAGATCCAAGGCTCTGGGCGCCCAGTCCCATCTGGCCGGAGGGGCGCGGCGTCTTCATCTTCAGGCCCCTGCTCTTCAGCCGCCGGTCCGAGCTGCGCGCAGCTTTGGCGCGTCAAGGTCTGGCTTGGATCGAGGACCCGGCCAATGGCGATTCCGCCTATGCCCGCGCCCGAGCCAGGGCCGCCTTACGGGCCAACGCCCCCCCGCCCCCACCACAGCCCCTCGCCGCCCTCGATCACGGGCTGACAGGGCTGGCGCAGCAGGCGCGGCACGGTCCCTGCGGGAGCATCAGTTGGCGCCAGGAGGAGCTGGGCGACGCCCCGGCCCAGGCCCTCGTCCAGGTCCTGTCCATCGCCTGCCTGTGCGCGGCGGGCGGCGGGCGTCCGCCCCGCCGCGCCTCGGTCGAGCGGTTGGCCAGAGAGGTGATGGCCGGACGTCCCTTCACCGCCACCCTGGCAGGCGCCCGCCTGGAGTCCGGCGCCGGCGAGGTGTTTGTGCTCCGGGAAGCTGGCGAGGCCGCCCGCGGCGGCTTGGCGGAGACGCCCTTGAGCCCCGGCGAACGCCAAGTCTGGGATGGACGCTTCGAGATCGAAACCCTCGCCCCAGGGATGCGCGTGGCGCCCCTGGCCGGCCGCATGGGCCAGCTGGATCTGGTGGCGCGGCAGAACCTGGCCGCCTTGTCGCCTGCCGCCCGCAAGGCCCTGCCAGTCCTGGTCAGCGCCGATGGCCAGGTGACGCTCACATCCCCTGGGGTCTTTGTGCGCAGTCTCGTGCAGGGGCGGTTTGAGGCCGCCACGGGACAGATCAGCCGCGAGCCTGAGGCCCAGACGGAGACGCCGCCAGGCTCAGTCGCCGGCCTCGATCAATCCCTTGGCCACCATCAGGTCGCGCTTTGACTCCGGGATGTTGGACACCTGCGCCATGCGCACCCGGGGGGAGACCTTGGCGGCCGCCAGAACGGGCAGGTCCTGGGCCTCGGTGAAGCGACGGCCGAGAAAGTAGAGGGGATTGAGCGGGCGATCCTGGCGGTCCCGGATCTCGAAATGCAGATGGGGCCCACTGGACACCCCGCTGGAGCCCACCTCGCCCACGGGATGGCCAGACTTGATGGCCTGTCCACGTCGCAGGCCAGGCGCCACCGCGCCCAGATGCGCATAGCGGGTCACCAGGCCCTCGGCGTGGGTGATCTCCACCATGCGGCCATAGCCGGGAGCCGAGCCGGCGGCGGTCACCACCCCGTCGGCGGCGGCCAGGACTGGTTCGCCGAAGGGGGCGGCGATATCGACGCCAGCATGCAGACGTCCGGCGTCCTCCCAGGGCATCTGGCGCAGGCCAAAGGGCGAGTTGATGGCGTGGTCCGGCAAGGGCGACTGAAAGGCTACCAGGACAACAGGTTCTGGCGCAGGCTGGACAACTGGCGCAGGCGCAATGGGCTCAGGCCTCGGAAGAGCGGCGTGCGCCAGGGTGATGGCGCCAAGCGCCAAGGCGCCGCCGAACAGCGCGATCCCCAGGCGATGCAGGCCGCCCTGGGGGGCGGTGACGGTTTCAGTCAATGGGTCGTCCCGACTCTTCTATCGGCGCGGCGCGGCCCTGACACTCACGGTCAAGGTCTGCGCCTGCGGTCATAGCCGGGGTCAGTTAATGAATGTTCGAAAGATCTCAGAGACGTATCATCGCGACAATTGGGCGCGCCCACAACCTTCAGAGGGCGTTCACCATGAGCCGACCGGACGCGCCCCTAGAGCATTTTCCGATAAGTGTAATGCGGTTATCGGATCGAAAAATGCTCTAACTTTATTATTTAGAGCCCTTTTTATCCGATCTGATTGAAATAATCAGATCGGAAAGGGCTCTAGAGGGACTTGAGAATACCCTCGACCATCTTCTTGGCGTCGCCGAACAGCATCATAGTGTTGTCGCGGAAGAACAGCTCGTTATCGACCCCGGCATAGCCGGAGCTCATGCCGCGCTTCACGAACAGCACGGTGCGCGCCTTTTCCACGTCCAGGATCGGCATGCCGTAGATGGCCGAGGTGGGATCGGTCTTGGCGGCCGGATTGGTGACGTCGTTGGCGCCGATGACGAAGGCCACGTCAGCGGTGGAGAACTCCGAATTGATGTCTTCCAGCTCGAAGACCTCGTCATAGGAGACCTGGGCCTCAGCCAGCAGCACGTTCATGTGGCCGGGCATGCGGCCGGCCACCGGGTGGATGGCGTACTTCACCTCGACGCCCTCGGCCTTCAGCACATCGCCCATTTCGCGTAGAGCGTGCTGAGCCTGGGAGACGGCCATGCCGTAGCCCGGCACGATGATCACCTTGCTGGCGTTCTTCATGATGAAGGCCGCGTCCTCGGCCGAGCCCTGCTTGACCGGCCGGGTCTCCACATGGCCGCCAGCCGCTGCGGCGCTGTCGTCGGCGCCGAAGCCCCCCAGGATCACCGAGATGAAGGACCGGTTCATGCCCTTGCACATGATGTAGGACAGGATCGCGCCGGACGAGCCCACCAGGGCGCCGGTGATGATCAGAGTGGTGTTCTCGAGCGTGAATCCCAGGGCCGCGGCCGCCCAGCCGGAATATGAATTCAGCATCGAGACGACGACGGGCATGTCCGCGCCGCCGATGGGGATGATCAGCGTGACGCCGATGAGCAGGGCCAGCGCGAAGATGCCCCAGAAGGCCCAGACGGCCGCGCCGCCGCTCATCACCAGCACTACCACCAGGGCGACGATGCCGCCGGCGATGGCCAGGTTCAGCAGGTGGCGGGCCGGCAGCAGGATGGGGGCGCCGGACATGTTGCCGTTCAGCTTGGCGAAGGCGATCACCGAGCCGGTGAAGGTCACCGCCCCGATGGCGAGGCCCAAGGACAGCTCGATCAGGGAGATCAGGTGGATTTCGCCCGCCACGCCGATGCCATAGGCCTCCGGCGTATAGATCGCCGCCACCGCCACCAGACAGGCGGCGAGGCCGACCAGGCTGTGAAAGGCCGCCACCAGCTGGGGCATGGAGGTCATGGCCACCTTGCGGGCGATGACCGCGCCGACCCCGCCGCCGATGGCCACGCCACCCAGGATCAGGGCGAGCGTCAGGCCGTCCAACGCGCCCTGGCCCAACAGGGTCGCCATCACCGTGCCGACGGCGATGGCCATGCCGATCATGCCATTGCGGTTACCGGCCCGGCTGGTCTCGGGGCTCGAAAGGCCGCGCAGGGCCAGGATGAAGAGAACCCCGGAAACGAGGTAGAGGATGGCCGCGAGATTGGCGTTCATGATCGTGCCCCTTGAGCCGGCTCTACTTCTGCTTCTTCTTGTACATGGCGAGCATGCGTTGGGTGACCAGGAAGCCCCCGAAGATGTTTACCGCCGCCAGCGCAGCGGCCAGGGCGCCGGCGCCCTTGGAGATCATCACGCTGCCGCTGAGAGCTGCGCCTTCGGCCCCATGGGCGGCGGCGGCCAGCAGGGCGCCGACGATGATCACTGAGGAGATGGCGTTGGTCACGGCCATCAAGGGCGTGTGCAGGGCCGGCGTGACGCTCCAGACCACATAGTAGCCCACGAAGATGGCGAGCACGAAAATCGCCAGACGGAAGACGGTGGGATCGACAGATTCCATGGGGAACGTCCTCTCTTGATCTCGGGTCAGTTGGCCAGGGCCGGGTGGACCACAGCGCCCGCGCGGGTCACCAGGGCGGCCTTGAGGATCTCGTCCTCATAGTCGGGGGCGAAGGCGCCTTCCTTGTCCAGCAACAGACCGGCGAAGGCGGCGAGGTTGCGGGCGTAGAGCGCAGAGGCGTCAGCGGCGATGCGGCCGGGCAGATTGGCGTAACCGACGATCTTCACCCCGCCGGTCTCCACGACCTGGCCAGCGACCGCGCCCTCCACATTGCCGCCCTGTTCAACGGCGATGTCGACGATGACCGAGCCTGGCCGCATGGAGGCCACCTGGGCGGCGCTGACCAGACGTGGGGCCGGCCGGCCGGGGATCAGGGCCGTGGTGACGACGATGTCCTGCTTGCGGATATGCTCGGACACCAGGGCCGCCTGCTTGGCCTGGTACTCGGCGCTCATCTCCTTGGCGTAGCCGGCGGCGGTCTCGGCGGCCTTGAATTCCTCATCCTCGACGGCGATGAACTTGGCGCCCAGGCTCTCCACCTGTTCCTTGGCTGCGGGTCGCACGTCAGTGGCGGTGACCACCGCGCCCAGACGCCGCGCCGTGGCGATGGCCTGCAGGCCGGCGACGCCAGCCCCCATGACGAAGACCTTGGCCGCGGCCACGGTGCCGGCGGCCGTCATCATCATCGGCAGGACCTTGCCATAGGCGTTGGCGCCTTCCAGCACGGCGCGATAGCCGGCCAGATTGGCCTGGGAGGACAGGACGTCCATCACCTGGGCCCGGGTGATTCGCGGGACGAACTCCATGGAAAATGCGCTGACCCCTTTGCCGGCCAGGGCCTGCAGGGTGGCCTTGTCCTGGTGCGGGTTCAGCATGCCGATCACGATCGCATCGGCCTTCAGACCAGCGATCTCCTCAGGCGTCGGGCCGCGCACCTTGAACAGGATGTCGGCCTTGGCCAGCGCCGCCTCCAGGCCGCACACCTCGGCGCCTGCCGCGGCGTAGTCGGCGTCGGGATAGGAGGAGGCCTCCCCGGCCCCGGACTCTACCGCCACGGTGAAGCCCGCAGCGATCAGCTTCTTCACCGTATCCGGCGTCGTGGCGACGCGGGTTTCCCCGTCGCGGCGTTCCTTGGTGACGGCGATGACGGCCATGGTCGAGGTCTCCCCGGTCGGAAAAGCCGGCGGACCTTAGGGATGTCAGTGGGCCCTTGTCCAGAAATCGATCCGCGATTTCCAAACGTTTGTTTGAGCGGCGTGAGCTTTAGCCATTCAGTCGCGCGAACGCCGCCCGCGTCGCAGGACGGGGGCGGCGGCTGTCTCGCCGAAAGATAAGCGGTGTTTAGTGAGCCTGGTCCGGCTTGTCGCGCAGCACCAGGAAGCCGATCGCGGCGGTCACGACGGCCGAGATCAGGCCGGCCATGAAGCCGCCCGGGGTGCAGAACCAGACAATGAACAGCAGCAGGATGGCGACGATGGCCAGGGAGCCCCACTTGGTCATGCCTATGAACAGGTCATAGGTGGCCAGCTGTTCCTGGATTTCCATTTCGCCGCGGTGATAGTCGGAAGCCTGTTCGCCCATGGCGGCCGGGTCTCTCTCTTACGGAAGCTGATTGACAGCGGTGCTACACGAGAGCGCGCGCCGGCTCAAGACGGCCAGGTCTTCAACAGCGTGCGCAGGGCGGCCACCAGGGCAAGGGGCTGATCGACCATCACATGATGGTTGGCCTCGGGAATGGCGATCTCGATCATGTCGGCCGGCAGGGGGTTGGGCGTTCCGTCCTGGCGACGGGCGATCACTTGGGACTGCTCCCCGTGAATATGAGCCACCGGCACCTCGACCTTGGGCGGGCCCTCTGTGACCAGGGCGGTCATGGCGCTGCGGTCGAGCTTGTTCCACATGGCCGGATCGAACATCCAGGTCCAACCCTCGCCGGACCCATCCTCCAGCGGCGCCCGCTTGAGGGACTTCCGCGCGATGAAGTCGGCGACGAACAGGTGGCCGGCCGCCTGCGGAGGCATGAAGCGGAAGCGGGCCAGCGCCTGCTCCAGGGTCGCATAGACCCGCTTGGGCCGGTCAGTGGTGGGGATGTTGCGCACCTGCTCCATGCGGCGCTCCATCTCCTCGCGCTCCTTGGGCGGCGGACCGCCGAAGCCGGTGTCCACCAGAACCGCAGCGGCCATCCGTTCAGGATAGCGGCTGGCGGCATAGAAGACCTGCGAGCCGCCAAAGGAGTGGCCGATATAGATGGGCTTGCGTCCGCCCTCATAGAGGCCGGTGGCCCTCGCCACGGCTTCGGCGTCCTCGGCAAAATCCTGGAAGGCGTAGGAGTCGCGCCAGTCCGAGGCGCCCATGCCAGCCAGTGACATGGAGGCGACCCGATAATCCTCGGCCAGATAGGGGGCGATGAAGCTCCACCAGTCGGCATGGGCGCTGTTGCCATGCACCAGCAGCAGGCCAGGCTTGCCTACCTCGCCCCAGGTCAGCACCTCGATCCGGGTTCCCATCGAGGTGACGAAGCTGCGCTGCGGCTCCTTGGCGATAACAGCCTCGAACCAGGCGGGGGCCGGCGGCTTCTCGCCCTTGAACGGCGCCAGCGGCGCCTGGATTTCCGGCGGCAGCTCGCCGGGCTTGGTGGGGACAGGCCGGTCGTCCTCAAATTCAGCGGTGGCGACGGCGGGGGATGTCTTGCTCTGGTCGGTCATGGGTCAGGCCTGCCGCGCCTGGCGATCGCCCGGCGTCCGTTTGATGTTGCGCAGGCCCTTGAAGACGCCGGAGCCGGTCATCAGCAACCGATCGCCGCACCAGATCTTGCCACGCACGGTGAAGATATCGTCCTGCTCGGAGACGATCTCGCTGCCGCCTTCGACCCAGTCGCCCATCTGAGCGCCGGAGAGGAAGTCGGTGGTCAGGCGCACCGTGACCCAACCGATTTCCCGCTGGTTGGAGATCACCCGGCCCCAGGCCATGTCGGCGAAGCTCATCAGCATGCCGCCGTGGCAGTTGTTCATGCCGTTGGCGTGATGCTCTTCCACGCGGAAGGCCATGATCTCGTTATTGGCCTCGTCCCGCTTGGAATAGAAGGGGCCGACCGTGCGGCCAAAGCCGCGCTGCCAGAGGTTGATCACATAGCCGTCCGGAACGACGGCGGCCTGCAGGGGGGTCAGATCATCGGACATGCCCTGCTGACTAACGCGCGTTTGAAAAATAACAAGACTTGAGGCGCAATTCGCCCCCGGCCCCCAAAGGGTCACACCAGGGCTTCGAACTCGTCCACCAGGCGCTCCATCTGGGTCATGCCCGCCGCCCAGAAGGCCTTCTCCCGGGGGTTGAGGTCAAAGGGCGCCAGGGCCTCCACATAAGTCTTGGATCCACCGGCGGCGAGCAGGTCCTCATAGAGGGGCGCGAAGCCCTGCGGATCCTCCCGGCGCTTCTCCATCAGGCCCCGCACCAGCAGGTCGCCGAAGGCGTAGGCGTAGACATAGAAGGGGGCGTGGGCGAAGTGGCTGACATAGGCCCAGTAGTGCTCATAGCCGGCGTTCAGCTTGATGGCCGGCCCCAGGCTCTCGCCCATGACCTGCATCCAGATGGCCGAGATCTCATCGGCTGACACCTCGCCGCTCAGGCGGGCGGTGTGGAAGGCGGTCTCGAACTTGTGGAAGGCGATCTGGCGGACCACCGTGTTCAGTCCGTCCTCGATCTTGCCGGCCAGCAGGCCGCGGCGCTCAGCGTCGGTGGCGCCAGCCATCAGACGTTCGAACACCAGGCCTTCGCCAAAGATCGAGGCGGTTTCGGCGAGCGTCAGGGGCGTGTCGGCCAGCAGGGTGCCCAGCGGCGCGCATAGAGTCTGGTGAACGGCGTGACCCAGCTCATGGGCCAGGGTGAGCACGTCGCGGCGCTCGCCCATATAGTTCATGAACACATAGGGGTGCCGGTCGGCCGCCACCGGGTGGGAATAGGCGCCCGACTGCTTGCCAGCCCGCGGGCGGGCGTCGATCCAGGGCTTGGTGAAGAAGGTCTGGGCGGTGTCGGCGAACCGCGGCGCCAGCGCCTGGAAGGATTCCAGCACCATCTCCTGGGCCTGGGGCCATGTGTAAGTCCGGGGCGCCGCCGCATCGAGGGGCGCATTGCGGTCCCAATAGTCCAGGCTCTTGCGGCCCATGACCTTGGCCTTGAGCGCGTAGTAGCGGTGGCTGACGGCGGGGTAGGCCTCCGTGACCGCTTCCACCAGGGCTTCGACGGCGTCGGCGTCCACCTCATTGGCCAGGTGGCGGGAAGCCGCCGGGCTCGGATACTTCCGCCAGCGGTCGTCCACCTGCTTTTCGTAGGCCAGGGTGTTGAGACACAGCGCCAGGGTCGAGGTCCGCGCCTCCAGCGCCTTGGCCAGCCCCTGAGCGGCCTGTTTGCGCCGGGCGCCGTCCGGGTCCGACAGGCGGTTGAGGGTCTCGGGCAGGGTCAGGGTCTCCGAGCCCACCTTGGCGGTGAGCTTGGCCAGCGTCTCGTCATAGAGGCGCACCCAGTTGGCGACGCCTGGCCCCCGGTCGATCATCAGGCGCTCTAGCTCGGCGCTCAGTTCGTGGGGCCGCGACAGGCGCACCCGGCGCAGCCAGGGCAGCCAGCGTCTGGCCGGCGCATGGGCGGCCAGGGCCGCGTCCAGCTCGGCCTCGTCCAGCTGGTTGATCTCCAGGGTGAAGAACAGGGTCTCGGCCCCGATCACCGCCGCCTTGGTGCGGAAATCGCCCTCGAACTTGGCCCAGGCCGGATTGTCCCGCGCCGTGCTCGACGACAGGGAGGCATAGGCGCCGACGCCGTAGAGGGCGTTGGTCCCCACCTCATAGAGGGCGATGGTCTCGTCCAGTCGACGGCCCAGGGTCTCGGGCTCCCCCCGGGCGGCAACCAGCTTGCCCTGATAGGTCAACAGCTCGGCGGCCGCCTTGCGGGCCTTGTCCAGGTCGGCCTCGATCTGCGGGTCGTCGCGACCGGCATAGAGGTCGTCCAGGCGCCATTCGGGCAGGGTGTCGGTCTTGAGCGGTGCGTTCATGGGGGCGATCTAAGCACGCCACGCGCCCGCCGCCACCCCTATCTCCCCGCCTTCGCCGCAGGCGCGGCTGCGCCCTTCCGCGCCTCGGCCAGCACATAGGCGCGGATGTTCTCGGCGTCCGCCTCGGAGAGGTAGCGCGAGAAGCCCGCCATGCCCCTGGGGGCCAGCGCCCCATAGAGCACCACCGACGACCAGTTCTCGTCCGACAGCAGGATCTGCGAGCGCTTCAGGTCCGGCAGGTAGCGGCCCGAGGCGTTGGCCCCGTGGCAGACCTGGCAATATTGCTGGAAGCTGGCAAAGCCGGCCTTGGCGTTCCCGGTGGAGCTCACCCCCGTGAGGTCGAGGGGCTCCACCTGCGGCAGGTCATAGGCCGGCGCGGAAGCGGTCCCCCCCAGCTTGAAGACCAGCAGGCGGCCCGGCAGGCGCGAGCGGTCTGGCAAAAGGGCCGGCGAAGACAGGGCGCCGGCGCCGCCGTAACCGACCATCAGGGCCACATACTGCTCGCCGTCGATCTCATAGGTTGAAGGCGGGGCGATCACCCCGTTCACCGTCTCATAGGACCAGAGCTTAGCGCCGGTGGCCGCGTCATAGGCCGAGAAGGTCCCCTCCGCAGCCCCCTGGAAGACCAGGCCGCCGGCCGTGGTCAGGACGCCGGCGTTCCAGAAGAAGGGATGCTCGACGGTCCAGCGGGCCTTCTGGGCCACCGGGTCCCAGGCGATCAGCTGGCCCTTCACCATGGCCTTCAGGCCCGCCAGCTGGGCGGCGTCATCCGGCAGGGCGTTGGCCAGGAAGTCGGTGCCGACATTCCAGGCGCCGGGCTGGTGGCGATAGTTGGCGTCGTTCACATAGGCGAAGGGCACCACCTGGGCGGGGATATAGACCAGTCCCGTCTGCGGGTTGAAGGCCATGGGATGCCAGTTATGGGCCCCGAACGGCGCGGGGATCTGCAGGGAGGGGGCGTCACGATATCGCGCGCCAGGCGCCTCGATCGGACGGCCCGTGGCCTTGTCGACGCCGGTGGCCCAGGTAATCGGCACATAGGGCTCGGCCGAGATCAGCTCGCCCGTGGCCCGGTCCAGCACATAGAAGAAGCCGTTCTTGGGCGCCTGCATCAGCACCTGGCGCGTCTGACCCGCGATGGTCAGCTCCGACAGGATAATGTGCTGGGTGGCGGTATAGTCCCAGCTCTCGCCCGGCGTGGTCTGATAGTGCCAGACGTACTGGCCGGTATCGGGCTTCAGCGCCAGGATCGAGGAGACGAACAGGTTGTCGCCCTTCCCGTCCGACCGCTTTTCGTGGTTCCAGGGCGTGCCGTTGCCGACACCGACATAGAGCAGGTCGAGCTTGGGGTCATAGGCCATGGAATCCCAGACCGTCGCCCCGCCGCCTGTGGCCTTCCAGCCATCGCCAAACCAGGTGCCGGCCGCCTTCTCCGCCAGGATGGCGTCAGAGGCCGCCCCATCGGGTTGGCCGTCGGGATTGGGGGCGGTGAAGAAGCGCCAGATCAGGGCGCCGGTCTCGGCGTCATAGGCCGACAGATAGCCGCGCACGCCATATTCCGCGCCGCCATTGCCGATCAGCACCTTGCCTTTGACGACCCGCGGGGCGCCGGTGATGGTGTAGGGCTTGGCGGTGTCGGTGGTCTGGACCGACCACGCCTCGGCGCCGGTCTCGGCGTCCAGCGCGATCAGGCGGCCATCGAGGGCGCCCACATAGACCTTGCCGCCCCAGACGGCGACCCCGCGATTGACCACGTCGCAGCAGGCGTCGAAGGCCTTTTCGCCGGCCACCTTGGGGTCATAGGACCATTTCAGCGCGCCCGTGGCGGCGTCAAAGGCGAAGACCTTGGACCAGGCCGTGGTAGTGTAGAGCACCCCGTCCTTGACGATGGGGGTCGCCTCCTGGCCGCGGTCGGTGTCGAACTCATAGGACCAGGCCAGGCCCAGCTCGCCAACGGACTCGGTATTGATCTGGGTCAGCGGGCTAAACCGCTGCTCCGAATAGGACCGGCCGTAGGATAGCCATTCGGCGTTGGTCTCGGCGGCCTCAAGCCGCGCCTGATCCACATCCTTGGGACCGGCCGCTTCCTGGCAGGCGCTGAGCAGGCCTAAGCAGGCGAGCGCGATCAGAGTGAACTTGAATTGCATGACGGCCCTCCCGGCCCGGCCGCGTTCCCGGCCCTTGGACTTCACTATGTCGCGTGCGCCGTCTCAGGCAATCCTCAGGCGCGGCTGCGTTCTGGCCGGTCGGCGAAGACTGCAGCCAAGGTGACCGCCAGGAAGGTGCCGATGGCGGACGTCCCGATCCCCACGGGATCGCCGTCGGCCGGCAGCAGCATGGCGGTGATCTGCAGGGCGACGAGAAAACCGATGAAGGCCGGGGCGGAAACCGGACCCAGACCCTGGCGGCCGCGGCTCCAGGCCCAGGCGGCGCCGGCCATGGCGATCAGGCCGATCTCGATCGCCTGCTCCGGCACGGGATAGTTCCAAAGGCCCAGCCCAACCTTGGGTCCGCCGAACCACAGGGCGAGGTCCGGGCGATGGACCAGGAAATCCAGCAGCCAGTGGGAGAAGACCACAGCCCCCACCATCACGGCCGCCGCCCAGGGCAGACGCAGGGCAAGCCGCGCGGCCAGGGCGCCGAGCACCGACCAGACCGCCGCGGCGGGCAGGGAATGGGTGTAGGGCATATGCTCCAGCACCAGGGCGCTGCCGGGCAGGTCCGGATCGACGGAGACACGCTCAACGCCTGTGATGATCAAGGCGCCCCAGCCCACATCCACCAGCTGGGCGGCTAGAGCATAGGCCCAGAGCGGCCCGCGGGGCTCGATCGCCTTGGCGGCGATGGCGGCGGCGTAATGGCCTACGAACATGATCGGTCCCTCCCCAGGGAGGCGCATCAGGGACCCGCGCCGGCCCATGGTCAAGCCTTGGCCGTTAACCCCTGACTCAGGTCTGAGAAACCCCGCCTTTACCGGCGACCTGTATCAATCCGTGACAAATGAGCCCCGCCCGGAGAGGTGGGCGTCCGGTACAGGTGGTGTCTTCAAATGACCAAGATGGTCCTTGTCGTCGACGATGATCCGACCCAGCGCAGGCTGATCCAGGCGGTCCTGGAACGGGAAGGCTTCGCCGTCGCCCACGCCGAGTCTGGCGATGCGGCCATCTCTCACCTGATGGCCGGAGCCCGGGTCGACCTGATCCTGCTGGATCTGGTCATGCCCCGACTGTCGGGTCAGGACACGCTGAAGGAAATGCGCGCCCGGGGCTTCCACCAGCCGGTGATCGTGGTCACCGCCCAGGGCAGCATCGATACGGTGGTCCAGGCCATGCAGGCCGGCGCCTGCGACTTCTTCGTCAAGCCCGCCAGTCCGGAACGGATCATCGTCTCCATCCGCAATGCCCTGTCCATGGGCGACCTGCGGGGCGAGGTGGACCGCCTGAAGAAGCACAAGACCGGCCGCTTCACCTTCGCCGACATGGTCGGGGCCTCGGGGCCCATGACCCTGGTCAAGCGCATGGGGGAGCGGGCGGCCAAGTCGACCATCCCCATCCTGATCACCGGCGAGAGCGGCGTCGGTAAGGAAGTGATCGCCCGGGCCCTGCACGGCTCATCCGATCGCGCGGGCAAGCCGTTCGTCGCCGTGAACTGCGGGGCCCTTCCGGAAAACCTGGTGGAATCCATCCTGTTCGGCCACGAAAAGGGCAGCTTCACCGGCGCCACGGACAAGCATCTGGGCAAGTTCCAGGAAGCCAATGGCGGCACCCTGTTCCTGGACGAGGTGGGCGAGCTGCCGCTGGACATGCAGGTCAAACTGCTGCGGGCCCTGCAGGAGAGCGAGATCGATCCCGTGGGCGCCAAGCGCTCGGTAAAGGTCGACGTACGCATCGTCTCGGCCACCAACCGCGACCTGTCCCTGGCCGTGGCCGAAGGTCATTTTCGCGAGGATCTGTTCTACCGCCTCAACGTCTTCCCTATCGAGGCGCCGGCCTTGCGCGAGCGCAAGGACGACATCCCGGCCCTGGTCGAGCATTTCATCCGCCGCTTCAATGTGGAGGAGGGCAAGAAGGTGGTGGGCTGCGCGCCCGAGACCCTGCAGCACCTGCTGGCCTTCGACTGGCCCGGCAATGTGCGTCAGCTGGAGAATGCGGTCTATCGGGCTATCGTCCTGTCGGACTCCCCCTATCTGCAGCCCTTCGACTTCCCGGCCATTTCCGGGATCGTGGCGCCGCCGCCCGCCGAGGCCGCCCCCGCGCCGCTGGCGACGGCGGCCATCTCCCCGGAGGCGGCCCGCGAACTCATGGCCGAACTGCCCAAGGACGCCCCGGTGCGGATCCTCGATGAGCGCGGCCATCTGCGCACGCTGGAGGATATCGAGCGCGACCTGATCCAGCTGGCCATCGAAATCTATGCCGGCCACATGAGCGAGGTCGCCCGACGCCTCGGCATCGGCCGCTCCACCCTCTACCGCAAGGTCCGAGAACAGGGGCTGGACGGGGTGATCGGCGGGTCCGAGGACGGCGAGACCGAGGCCGCCTGAGGGCGCTCTGCCCTTCGCGCGTCAGCGCAAGAAAAAAAGGGGACACGAAGGGCACGAAGAAGGCGCGAAGGGCACGAAGACGCCTTTGTGTCCTTCGCTTCCTTTGTGTCCTTCGTGTCCCATCTTTAGCTGCGCCTGCGGCGCCTAAGACCTCGGACTCTAGTCGTCAGTCTCGCGCGGTTTGCGGCCGAAACCGCGGCGGGTCATCGGCTTCTTCTCGCCCTTGGCCTTGGCCGAGATTTCCTTGAGCTTGCGGTGCTGCAGGGCCGAGAGCGCCTGGCCCGGCGCACCCTTTTCGGGGTCGCCGAAGGCCCGCCCATAGGTCTTCACCCGATCTTCCACCGAGCCCAGGAATTCGCCCTCCCATTCGGAGAGCTCCACGCCTGTGCGCGCGGCCTCACGCCGGGCGCGCTTGAGCGCGTTCAGCGCGGCCCGCTTGGCCTGGGCCCTGGGATCTGGGGGAGCCTTGCGCTTCAAATCTCTCCAAGCGCCGAGAGATAGAGGTCGAGGATGGCCTCTTCCTCCTGCCGCTTGGCGCGGTCCTGTTTGCGCAGGCGGACCACCTTGCGCAGCACCTTGACGTCAAAGCCGTTGCCCTTGGCCTCGGCGAAGACTTCCTTGATCTGCTCGGCCACCTCGGCCTTTTCCAGCTCCAGGCGCTCGATACGCTCGATGATGCTCTTCAGCTGCCCCTGGGCGGTGGTGTTGAGAATGTCGAGGTGGGCGCTGTCGTCAGCCATGGGAAAAGCGTCTTCCGAGTCGAGGGTGGTTTGAAGCGCCGGACCCTACCTCGCATCCGCGCCGAACGAAATCCGTCAGAGGAGTCCGTGGGCTTCCAGCGCCGGGGCCAAGGCGTCCGGGTCAGTGAAGTGGTGGGTCTGTAGGCCAAAGGCCTTGGCCGCGGCGATATTGGCGGCGCTGTCATCCACGAACAGGATGTCGCCGGCCGCGTGGCTAAACCGCTCACAGGCGATGGCGTAGATGCGCGGATCAGGCTTGATCAGCTTCTCTTCAGCCGAGACCACAAAGCCCTCCAGGCGCGCAAAGGCCGGGCTCATGGCGATGACCCCGTCAAAGACCTCGTGGGACATGTTGGTCAGGCCAAACTGCGGCACGCCGGCCGCATGCAGGGCCTCAATCGCGGCCTCAGTCTGCGGGATGGTTCCGGAGAACATCTCCCACCACCGGCTCTCCCAGGCGCGGATTTCAGCCTCGTACTCGGGGAAGCGCTCGACGAGGCCTTTGCGGTTTTCTTCGAAGGTGACGCCAAGGTCGTGGTTCACATGCCAGACCATGGTGCAGACATGCGAAAGGAACCGGTCCAGTTCGGCCGGCTCCTTGAAAATCTTCGCATAGAGCGTGCGTGGGTCCCAGCGGACCACGACATTGCCGATATCCCAGAGAACCGCCTTGGGCATCTCCGGGCGCCGGCCGCGCTTAGCCCTGCTTGGCTTTGAAGCGCGGGTCCGTCTTGTTGATGACGTAGACCACGCCCTTGCGGCGAACGAGCTTGCAGTCGCGGTGACGCGTCTTCAGCGACTTCAGCGAGCTTCTGACCTTCATGAGCTTGTCTTCGCGCGTCGCCGCGCGCCGTCCTTCAGAGGGTTACCAACAGAGCGGGCGCATATACGGGGCGGGCAGTACGGAGTCAACGGGGCCTGGGCTTCGCCGCTCGTCTGGCTTGCAGGACGGGGGCAAAGGCGCGAGGCTTCCACCCATAAGAATTAAGTCATGGGAGGATCATTCATTATGTCAGCGTCCATAAATCCGAACGGAACCCTGAAGGGTAAGGTGGCCCTGGTCACCGGCGCCAGCCGCGGCATCGGTGAGGCCATCGCCGCACGCCTGGCCATGGAAGGCGCCAAGGTCGTCGTTTCGGCCCGCACGGCCCAGGAGGGGGAGAGCCGCCTGCCCGGGACCCTCGCCCACACGGTCGAGCGCCTGAAGGCGGCCGGCGCTGAAGCAGTCCTGGTCAAGGCTGATCTGGCCCAGGCGTCTGAGCGCGAGCGGCTGGTGGAGGAGGCCGAGGCCGCATTCGGCCCCATCGACATCCTCATCAACAACGCCGCCATCACCTATTTCATGCCGGTGCAGGATTTCACCGAGAAGCGCTTCAAGCTGATGATGGAGGTGCAGGTCTATGCGCCCTTCCATCTGGCCCAACTGGTCATGCCGGGCATGCGCGCCAAGGGCTGGGGCTCTATCGTCAACATATCGTCCCCGGCCGGCATCCATCCCAAGCAGCCTTATTCCGGCGGCCGCGGCGGTACGGTCTATGGCCTCTGCAAGGCGGCCCTGGAGCGGTTCACCACCGGCCTGGCGTCCGAGGTCCAAAGCGACGGGATCGCAGTCAATGTGGTCTCGCCGGGCCTGGTGGACACCCCTGGCGTCGCGGTCCACGGTCTGATCAACGAACAGACCAAGGACCGGGTGCAGCCCATCGAGTTCATCGCCGAGGCGGTCTATCAGCTGGCCAAGGCCGATGCGAAGACCATGACCGGCCGCGTGGACTACGCCGAACCCCTGCTCAAGGAGCTGGGGATCAAGCCGTCCGAACTGGTCTAGCCGCTAACGCTTCTAGTCGTCGAGAAGGGCCTGGAAGGCCGGCGAGAGCCGCTCCTCCAGGCCCTTTTTCGTGTGGATGAGGAAGCGGGCGGGGATGTCGTGGGCCGCGCAGAGCGCCAGGCCCTCTTCAGCGCCTGCCACCGACAGCAGGGTGCACCAGGCGTCGGCGACCATGGCCTGGCCGTGCAGCACGCTGACGCAGGCCACGCCGCTCTCGCTGGGCCGGCCGGTGCGGGGGTCAAGCGTATGGGCGAGCCTGCGCCCCTCATGGATCATGTAGCGGCGGTAGTCGCCGGAGGTGGCCACCGACTGACCACAGAGAGCCAGGAGGATTGGCGTCTGGCTTTCGACCTCCCCTTCCAGCCGCTCCAGGGCCACCCACCAGGGCTGGCCGTCGGGTTTGAGCCCCTCGCCGCGCAGCTCGCCGCCGACCTCCAGCAGGAAGTCGCGCACGCCGAGGCGCAGGAGCGCGCGGGCGGCCTCATCGACCCCGAACCCCTTGGCGATGCCGGAGAGATCCAGGCTGAGCCCCCCAGGCTGGCGTAGCCGGCGTCCGACGGGATCGAAGTCCAGCCTGTTCCAGCCGGCCTGCGCTTGGGCCTCGGCGATCATCTCCGCAGTTGGCGGAGCAGCGATCGGTCCTGGCGGCCCAAACCCCCAGAGGTCGGTCAGGCGGCCAACCGTGGGGTCGAACGCCCCTTGGCCCAGCGCCGCCATCTCCAGGGCGCAGGCCATCACCTGGGCGAAGCCGTCCGGTAGGGCCTGCCAGGCGCCGGCCGGGGCGCGGTTGAAGGCGCTGATATGGGAGGCCGGCTCCCAGGTGCTCATCTGCGCCACCACCGCGTCCAGGCGGTCCTGGACCGTGCGGGCCAAGACCTGGGCGCCGAGACCCGGCAGGGTGATCGCCTTGAGCGTCCAGGTGACGCCCATGGCGGCGCCGGAGGCTTCCACCTCCAGGCCGCCCGCCTGAGGCGCCAGGTCCTCAGGCAGGGTCAGGGGCACGGCGACCCGGTGTTCCGACAGGGGGGACGCCGATACGGGAGAATGCGGAGCCAAGCGGCCTATTCCGGCAGGACTTCCAGGGTGCCCACATAGACCGCCATGCGTTCGGCGCCCTCGATGGAGCTCTTGCCGCCACGCACCTCGGCCTCCATCCAGTACATGCCGGGCTCGTCCCAGCTGATTTCCAGAAGACCATCGGCGGCGGTGGTGAGCTTCATCTCGCCCGGATCGTCGCGATAGCGGCCGGCGCCGCGGATCACGGTGACCTCGACGCCCGCGGCCGGCTGGCCATCCAGCAGCAGGCGGAATTGCACGGTCTCGCCGGCGAACAGATCGTTGGGATGGGTGACGGCCGCCAGCTCCAGGCCCTTGCCGGTGGGGGCCAGGGCTTCGGTGGTGGGCTCGCCCACCGTGGCGAAGGTTTCGATGCGCCGCTGGGAGTGGACGATCCTGACGTCGGTGGCCCCGGCCGGGATGGCGGTGGCGAGGTTGGCGACCGTCCCGCGCCAGCGCTTCTGCTCGCCGGCCAGCTTGTAGGAGGCCATGACGCCGTCGCCAACGCTGGCGATGCGGTAGGTGCCGGGCTTGGAAAGCTGGACATCGAAGGTCGAGCGATACTTGCCGGTGGCCGCGTTCTGGTGAGCCACAGCCGCGCCATCGGGGCCGGTGATGACCAGGCCGTCCAGGCGCATCGGCACATGCTCGAAGACGAAGAGGTCATTGGACACCGCCGCATCGACCGTGACCCAGGGGTCATTGCCAGACAGCACGGTCATGGAGGGCAGCATCCACTGCCGGTGGGCCTGGGCGGCCATGGGGGCGGCCAGCATGGCGGTGAGCGCCGCAGCGGCGCAGAGGGGACGAAGCAGGGTCTTCATGGCGCGTCTCTCCGGTGTTTTCTGATGAGGGCTGGAATCAGGGCTTGAGATTGAGGCTGACGGCGCCGAGCTCGGTCTCGCCCTTGGCCTGGCCGGTTGCGGCGGCCTTTGGCGGCCACTGGAAGGGGATGCGGACCATTTCGCGGCCGCCGACCTCGCGGGCGACCTCCACCACCAGATTGTACTGGCCGGCCGGCAGGGTCCCGAGCGGCGCCTTGCCGCCGACGAACTTCACCTGATGGCGACCGGGCGCCTTGGTGGCGCCGCTGATCCCGTCGGCGGGCAGATCCATGGCGCGACCGGCCCGGCGCCACCACTGCCGCATGTCCTTCAGCCAGGTCTCGCCTTCCTGGTTTTTCAGCTTGATGTCGTACCAGACCGCCAGCGTTTTCACCGCCGTCTGATCCGGCTTCTCCACCCAGATGGCCACATAGGGATTGTGGTACTCGGCCACCGACAGGCGAGGAATTTGCACACTGAGATTGAGCTCGGCGGCCGTAGCCGGGGCGGCCATCAGGCCCGTGAGCATGGCGGCGGAAACGAGGCGGCGCATGGGTACGATCCGTTCAGTGAATGAAGAGCAGGGCGAGCAGCAGGGGGATGATCAGACCAGCCCCCACCAGCGGCCAGGTGGACCGTCGGGCGTGCGAATGCAGCTGCAGCAGGATCAGACCTGTGATGCAGAAGACCACGCAGCCGAGGGCGAAAATGTCGAGGAACCACATCCAGGCCACACCGGTGTTGCGGCCCTTGTGCAGGTCGTTGAGGTAGGCGACCACGCCCCGGTCGGTGCGCTCGTAGATGACTTCTCCGACCTCTGTGTCGAGGCTGAGCCAGGCGTCGCCGCCGGGCCGCGGCAGGGCGAGATAGGCCTCGCCTGGCGACCATTCGGGGGCTGCGTCAGCCGGCAGGCTCACCTTCAGTTCCTCGCCGATCCAGGCGCGCACCGGATCGGGCAGAGGCGCTTCCTGCGCCTCGGCGGCCTGCGCCAGAGCCAGGAGGTCAGCGGGCAGCTCGGCCGTCTGCTCGCTTACCCGCGGTGTCGCTGGAATCGAGCCCGCATGGTTCAGCGTGATGCCGGTGACGGCGAACAGCAGCATGCCGATCAGGCAGATGGCCGCGCTGATCCAGTGCCAACGCAGAACCTGGCGCAGGAAACCCGCGCGACGCTGGGCCTTGCGTTTCGCTCGCGCCAGGGCCTCGGCGGCATCATGCCCCGCCGCCGAAGCCCTCAGCTGTTCAGAAGCCGACATTCACCGACACCCACAGGCGCCGAGGCTCCTGGTTGATCGCGTACTCGCCCGCATAGGCTGTCGTCCCCCGGCTGGGATAGGGCAGGTAGGAGACGAAATCCTTGTCGAACAGATTGTAGATAGTGGCGTTGATACGGACGTTCTCAGCCACTTGATAGCTGCCCCCCAGGTGGAACAGGCTGTAGCCCTTGTAGTCGCCCAGCGCGTTCTGGGCGTCCCCGGCGCCGCGATAACGCTCAGAGCGGATTTCGGTCCGCACCCAGGCGTTCAGCTTGTCGGCGGCCCGCCAGCGGATGCTGCCGTTCAGCATGTGCTCGGGCGTGTTGACCAGAGGCTCGCCGGCTGACGGACCGCTCTTCTGCTCGCTGTCGGTGTAGGTGTAGTTGCCCGAGACCGTCCAGTCGGGGCTGAAGGCGTATCGGGCCGCGACCTCGGCGCCGCGGGTCACCGCCTCGTCGATATTCACCGTCTGGCCATAGAGGTCGACCCTGGGAAAGTTCCCATAGTTTACGCAACCCGGGCGGTTCGGGCTTCCTGCGAAGGAGCAGTTGGGCAGGCCAGGGCCCGAGGCGATCTTGTCCTCGAACTCACTGTTGAACACCGTGAGGTTGGCGTTGAAGCCGGCGCCGCTGTCGAAATAGACGCCGACTTCCGCCGTCGTGCTGGTTTCCGGCTGCAGGGTCGGAGTGCCGATCAGCGGGATTGTGCCCTGACCGCCAAAGCCGGTGATGCCCGAGGCGATCTGATCCAGGCGCGGGGTCTTGAACCCGCGGCTGACACCGCCCTTCACGGCCCAGGCCTCATTGGCCGTCCAGACGAGGTAGGCCCGCGGGCTGGTCTGGCCGCCGAACTTGGAATGGTCGTCGTGCCGAACGCCGAGGGTGAGGGCGAGGTTGTCCAGCAGTCGCCATTCGTCCTCGGCGAACACCGCCCACTGGGTGTGTTCGTAGGTATCTGTGGCCACGCCGTCGACCATCTCAGCCTCCCACCACTGGGCGCCCACGGTGAAGGCGTGCGCCCCCATCTCCGTGGCCAGGCGGGTGTTGAAGATGGTGTTGGTGGCCTCCAGCGTGCGGGGATCACCGGCGGTCTTGCCGGGCGTGCCCGGCGGGATGGTCCGCCCGAAGGTGGTGGTGGTGTTGCGCACCACGTCAGAGGTGATCAGGCCGATGGGCGAGCGCCAGTCATGGGCCAAGCCGAACTGCTCACGCTCGAACCGCAGTTCTGGGCCATAGCCCCCCTGGACCGTGCCTGTGCCCAACTGGCTCTCGGCGTTATCGTAGGCCTGCTCGGCGAAATCGATGTCCAGCCAGAGGTCGTGATCGACGCTGGGGGTGAAGCTCAGTCGCCCCCCCAGGGTCCAGATGTCGGCCTCCACAGGGCTTGGGCCCCGCTTGGACACCTCGATCGGTCGGCCGTTGGCGTCCACATAGGAGAGATCCGAGGCCTCCCGCTTGAAGACGCTGCCGCGAAGCGCCAGACCCAGCCTGTCTGGCACAAGGGGGCCGTCCACATAGGCCTCAGCCCCATAGCTGGCGCCGAACTGATCGTCAGTCTGCAGGGTCCCCTGAACCGTCGTGGCCGCGCGCCAGCGCTCGCCGACCCGGCGGGTAATGATATTGACCACGCCGCCCATGGCGTCAGACCCATACAGGGTCGACATAGGACCGCGGACCACCTCGATCCGTTCGATGGCCGAGGTGGGCGGCATGAAACTGGTGGAGGTTTCCCCAAAGCCGTTGGGTGTCACATTCCCCGCCGCGTTCTGTCGGCGGCCATCGACCAGGACCAGGGTGTAGTCGCTGGGCATGCCCCGGATCGAGATGTTCAGCCCCCCGGTCTTGCCCACGCCATCGCCCACATCGACGCCTTCCACATCGGCCAGGGCCTCGGCGAGGCTGGAAAAGCGCTTCGTCTGCAGGGCTTCGCGGGAAATCACGCTCACAGAGGCCGGAGCGTCGACGATCTTCCGCTCAAAGGCTGAGGCGGTGACCACCACCTGATCGACCTCCACCACGTCGCTGGCCTGATCGACCGCATTGGGCGCCTGGGCCGCCGCGGCGCCCCCCAGAACGAGGCTGAGGCCAAGTGCGCTGGCGAAAAGGCTGTAGCTGCGAGCCCCGAACGGCAGGCGGTTGGACATGGTAGAAGGACCCCCAAACTTGCGATTAGCTCGCACTAGCAAGGGACCTCTGGCGGCGCAACTTAATTGCGACTGATTATTATTCGGATATTCTTGTTCTTTATTGTGGAGGCCTGGAACCCGCGATGCGGCGATGCATTCCACCTTCGCCGGTCAGGTCGTGATCCCCCCCACCGCCCTGGCCACGGCGCCTAGAGCCCCGGACCTTCAGAGGTCCGGGGCTATTCATTCGCCGCAGCGCCGCATGGCGATTGAGGCCGAGGGGCAGGAGCCGTATGGTTCAATGATGGATCGACGCTCATTTCTCGTACTGCTCACGGCGGGTTGCGCTGACCCTGCGACCGGGCTGACGCCTCAGCTGGCTCTGGGTCCCGCCGCGCCGACGCCGCATAATCCTGAGCCGGTGGTCGATCTTACCTCTTCAGGCAGCCCGTCCTTCGACGCCTGGCTGAGGAGCTTCTACATCAAGGCGGTTCGCGCCGGTCTGCCGTCTGACCTGCTGGATCGCGAACTGGCGGGCCTGACCCCGAATGATCGCATCTCCGCCCTGGATTCCCGGCAGCCCGAATTCTCCAGGCCGGTCAGCGACTATATCCGTGGCGTGGTCTCCGACGACCGCGTCGCCATAGGTCGCCGGCGCCGCGACGCCTTGCCGACGCTCAGCCAGATTGAGGCTCGTCACGGCGTGCCTCAGAACATTCTGGTCGCCATCTGGGGCCTGGAGTCAGGCTTTGGCGCCATCCTGGGTGATTTTGACGTCATCCGGTCCATGGCCACCCTGGCGGCCGACGGCCGGCGACGGGAGTTCGCCGAAGATCAGCTTATGGCCGCCCTGAAGATCATCGGATCGGGGGAATTTCCCCGGTCGCGTCTGATCGGGTCCTGGGCCGGCGCCATGGGTCAGACCCAGTTCATTCCCACCACCTTCCTGGCGACAGCCATCGACGGGGACGGGGATGGCCGGCGGGATCTGTGGAACTCATCGGCCGACGCCCTGGCCTCGGCCGCCAACCTGCTGGCCAAGGCCGGCTGGCGGCGGGGTGAAAGCTGGCACCGGGAGGTGATCGCCCCTGAGGGCTTCGACTACGCCCTGACCGAGGGCCCGCGGGAAATTCCCGGCTGGTGGGCCGAGCGCGGGATCCGCGCCGCCGACGGACGCCCCTTTTCGACGGCCGACCAGCAGGCGCCGGCCGAGCTGATCGCCCCGTCGGGCGCCGCCGGGCCGCTGTTCCTGGCCTTCCACAACCACTTCATGATCCGGCGCTACAATAACTCCACCGCCTATGCGCTCGGCGTCGGGCTGCTGGCCCAGCGCCTGGCCGGAGAGGGGCAGCTGGTTCGGGACTGGCCGCAGGAAACACCCCTGGCCCTCACCGACCGCAGCGACGCCCAGCGCGCCCTGGCCCAGCTGGGTTTTGATCCCGGCGCACCAGACGGCATCGTTGGCGTCAACACCCGCAAGGCCCTGCGAGCCTATCAGGCCAGCCGAGGCCTGGTGGCTGACGGCTATCTGTCCCTGGAGATGGTGCGCCGACTGCGGGGCGAGGCGGCGGGCCAGCCCTGAGCGGCCGGCCTACTGGCCGGACTCGTCGCGACGATCCAACGTCGCCATGGCCGCGTCGGCGCGGGTCGCCGGCTTGGGGTCGGCGTTGCGCAGCTGCGGATTGCGGAAGGCGTAATAGAGCAGACCGACCATGATCGCAGCGTTCAGGGCGAACGGCGCCCAGGCGATCAGCTGGTAGAGCCAGACAAAGAACGGGGCCAGCACCACATTGACCCCATTGACCGCGGCGATGGCCCCGGCCACCCGGGCCTGCTCGCCCATATTCACCGCCAGCGACGAGCCCGCCGTAAAGCCCGGCCGGGCGAAGCCGAAGCCCAGGCTGGCGATGGCATAGCCCATCACAACGGCCCAGTAGTTGGGCGAAAGCGCCACGATCACATTGCCCACGGCCGCCACGCCGACCCCCCAGCGCAACAACTGGCGCGGGGTCATCTCGAACATGCGGATGATGCCCCACTGGGCCAGCAGGCCGGCCATGGCCCCGAACATCATGGCGATGGCGATGAAGCCCTGGGCGGCGGCCGGCGACAGGGCCAGCTTGTCGATGATCAGGAAGCCGAGGGTCTGCCCCTGAGCCGTCTGACAGGCCGCCACCAGGAAGCCATAGACGAGGAAGGGCGTGATCCGCGGGTCGCGCCACATGGGCGTTTCCTTGACCCCGGGATTGGCCTTGCGGACCTCAGCCTCGGCGTCGGTGCGCGCCCGGGTCTCGCCGGCGAAGGGGCTCTCCGGCAGGTAGCGATAGACGACGATCAGCATGATCGCCGCGATCAGCGCAAACCCGAACAGGGGGCCTGAGAGGCCCAGAAACGGCAAAATCAGCAGCGGCGCCAGAAAGGGGCCGATGACGGTGCCCAGGCCAAAGGCCCCGGCCAGGCTGGACATGGCCTGGGTCCGCTTCTCCGGCGCGGTATGCTCGGCGACATAGGCCTGGGTGGCGGGGTTGGAGGCCGCGCCGAACAGGCCAAACAGGGCCCGGGCGAACAGGAAGAAGACAAAGATCACCATGGGCGTGGCCCAATGGCGAAGTCCCGCATTCACCACCAGGCCACAGCAGACCATCGAGACCATGAAGCCGGTGAGCCCCACCAGCATCAGGGGCTTGCGCCCATATCGGTCCGAGGCCCGGGCCCAGAAGGGTGACGAAAACGCCCACAGGAGGGCCGAGAGGGAAAAGACCGCCGCCACCAGTGGGTCAGGAATGCCGATCGAGCGCCCGATCGCCGGCAAAACGGAGATCAGCCCGGTATTCCCCATGGCCGTGGCCAGGGACACCCCGAAGATGATCGCGAAAGACCGCTTGGGCAGCACGACAGGCAGGGGCGACGAGACTGACATCTGATCGCTGTTAATCCCGCTTGGGCATGCAGGCAATTTCCGATTGCCGCTCACCGGCCATTAAGCATTAACCCCGATGCTCCGGCAGGATTCGTCGGGGACCGTTCGCCACCATGTTTCAGATCGTTGGCCTTGTTCTGCTGTTCGGCATGGTGTTCGGCAGCTACATCCTCGCCGGCGGGAAGATGGGGATTATTCTCCATTCGCTGCCCTACGAGCTGATGGCGATTCTCGGCTCGGCCGTGGCGGCCTTCCTGATCGCCAACTCCATGGGCGTGATCAAGGCGGTGCTGGCCGGCTTCGGCAAGGCGTTCGCTGGCCCCAAGTGGAAGGCGGCGGACTATCGCGACCTGCTGTCGCTGCTCTTCCTGCTCACCAAGACCATGAAGTCCAAGGGCGTCATCGCCCTGGAAAGCCATATCGAGAACCCGGGCGAGAGCACGATCTTCTCCCGCTACCCGAAGATCACCAAGGACCACTTCGCCGTGGACTTCATCTGCGACACCCTGCGGATGATGACCATGAACCTGGAGGACCCCCACCAGGTCGAAGACGCCATGGAAAAGCAGCTCGAAAAGCACCACCACGAAGCGCTTGGGCCGGCTCACGCCCTGCAGAACATGGCCGACGGCCTGCCCGCCCTGGGCATCGTGGCCGCCGTGCTCGGGGTCATCAAGACCATGGGCTCCATCACCGAACCGCCGGAAGTTCTGGGCGGGATGATCGGCGGCGCCCTGGTGGGCACCTTCCTGGGCGTGTTCCTCGCCTATGGCATGGTCGGCCCCATCGCCTCGCGCCTGAACGCCGTGGTCGAGGAGGAAGCGTCCTTCTACAAGATCATCCAGGCGGTGCTGGTCGCCCACCTGCATGGCAACGCCGCGCAGATCTCGGTGGAGATCGGGCGAGGCAATGTCCCCTCCGATTCTCAGCCGAGCTTCCTGGAGTTGGAAGAGGCCCTCTCGGCCATCCCCGCCGAGGCCTGAATCAAGCCCATCAGCCCGTGAAAAATGGCCTCGAGGCCAGGGGCTGAAAAAAGTGATCACGGCGGCGTGATTTGGCGCTTGCCCCGGAGGCGAACACCGGCATATTCCTGCACTGCGCAGCGTTGCTGAAGCTTGCGGCCCCCGGGTCCTGAGCTGCAGTCGCGCCAGGCGCAATCAACCTCCATTCCAGGGGACCAGGGACATGACCTCCGAGATTCTTCGCAAGCTGCTCGTGGCCGGCGCCGCCGTCGCCGCCCTCTCCGTCGCCGCCTGCGGCCAGCCCGCCGAAACCGCCGACGAAGCTGCCGCTGAAGCCACCACCGAAGCCGCGACCGCCGAAGCCGCCGCCGACACGGCCGTTGACGCCGCCGCGACCGCCGACGCCGCTGCTGACGCTGCTGGTGAAGCCGCTGCCGACGCCATGGCTCCGGCCGCTGACGCCGCCGCCGCTGACGCCGCTGCTGCTCCTGCTGAAGCTCCGGCTCAGTAAGCCATTCGCGAACGCTTCGGCGTTTTCGATGAAGGGCCGCCCTCCGGGGCGGCCCTTTTGCTTTGCGCCCTGTTGCCAGGGCCACGCCAGGCGCGCCAATGGTCCTGATGACCCCGCCGTCTGATCCCCCAGCCGACCATACCGGGCCCCAATCGCCCATGATCCTGGACGCCCAGGGACAACCGCGCTCGCGCCTCTATGGCGACATCTATTTCTCTACCGAGGATGGCCTCGCCGAATCACGGGCGGTCTTCCTGCAAGCCTGTGGCCTGCCACAGGCCTGGGCGGGGCGACGGCGCTTTACGGTGGCCGAGCTGGGCTTTGGCACAGGGCTGAACATCCTGGCCCTGTTGGACCTGTGGCGACAGGGTCGCCCGCCTGGCGCGCGACTGCACATCTTCACGGTGGAGGCCCACCCGCTGGACGCCGCGGCTGCGGCCCAGGTGCTCGCCAGCTGGCCCGAAATCGCCGATCTGGCCGATCTGCTGGTCCGTCGTTGGCCAGGACAGGCGCCGGGCTTCCATCGGGTGGATTTTCCAGAGCTGGACGCCGTCCTGGACGTGGCGGTGATGGAGGCCGAGGCGGCCCTGCGCGCCTGGACCGGCCAGGCCGACGCCTGGTTCCTTGATGGCTTCTCGCCAGCGCTCAATCCGCAGATGTGGCGGGACGATGTCCTGGAGGCCGTGGCGGCGCGTACAGCCCCCGGCGGCCGCCTGGCCACATTCACCGTCGCCGGAAGCGTTCGCCGGGCCCTAGGGGCCCAAGGCTTTGTGCTGGCCAAGCGCCCGGGTCATGGCCGCAAGCGCGAGCGTCTGGAGGCGTGGCGAGCCGATGATCCTGCTCCTTCGCCCGTAGATCCTCCTCGGGTGGCGGTGATTGGGGCAGGCATCGCCGGCGCCGCCATGGCGCGGGCTTTGCGGAGCGGGGGCGCCGAGATTCGGGTGTTTGATCCCGCCGGGCCAGGACAGGGCGCCTCTGGCAATCCAGCCGCCCTGGTCACCCCCCGCCTTGACGCCGGCCTTGGTCCGTTGGCCGCGCTCTTTGCCCAGGCCCTGGGACGGGCCCGCCGGCTCTATTCCGAGGTGGCTGGCGCCGTGCTCAGCCAGGGGGTGTTGCAGCTGGCCTGGCAATCCCGGGACGAGGCTAGATTTGCTCGGATCGCGGAGTCTGACCTCTTCGAGCCGGGCGACATGTCGGTGGCGAAGTCAGAGGCGGCGCAGCAGTGGACGGGCGAGGCCGCTGGCTCGGGTCTGGCCCAGCATGGGGCCCTGGTGGTTCAGCCATCAGCGATCCTCTCAGCCTGGCTTGGGGAGGTCGAGCATCACGGCGTGTCAGACCTGCTCCATGACGCCGGGGGCTGGGCGCTCCTCGACGCAGAGGGCCGGGAAGTGTGGCGTGGAGAGGCCGTGGTTCTTTGCGCCGGATGCGATGTGGCTTGCCTGGTCCCTGAGATTCAGCTGCAGCCGGTGCGAGGTCAGGTCTCCATCGCACCTGGCCTGGAGGCCCGCGCGGTCGCATGGGGCGGCTACGTCGCTCCATCGCCAGAGGGGCTCGTCTTTGGCGCCACCCATGACCGGGACGAGACGGGAACCGAGGTCAGGCTGACAGATCACCAGCGAAATCTCGCGACCCTGGCCGAGGCCCTGCCGGATCTGGCCCAAGGGGTCAGCCTTGCATCCCTGTCGGGGCGCGCATCTGTGCGCGCCGTGACCCCAGATCGGCTTCCCGTCGCCGGGATGGTTCCGGGCAGGCCAGGGGGGCTCCATGTCCTGACGGGGCTGGGCTCCAGGGGCTTTTGCCTGGCCCCCCTGCTGGCTGAACATGTGGCCGCCCAGATCCTGGGCGCCGCCTCCCCCCTGCCGGTGGATCTCAGTGCGTTGGTTGATCCTGATCGGTTTCGGCGGCGGGCTGAGCGGCGGGCCGGTCGGACGCCTGAATGAAACCATCTTCGGGCGATAACCATTGAGGCCTTGGATCAAGGCTGACCTTAAGGCCCGATCAGAGGAGGCCACATGCGCACCCCCGCCCTCGCCTTCGCCGCGCTCGTCCTGAGCGCCTGCGCCCCGACGTCCGCCCCCGGGGACCTGGCCACGTCATCGACGGCGCCCCAGGGCCGGGAGTGCTTCTTCACCCGCAGCGTCAGCGGGTTCAGCGCGCCCAGCGACGAGATCCTCTATGCGCGGGTCGGCGTCCGTGACGTCTATGAGATGCAGATGTTCGGACCCTGCCTCAACATGGACTGGGCCCAGGAACTGGCCGTCGTCTCCAGATCAGGCTCCAGCATCTGTCGCGGGACCGACGCCACCATCATCTCCCCCGGTCCTTTGGGGGAACAGCGCTGCGACGTGCGCGCCGTACGCGAGCTCACCCCTGCCGAGGTCGAGGCGCTGCCCCCAGGCCGTCGTCCCTAGAGCGCGCTCCGATAAGTAGGAACCGGTTATCGGAGCCAAACGCGCTCAAGTCTTTGAGCGCAGAGTCCAAAGAAAATCGGCGCCGCCCGGGGGGCGACGCCGATGAGGCTTGCGAACCCGGCGGACAGGCCGCCGGGCTGCTGAAAGCGTCTTAGAAGCGCTGCTTGATGCCGATCTTGAAGGTCCGGCCCAGCGGGTTACCGTTGGTGTAGTCGTAGTTGTACATGGACTGCACGAAGGGCGGATCGGTATCCAGGATGTTCTGGATGCCGGCGCTGACCGTCGTGTTCCAGGGCAGTTCGATCTGACCGGTCAGGTCGTGCTGCCAGAAGTCATCGGTCTTGCCCACGTTGATGAAGGTGGCCGAGGCGCGATCATAACGGCAGGCGGCGCTGGCGCCGCTGGCCGGGCAGGGATCGCCGATGATCTCGGTGCCCTCACGATACTGCAGCTGGTAGCGAACGTTCCAGGTTCCGCCATTGACGTTGACGAAGCCGGTGGCCCGCAGACGGGGGTAGGAATAGAACTCCGCGACCAGTTCATGGCGGCCGACCCGGTCCTGCGCTGGCTCGATGACCACACCGTTCGCCCCGAGGAGGGTGAAATCGCTGCGATCGTAGGTCAGCAGGTAGGTGCCGTCGACGCCCATGGAGACCCGGGCGTCGAGCATATCGGTGCCGAAGAAGTCGTCGAAGTCGTACTGCGCCTTGAAGTCGAGGCCCGAGGTCTTGGTGGACGGACCGTTGACGATGAAGCGGCTGACCCCGATCACATTGGCCGGCGAGCAGGCGCCGTCAAAGATGAAGCGGGCGACGATCGCGGCGTTCGAGCAGTTCAGCGAGGCATAGAGCGCCGCGGTCGGCTCGAGCACCAATTCCTTCTCGAAGTCGAACTTAAAGTAATCCACCGAGGCCTTGAAAGCGCCAGTGTCGAGCAGAACCCCGAAGTTGTAGGTCTTGGCGGTTTCCGGCTCGAGGCCCGGATTGTTGTTGGTCACAACAGCGCGGTAGCTGCCGCCGATGTTGGCGACGCCCTTGCTGCTGCCCGGCGAGATCTGGGTCTGACCCGGGGCGCGGAAGGTCGTACCCGCCGAACCGCGGAAGGCGAGCCAGTCAGTGGCCTGCCAACGGGCGGAGATCTTCGGGTTGGTGGTGGAGCCCACCTGACCGCCGAACTCTTCGTGACGAACCGCCGCGCTCACCTCGAAATTATCGGTGAAGGGCAGACGGACCTCGGCGAACAGCGCCTCGACGTCACGGTCGACATCGTAGTCTTCCTGGGCGCCGAAGAAGACGAACGGACCAACCGGATCCGAGCAGATCGGCAGGCCGTCGTCGATGGAGTCAACGCAAGGGGTCGCCCGGACGTCGCCCAGGTTCTCCCAGTCGTCCCGCGAACGGCTATAACGATACTGGCCGCCAGCGGCCCAGGCGATGTTGCCGCCGCCCAGCTCAATGCCGGTTTCACCGTTGAACACCAGGTCAGCGACCAGGATGTTGTTGGTGCCGATGTTGGTGTAGGTGCCGTACAGCCACTCCACCAGGGCCGGGTTGTTGTTCACGGCCGGATTGGCCGTGCCCCGATAGTAGGGGTTGGCGGCGCCGTTGACCGCGCTGACGGCGACGCTGTTGGTGAAGGGGTTGAAGTATTGGCAGGCGCCGACGCCCGGGGTGCCCGTGGCGGGGTTACAACCTGGACCGCCGAGACCGTTGAGCGCGTGCTGGATGCGGTTCACCAGCAGGTCGTTGGTCACGATGGTGGACTCGGTCTCCATGTAGGTCAGAGCCGCATCCCAGCCGATGCCGTTCTCGAACTCACCCTTGAAGCCGCCAGAGACCCGGAACGAGGTGTTCTGGATGTCCTGGTGATCGCCCTTGTCGGGATTGGTCGGATGGCCGGCATGGGCGATGGCGCGCCAGAAGGCCTTGGCCATCGTCACGCCGCCGGCCATGCCGGCGCACTGGGCGGCGGAGAGCGGGGCCGCGCACTGGGTGCGCAGGTCGATCAGACCCGGGTGGGTCGCCGGCACGAAGTACGGAACCTGGCCGTTGAAGCCGGGGACCGCCGTCGAGCCCGAGGTGCCGCCCGCCGTCCGCGGGGTCGGGAACTGGGTGGTCAGGTTGGCCGGCGACAGACGCTGATCAGGAACGTCGCTGCGCTTCCAGGCCACTTCGCCGTGGAAGGTGATGGTGTCGGTGACGTCGAAGTTCAGCTCGCCGTAGAGCTGGTAGTGGTTCTCTTCGTTCACCAGGTCGTTGAAGGCCGAGAACTGGAAGCGGCAGACGCTGCCCGTGGCTGTATTGTTGGTCGGCACCACGCCGGCGGTCAGCTGACCTCCGAGCTCATTACAGCCGTTGTCCCGGAAGAAGGTCGTGCCGCCAGGGGTGCCGTAATAGCCGGGGTTGGAGGAACCGGACCAGCCGCCGTAGTAGACGGCGTCCATGGGCGTGCGGGCCCAGTCGCGCTCGTTGATGTCCAGGCGCGAACGGTGGCGATAGCCTGCGGTCAGCAGCACATTGCCGCGGTCGAACTGGCTGCCCCAGGCGAGGTCGACGGTGTAGTCGCCGTCAGAGCCGTCAATGAGCGTGTAGTCGGCGTCGATCTCGAAGCCGTCCAGGTCCTTGCGGGTGATGAAGTTGACCACGCCGCCGACGGCGTCGGAGCCGTAGGTCGCCGCCGCGCCGTCCTTCAGGATTTCAACCCGACCGGTCGCGGCCGTGGGGATGAAGCCAAGGTCCTGACCACCGCCCTGGAAGGCGGCCTGGGTGGAGTCGGCCAGACGACGGCCGTTCATCAGCACCAGGGTGCGCGAGGCGCCAAGGCCGCGAAGGTTGATGGTCGCGGTGCCCGCGCCGCCATTATAGCGGTTGCTTTCACCCAGCGCCGACTGCGAGGCGCTGATGGTCTTGACCAGCTGAACGACGCTGGGCGAGCCCTGGCGTTCCAACTCCGCTGCGCCCAGGACGTCCACCGGCAGGGCGGCGTCTTCCGGCGTGCCGGCGATGAATGAGCCGGTGACGACGACTTCTTCAACCACCGTAGGCTGGGCTTGGGCCGCGGCCGATCCGGCGGCTCCCATAGCCAGAGCGACGGCCATGACCGAGCCGCCGCAGAAATAGGTACGTTTCAACATTGGTTTCCTTCCCCCTCTTGGCGCCGATCCCCTTATGGCGTGGGGATTTTGACCCGTGAGCAAAAATTATTATCCGGCGCCTTTTGCAAAAGCGCCAGAATTTTTTCAACGGGGAGACATAACCAGACTATTTGACTGTCATGCAAGTTTTGACATTCAAACCCTTGCGTACCAAGGGATTGAGAGCATACCTCGCCTTCTACAACCGCTAATGTAACCGCCCCGAGGGTTACATCATCCGTCGAAACTGCATGGCGGTTCCGTAAGGGAAGGCCGAATTGGCGGTGGTAACGCACCGCAACCCCGAGCGTTTTTTGACAGTACCGTCTTTTCTATAAGCCCCTGATCGCCTCGGAACCGACGCCGGGCCCTCAGCCGAACCCGGGCTCAGGACGGCGCAGACGAATCAGGCGTTGTGGGCTGAATCACCTCGGCGCTGGGCCCATTCTTCCGCCAGCAGGGCGTAGACATAGGTGTCGCGCCAGACGCCGCGAATGCGCCGATCCTTAAGAAGGACGCCCTCGCGTCGCATGCCGAGCTTCTCCATCACCCGGTAGGAGCCCACATTCCGCACGTCGCAGGTCGCAGGTCGCATAGATGCGATGCAGGCCAAGGCTGAAACCCAAGGCCATCATCGCCTCAGCCGCCTCGCTGACCAGGCCCTGCCCCCACAGGTCCCGACGCAGGACATAGCCCATCTCCACCGTGGCGTTGGGAATGTCCCGCAGGTGCAGGGCGATGGAGCCGACGACCTGCCGTTCGCCTTTCAGCTCAACGGCGAGGCCGAGATCCAGCCGGGGCCAGGTCGCCTGCTGCTCCAGGACCCGGGCCATGAAGGCCGCCGTGTCCTGCGGGCTGTTAGGACCCCAGGGCATATATTGGACGACTTCTGGGTCAGACCCATAGGCGTGCACCGCCTCGGTATCCTCCAGCCGGAAGTCCCGCAGGATCAGGCGGTCGGTCTCAATCTGCTCGGGGCGAACTTGAGTCGGTGGATCAGCGGGACGGGGCACGTCGCCACCTCCGGGTGGCCTGAACCGGCAGACCAGTGGTCGAGACCAGACTTGGCTGCGGAGACGATTTTTTGGAAAGGGATGGTGGACGCGACAGGGATTGAACCTGTGACCCCCTCGATGTCAACGAGGTGCTCTCCCGCTGAGCTACGCGTCCATAAGGGCGGCCCCCTTAGGGGACGGGAAGGGCGGCGGTATAACGGGCGGCCGGCCCCTGTGCAAGGGCTGAAAGCCGCCCGCGAGGCGCTAGCCTCAGGCCGCCATCATCCGCTCCACCTCAGCGACGATCTCGCGCAGGTGGATAGGTTTGGACAGGACCTTGGCGCCGGCAGGCGCGGAGTCGCCGGCGGCCAGGGCCACGGCGGCGAAGCCAGTGATGAACATGATGCGCAGGGCCGGGTTGCGCGCGGCGGCCAGGCGGGCCACCTCGATTCCGTCCATGCCGGGCATGACGATGTCGGTGAGCAGCAGGTCCCAATCCTGATCTAGGACCGCGGCGGCCTCCTCCCCATCGGCGCAGGCGCGCACCTCGAAGCCGGCGCGCTCCAGGGCGCGGGCCAGGAAGCCGCGCAGGGAGTCGTCGTCCTCAGCGAGAAGAATACGGGGCATGGGCGCTTCCAGGGCGTCGTCTTTCATAGGGCGACCATAGGGCCGGCTTTGTAAATCCCCGATGAACCGCCCCATCCTTTGACCCCAGGTCCGTTCGCCCCCGATCCGTTTGACCCTGCGCCCGGCGCATCGTCATATGCGCGCCATGTCCGCGGTCGAGCCCCTTGATGTCTCAGAGCCGGCCGCCCCGGCGCTGGCGAGCTTTGACCTGCGCCTGGCCGCAGAACCCGGGGCCCCGCCGCCAACGCCGGTGATCTTCGCCTCACCCCATTCCGGACGGGTCTATCCCGACGACATGATGTCGGCCGCGCGTCTGGACGCTCAGGCCATCCGTCGGTCGGAAGACGCCTTTGTGGACCAGTTGGTGGAGAGCGCGCCGGAAGCCGGGGCGGCGCTGATCACCGCCAACTATGCGCGCGCCTATATAGATGTGAACCGCGACGCCTTCGAGCTCGACCCGGGCATGTTCGCCGACGCCCTGCCGGACTTCGCCCGCAGCCGCACCGCCCGAGTGGCCGCCGGTCTCGGCGCCATCGCCAAGGTGGTCTCCGAAGGCCAGGAGATCTACGCCCGCAAACTGACCTTCGCCGAAGCGCAAGGCCGGATCGAGGGGGCGCACCGGCCCTATCACGCCGCCCTCAGCGGACTGATCGCCCAGGCCCAGGCCGCCCATGGGGTCGCGGTGTTGCTGGACTGGCATTCCATGCCCTCGGCCGCCGCCAGGGCGGCGGGCGTCAGGGGATGCGACATCGTCCTCGGGGACCGTTTCGGCTCGGCCTGCGCCAATGGGCTCACCCGCCTGGTCGAGGTGGAGCTGGAGGCCCGCGGCTACCGGGTGGTGCGCAACACCCCCTATGCCGGCGGCTACACTACCGAACACTATGGCCGCCCCGCCCGCCGGGTGCACGCCCTGCAGATCGAGCTGAACCGGGCGCTCTATCTGGATGAAGACACCCTATCGCCCACCCCAGGCTTCGACCGCCTGAAGGCCGACATCGCCGCCCTGACCCTCGCCCTGACCACGCACGACTGGGCTGGACGTCTCTGAGCGGCGCTTACCCGGCAGCCAAAAAAAAGGCCGCGCTCGAAAGCGCGGCCAGTTCATTAGGGAGGAAACGCCCAGGAAGGGCAGAGGCATCCGGAGACGCCTCACGGTGAAAATCTACGGTGCGGCGCACAAAAGAACAAGGGATAAATTGTCGCAATTGCGAACAGAGCCTTATTTTGAGGCATTTATCGTTATTATTCAGTGAGTTGACCAAGCTGAATCACGACGAATTTCATGTTGCAACGCACAAGTTGAAGGTGGTCGCTTCGAAGTCTGTCACCAGTTCGCGCTAGCCGCGGGGCGTCTTGTCCCCTAAAAGCCGCCGCTTCCGGAAAAGGTTTCCCATGTCGCTGCGCAACATCGCCATCATCGCCCACGTTGACCACGGTAAGACGACCCTCGTCGACCAGCTTCTCGCCCAGTCGGGCGTGTTCCGAGCCAATGAGGCGACCGTCGAACGCGCCATGGACTCCAATGACCAGGAGCGCGAGCGCGGGATCACCATCCTGGCCAAGTGCACCAGCGTGCTCTGGAACGGCAAGGCCGGCGAGACGCGGATCAACATCATCGACACCCCTGGCCACGCCGACTTCGGCGGTGAGGTGGAGCGGATCCTCGGCATGGTGGACGGCTGCGTCCTGCTGGTGGACGCCGAAGAGGGCGTCATGCCCCAGACCAAGTTCGTCCTGGGCAAGGCCCTGAAAATGGGCCTCAAGCCCATCCTCTGCCTGAACAAGGTCGACCGGCCGCACGCCGATCCCGACCGCATTCTGAACGACGCCTTTGACCTGTTCGCCGCCATGGGCGCCACTGACGAGCAGCTGGACTTCCCGCACATCTACGCCAGCGGCAAGAACGGCTGGGCGACCTTGGACATGGCCCAGCCCAATGACAATCTGGCGCCGCTGTTCGACATGATCGTTGAGCACGTGCCCGAGCCCAAGGCCGCCGCCCGCAAGGATGAGCCCTTCCAGATCCTGTCGGTGCTGATCGAAAGCGATCCCTTCCTGGGCCGCCTGCTGACCGGCCGTATCGAGTCGGGCAAGGCCGTGCCGGGTCTGGCGATCAAGGCCCTGTCGCGGGACGGCAAGGAGATCGAGCGCGGCCGTATCACCAAGGTCCTCGCCTTCCGTGGCCTGAAGCGCCAGCCGATCGACGACGCCGAAGCCGGCGACATCGTCGCCATCGCCGGCCTGTCCAAGGCCACCGTGGCCGACACCCTCTGCGCCATGGACGTCACCGAGGCCCTGCCGGCCCAGCCCATCGATCCGCCGACCATCTCCATGACCGTCTCGGTCAATGACAGCCCGCTGGCTGGCCGCGAAGGCGACAAGGTGCAGAGCCGCGTGATCGCCGCGCGCCTGCTGAAGGAAGCCGAATCTAACGTCGCCATCCGGGTCACCGAGACCAGCGAAAAGGACGCCTATGAAGTCGCCGGCCGTGGCGAGCTTCAGCTGGGCGTGCTGATCGAGGGCATGCGCCGGGAAGGCTTTGAAGTCTCCATCAGCCGCCCCCGCGTGGTCTTCCAGACCGACCCGGAAACCGGCGAACGCCTGGAGCCCATCGAGGACGTGATGATCGACGTCGATGACGAGTTCTCCGGAATCGTCATCGAGAAGCTGTCGGCCCGCAAGGCCGAGCTCAAGGACATGGGCCCCTCTGGCGCGGGCAAGACCCGCATCAGCCTGATGGCCCCCTCCCGCTCACTGATCGGCTATCAGGGCGAGTTCCTCACCGACACCCGCGGCTCGGGCGTGCTGAACCGGGTGTTCAGCCACTATGAGCCCTACAAGGGCGCCATCGACGCCGGCCGTAAGGGCGTTCTGGTCTCCAATTCCGACGGCGAAACGGCGGCCTACGCCCTGTGGAACCTGGAAGAGCGCGGCACCATGTTCGTGGGCGCCGGCGAGAAGACCTATCAGGGCATGATCATCGGCGAAAACTCCCGGTCTGACGACCTGGACGTCAACCCGATGAAGGCCAAGCAGCTGACCAACGTCCGGGCCTCGGGCAAGGACGAGAGCATCCGCCTGACCCCGCCCCGCCGCCTGACCCTCGAACAGGCCATCGCCTATATCGAGGAAGACGAGCTGGTCGAGGTGACGCCCAAGAACATCCGCCTGCGCAAGAAGGTCCTGAACCCGAGCTTCCGCAAGAAGCGCGTCAAGGAAGACTAAGGCTTCGACCCTAGGCCCAGGGACAGACAGCGCATGGAGAGGCGGCTAGGATCGTCCCATGCCTGACGCCACCTTTTCCGCCCTGCCGACCACCATCTTCGAAGAGATGAGCGGGCTTGCGCGGGCGCATGGGGCGATCAATCTCGGCCAGGGATTCCCCGACGATCCAGGGCCCGAAGCCCTGCGGCGCCGCGCCGCCGAGGCGGTGCTGGACGGCTACAACCAGTATCCGCCCATGGCCGGCCTGCCCGATCTGCGGGCCGCGGTCGCCGGCCACTATCGCCGCACCCAGGGGTTTGAACTCGATCCCACGTCGGAGGTGGTCATCACCTCGGGCGCGACAGAAGCCCTGGCCGCGACCTTTCTGGCCCTGATCGAGCCGGGGGACGAGGTCATCGTTTTTCAGCCGCTCTATGACGCCTATCTGCCGCTGATCCGGCGGGCGGGCGGCGTGGCGAGGCTGATCTCGCTAGCGCCGCCGCACTGGCGTTTCACCGCCGCCATGCTGGAGGCGGCGATCACGCCCAGGACCCGCTTCGTGGTCCTGAACAATCCGGTCAATCCCACAGGCGTGGTGGTCCAAGACGAGGATCTGGCCCTGCTGGCGGGGGTCTGCGTGGCGCACGATCTGATCGCCATCTGCGACGAGGTGTGGGAGCAGGTGGTCTTCGCGCCCGCCGTGCACCGGCCGCTGATGGCCTATCCCGGAATGGCCGGGCGCTGCGTGAAGATCGGCTCGGCGGGCAAGATGTTCGGGCTCACCGGCTGGAAGGTGGGTTTTCTCTGCGCGGCTTCGCCCTTGGCCCGTCACCTGGCCAAGGCTCACCAGTTCTTGACCTTCACTACCCCGCCCAATTTGCAGGTGGCCGTGGCCTTTGGCCTGGAGACTCTCGGCGACTGGCTGGCGGAGATGCCCGCAGGCTTGGCCGCCAGCCAGGCTCGGCTGGCCGAGGCCCTGCGCGAAGAGGGCTTTGCGGTCCTGCCGTCACAGGGGACCTATTTCCTGAATGTCGACCTGGCCGCCTCCGGCGTCGCCATGAACGACCGGGACTTCGCGCTGATGGCCGTTCGTGAAGCCGGCGTAGCCTCCATCCCGGTTTCGGCCCTCTATGAAGCCGAGCCAGTCACCACAATCCTGCGTCTGTGCTTCGCCAAGGCCGACGCGACGCTCGACGAGGGCGCCCGGCGGCTCGCCCGGGCCAGGGATCTGGCCACCTAAACCCTCGCGGGCCGCTGCATATAGACATCGAGGTCGTCATGGCCGGTGACGACAAAGCCCCGCCGGTCATAAAGACGCTGGGCGTCGCTCTGGCGCAGCACCGTCAGGATCACCCGCGCGCCTGCGGCGTCGGCCTCGGCCAGCAGATCGTCCAGAATGGCCGTGCCCAGGCCCCGGCCCTGCCAGCGGGGATCGAGATAGAAGTGCTCAAGCTTCAGGACGCCGGGCTCGACCTCGTAGAAGGCGACGCAGCCCGCCATCTCTCCATCCACCCGGATCAGCCGGGTGGTCTCGGGGCGGTAGGTTTCCGCAAACCACACCCGCGCGCGTTCGGGGTTGAAGCGACCGATGCGGTTGAAGCTCTCGGCCATCACCGTCAGGCGCAGCTCAGTCAGGGCTGAGAGATCCTCGGCCTTCGCAGGCCCGTAGGCGAAGGCCGGGACGCTCATGATCAGCAGGTGGCGCCGCCGTCGACGACGATGGCCTGGCCGGTCATCCAGCCGCCGGCCTTCGACGCCAGGAAGACGGCCGCCCCGGCGATGTCGTCGGGCTCGCCCAGGCGGCGCAGGGGATTGTTGGCGCTGGAGCGCTTCTCGGCTTCTGGCGTGTCCCAGAGCGCCTTGGCGAAGTCGGTCTTCACCAAGCCCGGCGCGATGCAGTTGACGCGGATATTGTCGGGGCCGAGCTCGACGGCCAGGTTGCGGGCCAGCTGGAAGTCGGCGGCCTTGGAGATGTTGTAGGCGCCGATGCCGGTGGAGCCGCGCAGGCCGCCGATGGAGGAGATGATGATCACCGCCCCGTCCTTGCGCTCGCGCATCTGCGGCGCAGCCATCTGGATCAGCCAGTTATTGGCGATGATGTTGTTGTCCAGGATCTTGCGGAAGGCGTCGTCCTCAATCTTCGACATCGGGCCGAAGAAGGGATTGGTGGCGGCGTTGCAGACGACGATGTCGATCTTGCCAAAGGCCTTGTTGGTCTCGTCCACCAGCCGCTGCAGATCTTCCTTCGAGGAGATCGAGGCCGGCACGGCGATGGCCGCGCCTGGGTGCTTCTCATTGATGGCCGCGGCCACTTCGTCACAGGGTCCGGCCTTGCGCGAGGAGATGACCACCTTGGCGCCATGGTCAGCCATGCGCTCGGCGATGGCCTTGCCGATGCCCCGCGAGGATCCGGTGATCACGGCCACCTTGCCGGTGAGATCGAACAGTTCCATGGCGCGTCTTCCCTGAATTGAAATGCTTGTTTGAATGGCCGCCATTTGCGGCGCCCCCGGACGCTGGGTCAAGCCGGGCCGACGCCATCAGGCGCAGAGGGGACGGCCGCCCATGTCCAGGTGAAAATGGTCCAGATGGGCGTCGTTATAGTCCGGCGACAGCGTGGTCAGGAACACCTTGCAGGCCCCGTCCCGGACCTGTCGCAGGAAGACGCCCTTGGACCCCGGGTCATCCCAATGGTCCTTGAGCCGCACCACCTGACCGTCCGCCAAGCGGAAACCTGAGACATCCAGGGCGTTGGCGCTGGCGTGCTCGCTGGGGGGACCGGCCTGCTGGTTGTAAATCCGCCGGCAGGAGAAGGAGCCGAAATGCTCCACCGCCACCACCGCCTGTCCCAGGGTCTCAAAGGCGGCGGTCTGCACCACCTGTCGTTCCCAGATGGCCACAGCCAGGGCCTGCTTGCAGGTCATCACCGCATCGGTCGGCGCCAGCGGGGCCATGCCGCCGGTGAACTGAATGGCGTCCTTCACCGAACAGAAGCCGTCCTCAGTCTCTGGCGCGATTTCGTAGGTCAGCCCGCCCTTGGCCAGCACGGCGCGGCAGGCCGCCACATCCTGGCCGGTGCGGGCGGCCTTGGCCTTGGTGGCCGCGCCGACGGGATCGATGACGCTGAGCGGCTTCCACGGCAGGTGTTCATCAGGAATGGCCCGTTCCGCCACCAGGATCAACGCCGCCACCAGCACCCAGAGTATGGCCAGACCCACCAGCCGGGCCGCCAGGGTCTGGCGCCGCGCCAGATGCTCGACCTGCGGATGACGGGGTGCGCGATAGCCGGCCATGAACCTTCGTGGGAGACGCCTGGGACAAGGCCGATCTTAGCCGCCGCGCCGGCCCAAGGCGACCCGCAGGCGGCTTAAGAAGCGCGACGCCCTAACGACAGAGGCCAAACCGCCCAAAATCCAGGTGCAGATGGTCGGCGTGAGCGGCGTTGTAGTCAGGGCTCAGCACGGCGCGGAAGTAATCGCAGGCGCCGGTGCGCGCCGCCCGCAGCAGGGTTCCGCCCTCGTCCTCGCCCTCGAAGTCACCGATAATGCTCAGGCGCTGACCGTCCTCCAGCACGATGGCCGACACATCCAGCGCATTGGCGCTGGCGTGCTCGCTGCGCCGGCCTTCGCTTCGGCCATAGACGTTTCGGCAGGCGAGGACGCCATAGTGCTCCACCCGGGCGACCTGGCTCTCCATCACCGCCTGGGCGGCAGGGTTCAGCACATGCCGGTCCCAGAAGGCGTAGGAGAGCGCCACCGGGCAGGTCATGACCGGGGCCGCAGGCGCGAGCGGCGTCACCCCGCCCCTCAGACGCAGGATGTTGGTGAGCGGACAGTCCCCACCCGGCCGGTCTGGTTCATCAGCGAAGTCCACCCCGCCGGCCGCCAGCACCTCGCGGCACAGGTCCGGATCAGCGGCCGCTCGTTGGAACTTCACCGCCGTAGCCAGACCTGGGGGATCGTCCAGCCGAAGGGGCTTCCACGGCAGGTCCTGGGGTGGGGCGTAGGCGTCGATGGCGAAGGCCAGGACGATCCCCACCAGGGCCGCATCGAGCAGGAACGCCCAGAGGCCGCCGAAGGCCAGGGCCTCGGCCGAGGCCGACTTGAGCTGCAAAAGCCAGGGGGGATAGGTCACGAATTGAGCAACGGCCAGGAATGGCTCAGGTTCAAGGTATGGCGGGAAATCTGCGCCCAAGCCGCGCGGGTCCGGCTATGGTCTGGTCAAACCAAAGGGGACGGGGATGGGACTTCTGAGCAAGGCGGCGCTGGGCGCCGGGGTCGCCCTTGGGGCGCTTATAGCTGTGGTGGCGGTGCGCACCGCCCTTTATGAACCCCCAGTTCCCGGCGTAGCGGCGGACTTGCAGCTCGCCGCAGCCCCAGAGTTCGACGTCCAGGCCGCCGCCGGACGCCTGGCTGAGGCTATCGCCTTTCAGACCGTCAGCCATCAGAACGCCACTGATAACCAGCTGGAGCATTGGGACGCCCTGCACGCCTGGCTGCAGGCCACCTATCCCCGCGCCCACGGCGCCATGCGCCGAGATGTCGTGGCCGGCCACACCCTGGTCTATACCTGGGAAGGCTCAGAGCCCGCCCTGGACCCCATCGTGCTGATGGCCCACCAGGACGTGGTGCCCGCCGACGCGACTGATGGCTGGACCCATCCGCCCTTTGAAGGCGTCATCGCCGACGGGGCGGTATGGGGCCGCGGGGCAGTTGACGATAAGGGCTCGCTGATCGGCCTGTTCGAGGCGGTGGAGACCCTGACAGCGGCCGGCTTCCAGCCCCGCCGAACGGTGATCCTGGTCAGCGGCCATGACGAGGAGGTGGGCGGGGGCGGCGCGGCGGCGGCTAATGACCTGCTGAAGTCCCGCGGCCTCTCGGCCCAGTTCGTCCTCGATGAGGGCCTGCTGGTGGTCGCCGACAACCCCCTGACCGGCGGCCCGGCGGCCCTGATCGGCGTGGCGGAAAAGGGCTATGCGACCCTGGTGGTGACCGCATCGTCCGAGGGCGGACATTCGTCAGCCCCGCCGCTACAGACCGGCGTCTCCACCCTGGCCCGGGCGGTCACCGAAATTACTGACAACCCCTTCCCCATGCGCCTCCAGGGGCCAGGAGCCGACATGCTTCACGTGTTGGGCGCGGAGTCGGGCCTGCCCATGCGCGCGGCGCTGGCCAACACCTGGGCGACCAGCCCCCTGATCGTCGGTCAGATGGCCGCTACGCCAGCGGGCGCGGCCCTGCTGCACACCACGATCGCGCCGACCATGTTGCAGGGCAGCCCCAAGGAAAATGTCCTGCCTCGGGAAGCCAAGGCCTGGATCAACTACCGCATCGCGCCAGGTGACACGTCTGAGGATGTTCTGGAACGGGCCAAGACCTCTGTTGGCGACCTGCCGGTGACCTTCGCCTGGGCGCGACCGCCACAGGAGCCCTCGGCGGTGTCCTCTACCGATTCAGAGGGCTGGAAGGTGATTTCGGCCCTGGCCGCCGATGTCACCGGCGCGCCCGTGGCGCCGGGCCTGGTGACGGCGGGCACCGATAGCCGATTCCTCGCCGAGGTGGCGCAGGACACCTATCGCTTCCAGCCGATTACCCTCAGCATAGCCGAGACCGCCATGATCCACGGGGTTGATGAGCGCATGACGCTCACCAATCTGGAACGAATGGTGCAGTTCTATGCCCGGCTGATCGCGACCGCGGCGCGCTGACCCCTTGCGGCGAGGCGCTGCAAGTCGCACGTTCCGCCCCACTGATGAATCTAGGAGAGCGTAATGGGTTTCCGTCTCGAAGATGATGACGACGACAAGGGCCGCCTTCCCGACATGCCGATGAGCGCCGGGCCGGTGCAGAACGCCCTGTTCAAGTCGCGCACCGTCCTCATCTTCGGCGAGATCGACATGCGGCTGGCCGAGCGCGTCTCGGCGCAGTTGCTGGCGCTGTCGGGCGAAAGCGACGAGGACATCAAGGTCTTCGTCAATTCCCCCGGCGGCCACGTGGAAAGCGGCGACACCGTCCACGACATGATCCGCTACTGTGGGCCCAAGGTGAAGGTGATCGGCACCGGCTGGGTGGCCAGCGCCGGCGCGCACATCTTCCTGGGCGCCACCAAGGAAAACCGCTTCTGCCTGCCCAACACCCGGTTTTTGCTGCACCAGCCCATGGGCGGCGTGCGGGGCCAGGCATCGGACATTCAGATCGAGGCCGAGGAGATCGTGAAGATGCGTGAGCGGGTCAACCGCATCATCGCCCGCGAGACCGGCCAGCCCTACGACAAGGTGGTCAAGGACACCGAGCGGAACTTCTGGATGAACGCCGAGAAGGCCGTGGAGTACGGTCTGGTCTCGAAGATCATCGAGAACGCGACGGCGGTCTGACATGGGCCCCTGGTGGAAGGGGGCGGTGGTCTACCACATCTACGTCCGCAGCTTCTTTGACAGCGACGGCGATGGCCATGGCGACCTTGCGGGCGTCATGGCCAAGCTGGACTATCTGAAGAGTCTCGGAGTCGATGCGATCTGGCTCTCCCCCATCCACCCCTCGCCCAATCGTGACTGGGGTTACGACGTCTCCGACTTTGACGACGTCCACCCCGACTATGGCTCGGTGGAAGAGTTCAAGGCCCTGACGCAGGCCGCCCACGCCATGGGCCTGAAGGTTCTGCTGGACGAGGTGCTGTCGCACACCTCCGACGAACACCCCTGGTTCGCCGAAAGCCGCGACGGCGGCCCGGAGGGCGACAAGGCTGACTGGTACGTCTGGGCCGATCCCGCCGAGGACGGGACGGCGCCGAACAACTGGCTGAGCGTCTTCGGCGGCCCTGCCTGGGCCTATCAGCCGGCGCGGCGTCAGCACTATCACCACAAGTTTCTGCGCCAGCAGCCCAAGCTGAACTGGCGCGCGCCCGCGGCGCGGGAAGCGGCTCTGAAGGTGCTCGACACCTGGTTGGCCCGGGGCGCCGACGGCTTCCGCCTGGATGTGGCCAACGCCTTCCTCCATGACGGCGCCTTGAGGAACAATCCGGCAGTTCCGCCCGCCGAGCGCACCAAGGCCGACTGGGCGCATGCCAGCGACATGCAGCGGCACCTTTTCGACTCCAACCTGCCGGAGAACATCCCCCTGCTGGACGAGGTCCGCCGCCGGGTGGAGGCGCACGGTCCCGATCGCTTTGTCTTCGGTGAGTTTTCGGAGGAAGAGGAGCGCTGCGGCGCCTATTGCGCCTCTGATGAGGGGCTGCATTCGGCCTACACCTTCGTCCTGCTCAAGGCCAAGCGGATGGCCGCCCAGGTGTTCAAGGATCACTACCAGACCCTGGCCGCCCATCCCGGCCATTGGCCGACCATCTCCTTCTGCAACCACGATGTGGCCCGCACGGTGACGCGGTTCGGCGGGGCGGACGCCGGCGCGCCGGTGGCCAAGCTGATGCTGGCCCTGCTCATGGCCCTGCGCGGCACGATCCTTCTGTATCAGGGCGAAGAGCTCGGTCTGCCGGAGGCGGAGCTGTCTCGCGGCGAACTTCGCGATCCGGTGGGCGACCTCTACTGGCCCATCGCCAAGGGCCGCGACGGCGCGCGCACCCCCATGCCCTGGCAGGCAGAGGCGGCTCATCTGGGCTTCTCCAATGGGGCGGCCTGGCTTCCGGCCGCCGAGGCCCATGCCCCCCTGGCCGTGGACCGGCAGGAGCTCGACCCCAAATCCACCCTGGCCTTCGCCCGCCAGATGATCACCCTGCGCAAGGCCTCCCGCGCCCTGACCCACGGCGAGATCGAGTTCCTCGACACCCCAGAGCCCGTCCTGGCCTTCCTGCGACGCCATGAGGGTCAGACAGTGGCCTGCGTGTTCAATATGAGCGGCCGGACCGCCCGGGCCGAGCATGCGCGCCTGACGGGCGGCGAGATGCTGCCGGTGGCGTCGGGGGTCTGCGAGCCCCTGCCCGGCGGACTGGCCCTGGGCCCCTATGCCTGCCGGTTCCTCAAACACCCTTCATGACAGGTGCGGGCCTTCAAAAGCCCCGTTAGAAGACGCCATGATCGACGGCGACAGCAAAATCCCCACCACAAAAGGCCCACGCTTTGGCGAGGGCTTCCTGACCGACATCTGGTATTTCGCCGCCCTGTCGTCGGACCTGAAACCCGGCAAGCTGCAGCGCTTTGAGATCCTGGGGGAGCCGATCCTGATCGGCCGCGGCCGCAAGGGCGAGGCCTATGCCGTACGCGACATCTGCCCCCACAGGGCCGCGCCCCTGTCGGCGGGTAAGCTGACCGCCGAGGCCGACGGGCGAGAGAGCGTCGAGTGCCCCTATCACGGCTGGCGTTTTGGCCTGGACGGCGCCTGCACGGCCATTCCGTCCCTGGTGGCCGACCAGGCCATGGACGTCAGCAAGATCAAGGTGCGGCGGTTCCCGGTGCGCGAGAGCCAGGGCCTGGTCTTCATCTGGATCAGCGCCGATCCGCGCTTTGACGGCGAGCCCGACATCGCGCCGCCGATGTTCCCGGGCGTGGTGGGGGGCAAGCCCAAGCTGGTCGACCGCATGACGTTCGACGCCCATATCGACCACGCGGTGGTGGGCCTGATGGACCCCGCCCATGGCCCCTATGTCCACCAGCAGTGGTGGTGGCGATCGGCCAAGAGCCAGCACGAAAAGTCCAAGCCTTTTGAGCCCAGGGACGCCGGCTTCGCCATGGTGCGGCACGAGCCGTCCAAGAACAGCCGCGCCTACGCCATTCTCGGCGGCCAGCCGCTGACGGAGATCACATTCAAGATCCCGGGCCTGCGGTGGGAGCATGTGACGGTGGGCAAGCGTCAGGTCCTGTCGCTGACCTGCCTGACCCCGCTCAACGCCAGCCAGACGAAAATCACCCAGATCGTCTGGTCCGACCACCCGGCCTTCTGGCTGTTACAGCCGCTGATCGCCGCGGGCGCCCGGGCCTTCCTGCGCCAGGACGGCGACATGGTGAACCTGCAGAACGAAGGCCTGCGCTATGATGCGGGCCTGCTGTGGATCGACGACGCCGACCGCCAGGCCAAATGGTACCAGCAGCTGAAACGGGAATGGGCGCAAAGCCGGCGTGAGGGCCGCCCCTTCGTCAATCCCGTAGAGCCCACACGCCTGCGCTGGCGCAGCTGAGCCACAAGCCGCTGGTCAGGCGGCTTCGGCCGGTTGACCCGCCAGTTCGATGGGGGCGAAGCCGCCCTGGATCGTCCAGCTGATCCGGGCGCCAAGCTGGGCCGCCAGGCTCATGGGATCCGCCCGCTCGAAGGGCGCGGTGCTCGCCTGGGCATGGGTCAGGGTCAGCTGCAGGATCGGATGGCGCTCGAACAGCCCCGTCTTGGGATCGCGCAGGTCCCCGTGCACAACCACCTCGACGGCGTCCAGGGGCAGGAAGCCCAGCATCTCCACGGCGAACCTCAGGGCCGCAGCGCAGACATTGGCGCCCTGCATCTGGTGGCGGCGTCCGATGGGCGCCTTGCGGAACACGGCCCGCCCCTGGGGCAGGCGTTCAGCCTCCTCGGCGGGCATCTCCGACAGGTCCAGCGCCTCGATCTGGATCTGGAAGCGGCCCTTGGCGGGCGAGCAGAACCGGAAGCGCTGAACCGCGCCATAGACCTCGGAAAGCTTGGTGTGCTCGGCCAGAGATTCGTTGATCGTCCGCATGTCCAGCTCAGCCAGCTTGCAGGCGAAATCGATCTCCACATTGTGGGCCTGGGCTTCGCGCCAGGCCGCCCGATAGGCCTGCTCGTCCTCGCTGGCCGCCTCGGCCACCCGGGCGGCCAGTTGCCGACGCTGGTCGCGGTCTGAGCCGAACAGCTGGGCGAGCCAGCCCGGCCGATAGTTGTGCAGCGCCTGACGGGCCTCAGCCTCTCGCTCATGGGTGCGGACAATATTGATCCGGGGGCGCGCGGCCACCGTCGCCCAGTCCCGCGGTCGGTAGGGAACGCGGTGGCACTGCACCAGACTGGCCACCCGAGCGGCGAGCGCGTCGGCTTCCGCGGCCGGCCCCAGCCGACCCTCGATCGCATCGCCGAAGCGCGCCTGCTCAGCCTTGGCCTGCGCGGCGCGCTTTGCCTCGCGTTCGATCCGGTCCATGGTGAATTCGATCGACTGATCGGGACGCATTTCGTCCATACCATCCTCCTGCCATCATCCGCTCTCCGGCGGCTTTCGCGCCATAGTCGAATAACTGCGTTATTGAGCCATTAATGCCATCATTCCGAAACTCCGGCATCGAGATCGCCTTTGACGATCTCCTCCCCCAGGGCGAGGTCGCCCGGACCATGATTCTGGTCCACGGCTTCGCCTCCAACCGCAAGGAAGGCTGGCGGCGCACCGGCTGGTACGCCGCCCTGGAGCGCCGCGGGACCCGCTGCATCGCCCTGGATCAGCGCGGCCATGGGGAGAGTGAGAAGCTCTACGATCCGCAGGCCTACGGGCGTGAGGCCTTGGCGAGCGACGTCGTCGCCCTGATCGACCATCTGGGGCTCGGGCGGGTGGATGTGTTCGGCTATTCGATGGGGGCCAGGACCGCCCTGGCGACCGCCCTGGCCGCCCCAGATAAGATCGACCACCTGATCCTTGGGGGTGTCGGCGAGCGTTTGCTGGAGCCCCGGGTCGAGGGCGCGCCCACGGACGCCATGAGCCAGGCCATGCTGGCCGAGGATCCCGACACCATCAGCCACCCGATGCTGCGCAGCTTCCGCCACTTCGCCGACGAGCAGGGGGAAGACCGCCGCGCTCTGGCGGCCTTTGTTCAGGCCAAGAACCCACCCCTGGATGTCGAGGCCATGGGCCGACTGGAGGCCCCGGTTCTTGTGGTGGCCGGCCAGAGGGACGATGGGGCCGGCGACCCGGATGGTCTTGCCCGGGCCTTCCCCAACGGACGAGGGATCACCGTCGTGGGCTGCGACCACTTCTCGGCCATCCCGCACGCCCTGACCAAGGCCGCCACCTTCGACTTTCTGGACGGAATGCTCGACGATCCCTTCGGCGACCGATTCTAGAGCCTGATGCGATCAGACGGAACTGTCTGATCGTTGAATCAGGCTATAAACTCAAAGACTTGAGCGCGTTTTGATCCGATAACCGGTTCCCACTTATCGGAACGCGCTCCAGGGTGCTTTAGCGCCCAAGGGCGTAGGGGCCGCCGCGCGCGATGGCGGCCTGGTAGGCCGGCCGGGCGTGCAGGCGGTCGAGCCAGGCCTCGGCGTTGGGATATTTGGGCAACAGGCCAAAGGCCCGGGCGACCTCGCCCACAAAGCTCATCTGGATGTCCGCCCCTGTCAGGGCCTGACCCATCAGATAGTCCCGCCCCGCCAGGGCCTGGTCTAGATAGGACATGTGGTTGTCGATCTCGCTAGCGATCCGTCCGTGCAGTGGTCCGCCGGCCTCGCCCAGGCGCATGACGTACATCTGCAGCATCAGGGGCAGCATGGCCGAGCCCTCGGCATAGTGCAGCCACTGGAGATAGTCCTCGTACTCCCGCGCCCCCACCGGCGGCTGCAGCCGCCCGGCGCCATGGCGGCGGATCAGATAGTCGATGATGGCGCCCGACTCATGGACCGTCGCATCCCCATCGGTGATGACCGGCGACTTACCCAGGGGATGGACCGCGCGCAGTTCGTCCGGGGCCAGGCGGGTGGTCGCATCGCGAGCATAGGCCTTGATTTCATAGTCCGCCCCCAACTCCTCCAGCAGCCAGAGAATGCGCTGCGAACGGGACTCATTGAGATGGTGAACGGTGATCATGGCGGCTCCCAGGTTTGGCTTACATCGTATAGGGGTCAGGATCGAACGTCGACAGGCCGGGCGGAGCGCGATCCATGACCCCTGAACTTCCGACCGATCCCGTAGGGCGGCTGCAAGCCGCCGCCGAGGCAGCCGAGGCCTGCCTGGTCCAGGCCAAGGGAGCCCTCGCCACCCGGTTCTCGCCCGGGGGCCGCCTCGATCGCAGCGCCCTGGACGCAGGGCAACACGCCGCCCACGGCCTGGCCTGGGCGGCGGCCTATGCTGAGACCCTTCGCCAGACGGCCGCCTGGGCGGCGGAGCTTCAGGCCCTCGGCGTCCTGGATGAGGCTAGCCTTCGGCCCGCCTTGCTGCTGGCGCACGAATATCTCAGCCAGCTGGCCGGCGGCCTGCCCATGAACCAGGGGGAAATGGTCCGCGCTGCGGACCTGGGCTTTGACGCTGCGCGCCTCGTTCCGCTGATCGCCGAGCTGGCGCCCCACGCCACCTCCCCGGCCAAGGCCCGCATCGTGGCGCTGCTGGAGGCCGCCCGGGGTCAACCGTCGCTGGAGGCCAGCGGACTGGACGAGACCCATCAGGCGATCAGCCAGCAGTTCTGCGACTTCGCCCGCGACAGGATCGCCCCCTTCGCGCACGGCTGGCACCTGCGCGACGAGCTCATCCCCCTACCCCTGATCGAGGAGTTGGCGGCCCTGGGGGTGTTCGGCCTGACCCTGCCGGAGGCCTATGGCGGGGCTGGCCTTGGCAAGGTGGCCATGTGCGTGGTCTCCGAGGCCCTGTCCCGGGGCTATATCGGCGTAGGCTCCCTAGGCACCCGCTCGGAAATCGCCGCCGAACTGATCCTGGCCCACGGGACGGAAGACCAGAAGACGCAGCTTCTGCCGGCCATCGCCTCGGGCGCCACATTGCCCACGGCGGTCTTCACCGAGCCGGAGGCGGGGTCGGATCTGGCCTCCTTGCGCACCCGGGCGGTGCGGCAGGATGGGCAATGGCGGGTCACGGGCGCCAAGACCTGGATCACCCATGCGGCCCGGGCCGACCTGATGACCCTGCTGGTGCGCACCGATCCCGACAGCCGCGACCACCGGGGCCTGTCCATGCTGCTGGCGGGCAAGCCGCGCGGCGACGACCGGGAGCCCTTTCCAGCCCAGGGCATGAGCGGCGGCGAAATCGCCGTGATCGGCTATCGCGGGATGAAGGAATACGAGATCGCCTTTGACGGGTTTGCGGTCCCGGAGACCGCCCTGCTTGGCGGGCGGGAGGGCCAGGGCTTCAATCAGCTCATGGCGACCTTTGAATCGGCCCGCATCCAGACCGCAGCCCGCGCCATCGGCGTGGCCCAGAACGCCCTGGACCTGGCCCTGGACTATGGGCTGAGCCGGCGGCAGTTCGGCCAATCTCTGACGCAGTTTCCCCGGGTCGCCGACAAGCTCGCCATGATGGCTGCAGAGATCCTTGGCGCGCGCCGCCTGGCCTGGTTCTCGGCCCGGGCCAAGGATGCGGGACGGCGTTGCGACCTGGAGGCCGGGATGGCCAAGCTGACGGCGGCCCGCATCGCCTGGGCCTGCGCCGACAACGCCCTGCAGATTCACGGGGGAACGGGTTTCGCCGTGGAGCAGCCGGTCAGCCGGCTATTGGCCGACGCGCGTATCCTCAACATCTTTGAAGGCGCTGGAGAAATTCAGGCCCAGGTGATCGCGCGACGCCTGCTGGAAGGCGCCAACTGAGCCGCGCTCTGGAGCCTCAGGCGGCGGCTGCGGCAGGGGTGAAGCCCTGGGCGACCAGGGCGATCTGCTGCTCCATGATGGCGCTCAGCCGGTCTGGCCCCGCCTGCTCCCAAGCCGCCAACCGGTAGTTCCAGGCATAGGCGGCCATGAGGGTGTCGACGATCAGCGAGATATCGGCCTCGTCCGAAACCTCGCCGCGGCCCCGCCCGTCGGCGATGCAGTCGTGGATCATGCCCCGAAGCCGGGGGTTGCGGCCGTAGGGCACGGAGTCTGACCCCGGGCGCCAGTTATAGGCGGCGGCGATGTGGGCGAGGAACAATGGCGTCCGCCGCGTCTCGAAGGCGTAGTGCAGGGCGAAGATCGAGGACAGCCGATCCACCACCGTACCGCGCAGGTGCGGAGTTATGAGATCGAGTTCGGCATACAGGTCGTCGAGCCGGTCCAGCATGACCTGACTGAGCACCTCGGCCTTGGAGGCGAAGCAGGTGAAGACGCTGCCCACCGCCACCCCGGCACGGGTGGCGATCTCGCGCACCGTGGTTTCTTCGTAGCCGACCGTCTCGAACAGGTCCCGGGCGGCGTCGAGCACGCGTCTGCGCGTCGCCTCCTTCTGCGTCTGGCGTAGATTCAATTTCCCCCCAAGCGCGCTCTGACGGCGCGTCCTGTCGTGTGTTCCCCCGACAGGAGACCCGGCATGGCCGCCGGTAGCAAGCCACTTTCCCTTGGGGGAGGTCATCTGACCCTTCGAGGCGGCCATCTGGCCTGGTCCTAGCCGCGACGGGCGCCGGCCAGAATGACGCGAATCTGGTCCCGCGACCGGGCCTGCAGAGCCTCAAGGCTCCAGCCGCCGAATACCGCCTGGGGGTAGTTGGCCAGATAGTTGTCGAACAGCATCTGGCTGCGCAGCTTGATCTCGCACTCCTGAGACAGTTCGCCCCGCTCGACCCCCAGGGCCAACTGCTGGGCGAACAGATCAATCGTGTCCTGCATGGCCGGCAGGGCGCGAAGCGCCTGTCCGTCCTCGCAGGACCAGGACAGTCCCAGGGCTGCGCGCACCAGCGGCATCTGGCCACGATAGAAGGCGTAGCCGGCGCTGAACGCCTTCAGCAGGGCGTCATCCACCGTCCGGCCACGAGTGGCGGCCTCGGTCATGGCGGTGAGCACGGCCTCGATGTCCGAGGCCATGATTTCGCGAAACAGCTCGGACTTGTCGGCGAAGTTGGCGAAGACTGCGCCTGTGGACATGCCCGCCGCCGCGGCGATGTCGCGGATGGTCGCGCCTTCATAGCCCTGCGCGCCGAACAGCTCCCGGGCGGCGGCCAGCACCTTGGCCCGGGTCTGCTGCTTGGCCAGCGCCCGACGGGTCGGCATGCGGATGCGGGTTTCGGCTTGGCCCTCGACCTCGGCGACGTGCTTCATAGGTATCAACTCCGGCTTGCCGTGGCGGGGGAGACCATCGGCGCATACGCCCCTACGCCGCAAAATCACGGGCCTGGGGCGCTGTAACGGGGTCAAACGCCCCTGGCCGCCTGTAAGGCGGTTCGGTGAATGCGTTCAACAACCCTTGGTTCATATTCTCAGGTCGAGGGGATAGCGGAAATATGTCGACCATGGGGCGCGACGGGTTGTCGCAAGGGAAATGCGTGCAATATCGGCATGTTAAGCATGATTTTTCCGCTTCTGCGGCGCGCCGGGAATTGAACCAGATTCACTGAATCTGATCAATCAGTTTCGCGACTGCGAGGCGAAATCAGGTTCGTGCAATTCTGGGCCGACGTCCTACATTTCCATCAAGCTCAAGCATTTCGATGACAGGCCATGACACAGATCTTCGCCCTGCTGATCCCCGCGAGCCTGCTCGCCGTCACCCTCACCCTGGGGATCGGCATCTACGCCCTCTTCCGCGGGGGCGACTTTGGACGCTCCTACTCCAACAAGCTGATGCGTCTTCGCGTGGTGTTGCAGGCCGCAGCCGTCCTGATCCTTGTGACCGCCGTATGGTGGCGCAACACCTACGGCGGGTAAGCCGGCCATGGTTCTGTTGAACAAGATCTACACCCGCACTGGCGACGGCGGGGCGACCCGGCTCGCCAACGGGGCGGAGGTGTCCAAGACCGATCTGCGTGTTGAGGCCTATGGATCGGTGGACGAGACCAACGCCTGCCTGGGTCTGGTCCGGCTGCACACGGCCGAGGATGATCTGCTCCACCCCATGCTGGAGCGCATTCAGAATGATCTGTTCGACCTGGGAGCCGACCTGGCCAATCCGCCAAAGGCTGACGAGGACCCTGCGCGGGTCCTGAGGGTCACCGACGGGCAGGTGGCGCGTCTGGAACACGAGATCGACCAGATCAATGAAGCCTTGTCGCCCCTGACCTCTTTCGTGCTGCCAGGCGGAACACCGGCGGCCGCAGCCCTCCATCAGGCCCGGACGGTCTGCCGGCGAGCCGAACGGGCGGCGGTCAGGCTGGCGCAATCGGCTCAGGTGGCCGATCCGGCGCTGAAATACCTCAACCGACTGTCAGACCTGCTCTTCGTGGCGGCCCGGCGGGCCAATGGCCAGGGAGCGTTGGACGTCCTGTGGCGCCCAGGGGCGACCCGTGGCTGACGTCGCCCTACTGGGCGGGGGCGACTTTTTCAGCCTCAGCCTTCGCCGCGGCGGCGGCCTGTTCTGCGGCCTTCCGCTCGGGGATGGTTCGCCCGGTGATGTCGGAAATCAACACGGGTCGGGCGCAGACCCGGCCATCGGGGTCCCACCAGTCGCCCTGCGCCTCGCACCGCTCAGCGGGCCAGACCACATAGGCCTGGTAAGCGAAGATCGCGACCAGGGAGAGGACGAACACGCCGAGGAAGACGAGTTTCAGGCGATCGATGATGCGGCTCATCGGATGGCTCATATTCGGGCTTTTTCTCCCTGGCTAGGCTCGACATTGGCGCAAAATGCCCCATGTCGGTGGCTTGCAAACCGCGCGGGAAACGTTATGCCCCGTGCGTCCCATTCTTCCGCAATGCGAATTTGAGGCTTTCATGAAGGTGTTGGTCCCGGTCAAACGGGTGATCGATTACAACGTCAAGCCCCGGGTGAAGTCCGACGAAACCGGCGTGGACCTCGCCAACGTCAAGATGTCCATGAACCCTTTCTGCGAGATCGCCGTCGAAGAGGCGGTCCGTCTGAAGGAAAAGGGCGTGGTCACTGAGGTGGTCGCGGTTTCGATCGGTCCGGCTCAGGCCCAGGAAACCCTGCGTACGGCGCTCGCCATGGGCGCTGACCGCGCCATCCTGGTGCAGACCGACGCCGACCTGGAGCCCCTGGCGGTCGCCAAGGTGCTGAAGGCGGTCATCGACGAAGAGTCCCCGAACCTGGTGGTGATGGGCAAGCAGGCCATCGACGGTGACAACAACGCCACCGGCCAGATGCTTTCGGCCCTGCTCGGCTGGCCCCAGGCCAGCTTCGCCTCCAAGCTGGAAGTGTCCGGCGACAAGGCGACCGTGACCCGCGAAGTCGACGGCGGTCTGCAGACCATCGAGGCGCCGCTGCCGGTGATCGTCACCGCCGACCTGCGCCTGAACGAGCCGCGCTATGCGTCTCTGCCCAACATCATGAAGGCCAAGAAAAAGCCCCTCGACACCAAGGACATCGCGTCCTTCGGCATCGATACGGCGCCGCGCCTGAAGGTGGTCAAGGTGGCCGAGCCGCCGAAGCGTGGCGGCGGCATCAAGGTCGAAACCGCGGCCGATCTGGTCGCCAAGCTCAAGAATGAAGCGGGGGTGCTCTAATGGCCGTACTTGTCATCGCCGACCTGAACGCCGGCGCGCTCAGCGACAACACCCATAAGACCGTCTCGGCCGCCAAGGCCATCGGCGGCGACATCGACATCCTGGTCGTCGGCAAGGACGCCAAGGCCGCCGCCGAGGCCGCCGCCAAGATCGAAGGCGTCCGCAAGGTCCTGTTGGCCCAGAGCGACGACCTCGGCCATGGCCTGGCCGAAGCCGTCGAAGCCGTGGTGGTTCCGCTGATGTCCGGCTACGACGCCGTGCTGACGCCCGCCACCTCGCAGGGCAAGAACTTCTCCCCCCGCATTGCGGCCAAGCTCGACGTTTCGCACATCTCCGACGTGGTCGAAGTGGTCGACGCCTCGACCTTCGTGCGCCCGATCTATGCCGGCAACGCGCTGGAGACCGTCCAGTCGTCTGAAGCCAAGAAGGTCATCACCGTCCGCACCACCGCCTTCAAGGCGGCCGGTGAAGGCGGCTCGGCCTCGGTGGAGGATATCGATGCGGGCGCCGGCGCCGGTGGGACCAAGTTCGTCGGCGAAGAGATCGTGAAGTCGGAACGTCCGGAACTGACCGGCGCCAAGATCGTGGTCTCTGGCGGTCGCGCCATGGGCTCGGCCGAGGAGTTCCAGAAGGTGATCGAGCCCCTGGCCGACAAGCTGGGCGCCGCCGTCGGCGCGAGCCGCGCGGCCGTGGACGCGGGCTACGCCCCCAACGACTACCAGGTCGGCCAGACCGGCAAGGTCGTGGCCCCGGAGCTCTACATCGCCATCGGCATCTCGGGCGCCATCCAGCACCTGGCCGGCATGAAGGACTCCAAGATCATCGTGGCGATCAACAAGGACGGCGACGCGCCGATCTTCCAGGTCGCCGACTATGGCCTGGTGGCCGACTACAAGGCCGCTGTGCCTGAACTGATGTCAGCCCTGGGCTGAGCCGGACCACCGGTACGCGACTGACGAGGCGGCGCCCCTGGGCGCCGCCTCGTTTCGTTTGCGGGTGCGTCTTTTCCGCCACAAGGGACGCCCCCTCTACATTGCGGCGCAGCATAAAGACCTTGGCGAGGCCGCCATCGCCCATGTTAGAAAGCCGTCACAGACCAGAGGCGGCCCTGAAGGCGGCCCGCAGATTTGGGGCGAGTGGACATGGTTGAGATCAGATCGGTGGGCGTGATCGGCGCCGGCCAGATGGGCTCCGGCATCGCGCATGTCTGCGCCCTGGGCGGTTATGACGTGCTGCTGCACGATGTCAGCCCCGAGCGTATTGAGGCGGGCCTGGCCCATATCGACCAGGCCTTGGCCCGGCAAGTGTCCCGCGGCCTGATCGACGCCGCCGCCAAGGACGCGGCCCTGGCGCGCATCAAGCCCGCCGCCGAGCTGCAGGCCGTGGGCGGCTCTGACCTCGCCATTGAAGCCGCCACCGAGAACGAAGAGGTCAAGAAGTCGATCTTCCGGGCCCTGTCGCCCCATCTGGGCCCCAACACTCTGTTGGCCTCCAACACCTCCTCCATCTCCATCACCCGTCTGGCCTCGGCCACGGATCGGCCCGAGCGGTTCATCGGCCTGCACTTCATGAACCCGGTGCCGCGCATGAACCTCGTGGAAATCATCCGCGGGATCGCCACCGATGCGGTCACCTACGAGGCGGCGGTCAATTTCGCCCGCTCGCTGGGCAAGACCACCGCCAACGCCGAGGACTTCCCCGCCTTCATCGTCAACCGCGTGCTGGTGCCGATGATCAACGAGGCGATTTACACCCTCTATGAGGGCGTGGGCACGGTGGAGGCCATCGACACGGCCATGAAGCTGGGCGCCAATCACCCTATGGGCCCCCTGGAGCTGGGGGACTTCATCGGCCTGGACACCGTCCTGTCGATCATGAACGTCCTCTATGACGGCCTGGCCGACTCCAAATACCGCCCCTGCCCGCTGCTGGTGAAATATGTCGAGGCCGGTTGGCTGGGCCGCAAGGCGGGCCGCGGCTTCTACGATTATCGCGGCGAGACCCCCGTCCCCACTCGCTAAGGCGGCCAACCCTGCGGCCATTCGGCGCCCAGCCTGGGCGAAATCGTTAATCTGTTCGACTTGCGCCCCCGGCGTGACCGATACTGGCAGGCGATTCGAACAGGCGGGTTCATGCGAAGGCTGACGCTTGCGCTGCTCTGCGGCGCCTATCTCTGTCTGGCGCTGATCATCGCCCTTTCCCTCTGGCGGAACGGCGGCGGTTGGGGCGCGGGCGTGGCGGCCCTGGTGGGCGGCCTGGGCCTGGCCTTTGCCTTCCACGGCCTGATCGAGCACGCGCTGACCGCCACAGGCCTGCGCAGCGAGATCGCCGCCCTGCGCGACGCCCATCGGATCCTCATTGATCAGGTCGAGAAGGTGGACGCCCGCCTCTCCCAGGTGGTGGAGACCGTCACCGACGACGCCCTGCGCCGCTCCGAAGAGTTGTCCAGTGAAGTCCATATGCTGGAGGACCTGGTTCAGCGTATGGGCCAGCGGCTGGAAGAACGGGTCGCGGCCCCGCCGGTCCACACACGTCCCGGGCATGACCATCGGCGCGAAGCCGCCCTGCTGGAGACCGTCCGCGGCGCATTGGCCGATAACCGGGTGGACCTCTATCTGCAGCCGGTCGTGGCCCTGCCCCAGCGCAAGACCATCTTCTACGAAAGCTTCTCGCGCCTGCGCGACGAGAGCGGCCGGGTGCTGATGCCCGCCGAATATATCAGCGTGGCCGAGGCCGAGGGCCTGATGACGGCCATCGACAATTTGCTGCTGTTCCGCTGCGTGCAGATCGTGCGCCGCCTGGCCAAGCAGGACCGCAAGGTCGGCATCTTCTGCAATGTCGCCGCCACCAGCCTGGGGGATGAGAGCTTCTTCCCGCAGTTCCTGGACATGCTGGCGGCCAATCGCGACCTGGCCGGCGCCCTGATCTTCGAACTGGGCCAGAGCGCCTTCGAAGCCCGCGGCTCGGTCGAGGCGCGCAACATGGCCAAGCTGGCCGATCTCGGCTTCCGCTTCTCCCTCGACAAGGTCACCGATCTGGATTTCGACCTGCAGGACCTGTCGCGCGCCGATGTGAAGTTCGTCCGGGTCGGCGCCCAGATGCTGCTGGACGAGATGATCGAGCTGGATGGTCGGCTCGTGCTGAAATCCCTGCCTGACCTCGCCGCCGAGGACTTCTGCCAGCTGACCCGCCGCTATGGGGTCGAGGTGATCGTCGAGAAGGTGGAGAGCGAGCGGCAGATCGTCGACCTGCTGGAGCTCGAAGTCGGCTACGGCCAGGGCCATCTGTTCGGCGAGCCGCGCCCCATCCGCGAGGCCGTCCTGGCCGAGGCCGATCCCCCCGCCGACTTCCTGCGCCAGGGGCTTCGCCGTCGCGCTGGCGGCCGGGGCTGAAGCCACCACAAAGCCTCCGATTGACCGCGGCCCCGGCGACCTTTACCGCCGCAGGCCATGAGCAAGCCGCAGACGCCCCAGGGCCTTTCCGACCTTATCGACCACTATGACGTCCTGCTGAGCGACGTCTGGGGCGTGATCCACAATGGCCGTGAGAGCTTTCCGGCCGCCTGCGCAGCCCTGGCCCGCTGGCGGGCCGAACGGGGGCCGGTGATCTTGATCTCCAACTCGCCGCGCCCGTCTGCCGATGTGGTCGCCCAGCTCGACGCCCTGGGCGTGCCCCGTGACTCCTGGTCTGCCTTTGTCACCTCCGGCGACGCCACCCGCCTGCTGCTGGCCGAGCGGGCGCCGGGCCCTGCTTGGCGCCTCGGCCCCGACCGGGACGCCCCGCTCTATGAGGGTCTGGGCCTGTCCTTCGAGAGCCTGGATAAGGCCGCCTTCATCGCCTGCACCGGCCCGATCGATGATGAGACCGAAGGCCCCGGCGACTATCAGGACCGGTTCGAGGGCGCTGCGGCCCGCGGGCTGGAGATGGTCTGCGCCAATCCGGACATCGTCGTCCAGCGGGGGGACAAGCTGATCTATTGCGGCGGCGCCCTGGCGCAGCTTTACGAAACCCTCGGCGGCAAGGTGGTCATGGCCGGCAAGCCGCATGCGCCGATCTACGAGCTGTGCGTCGCAGAAGCCGAGCGTCTGACGGGCGCTCCAGTGGCCCGGCCCCGGATGCTGTGCATTGGCGATGGGGTCGCCACGGACGTGAAGGGCGCCAACGGCCAGGGCCTGGACGTCCTGTTCATCGCCGCCGGCATCCATGGAGGCGAGACCATCACCTCTGAAGGCCTGGACGCCGCCGCCGTCGAAGCCCTGCTGCGTCAGGAAGGGGCCCAGGCGCGCTGGGCGATGGCTGACCTGATCTGGTGATCGCTCGACGTCAGGAAGCGCTCTGAACCACCGGCGTCTGCGGTGGCGGCGGGACCGGATCAGCCGGCGTCTGGTCGCAGGCGGCCAGCAGGATCAGGGCCGTGGCGGCGCCGATCAGCGTCTTGCACATTTCCATCGCTCTCCCCATTGGAAGCCGGTCGGAGCCATTTTCGGCGCAGATCGCAGCCCCCGTCCAACTCAAGCGCCTTCGCATTGGGCAGGGTTGCGTCTATTCAGGGCCAAAAAGGGGGGACGTTTCCTTGCCGGGACTATTCTTCGAGGACCTCAGTCTGGACCAGAGCGCACAGATCGCCCGTACCGTGAGCGCCGCCGATGTCGAGGCCTTCGCCGCGGTGTCCGGCGACGACAATCCCCTGCACCTGGACGAGGCCTATGCGCAGACCACGCCGTTCAAGCGGCGGATCGCCCACGGCATGCTGACCGGCGCCTATGTTTCGGCGGTCCTCGGCTCACGCCTGCCGGGCCCAGGCTCGGTCTATGTGTCCCAAACCCTGCGCTTCCGCCGTCCCGTGGGAATTGGCGATGAAGTGACCACCACGGTCACGGTCCGCGACCTGGATGCAAAAAAGGGTCACGCTACCTTCGCCACCGTTTGCACCGTGAACGGCAAGACTGTGGCCGACGGCGAGGCCGTGGTCCTCGTACCGAAGCGGGACGCCTGAACGATGCGTGTGATCAAGGGATGGAAGGGCCTCATGGCCCGGGATCGCGGCGCGGCTATCGCTCTGGGAAATTTCGATGGCGTCCATCGCGGCCACCAGCAGGTGATCGCCCTGGCCGCCAAGGCCGCCCACGAGGCCGGCGCGCCCCTGGGCGTTATCAGCTTCGATCCGCACCCGCGGCAGATTTTTGCGCCCAATGCGCCGGCATTTCGCCTGATGCGGCCTGGCCAGCAGGCCCGCGCCCTTGAGGCCCTGGGGGTGGACCTGTTCTACGTCCTCCCGTTCGACCAGGAAATGGCGAGCCTGACCGATCGCGACTTCGCCCAGCAGGTCCTGCATGAGGGTCTGGGGGTGCGGCACGTGGCGGTGGGTTTCGACATCTCCTTCGGCAAGGGCCGCACAGGGAGCCCCGCGACCATGAAGGACTATGGGCAGGACTTCGGCTTCGGCGTCTCGGTGGCCGCCGCCGTGGCCGATGACAGCGGCGAGAAATACTCCTCCACCGCCGTGCGCGACGCCCTGAGGGACGGCCAGCCCGAGGCCGCCGCCGCCATTCTGGGCCGCCCCTTCGCCATCGAAGGCGTTGTCCAGCGGGGTCGTCAGCTCGGCCGGGAGCTCGGCTTCCCCACGGCCAATGTGCAGGTGGACGACTATGTCCAGCCCAGGTTCGGCGTCTACGCCACCCGCACCCGCCTGCCCGACGGGCGCGAGGTGCCAGGCGTGGCCAATATCGGGGTCAACCCCACCGTGGGCGAGGTGGCCCCGGTGCTGGAGGTCTGGCTGTTCGATTTCGATGAGGACATCTACGACCAGACCATCGAGACAGATCTGATCACCTTCCTGCGGCCGGAACAGAAGTTCTCAAGCCTGGAGGTCATGGTGGACCAGATCCGCCGTGACGCCGCCCAGGCCCGACAGATCCTGATCCCCGACTTCTGAGGCCAGCCTAAAGGGCTCGCTCACGCCGCGACGGTCTGCTAGGACCGCCCCATGACGAGGGGCCGCAAATCCTTGCGAATTACGCGCCCGGCGTGACGCCGCCGGAGCCTATGATCCAGCGCGCGCCGGGACCTGTTCCGCCCTCCTCCGCCTCCGACTTGGACGAAAAATCCCATGGCCGACGACGCTGAAAAGCGCACCGCTTCCCCCGAAACTGCGGGGCGCGACTATCGCGAGACCGTCTTCCTGCCCCAGACCGACTTCCCCATGCGCGCAGGTCTGCCGCAAAAGGAACCGCAGATTCTGGCCAAGTGGGACGAGATCGGCCTCTATCACGCCGCCCGAAAGGCGCGACAGGCGCAAGGCGCGCCGCTGTTTGTGCTGCACGACGGCCCCCCCTACGCCAATGGCGCCATCCATATCGGCCACGCCCTGCAGAAGACCCTGAAGGACTTCGTGGTCCGCTCGCGCTTCGCCATGGGCTACGACGTGGACTTCGTGCCCGGCTGGGACTGCCACGGCCTGCCTATCGAGTGGAAGATCGAGGAGGAGCTGCGCAGCAAGGGCCGCCGCAAGGACGAAGTCTCCAAGGCCGAGTTCCGCGAGAAGTGCCGCGCCTATGCCGGCCAGTGGATCGACGTCCAGCGGGACGGCTTCAAGCGCCTGGGCGTCCTGGCCGACTGGGAGAACCGCTACGCCACCATGGACTATGGCAGCGAGGCGGCCATCGTTGCGGAATTCCACAAATTCGTAGCCTCGAACCAGCTCTATCGCGGCTCAAAGCCGGTGATGTGGAGCCCGGTGGAGCGCACCGCGCTGGCCGACGCCGAGGTCGAGTATCACGACCACGTCTCCCCCACGATCTGGGTGAAGTTCCCGGTCACCCAAGGCTCCGACGCCGCCCGCGGGGCCAGCGTCGTGATCTGGACCACAACCCCGTGGACCATCCCCGCCAACCGGGCCATCGCCTACAACGAGTCCATCGCCTATGGCGCCTATCAGGTCGAGGCCCTGGAAGAGGGGCTGGAGTTCGAGCCCTGGGCCAAGCCGGGCGACAAGCTGATCGTCGCCGACAAGCTGGCCGAAGAGGTCTTCAAGGCCGCCAAGATCGGCAAGTGGCGCAGGATCGAGACCATCGACTGCCAGGGCATGGTCTGCGCCCATCCGCTGGCGGCCCTGGACAGCCATTACGGCTTCTCCGTCCCCCTGCTGGCCGGCGATCATGTGACCGAAGAGGCCGGCACGGGCTTTGTTCACACCGCGCCGGGCCATGGCGCCGACGACTATGTAGTCTGGATGGCGCACGGCCATCGGGAGATCCCCGAGACGGTGGACGCCGACGGCGCCTACTACCCCCATGTCCCCCTGTTTGGCGGCCTGAAGGTCCTGGAGACCGAGGGCAAGAAGGCCGGCAAGTTTGGTCCGGCCAATCCCGCAGTGATCGAAAAGCTCATCGAGGCCGGCGGCCTGCTGGCCCGCGGCCGGCTGGAGCATTCCTATCCGCACTCCTGGCGCTCCAAGGCGCCGGTGATCTTCCGCAACACACCTCAGTGGTTCATCCGCATGGACGAGCCCCTGGACACCCCGCAGCACGGGGGGCGCACCCTGCGCGAGACCGCGCTTGAGGCCATCGAGGCCACCGCCTTCTATCCCGAGGCCGGGCGCAACCGCATCCGCACGATGGTTGAGAGCCGCCCCGACTGGCTGATCAGCCGTCAGCGGGCCTGGGGGGCGCCCCTGGCCATGTTCGTCGACAAGGAAACGAACCAGCCCCTGCACGACGAGGCGGTCAACGCCCGCATCATCGAAGCCATAGCCAAAGAGGGCGCCGACGCCTGGTTCACCCGGCCGGTCACCGACTTCCTCGGCGCCCATGACCCCGACCGCTACGAGAAGGTCGAGGACATCCTCGATGTCTGGTTCGACTCCGGCTCCACCCATGCCTTCACCCTGGAGGGCCGCGAAAACACCCGCTGGCCTGCCGACCTCTATCTGGAAGGCTCTGACCAGCACCGCGGCTGGTTCCAGTCCTCGCTGCTGGAGAGCAGTGGGACCCGCGGTCGCGCGCCCTATAACGGCGTCCTCACCCATGGTTTCACCATGGATGAGAATGGCGAGAAGATGTCCAAGTCCAAGGGCAACACCGTCGATCCCAGCCAGGTGATCAAGGAGTCCGGGGCCGAGATCATCCGCCTGTGGGCGGCCATGGTCGACTATTCGGACGATCAGCGGATCGGCAAGACGATCCTGGCCACCACGGCCGACGCCTATCGCAAGCTGCGCAACACCTTGCGCTACCTGTTGGGCGCCCTGGCCGGCTATGAGGCGGACGAGGCTGTGGCGCTCGAGGACATGCCGCCCCTGGAACGCTACATCCTGCACCGGCTGCAGGCCCTCGATGGCGAGGTCCGTGACGCCTATGCAGGCTACGCCTTCCAGGACGTGATCAGGCCGCTGATCGCCTTTTGCCAGGAAGACCTGTCGGCCCTGTTCTTCGACGTCCGCCGCGACGCGCTGTACTGCGATCAGCCCAGCGCGCTCCGTCGCCGGGCTGCGCGCACGGTGATGGATGCGGCCTTCGAGCGCCTGACCGCCTGGCTCGCCCCGCTCATGCCCTTCACCACCGAGGAAGCCTGGACGATGCGCTTCCCCGAGGCCGGCTCAAACGCCCTGCGGGTCTTCCCGGAGACGCCTTCGGCCTGGGCCTGCCCCGAAGAGGCCGCCCGCTGGGCCAAGGTGCAGGCCGTGACCGCTGTCGTCACCGGCGCCCTGGAGGTCGAGCGCCGCGAGAAGCGTCTCGGCGCCGCGCTGGAGGCCGCCCCTGTGGTGCATATCAGCGATCCGGCCCTGCTGGCCGCGTTTGAAGGGCTGGACGCCGCCGAGGTGTTCCGCACAAGCCAGGCGACCCTGGTGGCCGGCGAGGGCCCTGCCGGCGCCTTCCGCCTGGCCGAGAGCCCGGCTGTGGCGGTGGAGCCCCTCCGGGCCGAGGGCCGCAAATGCGCCCGTTCCTGGCGGATCCTGCCCGAGGTGGGCCAGGACCCCCGCTATCCCGACCTGTCCCTGCGCGACGCCGAGGCCGTGGCGGCCTGGGACGCCGCCCATGGCGAAGCCTGAGGCGACCTGGACATGACCCGCGCGCCCTTCATCAACCGCCATGGTTGGACCGCCTACGGGCTGGCGCTGGCGGTTATCGTGCTGGACCAGCTATCCAAGCACTGGATCCTGTTCGTCTATGACCTGCCAGCCAGGATCAGCGAACAGGTCGCGGGCCCCTTCTTCCTGACCATGGTGTGGAACCAGGGGGTCAGTTTCGGCCTGTTGCGCGCCGACCAGGATTTGGGGCGCTGGCTGCTGGTGGCCTTCTCCGTCCTGGTGGCGATCGCTCTGGCGGTCTGGGCCAGGCGCGGAGACCGAACCCTGATGGCCTGGGCGCTGGGGCTGGTGATGGGCGGGGCCATCGGCAACGCCATCGACAGGGCCAGGTTCGGCGCGGTGGTGGATTTCATCGATGTCTCCAGGCTTTACTTCCCCTGGGTGTTCAATATCGCCGATGCGGCCATCTCCGTGGGGGTGGTCCTGTTGCTGATCGATGGACTTCGCCGGGACTCCACGACCTAAGGACGTTGGCGCCGGCCCCGTGTTTGCGCTAATGCAATGGACTTTCCGGCCGGGGGCGGCCTTTGGGAGCGTTTCGTCATGACCCTCAACCGCGTGATCCTCGCTGGCGCCCTGGTTGCGACCGTCGGTCTGGCCGGCTGCAACTCAACCCGCTCGGCCCTTGGCATGACCAAGGTGACCCCTGACGAATTCCGGGTTGTCACCAAGGCGCCGCTGGTGGTGCCCCCCGACTATTCCCTGCGCCCGCCGGCGCCTGGCGAGCCGCAGCCCCAGGAACTGCGCCCTGAAAGCGCGGCCCGCGCAGCCCTGGTGGGCGAGCGTGAAGGCCTGAACCGCAGCCAGGGCGAACAGGCTCTGGTGGCGCAGGCGGGCCTGGCGGGCGCCGACCCGTTGATCCGCTATGTGGTTGACGACGAATTCGGCGACATCGCCCACAAGGACAAGGGTTTCGCTGATCGCGTCATGTTCTGGCGGGGGGAAGACGCCCCGGCCCAGCCCTCTGGTCCTGATCTGTCGGGGCCCATCGACGCCGAAGCCGAACAGGCGCGGATCAACGCCATCACCGGCGGCGGCGACGTGGTCATCCGTCGGGAAGCCGGCAGCCGCATCAAGCTGCCGGGCCTTTAAGGCTCAGTCTTCGGCCGGCGTCCGGATCTCGTAGCCTAGCGCGCCCAGACGATCGAGCACGCCCCCCTGCGCCAGCAGGGGGCGCAGCTGCACCACCGCGATGCTGTGCCCTGGCCGCCTGAGAGCGGCGACGATGGAGGCCGTCTGATCAGCCTTCAGCCGGGCGTCCAGGTTCGCAGCCCCCGGTGCGGCGGCGATACACCGCTCATAGCTCCGCTCACCCCCCAGGGCCTCACGCACACGCCCCCAGGCCCAGGCCCGGGCCGCAGCCTCGGCTGACGCCGGGCCCGCTTCCACCGCCGCCAGAGCTTCCAGCACACAAGCCCGTTGCGCGGCGGCCGGCGTACGCACCACGGCGGCCAGAAGCGGGGCGGCGTCATAAGTCTTGGCCTCCACCCGCACACCGCGGGCCGCCGCCATCCGGCCAATCGTCTTGGCCGGATCGGCCGCCGTCAGCCGGGCCGCATCACGGTAATCGCTGACCAGAAGCAGGGCCGCGGCCATGCCATTGCGGGTCCCATAGCGATCCGCCTCCTGCCCCGCCCGGGTCCGCGCGGCCACGAACCGCGCCCGCAGGGGACCCTCCAGGGTCTCCTCAAAGGGTGTGGAGGACCGCAGGCGCAGCAGGCTGACCACCGCGCCCGGCGCGGTCAGCAGGTTCACGCTGGCGTTGTTGAAGGGCAGGATGACCAGATTGGCCCCCTCCAGACGGCGCTCCAGCACGCTGGGATCCCAGCCCGATCCCTTGGGGATCACCGAGGGCACCCCCATCACATAGACGGTGGAATCGGCGTCCGAGACCCGCCACCAGGCCGGGCCGATCTCGCGGGCGGTGACCACCAGCTCCTCCACCAGCACCGCATCGGGGTCCTGGGGCAGGCCGGATGGGGCCTGGGAGGTCGCTGCAAGCGGCGTCGCCAGCAGCAGCATTCCGCAAAGGACGGCGATCCGGCGCATCATCGGTTTCCTCGGCCTTCCCGAAAGGAGGAGCCGCCCCCGCAGCCTGAATCGTCCTATAACGCCTTTTGGACCCAGGCTCGAACATGCGCATCCATCGTCTTCCCCCCGAAACCGTCAACCGCATCGCCGCCGGCGAGGTGGTCGAGCGGCCGGCCAGCGCCATCAAGGAGCTGGTCGAGAACGCCCTGGACGCCGGGGCGCGGCAGGTCGAGGTGCAGGTGGAAGGCGGCGGCCTGACCCGCATTCTGGTGGCCGATGACGGTTTTGGCCTCTCGCCCGAGGAACTGCTGCTGGCCGTCGAGCGCCACGCCACCTCCAAGCTCCTGCCCGATGACGCCGGCGACTACGACCTGCTGCGCATCGCCACCCTGGGCTTCCGGGGCGAGGCCCTGCCGTCCATTGGTTCGGTGGCCAGACTTTCCATCACCAGCCGGGCCCGGGGCGCCTCAGACGCCCACGCCCTGCGGGTGGACGGCGGGGCCATGGGCCAGGTGTCGCCTGCGGCCTTTCCCGGGCCCCACGGGGCGCGGGTGGAGGTCCGCGACCTGTTCTACGCCACGCCGGCCCGGCTGAAATTCATGAAGTCCGAACGGGCCGAGGCCATGGCCATCGCCGAGGAGATCAAGCGCCAGGCCATGGCCCATGAAGCCGTCAGCTTCAGCCTGGAGATCGACGGCCGAAAGGTGCTGCGCCTGCCCGCCGAGCCGGAGGGCGATATAGGGCGGCTTGCGCGGCTCTCGGCCATCATGGGGCGGGAATTCTCGGAGAACGCCCTGCTGATCGACCATGTCCGCGAGGGCGTGCGCCTGTCGGGCTATGCCGGCCTGCCGACCCTGAACCGGGGCAATGCGGCCCACCAGTATCTGTTCGTCAATGGGCGACCGGTCCGAGACCGGCTGCTGCAGGGCGCCCTGCGCGGCGCCTATGCCGACTTCCTGGCCCGGGACCGCCATCCGCTGACGGCCCTGTTCCTGGAGCTCGATCCGGCTCTGGTGGATGTGAACGTCCATCCAGCCAAGGCTGAGGTACGATTCCGCGATCCCGCCCTGGTGCGCGGCCTGATCGTTGGCGGCCTGCGCCACGCCCTGGCCGGCGCCGGCCACCGGGCCTCCACAACGGTGGCCGCTGACGCTCTGCAGGGCCTGCGGCCCGGAATGACGCCAGCGCCCGCCTATCGCCCCGGCCCCTCGGCCCAGGGCTTTTCCAGCTGGAACGGCGGGGGTTGGGGGCAGGCCCTGGCCCAGGCGATCCCAGGCCTTGGTGAAACCTCGGCCCGCCACGAGCCGACCTACGTGCCGCCGCCGGGCGTGTCTGGCTTTGCTGAGGGCGATGTAGCCCCCGCCCCGACGCCAGACCTTGTGGACTACCCCCTGGGCGCGGCCCGGGCCCAGGTGCACGAGACTTATATTGTCGCCCAGACCCGCGACGGCGTGGTCATCGTCGACCAGCACGCCGCCCATGAGCGGCTGGTCTATGAGAAGATGAAGGCCGAGATGGCGGTGGGCGCAGTCGCCCGTCAGGCCCTGCTGATCCCCGAGGTGGTCGAGCTGGACCCCGCCGAGGCCGAGCGGATCGTGGCCCGGGCCGATGAGCTCGCAGCCCTTGGCCTCATCATCGAGTCCTTCGGCGCCGGCGCTGTGCTGGTGCGGGAGACGCCGGCCCTGCTGGGGACGACGGACGCCGCAGGCCTGGTGCGCGACATCGCCGATGATCTTGCTGAGACCGACCAGGCCCTGGCCCTGAAAGAGCGTCTGGCCGAGGTCTGCTCCACCATGGCCTGCCATGGCTCGGTGCGGGCCGGTCGACGGCTGACGGGCCCGGAGATGAACGCCCTGCTCCGGCAGATGGAGGCGACCCCCCATTCTGGCCAGTGCAACCATGGCCGTCCGACCTATGTGGAGCTCAAGCTCGCCGACATCGAGCGGCTGTTTGGCCGGCGCTGATCAGGCCGCCCGCAGTCCCTCGCGCATGGGCGGGTTCTCCAGCAACGCCGCCATGACCTCCAGCAGACGCTCAGCCTTGATGGGCTTTTCCACCACCGCGTCCATGCCCTGAGCCAGATAGGAGGCCGCGTCCCAGGGGTCCGCATTGGCGGTGAGGGCGATGATGGGGACGCCAGCGCAGGGACCCCCGCCAGCGCGAATTTCCTGGGTGGCGGCCACGCCGTCCAGCCGGGGCATTTTGATGTCCATCAGGATGATGTCGAAGCCCCCCAGGGCCGCCGCCTCGACGGCCGCCAGCCCGTTATCCACGGCATGGGCCTCGGCGCCGAACATCTCGCAGAGGGTGGTCGCCACCAGGCGGTTGGTGGCGTTGTCGTCGGCGATCAGAACCCGAATGTGATCCCCGATGCCGGCGCCTCCGCCGGATGAGGCTTCAGCCGCGGTCGCCGTGGCAGGCACGTCATAGAGGGGGATGCGGAAACAGAAGGTCGTGCCGGGGCCCTCATTGAGCCTGGCCTCAATCTGCCCGCCCATCTGCTCGATCAACTGACGACAGATGGACAGACCAAGTCCGGCGCCCCCTTCCCGGAGCCCAGCCTCTGTCTGGCTGAAGGGCTGGAAGATCTGCGACAGGCGATCGGCTGGAACGCCAGAGCCCGTATCGCGCACCTCACCCTCCACCTCCAGCAGGATGTCCTCACGGACGCAGCTCAGGGTGACTTCGACACCGCCGCTCTGGGTGAATTTCAGGGCGTTGCTGATCAGGTTGTTGAACACCTGCTTGATCCGGACCGCATCGCCCAGGGCCCACTGATCCCGATCGCCGTCATAGGAGAAGGCCAGGCTCAGCCCCCGGTCCTCGGCGCGCACCGTCCACAGGGATGACACATCGTCCAACAGGCCGGCCAGGTGGAAGGGCTCTTCGCTCAGCTCCAGACGCCCGGCCTCGGCGCGGGACAGGTCCAGGGCGTCGGTGAGCAGGCGTAGCAGGGTCTGGCCGGAGTCCTGGATGGTGTGGACATAGGGGGCCAGTTCAGGCTGGGCGAGTTTGCGCTCCAGGATGTCGGCGATCGCCAGCACACCGTTCAGGGGGGTGCGGATCTCGTGGCTCATCACCGCGAGGAACTGAGACTTGGCGCTCAGCGCCGCCTGGGCCTGGGCCTCCGCCCGGCCCAGGGTTTCGGCGATCTGGGTCATTTCCTCGGCGTGGCGGCGATTGGCCTCGCTGGTCGCCTGCAACAGCGACAGCGCGCTGCCAACGCCGGCATAGCGGCCGCCCGTGGTGACGATGAACCCCTGCAGAAGCTCCGAGGCCCGGTCGGCCAGGGCCTGGCCGCAGAAATCGGCCACTGTGACATCGCCCTCCACCACCAGGGGGCAGCGGTTCATCAATAAGGAGACCGGGCGAAGGGCGTAGAGGGCCCGACCATAGTGCGCAGCCATGGCGACAAAGAAGGCGTTGCGCTCGACCATGCCGATCGGCCGGCCTTCCTCATCAACGACGGCGAGGGCGAGGACGTCTGGCTCAGCCTGGAACCGCTCATAAACCTGCTCGCCCTGGGTCTCGGGACGGATCGGCGAAACCGGATCCGCCAGGTCGAAGAGGGTGGCCAGCATGGCAGGGGGATTCCAGGCGGATGACGCGCCAACCTTGCCCTGCAACCCTAAATGGACCGTGAAGCTTCACAGCGCTCAAGCGTCTGAGAACATTCATAAAAGTGTCGCATTTCCCGCCCTCTCCGGCCCTGCGCTTCGACCGTCTTGTGCCCCGGCGAGATCCTGCTAGCTTCGATCGCTCTGGAAGAGGGTTTTATGTCACCCGTTGTGATGAGCCGCCGAGCCTGAACCGTCAGCGGACGTGACACACGTCCGCAGGGTTTCAGGCGCGAACCCCGCACGCCGCGTGGCCTCTGCGCGCGGACGGCACGGCTATGCCTGACCACCGGACGACCTTCCTTGAACATCCCCAAACCGCAGCAAAGGACGCTGCATGCCCTCGCCCAGGGGGCCATTCTTCGCCCTGTCCGCGACGACCGCGGCCATATCATCGACGTCGATTGCATCACCGGCGAGGGCTGGCGCCTGACCGATTGCGACCTGGCCGTCTTCCAGGCCCTGCGCCGGCGAGGCTTCATCGCCAGCCGCAGCGGCGGACCCTACCGGATCACCCGGGAGGGCCTCGCCAACCTGCGCAGCCGGCAGGACAACCGGACGACCTCACGCCTGTGGTGAGTATTTCAGGAAATGGACGCGCGCGGCGCCATAGTCGCGGGCGTCCAACTCCTGGAAGCCTGTCACCGTGGGGGGCGGCTCGCTCGCCCCCCGCTCCCAGACGATCAGGGCGCCGGACGCGAGCCAGCCCCCCGCCGCCAGGGAGGGCAGACAGGCCTCGCCCAGGCCCTTGCCATAGGGCGGATCGAGGAAGGCCAGGTCGAATGCCGGGCCATCTGCGCCCGGCCGGACGCCCAGCTGGGTGGCGTCGCGGCGGTGGACCCGGGTGCGGCCAAACAGGCCCATGGCGTCCACATTCTCCCGGATGGCGCCGCGGGCGTCCTCGTCGGTCTCCACGAACAGACAGAACTTCGCCCCGCGGGACAGGGCCTCGAAGCCGAGCGCCCCGGACCCGGCGAACAGGTCGATGACGCGAAGGTCTCGCAGGCCCTCGGACCAGGGGGCGTGCTCCAGGATGTTGAAGATCGCCTGGCGGGCGCGATCGGAGGTGGGGCGCGTGTTCCCCCCCTGCGGCGCGGCCAGACTCTTGCCGCGGAACTCTCCCGAAACGATGCGCACGGCCTAGCCCCGGGACTTGGGTCCACGGGGGCCGCCTGGCCCACGGGAAGGAGCGCCAGGGCGTGGGCCGCCGCGGGGCGGACCAGCCGGACGCTCACCCTTGCCGCCGGCGTAGGGCTTGCGCTCGGACGACGACTTGCCGCCCGAGTGAGCCCTGTCAGGGGCGGGCCGTGGCCGCGGCGCGCCCGCGCCCGCCGAACGGGGACGGTCGGATGACGGGCGCTCGCCCTTGCCCCCCTGGGGACGCGGCGACGAGGAGCGCGGACGATCAGACTTGGCCCCATCCGGTCTTGCCCTGTCAGGTCTGGCCCTGTCAGGTCTGGCCCCGTCCGGTCTGGGTCCCTCGGTTCTGGCTGCAGCAGGCTTGGCCCGGTCCGGCCGGGGGCGATCAGCGGCCGGACGTTCTGGGCGTGCGCGGTCAGGTCGTTCGGTCCGGTCAGCCCGTTCAGCGCTGGCCGCGCTGGCCCGGGCGGCCTGGACACGGGCCTTGTTGATCATCACCCGGCCTTCGGCCAGTGCGGCGTCGCGGCCGCTGACCTTGGGCGCGGGCTTGGCCTTGGGCGCGCCCTTGGGCCGCACGGTGATCTTGGCCTTGGCCCAGCCGGGCTTGTAGGCCTTCTTTTCCACCGGCTTGACCACGACCTGCTCTACCTCGGCCGCCGCCCGGCGGGCGGCGCCGGCGGCGCGGTTGCGCTTGGGCGGCGAATAGGCCGGCCGGTCGCCCTTGGGCATGTCCTCAGGCGAGATGAAGCCCGCAAACTGTTCGCGCAGCACCCGGGGCCCCACCTCCTCGATTTCGCCGGCCTCCAGCACGCCGAGCGCCAGCGGCCCGTAGGAGAGGCGGATCAGCCGGTTGACCTGCAGCCCCAGGGACTCCAGCACCCGCCGAACCTCCCGGTTCTTGCCCTCGGTCAGGGTCAGGCTGATCCAGACATTGGCGCCCTTGGCGCCTTCCCGGGCCTTGTCGATGCGGGCCTCGATGGGGCCGTAGCGGACACCCTCGACGGTCACCCCATCCTTCAACCCGTCCAGCTTGTCCTGGGTGATGCGGCCGTGCGCCCGGGCGCGATAGCGGCGCTGCAGGCCGGTGGACGGTAGCTCCAGGGCCCGGGCCAGCGCCCCGTCATTAGTCAACAGCAGCAGGCCTTCGGTGTTCAGGTCCAGCCGGCCGACGGAGATCAGGCGGGGCAGGCCGTCGGGCAGGGTTTCGAACACCGTGGAGCGACCAGCCGGATCGGAATGGGTGGTCACCAGGCCCGCGGGCTTGTGATAGCGGAACAGGCGGGCCGGCTCGCGGTCGTCCACCACCTCGCCGTCCACAGTGAGGATGTCGCCGGCCTCGACCTTGACCGCGGGCGTGGTCAGCACCTGGCCGTTCAGGGCCACGCGGCCGGCCTCGATCAAGCGCTCAACCTCCCTGCGGGAGGCGACGCCAGCGCGGGCCAGGGCCTTGGCCACGCGCTCGCCGCCGCCCTCGGCCCCGTCGGGCGCGGCGGGGTCGTGGGCGTCTTGGGCTTGACCGGAGGGGGGGCGGGGAGTTCGTTGCCGTTCGTGGACCATGATCAACGCACCATGCGCATCGCCCTGCGCGCCGCGCAAGACGCCGCCGCACGCGGGGAAACCCCTGTGGGCGCCTGTGTGGTCGATCCGGCCACCGGCGAGGTGATCGCCATCGGCGCCAACGGCCCCATCGGGACCCATGATCCCACCGCCCACGCCGAGATCGTCGCCCTGCGCGAGGCCGCCCGCAAGCTGGGCAACTACCGGCTGACGGGCCTGACCCTGGTGGTCACGCTGGAGCCCTGCGCCATGTGCGCCGGCGCCATCAGCCACGCCCGGATCGGCCGTGTCGTGTTCGGCGCCGACGACCCCAAGGGGGGGGCCATTCTCCACGGACCGAAATATTTCGAGCAGCCCACCTGCCACTGGCGGCCTGAGGTCACCGGCGGGATCCTGGCCGAAGAGAGCGCCGACCTGCTCCGGGGCTTCTTCCGCGCCCGGCGGGGCAAGGCTGCGCCAGCGCCGCCAGGGTCGACCTAGGCGCGCTCCAGCTTGCCAAGAGCCCCCGCCCGGTCGGATGATGGCTCCCATAAGAATTCAGACATTTTAGGGAGACGACCATGGGATTGCTCGACGGAAAAGTGGCCATCGTGACCGGGGCCGGCGGGGGCCTGGGCGAGGCCTACGCCAAGCTGTTCGCCAAGGAAGGCGCCAAGGTGGTGGTCAATGACCTGGGCGGAACCCGCGACGGGTCGGGCGCCGACCGCAGCGCCGCCCAGAAGGTGGTCGACGAGATCAAGGAAGCCGGCGGCGAGGCCGTGGCCAATGGCGATGACGTCTCCACCGTGCAGGGCGGCGAGAACATCCTCAAGACCGCCCTGGACGCTTACGGCAAGATCGACATCCTCGTCTGCAACGCCGGCATCCTGCGGGACAAGACCTTCGCCAATACGTCTGAAGCCGACTGGGATCTGGTGGTGAAGGTGCACCTGAAGGGCACCTATTGCTGCGCCTGGCCGGTCTGGAAGTGGATGAAGGAGAACAACCATCCGGGCGTCATGGTGCTCACCTCGTCCACCTCGGGCCTCTATGGCAATTTCGGCCAGGCCAATTACGGGGCGGCCAAGGCGGGCATCTATGGGCTGATGCGCGTGCTGTCGATCGAGGGCCGCAAGTACGGCATCCGCGTCATGGGGCTGGCGCCGGGCGCCTTCACCCGCATGACCGCCGACCTGCCTGGCCGTCAGGGCAAGGAGCCCGATCCCATGAGCCTGCCGGAGAACATCGCGCCCGGCGTGCTCTACATGGTCTCCGACCTCGCCGCCGATCACTCGGGCAAGGTGCTGGGGGTCTCGTCCCGCGGCGTGCGCGAGATCAAGATGGTGCAGACCGACGGCTTCAATCCGGGCAAGCCCTACACCGCCCAGGACGTGGCCAAGCATGCCGACGAGGTGTTCTTCCCGGCGGCGCCTGAACGCACCGCCGCCAGCGCTTAGCGGGACGGCCCTGCGTCCTTCGAGGCTCGCTGCCGCTCGCACCTCAGGATGAGGAAGGTGGGTGCTGGCTCAGCCCTCCCATTCCGCCCTCATCCTGAGGCGCCCGAAGGGCCTCGAAGGACGAGGGCGGCGGCAGGGCGTTCAGTACCCCGCGAGCCGCGCATCCAGCCCCGCCCGGACCGCGGGCCACTCCGCCGCCAGGATGGAGAAGACCACCGTGTCGCGGATGCGGCCGGTCCAGACGACGCGATGCTGGCGCAGGATGCCCTCCTGCACGGCGCCCAGCTTCAGGACCGCGGCACGGGAGCGGTGGTTGATGGCGTCGACGTTCAGCTGCACCCGGCGGGCGCCGGCCGCAAAGGCATGGTCCAGCATCAGCCGCTTGGCCGCCGGGTTCACCGCCCCCCCGCGATGGTCGGGATGGTAGTAGGTGCCGCCGATCTCCACCGAGGCGTTGACGGGATCGGGGCCGATATAGCTGGTCATACCGATACAGACCTCGCCCACCAGGACGGCGAAGGGGATCCAGCTGCCGTCAGCGGCCTGGGTCATCATCCGGGCCCAACCGGCGTCGAAATGCTGCGGCGCCATGGAGTGGGGATAGAGGTCGCGCCACACCCGAAGATCGGCGGCGCAGGCCGCCTGCAATTCGGCGCGATGACGTTCGGCCAACGGCTCCAGCCGAACATGCTGGTTGTGCGAATTCCGGGCTTCCAGATGCATTTCACCCCCTGTGACGCAACGACGCGAAGAATCTTTCACCAACCCCCTTGCCTTTGGCCATGGGGGGATTATCTCAGCCTGGCCCTTTTGGGCGTTTCCTCCCTATACCTTTCGAGCCGCGCCCTTCTTGGACGCGGCTCTTTTTTTGCTTCAGGCGACGAGCAGCTGGGCGGCCTGGATCAGGTAGAGGACGCCGACGGCGGTGACGATCCAGCGGGTCCAGCGCTTGAAGTTCACATCGCTCATGCGCTCCAGGATCAGCCCGCCGCACCAGGTGCCGGCCATGGAGAGCGGTATGGCCAGGGCGAACAGCCAGAGCGGCGGCATGTCGGCGGCCTCTGGCCCACCGCCCGCCATCAGCAGCGGCGCCCCATAGACGATGATCTTGGCCAGGTGGGCGAAGACCTGGGTGGCGGCTTTGGTGGCGACGATGGCGTGGCGGGTGAGCTCGGTGCGGACGAAGAAGATGTCCAGCAAGGGTCCGGCGACGCCCGCCATCAGGTTCAGGCCGGTGACCAGGAAGCCCGAGGCGAAGGCCTGGGGCGGCCGGGCGGCGTCCAGTTTCAGCCAGCCTTGCGGCAGCCAGGTGAGCCAGGGGACCAGCCCCAGCATCAGGAACAGGAACGGCTTGGACGGGGTAAAGGCGGCCAGGGACACCAGAACCCCGGCGATCAGCGAGGCGAGCGCATACCAGCCGACAATATCCCAGCGGACATGGCGCCTATGCAGGATCGCCCGCCAGCCATTGGCGACCAGCTGCAGGACGCCATGGGTGACGAAGGCCGCCGACACCGGCAGGACGAGCGCCAGGGCGCCCATCAGCACCAGGCCGCCGGCCATGCCGAAGACGCCGGACAGGGTGGCCGTCGCAAAGGCGGCCGCCAGGATGTAAATCGCGATGGGCAGGGTCACGTGGGGTAGCCTCCAGTAGAGCGGCCGGCCCCGAACGGCGGGCACAGGCCGCCGCCGGGAAACGGTCCGCAGCGCGTCGCGCGCGGGACGGAGTAGGCGCTGCAAGCCTCATTGGGCGAGCGCCTTGTAGAAGACGGTGGTGGCCTCGGGCCGGCCGTCTGTGGAAAGGGCGAATCCGGGGATGACGCCGACACGGGTCCAGCCGGCGCGGGCATAGAGGCGCTCGGCGTCGCCGCCAGTGACGGTGTCGAGGACCAGCAGGGTCAGGCCCATCTGACGGGCGGCCGCCTCTGCGCCTTCCAGCAGGGCGGCGCCCAGACCCATGCGCCGGGCGCGGGGCAGGACCAGCATCTTGGCCACGTCTCCGCGATGGGGCTGGTTCTCTGGCCCGGCCGGGATCACCTGGACCACGCCGCAAAGGCCCTGGCGGTCGAAGGCCGTGACCAGTCGGCGGCCGTCGTCTTCTTCCAGCTGGCCCGCCCACCAGGCTGTGGCGCGCTCGGCCTCCAGTCCCGCGAGGAAGGAGACCGAAGCGCCCTGCGCCACGCAGGCGGCCAGCAACTCGCCCAAGGCCGGCAGGTGGGACCGCGCCTGCTCAGCGGTCAAAACATCGAGGCGCGTGTCGGGGCTCATGGCTTGGCCATACACCCAGCCAAGCGGCGCCGCCAGCCGGGCGCAGACCCCCAAAGCAAAAGACCCCGGCGCAGGCGCCGGGGTCTCTCGGAAACGAACAGGAACCTTGAGGTTCTAGTTGCGGAACACCGCCGCGGTGGAGGCGTCCTGGGGCATTTCGCGGTACTGGCGCAGCTCGTTGCGGCCGACCACCATGTGGTGGACCTCGTCCGGGCCATCGGCCAGGCGCAGGGTGCGGGTGGAGGTGTACATCCGGGCCAGGGGCGTCTTCTGCGAGACGCCGGTGGCGCCGTGCATCTGGATGGCCTGGTCGATGATCTGGCAGACCCGCTCGGGCACCATGGCCTTGACCATGTGGATCCAGATGCGGGCTTCCTGACGGTCCAGCACGTCCATGGCCTTGGCGGCCTTGAGCACCATCAGGCGCATGGCCTCGATCTCGATGCGGGCGCGGCTGACGATTTCGATATTGCCGCCGAGCTGGATGATCGGCTTGCCGAAGGCTTCGCGGGTCAGGCCGCGGGTGACCATCAGATCCAGCGCCTTCTCGGCCTGGCCGATGGCGCGCATGCAGTGGTGGATACGGCCAGGGCCCAGACGCAGCTGGCTGATCTCGAAGCCGCGGCCTTCGCCCAGCAGCATATTCGAGGCCGGCACGCGGACATTGTCGAACACGATGTGCATGTGGCCGTGCGGGGCGTCAGGATCGCCAAAGACGTTCATCGGCCCGACCACCTGGACGCCGGGGGTGTCCATGGGCACCAGGATCTGCGACTGGCGCAGGTGCGGCGGGCCCTCGGGGCTCGTCTGCACCATGGTGATCATCACCTTGCAGCGCGGGTCGCCGGCGCCGGAGATGTAGTGCTTCTCGCCGTTGATGACGTACTCGTCGCCCACCAGCGTGGCGCGCATGCGGATGTTCTTGGCGTCGGACGAAGCCATGTCCGGCTCGGTCATGGCGAAGGCCGAGCGGATCTTGCCTTCCAGAAGGGGCTTCAGCCACTTTTCCTTCTGCTCGGGTGTGCCGACGCGCTCCAGGACCTCCATGTTGCCGGTGTCGGGGGCGGCGCAGTTCATGGTCTCCGAGGCCATCGGGTTCTTGCCGAGCTCGACGGCGATATAGGCGTAGTCGAGGTTGGACAGGCCCTCGCCGGTCTCGGCGTTGGGCAGGAAGAAGTTCCACAGGCCCTCGGCCTTGGCCTTGTCCTTGGCGGCTTCCAGGACTTCCAGCTGGCCCGGCGCATAGGACCAGATGTCGGTCTTGCCCTCGCCCAGGCGATGGAATTCCACCGACATGGGCTGGACCACCTCGGCGATGAACTTCTTGACGTGGTTCAGGAGCGGCATCGCCTTGTCGGAGATGCGGAGGTCGTTGAGCTCGTCCTGCGGGTTCAGCGCGAAGCTGGATTGGGCTTTTTCGGCGGCGATGTTCATCGTGGTCCTCCCGGGGACATGGGCGTTGAAGCGGGGCGCCGGGGGTCGGCCGCAGGGGGCCAGGACGCGCCCGGATCGATCTCTTGATCACCATTGGCGCAGAATTGCTGAAAATCAAACGCCTGTTCGTCAGGGGGGCGTAAATTGCGTTCAAACATTTGTTTGAATGGAAGGCGAGCCCCATGGATTTCGAATATTCGGCACGGCAGAAGGCTCTGATCGCCAGGGTGAACGCCTTCATGGACGAGCATGTGATCCCCGCTGTGCCGGTCTATGAGGCGCAGCAGGCTGAAGGCCCGCGGTGGAAAGTTCTCCCGGTGATCGAGGAGCTGAAGGCCAAGGCCAAGGCCGCCGGCCTCTGGAACATGTTCATGCCCCCGTCGTCCGGCGTCGCCCATGTGGATGACAGCTTCGTCTTTGAAGGCGAGCAGCTGACCAACCTGGAATATGCGCCGATCGCCGAAATCACGGGGCGGGTCGAGTTCGCCGCCGAGGTGTTCAACTGCTCGGCGCCCGACACGGGCAATATGGAAATCCTCAACCGCTATGGCAGTCTGGCGCAGAAGGAGCGCTGGCTGCGCCCGCTGATGAACGGGGACATCCGCTCAGCCTTCCTGATGACCGAGCCCCAGGTAGCTTCGTCCGACGCCACCAATATCGAGACCCGCATCGAGCGTGACGGCGACCACTATGTGATCAATGGCCGCAAGTGGTGGTCATCCGGCATGGGCGATCCCCGCTGCAAGGTGGCCATCGTCATGGGCAAGACCGACATGGAGGCTCCGCGCCACCAGCAGCAGAGCCAGGTTCTGGTGCCCATGGACGCGCCTGGCGTGAAGATCGTGCGGATGTTGCCGGTGTTCGGCTTTGATGACGCGCCCCACGGCCATGCCGAGGCGGTGCTGGAGAATGTCCGCGTGCCGGTGGAGGAGTCCCTGCTGCTGGGCGAGGGCCGCGGCTTCGAGATCAGCCAGGCGCGCCTGGGGCCAGGCCGGATCCACCACTGCATGCGCACCATTGGGGCGGCCGAGGTGGCCCTGGAGAAGATGTGCCGCCGGCTCAAGAGCCGCACGGCCTTTGGCAAGACCATCGCCGAGCATTCGGTGTGGGAGGAGCGCATCGCCCGGGCCCGCATCGATATCGAGATGACCCGCCTGCTCTGCCTGAAGGCGGCCGACATGATGGACAAGGCCGGCAACAAGGTGGCCCGGCTGGAGATCGCCATGATCAAGGTCCAGGCCCCGACCATGGCGCTGAAGGTCATCGACGACGCCATCCAGGCCCATGGGGGCGCAGGCGTGACCAGTGATTTCGGTCTGGCCAAGGCCTATTCCGGTCAGCGCACCCTGCGCCTGGCCGATGGCCCTGACGAGGTTCACAACCGCACCATCGCGCGGATGGAGCTGGCCAAGTACGGCGACCTGCAGGCGAGACTTTCGGCCGAGCAGGACCCTCAGCGGGTGCCCGTGGGTTCACGCTGAGACGCCGCCAGGGCCGCCCGAAAGCGGCCCTGGCGCGCCCTTAAAAGGTGGCCGGCCGGGTGAGGACGAACAGGCTGAGCACGCCAGCCAGGGCCATCAGGGCGGGAAGGACTTTGAAGAGCTTGACCATAGGTCACAGATAGGCACGGCCATGGCGCCTATCCAGTTAAGCTTCCGACAGAAATCCTGACGGCGAGCCCAGTCCGAATGATGACCAATCGCCGCGGCGCAGCTTGACTCCGCAGGCCGTCCTACCTAATTCCAGGCCGCGTTAGCACTCAGGGTCGGCGGCTGCTAATATGCGCCGACCGCGGGAGCTGGCCTCATCGCAATTCCAATAGTTCCGAATGGAGCAAGACCAAAATGGCGTTTCGTCCTTTGGGAGACCGCGTCCTCGTGCGGCGTGTCGAGGAAGAACAGAAGACCAAGGGCGGGATCATCATCCCCGACACCGTGAAGGAAAAGCCGCAGGAAGGCGAAATCATCGCCGTCGGCCCCGGCGCCCGTGATGAAAGCGGCAAGGTCCAGCCCCTGGACGTCAAGACCGGCGATCGCATCCTGTTCGGCAAGTGGTCGGGCACCGAGATCAAGCTCGAAGGCGAAGACCTGCTGATCATGAAGGAAAGCGACGTCCTGGGCGTCCTCGACTAAGACCCCGGCCCCTCGCCGACCTGGCCCGCCGAAAGGCGGGTTGAAGACATACGGCCAAGGCGCGCGATCCGGGATGATCCCGACGCTGCCCTTCGCCATCAAGGAAAGTAGAAGAAGAAATGGCTGCGAAAGACGTCTATTTCTCCGCTGACGCCCGCGACCGCATGCTCCGCGGCGTCAACACCCTCGCCAACGCCGTGAAGGTGACCCTGGGCCCCAAGGGCCGCAACGTGGTCATCGAGAAGTCCTTCGGCGCCCCGCGCTCGACCAAGGACGGCGTGTCGGTGGCCAAGGAAATCGAACTGGCTGACCGCTTCGAGAACCTCGGCGCCCAGCTGATCCGCGAAGTCGCCTCGAAGACCAACGACAAGGCCGGCGACGGCACGACGACCGCGACTGTTCTGGCCCAGGCCATCGTGGTCGAAGGCCTGAAGTCGGTGGCCGCCGGCATGAACCCGATGGACCTGAAGCGCGGCATCGACAAGGCCGTCGCCAAGGTGATCGAAGAGATCAAGGCGACCTCCAAGAAGGTCTCGGCCAATTCCGAGATCGCCCAGGTCGGCACCATCTCGGCCAATGGCGACACCGAAGTGGGCGAGATGATCGCCCGCGCCATGGACAAGGTCGGCAACGAAGGCGTCATCACGGTTGAAGAAGCCAAGACCGCCGAGACCGAACTCGACGTCGTCGAAGGCATGCAGTTCGACCGCGGCTACCTGTCGCCCTACTTCATCACCAACGCCGACAAGATGGAGGCCGATCTCGAAGAGCCTCTGATCCTGCTCTACGAAAAGAAGCTCTCGACCCTGCAGCCCCTGCTGCCGGTGCTGGAAGCCGTGGTCCAGTCGGGTCGTCCCCTGCTGATCATCGCCGAGGACATCGAAGGCGAGGCCCTGGCCACCCTGGTGGTCAACAAGCTGCGGGGCGGGCTGCGCGTCGCCGCCGTCAAGGCGCCGGGCTTCGGCGATCGCCGCAAGGCCATGCTGGAAGACATCGCCATCCTGACCGGCGGCCAGCTGATCAGCGAAGACCTGGGCATCAAGCTCGAAAACGTCTCCCTCGACATGCTTGGCCGCGCCAAGAAGGTCACCATCACCAAGGACGACACCACCATCGTGGACGGCTCGGGTGAGAAGGAAGGCATTGAAGGCCGCATCAGCCAGATCAAGCGCCAGATCGAAGACACCACCTCAGACTACGACAAGGAAAAGCTGCAGGAACGTCTGGCCAAGCTGGCCGGCGGCGTTGCGGTCATCCGCGTCGGCGGCTCCACCGAGGTCGAGGTGAAGGAACGCAAGGACCGCGTCGACGACGCGCTCAATGCGACCCGCGCCGCGGTTGAAGAAGGCATCGTTCCCGGCGGCGGCGTCGCCCTGCTGAAGGCCTCCAAGATCCTGGACGGCTTCAAGGGCGACAATGACGACCAGGAAGCCGGCGTCGCCATCGTGCGCCGCGCCCTGCAGGCTCCGATCCGCCAGATCGCCGAAAACGCCGGCGTCGAAGGCTCGATCGTCGTCTCCAAGGTTCTGGAAAACGGCTCGGCCACCTTCGGCTTCAACGCCCAGACCGAAGAATATGTCGACATGGTCCAGGCTGGCGTCATCGACCCGGCCAAGGTCGTCCGGACGGCTCTGCAGGACGCGGCTTCGGTCGCCGGCCTGCTGATCACCACCGAAGCGGCCATCGTCGAGGCGCCGAAGAAGAACGCGCCCGCCGGCGGCGGCATGCCCGACATGGGCGGCATGGGCGGCATGGACTTCTAAGTTCAAGCCCTCCAGGTTTTCTCAAGACGAGAAGGGCGGAGCCTCACGGCTCCGCCCTTTTTCTTTGGTCGGGCCGGCGGCATAGTCCCACCTCAATCGCGGGGACCATCTTGCCTGTTCCAGATTACGAAACACTGATGCTGCCGGTCCTGAAGCTCTTCGGCGCCGGCGCAGCCAGCAATGTCGGCGACTGCATTCCGCATCTGCGCCGCGAGTTCTCGATCAGCGATGACGAGGCCAATGAGCTCATTCCCAGTGGGCGGATAACCGTTCTTCAAAGCCGGGCGCACTGGGCGAGAACTTACCTGTCCAAGGCTGGTCTGCTGACCTCCCCGAAGCGAAACGCCCACCAGATCACCGAGCGAGGCCGCCAACTCCTCGCCGAGAACCCCGTCAGGATCAGCAACAAGGACCTCGATCGGTACGACGACTTCGCACTATGGCGTACGCCTGCGGCCAAGGGGCCATCTGAGCCGGCTAACGAGGACAGAGCTCTTGCGATCGATGATCGGCAGACACCAGAGGACGCGATTGAGTCCGCTGCGGCCATTCTGGACTCCGCCCTCAGCGATGAACTGCTGAGCCTCCTGTTGGAAGTAACCCCGCAGCGGTTCGAGCGGATCATCTTAGATCTGCTGGCCGCCATGGGATATGGCGGTGGGCGGATCGAAAGCGGTTCAATGACGCCGATCACCGGGGACGGCGGCATTGATGGCGTCATCAATGAGGACGCTCTCGGGCTGGACGCGGTCTACATCCAGGCGAAGCGATATGCGCCCGGCAATAAGGTGAGCCGGCCAGACATTCAGCGGTTCATCGGCTCACTAACGGGCGAAGGCGCCACGAAGGGGGTGTTTGTCACCACATCGGACTTTTCCCGGGAAGCCCGAGAATACATCCAAAAGGTCCAACATCGGGTCGTGCTGATCGATGGCCGGCGGCTCGCATCCCTAATGATTGATCATGAGGTTGGGGTGAGGGCCCGCCGGACGGTTGTCGTCCGGAGCATCGACGAGGACTACTTCGCCTAGCCTAGCCCTTCGCCTCGTCGCGGATCAGCATGTGCCCGACCCAGCTGGCCACGCCGGTGACGATGGCGGCCACCAGGCCTGGCCACAGGCCGTCCACCGTGAAGCCCTGTAGCATCACCGCCACCAGGCCGATCATGGCCGCATTCAGAACCAGCAGGAACAGGCCGAGCGTCAGGAAGGTCAGCGGCAGGGTCAGGATGAACAGGATCGGCCGCAGCACGGCGTTCACCAGCCCCAGCAGCACCGCCGCCAGGATCAGGCTGCCCATGTCGGTGAAGGACACGCCGGCCACCAGCATGGACGACAGCCAAAGGCCGATGGCGCCGAAAATGGCGCGGACGATGAACTTGGCCAACATAGGCCCTCCCCCGGAATGGACGGCCCTGGACCGTCAGTCAGGGCGCCATAGTCGCCGATGGCGCCGCGTCCGTCACCCCAGGAGGCATGGCGGACACTGAAGGGGCCCTCAGGCCCGGGCCAAATCCACCTGGGGGATGGTTTCGGAGAGCCGGCCGCCGACGCGGATCGGCTCGACCCGGATCGCCAGACCCGTGGAATCGTCGGTCTCGACGAACACGCCGCAGACCGTGGCAGGGCCTTCGGCCGGCTTATAGCGACCACCGGAAATGCGGGTGGTGAAGCGCCGCAGGGGCTCTTCCTTCTGGTTGCCGATCACGCTGTCATAGTCGGCGCAGGCGCCGGCGTCGGTCTGATAGGCCGTGCCGCCGGGCAGGATCTGGCAGTCGGCGGTCGGCACATGGGTGTGGGTCCCCACCACCAGGCTCGCCCGGCCGTCGCAGAAGTGGCCCATGGCCATCTTCTCGCTGGTGGCCTCGGCGTGCATGTCCACCAGGACCGCGTCGGACACCATGCCGAGCGGCGCCTTCTCCAGTTCCCGGTCGACGGCGGCGAAGGGGTCATCAAGGGAGTCCATATGGACCCGGCCCAGCAGGTTGATCACCAGGATGCGGCGGCCCGACTGAGTCTCGAACAGATTGGCCCCGCGGCCCGGCGCATCGGCCAGGACCGAATAGTTGAGCGGCCGGATCAGCCGGGGCTCGCGGACGATATAGGTCAGCGCCTCCTTCTGGTCCCAGGAGTGGTTGCCCAGCGTCAGGCAGTCGGCGCCGGCGTCGAACAGCTCACGGGCCGTATTCTCGGTGATCCCGAAGCCGGCGGCGGCGTTCTCGGCGTTGATGACCACGAACTCGAGGCCGAGCTGGCGACGCAACATGGGCAGGTGGTCGGCGAGACCCTCGCGGCCGGACCGGCCGACGACATCTCCGAAAAAGGCGAAACGCATCAGATCATCCTAGCGGACTTCAATCAGCCCGGCTTCCGTCAATATGGCGTCCAGCCGCTGATCGTGCGGCTCCAGCGGCAGGTCCTCGACCTCCTGGCCGGCATAGGCCAGGCCCAGCAGGAAGGGGCGATGGTCAGCGCCCAGCGCCGCGATCGCCCGATCATAGACGCCGGCGCCTTGGCCGAGGCGCCCGCCCCGGCGATCAAAGGCCAGCAGCGGCACGATCAGCGCCGTCGGCGAGACCTGCGGCTGGTCGGCGAGGGGCGCGGGAATTCCGAAGGCGTCCGGCGACAGGGCCGCGCCAGGGGTCCAGGCCCGAAAGATCAGCGGCGCGTCCCGGCTTAGAGCGGTCGGCAGAGCGAGGCTGACCCCGGCCTCGACAAGGGCCGCCATCAGCGGCGCAGGATTAAGTTCGGCGCCCTGGGCGATATATCCCGCCACCGGGCCAGCCCCTAGCCGCGCCAGCGGCGCGTGGGCGGCGGCGCAGGCGCCGGCCTGGCCATCGGCGGCCGCCAGCGCCAGCCGCAGGCTGCGCATCTGCCGGCGCAAAACGGACTTCTGGTGGGAGACAGGGTTCACGGCCCAGGCTCTTAGCCGAACCTGGTGGGCGAAGGGAAATCGGTGAGAGCAAGGGTGGCGGCGCCGTGAGGACCGTGAAGGACGATTTTAATCCCCTCGGACCTGGATAACCAGGTGGGCGCCATGTGTCCGGGGCCACGGCGCCGGACAGGGACAGCTCCCTTCGAGACAATTAAGGTCGGAGGAATTAGGTTGCCTTCGACGTGAGCCACAGCAGACCCGCCGGGAGCTAATCTAGGGCTAGCCCAGGGCGATAACAAGGCGCGTGGGAGGGCCTATTCCGCCGCCAGCTGCTCGATCTTCTTGGCCGCCCCGTCGAGCGCCGCCACGGCCCTGGATTCGATCCGCGCCCGGTCAGACTGCAGGCGGGCGAGGTCGGCCTGCACACCGGACATACGGCTGCGGGAATCCCATAGCTCGTCGGCCAGCAGCAGGGCCGCCATGAGGAAGAGCCGGGTCTCCGTCAGCTGCCCCATGTCCTGGGAGACGGCGCGGACCTGGCGGTCGAACAGCCGCACCAGCTCCAGGAGATGCGCCTCCTGGCCATCCTCGCAGCCCACCTGATAGGGCCGGCCGTTCACCTCGATGGTCACCTGGGCCATGGGTCAGTCCTCCCGGATCATGGGGTCGGGGGTTTCGGCGTCAGAGGCCGGGTCAAGGTCGAGCTCCGGCTCGTCCTCGTCGAAGGCTGACGCTTCGACGTCAGGCGCCTCGTCAGCCTCGAGGACCTCGCGAATCTCGGCGATGGCCCGCCCAAGGGCGGCGGAGGCCTCCGCGCCGGCCGCCTCCAGGGCCTTCTCCCGGGCGCGGGCCTCGTCCAGTTCGTCGGCCAGCTTGGCGCGGTCCTGGTCGAACAGGCCGCCGGCCTCCAGCCCGGCGCGACCCTTGGCCGCGCCCAGGCGCTGTTCCAGCAGGGCGATGGCGCGTTCGAGCCGCCGGGCGGCCTGGTCTATGGCGCTCTCGCTAGCGGGATCACGGATCATTCAGGACTCCAGAAGTGTGTCCGTTAATCTATAGCCCGCGCCGGGCGTGGCCTGAAAGCGGCGCATTTCTTGACCGCCGCGCCCGTGCATGCGACCCCGCCAGCCTGCGCCCCGCCCCCTTGCGACCTTCAGTCTTCCCGGAACGCTCATGCCCGCACAGCTCCAGACCATGGCCGACGCCATCCGTGTCCTTTCCATGGACGCCGTCCACCGCGCCAAGTCGGGGCACCAGGGCATGCCCATGGGCATGGCCGACGTGGCCACCGTCCTGTGGTCGAAGTTCCTGAAGTATGACGCGACGACCCCGGACTGGGCTGACCGGGACCGGTTTGTCCTGTCGGCGGGCCACGGCTCGATGCTGATCTACGCCCTGCTGCACCTGACCGGCTTCAAGGCCGTCACCATGGACGAGATCAAGAACTTCCGTCAGTGGGGCTCGGCGACCGCCGGCCATCCCGAGTACGGCCACACGCCGGGCGTCGAGACCACCACCGGCCCCCTGGGCCAGGGCATCGCCACGGCTGTGGGCATGGCCATGGCCGAGCGCCACCTGGCCGCCCGCTTCGGCGATGATCTGGTCGACCACCGCACCTGGGTGATCGCCGGCGACGGCTGCCTGATGGAGGGCGTCAGCCAGGAGGCCATCTCCATGGCCGGCCGCTTCAAACTCAACAAGCTGACCGTCCTGTTCGACGACAACAACACCACCATCGACGGCGAGGCGACCATTTCTGAGACCGGCGACCAGATGGCCCGCTTCAAGGCGGCCGGCTGGGCGGTGAAGGCCGTGGACGGCCACGACTTCGGCAAGATCGCCGCGGCCCTGCGCTGGGCCACGCGGCAGGACAAGCCGACCATGATCGCCTGCAAGACCAAGATCTCGAAGGGCGCCGGCCGCAAGGAAGGCGACCCCCACAGCCACGGCTACACCCTGTTCGACGACGAGATCGCCGATTCCCGCCTGGCCATGGGCTGGAGCCACGCGCCCTTCGTCATCCCCGATGAGGTCTACAAGCCCTGGCGCTCGGCCGGCCGCAAGGGCGGCAAGGCTCGCAAGAGCTGGGAAAAGGCCCTGGGCGCTTCGCCCCTGAAGGCGGAGTTCCAGCGGGCCATGGCCGGCGAACTGCCGCAAAACGCCTTCGAGCGCCTGGACGCCCACATCGCCGAGATGGCCAAGACCGCGCCGGCCAACGCCACCCGGGTCCATTCCGGCGCGGCGCTGGAGCAGTTGGTCCCGGCCATCCCGGAAATGGTCGGCGGCTCGGCCGACCTGACCGGCTCCAACAACACCTTCGTCAAGGGCACCCCGGCCTTCGACGCGCCCGACTATGCCGGCCGCTATGTGCATTACGGCATCCGCGAGCACGGCATGGCCGCGGCCATGAACGGCATGGCCCTGCACGGGGGCGTCATCCCCTATTCCGGCACCTTCATGGTGTTCTCCGACTATAGCCGCCCGGCCATCCGGCTCGGCGCCCTGATGGGCGCGCGGGTGATCCATGTGATGACCCACGATTCCATCGGGCTTGGCGAAGACGGCCCCACCCACCAGCCGGTGGAGCACCTGGCCTCCCTGCGGGCCATGCCGAACCTGAACGTCTATCGCCCGGCCGACGCGGTGGAAGCCGCCGAGTGCTGGAAGCTGGCCCTGTCCACGCCCACCACCCCCTCGATCATGGCCCTGTCGCGGCAGAAGGTCCCGGCCGCCCGGACCGAGCCTGCGGCCGAGAACCTGTCGGCCCGGGGCGCCTATGAGCTGCGCGCCGCCGATGGCGAGGCCAAGGCCACCATCTTCTCCACCGGTTCCGAGGTCTCCATCGCGCTCGCCGCCCGCGACCTGCTGCAGGCCCGCGGCGTGCCCACCCGGGTGGTTTCGGTCCCCTGCTGGGAGCTGTTCTCGGCACAGACCCCAGAATACCGCGCCTCGGTGATCGGCAAGGCGCCGGTGCGCGCGGCGGTGGAAGCGGCCGTCAGCCTCGGCTGGGAGCGGTTCATCGGCGAGGACGGCGTGTTCGTCGGCATGTCGAGCTTCGGCGCCAGCGCCCCCTATGAGCGGCTGTACCAGGAGTTCGGCATCACGGCCGAAGCCGTAGCCGACGCCGTCCAGGCCAAGGTCTAGGCCCATGCGCCTGGGCACGCCGCTCTCGCCAAGCGCTCTGCGCGTCCTGCTGCTGGGCTCGGGCGAGCTTGGCAAGGAGGTGGCCATCGAGCTGCAGCGCCTGGGCTGCGAGGTGATCGCCGTCGACCGCTATGCCGATGCGCCCACCATGCAGGTGGCCCATCGCAGCCACGTCATCGCTATGACGGATGCGGCCGCCCTGCGCGCCGTGGTCGAGGCCGAACGGCCGCACCTGATCGTGCCGGAGATCGAGGCTATCGCCACCGACGAGCTGGCGGCGATCGAGGCGGCCGGCCTTTCGGTGGTGATCCCCACGGCGCGGGCCGCCCAGCTGACCATGAACCGCGAGGGCATCCGTCGTCTGGCCGCCGAAGAGCTGGGCCTGGCCACATCGCCCTACGCCTTCGCCTCGACCGAGGCGGAGCTTGCGGCCGGCGCTGCGGGCGTCGGCTATCCCTGCTTCGTCAAGCCGGTGATGTCGTCCTCAGGCAAGGGCCAGTCCTATGTGCAGGACGAGGCAGGCATCGGCGAGGCCTGGCGCTACGCCCTGGAAGGCGGCCGGGTGGAGCAGGCCCGGGTCATCGTCGAAGGCCGCATCGATTTCGACTTCGAGATCACCCAGCTGACCGTGCGGGCCCGCGGTCCCGACGGCGAGGTGGCCACCCACTTCTGCGAACCCATCGGCCACCGGCAGGTCCAGGGTGACTATGTGGAGAGCTGGCAGCCTCAAGCCATGAGCCCCCGGGCCCTGAAGCGCGCCCGGGAGATCGCCGCCCGCGTCACCGCAAGCCTGGGGGGGCTGGGCCTCTTCGGGGTCGAGCTGTTCGTGAAGGGCGACGAGGTCTGGTTCTCCGAGGTCAGCCCAAGGCCCCACGACACGGGCCTCGTGACGCTCGCCACCCAGGTGCAGAGCGAGTTCGCCCTGCACGCCCGGGCGATCCTGGGCCTGCCGGTGGACGTGACCTTGCGCGAACCCGGCGCCAGCGCGGTGATCTATGGCGGCATGGAGGCCCGCGGCGTGGCCTTTGAGGGCGTGGCCGAAGCCCTGGCTGTGCCGGGCGCGGACCTGCGTCTGTTTGGCAAGCCCGAGGCCTTCGAACGCCGCCGAATGGGCGTGGCGCTGGCCCGCGCCTCCACCATCGAGGCGGCCCGGGCGCGGGCCCTGGAGGCTGCGGCCAAGGTGCGGGTCGTTCCGGGGGACTGAGACCCCTGTGGCGGTGCGGGCGCCCCTGCCGACGCCTGACGGACTCCATGACCCTTTCGGGCGACTAGCGCTTGACTCGCGCGCGGCCCCCCGCACAAAACCCCTGCAATTCAATCGGAAAACGCCGTCCGCCAGCCTCTAGCCCGTCAGGAGATCCCCACCATGACCGTTCGCGTCGCCATCAACGGTTTCGGCCGCATCGGCCGGCTCGTTCTGCGCTCGATTATCGAGCATGGCCGCACCGATATCGAAGTGGTGGCGATCAACGATCTGGGCCCGGTGGAGACCAACGCCCACCTGCTGCGCTACGACAGCGTGCACGGCCGGTTCCCCGGCGTGGTCACCGTGGACGGCGACACGATCAATGTGGGCCGTGGGCCGATCAAGGTGACGGCCATCCGCAATCCGGCCGAACTGCCGCACAAGGAACTGGGCGTCGACATCGCCCTGGAATGCACCGGCCTGTTCACCACCAAGGAAAAGGCCGCCGCCCATCTGGAAGCCGGCGCCAAGCGCGTGCTGGTTTCGGCGCCTTGCGATAACGCCGACAAGACCATCGTGTTTGGGGTGAACCATGAGGTTCTGACCAAGGACGACCTGATCGTCTCCAACGCCTCCTGCACCACCAACTGCCTGGCCCCGATCGCCAAGGTGATCCATGAGCTGTGCGGCATCGAGCGTGGCTATATGACCACCATCCACGCCTATACCGGCGACCAGCCGACGCTCGACACCATGCACAAGGACCCCTACCGCGGCCGGGCCGCGGCCATGTCCATGATCCCCACCTCCACCGGCGCGGCCAAGGCCGTGGGCCTGGTGCTGCCCGAGCTGGCGGGCAAGCTGGACGGCTCCTCGATCCGGGTGCCGACCCCCAATGTGTCGGTGGTCGACCTGAAGTTCGTCCCGGGCCGCAAGGTGACCAAGGACGAGATCAACGCCGCCCTGCAGGCCGCCGCCGACGGCGCGATGAAGGGCGTGCTGGACACCTCCAACGACCCGCTGGTCTCCATCGACCTGAACCATATCGCCGCCTCGTCCACCGCGGCCCTGCCCCAGACCCAGATCATCGAGGGTCAGCTCGGCCGGGTCCTGTCCTGGTATGACAACGAGTGGGGCTTCTCGACCCGCATGAGCGACACCGCGCTCGCCATGGCCAAGCTGATCTAGAACGACGCCGCCCCGAGCGCTCCGACCTCGGGCCTTGGCGGCCCGGGGACGGAGACCGCACTCCCGCCTCCTTGAACGCCAAGGCCCATGACCTTCAAGACTCTCGACGACGCGGATCTTTCCGGGAAGCGCGCCCTGGTGCGTGTGGACTTCAACGTGCCGATGCATGAGGGCGAGGTGTCCGACGACACCCGCCTTCAGGCGGCGGTTCCGACCATCCAGAAGCTGCGCCAGGGCGGCGCCAAGGTGGTGCTGCTCGCCCACTTCGACCGTCCGAAGGGCAAGGTCACGCCGTCGATGAGCCTGGAGCCGATCGTCCCGGCCCTGGCCAAGGTGCTCGGCGGGCCGGTGGCCTTCGCCGCCGACTGCGTCGGCGAGGCCGCCGCCGCGGCGGTGGACGCCCTGAACCCCGGCGATGTGCTGTTGCTGGAGAACGTCCGCTTCCACGCCGGCGAGGAGGGCAACGATCCCACCTTCGCCAAGGCCCTGGCCGCTAATGGCGACCTCTATGTGAACGACGCCTTCTCAGCTGCTCACAGGGCCCACGCCTCCACCGAGGGTCTGGCCCACGTGCTGCCCGCCTATGCCGGCGAGCAGATGCGTCTGGAACTGTCGGCCCTGGATAAGGCGCTGGGCAAGCCCGAGCGTCCGGTCCTCGGCATCGTCGGCGGCTCGAAGGTCTCGACCAAGCTCGACCTGCTCAGCCACCTGGTGACCAAGCTCGACAAACTGGCCATTGGCGGCGGCATGGCCAACACCTTCCTCTACGCTCAGGGCCATGATGTCGGCGCCTCCTACTGCGAGAAGGACATGGCCGAGACCGCCCGGGACATCATCCGCCTGGCCGGCCAGCACAACTGCAAGCTCTTCCTGCCCCTGGACATTGTGGTGGCCGAGAAGATGGCGCCGGGCGCGCCGGCGCGGGTCCGCACCCTGGGCGCCGTGGATGAGCACGAGCGCATCCTCGACGCCGGCCCAGAGACGGTTGAGCGCCTCTGCCGGGCCATGGACAATTCCAAGACCCTGATCTGGAATGGCCCGCTCGGCGTGTTCGAGATGCCACCCTTCGACAAGGGCACCGTCACCGCGGCCCGCCACGCGGCCTCGCTGGTGAAGGCCGGCAAGCTGGTGGCCGTGGCCGGCGGCGGCGACACTGTCGCGGCCCTGAACGCCGCTGGCGTCGCCGACGACCTGTCCTTCGTCTCGACGGCGGGCGGTGCGTTTCTTGAATGGATGGAAGGCAAGGCGCTGCCCGGCGTGGCGGCCTTGTCGAAATAAGACAGACTTGATGGAGAACCGCCGATGGCCCGCGTAACCCTTCGCCAGCTGCTGGATCACGCCGCCGAGCACGGCTACGGCGTTCCGGCGTTCAACATCAACAACATGGAGCAGGCCCTGGCGATCATGGAGGCCGCGGAGGCCACCAACGCGCCGGTGATCATGCAGGCCAGCCGCGGCGCGCGCTCCTACGCCAACGACATCGTGCTGAAGCACCTGATCGACGCCATGGCCGAGATGTATCCGGACATCCCGATCTGCATGCACCAGGACCACGGCAATAACGAAGCCACCTGCGCCACGGCCATCCAGTACGGCTTCACCTCGGTGATGATGGACGGCTCGCTGATGGCCGACGGCAAGACGCCCGCCGACTACGACTACAACGTCAAGGTCACCAAGAACGTGGTGGATATGGCCCACTGGGTCGGCGCCTCGGTCGAGGGCGAACTGGGCGTGCTGGGCAGCCTTGAGACCGGCATGGGCGAGAAGGAAGACGGCCATGGCTTCGAGGGCAAGCTCGGCCACGACCAGCTGCTCACCGATCCCGATCAGGCCGTGGAGTTCGTGAAGGCCACCCAGGTGGACGCCCTGGCCATCGCCATGGGCACCAGCCACGGCGCCTACAAGTTCACCCGCAAGCCGGACGGCGACGTTCTGGCCATGAACGTGATCGAAGAGATCCATCGTCGCCTGCCCAACACCCATCTGGTGATGCACGGCTCGTCCTCGGTGCCGCAGGACCTGCAGGAGATGATCAACCAGTATGGCGGCGAGATGCCTCAGACCTGGGGCGTGCCGGTGGAAGAGATCCAGCGCGGCATCAAGCACGGGGTGCGCAAGATCAACATCGACACTGACAACCGCATGGCCATCACCGGCGCCATCCGCAAGGTGTTCGCTGAGAAGCCGGGCGAGTTCGACCCGCGCAGCTATCTGAAGCCGGCCAAGGAAGCCATGCGCAAGATCTGCATCCAGCGCTTCGAGGAGTTCGGCGCCGCCGGCCACGCCTCCAAGATCAAGGCCCTGCCCCTGTCGGCCATGGCCAAGCGCTACGCCTCGGGAGAACTGGCGCCGAAGATCGACGGCTGAGCCGTCAGGCGGCGAGCTCGCCAAGGCCAGACCTTCAAAAACACCAACGCCGGCCAGGATGGCCTGGCCGGCGTTCTTGATTCCGCCTTGAAGAGGCCTTGTAGAGGGCCCCTAGCCCTCCATCTCGCCCATTGCGCTCTGCATGAAGTTGGCCTCGCCGAGCGACTTCAGCAGCAGGAGCTGGGTCTCGAGATAGTCGATGTGCTCTTCGGTGTCGGAGAGAATTTCGCGCAGCAGTTCGCGCGAGACATAGTCGGCGGCCCCTTCGCAGAGCTTGATGCCCTCGATCAGGGTGGCCCGGCCGCCGGTCTCCACGGCCAGATCGGATTCAAGGCATTCGCCAACGGTCTCGCCGACCTTGAGCTTGTGCAGGTCCTGCAGGTTGGGCAGGCCGTCCAGGAACAGGATCCGATTGATCAGCTTGTCGGCGTGCTTCATCTCGCCGATCGATTCTTCGTAGACGATCTTGCCAAGACGGCGCAGTCCCCAGTTTTCGAACATGCGTGCATGCAGGAAATACTGGTTCACCGCAGTCAGCTCATTGGTGAGCACCGCGTTCAGCAATCGGATAACAGCCTTGTCGCCTTGCATGTGTGGCTCCTTTCCTCATGCCGCATACGAACTTGTGCGCAACCTCATGCGAAGGCTGCGCCGTGTCAAAGCCTATGTTTGCAAGTGATTTGCGCTGGCGACCAACAGCGCGTGAAGTCCAGGCCGCGCCTGCCTATTCGGCGGCGAAGCGAAGCGCCTGCTGCTGCTCTTCCAGAATTTCGCGCATGTCACAGACGCACCGCGCGCATTGGGGTTTCGCGTCACAGGCGCGGAAAATCTCCGACGGCCGACTGGCGCCAGAGGCGATCGCCGCGCGAACCTCGCGTTCCCGAATACCGTTGCAATTACAAACGTACACGAGCGGTTTGACTCCCCAAGGGACCGATCGATACTTAGCAGATGCGAACGTCCTTGCAAGTCATTTGCATATTGGTTGCGACGCATTAACGCGACTCTATGACGCGCCTCTCCGCCTTGGTGATCATGGTTCAGGGGCGCATGACTCCCCGGCATTTCAGATGCCGCCTGGAGCGTGAGAGCCAGATGGAATTCGACGCCCTGCTGTTGTCGCGAATTCAGTTCGCCTTCACGATCGCCTTCCACATCATATTTCCAAGTTTCACCATAGGCTTGGCGAGCTATCTGGCGGTCCTCGAGGGTCTGTGGCTACTGACCCGCAATGAGACGTTCAAGACTCTCTACCTTTTCTGGGTGAAGATCTTCGCCCTGTCCTTCGGCATGGGCGTCGTCAGCGGCGTGGTGATGAGCTACCAGCTCGGCACCAACTGGAGCGTTTTCTCCGCCATCGCCGGCCCGGTGATCGGGCCGCTCTTCGCCTTCGAGGTCCTGGCCGCCTTCTTCCTGGAAGCCAGCTTCCTGGGGGTCATGCTGTTTGGCTGGAAGAAGGTGGGGCCTGGCCTCCACTTCGCCTCCACCGTGCTGGTGGCGTTCGGCACACTGACCTCGGCCTTCTGGATCATCTCGGCCAACAGCTGGATGCAGAGCCCCTCGGGCTTCGCCGGCTCGGTTGAAGAGGGCCTGGTGGCGGTCAACTGGCTGCAGGTGATCTTCTCACCCACCTTCCCAGAGCGTCTGGCCCATATGGTGCTGGCCGCCTATTTGACCACCGCCCTGGTGGTGGCCGCCGCCAGCGCCTTCCGCCTGCTGCGCGACGCCAGCGAGGCGGAGTCAGCCATGGCGTTGAAGATGGCCATTGGCATGATCGTCATTGTCGCCCCCCTGCAGCTGCTGGTCGGCGACCTGTCGGGCAAGGACGTGCTGGAGCATCAGCCCGCCAAGCTGGCGGCCATCGAAGCCTTCTGGGAAACCCGGGCCGAGCAACCCTTTCATATCGCCGCCTGGCCCGATCGCGAGATCGAGGGCAACCATTGGGAGCTGTCGATCCCCAAGGTCGGCAGCCTGATCACCGGGGGCTCCGTCGAGGCTGAGATCCAGGGCCTGGACGCCTTCGCGCCTGAGGACCGGCCGCCGGTGTTCATCGTCTTCTGGTCATTCCGCCTGATGGTGGGCCTGGGCCTGGCCATGATCGGCCTGGGCTTCTGGGGCGCCTGGACCATCTGGCGCGGCTCGACAGCGCGAAGCCGGCCCTTCCTCAGGGCCTGCGTCGCCATGGGCCCGGCCGGCTTCGTGGCCGTGATCGCCGGCTGGATCGTGGCTGAGGTCGGTCGCCAGCCTTATGTGATCTATGGACTCCTGCGCACCGAGGACGCCGTCTCGCCGATTGGGGCCGGGTCGGTCTCAGCCTCGCTGCTGGCCTTCCTGGTGGTCTACGCCATCGTGTTCAGCGTCGGCGCCCTCTACATCCTGCGCCTGTTGGCCGAGGGGCCTGGGGCTGGGTCCCATGAGAGCCCGCCAAGTCAGGATCGCCCGCCTGGCTGGGCGCTGGCCGCAGCCCCCGAAGACCCCGGCGCGGCGCGTAAGGAGGATCATTGATGGCCCTCGACCTCCCCCTGATCTGGGCTGGCATCATCGCCCTGGCGGTCCTGCTCTATGTGATGCTGGACGGCTTTGACCTCGGCGTCGGCATACTGTTTCCCTTCGCCCGGTCGCCGCGTGACCGAGACACCATGATGAACACCATCGCCCCCTTCTGGGACGGCAATGAAACCTGGCTCGTGCTGGGGGGTGGCGGGCTTTTTGCGGCCTTTCCGCTGGCCTACGCCATCATCATGCCGGCCCTCTACATTCCCATCCTGCTGATGATGATGGCGCTGATCCTGCGTGGCGTGGCCTTTGAGTTCCGCGCCCGCGGCCGGGAACGTGGCAAGGCCCTCTGGACAGCCGCCTTCGCCGGCGGCTCGACCGTCGCGGCCCTGGCCCAAGGGCTTGTGCTGGGCGGCTTTATCCAGGGAGTGACCCTGAACGGCGAGGCGTTTGGCGGCGGACCGTTCGACTGGCTGACCCCATACACTCTGCTGGTGGCTGTGGGCCTGACCGCCGGCTACGCCCTGCTGGGCTCCACCTGGCTGATCTGGCGGACCGAGGATGATCTGCACGGCGACGCCCGGCGCTGGGCCTGGATCGCCGCCGTGGCCAGCGCCGCCCTTCTGGTCCTGGTCAGCCTGGCCACCCTGTTCGTCCACCCGCAGGTCGCCGTCCGCTGGGGTTTTGAGGATGGCGCCTTTGACCTCGCCCGGTTCGCCGTCCTATCGCCTATTCCAGCCCTTGGCCTTGCGGGTCTCGCCCTTGTGGCCTGGGGGCTGATCAAGGGCGGCCATGTGGCGCCGTTTCTGGGCAGCCTGACGGTCTTCGTCTCCGGCTATCTGGGGCTGGCGGTGGGCTTCTTCCCCAACATCGTCCCCTACGACCTGACCTTTCGGCAGGCCGCGTCGGCGGAAAACGCCCTGGGCCTCATGCTGGTGGGGGTGGCGATCCTGCTGCCGGTGATCCTGGCCTATACGGTCTGGGTCTACTGGGTGTTCCGCGGCAAGGTGGGCGCCGATGCGGGATATCATTGAAGGCCCGCCCGAGGCTGAAACCCCGCCCCGTCCCCTGGCGCGACGTCTGACCTGGTTCATCGCCCTGGCGCTCGGGGGCATGGCCGCCACTGGGGCGGTGGCCTACACCCTGCGCGCCCTGCTCGGCCTTGAATGAGCCCCTCCCCTTAGCGCCGACGCGGCGTTAGAAGCGGGCCATGACCACACCGCCGGACTGCCGTCTCTATCTGATCACCCCGCCAGCCCTGGATGATCTGGCCGCCTTTGGCCGCACCCTGGCCGCGGCCCTTGACGCCGGCGACGTGGCCGCCCTGCAGCTTCGGCTGAAGGACGCCCCCGATGCGGTGATCGCCGCGGCCGTGGATGTGATTATGCCCATCGCCCACAGCCGCGACGTGGCGCTGATCCTGAATGACCGCCCAGACCTGGCGGCGAAGCTCGGCTGCGACGGCGTGCATGTGGGCCAGGACGACCCGCCCTGCCGGGAGGCGCGCAAGATCATGGGCAAGGACGCCATGATCGGCGTCACCTGCCATGACAGCCGCCACCTGGCCATGGAGGCCGCCGAGGCCGGCGCCGACTATGTGGCCTTTGGCGCCTTCTTCCCGACGACGACCAAGGATGCGCCCACCCGGGCTGAGCCCGAACTGCTGACCATCTGGCAGGAGTCCATGGAGGTCCCCTGCGTCGCCATTGGCGGAATTACCGTGGACAACGCCGAGGGGTTGGTCGCCGCCGGCGCCGACTTCCTGGCCGTCTCGGCTGGGGTTTGGGCTCATCCCGAGGGCCCGGCAGTCGCTGTCCGTGACCTGAACGCCGCCATAGCCCGGGGCCTTGCCGCCCGCGCCGCGCCGGACGGCGCACAATAGGTCGCTGATCGCCCGCCTTGCCATCGGGCGGCGCGGCGACTAGGTTCCGCCGCCCATTTCCCGCCCGAGCGCCGACCACCGCCGCCCGTCCCTTGCGCGCACTGGAACAGAGACCGTGGCCACGCAAACCGCACTTCTGAAAGTCATGTCCGACGCCGCCCGCAAGGCCGCGCGAGGGCTAAACCGCGACTTTGGCGAACTGGCCGAACTGCAGGTCTCCAAGAAGAGCGCCGCCGACTTCGTCTCGGCCGCCGACATCAAGGCCGAGCAGACCATCTTCGAGGCCCTGACCGCCGCCCGCCCCGGCTACGGCTTCCTGGGGGAAGAGCGGGGCATGATCGAAGGGACGGACAAGACCCACACCTGGATCGTCGACCCGCTGGATGGCACCACCAACTTCCTACACGCCATCCCGCATTTCGCGATCAATATCGCCCTGGAGCGCCAGGGCGCCATCGTCGCGGCGCTCACCTACAACCCCGTCAGCAACGAGCTGTTCTGGGCTGAGAAGGGCAAGGGCTGCTTCCTCAATGACCACCGCCTGCGGGTGGCCGCCCGCACCCGGTTCGACGAGTCGGTGATCGCCACCGGCATCCCCTTCCTGGGCCACGGCCAGCACGCCAGGTTCCTGAAGGAGCTGCACCAGATCAGCCAGCGGGTCGCCGGCGTGCGCCGCTTCGGCTCGGCGGCGCTGGACATGGCCTATGTGGCGGCCGGTCGGTTCGATGGCTATTGGGAACGCGATCTCAATCGCTGGGACCTGGCGGCCGGCATCCTGTTGATCACCGAGGCCGGCGGCAAGGTGACCGACGCCGACGGCGGCGAGGACGTGCTGGGCTCCGGCTCGGTCTGCGCCGCCAATCTCGAACTTCATCCCCTGCTTCTGGAGCGCCTGCGCGCCGCAGCCTGAGGCTGGCCAGACGGCAGGCTTGACGCAACCGTCACAACCGGCGGCTAGATCGGGGGCATGAGCGCCCTGACCCGTCGCGCCTTTACGGCGTCCGTCTCCCTCGCCCTGGCCCTGGGCCGTCCTGGCCAGACGCAGAGCCCCACCCGCCCCCTGGTGATCGCCCACCGGGGCGCCAGCGGCGAGCGCCCTGAGCACACACTGCTGGCCTATCAGCGCGCCATTGATCAGGGCGCCGACTTTATCGAGCCAGATCTGGTGATGACCCGGGACGGCGTTTTGGTCGCCCGGCACGAGAACGAAATCTCGGAGACGACCGATGTGGCCGACCGCCCCGACTTCGCTGATCGGCGGGCGGAGCGAAACATTGACGGGGTGAAGGTCGCCGGCTGGTTCACCGAGGACTTCACCCTGGCGGAGCTGAAGACCCTGCGGGCCCGGGAGCGTTTGCCCAAGCTCAGGCCGACCAGCGCGGCCTTTGATGGTCAGGCTCAGATTCCCACCTTCCAGGAGGTGATCGATCTGGCCAGGTCTGAAAGCCGCCGCACGGGGCGGACCATCGGGACCTATCCCGAGATGAAGCATCCCACATATTTCGAGGCCCGCGGCCTGCCCATGGGGCAAAGCCTGGCCGCCGCTCTGCGCGACAATGGCCTCGACCAGAGGGACGCCCCGGTCTTCGTCCAGTGCTTTGAGCCCAAACCCCTGCGCGCCTTCCGGCAGGTTAGCCGCGCCCCCACCGTCATGCTGGTGGGCGCTGGACGGCTGTCGGACAGCCTGCTGGCGGAGGTCGCCGAATTTTCCGACGGTCTGGGACCTGAGCTGAAGATGGTCCTGGACCTGACCACGCCGGCGCTGGCGGCCACCGGCCTCATCGCCAGGGCCCAGGCTACCGGCATGAAGGTCCACCCCTGGACCGTCCGCTCTGAAAACAGCTTCCTGCCGAGCGCCTTGCGCCTGGGGGAGGACCCGGCCGGGCATGGAAACTCAGCCGAGCTGCTGCGGGCCCTCTACAGGGCTGGCGTCGACGGCGTTTTCACCGACTTCCCGGAGCTGGCCGTCACGGTGCGGCAGGAGATGTTCGGCGCTTAGGCGGCCTGACCGAACTGCAGAGCCACCAGGCGGGCATAGAGCCCCCCCTGGGCCGAGAGCGCGGCGTGCGTCCCCTGCTCGACCACCCGCCCTTGATCCATGACCACGATACGGTCAGCCTTGAGCACCGTGGCCAGCCTGTGGGCGATGACCAGAGTCGTGCGCCCAGTCATGGCCTCGTCCAGCGCCGCCTGCACCAGCCGCTCATTCTCGGCGTCCAGGGCGCTGGTGGCCTCGTCCAGCAGCAGGATGGGCGCCTGGCGGATCAGCGCCCGGGCGATGGCCAGCCGCTGACGCTGACCGCCCGACAGGGAGCGGGCCCGGTCGCCGAGGGGGGTCTGGAAGCCCTCGGGCAGGGCCTCGATGAATCCCCTGGCCTGGGCGGCCTGGGCGGCGGCCAGAATGTCCTCCCGCTGGGCGCCCGGACGGCCGAAGGCGATATTGTCGGCCGCTGAGCCGGAGAATAACGGCGAGTCCTGGGCCACCAGGGCCATGCGTTCGCGCACCTCCCGTGGGTTAGCCTGCCGAAGGTCGATCCCGTCGAGGCGAACCACCCCATGGTCAGGGTCATAGAAGCGCAGCAGCAGGCGGAATACGGTGCTCTTGCCCGCGCCAGAGGGCCCCACCAGGGCCACCCGCTCGCCCGGCGCGATGCTGAGGCTGAAATCACGCAGGGCCGCCGCATCGGGGCGGCCAGGATAGGCGAAGGTGACCCCTTCGAAGACCACCGCCCCCTGGGAGGGGGTGGGCAGGAGCGCAGGCGTTGGCGGCGCGGCGATGCCGGGCCGGGCGTCGAGCAGCTCAGCGATGCGGTCCATGGCGCCGGCCGCCTTCTGAACGTCCCCCCAGGTCTCCCCCAGGGCCCCGACCGCACCGGCCGCCATCACCGCCAGGAAGGCGAACTGGAACAGGGCGCCCCAGCTCATTTCGCCGCGCAGGCCGGCATGGACGCCCAGCCAGAAGATGGCCACCACCCCGCCGAACACCAGGGCGATCACCAGGGCGGTCATCACCGCCCGGGCCGTCATCCGGCGTAGGGAGGTCTCGAACGCCCGCTCCACAGCCCCGTCGAAGGACCGGGCGGCGGCGGCCTCCCCGCCAAAGGCCTGAACCGTCTCCAGGGCGTCGAGGGTTTCCCCAGCCTGGCCGACGGCCTGGGCGAACTGGTCCTGGGTGGAGACAGTCAGGCGGCGAACCTTCCGGCCAAACAAGAAGAGCGGCGCCAGCACGAAGGGGAAGATCAGCAAGACGAGCGCCGTCAGGCCAGGGCTGACCCAGACCAGCAGGACAAGGGCCCCGATCAGGGTCAGCAGGTTGCGCAGGGCCACAGAGACCGAGGTGGCCATCAGGCTCTCGACAATCTGGATATCGGTGGTCAGCCGCGACAGCACCTCGCCGGTGCGGGTGCGCAGGAAGAAGCCGGGGTCCAGGGTCAGGATGTGCGCATAGACCGCCTCGCGCAGGTCAGCCACCACCCGCTCGCCAAGCTTGGTGACAAAGAAATATCGAAGGGCCGAGGACAGGGCCAAGGCCAGGGCCACGCCCCCGATCAGGGCGAACCACAGATTGACCCGCTCAGGCGAAATGTCCGGCGCAGTGAGGGCGTCCACCAGGAGGCGCACGGCGCCCGACAGGCCCAGGGTCGCGGCTGTGGCGCCGATCAGAAAGACGAGAGCGCCTAAGGCTTCGCCCTTGCGTCGCCGGGCGAAGGGGACAAGACGGCGCAGGGCCCCGACATTGCGGCTGCGCGGGCGCCGCTCAGCAGCTTCGCCCAGGCTCTGGATCAGCTCGGCGCCGGCGCCGGGGCGGCCCTCCACCCCGGTGGCGGCATGGGCGGCGGTGTCGGCTGGCTGGCTCATGTAATCCGTGCGCCCTTGCTTCAGGGCCGCTGTTTCTGTATACGCGCGGCTCGTTTGCGCACCGGACCCGTCGGGACTGGCGCCGCATCACCCGCTGCTCTTACGTCGGTTGTCCTCGCGATGAAACAAGACACGCACCCCGATTATCACTTCATCACCGTGGTGATGACGGATGGTACGACCTACCAGACCCGGTCGACCTACGGGAAAGAGGGCGCGACCCTGAACCTGGATATCGACCCGAAGACGCACCCGGCGTGGACGGGCGGCGCCCACACCCTGCTGGACCGCGCCGGTCGGGTTTCGCGCTTCAACGCCAAGTTCGGCGGCTTCACCCGCAAGTAGGCGTCTGGCCCGCCGTGAGGCGGGCTTTGACCTTGCTCCACACAAAGAAGACGCCGCGAGCCCCTCGGCCCGCGGCGTCTTCTTTGTGTCTGGAATTCCGCTGGCCTGCGTGGCTCAGCGACGCCCTCAGCTGGCGCCGAAGGCGTCCCGCAGGCGATCAAACTGGGACAGCACCGGATTGGGCGTGGAGTCCTCGTCGACCTCCACATACATGCGCCGATCCAGATGACGGACCCGCTCGAACAGCCGCTCAGAGCGGTCCATCAGTTCCAGCAGCCCAGACGGCAGAACTTCCAGGGCCTCCGGCGGATGCTGTGAGGTTTCCGCAGCCAGGCGATAGCGATCTTCGCAGGCGGCCTCAGGCTCCATGTCGCCCTCACGTACCGCCCGCTGGACCAGCAGCCAGGAGGCCATCTGCATCAGGCGCGTGGTCAGGCGCATGCTCTCGGCGGCGTAGGCCAGGGCGGCGTTGCGATCCAGGCGCTTGGACTCCTGGCGACCACCGCCATCCAGATAGGCCGCGGTCTCCTCCACCAGGTCCATGCCCTCCTGGAAGGTCCGCTCAAACAGCTCCGAGCGGGCGAAGTCAGCGATCACGTCGCTACGCCAGGGTTTCGCCAATGCGGTGAGTTCGCTCATCGATTTCCTAAGCCCCTGCCAGACACTGTACGAACCGATCGTCCGATAGCGTCCGACTTGCAACCCCCATGCCACGCCAACCGGCGCGACGCGACGTCATGACCCAAACCGGGTTTCGTCCCTATTGCCGAAAGAGGGCGTCAGCCGCCGCCCGTCCGGCGCGCTTCTTGTCAATAAAGCCCCGGGTGCGGTTGATCTCCGCCTCCAGCACCTCCAGCCGCGCCTCCAGCTCTTCAACCCCATAGAGCTCAAGATCCTCCCGCGTGACCTCGATCAGACGCTGACCGCGGCCCAGCCGGGCTTCCGCCGGTTCTTCCATGCTCTTGCCTCCCTTTGCCCAGGCTCCGGAGCGGTTTATCCAACCCCTTGCGCCGCTCGGGCGCAAGCACGTGGAGGCGACGACGATGGCGCAAGCGACTGTTCCTGACCAGATGACGGCCATCGCCATCAAGGACGACAAGGGCCCGGCCAGCGCCCTGTATCCCGTCACATTGCCGACCCCGACCCCCGCCCCAGGCCAAATCCTCATTCGGGTGGAGGCTGCAGGGGTAAACCGCCCCGACATCGCCCAGCGCGCCGGCTTCTATCCGCCGCCCCCGGGAGCGCCTCAGACCATGGGCCTGGAGGTGGCCGGCGAGGTGGTTCACGGCGCTGGCCGCTGGAAGGCTGGCGACAAGGTCTGCGCCCTGTTGGGCGGGGGCGGCTATGCCCAGTACGCCGTGTGCGACGCCCGCCACGCCCTGCCCATACCCGGGGGCCTGAGCCCGCTGGAGGCCGCTGGCCTGCCCGAAACCGTCTTTACGGTCTTCGCCAATGTGTTCGAGCACGGGGCGCTGAAGGCCGGCGAGACCCTGATGGTCCATGGCGCCACGTCCGGCATCGGGACAACGGCGATACAGATGGCCAAGGCCGCCGGCGCACGGGTGATCGCCACCGCCCGGGGAGCCGACAAGGCCCGCAAGGCCCTGGAGTTGGGCGCCGACATCGCCATCGACGCCACCACCCAGGATTTCGCCGAGATCGCCCAGGCCGATGGGGGCTGCGACGTGGTCCTGGACATGGTCGGCGGCGACTATTTCGCCAAGGATCTCGCCGCTCTGAAGACTGGCGGCCGGATCGTTTTCATCGCCGCCCAGGCCGGCGGCAAGGTGGAGCTGAACATCGGCGCCCTGATGATGAAGCGGGCGGTGGTCACCGGTTCGACCCTGCGCCCCCGCCCGGCCGACGAGAAGGCGCGCCTGGCGGCCGCCGTCGAGGCCACGGTCTGGCCGTGGATCGCCGCCGGAAAGCTGCGCCCGCAGATCGACAGCATCTTTCCCCTGGAAGAGGCCGCCAACGCCCACGCCGCCCTGGAGGCCGGGGACCATCTGGGCAAAATCATGCTCAAGCCCTGACGCTGGCGGACGGAGGCGGGGTCAGGACCGTTGTACCCACCCCAAGAAAGTTGAAGCCCATCGGGCCTGACCGGTGTCTCGACGCGAAATCGTGGCGACCCCGGCGCCGCCTCAGGGCGAATGCGGCGCCCGCCCTCAACCCGTTGTGGGCCAACGGTTAGTTTGTGTCAGACTTGTAAGATCATAAGCGTTGACGCTGCGATAGCCCTCGCCCACGCTTGCGTCGTGAATGATCCAGGGGCGGAGACGCCGAGCCCCTGGACCGGACGCGACACAAGAATGATCGGACCCGACGGAGGTTCGGCAGGGAGGATTGCGCATTGATCCGCAAATTTCTTGCGGGCGGGAGCGGAAGTTTGCGCCAGACGCAGAGCCGGCCCGCAGCATCTGATTGTCAAAACCCGACGCCCGGGCGTGGCTGTGAGGCCCCGTCGGACATTTTTGTCGGCCGGAGACCTTGATGACGGCGATCCCCTCAGAGATTCCGCCTCTGAAGCTGCACACCAAGCTGTTTTACGCCCTGGGCGCCGTGGCCAATGCGGTCAAGGGGCGGGGTCTCGCCACCTTCCTGATGATTTTCTACAATCAGGTCGTGGGGCTGCCGCCGGCCACCGTGTCGGGGGTGCTGATGGTCGCCCTGATTTTCGACGCCTTCGTCGATCCCCTGGTGGGTCAGGTGTCGGACAATTTCCGCTCTAAGTTCGGGCGCCGACACCCCTTCATGTATGCCGCGGCCCTGCCGGTCTCGCTAGCTTATTTCCTCCTGTGGAATCCGCCGGGGGGCTGGAGCGACGAGGCCGTCGTCATCTGGCTGGTGGCCTGTCTGCTCACGGTGCGCCTGTTCGACACCTTCTTTGAGCTGCCCTCCTCGGCGCTCGCCCCGGAACTGACCCGGGACTATAACGAACGCACCAGCCTGATCTCCATGCGCGCCTTCTTCACCGTGGTGGGCGGGCTTGGCATGACCGTGGCGGCCTACCAGTACTTCCTGGCCGAGAACCCCGATGGGTCGGGCGGCATCCTCGCCCGGGACGGCTATCTCGCCTATTCGGCGGTGTCAGCGGTCCTGATCTTCGTGGTGATCCTGGCCTCAACCGCCGGCACTCACAGCCGCATCCCCTATCTGAGCCGCCCGCCGACCCGCAAAATCACCCTCAAGGCCATGGCCCGCGAGGTGGCGCACACCCTTAACAACCGCGCCTTCGTCATCGCCACCCTGACCGGCATGTTCATCGCCGTCGCCGCAGGCTCGAAGAACGGGCTGGAGATCTATTTCGCCCTCTATTTCTGGGAGCTGACCCAGAGCCAGCTGGCCATCCTCACCGCTGTCAGCGTGGCCGGCAGCCTGGGCGGGGTCATGGTGGCGCCCCATATCGCCCGGCTGCTGGGCAAAAAGCGCGGGGCGATCCTGATGTTCGCCAGCGCGCTCGCCGTCGGCATCACCCCCATCACCCTGCGCCTCATCGGGCTGATGCCGCCCAATGGCGCCGACCTGCTGTTCTGGATCCTGCTGACCGAGACCTTCTTCAATTCCGGCATGGCGGTGGCTACCGGCGTGATGCTGGTCTCCATGGTCGCCGACGTGGTCGAGGACGCCGAGGTCAAGACCGGCCGCCGCTCCGAAGGGCTGCTGATGTCGGCCGACAACCTGTTCAAGAAAATCGTGTCCGGTGTCGGAATCTTTATCGCTGGCGCGGTGCTGAGCCTCGTCAGCTTCCCCGAAGGCGCCCGCCGCGGCGAGGTGGATCCTGCGATCCTGCAGAATATGGGCCTGATCTACCTGCCCCTCGTCACCCTGCTCTACGGGCTGGGGATCGTCTGCCTGTCCATGTTCAACATCGACAAGGCCAAGCACGAGGACAATCTGCGCATCCTCGACGAGGCCGGCGCCAAGGCGAGCGCCGCGGCTCAGGACGCACGCGACGCCAATTCCGACATCCTGCCCGGGACCGCTTCTGCGCCCCTGGGTTCAAAGGCCTGATAGGGAACCACCGTGACCGACCTGACCGACCAGGCCACTCCGGCCGCGACCGCTGACCGCCGCCTGAGCCTCACCACGCGGATCCTCTATGGCGCCGGCGGCGCCGCCAGCGCCATCAAGCAGCGGGGCCTCTCGACCTTCCTGCTGCTGTTCTACAATCAGGTGATCGGCCTGCCGCCGCAGATGGTCTCTACGGCCATCATGTTCGCCCTGATCTTCGACGCCTTCGTCGACCCCCTGGTGGGCCAGGTGTCGGACAATTTCCGCTCCAAGTGGGGCCGGCGGCATCCGTTCATGTACACCGCGGCCCTGCCCGTGGCGATCGCCTTCTTCCTCATCTGGAACCCGCCGGTCGGGTGGGAGAATGCGCAGATCTTCGGCTACATGCTGACCTGTCTGCTGGTCATCCGGCTGTTCGACACCTTCTTTGAGCTGCCCTCCTCGGCGCTGGCCCCGGAACTGGCCAAGAACTATGACGACCGGACCAGCCTGATCGCCCTTCGCGGCTTCTTCGGTGTGGCCGGCGGCCTGGGCATGACCCTGCTGGCCTATCAGGTCTTCCTGCGTGAGGGCCCGGACGGGACGGGCGGTGTTTTGGCGCGGGATGGCTATTTCAGCTACGCGCTCTGCGCCGCGGTGCTGATCTTCATCATCATCCTGGCCTCGACTGCCGGGACCCACAAACACATCCCCGAGCTGCGCAAGCCGCCTACCCGCAAGATCACCTTCGTCGGCATGGCCCGCGAGGTCGCCCACACCCTGAACAACCGCTCATTCGTGGTCCTGACCATCTCAGGGATGTTCATGTCCATGTCCCTGGGCGTGAAGGGCGGGCTCGAGCTCTACTTTTTCCTCTACTTCTGGGAGCTGACCCAGACCCAGCTGTCCCTGCTCACCGTGGCCGGGGTGATCGCCAGCGTCATGGGCGTCTCGCTGGCGCCCAAGGTGGCGGCCAAGATGGGCAAGCGGAACGGCGCCATCTCCATGTTCGCCGGCGCGGTGGTGGCCTTGCTTGGCCCCATCGCCCTGCGCCTGGTGGGCTGGATGCCGGCTAACGGCACAGACCTGCTGTTCTGGATCCTGTTTGTCGACGTGATCGCCAACGGCGCCATGGCCATGATGACCGGGGTCATGCTGGCCTCCATGATCGCCGACGTGGTCGAGGACTCCGAGGTCAAGACCGGCCGGCGTTCCGAGGGCCTGTTGTTCTCCTTCGACAACCTCTTCAAGAAGGTGGTTTCTGGGGTCGGAGTGTTCGTCTCCGGCGCCGTGCTGGCCTTTGTCGCCTTCCCGCAGAACGCCGTCCGCGGCGGGGTTGATGACGAGGTCCTGCGCAATATGGCGCTGATCTATCTGCCGACCCTGCTGTTCTTCTACGCCATCGCCATCGGCTGCCTGTTCATGTTCAAGATCGACAAGGCGACCCACGAGGAGAACCTGCGCAAGCTGGAAGAGACCGCCCTGCGGGCCCAGGCCGCCGGCGGCACGACGCCGGCCGGCCCCAACGCCCCGCCGGTCACCGGCGCCTGAGTCCCAACATCCGGGACTGCGGTCTTGCCCGCGGTCCCGGACCAGACCTAGATGCGGCCTGGCCCTAGGGTCACTCTTCTGCGACCGCCCGGGTCGCGTCTGGCCCAAGGATGCCCTGTGACCGAAAGCGCCGTCCGCCCCGCGCCCAAGAAGCTCAGCCTGCCCACCAAGCTGTTCTATGGCTTTGGCACCGTCGCCTTCGGGGTGAAGGACCAGGGTTTTTCCTACCTTCTGCTGATCTTCTACAATCAGGTCATCGGCATGCCGGCTCACATGGTGGGGCTGGTGATCATGATCGCCATGATCTTCGACGCCATTTCCGATCCGCTGATCGGCCAGGTTTCGGACAACTGGCGCTCGCGCTGGGGCCGCAGGCACCCGTTCATGTACGCCTCGGCCATTCCGGTGGCGATCACCTACGGCCTGCTGTGGAACCCGCCAGAGCTCTCCCAGACCGGCCTGTTCGTCTATCTACTGGTGGTGGCGGTGATGATCCGCACCTTCATCACCCTCTATGAGATCCCCTCCACGGCGCTCGCCGCAGAGCTGACCTCGGACTATGACGAGCGCACCAAGGTGCTCAGCTACCGCTACTTCTTCGCCTGGTGGGGCGGCCTGACCATGACCCTGCTGGCCTTCCAGGTCTTCCTGCGGCCAAGCGCCGAACATCCGGTGGGCCAGCTGAATCCCGACGGCTATGTGGCCTATGGAACCACCGCGGCGGGGGTCATGCTTCTGGCGATCCTGGTCTCGGCCATCGGCACCCACCGGCATATCCCTGAACTGGTCACCCCGCCCAAGCGCAAGCTGACCGTGGTCCAGGTGATCAAGGAGATGGCCGGCACCCTGTCCAACCGCTCCTTCCTGGTCCTGATCATGGCCGGCCTGTTCAACGCCATGGCGGGCGGCCTGGTCCTGTCGCTGAACCTCTATTTCAACACCTATTTCTGGGAGCTCTCGGCGGTCGAGATCTCGCTGTTTGCGGTGGCCAACTTCATCTCCGCCGCGATCGCCTTTGGCCTGGCCGCGCCCTTGTCCCTGCGCCTGGGCAAGAAGAACGCCGCTCAGCTGGCCAAGGTGCTGTCCTTCTTTGTGGGCTCAGCGCCGATCACCCTGCGGCTGCTGGGCGTGTTCCCGGACAACGACAATCCGGTGATCATTCCGATCCTGTTCGTTCAGACCATGCTGTCCACCGGGCTTTCGATCACCGCCTCGATCCTGATTTCCTCGATGATCGCCGACGTGGTGGAGGATTCCGAACTGAAGACCGGCCGCCGGTCGGAGGGGCTGTTCTTCGCCGCCGCCAGCTTCGTCAACAAATCGGTGTCCGGCATCGGCATCTTCGCCTCCAGCATGATCCTGCTGGCCATCGCCTTCCCGCAGGACGCCCGGCCCGGCGAAGTGCCCGAGGAGGTGATCCGCAACCTCGGCATGCTCTATGTGCCCCTGCTGGGCGCCCTGCTGGCCGCAGCGGTGGGCTTCGTCGCCTTCTACAGCATCACCCGCGACAAGCATGAGGAGTCGGTCCGCAGGCTGGCCGCCGAGGCCGGCGCCGACGGGATCGAGACGCCTGGCCCGCAGTAGCGGGCCAAGGCTTTAGCTGCGGAAAATGCCCATCAGCATGGGTCGGACGAAGACCGCCGGAGCGGCCTTCTGACGGACGCCGGGGACCCAGAACGCCAGTTCGGCGCCGGCGTTCAGGGTGGCGTTCAGCATCTGGGCGGCGATGAACGGGTCCACCGGGCGGATGGAGCCCTCGGCGATACCGTCGGAGATCATCGAGGCGAAGCGGTCGGAGATGCGGTTGGAGTGCTGCACCATCTCCTCACGGATCGCCTCGGGCAGGGCCGAGAGGGCCGAGGAGCGCAGCAGGGGCCCGTAGTCCGACAGCTGGTATTCCGCGAGCGCCGCCCCGGCGCTGGCCAGCTTCGTCCATTGGTCGCCGTCCTTGGACATCACCAGGCGCTGGACCCTTCGCATGACTTCGTAGCTGCGCTCGAAGCAGGCCACCACCAGATCATCCTTGGCGTCGATGTGGTGATAGAATGAGCCCTTGGTGACATTGAGCTCGGCCGAGATCCGGTCCACCGAGGCGCCCCGATAGCCGTGGGTGTTGATCAGCCGGGTGGCCGCGCGCAGGAAGGCGTCGCGGCTCATCTCCTGGCCCTCCCCCGGCGCCAGGTCGGCCATGGGCGGCAGGCGAGGCTCCCAGGCCGCGCCGTCCACGGCCAGGCCGTGCAGCAGGATGTCGACCATTCGCTGCCGGATTCTCGGATAGTCCTCCGGGTCATATTTGGGCAGCCAGAAGGCTGCCCAGGAAATCTGCTCCAGCAGCATATGGGTTCGCGCGGTGCGCCGGCCCCGGGTGAGGGTCACAAGATCCGGGGCGTCGAAGATCTGCCGCATGCGGCGGAAGGCCTTCATATAGGCGGCGAAGACCTCGCTCCGACGGGGCTGACTGAGCGCGCGGATGTCCGACAGGGCCGGCAGGGGCGGCGCGAGCCCCAGCGCCGTCTGACGCAGGCGCTCCAGATGCAGGTCGAAAATTCGCTCAAGCCGAAGGGCTGGCGGATCGCTGGCCTCGGCGCTTGCCGCCAGATGAATCAGCCACTCCACCCCCCGCATCAGGCAGGCGGCGGCAAGATCATCCTTGCGCTTGAAATAGTAGGTGACGCTGGTGGTCGACAGGCCCACGGCGCCGGCCGCCAGGCTGAGCGTCAGACCTTTGACCCCTTTCTGGTTCAGGATCAGAGTCGCCGCGTCGAGAATGTCCTCGCGCTTGCGCTCATATCGATCCGTCGCCCGGGCGGCGTTGCGTTCGGCCATGGGGATGGCGGCTCCAAGTCCCACACCCGCCGCGCAGGGAGACGCAGGGGAAGGGTAGGTTCCATCTATCGAAACCCGGCGGCCGGCGCAAAGCGCCCGCACGCCGGATCGCAAGGATGGCCCCCTCAGCCGATGGCGCCGACCGTAGCCAGGGCCACGCCGCCGTCGACGGCGATGGTCTCGCCGACCACATAGTTCCCGGCACGGCTGGCCAGATAGATGGCCGCCCCAGCCATATCCTCGTCGCGGCCGATACGGCGGGCGGGAATCGCCTTGGCCACCGCGTCACCATGGTCGCGGGCGGTGCGGTTCATTTCCGAGGCGAAGGCGCCCGGCGCAATGGCGCTGACCACGATGTTGTCGGCGATCAGCCGGGCGGCGAGGCGCCGCGTCAGATAGATCAGGCCCGACTTGGACGCATGGTAGGAATAGGTGTCCTGCGGGTTCAGCCGGATGCCGTCGATCGAGGCGATGTTGATCACCTTGGCCGGCTGATCGTGGGTCCCGGCCTTCTTCAGGGCCACATGCAGGGCTTGCGTGAGGAAGAAGGGGGACTTGAGGTTCAGGTCCATCACCTTGTCCCAACCGTGCTCGGGAAACTCCTCGAAAGGCGCGCCCCAGGCGGCGCCGGCGTTGTTGACCAGGATGTCGAGCTTGTCTTCCCGTTCCTCGATGGCCTTGGCCAGGGCCTGGCAGCCAGCCACGGAGGACACGTCCTGCGGCAGGGAGATGCAGGTCCCGCCCCCTTGCGACAGTTCCTCGGCGGCGGCGTCACAGGCGTCGGCCTTGCGCGACGAGATATAGACCTTGGCCCCCTGGGCCAGAAAGCCGGCGGCGATCATCTTGCCGATGCCGCGCGAACCGCCGGTGACGAGCGCCGTGCGCCCCTGCAGGGTGAAGAGATCAAGCGCCATGATGCGCCTCCTGTGACGTTGCGTTTCCCTTGCGCCACAGCCCCGGGACGGGAGAAGCGGCGCGGCGATCAGCGGCGAGCCCGATTGACTCGCCCCCATCCGGTCAGGCCTATAACACGCGTTTGAATCAGCCAGGTCGCCCGTCCGAGAAGCGGCCCTGCGGAAACTTTTTGAGGACGCGCATGAGCCAGATCAACCCGGTCACCGACCTGACCCTCGACGGCGACGTCGCCGTCATCACCCTGAACTCGCCGCCGGTGAACGCCCTGTCGGCGGCGGTCCGTCAGGGTCTGTTCGACGCCTTCACCCAGGCCAACGCCGAGGCCGCCGCCAAGTCGATCGTTCTGATCTGCGACGGGCGCACTTTCATCGCAGGCGCCGACATCACCGAGTTTGGCGGCGCCATGGCCGGCGCCTCCCTGCCCCAGGTGCAGGAGGCCATCGAGGGCTCCTCCAAGCCGGTGGTCGCCGCCATCCATGGCACCGCGCTCGGCGGCGGTCTGGAAGTGGCGCTGTGCGCCCACTACCGCGTGGCCGTGCCCTCGGCGCGCCTGGGCCTTCCGGAGGTCAATCTGGGCCTTCTGCCCGGCGCCGGCGGCACCCAGCGCCTGCCCCGCGTGGTCGGCGTCGAGACCGCCCTGGCCATGATGACGTCCGGCCGCCATGTGCCGGCCAAGGAAGCCAAGGCGCTCGGCCTGGTCGATGAACTGGTCGAAGAGGGCAAGCTGCGCGACGAGGCCCTGGCCTTCGCCCGCAAGGTGGTCGCCGAAGGCCGGCCGCTGGCCAAGATCCGCGACCAGAACGAAAAGCTGGAAGCCGCCAAGGGCAAGCCGGAAATCTTCGAAAACTTCCGCAAGGCCAATGCGCGCAAGTTCCGCGGCTTCCTGGCCCCGGAATACAACATCCGCTGCATCGAGGCCGCCGTGAACCTGCCCTTCGAAGAGGGGCTGGAGGTCGAGCGTAAGCTGTTCCTGGAGCTGATGAGCGGCTCGCAGTCGGCGGCCCAGCGCTACGCCTTCTTCGCCGAGCGTCAGGCCCAGAAGATCCCCGACGTGGCCGACGACACCGCCATCATCCCCGTGAACAAGGTCGGCATCATCGGCGCCGGCACCATGGGCGGCGGTATCGCCATGAACTTCGCCAATGTCGGCATCCCGGTCGTGCTGATCGAGGTCAAGCAGGACGCGCTTGATCGGGGCCTGGCCACCATCCGCAAGAACTATGAGCGCACCGCTTCGCGCGGCGGCATCACGGCCGATCAGGTCGAGGAGCGTTGCGCCCTGATCACCGGATCGCTGGAGATGGAGTCCCTGGCCGACGTCGACCTCGTCATCGAGGCGGTGTTCGAGCGCATGGACATCAAGAAGGACATCTTCACCAAGCTGGACGTCATCTGCAAACCCGGCGCGATCCTGGCCACCAACACGTCTGGCCTGGACATCGACGAGATCGCCGCGGTCACCAAGCGCCCGGAAAGCGTCATCGGTCTGCACTTCTTCTCGCCGGCCAATGTGATGAAGCTGCTGGAGATCGTCCGCGCCGACCACACCAGCAAGGAGGTCATCGCCACCTCCATGAAGCTGGCCAAGAAGATCGGCAAGGTCGCCGTCCTCGTGGGCGTCTGCCCTGGCTTCGTCGGCAACCGCATCCTCGGCCAGCGCCAGCGCGAAGCGCAGAAGCTGGTCATGGAGGGCGCCATGCCCTGGGACATCGACCGGGTCCTCTACGACTTCGGCTTCCCTATGGGGCCCTTCGCCATGAGCGACCTGGCCGGCCTCGACATCGGCTGGGTGAAGGAACGCTCCAAGGGCGAGAGCATCCGCGACGTCCTGTGCGAAATGGACCGTCGTGGCCAGAAGACCGGGGCTGGCTATTACGACTATGACGAAGCCCGCAACGCCAAGCCTTCGCCGGTGACCGAGCAGGTCATCAAGGACTTCATCGTCAAGACCGGCGCCAATCCGCGGGACGTCACCGACGAGGAAATCCTGGAGCGCTGCATCTATCCGATGATCAATGAGGGCGCGAAGATCCTCGAAGAGGGCAAGGCCATCCGCCCGTCCGACATCGATGTGGTCTGGCAGAACGGCTATGGCTGGCCGGTCTATCGTGGGGGCCCCATGTGGTACGGCGACCATGTCGGCCTGCCCAAGGTCCTGGCCAAGATGCAGGAATTCCACGCCAAGATGGGCGACCAGTTCAAGCCCGCGGCCCTGCTGGAAAAGCTCGTCGCCGAAGGCAAGTCCTTCAAGGACCTCTAAGCCCCTCCCCGAACACCCAAGAGAAGCAGGATCATTTCCATGCGTGAAGCAGTCATCGTCTCCGCCGCGCGGACCCCCATCGGCAAGGCCTATCGCGGCGCCTTCAACAACACCACCGCCCCCACCCTGGGCGGCCACGCCATCGCCGCGGCTGTCGCCCGCGCCAAGGTCGATCCGGCCGAGATCGACGACGTGGTGATGGGCGCGGCCCTGCAACAGGGCACGACGGCCCAGAACATTGGCCGCAACGCCGCCCTGCGGGCCGGCCTGCCCAACACCGTCTCGGGCATGTCCATGGATCGCCAGTGCTCGTCGGGCCTGATGGCGGTGGCTACCGCCGCCAAGTACATCACCCATGACGGAGCGCCCATGGCCATCGGGGCCGGCCTTGAGTCGATCTCGCTCGTGCAGAACGACAAGATGAACCTGTTCCGCTCCCGGGACGAATGGCTGGCCGAGCATGTGCCGGAACTGCAGACCTCGATGATCGAGACCGCCGAGATCGTCGCCGACCGCTACAAGATCAGCCGCGAAGCTCAGGACGAATACGCCCTGCAGTCCCAGCAGCGCACCGCCCAGGCCCAGGCCGAAGGCCGGTTCGCCATGGAAATCGTGCCGATGACCACCACCATGATGGTCTTCGACAAGGCCACCGGCCAGGCCTCGGAAAAGGAAGTCACCATCGCCCAGGACGAGGGCAACCGTCCGCAGACGACCTTGGCCGACCTGCAGAAGCTGCAGCCGGTGTTCAAGGGCGGCCGCTACGTCCAGGAAGGCAAGTTCGTCACCGCCGGCAACGCCAGCCAGCTGTCGGACGGTGCCGCGGCCCTGGTGCTGATGGAAGCCAAGGAAGCTGAGAAGCGCGGCCTGGAGCCCCTGGGCGCCTATCGCGGCATGGCTGTGGCCGGCTGCGGTCCGGAAGAAATGGGCATCGGCCCGGTCTTCGCCATTCCCAAGCTGCTGGCCCGCAACGGTCTGAAGATCGACGACATCGACATCTGGGAGCTGAACGAAGCCTTCGCCTCGCAGCTGCTCTATTGCCGTGACACGCTCGGCATCGACAACGAGAAGCTGAACGTCTCAGGCGGCGCCATCTCCATCGGCCACCCCTACGGCATGACCGGCGCCCGCTGCACGGCGCACATCATGTACGAAGGCAAGCGCCGCGGGGCCAAGTACGGCGTCGTCACCATGTGCGTCGGCGGCGGCATGGGCGCGGCGGGCCTGTTCGAAATCTTCTAGGTCGAACGACATCGCAACGATTGAGGGGCCGCTCCAGCTGAGGCGGCCCCTTTTTCATGCCTGATGGCCGCGCAAACTTTTTTGCGAATTGATTGCAACTAACCCTTTCGCCCGGTCATTGATGGCTTATATGGATATCGTCCGCACGAAAGATTGAGACGATGAAACGCACCGTCGCCAAGACCCTGACCTACAGCGTCATGCACCTGATCGTGGCCTTCACCGTGGCCTACGTACTCACCCGGGATTGGCGGGCGGCGCTCGCCATCGGCATGGTGGAGCCCCTGTTCCAGACCATCGCCTTCGCCTTCCACGAACGCGCCTGGGCCAAGGCTGACGCCCAGACGGCGGCGGCGCCCCAGGGCGGAACCCCTGCCTAGGCCAGCCGTTCGACAACAAGCTGAGCCGTAACCGACAAGAAGGAGCTATCTCATGGTCGAGAAGATCAAAACGGGCCTCGACGCGGGCGACCGCAAGGCCGTGGCCCAGGCCCTCTCCAAGATGCTGGCCGACACCTATGCGGTCTATCTCAAGACCCATGGTTTCCACTGGAACGTCCGTGGCCCCAACTTCTCGTCGCTGCACGCGCTCTTCATGGAGCAGTACACCGAGATGTGGCAGGCCATCGACGACGTGGCCGAGCGCATCCGCGCCCTGGGCGAGCTGGCCCCGCAGGGCTATGGCGCCTTCGGCAACCTCAGCTCGATCAAGGACGGCGACCCCGAGGGTGACTCCCAGTCGATGCTGCAGGCTCTGACCGCCGACCACGAAACGGTCATCGCCACCTGCCGCGACGCCCTGGCGCTCGCCCAGAAGGCCGAGGACGAGGCCAGCGCCGGCATCATCACCGACCGGCTGGAAGCCCACGAGAAGCACGCCTGGATGCTGCGCGCGACCCTGGGCGGCAAGTAGGCTTCAAGGCTGGGAACCAAGGCCCGCGGCGATCTCATCGACGCGGGCGACCCAGCAACAGTCATGACGTTCGGGCCAGGTCTCCACCAGGCCCCGCGGCCCGGCCAGGCGCTGGGCCGTTTCTTTGACCACGGCCGGACGCACCACTGGATCGAAGGCGCCGGTCAGATGGACCTGGGGCGCCGCGATCGGCGGCAGATCGGCGGGATCGAGACCCCGCAACGGACTTAAGCCCCGGCTGCGTGTCCATGCGGCGACATCCAGGGGCGCGGCGATCGTCACCAGGCCAGCGACATCTTCGCGTCCCGCGGCCACCAGGGTCGCCATCACGCCGCCGCCTGACCAGCCCACCAGCCTCACCCGGTCAGCCCCAGCGCGCGCCATGAGCGCGCTGACGGCGGCGTCGGTCATGGCCACCGCCTCTTCCGAAAACCTGTGAGTGGTCCAGTCGGCCGGTTCGCAGGCGGCGTCCTGCACATACTGGCATGGCCGTGCCAGCCAGGCGGCAGGGTCAGGCCAGGCCTCGGCGAGTTCACGCCCTATGGCCCGATCCGGCGTCGGGTCTGGGCTCGCCCGTCCTCGACGATCGTGGGCCCGGCCGTCCCCTTCGATGACGATGGTCAGGATCTGACCTGTCTGAACCTCAGACGGCATGGCGGCGGCGAGGGTGCGCCCCGCCGCCGCCACTTCGAACCGCATCCATCCGTCGCCCAGGGGGTCGGCGTGTCGGGCGGCGACAGGAGATGCGATCAGCAGCGGCGCCAGGAACAGGGGTGTCAGGCGCCGCCACATGGGTTGATCAGAAGGCCCGGCGCAGGGTCACGCCGAAGGTGGACTGGGACTCGTTGGACTTGCCCACCAGCACCTGCCCGGTGAAGGCCAGGCTGAACTGGTCGGAGACCGGAATGGCCACGCCCGCGCCGATCAGGCCGTAGTCGGTGTCGACCCCGGGCGCTCCGTCGGTCTCATGGTTCACGCTGGCCGAGACATAGGGGAGCCAGGCGGCGCCGGTGTAGAAGAGCGAGGCGCCCCCAGACAGGACCGTCATGTCCACATCATTGCCGGCCACCGGACGATTGGCGTTGTCCTGATAAGCTTCGGTTTCCGATGAGGAGACCGACACCCCGACGCCGGGGGTCACCACCCAGTTATCGCCAAGGGCGAACTGGGATTCCGCCGAGATGGAGCCGACCAGCTGGGTGCGGTCAGTGGTTCCGAAGCTACGCAACGCCCCAGCGGTGCGGCCATACTCCACCTCAAAGGCGCCATAGCCCACTGAAGCGGTCAGGCGCAGGGCGGGATCCTGTGACCAGCTGGCATAGAGGCCGCCGGTCCAGCCTTCGGACTGATAGCTGGCGCTGGTTCCGTCCAGGTCGATCTGGTTGTGGGAGACGAAGCCCCCGAGGATCGTATCGCCGGTGCTGAAGTCCAGACCCAGCGCCACGGCGCCGCCATAGCCGTCCTGGCCAGAGCCGGGCCGGCCATCTTCAACATAGGTCCCGGTGGCGTTCACCCAGACGCCGGCCGCAGGCGCGCTGGCGCCGGCCGAGGCGCCGCGATAGCTGTCGCGCTCGGTGCGCTGCATGGGCATCTGCGCCTGCAGGGCGGCCAGACCCATGGCGCGCAGGCGGCCGTTCACAAAGCCGTCCAGGCTGCCGACCCCGATGCGGTCGCCGATCAGGGCCATGAACAACTGGTCGGCCTCAGCGAACGAGATCAGCGACTGTTCGGGAACCGACAGGGTCACCACCGAGCCGTCCGGATTGGTCACGGTGATGGACCCGTCATCAATCACCGGCGGCGTCGTGGGGGTGGTCGGCGTGGTCGGCGTTGTGGGAGTCGTCGGCGTCGTAGGCGTGGTGGGGGGCGTCGTCGGCGTGGTGGGGGTGGTTGGCGTGGTCGGCGTCGTGGGGGGCGTCACCGGAGGCGGCGTCGTCGTTGAAGTCTGCCCAAAGGCCACGTCACAGGCGCCCGTGCCAGTCACTGCCTGAGTCACCGTATTGACCTGACAGGTGAAGGGCGAGGTCGTGCCACCGCGGGTGATGGTGCCGACATAGTCGATCACGCCGGCGCCCGGCGCGACGCTGGTGAAGTTCACCGTCGCTGGATTGGCCCCAAAGTCGGGCCCGCCGCTGATCTGGATGGTGATGTCGTTCAGGCCGCGGATCGTGGTGACGACCTTGGTGCCGTCCGCCAGGGTGACGGTGCTGTCCGCCGACTGGGCCAAGGCGCCGCCGGCTGGGGCGGCGATGGCCAGAACGAGGGAGGTGAAAAGACCGGCTGCGAACAATCGCATGATGAATATCCCCTGTGGAAGCGTGTGCGAAACTGACGCACCTGCTCCACCACGGGTCGGCGGGTCGCCGCATGATCCAAGTGGACTATGCGCCCCGCATCTGGGCCGGGGATCGCGGGACTGGCGGCAAGAAAAAAGGGCGGCGCAGGAAACCCGCGCCGCCCTCTTCTGTCTTTAAACCCTGGCGGATTTAGAAGCGGTACTGCAGCTCCACCCCAAAAGTGCGGGGGAAGTTCGGCTTGACCGTCTGGCGGAAGGTGCCAAGGGCCGTCACCGAGCTCGGGGTCAAGCTCTGATAGGCCACCTCGTCCGTGGCGTTCTTGACGTAGCCAATGATCGTGAAGCGATCCTCGACGTCCTTCCAGAGCGCCCGCAGGTCGACGAGTTCGTTCGACGGCGCGGTGTAGCGCGGCGAGCCGAATACGCTGGACTGCATGTCGTCGGTATAGGTGTAGGTCGCCCCCAGCGTCAGGCTGCCGGCGGTGAAGTCCATGGTGTAGTTGCCGCCCACATTGACCTTGTGTTCCGGGGTCATGGGGAGACGGCTGCCCACCAGGCTCTGGTTACGGCTGCCATTGGCCAGCGGCGCGCCCACCGGGCGAGCGCCGGCCTGGAGCGCACGCGGATCATTGGTGTCGACGTAGCAGCAACCCTCGGTGATCTCGGCGTTGATATAGGCGTAGCTGCCAAACAGCTGCAGGCCATCGATCGGCGCCCACTGGCCCTCGACCTCAAGACCCCAGTTGCGGGCCTCCAGATTGAGGAACTGGGTGCCGGTCGACCCGGTGGTGGAGTTCAGAACCACGGTGAGCGGCGCCTGGAAGCCCTGGTAGTCTGCATAGAACAGGGCGGTGTTGAGCTGGAACACGCCGCCCCAGGTCTTCTTCAGACCCAGCTCGTAGTTGTCCACATACTCGGCGTCGGCATAGGGGAAGGGCGTCAGGCCGTTGGAGGCCAGCCACCCGCCCGACTTGTAGCCGCGGCTGTAGCGGAGATAGGCGTTGGTATCGACGTCAGGCTGCCACTGGACGCCGAGGGTGCCGGTGAAGGCGTCGTATTCAGCATTCAGATCCCGCTCAAGACCACCGCCGGGGGCCGCCCGAAGGTTGCTGTAGAGCGGGTTGGCCAGGCAGGTGGCGATCGTCGGACCGCCGCAGACCACGAAGGTGGTGAAGTCGACCGCCAGGCCCTGACCCACAGCGGCCGGAACGCCGCCGGCGGCGAGAACCGTCGTCGTGGTGTTGGTCCGCGAGACGTACCGCGCGAAGTCGGTGCCGGTCTTCTCGTCCTTGGTCCAGCGCAGACCGGCCGTCAGAGTCCACTCCTCGTTCAGGTCATAGTCGACCTGACCAAAGACGGCGTAGGAGTCCACTTCAAGGGTCCCGTCGACAAACAGGTAGTTGCCGTTCGGGTTGGGCGGCGCGAGGCCGCCGGTGGCCAGGTTGAGGGGGTTTTGCACCGCAGGATCGCCCAGCACCCGGAGCCCCTGGGGCTGCGAGTAGTCCTGGTGATACTGATAGAGGCCAGTGATCCACTGCAGAGGACCATCGGAATTGGACGAGAGGTTGATTTCGTTCGAATACCAGCTCTGGTCTTCTTCGTAGAAGAACCGCTGGTTCGGCGAGATGTTGGTCGCCGTATAGGCGCCGAACGGCGTGGCCGCAGCGATGCTAAAGTTGCCGGTCCGGGCCGAGCGATCCTCGTCACCATTGGTGTTGTAAACGTACTGCTGGTAGCCGGCGAGGTACTTCAGGGTCGCGCCGCCCAGATCCCAGGTCAGGTCGAAGTGCAGGCGATGGTGGTCGCTGAGCTTGCCCTCGCTGGTCTGGTTGGTGTTGATCTTGAACTCGTCGGCCGTGGCCGGATTGACCCCGGCGAACCCGAAGGTCGGGTTGTAGTAGAGGGCCGAGTTGCCGAGACCGGTGATCGAGGCGGTGTCATAGGGCGAGATGACCGCCTCATGCACGTTGCCGACGCCAAAGGAGTCGTCCCAGTCGAACTTCGAATAGCGCAGACGCGCGACGATGTTCTCGCCCAGGTCGGCCTCGACCTGCGCCTCGAACATCCAGCGCTTCAGGGCGCTGGAGTCGCCGGCCGGGCCGACATTCTCGAAGAAGCCTTCTTCCCGACGCTGCAGCGAGCCCCCGACCAGGACGCGGAGGCCCTCAGTCACCGGGCCGCTCATCAACAGGTCGGTCTGCCAGGTCCCGTAATTGCCCACCGCGGCGCGGAACTCGCCTTCGAACTCGTAGGCCGGCCGCTTGCCGATGATGTTCAGGGCGCCGCCGACCGAGTTACGGCCATAGAGGGTGCCCTGGGGGCCGCGCAGAATTTCAGTCCGCTCGATGAACAGGGACGGGGTCGAGGAGTCCGCCATCGAGTTGGAGAAGATGCCGTCGGAATACAGCGCCACCGAGGGGTCGGTGCCGATGGCGTTGGTCAGGCGGCCGAAGCCCCGGATCGAGAGACGGTCGTTGTTGGTGTAGGCCACGCTGGGCGACGAGCGGGCCAGGTCCTCGACCGTGGCGATCCCTAGAAGGTCGCGACGCTCACTGGTGTAGGCCGTCACAGCGACGGGCACATCCTGCAGGCTCTGGTCACGGCGCTCGGCGGTGACGACGAGCTCCTCGAGCATTGTGGTCTGTTGGGCCAAGGCAGGTGTCGCCGCGGCGATAGCCGCAGTCGAGGCGCCCATGATGAATAGGCTGCGCAAGCGCAGGATGTTGGTCATTGTTGTCCTCCCAGCCGCCGCAGGCTCTTGATTGGCCCGTCGTGCGAAGTTGATAAGGGTCAAGCTGGAACAGTCGAACACTGTTCGGATAGGCGAAAATTCATTCCGGGGCGCCAGCGCCCGTCACAGGCGAATTCAGGGCCTGGAGACCAGGGTTTCGAGCCCGAGAACCGCATCACGCACCGTGTCGCTGTCCAACCGGCCGGGCCCGCCGCGGGCCAGGGCCAAGGCGGCGATTCCCCGGGCGCAGGCCCAGATCGCCTGGGCGACCTGACGGATGGCCTCGGGTTCGGCGCCGGTTTTGAAGTCCGCGGCCGCGGCATGGAGCATTTCGGAAAAGGCCACGCTCTCGGCCTCCTCAACCTCCTCGCGCCGTCCGACATCGCGCATTTCGTACATCAGGCCATAGAGGGCCGGGCGCGCCCGGACGAAGGCCAGGTAGGCCATACCGGCGGCTCGAATTCCACTTCCCTCGCCCCGGGCGTCGGTCGCCGCCCTCAGCGCCGCAGCCAGGTCGCGAAAGCCCTCGGCCGCCAGACCAGCCAGCAGGGCGTGCTTGTCGGCATAGTGGTAATAGACCGTGCCAAGGGCGACGCCTGTCCGTCGGGCGATAGCCCGCAGGCTGAGCGCCGAAGCGCCTTCGGTCTCCAGCAGGGCGCTGGCCGCAGACGAAAGCTGCGAGCGGACATTGCCCACATGATAACTGCGTCGGCGCGCTAGCACAGCAGAGGTGGTCGCCGTCGTACCCATCTGCCCTCCGGGATGACGAGTGAACGTCGGTAACCTACGCCCGTTGACGTTGGGGCGCCAAAGCCTTTGCTGCGACGATGGCGGCGTCAGGTGAAGACGGCGCTCTGCGCGCCCAGGGTCGTGATCAGATCGCGGGGCGCAAGGCGGATCTGCAGACCCCGCTGACCGCCGTTGACGAAGATCTGATCGTGGGCCAAGGCCGCCGCCTCGATGAACACCGGCGTCGCCTTGCGCTGGCCAAGGGGACTGACGCCGCCAATCCGGTAGCCCGTCAGGCGCTCGGCCGCGGCGGGGACCATCATCTGAGCGGCCTTGCCGCCAGCGGCCCTGGCCAGTTGCTTGAGGGACGCCTCCCGATCCGAGGGCAGCACTGCGCAGAACGGCTGGCCATCCACCAGCACCATCAGGGTCTTGAACACCTGCCCCGGATCGACCCCCAGACGTTCGGCGGCCTGCAGGCCGATCCGCCCTGGCGCCGGTTCGTACTCATAGCGATGCAGGGCGTATGCGACGCCTGCGCGGTCAAGGACGCGGGTGGCGGGCGTGGCTTTCGACATGATCGGCCCCTTGGACCGCCGGCGGGTCGCGGTCAAGACGGCGACGGAACTGGGCCGGGGCGGCGCCAGGCATCCGGGCCTGGAACAGGGTGGGCGGGAAGATGGCGCGCGACGGGGTCACCGGCGTCCCCCCTGAACGGCCCGCAGAACCGGTCGCGGGGCTGGCGCCTGCCAGAGGTCTTCGTCATCCCAGGCCTCCTCCCACCAGTCGGGCCCCGCCTGAGCCTTGTGCCGCAGGGGCGCGTCATCAATGACCCGGACGACCTCGGCCTCAGCCTCGTCCCAGATCACCGCAAGATCGAGGCTGCGGGCGGCCTCGGCGGCGTTGAGACGGCCAGCCTCCCGCAGCTCGGCGGCCCGATAGGGCGATAGGGACCGGCGCACCCGGCGGGGCGTCAGGCGGGTCTCCAGGTCGGCATGGGTCAGGACCGCGGCGATCAGATCTGCGCCCGGCGCCTCGGGCCGGGGGGCGAGGTCCAGCAGCGGCGCAGGCGAACTGGTCCGACGGCGGGGTGTGGGGCGGGAAGCGCGCATGGGTGTCTCCGTTTCCTCTCGACACCTGGACCCTAGAAGCGTGATACGTCAGAATCGGACGTCGGAGAATTCGATGCGTCACGCCAAGGCCGCCCTGCTTCTCGACCTCGCCCGCGCCCTGGCCAGTACGGCCGAGGGCCTGACCCTGGACGAGATGGCCCAGGAGATCGGGGTGGGTCGGCGCACCGTCGAGCGGATGCGCGACGCCCTGCGCGACCTGTTCCCCCAGTTGGAGGAGATTGAGGATCCGCCGACCCGGCGGTTTCGCATCCCCGCCGGCCTCGACGCCCTGTTCCAGACCCCCGACGCCGAGGAACTGGGCGCCCTGCGAGCGGCGGCCGAACACTTCCGCGTTGGCGGCGCCCGGGGCCGGGCCGCAGCCCTGGCCCGGCTGGAGACCAAGGTGCTGTCGGCCATGCGGGCGCCGGCCCGCCGTCGGCTGGCGCCAGACCTGGAGGCGATGCTGCAGGCCGAGGCCATCGCCCTGTCCCCTGGCCCCCGGCCCTTTGAGGATGAGGGCGTGCTGCGTCAGGTGCGTGAGGCCATCGTCAGCCTGAGGCGGCTCTCCTTCACCTATATGGGCGGCAGCACCCCTGGACGCCGGCGCGAGGTCACGCCCCTTGGGCTGTTGTTTGGGCGCAGCAACTACCTGCTGGCCGCCGAGGGCGAGGGCGGCGACCCACGCACCTGGCGTCTCGACCGGCTGTCAGAGGTCACGGTGCTGGATCGTCCCGCAGCCCCGCCCACGGACTTCTCCCTGGCCGCCTTCGTCGACCGCAGCTTCGGCATCTATCAGGATGAGGTGGAGGCGGTTCGGCTGCGTGTGCGCCCGCACGGCGCGGAGGAGGCCCTGGGCTGGCGCTTTCACTCCACCCAGGAGATCACTCCACAGTCCGACGGCGCGGTGCTGATCACCTTTCGCGCCAGCGGCATGCGCGAGCTGGCCTGGCACCTGTTCAGCTGGGGGGACAAGGTCGAAATTCTTGAGCCCCAGCGCCTGAAAGACATCATGGCTGAGCAACTGCGCTTGGCCTTGGCCGTTCATCAGGCTTAAGCATGGCCGCCTCGCCTACGGAGACGCCCCTTGCCCGCCTGTCGGCCAGCTAAGACATCCTGATATGACCAGCCTCCTGTCTGCGGCCGCCGGCGCGGCCATCCGACGGTTGCGGCGGGACAGGGGCTGGACCCTCGCCGATCTCAGCGCCCGTTCCGGGGTGCCCCTGTCGAGCCTGTCCAAGGTCGAGCTTGGGCAGACCTCCTTGGGCTATGAGGTTTTGATCAGGCTCTGCCGCGCTCTGGATGTGGAGATCGACCACCTCCTGCGGCCAGAGGCCCCCGGGGAGGGGAACGCCCCCCCGGCCGGTCGGCGCGCGGTGATCCGGGCTGGCCAGGGCGAGCACCGCGACCTTGGCGGCCTGCGGGGCTTTGCCGGCGCGACGGAACTGCTCAGACGCAGCTTTACACCGGTCGTCCTGCAGGTGGCCGACAACCAGTTGAGCGGCGGGCTGCTGCGGGCGGCGGGCGAGGCCTATCTGATGGTTCTGGCAGGCCGCGTGATCATGCACTCCGACGTCTATGCCCCCCTGTCGCTGAGCCAGGGCGATAGTGTCTATTTTGATGGCCAGATGGGATTTGGCCTGACGACCCAGGACGCCGCCCCCGCCAAGGCGCTGCTGATCCATCAGGGCGAGGATATCCGAGAGGACTAAGGGCGACAGGCCTCAAAGCCTCTGCTGCACCGCAGCGCGGCGTCTTGTCTGCGCAAGCAGATTCTCTTATTAGAGAAATTTCTCGCCTTTAACCGTATCTTTCATCGCATCTGCGAACCTGGATGCGAGGAGCTGTTCTCCCTGTCTTCCACCGGAACCCCCGCCGCCAATGCAGGCCGTCCAACATCGCCAGGCGACGCCCATGCCCGGATCTGAGTTCCGGCGGGCGCAGCAACAGGTACGCGGACCAACCCGTGTTCTGGTGGTGGACGATTCTCCGGTCATCCGACTTCTGCTGGAGGATGTGCTCAGCGCGGTCGGCTATGAGGTCTGGGTGGCCGAGGACGGGGCCGACGCCCTGTCCATCATGGCCAATCGTCGGCCAGACATTGTGCTGACCGACCTCAACATGCCCAATATGGACGGCTTCGCCCTGCTGGCCGCCATCCGCGCCCGGCCAGCCTACGCCGATGTTCCGGTGATGATCATCTCCAGTGAGGACGCCGAGGCCAAGAAGGCCCGCGGGCGGGACGCCGGGGTCGCCGGGTGGATCGTCAAGCCGTTTGAACCGGCCGAACTGATCGAAGCCCTCTGGAACCTGGACGTCTAGCTGAGCCTGAGAACTCAGACGCCAAGGATCAGGCGTAGGCTCGGAGCCTCACCCCACGGCCTGGCGGGGAGCGGCCACCACATCATCCCCATCCAGATCAGCAGCCCGCGCCACCAGCGCCCGCTCAAGATCCTGGGCGAGCGCGGCCTCCGAACGCCCCAGGGCCTGCACGCGACCCGAGCGCTCAAACAGATCGCCCTGAAGATCACACTCCAGGGGCAGCGCCTCGCGTCCCAGGGCCTGGGTCAGCACCGTGTGCGCCGCAGGCGACAGGGTCGCGATGGCCGTGGCCATGGCCCGGCCGTAGGCGGTCATCTGCCGGACTTCACTCTGCAATTCGACAAGCTGACGACGAAGGTCGTCGAGGCCCGCCTCTGGCGGTCCACCCATGGAAACCTCTGTTAATGATGGCGACCGGGGATCGCGCACAAAGGGAAACCCTGGCGCAGCGGCCGCGTAACGGCGTCGTGTGACTGTGGGCGCTCCCCTAAAAGCGGCTGATCCTCCTGTCAACAGATGTGTGCGTTTGCACAATTTGCATGTGCGACTTGTGCGATCACACGAAGCTGTGCTTTCTGGGGCCAGGGGAGACCTGTGTTTTATGACCAAATCCAAGGCTGGGCTGCGATCCATAGACGCCGAGGCGGAGTTCGGCCTCGATGTCCCGGAGTACTTTTTCTACCTGCTGTTTCAGGCGGTGCGACGCCGTGACGCGGCGTTTGAACGGGCCCTGGCCCCCCTTGAGCTGAGCCTTGGTCAATGGCGGGCCATCTCGACGGTGCGCCGGTTCGGGGTCTGCTCCATGTCCGACCTCTCCGCCTTCACGGCGGTCGACCGAACCACCCTGACCCGCAGCGTCGACCAGTTGGTCCGCCGGGAGCTGATGACCCGCGCGACCCCGGCCACCGACCGCCGTCAGGTTCACCTTTCCCTGACCGACCAGGGACAGGATATCTATGATCAGGCGGTGGATCAGCTGCTGGCCTTCAACCGACAGGCCCTGGACGGTGTGGACGGCGACCGGCAACGGGAGATCAGCCGTGGCCTGGCCAAAGTGATCCGAAACCTGGCCCCAGAACCTCAGATCGCCGAGGCGCTCATACGTTTCGAACCCAACCTGATGCGGGGCTGACTCCCTGCGCCGACCCCGCCCAGGGGCTGTGCGGCCACACGCTCTTTTCTGCGACCCCCTCGCAAGACCTGTGGCATGCTGGCGCCATGGCGGCGCCGCACGATCCTGGACCACCCCCTTTGGATGAGCCTGAGCTCACACCGAGGCTCACGCCGGCGGCGGCCCTGTTTTATCGGGCCATTGGCGTCTTCGCCCTGGGCCTGGGGATTGTGGGCGCCTTTCTCCCGCTGCTGCCGACCACCCTCTTCCTCATCATCGCCGCCTGGGCGTTTGGCAAAAGCGCGCCGAAACTGCGGGCGAGGCTCTACGCCCACAAACGATTTGGAGCCACCTTGCGCGCCTGGGACCAGCGGGGCGCGATCCCGCCGCGGGCCAAGCTGGCGGCGGTGATCGGCATGGGGCTCAGTCTGACGGTGGTGATGCTCACCGCCGCCAATCCCTGGGTTCCGATGGGGGTAGGCGTGATCCTGACCTTCTGCGCCCTCTATGTGCTGAGCAGGCCCTCGGCCTGAAGCGGCGTAGCGCCGAAGGCCTGCCGCAGCTGCGCCGCACGGGCGGCGATGGCCTGGCGCTCGTCATCCCCCAGGCGGGCCAGCGCCTTAAAGGGCAAGGCCATGCGCATATTGGTCTCCAGCCGTGCAGCGTTCCGATCCAGAAAGTCCCAGTAGAGGCTGTTGAACGGACAGGACTTCTCCCCGAGGCGGGCCTTCACATCAAAGGCGCAGGCCGAGCAATAGTCGCTCATCCGCTGGATATAGGCCCCGCTGGCCGCATAGGGCTTTGAGCCGACCACGCCCCCATCGGCATAGGTGGCCATGCCGTGGGTGTTGGGCGCCTCCACCCATTCATAGGCGTCGGCATAGACCCCCAGATACCAGGCGTTGATCTCTGCAGGCGCGACCCCCAACAGCATGGCCAGATTGCCGGTGACCATCAGCCTCTGAATATGGTGGGCGTAGGCGTTGGCCCGGGTCTCGGCCACCACCGCGCCGACGCAGGCCATGTCCGTCTGTCCTGTCCAGTAGAAGTCCGGCAGTCGGTTGGCGGCGCCGAGCGCGTTGGTCTCCAGATAGCCGGGCATCTTCAGCCAGTAGATGCCGCGCACGAACTCCCGCCAGCCAAGGATCTGGCGGATGAACCCCTCCACCGCGTTCAGGGGCGCGCTGCCGTCCCGCCATTGCGCCTCGGCCCGGCGGCAGAGCTCCAGCGGATCGAGCAGGCCCAGATTCAGGGCCGCTGAGAGCCGGCCGTGCCAGAGCCAGGGCTCGCCCAGGGCCATCGCGTCCTGATGATCGCCAAAGCCCGCCAGAATGTCCGCAAAGAAGTGGTCGGCCAGCCGTTCAGCATCTGGCCCGTTGGTGGCCCAGCCAAACCCAGCCAGGTCTCCGAAGCCCTCTGGCGACAGGGCTGCGATCTCGGCGGTCAGATCCTGGACCACCCCGTTGGGCGAGATCATCAGACGCTCAGGCGCCTTGGCCCCCTTGGGGAGCCGACGACGGTTTTCGGCGTCGAAGTTCCAGCGCCCCCCGGCCGGCTGGTCCCCGTCCATGAGAACCCCGTGCCGGCGGCGCATGTCGCGATAGAAGAACTCCATGCGGAGCTCTCGCCGCCCCTTGGCCCAGGCCGCAAAAGTCTCGGCGTCACACAGGTAGCGGTCGTCGGCCAGACGGCGCAGCGGCGCGGGCAGGCTGACTTCGAGATCATCAAAGGCCCGTTCCAGCCGCCACTCGCCTGATCGGGTGAGCCAGATCTCCTGGGGCCTGAGGGCCTCGGCCGCCCGTCGCAGCTCACCGGTCAGGCTGCCGCCGTTGGCGGGATCATCATGCCGCACATAGCGCACCTGAAAGCCCGCCTGGCGCAGAACCTCGGCATGCTGACGCATGGCGGCCAGGACCATGACCAGCTTCTGCCGGTGATGCGGCGCATAGGTCATCTCTATGGCCACTTCCGCCATCAGCACCGCGTCGCAGGCCGGATCGGCTTCGCGCAGGGATGAAAGCCTCTGTGGGGGCGAAAGCTGATCGCCCAGGACCAGGATCAGTCGCCTCACCACGGGATGGTCGTCCCATCCCAGGCGAAGAAGCCGCCGCTGTCGGCCGGCCCCAGGCCGTCAAGGACCGACAACAGACGCTCAGCGGCGAAGTCGGGGGTGAAGAGCTTTTCGGCGCTCACCCCGCCCTGGAACGGCGCTGACAGGCCCGTATCCACCGTGCCCGGATGCAGGGCGACACAGACGGCCTGGGGCCGCTGGCGGGCCAGTTCGATGGCCAGGGTGTGGATCAGTTGATTGAGCGCAGCCTTGGAGGCGCGGTAGCCGTACCAGCCCCCCAGGCGGTTGTCCTCGATACTGCCCACCCGGGCCGACAGGGCGGCGAAGACGCTGCGGCGATCCCGGGGCAGGCGGGGCAGGAAGTGCTTCGCCACCAGGGCCGGCCCCACCGCATTGTCGGCGAAGGCCGCCATCAGGGTCTCAGCCTCCAGATGGCGCCAGGACTTCTCCGGCGGACGCCCCAGAACCTCCAACCGCCCGGTCGCCACCAGGACTCGCTCCAGGGGCGCGCCCAATTCCGTTGACGCGGCCGCCGCGATCGAGGCCTCATCGCCCAGATCGATCGGGGCCCAGGCCACCCCAGGCGGCAAGGTCTCCGGCGGGGTGCGGGACAGGGCCAGCACCGGTCCTGCGTCGGGGCGGGCGGCAAGGCGTGCGACCAGGGCCGCACCAATTCCGCCCCGGGCTCCGATGACAATGCTCGCCCCCATGGCGCTCGCTCCAGACTGGTCTGACCCTGGCATTTACGAGCCCCGAGGGCTCATTGATGCGCAATCCCTCCATGATCCCCAGCCTGGGGCGCCAAAGAGTCGCAGGCGCTTGAAAAATCGCCCGGCAATCCAATCTGTTGGAAGCGGAGGACGGCTCCCCCCCCCCACGGCTGTCGCAAGACGGTTCGCCGGATCTCCGCAAGGGCGCGCCGGGCGTGAGACTGAGACGCTTCTCTCCCCCCAAGCCCCGTCCGGACTTCGTCGGGCGCGCCCACCTCCCCTAAACTTCCAGCCAAGCCCCGGTCAGGGCGGAGCGCCGACCAGGATTTCGCGCTTGCCGGCATGGTTGGCGGGGCTGACCACGCCTTCCTGCTCCATCCGTTCAATAAGCGAGGCCGCACGGTTGTAGCCGATCTGCAGCCGGCGCTGGACGTAGCTGGTCGAGGCCTTGCCATCCCGGGTGACCACGGCCACGGCCCGGTCATAGAGATCATCCCCCGACCCGCCGCCGGCCCCGAAATCATCGCCGCCGCCGCCGTCCTCGTCATCGCCGCCCGCGGTGACGTCCTCCACATATTGTGGCTCGCCCTGGGCGCGGAGGTACTTGGCCACCGCCTCCACCTCCTCGTCGGAGACGAAGGGGCCGTGCAGGCGGGTGATCCGCCCGCCGCCAGCCATGTAGAGCATGTCCCCCTGGCCCAGCAGCTGCTCGCCGCCTTGTTCGCCGAGGATGGTGCGGCTGTCGATCTTCGAGGTGACCTGGAAGGAGATCCGCGTCGGGAAGTTGGCCTTGATGGTGCCGGTGATCACGTCCACCGACGGCCGTTGCGTGGCCATGATCAGGTGGATGCCCGCGGCCCGGGCCATCTGGGCCAGGCGCTGGACGGCGCCCTCCACATCCTTGCCCGCCACCAGCATCAGGTCGGCCACCTCGTCGATGACCACGACGAGATAGGGCATGGGCTTGGGATCGATGCGCTCGCTCTCATAGACCGGACGTCCGCTGTCATCGAAGCCGGTCTGGACGGTGCGCTCGAAATGCTCGCCCTTGGCCGCGGCCTCCTTGGCGCGCTCGTTGTACGAGGCGACGTTGCGCACGCCGATCTTGGACATCAGCCGGTAGCGGTCCTCCATCTCGCGCACGGTCCATTTCAGCGCGACGATGGCCTTTTTTGGATCGGTGACGACGGGCGCCAGCAGGTGCGGGATACCGTCATAGACCGACAGCTCCAGCATCTTGGGGTCGATCATGATGAACCGGCACTGGTCGGGCGCCAGCCGGTAGAGGATCGACAGAATCATGGCGTTGACGCCGACAGACTTGCCCGAGCCGGTGGTGCCGGCGATCAGCAGGTGGGGCATCTTCGACAGGTCGGCGATATAGGGCTCACCGCCGATGTTTTCCCCCAGCGCCATGGGCAGGGCGAGCGTCGAACGTTCGTATTCCGGGCTGGCCAGCAGGTCGCGCAGATAGACGGTCTCGCGCTTCTGGTTGGGCAGCTCGATGCCGATGGCGTTGCGGCCAGGCACCACGGCCACGCGGCAGGCCGCCACGCTCATGGACCGGGCGATGTCGTCGGAAAGCGCCACCACCCGGGCCGACTTCACACCGGGCGCGGGCACCAGCTCATAGAGGGTGACCACGGGGCCGGGGCGGATCTGGTCGATCTGGCCGCGGACGCCGAACTCGGCCAGCACCCCTTCCAGCAGCTGGGCGTTCTGGCGAAGCGCGCCCTCGTCGAAGGCCGCAGCCCGCGGCTTGGGCTTGGCCAGCATGGAGAGCTCGGGCAGCGAGAAGCCGTCGGGCCGGACGAAGTCAAACACCCCCTGATTTTCGCGGGTCTCGCGGGAGGAGTCCCTGGGCGGGGTCTTGGGCGCGCGGATGGCCAGGCCCGGCGCGGGATCGGCCGGCTCTGGCGAGGATTCCGCCATGACTGGCGCAACGACGCCTGGGGCCTGCCCAAGCGCCTGGGGCGGGATTTCCGCCGCCTGGGCGGCGCGGCGGGCCCGGGCCGCCCGGGCGGGCGCCGGCGGCGCAGGCGGCTCAATCTCAACCTTGGGACGGGGGGTCAGGGCCTGGGCCATCGCCTCGCCCAGGGCTGACAGATTTAGCCGCCGCAGACCCAGGGCGAAGGCCAGGCCCGCTGCGCCGGCGACGCCGAGGCCTAGGGCGGCGATGGGGCGAGACGCTGGAATGCGGGCGAAGTCGAGCAGGCCCGCCAGGGCCGAGAGAATTCCATGCCCCCAGAAGCCGCCCAACCCCTTGGCCAGGGGCCAGATCGCCGGTGGCGCGGGCCAGGCCAGCAGAGCGGCCAGAGCCAGGACCCCCAGCAGGCCCACCGCCCCCCGCAGGCGCAGATCCCTGCGACTGGCGTCGGGCTCAGGCGATAGGGCGCGGGAGAGACCCAGCAACAACATCAACAGCGCGATCAGGGCGGCTGTCATCCCCAGGGACTGGATGGCGATGTCGGCGATGACGGCGCCTGGGCGGCCCAGCACATTCAGCGGCGCATGGCCCGTCGCGGCGTTCAGACTGGGGTCGGCGGCGTTATAGGTGGCGAGCGCCAGGGCTACGGCCACGCCGGCGGCGGCCAGCACGCCGCCGCGCAGGCGCGCCGTCAAAGGGTGGGTCCATGCGAGCCGAGCAATATAGAGCCCGAGCTCGAGACCTGATTTTCGCGCCGCCCGCGCCATGGGGCCTCCCAATCGACTGATCGCCATCTATGGCGGGGGAGGGTTAAGAGGCGTTTACCTCGCCGCGTGGGCCTGGGGTTCGATGGTGATGATCGTGCTTCCGCTTCGCCGCCGAGCGCACTAGGTTCGCGTCCATGTGGACCTATCCTCAACCCGTCCTGCGCCTGGTGGCGCTGCTGTTGCTGGCCTGCGCCACCGGCGCCTTTGTCCTGGGCGTCATCGGCGCCGAGCCGCGGGGGGGCCGCCTGCCCGGGGAAGTGGCCGAGGGCGACGGCGCGGCGGTGGTGAGCGCGACAGAGGCTCAGGCCCTGGATGTCGAACGCCCAGGGCTGAGGCCTGCGCCGACAGCAGCCGCCGAGGAAGATCCGGAGCCCAGCGAACCCGTTGAGACCGCCGAGGCCGACCCCCAGGTGCCGGCTCTGCAGGTGCCCGACGAACCCGCCCCGGCCCCCAAGGCTGCGCCAGCGCCCAAGGCCCCCCCGCCCGGCGCCCCGGCCACGCCTCAGAACGGGGACGCGATCGGCGATCTCGTGGATGGTTTGAGCGAACTGCCGCCCTTCTGAGGGAGGCTTGCCCTACAGCGCCGTGGGGGCGACTGGCGGGGCGTCCGTCGGGACGTCTGGACTGGCCAGGGGCGGCCGGCCTCTATCGCGATACTTGATCGAGTCCGGGGCGGTGACGCCGGCCGAGACAATGAACTGAATGGCCTCGTTCAGGGTCCAGTCCAGCCAGACCAGCCGGCTGACCGGCACGATTTCCACATAGCCCGAGGTCGGATTGGGCGTGGTGGGCACATAGACCGCCGCCAGTTCTTCTCCGGTGTCAGCGGCCCGGAAGATCTGGGTCACCAGGCCCACCGTCTTCATTTCCTCCGACGGGAACTCGATCAGCACCACCTTCTGCGCCTTTTCCATGGGTGACTGGAAACTGGCGATCAGCTTCTGGGCTGAGGCGTAGATGGTGCGGCCGATGGGAATGCGGCCCACCAGGTCGTCCACCGCCCGACCAAAGGCGCGCCCGGCCGCACCACGGGCCAGGGCCCCGACAATGGTGAGGATGACCAGGGCGGTCAGGATTTCCAGGACAGTGGTGAAGACCCCGCCCTCTTCCCCCCCGCCCAGGGAGGTCAGGGGCCGGATCACCAGGGCGCCCAGGAGCGAGGCCAGCTTGGCCAGCAACCAGAGGGCCCAGATGGTCAGCGCCAGGGGCGCAAGGGTGATCGCCCCCACCGCCAGGGTCTGGGGCCAGCGGATCAGAAGCTGTCGAAGGGCGGGATCCATGGACTGCGGCTCTCGTCTGAAGCAGGTCGGGGGTACCTAAACGCAGCCGCAGCCCATAGGAACCATCCAGAGCCTATGGGGCCGCGGGCGCGACGCCATGGGCGGCGAAGTGGGCGAGCATCCGGGTCCATCCGTCCTTGGCCGCAGCCGCGTCATAGGCGGACCGATAATCGGCGTGGAAGCCGTGCTGGGAGTCGGGATAGACGATGATCTGGCTATCGGTCTTGCCCGCAGCGGCCAGGGCCGCCCGCATCTGCTCCACATGCTCCAGGGGAATGCCCTGATCCTTGCCGGCATAGAGGCCGAGCACTGGCGCCGACAGGTTGGCGGCCATATCCACCGGCCACTGGCGATCATCAGCCGGCGCATCGGCCGGCCGGGCCAGACGGCCGTACCAGGCCACCCCGGCCTTGAAGAGGTTCAGCCTCTGGCAGGCCTGCCAGGTGATGTTGCCGCCCCAGCAGAAACCCGTGATGGCGGCCGCATCGGCCCGGGCATAGGTCTGCGCCTTGAGAAAGGCCATGGCCGCGGTGACGTCGCCCATGACCTGCGCGTCGGTGGCCGTGGCCACGATCTTGCGGATCTCGGCGAAATCGGTGAGGCCCGACGGATCACCCGCCCGGGCGAAGAAGTCAGGCGCCATGGCCACATAGCCCAGCTGCGCCAGGCGACGGCAGACATCGCGGATATACTCGTGGATGCCGAATATTTCGGAGACGACGATCACCACGGGATAGGCGCCCTCGGCCGCGGGCCTCGCCAGATAGGCCGGGATCTGGGCGTCGGCTGGCGACAGTTGCACCGTTTCGGTGATCAGGCCCGCCTCGGGCGTGCTGATGGGCTCGGCCTGGGCCGACAGGGCGAAGACGGCGTATCCGCCAAGGGCGGCGACCGCCAGGCCCCGGCGAGACAGGTTTAGGTCAGACGGCTTGGTCCCGTCGGGGCGGGTGAGCGTGGTCATGGCGTCCTCCATTATCGGTTTTGTCGTGATCCTGCGGGGCGGGTCCTGGGGAGTCCAGGCCTCACCCCGCTACAGGCCCCGCGCGCCGCAGGGTGAGGTTGATACGCCCGCCGCCGGGAACCAGACGCGACGAGCCGCTCAACACCCGGTCGATCCCGTGGTGGGCCAGCCGCGCAGGGCCGGCCAGGACGCATACATCGCCTGAGGCCAGGCGCACCGAGGCGGTGGGGTCCCGGCGGCTGACGCCCCCCAGACGGAAGACGGCGGTGTCACCCAGGGACACCGACAGCACTGGAAAGGCGAAATCGGTCTCATCCTTGTCCTGATGCAGGCCCATGCGGGCGCCCTCACGATAGAGATTGACCAGGCAGGCGTCCGGTGCCGTCTGTTCCCCGGTCGCCTCGGCCCAGAGACGGAGCAGGGATTCTGGAATGTCGGGCCAGGCCGCCCCGGTCTCCGGATGGACCGACTGGTAGCGATAGCCCCGACCGTCGGTGACCCAGCCCAGGGGGCCGAGATTGGTCATCTCAACGCTCATCGGCTTCCCGCCGGGGGTCACGGGCCGGTAAAACGGCGCCCGCGCCACGCGGTCCAGCACCTCAGCGACGAGCGCTTCCTGGGAAGCCACGCCAAGGGCTGCGGGCAAAAGACGGAATCCATTTTGCGAGAGGGGCGTCATCTGGCCCCATATAGGCGACCATGACCCCATCCGCCCGCATGCCCCCACTCAGCCTGCGCCCCCTGACCACCGGCGAAACCGCCCTGGGGCGTGAGGTGTTCGGCGAAAGCCTCGAGCCCCGCCGCGTTCGCATCCTGGCCCAGCCGGTCTGGCCCCGGGCCTTCGCCGCCGGCGCGCGGCTGATGGTCTTCCCACAGGCTGCCGCAGCGTTGGATTTCGCCCAGGCGTCCCTTGGGCTGCAGGGCCTGTTCATCCACGAACTCACCCATGTCTGGCAGGCCCAACAGGGGGTCGGACTGCTGTGGGCCAAGCTCCGCTGCGGAGACGGGCCTCAGGCCTACGCCTATGATCTGGCCGCCTGCCACAGCTTTGACGACCTCAACATCGAACAACAGGCCATGGTTGTGCAGCACGCCTTCCTGGCGAAACGCAGGGCGGCGGCCCCCTATCCCGCCCTGGCCTATGGGGCGTTTCTCGCCGGTTTTAGCCCCTCCAACCCCCATAAACCCCGGAAAGTTTAGGGGCATTGGCCTTGTAGCGGCTATCAGGAGCCCCATATCGCGACTCGACGGCGGCGCCCTCTTTGGGCTAACCGCCCGAGACCCTTTTTCGACCGGGGGCGGTGACAAGAACCGGGGCGCTTCACTAGAAGGCCCACCACGCGCCGTCCGCCAACAAGGAGCGAGCAGGACTCGATATGAGCAAGATTATCGGCATCGACCTCGGCACCACCAATTCGTGCGTGGCCATCATGGACGGCAAGACGCCGAAAGTGATCGAGAACGCCGAAGGCGCCCGGACCACCCCCTCGGTGGTCGCCATCCTCGACGACGGCGAACGCCTCGTCGGCCAGCCGGCCAAGCGCCAGGCGGTCACCAACCCCTCCAACACCCTCTTCGCCATCAAGCGCCTGATTGGCCGCCAGTACAGCGATCCGACGGTGGAGAAGGACAAGGGCATGGTGCCCTACGACATCGTCAAGGGCCCCAGCGGCGACGCCTGGGTTAAGGCCCATGGCAAGGACTACTCCCCCCAGCAGATCTCGGCCTTCATCCTTCAGAAGATGAAGGAAGCCGCCGAGCAGCACCTGGGCGAGAAGGTCGAAAAGGCGGTCATCACCGTCCCGGCCTATTTCAATGACGCCCAGCGTCAGGCGACCAAGGACGCCGGCAAGATCGCCGGCCTGGAAGTCCTGCGCATCATCAACGAGCCCACCGCTGCGGCGCTCGCCTATGGCCTTGAGAAGAACGACGGCAAGAAGATCGCCGTCTACGATCTGGGCGGCGGCACCTTCGACGTTTCGATCCTGGAGATCGGCGACGGCGTCTTTGAGGTGAAGGCCACCAATGGCGACACCTTCCTGGGCGGCGAGGACTTCGACCTGCGGATCGTCGACTACCTGGCGGATGAGTTCAAAAAAGAGAACTCGGTCGACCTGCGTAAGGACAAGCTGGCCCTGCAGCGCCTGAAGGAAGAGGCCGAAAAGGCCAAGAAGGAGCTGTCCTCGACCGCCCAGTACGAGGTCAACCTGCCCTTCATCTCGATGAATGCGTCGGGCCCGCTGCACCTCAACATCAAGCTGTCCCGCGCCAAGCTGGAAGCCCTGGTGGAAGATCTGGTGGCGCGCACCATCGGCCCCTGCGAACAGGCGCTGAAGGATGCCGGCCTGAAGAAGTCCGACATCGACGAAGTGATCCTGGTTGGCGGCATGACCCGCATGCCCAAGGTCGTCGAAGCGGTGAAGGAGTTCTTCGGCCGTGAGCCCCACAAGGGCGTGAACCCCGACGAAGTCGTGGCGCTCGGCGCCGCGGTTCAGGCCGGCGTTCTGCAGGGCGACGTCAAGGACGTCCTGCTGCTGGACGTCACCCCCCTGACTCTGGGCATCGAGACCCTGGGCGGGGTGTTCACCCCGCTGATCGAGCGCAACACCACCATCCCGACCAAGCGCTCGCAGACCTTCTCCACGGCCGATGACAACCAGTCGGCGGTGACCATCCGGGTCTTCCAGGGCGAACGCCCGATGGCGGCCGACAACAAGCTGCTGGGTCAGTTCGACCTGGTGGGTATCCCACCTGCGCCCCGCGGCGTGCCGCAGGTCGAGGTCACCTTCGACATCGACGCCAACGGCATCGTCAACGTCCAGGCCCGCGACAAGGCCACGGCCAAGGAACAGTCGATCCGCATCCAGGCCAATGGCGGCCTGTCGGACGCCGACATCGAGGCCATGGTCAAGGAAGCTGAGTCCAACCGGGCCGAGGACGAGAAGCGCAAGGCCGTGGTCGAGGCCAAGAACCAGGCCGAGGCGGTGGTCCACTCCACCGAGAAGGCCATGGCCGAGCATGGGGACAAGGTCTCCGGCGACGACAAGAGCGCCATCGAGACGGCGCTCGCGGATCTGAAGTCGGCCCTGGAAGGCGACGACGCCGAGGCGATCTCCGCCAAGACCCAGACCCTGATCCAGGCCTCCATGAAGCTCGGCGAGGCCATGTATGCGGCCCAGCAGGGCGCCTCGGGCGAGGCTCAGCCTGAGGCCGGCGGCGACGACGTGGTCGACGCTGAGTTCGAAGAAGTCGACGGCGACGACAAGAAGTCGGCGTGACCATGAGCCCCGCGGCGCGGCGCCTGCCCCTTCGCCTTCTGGTGGGGCAGGCGGCGTCGCCCGCCGGTGGTGTTGAGCGCCCCGGGTCTGGCCCGCATCTTGCGCCGGACTTGGGGCGTGCCCACCTCAATTCTCACAATCATTCAGACACCTGACGCGCATGCGGGACTATTACGAGATCCTGGGCGTGAGCCGCGGCAGCGATGACGCCGCGCTCAAGGCCGCCTATCGCAAGCTGGCGATGGAGCATCATCCCGACCGCAATGGCGGCTGCGAGGACTCCGCCACCCGCTTCAAGGAAATCAACGAGGCCTATTCGGTCCTCTCCGACGCCCAGAAGCGCGCGGCCTATGACCGGTTCGGCCATGCCGGCGTCAATGGCGCGGGCGGCGGGGGCGGCCCCGGCGGGGCAGGCTTCACCGATGTGCACGACATCTTCAACGAGGTGTTCGGCGACGTCTTCGGCGACATGTTCGCGCAAGGCGGCCGTGGCCGGCGCAGCGGCCCGGCGAGGGGCCAGGACCTGCGCTATGATCTGGAAATCACCCTGGAGCAGGCCTTCGCCGGCGCCGAGGTGGAGATCGTGGTGCCCGCGGCCATCACCTGTGAGGCCTGCGACGGCTCAGGCGCCAAGCCCGGCACCAGCCCCACGGTCTGCGGCGGCTGCGGCGGCGCGGGCCGGGTCCGCGCCAGCCAGGGCTTCTTTTCGGTGGAACGCACCTGCCCCCGCTGTGGCGGCACAGGCCGGCTGATCCTCGATCCTTGCGCGACCTGTCATGGCCATGGCCAGGTGCGCAAGGAGCGCACCCTGCAGGTCCGCATCCCGGCTGGCGTCGATGACGGCGCCCGTATCCGTCTGGCTGGCGAAGGCGACGCTGGGGCCCGTGGCGGCCCCCGCGGCGACCTCTACATCTTCCTGTCGGTGACCCCGCACGAACTGTTCGAACGCGACGGACTGGACCTGCTTTGCACCGTGCCGGTGCCCATGGCCGTGGCCGTGCTCGGCGGCGAGATAGAAGCCCCTTGCCTGATGGGGGGCGAGAACTGCGACGGCAATTGCAAGATCCCGGTGGACGTGCCCGAGGGCGCCCAGACCGGCAAGACCCTGCGTCTCAAGGGTAAGGGCATGCCCTCCCTGCGCTCGCGCGAGCGGGGCGATCTGGTGGTGGAAATCTTCGTCGAGACCCCCACCCGACTCAGCCCGCGCCAGAAGGAGCTGATGGCCGAGTTCGCCGAGCTCAGCGGCGAACAGACCCATCCCAAGTCCTCCTCCTTCGTCGGCAAGGCCAAGCGCTTCTGGGAAGAGATGACCGGCGGCTGAGGCCGCAGGCAGGTGAGGAAGGCGTGCTCGACCTCGCGCGCCACAGGCGCTTTCAAGAGGCGACACGAAGGACACTAAGGCGAAGCCGTCGGCCCCTGCGTGTCCTTGGCTGACTTCGTGTGCTTTGTGACCCTGTTTCCCCCGCCTCGTCGCCCTCGGACTTGATCCGAGGGCCCATGCACACCGGAGAACGCCCGTGTTCATGGATGGTCGGGTCAAGCCCGACCATGATGGTGCAGAGTTGGGAGAGGAGCTTCGCCCCCTACTCCGCGGCTTCCACCGCCCGGGTTGTCGCCGGCTGGTCGTCATAGCGGAAGACCGGGCCGTCCAGATCGATGGACGGGATATCGGCCCGCTCAGCCCAGTAGTCCTGGGTGTGGCGCCATTCAGCCGTGTCGCCGCACTTGGGCATCTTGTCCATGTCGCGCATCAGATAGCCCGGATTGAAGTTGTCCGGATCGATCCAGGGGCCGCGGGGCATGGTGGCCCCGGCCTCGCCGGGATCGACCATCACCTTCTTGGCGCCGCGGGCCTTCATGTGGCCCAGCAGCCGGGCGACGAAGTCCCCCATCAGGTCCACCCGCAGGGTCCAGCTGGCGCGGAAATAGCCGAACACCCAGACAAGGTTGGGCACGCCGGTGAACATCATGCCGCGATAGGTCAGGGTGTCGCCGAAATTGACCGGCTCGCCATCCACCTGGAAGGGGATGTCTCCCATCACCGACAGGCGGAAGCCCGTGGCGGTGATGATGATATCGGCCTCCAGCTCCTCGCCGGACTTCAACAGGATACCCTTTTCGGTGAAGCGCTCGATTTGGTCGGTGACCACCGAGGCCTTGCCCGCGCTGATGCCCTTGAACAGGTCGGCGTCCGGCACGAAGGCCAGGCGCTGCTGCCAGGGACGGTAGCTGGGGGTAAAGTGCTTCATGTCGTAGCCCTCCGGCAGGACGGCGGCGACATTCTTGAGGATCTCCTCCTTGACCGCATCGGGATACTCCCGGGCCATGTGGGCGAACATGCCCTGGTCCTTGAGGATGCGGCGGCGCACGATCTCGTGGGTCCACTCCTCCGGGACCTCCAGATCGCGGAGCGTATCGGCCAGTTCGTTGGCGTTGCGCCCAGTGGCGAAATAGGTGGGCGAGCGCTGCAGCATGGTCACATGCCCGGCCTTTTCAGCCAGGGCCGGCACCAGGGTCGCCGCCGTGGCGCCCGAGCCGATCACCACCACCTTCTTGCCCGCATAGTTCAGATCATCGGGCCAGGTCTGCGGATGGATGATGGGGCCCTTGAAGTCGGCCATGCCGGGCCATTCCGGCGTGTAGCCCTCGTCGTGGTGGTAGTAGCCCTGGCACATCCACAGGAAGCCACAGGTGAAGGTGAGCGTCTCGCCGGTGGCGGTCTTCACCGCATCAACCGTCCAGACCTTATTCTCGCTGGACCAGGCGGCGTTGGTGATCCTGTGGCCGTAGCGGATATGGCGGGCCAGATCGTTCTCTTCGATCACCTCGCCCATATAGGTCAGGATTTCCTGGGAGGTGGCGATCGGCGCCCCGCGCCAGGGCTTGAACCGGTAGCCGAAGGTATAGAGGTCGCTGTCGGAGCGGACGCCCGGATAGCGGTGGGTGACCCAGGTGCCGCCAAAGGTGTCCTTGGCCTCCAGCACCACGAAGCTCGTGCCCGGCGACTGGTGGGTCAGGTGCCAGGCCGCGCCCACGCCGGAAATCCCGGCCCCCACGACCAGCACGTCAAAGTGCTGAACGTCCGACGCCGCCGACGCCTTGCGCGCCACATCCACGCTGGTCATGGACTTCCCTCCTTCTTCCCGTTCCCTGCCGCCGATATCTAAGCTCAGCGGTCATCATTCCCATAGGGCCGCCAAGTTAGGTGATCGCCGATCAGTTGGCGAGGGGGAATGGATGGGCCCTCAAATTCGGCCCCGCCCACGATGCCACAGGCCCGGGCGAGGCTGATACTGACCAGATCGCAATGGGATGACCGAATCCCCTGGCGCCGTTAGCTTGCCGGCCTGATGAACGCCCCCTCCCCCACCCTGCCGGATGCGGCCGGCGCCACGCCGGTGATGGCCCAGTTCTTTGAGGCCAAGGCCGCCCAGCCCGATGCGCTGGTCTTCTTCCGCATGGGCGATTTCTACGAGCTGTTCTTCGAGGACGCCCAAAAGGCGGCCGCGGCGCTCGGCATCAGCCTGACGGCCCGGGGCAATCACGGGGGCCAGCCCATCCCCATGGCCGGCGTGCCGGCCCATGCGGCCGAGGCCTACCTCGCCAAGCTGATCCGGGCGGGCTTCAAGGTCGCCGTCTGCGACCAGATGGAGGACCCGGCCGAGGCCAAGAAGCGTGGGTCGAAATCCATCGTCCGGCGGGAGATCGTCCGGGTGGTGACGCCCGGCACCCTCACCGAGGACGGCCTGCTCGACGCCCGCGGCGCCAATCGCCTGGCCGCCGTGGCGGTCCGCGCCGGCCAGGCGGCCATCGCCTCGGTAGAACTGTCCACCGGCGAGGTGGAGTGCCTGGCCCTCGACGCCGCCGGCCTCGCCTCAGCTTTGGCGGCGCTCTCACCCTCAGAAATCCTGGTCCCCGACCGCCTGTTCGCCGACCCCGCCGCGGCCGAGGCCCTACGCAGCGTCGGCGGCTTCGTCCAACCCATGCCCCAGGCGCTCGCCGAACCCTCGGCCTCGGAGGCCAGGCTCAAGCGGCTCTATGGGGTGGAGACCCTGGACGGCTTCGGGGCGCTCAGCGGGGCGGAGATTTCGGCGCTGGGCCTGATCGCCGCCCATCTGGAGACCACCCAGGCCGGCCGTCTGCCGGCTCTGTCGGCTCCACGCCGGATCGGCGAGAGCGAGGTCATGGCCATCGACCCGGCCACCCGCACAAGCCTGGAGATCGAGCGCAGCCTGGCTGGCGGCCGCGAGGGCAGCCTGCTGGCCGCCATCGACCGCACCGTGACGGCGCCCGGCGCCCGGCTGCTGGCCACCCGCTTGGCGAGGCCCCTGGTGGAGCCGGCGGCCATTGACGCACGGCTGGATGCGGTGGCCTTTTTCTGCGCGCGCCGCACCCTGCGCCAGGATGTGCGCGCTCAGCTGAAGTCCATGGGCGACATGGCCCGGGCCCTGTCACGGCTGGCGCTGGGCCGCGGGGGGCCGAGGGACCTGGGCTGCCTGCGGGACGGTCTGACGGCTGGGGAGGCCATCGCCCGCCTGTTCGCCGCCCCTGAACCCCTGGATCCCGCCCCGCCGGCCGAAACCGCACAAGCGCTGCAGGCGCTGGACCTCGCCCGCCAGCCTGACCTCTCAGACCTGCGCGACCTGCTGGCTTCAGGCCTGGGCGATGACCTGCCGGCCCAGGCCCGTGACGGCGGCTTTGTGGCGCCCGGCGTGCGGCCAGAGCTCGACCAGGCCCGGGCGCTGCGCGACGACAGCCGCAAGGTGATCGCAGGCCTGGAGGCGCAGCTGGCCCAAGAAAGCGGCGTCGCCCTGAAGATCCGCCACAACGCCGTCCTCGGCTATTTCGTCGAGGCCAGCGCCAAGGCGGCTGAACCGCTGACGCGCGCGCCCCTGAACGCCACCTTCATCCACCGCCAGACCCTCGCCAACCAGGTCCGTTTCACCACCGTCGAACTGGCCGAGCTGGATGCGAAGATCGCCCAGGCCGCCGAACGGGCCCTGGCCATGGAGGTGGCCGCCTTCGAAGCCTGGCGCGAGGCCGCCTGCCATGTGTCCCACGCGATCCAGGCCGCCGCCTTCGCCGCCGCCAGCCTGGACGTGGCCTCGGGCCTCGCCGAATGGGCCGATGAGGCCGGGGCCACACGGCCCATCGTGGACCGCTCCTGCGTGTTCGAGGCTGTCGCCGCCCGCCATCCGGTGGTCGAGGCCGCCGTCCGCCGCACCGGCGAGCCCTTCACCCCCAATGACTGTCGCCTGGACGGGGCCGGGGCCGGCGCGGCGCGGCTCTCCATCGTCACCGGGCCCAACATGGCCGGTAAGTCGACCTTCCTGCGCCAGAACGCCCTGCTCTGCGTGCTCGCCCAGGCCGGCTCCTTCGTGCCGGCCCAGGCCCTGCGGCTCGGCGTGGTGGACCGCCTGTTCAGCCGGGTAGGCGCCGGCGATGATCTGGCCCGTGGGCGATCCACCTTCATGGCCGAGATGGTCGAGACCGCCGCCATCCTGACCCAGGCCACGCCCCGGTCCTTCGTGATCCTGGATGAGATCGGCCGGGGCACGGCCACCTATGACGGCCTGGCCATCGCCTGGGCCTGCGCTGAGGCCCTGCACGAGACCAACCGCTGCCGCGCGCTGTTCGCCACCCACTATCACGAGCTGGCGGTGCTGGAGGACCGGCTCCCCCACGTGGCCAACCTCTCCATGCGGGCCAAGGAGTGGAAGGGCGACCTGATCTTTCTGCACGAGGCCGGCCCTGGCCCCGCCGACCGCTCCTACGGGGTCCAGGTGGCCAAGCTCGCTGGCGTGCCGCCGGCCGTGGTCGCCCGCGCCCGCCAGGTGCTCGACCGGCTGGAGCGCGAAGCCGGCGCGCCGGCCCACCTGGAAGACCTGCCGCTGTTCGCCGTGGGGGTTGCGGAGCCCGAGAGCCATGGGCCGAGCCCCGTGGAGGAAGCCCTGCGGGCCTTGGATCTGGACGGCATGAGCCCCAGAGAGGCCATGGACGCCCTCTACCGGCTCAAGGGCCAGCTTCCGCCATGACTGTCCGCACCTTGATGATCGATGTGGACGGGGTGGTGATCCGCCATCCGCAGGGCCTGCGCTGGGACCATACGATCGAGGCCGATCTCGGCGTCACTCCGGCAAGGTTCCAGAGCGCCTTCTTCGCCGTCCACTGGCCTGAGGTCATCATCGGCCGCGCCGGCCTGCACGAGCGGCTGGCCCTGGCCCTGCCGGACTTCGCGCCGCACCTGACGCCTGAGGCGATCATAGCCTACTGGTTCTCCAAGGACGCGCACCTGGACCAGGACTTTCTCGATCAGCTCGTAGCCCTGAACGGCCGATACGCCCTGCACTTGGCCACGGTGCAGGAGCACCTGCGGGCGGCCTATATCTGGAACGAGCTTGGCCTGAAGGATCGCTTCGAAGCGATCCACTATGCGGCCGACTATGGCTGCGGAAAGCCTGACCCGGCCTTCTTCGAGGCGGTGGCGCAGCGCACGGGCCATGCGCCGCAAGAGCTTCTGCTCATCGATGATTCGCCGCGCAATGTAGAGGCCGCTCGCGCCTGCGGCTGGCGGGCGGGGCTGTGGGACGGAACGCGGACGGTGGCCGAGGTGATCGCCGAGGCGCTTGGGCGTTGAGGCCCTGCGCGCCGCTGGCGCATTCAAGGGGGACACAAAGGACACCAAGGCGCGCGAAGGACACTAAGGACGAGGCCGCTGGCGCCTTCGTGTCCTTGGCTGGCTTCGTGTTCTTTGTGTCCCCTCTTTTTTCTGATCCCTAAAGCATTGCCGGGATGACCCGGTCGGGCGGGCGGTGGCCGTCCATCCAGGTGCGGATGTTGATGATCACCTTCTCGCCCATGTCCACACGGCTCTCCACCGTGGCCGAGCTCATATGCGGCAGCAGGACCACATTGGGCAGCTTCAGCAGCTTGGGGTTCACCGCCGGCTCGTGCTCGAACACGTCGAGGCCGGCGCCGGCGATCTCGCCCTTGGCCAGAATGTCGATCAGGGCGTCCTCGTCGACGATCTCGCCCCGGGCGGTGTTGATCAGGATGGCGTGGGGCTGCAGCAGCTTCAGCCGCCGGGCCGAGAGCAGGTGGAAGGTGGCCGGGGTGTGGGGGCAGTGGATGGAGACCAGATCCATCCGCGCCATCATCTGGTCCAGGCTGTCCCAGTAGGTGGCGTCCAGCTCTTCGGCGATGCGCGGGCTGACAGGTTTGCGGTTGTGATAGTGGATCTGCAGGCCAAAGGCCTTGGCCCGGCGGGCGACCGCCTGGCCGATCCGACCCATGCCGACAATGCCCAGCCGCTTGCCGGTGACCCGGCGGCCCAGCATCCAGGTGGGCGACCAGCCGGTGAAGCCGCCGGACTGCACCACATTGGCCCCCTCGACGATCCGCCTTGCGACCACCATGATCAGGGCCAGCGTCATGTCGGCGGTGTCTTCGGTCAGGACGCCAGGCGTATTGGTCACGCTGATGTTGCGGGCGGCGGCGGCGGCCACATCGATATGGTCGACGCCGGCCCCGAAGGAGGCGATCAGCTTGAGCTGCGGCCCAGCCTGGGCGATGAGATCAGCATCGATTCGATCGGTGATGGTGGGCGCCAGCACATCGGCGCGCTTGACCGCGTCCATGAGGGCGTCGCGACTCATCGGCTCATCCGAAAGGTTGAGCTCGGCGTCGAACAATTCTCTCATCCGGGTCTCCACCTGGTCGGGGAGCTTGCGGGTGACGATGACTTTGGGCTTACGGGCGACCATGACCGAGTCTGAGACGGGAACCTTGCGGCGGGGCGCCATGGGCGCGCGAGCTGCAACCTGTAGCAAAGGGACCTTGCAGGGCCAAGGCGAGCCTTCTCTGTCGGCGCGTTCTTGCTCGCCGGCGCCTCGCCGCTGGGCGTTGATCGCGCTCGCCCTGACCGCCTTGACGATCCCCGGTCCAGCCGCGGCCGCCAGGGATGCGGCCGACACGCCCTCTGGCTTTCCGGTGCCGCGCTACCTTTCGCTAAAGTTCGACAAGGTCAACGCCAGGGCGGGCCCCGGGGACGACCACCGGGTGCTCTGGGTCTATCGGGTCCGCGGACTGCCGGTTCAGATCATCGCCGAGACCCGGGAGTGGCGGCGCATCTGTGATCCCGAAGGCGGAACAGCCTGGGTGCATCGCCGGGTGATCGACGGCAAACAGACCGTGATGACCCTTGGGGAAACCCCCGTCGCCCTGCGTCGCCGCCCCCGGGCTGAGGCCGAAATCACCGCCTATGTGCATCCCCGCGCCATCGCTGCGCTGGACAAGTGCGACAAGGGTTGGTGCCGCCTCAGTCTTGAGGGCGTCCGGGGCTGGACCCCGGAATCGACCCTCTGGGGCGTCGCCGAGCCTCTCCAATGTCGTTGAGCCTCGCCTTGGCCTCGTGCTAGGGCCTGACGCTTGTCTTGTTCTACTCCGAGCTGAAAAGGCGGCGCATGACCGTTCACGAGCCCAAGAGCCGCTACGAGCTGGAAGACCTGCTGGCCTGCGCCCGCGGCGAGATGTTCGGCCCCGGCAACGCCCAGCTGCCGGCCCCGCCGATGCTGCTGTTCGATCGCATCACCACGATCAATGATGACGGCGGCCAGCACGGGAAGGGCTATATCGAGGCCGAATTCGACATCAATCCGGGCCTCTGGTTCTTCGACTGCCACTTTATCAATGACCCGGTCATGCCTGGCAGCCTGGGCCTGGACGCCATGTGGCAGCTGGTCGGCTTCTACCTCGGCTGGATCGGCGGCAAGGGCCGCGGCCGGGCCCTGGGCTGCGGCGAGGTCAAGTTCGCCGGCGAGGTCACCCCCGACATCAAGAGGGTGACCTACAAGGTCGAGATGAAGCGGGTCATCAACCGCCGCCTCGTCATGGGTATCGGCGACGCCGTGCTCGAGGCCGACGGTGAGGTCATCTACACGGCGCAGGATCTCCGCGTCGGCCTTTATCAGCGCTAAACACGCCAGGAACGGAACGCGGGGAGCGAATATGCGCCGGGTCGCCATCACCGGAATCGGTATCGTTTCATCCATCGGCAAGACCGCCGAGGAGGTTCTCGCCTCCCTGCGGGACGCCCGTTCAGGCATTACGGCGGCGCCGGAATATGCCGAGCTCGGCTTCCGCAGCCAGGTGCACGGCGATCCCGCCATCGACTGGGAATCCCTGGTCGACCGCCGCGCGGCGCGCTTCCTGGCGCCAGGCACGGCCTATGGCCACATCGCCATGGAGCAGGCCATCGCCGATTCGGGCCTCGGCCCTGACGAGGTGAGCCACGAGAAGACCGGCCTGATCGTCGGCTCCGGCGGCCCCTCCACCAAGGTGATCATCGAGGCGGCCGAGACGGCCAAGACCCGCGGGCCCAAGCGGATCGGCCCCTTCGCCGTGCCCAAGGCCATGAGCTCGGGCGCGTCTGCGACGCTGGCCACCTGGTTCAAGATCCGCGGCCTGAATTTCTCCATCTCCTCGGCCTGCGCCACCTCCACCCATTGTATCGGCTCGGCCTATGAGCAGATTCAGTTGGGCAAGCAGGACGTGATGTTCGCCGGCGGGACCGAGGAGCTCGACTGGAGCCTGTCGTGCCTGTTCGACGCCATGGGCGCCATGAGTTCCAACTTCAACGACCGCCCCTCCACCGCCAGCCGGGCCTATGACGAGGCCCGCGACGGCTTCGTGATCGCCGGCGGCGCGGGCGTCGTGGTGCTGGAGGAGTGGGAGCGGGCCAAGGCCCGCGGCGCCAAGATCTATGGCGAGATCATCGGCTACGCCGCCAATTCCGACGGCTTCGACATGGTCGCCCCCTCAGGCGAGGGCGCGGTGCGCTGCATGAAGCTGGCCATGGAAGGCCTGGGCGGTCGGAAGATCGACTATCTGAACCCGCACGGCACCTCGACCCCGGTGGGCGACGTCAAGGAGATGCAGGCGGTTCGCGACGTGTTCGGCAAGGACGCGCCGTTCATTTCGTCCACCAAGTCCCTGACCGGCCACAGCCTGGGGGCCGCCGGCGCTCAGGAGGCGATCTATTCGCTGCTGATGCTCAACAACGACTTCATGGCCAAGAGCGCCCACATCGAAAACCTCGACCCGGCCTTCGCCGACATGCCCATCCTGATGGATCGTCGCGACGGCGCCTTCGAGACCGTGATGTCCAACAGCTTTGGCTTTGGCGGCACCAATGGCTGCCTGATCATGGCCAAGGCCGGCTAGGCCGCAACGACCTGAAGAAGCGACAGAACGGCGAGGAAGCCATGGCTGACGACTACGACATGCCCAAGGGCGAGCTGATGAAGGGCAAGAAGGGGGTGGTGACCGGCGTCGCCAACCACCAGTCCATCGCGTTCGGCATCGCCTCGCAGCTGGCCGCCCAGGGCGCGGAGATGGCCTTCCTGCACCTGCCGGGCATGGAGCGCCGGGTACAGCCCCTGGCCGACCAGCTGGGGGTCAAGACCATCGCCCCGGTGGACGTCACCGATGACGCGGCCATGGACGCCGCCTTCAAGGTGGTGGCGGACTCGCTCGGCGAGATCGACTTCTTCGTCCACTCCATCGCCTTCGCCAATAAGGACGAGCTCAAGGGCTCGTTCGTCGAGAACACCACCCGCGAGGGCTTCCTGCGGGCCATGGACATCTCGGTCTTCTCGTTCGTGGACTGCGCAAGGCGGGCTGCGGCCCTGATGCCCAATGGCGGCTCCATCGTCTGCATGACCTATCTGGGCGCCGAGCGGGCCATTCCGAATTACAACACCATGGGCGTGGCCAAGGCTGGGCTTGAGGCCGCCACCCGCTACGCCGCCCGCGACCTGGGGCCCAAGGGCATCCGGGTCAACGCCATCTCGGCCGGCGCCATGCGCACCCTGTCCCTGGCCGGCATTTCCGGCGGCCGCGGCATGCTGGCCCAGGGCCGGGCCATGTCGGCCATGAAGGAAGACACCTCCATGGAGGGCGTCGCAGGCGCGGCGCTCTGGCTGATGTCCGATCTCGGCCGCTCCACCACCGGCGAGGTGGTGCATGTTGACGCCGGCTTCCACATCATGGGCCTGGCCGACGACGCCGACGGCTGAAGCGCTCCGTCTCAGTCGACCCCATAGGCCCGCATGAAGCGCCGCGCGGCTTCCTGAGCCACCTGCTCGATCGCCTCAGGGGTCGCCGTCTGCTCGACCCCGAGCAGGCCTGAGATCTGGCGCACCCCGATCACCATGCCGGCGAAGAAGTCGGCGGCCTGGTCAGGGTCGTCCACCGCCAGCCGGCCGGCCAGGGTCTCCTGCCGCAGGAACTCCGCCAGCCGCCGCCGGGAGGTCTGCGGCCCCGCCTCATAGAAGGCCCGGGCGAGGTCTGGCATGTCGTCAGCGGCCTGCACCGTCATCTTCAGCATCGAGCGGCCCAGCGGCCTGAGCACCAGCTCCAGCATCACCCGACCAAAGCCGGCCAGGGCCTCCTGCGGATGCTCCTGGGCGCCCGGCGCCATCAGGGGGGCGGCGATCTGTTCCACACGCCGGTCGACAATGGCCCGGATCAGCTCGGCCTTGGACCCATAGTGATTGTAGATGGTCTGCTTGGAGACGCACGCCCGACGGGCGATCTCGTCCATGGGGGCTGACAGCCCGCCCATCCCCAGCACCTCGGCGGCTGCGTCCAGTATGGCCTGGCTCTTGGCCTGATCGATCTGACCGACGATCCGGGGCATCAGCGCGCCCCCGGCGGCGTCGGCGCCCGGGCCGGCGCGGCGAACAGGGCGAGCACAGCGGCCGCCGCGCATCCGGCGGCCAGGACGAAGAAGGCGTCGCCAAAGGCCAGAACCGCCGCCTCGCGGTTCAGCAGGCCCGCCAGGGCCTTGCGGGCCGCGCCCTCGGCGTCCACCCCGCCACGGGCCTGCATCATGCTGCTCAACCCCTCCAGCAGGGTCTGGGCGTGCAGATCGCCCAGGCTCATGCCGGCGGTCAGGTCGCCATAGTGCACCGCCGTCTGGTGGCTCAGCACCGTGGTCAGGACCGCCAGGCCTACCGCGCCGCCGATGTTGCGGATCAGGTTCACCAGGGCCGAGGCGTCCTTCATCATCGTAGGCGGCAGGGTCGAGACGCTCATCTGCTGGGCGGCGATCATCGCCATCATCACCCCCATGCCCCGCCAGGCCTGCAGGCCGGCGAACTCCCAGAAGCCCCAGTCGGCGGTGACGTGCGAGCCCAGCCCAACCCCATAGGCCGCCAGGCCAAAGCCGATGACCATGGGAATGCGCGCATCCATGGCTCGCACCAGCCGGCCGGCCAGGGGGGCGGAGACGAACATCACCAGGCCCGAGATGAGCATGGTGGTGCCCACCTCGGCGGCCGAATACTGACGAATCTGGCCGAGGAACAGGGGCAGGATGAAGGTGCCGCCAAACAGGCTCGCCCCGGCCACGAAATTCATCACCATGCCCAGGGTGAAGTTTCGGTCCCGGAACGGTTGCAGGGAAACGATCGGCTGTCGGTAGGTGAGCTGACGCCAGATGAAGGCCGCCCCGGTGAGACCGGCCAGGACGCTCAGCCAGAGGATCAGGGGCTCGTCGAACCAGCCCTCCTTGGCGCCTTCCTCGATCACGAACTGCATGGACAGAAGGAAGACCGTCATGAGGCCCACGCCCCACCAGTCCACCCCCTTGCCCAGGGATCGGTCGCCCTTGTCGAAATCGGCGTAGCGCCCGACCAGGAAGATCACCAGCAGGCCGGCGGGCACATTGATGAAGAACAGCCAGCGCCAGCCGAGCGCGTCGGTCAGATGCCCGCCAAGCGTCGGGCCGATGGTGGGGGCGAGCGTCACGATCAGGCCGACGATCACATTGGCGGTCACCCGCTTGTCCGGCGGAAACGCCGTCATCGCCGTGGCGAAGACCGACGGGATCATCGCCCCGGCGGCCAGCCCCTGAAAGGCGCGCATGACGATCATCGCCTCCACGCTGGTGGTCAGGCCCACCAGAACCGAGGTGACGATGAAGGCGCCGGCGGCGACCACATAGACCGGCCGGGTCCCGAACATGCGGGTCAGGTAGGCGGTCAGCGGGATGATCACCACCTCGGCCAGCAGGTAGATGGTCTGCACCCAACTGATCTGGTCGGCGCTGGCGCCGATGCCGGCCTGGATCTGACTGAGCGAGGCCGCGACGATCTGGATGTCCAGCACGGCCATGAAATAGCCGACCACCATGCCGCCGAAGCCCAGGAACAGGCGGGTCCAGTCGACCTCCCCCTCGGCGGTCTGGACGCTGGGCGGCGTCGGCGCCGTCATCACCGCCGGACCGGCGAGCCCGGGACCTGGGGTCTTGTCGCTCATGGCGAGGCCCTAGCGGGCCTGGGCCTGGCTGATCGGGCCGGCCATGGCGTCGGCGAAGGTGGGGCCCGGCGTCTCGCGCACATCGACCTTCACCTTGACCGAAAGACCGGGTCTAAGGGCGCCCGCCAGGGGCTGGTCAGGATCTATGGCGATGCGGACGGGCAGACGCTGGGCGATCTTGGTGAAGTTGCCCACGGCGTTCTCCACCGGGATGAGGGCAAATTCCGAACCCGTGGCCGGGGCGAAGCTGTCGATCCGCCCTTCCAGCGCCTGGCCGCCAAAGGCGTCGGCCTTGATTTCGACCCGCTGGCCGATGCTCAGGCGGGACACCTGAGTCTCCTTGAAATTGGCCACCACATAGGCCTGACCCAGTGGCACGATGGTCATCAGGCTGGCGCCTGGGCGCACATACTGGCCTGGCCGAACGGCCCGGGCCCCGACAACCCCAGCCACCGGGGCGCGGATCTCGGTGCGGGTCAGATTGATGCGGGCCTGTTCCACCGCCGCCCGAGCTGCGGCGGCTTCGGCCTCGGTCTGGGCCCTGGCCGAGCCCAGGGACTGGGCCGTGCGCCGCTCGGCCTCCAGGGTCGCCTCGGCCTGGGAGAGCGCGGCCTGGGCCTGCCGGGCGCCGGCCTTGACCGTCTGCACCCGCTGGGCCGAGACCCAGCCCTGTTGCGACAGGCGGTCGTAACGGTCCAGTTCAGCCTGGGCCAGCTGCGCCTCAGCCCGGGCGCTGGCGAGGCCTGCGGCCTTCTGGGCGATGATCGCCTCTTCCAGCCGCGCCCGGTCGTCGACCCCACGGACGGCGGCCTCCAAGGCCTGAGCCCGGGCGGTCGCCTGGGCCAGGCTGGCGGTGATGGTGTCAGCGTCGATCCGGGCCAGCACCTGGCCCTGCCGGACCACCGCATTATCGGCGACCAGAACCTCGGTGACATAGCCGTCGATCTGCGGCGCCACCGAGACGGTGTCGGCCTGGGCGAAGGCGTTGTCGGTGGTCTCGAACCGCTGGCGATCCAGCCACCATAGGGCGCCCCCGACGCCGACCGCCAGCAGCACCAGGGCCGCGATCAGATGGACAGGTTTCAGGGGCGGAAGATGATCACGAAGGGTCATGGCGTAATTTCACCGGCCCCGGGTCTGAGCCCAGCGCATTTCAAAAATAGACCGTGGAGTCCATTAAAACATCTAGGCCCGCCGAAGGGCCTGAGCAATGGAAAAATGGACTCCAGAGTCCAGGGCATTTGCCGCCGCGAGGCACTGGACGAGAGGCCGCCCAGACCCCCATATCGGCGCATGGACATCACCGATCCCGACGTGATCATCGCCGGCGCCGGCATGGCGGGCGCTACGCTGGCCCTCTCCCTGGCGCGGGCCGGACTGAAGCCGCTGCTGGTGGACCCGGCGCCCTTCGAAACTCAGCTCGCGCCGACCTTCGATGGCCGCGCCTCGGCCATCGCCTACGCCGCCTTCCGGCAATGGCGGGCCCTGGGACTGGCCGACGCCCTGGCCCCCCACGCCCAGCGGATCGAGCAGATTCTGGTCACCGACGGCCGGGCGCCCGGGGCGGCGACGCCCGCGGCCCTCCCCTTCCACCTGCGCTTTGACTCCGCTGAGATCGCCGACCGGTCCGATGGCGAGCCCCTGGGCTATCTGCTGGAGAACCGCCAGATCCGGGCGGTGCTGTCCCAGGCGGTGATCGAGACCGGCATCCCGGTTCTGGCCCCGGCCAAGGTGGCGAGCGCCGCCTTCGAGAAGGGCGGCGCGGTGGTGACCCTCGAAGACGGTCGGGTGATCACTGCCCCCCTGGCCATTGGGGCGGAGGGGCGCGGCTCGGTTCTGCGCAAGGCCGCTGGCATTGGCGCCCTGGGTTGGGACTACCGCCAGACGGGCGTCGTCGCCACCGTGCGGCTGGATCGCCCCCATGAGGGCGTGGCCCATGAATATTTCCTTCCTAGCGGTCCCTTCGCCATCCTGCCGCTGACGGACAACCGGGCGAGCCTGGTCTGGACGGAGAGCACCGCCCGTGGGGCTGCGCTGAAGTCGGCCAGGCCCGAAGTGTTCCACGCCCACCTGATGCGCCGCTTCGGAGATTTCCTCGGCCAGGCGCGGCTGGATGGGCCGGTCTTCTCCTATCCCCTGTCCCTGCAACTGGCCGAGCGGTTTACCGCCCCCAGACTCGCCTTGCTGGGGGACGCCGCCCACGGGGTGCATCCCATCGCCGGACAGGGCCTCAACCTGGGCCTGAAGGGGGCTGCGGCCCTGGCCGAGGTGCTGGTGGACGCCGCCCGCCTGGGAGAGGATCTGGGGTCAGAGGTGGTGCTGGAGCGCTATGGCCGCTGGCGGCGGTTTGACACCGCCCTGCTCAGCGCCGGGATGGACGCCTTCGTCCACCTGTTCTCCAACGACAACCCGCTGCTGCGCCTGGCGCGGGGGGCGGGCATGTCGGCGGTGAACCAGGTTCCAGCCGCCCGGCGGATGTTCATGCAGCAGGCCGGCGGCGCCTTTGGCGACCTGCCCCGGCTCCTGCGGGGCGAAGCGCTCTAATCAGCGAGTTCGCGGGCTTCTTCCGGCAGCATGATCGGCACGCCATCCCGGACGGGATAGGCGAGCTTGGCGTTGCGGCTGATCAGCTCTCCGGCCTCGCGGTCATAGTCCAGGGGCCCGTGTGACACCGGGCAGACCAGGATTTCCAGCAGGCGAGGATCGATCTCGGCGGTGAGGGCGAGCATGGGCTCGGCAGGCGCGTCTTCAGTCATGGATCGTCCTTAAACCAGCGCGCTACTGGACGCTATGGGGGGCGCCGTCATCATCCTCCAGGGCGTCGATCTCCAGAAGGGCGGTGAGGCTGCGCACCCGCTCGGTCAGGGTCAGGGCTTCCAGCAGGGCCTGCTTCTCCGAGGGTTCAAACGGCAGGCCCATGGCCAGGCTGGTGACCAGGGGGGCGATGGGGGCGGTCATGGCCGTCTCATCATCCACGTCCAGCTCGCGCCTGTTCAGATAGCGCTTCAGGGCCCGGGCGAACCGTTCCCGGTCCATCTCCGGCGGCCCCTCGTCCTCGGGCGACAGGTCGGCCTCGAAGTCCCCATAGGCCACCCGCAGCTGGCGATAGGGGGTCCGGGCCGACAGCTCCTCGCCGGCCACGAACCGGCAGATCCCGGTCAGGGTGATCAGATAGCGCCCGTCCGACGTCTCGGCGAAACTGGTGATGCGGCCCAGGCAGCCCACACTGGCGAGGTTGGGTCTGGCGCGCTCGCCGCCAGCCCGAGTCTGGATCATGCCGATGACCCGGTCCCCGGCCATGGCGTCGTCCACCATGTTCAGATAGCGCGGCTCAAAGATCTGCAGGGGCAACTCGCCGCCGGGCAGCAGCACAGCGCCGTCCAGGGGGAAGATCGGAATGATCTGCGGCAGATCGGCCGCGCGCCGGTAGCCCGGCATGGGGGTCACCTCTGAGCTTTGCTTAGGAGAACAGGATGGCCGATAGCCGGCGGCGCCCGTTGCGGGCGACCTCCGAGCCGGGGCCGGCGGCTTCGAAGATGGTCAGCAGCTGCTTGCGGGCGGCCTCGTCGTTCCAGGTCCGATCGCGCTCGATGATGTGCAGCAGGTGGTCAGCAGCAGCCTCCATCCGCCCGTGGCCCGCCAGGGCCTTGGCCAGGGCCAGACGGGCCTCATGGTCATCGCCATCAGCAGCGAGCCGCGCCTCATATTGCTGGGTGTCCGACGGAGCCTCGGCGGCGAGATTCAGCGCCGCGCGCACGCTGTCCAGGTCAGGGTCGCTGGCGCCGGCCGGGGCCATGTCCAGGATCTCCTGGGCCCGGTCCGCTTCGCCCCCCGCCAGGTAGCAGCGGGCAAGTCCCCCCAGGGCCTTCACATGATCGGGTTCGGTCTGAAGCACCTGGGCGAAGCCTTGGGCGGCCAGCGCGATGTCTCCGGCCTCCAGGGCCGCCTTGGCCATGTCCATCAGCTCATCGACGCCATCCGCCGGCGCCATGGCGGCCAGCTTGTCCACAAAGGCCTTCACCTGGCTTTCAGGCAGAGCGCCCATGAAGGCGTCCACCGGGCGGCCGCCGAAAAAGGCGAAAACGGCTGGAATCGACTGCACCCGCAGCTGGCCCGCATAGGCGGGGTTCTGGTCGATGTCGATCTTGACCATCTTGACCTTGCCCTTGGCGGCGCTGACCGCCCGTTCCAGGGCCGGGCCCAGTTGCCGGCAGGGGCCGCACCAGGGCGCCCAGAAATCGACGATGACCGGCGTTTCCTGGCTGGCCTCCACCACATCGGCCATGAAGCTGGCGTCTGTGGCGTCTTTTACGAGGGCGCCGCCGGTGGCGGGCGCGGCGGTCTCTCCGATGAGGCTCATGGCGAACTCGTCTTCCTGGATGGTCTGTCGTGGGCAACGCGGCAGGGCCTAAGATGGTCCCATGACCCGCCCGCTTCAACGGATGGTTTGCGCTTCGACCACTTGCAGGGTCTCGAAGTCGACCACCAGAGGCTCCACCCCCACCGCCGCAAGGAAGCGTCGGAAGCTAGCCTGATCGAGCGCGGTGGTGGCCGTGTTGGTCAAGGGATGGAAATTCACCGTCCCGGCCTCGGCCAGAACGCGGTCGAGGACGAAGGTCACCCGCCGGGCCGTATCATTGATCAGACCAAGCGCCGTGACCGAGCCTGGGGTCACGCCGAGGGTCTCCACCATCAACGCCTCGCGGCCGAAGGACAGGCGCGCAGCTCCGATCACCGGCGGCAGGCGTTTGAGGTCGATCACCGTCCGGTCAGCGGCCGAGATCAGCCACAGCCGGTCCTTGGCATCCTTCAGAAACAGGTTCTTGGTGTGGGCGCCGGGCAGGCCGGCCTTGATGTCTTCCCCCTCGCCGACCCGGAAAACGGCCGGGTGGTCCACGGTCCGGTGGGCGATATCGTGGGCGTCCAGGAAGGCGAGCAGGTCGGCGCGGGTCTTCATGGCCCCCTCTTAGGCCGCCCAGGGCCATCGTGGAACTGGACGGCGCCCGCGGGGCCTCGCTAGATCAGACTTGGCCGGTCTGCGGCCGTCTGTCGAGAGGTTGGACGCCCCATGGAGCTCGAGTGCTACCCCACCGCTGATCGGCCGCCGGAAATCGTGCCCGGCCGCCCACAGAGGGCCTGGATGGAGAGCTTCGCCGACCGGCACCCCTATCGGTGCCTGCCGCTCACCATGGCCAACACCACCGGCTGGGAGATCCTCTGTCCCATGGGGTTCACCGCTGAATGGAATGGCGGCGTCTATCAGGAGGACATCACCCTCATCCCGGACAATCCGCACCCAGATTTCCACAACTTCGCGAAGTCGCACTTCAGCCACGGGGTGATCACCTTTCACCCAGGCTACCTGTTCCGCACGCCGCCGGGCTGGTCGATGATGGCCCAGGGCCCGCCCAACCACGTCAAGGACGGCATCCAGCCCCTGGCGGGTCTGGTGGAGACCGAGTGGCTGCCCTTCCCCTTCACCATGAACTGGATCTTCACCCGGCCGGGCCGGGTGAGCTTCCGCAAGGGCGAGCCCTTTTGCTTCATCACCCTGGTGCAGGACAAACCCCTGGCCGAATTCCAGCCGGTGATCCGGCCACTGGCCCGCAACGCCGATCTGATGGGCCAGTACACCGCCTGGGAGAAACATCGCACCGAGTTCAACGCCAAGATCTACCGGGGCGACCCCGAGGCCACCAAGGAGGCCTGGCAGCGCTTCTACTTCCGTGGGGAGTTCCCCGATGCGGTGGCTGAGCCTCCCAAGGACCATGTGAACAAGCGCCGGTTGAAAGCCCCGAAATTCGGCGGTTAGGCCGCTTGCCAAGGCCCAAGTCCTCTGCCATAAGCCCGCTCTCGATTTTCGGGGGCGGCCACTCGGGTCGGCATCGAAAAGCGCGGGCGTAGCTCAGTGGTAGAGCACAACCTTGCCAAGGTTGGGGTCGAGAGTTCGAATCTCTTCGCCCGCTCCATTTCCCCTCCGGGGGACATGCAGCGACACAAAAAGGCGGCCCCAGGCGGGCCGCTTTTTTTATTTCGTGACCCGCCGCCATCAGGCCCTCGCGACATCCCCAAACCCGCATGCAACCAAAGGGGCCCACGGGGCATTTCCCTCCGGAGACTCCCCGTCATATGGGCGGGGGTGAGACCAGACGGAGGTCACGATGACAGAGCAGCGCAAGGACGACGCCGCCAACGCCCCGAGCTCGCGCCCGGCCGAGCCGATTTCCAAGGGCCAGAAGCCCGATCAGCTCGATCGGGAAGGTCGCAAGGCTGAAAGCCGCCAAGAGGCCCTGGTGGACGAGGCGGTGGAAGAGACCTTTCCCGCCAGTGACCCGATCGCGCCCAAGCACATCACCTGACCGGCGCTGCATAGCGGTACGATTAAGGGGGCGGACCTTGCGGTCCGCCCCCTTTTTGTTGTCCAGACGACGCCGAGGTCAGGGCGTCGGGCGCATGATCCTCGCACCAAGGTTTTCGAGCACCGCGCGGGCGTCAAAGGCGTTCGGATCGCCCGCCGGCTTTGCGCCCCGGTACATCACGATCTCTGCCGTGGCCTCAAACCGCTCTACGGTGCGCACATCCACCCGGTCGGCCCAGAAGGGGTCGCCCCAATAGGGATCCCAGGTGCGCCAGCTATAGGCGGAATAGTAGCGCCAGTGGGGCCGCCAATAGGAATAGCGGGGGCCGTACCACGGATTGTAGAAGGGATCGGGCTGCACATAGGTCCGGGCGTCCCGGTCGGTCGCCCTGGTCACGATGGAGAACCCGTCATAGCCCTGCTGCACCGTCAGTTCGGCGGCGCGATAGAGCAGATAGCCCTCCACGGTCTCCCGGCCCGTCAGGCTGTTGCCCGCAAAGCTGACCCGCCAGCGGTCGGGCTCTACCCTCATCTCGGAATAGCCGCCCGACACCGCCGCGCCCGGCAGATTGGGCTGATAAGGCGTAGCGGTCGCACAGGCGCTGAGGCCCGCCAGAAGGGCGAGGGCGACTAGAGGACCCGACAGTCTTTTCATGTTCGTCTCGTTCCTTTGAGAACGTCCCCCGAACGCTCTGCGACAGACTAGGCCAACACCGTGGCGCAATTTTGGTTGCCCGGCCACCGCTGCGGCCCTGACGTCGGGCTGAAGGGCGTAGGGCCGATGACATTTTCGTGTGCACGCACCCCGGGCGCCCCAGGGTGATTGCGCCTAATTCGGCAGCCTAATCCAGACCTTAAGGGGTCGCCGACCAGCCCTGGTGTGGGTCATCCAGACCCGAGTGGCATAGATTTCGCTTAATTCCTATTGGATCGCTAGGGTAGAACTCAGGGCGCTGTGACGTAGGGGGCGGGCGATGGAATCGGACTTCATGCTGTTCGCAGCCGTGGGCTTCGCCGCCCAGCTGGTGGATGGCGCCCTGGGCATGGCCTATGGGGTGGTGTCCACCACGACCCTGCTGGCCATGGGCGTATCGCCGGCCAACGCCTCGGCCAGCGTCCACGCCGCCAAGGTGTTCACCGGGGCGGCCTCGGCCATCTCCCATATCCTGCACAAGAACATCAGCTGGCGGCTGCTTGGCCTGCTGGCCTCGGGCGGCGTGCTGGGGGGTGTGGCCGGAACCTATCTGCTGACCTCCATCGATGGGGACAGGATCAAGCCCTATGTGGTGGCCTGGCTCGGCCTCATGGGCCTTGTCATCCTCTACCGCGCCTGGAAGGGCGTGCGGCCCAAGCCGTTCTCCTGGAAGAGCCCCCTTCCGCTCGGCGTCGCCGGCGGCTTCTTCGACGCCGTGGGCGGCGGCGGCTGGGGCCCTGTGGTGACCTCCACCCTGCTCGGTTCCGGCGCTGACCCCCGCAAGGCCATCGGGACCACTAATGCCGCGGAGTTCTTTGTCGCAGCGGCCGTTTCAGCGGCTTTCCTATCGGCCCTGCTGTCGGGCAATTGGGAGACCGAGGGCCTGCGCGACCACATGGCCTCGGTCCTGGGCCTCATCGCCGGCGGCGTGGTCGCCGCCCCCCTGGCCGGGTGGATGACCAAGATCCTGCCGATCCGCGCCCTGACGTGGTTCGTCGGCGTCCTGGTCACCGGCCTGGCGGTCTGGCAGGCGGTGGTGCTGTTCCTCTAGGCGGGAGCGGGGCGCCTCAGGCGCCCACCACCACCAGGGTCCAGATGATGCGACCCGCCGCGCCGAACAGCAGCACCGCAGCGGCCAGAGCCTGAACCATGAAGCCCAGCTCGCGCTTTCCCGGATCGGCCACATAGCCCAGGGCGTAGAGGATGCGCCCGATGATCCAGACGACGCCCAGGCCCGCGGCCACCAGGTCATTCCAGTAGAGGGCGAACAGCCAAAGCGCCGGCAGGAAGATGGGCAACCATTCCAGGGTGTTGGCCTGGACCCGGATGTGCCGCTCCAACACCGGATCGCCAGTCATGGCCGGGGCGGCGATGCCGCTCTTCTGCCGGGCGCCGCCGACGCGCACCCCCATCCAGACATAAACCAATATGGCGGCGATGGTGACCAGCGCGACCCAGCTGTGCGGACCCATGACGATTTCCCCCTCTTATGAACGTGGGCGCTTCGCACCCTGGACGTCACAGTGGCAGGGGACCTTGCCAACCGCCACACAATCTGTCGGGGCGCTGGACCTCGCCCCTAACGCCCCCGGCGATCGCGCTTGGCGGTTCCGCGCAGGCGCAGCGCGTTGAGTTTGATGAAGCCGGCCGCATCGCGCTGGTCGTAGGCCACCTTGCCCTCTTCGAAGGTGACCAGCTCCTGGTCGTAGAGGGAGTAGGGGCTGGAGCGGCCGATGACGGTGACATTGCCCTTGTAGAGCTTCACCCGCACCTGGCCGGCCACATGGGCCTGGGAGTGGTCGATGGCCGCCTGCAGCATTTCGCGCTCCGGGCTGAACCAGAAGCCGTTATAGATCAGCTCCGCATAGCGGGGCATCAGCTCGTCCTTCAGGTGGGCCGCGCCCCGGTCCAGAGTGATCGACTCGATGCCCCGGTGGGCGGCCAGCAGGATGGTTCCGCCAGGCGTCTCATAGACGCCCCGGGACTTCATGCCGACGAAGCGGTTTTCCACCAGGTCCAGGCGGCCGATGCCGTTGTCGTGGCCCAGCTGGTTCAGGCGGGTGAGCAGGGCGGCCGGCGACAGGGCCTCGCCGTCGATGGCGATCGCGTCGCCCTTCTCGAAGTCGATGGTGATGACCGTCGGCTTGTCCGGCGCATCCTCAGGCGAAATGGTGCGCATGTGGACGAATTCCGGCGCCTCGACCGCCGGGTCCTCCAGCACCTTCCCCTCCGATGAGGAGTGCAGCAGGTTGGCGTCGACGCTGAACGGCGCCTCGCCACGCTTATCCTTGGTGATCTGGATCTGGTGTTTCTCGGCGAAGTCCAGCAGGGCCTCGCGGCTCTTGAAGTCCCATTCCCGCCACGGCGCGATCACATGGATGTCGGGCTCAAGGGCGTAGTAGCCAAGCTCGAAGCGCACCTGGTCATTGCCCTTGCCGGTGGCGCCGTGGCTGACGGCGTCGGCGCCGGTGGCCCGCGCGATCTCGATCTGCCGCTTGGCGATCAGGGGGCGGGCGATGGAGGTGCCCAGCAGGTACTGGCCCTCATAGACCGTATTGGCCCGGAACATCGGGAAGACAAAGTCGCGGACGAACTCCTCGCGGACATCCTCGATGAAGATGTTCTCGGGCTTCACGCCGGCGGCCAGGGCCTTGGCCCTCGCCGGCTCGATCTCTTCGCCCTGGCCGAGGTCGGCGGTGAAGGTGACCACCTCGGCGCCGTACTCGGTCTGTAGCCACTTCAGGATGATCGAGGTGTCCAGGCCGCCGGAATAGGCGAGGACGACTTTCTTGATCGGCTTGTCGGCGGCCATGGGCGAGGTCTTTCGAGCAGGTCGGAGAAGGGAGAGAAACTGGCGCGGCTTTAAGATCGAACGGGGCGTCCGTTCAAGACTTAAGCGCGCCTTCCTGGTCCAGCTGGGTCATGGCCGCATGCAGCCAACGCAGGTGATAGAGGGCGAAAACCCCCGCCAGGGTGGCGCGAATCCCGAACAGCACCAGGGCGTCAGGGGTGCCTGGCGCGATCTGACGGTTCTGCCAGAGCAGCATGAGGCTGATCAGGAAGGCCAGGCCAGGGATCAGCAGCAGGGCGATGTGTCGCGGAACCCGCATCATGGCCCGGCCGTCCCTCGCGAACTGCAGGGGCATCTTGGTGTCCGCCGGCACCCGCGCCCACGCCTTGTGAGACGCGCTGGCCATGATCGACAGGGAGACGATCCACAGGGCGTCGCCCACAATGCCCAGCCAGTTCATCGATCTCTCCCCGCAACCTTGCTCGCCCGACCCATGGCCCAGTTAGGGCCGCAGAGTCCAGGCCAGCGACCCTAGACCGTGACCTGGGTGCCCAGCTCCACCACCCGACCGGGGGGGATCTTGAAGAAGTCCGTGGGGTTGGCGGCGTTGCGCATCAGATAGATGAACAGGCGGTCCTGCCAGAGCGGCATGCCCGACTGGGCCGAGGGCACCACCGAGCGGCGGCCCAGGAAGAAGCTGGTGGCCATGATGTCGAACTTCAGGCCGAGCTTGCGGCAGAGGCCGAGCGCCTTGGGCAGGTTCGGGCTCTCCATGAAGCCATAGGCGACGACGACCTTTTTGAAGTCCTCATTGACCGGCTCGATCTTGATCCGGTCCTCGTCCTTGACCCGGGGCGTCTCGGTGGTGCGGACCGTCAGGATGACGTTCTTCTCGTGCAGCACCTTGTTGTGCTTGAGATTATGCATCAGGGCCACAGGGGCCACGTCGGGATCGGAGGTCAGGAAGATGGCCGTGCCGGGCGCCCGGTGGGGCGCGCGGGCCTTGAGAATCTCTGTCAGCTCGGTGAGCTGGATGCTGTCGCGCCGGGTCTTGTCGGTGAGGATCTGGGCGCCACGGGTCCAGGTCCACATGACGATCACCAGGCCGCCCCCCATGACCAGGGGGAACCAGGCGCCCTGGGGCACCTTGAGCAGGTTGGACGACACGAAGACCAGGTCGATGATCCCGAAGGCGCCGGCCGCCAGGGCTGCCTGCCACCAGGGCCGCTTCCACAGGGCGCCGATGATCACGAAGAACAACAGGGTGTCGACGAACATCGAGCCGGTCACTGCGATACCGTAAGCCGCCGCCAGATTGGACGAGTTCTGGAACATGGCCAGCAGGGCCAGCACCCCCACCAGCAGCAGCATATTGACCTGTGGCACATAGATCTGGCCGGCCAGGGTCTCGGAGGTGCGGCGGATGTCGATGCGGGGCAGCAGGCCCAGCTGCACCGCCTGCTGGGTGACCGAGAAGGCGCCGGTGATCACCGCCTGGCTGGCGATGACGGTGGCCGCCGTGGCCAGGATCAGCACCGGCCAGAAGGCCGCCTCGGGGATCATCGCGAAGAACGGGTTGAGGCGGGCGTCGGGATTGTCCAGCACCATGGCGCCCTGGCCCAAATAGTTCAGCAGCAGAGCCGGGAAGACCAGACCCGCCCAGGCCGCGCGGATCGGGCCTTTGCCGAAATGGCCCATGTCCGCATAGAGCGCCTCGGCGCCGGTGACCGCCAGAAAGACGCTGCCCAGGATGACGAAGCCCAGGAAGCCGTTGTCCAGCAGGAACAGCAAGCCGTAGTGCGGCGACAGACCCATCAGGATCCGCGGATCATCAAAGATATGCAGAATGCCCAGGCCCGCCAGGGTGATGAACCACAGGGCGGTGATGGGTCCGAAATAGCGGGCCACGCTGGCCGTGCCCTTGGACTGTACCATGAACAGGGCGATCAGGATGCCCGCCGAGATCGGCAGGACAAAGGGCGACAGGGCCCCGCCCACGCCCGGCGCCACCTTCAGACCCTCCACGGCGCTGAGCACCGATAGGGCCGGCGTGATGATGCCATCGGAATAGAACAGGGCCGCGCCGACCATGCCCAGGAAGAAGACGAGGGTGGAGCGCCGTCCCAGGGACCGCTGGGCCAGGGCCATCAGGGCGAGCGTCCCGCCCTCCCCCTTGTTGTCGGCCTGCAGCAGGAAAATCACGTACTTCAGGGTGACGATGAGGATCAGCGCCCAGGTGACCAGGGAGACCACGCCGAACACGGCCAGTTCATCGGTCCCGCCGCTGCGGGAATGGGCCAGGGCCTCGCGCATGGCATAGAGCGGACTGGTCCCGATATCGCCGAAGACCACGCCGACGGAGCCCAGGGCGAGCGCCCAGAAGCCTTCCGCCTTGGGATGGGACGCTTCGGAATGCGCCTCGGCAGCCGATGGGGTCGGCTCACTCATCAAGACTCTCCGGAGACCGTGGGGGCGGCGTTTGAGTGTTCCAGACAGGACGTCTGCGCCCCGACGATGCGGCGGGCGCGATACACCCTTTCAGCATGGGGTTCAATCGCCGGCCCAGATTCGTCCCAGCAGCGGGCTGGCTTGCCCCAGGGCTCGAGCTTGTCCAACCTCGGCCGGAGACGGGGCCGATTGGGGCTGATCCGCGAAGCTTTGCAGGAGCGCCGATGGCTCGCCCCCTGGCTCTGGTGACCGGCGCATCGGCCGGAATCGGCGCCGCCTTCGCCCGCGCCCTGGCCGCCCGGGGCCATGACCTGGCGATCACCGCCCGCCGAACCGAGCGGCTGGATGCCCTGGCCGGCGAGCTTCGCCACCGCCACGGGGTTGAGGTGATGACCCTGGCCGCCGATCTGGCCGACCGGGACGCCCCCGCTCAGCTGGTCCAGGCCGTGCAAGGTCGCGGGGTCGATGTGTTGATCAACAATGCCGGCTACGGTCTGCCCGGGGGCTTTGGCCACAATGACTGGGTCGACCAGGCCAGCGTGTTGCAGGTGATGCTGACCGCGCCCACGGAACTGGCCCACCGGCTGTTGCCTGGCATGCTGGACCGCCGCCATGGGCGCATCGTCAATGTCGCGTCGGTGGCCGGCATGACCCCAGGGGGCGTCGGCCTTTATGGCCCCGTGAAGCGCTATCTGATCGGCTTCTCCCAGAGCCTGCACATGGAGTGCGCCGGAACCGGGGTTCATGTGAGCGCCCTTTGCCCGGGGCTGACCTGGTCGGAATTCCACGACGTCAACGGCATGCGCGAGCCGCTCAATCGCGCCACGCCGCCCTGGCTGTGGATGGGCGCCGAGGCCGTGGTCGAAGCCGGGCTGGCGGCGGTGGATAAGAACAGGCCGGTCTGCGTGCCCGGCTTGGCGAATAAGGTCATCGCCGGCCTCGCCGGGGCTTTGCCCGACCGCTGGATCATGCGCCTGACGGCGTCCCAGGGCTGGCGCTTCGGCGAGCCCTGAGTTCCGGTTCACTCGGACACATAGGGCTTGGCGGCCTCATTGAGGATCACCCCGCTGGTGGCGTCGGCGATGCCCACCAGCACGAACTGCACCGCCATGGCGCAAAGGATGAGCCCCAGCACCCGCACCACGATGGTCATGCCGATCCGCCCCAGGATCTTGCTGATCACCGGCGCGGCCCAGAAGCAGAGCATGGTCACCAGCGCGATGGCGCCGATGACGCCCACCCCGATCGCCGCCCCGGCCAGGCCAAAGGCCTTGGCCTCGCTGGCGTAGATGACCACCGAGGAGATGGCGCCCGGGCCAATCAGCAGGGGCATGGCGAAGGGGACGATCAGCCGCTCGAACTTGCGTCCGGCCCGGCCCTTCGGATTTTCGTCGCCCTCGGCCATGGCCGAGAAGGTGGCGGTGAAGTCGTCCCGGGCCATCTCCAGGCCCAGCAGGAACAGGATAATGCCGCCAGCGATGCGGAAGGCCGGCAGGGAAATGCCGAAGAAGGCCAGCAGCGCCAGGCCAGAGAAGTAGAAGAAGGTCAGGAAGCCCAGGATGAACAGGGCGATATAGACGGCCACGAGCCGTGCATCGCGCCCCTTGCTGCCCTGGGTCGCGGCGCCGAACAGGGGCACGTTGCCGATCGGATCGATCAGGGCGAACAACGCCACGAAGAAGTTGACCGCGAACTCAGCCTGGCTCATGCCTCGCTCCTAGCTCAAAATTGAACCGGCGCCGATCTCCCTTATAGGGCGGGACCGGCGCAAATACGCCTGGAGCCCGCGCCATGACCGCCGCCGCCCGCCTGGACAGCGCCATCGCCTGCGACCCGCGCCTGATCGTGCCCCTGGACTTGCCGACAGTCGATCAGGCCCGGGAGATGGTGGCGACGATCGGCGAGGCGGTCAGCTTCTACAAGATCGGGCTGGAGCTTTTCGCCTCCGACGGCATGACGCTCGCCCGGGAGCTCAAGGCCCAGGGCAAGCAGATCTTTCTGGACTGGAAGCTGCACGACATCGGCACCACAGTGCAGCGCTCGGCCGCGGTGCTGGCCGACTCGGGCTGCGACTTTCTCACCGTGCATGGGGAGCCCCAGGTGATGGCCGCCGCCGTGCGCGGCCGTGGCCGGTCGAGCCTGAAGGTGCTGGCCGTGACCGTCCTGACCAGCCTGTCGGACGAGGACCTGCAGGACATGGGCTTCACCGAAACCGCCCGGTCCCTGGTGGAGCGGCGCATTCATCATGCGGTGGCCGCCGGCTGCGACGGGGTGATCGCCAGCCCCCATGAGGCGCAGCTCGCCCGAGCCATTGGCGGCCCGGACTTCCTGGTGGTGACGCCCGGCGTGCGCCCCGACTGGTCGGCGAAGAACGATCAGGCCCGGGCCGCGACTCCCGCCCAGGCCCTGCAGGCCGGCGCCTCGCACATTGTCTGCGGCCGCCCGATCACCGGGGCCAACGACCCGCAGGCGGCGGCTCAGCGTATCGTGGCGAAGATGATGAGAGCCTAGTGGCCCTTGCCGCCCCCATGGCCCTTGCCGCCATGGCCGCCCCCGTAACCGCCGCGATGACCGCCGTGACCCACGGCGTAACCCCCGTGGATGGAGACCCGAGCCGAGGCCGAAGCGGACGCCGAGGCTGACGCATAGGCGCTCGAAGAGCCGCCACCGCCTCCGCCGACCACATAGTAGCCACCGCCGCCATAGCCGCCGGACGGGATCGGTCCCACGCCGCCAGCACCTGCGAAGAAGCTGTCGGAGAGCACGAGTCCCGCGCCCTGCCCACAGGCGCTTACGCATGGACGGCAGCAAGGCCCATAGGCCGGCGGCGCGTAGGCAGGAGGGCCGTAGGCGGGCGGGCCATAGCCGGGGTGGCCATAGCCAGGCGGCGGATAGCCGGGATGCGGGGGCTGGGGATGGCCGTAGCCCTGATGATAGGGGCCGTATTCCTGGACATAGCCATGGGCGCCGTACCCGTCGCTCACATAGGCCTGCTCATAGCCATAGGCGGTGCTGTAGCCAGAGCTGTGCTGATAGGCGCCGCTGGAATAGCCGCCAGCCGAGGCCGGACAGGGGTTGTGGGCCGGGCAGGCTGCGGCCGCGCCTGCGCCGACCAGGCTCAAGAGCAGGCCGGCGGCGAGGCCCGCAGGCAGGGAAGGGCGAACAGGCCAGGACATCAGACGCTCCTGTTTACAAGTCTTAACAGGAACCTAACGCCTGAGGTCCGAGCAGGGCGAGTCGCTGCACTCAGGGCGCGAGCTTGACCAGACCGCCTAGAAGTCGACGGCGATGCCCTTGCGTTCCCAGTCGCCGAAGCGGGTGGGCTCGGGTCCCTTGGGGCCGCCCTCTTCCGGCGGCGGCTGGAGCGCGGCCTCGGCCTCGCGACGGGCCTGAGCCTCTTCCAGGGCGCGGCGGGCCGCCGGCGTGAGGGGTTTGTCCGGGGCGGCGTTGGGGGGCAGGGTCTCGCTCATACACATGATTTAGGACGGCGAAGGCCGCTCCGCCAGACGCGGCCGCGTCGCGCGCTTGGGCGAAAGGCGCGCCTGCCTAAGATCTTTCCTTGCCTGTAGCCTGCGGAGCGGGCACGTCGCAGCCGGTGAACGACGACAATGATCTTGGCCTGCCCGCCCGGGCCGCCGCCCTCGACATCCTGACCGCCGCCCTGGCCCGTCGAACGGGTCTGGAAGAAGCGATCTCCACGCCCGCCTTCGGGTCGCTCTCCCCCCGGGACCGCGCCTTCGCCCGCGCCCTGGCCATGGCCACCCTGCGCCGGCTGGGGCCCATCGACCGGGCCCTGGACGCCAAGCTCGCCAAGGCGCCGCCGGACGGGGTGCGTCAGATCCTGCGCATCGGCGTGGCCCAGGCCTTTCTCCTGGAGACCCCGCCCTTCGCCGCCGTGGCCACCAGCGTCGATCTGGCGGCCTCACGCCGGGACACTCGCCCCTTCAAGGGTCTGGTCAATGCGGTCCTGCGCGGGCTCCTGCGCGAGCCGCCGAACCTGGATGATCCCGAGGCCCTGCCGCCGCCTTGGCTCATGGCCCGCTGGAGCGCGGCCTTTGGGCCAGAGACCGCCCTGGAAATCGCCAAGGTGATCGCTCAGGAGCCCGCCACCGACCTCTCTGTCCGCGACCCGGCCACCGCCCAGGCCCTGGCCGATGAGCTCGAGGCCGAGATTCTGCCGGGCGGCAGCCTGCGCACCGCCCGCCGCGGCGATCTGGCGACCTGGCCCGGCTTCGAGGCCGGCGCCTGGTGGGTGCAGGACGCCTCAGCCGCCATCCCCGCCCGCCTGCTGGAGGCTGGCCCCGACCAGCAGGTGCTCGACCTCTGCGCCGCGCCGGGCGGCAAGACCCTGCAACTGGCGGCCACTGGCGCCAGCGTCACGGCCCTGGACCGCTCGGCTGGCCGACTGAAGCGCCTGGCGGCCAATCTGGAGCGGATGGGGCTGAAGGCCGCCACCGTCACCGCCAATGCGGTCGACTGGACCGCCCCGGACCTGTTTGACGCCGTCCTGCTGGACGCCCCCTGTTCGGCCACCGGCACCTTCCGCCGCCATCCGGATGTCCTGTGGGCCGCGCGGCCGGCCGACATCGCCAGCCTGTCCGAGACCCAGGCCCGGCTGCTCGACGCCACCGCACCCCGGGTCGCGCCCCAAGGCCGGCTGGTCTATTGCGTCTGTAGCCTGGAGCCGGAAGAGGGCGAAGCCCAGGTCGCGGGCTTCCTGGCCCGGCACCCGGGCTTTGTCCTGGAGCCCATCGCCCCTGGAGAGGGCGGCGCGCCGGCCGACAGCGTGCGGCCCGATGGGACGCTCCGCATCCTGCCCTTCCACAGCCCCGGCGGAACCGACGGCTTCTACGTCGCCCGCTTCCTGCGGCAGAGCTAGACGCAGGGCAGGCCGGAGCCCCGGCGGTCCTTGTGGCCAGCCCGCGGCTTGGGTTAAGTCCAGACGATGACGCGCACGCCTCTCATCGCCCCCTCCATCCTGGCCGCCGACTTCGCCCGCCTGGGCGAAGAATGCCGCGCCATTGAAGCCGCCGGCGCCGACTGGGTGCATATCGACGTGATGGACGGCCATTTTGTGCCCAACATCACCATCGGGCCCGATGTGGTGAAGGCGCTGAAGCCCCACGTCGCCATCCCGTTCGACGTGCATCTGATGATCTCGCCGGCCGATCCGTATATCGAAGCCTTCGCCAAGGCTGGCGCCGACCTGATCAGCGTCCATCCCGAGAGCGGCCCGCATCTGAGCCGCACCCTGCAGCTGATCCGCAACCTGGGCTGCAAGGCGGGCGTGGTGTTCAATCCCTCCACCTCGTCCTCCGCCATTGAGGCGATCATGGATCAGGTCGACCTGATCCTGGTGATGTCGGTCAATCCGGGCTTTGGCGGCCAGAAGTTCATGACCTCGCAACTGGCCAAGATCCGCCGCCTGCGGGAGATGATCGACGCCACGGGCCGAGAGATCCATCTGGAGGTCGACGGCGGCGTGACGCCGGAGACCGCCCCCCTCTGTATCGAGGCCGGCGCCACGGCGCTGGTGGCCGGCACCGCCGTCTTCAAGGGCGGCGCAGAGGCCTATGCCGGCAATATCGCCGCCCTTCGGGGCGGGTGAGCGAGGCGCCCGTGGCCGGACAGCCTCCCCCGGCGCCGGCGTCCAGGCGGTTGCCTGGCCAGGTCGCCCTGCTGGCGCTGGCCGTCGGCCTGCGCCGCCAGGCCCGCCACGAATGGGCCGGCTCGCCCCTGCACCGCTGGATGCTGGCCAGACCCCGGCCGGAGGGCCTCGCCGGATCGCCCCCCGACCCTCGCCCAGGTCGGGCGGAGAACGGCCGGCGTATCCTGCTGGGCGATTTCACCTTCGCTGGCGTCACCCTGCACGCCGGGCCCAAGGGCGACCCCTGGGACCGCCCCAATCCCAGCCGGCGTTTCGCCGTGTCGCTTCACCGGTTCGACTGGCTGCGCGACCTGCTCGCCGTGGGCGAGAGCGGCGCTGTGGAGGCCCTGCGGCTGACCCTGCTCTGGCGGCGCACCTTTGGCCGCTGGAACGGCTTCTCCTGGGACCCTGAGGTTCTGGAGCGCCGGGTGTTCAACCTGGCCTGCGGGGCGCCACGCCTCTGCGCAGGCGCTTCAGACGCCGAAACTGCTCAGATCGCCCTCGATCTCGCCCGACAGGCCAGACACCTGCTGGCCACCATTGACGGTCCCGCCCGGGCGGCCGAGCGAGCCTGCGCCGCGGCCCTGGCCGGCGCTGTCCTGGCTGGCGAAGCTGGCGACCGTCTGGTGGCCACAGCCCTCGAACGCCTGACCAAGGCGCTGGCCGAAACCGTACAGGCCGATGGCGGCCACGCCTCCCGCTCGCCGCAAGCGGCGGTGCAACTGCTGCTGGATCTGCAGACCCTGGATGAGGCGCTGGTTCAGCGCGGCGTCGCCCCGCCCGATGACATGATGCGGGCCATCGACAGGCTGGTGGGGGCGGTGCGGTTCTTCACCCTGGCCGACGGGGCCCTGCCGGTGTTCCAGGGGGGCGAGGCCCTGCGCCCGACCCTGGTGGCCGCCGCCCGGGCCAGCGAGAACGACGCTGGCCGCACCCTGCCCGCCGCCCGTAACGGCTATCAGCGCCTGGAAAGCCGCAGCCTGCAGCTGGTGGCTGACGCCGCCCCGCCGGCGGCGGGCCCCTGGAGCATCACCGCCTGCGCCCAGCCGCTGGCGCTGGAGGTGCTGATTTCTGGCCGCCGGGCCATCACCAACTGCGGCTGGTCGCCCGACGCCGTCGGACCAGAGGCCCTGCGGCTGGCGGATGCGGCTTCCACAGCCTCCCTCGGCGACCTGTCCTGCGGCGCGCCCGTGCGGGGGCTGCAGGCCCGCGCCATGGGCCCAAGACTGATCGGCGCGGACGCCGCCGTCAGCGCCAAGCGTCAGCAGGCTGAGGGCGCCCTGTGGCTGGAGATGACCCACGACGGATGGGTCAGACGGTTTGGCCTGCGCCATGAACGCCGGCTCTATCTGGACCTGGCGGCTGATGAGCTGCGGGGCGAGGACCGTTTCACCCCGGTGACCGACGCCCCGCCCGGGGAGGACCCTAGGCGGTTCATTCCCTTCGTCGTCCGCTTCCATATCCATCCTGACGCCCGGGCTTCCCTGGCCCGCGACGGCAAGAGCGTGCTGATCAAGCCCGAGGGCGAGGAGACCGGTTGGTGGCTTCGCAACGACGCCATGGAGGTGGCCATTGAGGCCTCGGTCTTCTTCCAGGACGGCCAGGCCCGGCGGACCAGCCAGGTGGTTCTGCGCGGCCAGGTCCGCCAGGAGGCGGGCGCCCGTCTGCGCTGGAAGCTCGCGGCCGCAGAGCCCTGGCCGCCGCCGCGCTGAGACGGCGCATTGACTCCCCCAACCGGCCAGGACTAGGAGGCCCCTGTCCTGCGTGACTGGCGAAAATCGAGGTGGGTTACCACCGGGGAGCCAGGACCTCATACGCCGCTCGCCTGGGCACGCCTTGTCACCTTTCCCGCCAGGAGACCGCCGTGCCCGCCGCCCCCGACTTTCCGCCCGCCCCCGACGCCGTCAAACCCGTCCGCGCCCTGCTGTCGGTCTCCGACAAGACCGGCCTGGTGGAGGCCGCCAAGGCGCTCTCCGACATGGGGGTTGAGCTGGTCTCCACCGGCGGCACCAAGGCGGCCATCGCTGCGGCCGGCCTGCCCGTGAAGGACGTGGCGGACCTGACCGGATTTCCGGAGATGATGGACGGCCGGGTCAAGACGCTGCATCCGGTGGTGCACGGCGGTCTGCTCGGCGTGCGCGACGCCGCCGACCACGCCAAAGCCATGGCCGAGCACGGCATCGGCCCCATCGATATTGTCTACGTCACCCTCTACCCCTTCGAGCAGACGGTGGCCGCCGGCGGCGACTTCGCGTCTTGCGTCGAGAACATCGACATCGGCGGACCGGCCATGATCCGCTCGGCCGCCAAGAACCATGGCTATGTGGCCGTCTGCACCGAGCGCGCCGACCTGGAAGAGGTGATCGCCGCCCTCAACGCCGATGGCGCGACCATGCTCTCCCTGCGCAAGACGCTGGCCGCCCGGGCCTATGCCCGCACCGCGGCCTATGACGCGGCCATTTCCCAGTGGTTCGCCCAGGAACTGGCTGAGGAGGCGCCCCGCCGCCGGGCCTTCGCCGGCGAACTCGTCCAGACCATGCGCTATGGGGAAAACCCCCACCAGGCCGCGGCCTTCTATCGTGACGGTTCGAACCGTCCGGGCGTGGCCACCGCCACCCAGTTGCAGGGCAAGGCGCTGTCCTACAACAACATCGCCGACACCGACGCGGCCATCGAACTGGTCGCCGAGTTTGACCCCGCCGCCAGCGCGGCGGTGACCATCATCAAGCACGCCAACCCTTGCGGCGTGGCCCTGGGCGCCGATCTGACCGAGGCCTATCAGCGCGCCCTGCAATGCGATCCGGTCTCGGCCTTCGGCGGCATCGTGGCGGTCAACCGCCGGCTGGATGCGGCCGCAGCCCGCGAGATCGTCAAGGTCTTCACCGAGGTGGTGGTGGCGCCCGAGGCCGATGACGAGGCCATCGCCATCTTCAAGAAAAAGAAGGACCTACGCCTGCTGATCACCGGCGGCCTGCCCGACCCCAAGGCGGCCGGCGTCACCTACCGCCAGGTGGCTGGCGGTTTCCTGGTCCAGGGTCGCGATGTCGCCCACATCACCGCCGCTGACCTGAAGATCGTCACCAAGCGCCAGCCCACCGAGGCCGAGCTGCGCGACATGCTGTTCGCCTTCACCGTGGCCAAGCATGTGAAGTCCAACGCCATTGTCTATGCCAAAGACGGCCAGACCGCCGGCATCGGGGCGGGTCAGATGAACCGCAAGGACTCCGCCCGCATCGCCGCCCTGCGCGCCGCCGAGGCGGCCGAGACCGCCGGTCTGCCAGAATCCCTGGCCAAGGGCTCGGCCTGCGCCTCGGACGCCTTCTTTCCCTTCGCCGACGGCCTGATCCAGGCCGCCGAGGCCGGGGCCACGGCGGTGATCCAGCCCGGCGGCTCGATCCGTGACGAGGAGGTCATCGCCGCCGCCGACGCCGCCGGTTTGGCCATGGCCTTCACCGGCGTGCGGGTCTTCCGCCATTAACTAGGCAGCGTCGGTCACCCCTCTGCGCGGACCGCCAGTTCGCGCAGGGCGCCGTGGGCGATGGTCAGCTTGGCGAAGGTCCAGCCGCCGGGCGCCTGCTCGATCTCGGCCAGGGTCCGGCTGGCCGCCGTCGTGGCGTCGGCGGCCTGGGCTGACCAGGCCTTGATGGCCGCCTCCGCCGCCTGGCCGTCGGTTCCGGCGACGGGACCTCGGGCCTTGGCCATCACCGCCCGAGCGACGGTGGTCTGCTCGGCCAGCAGGTCCTCCACCAGACGTCGGACCGCTGTGCGCTCAAAGATGTCGCCCGCTGAATGGCCGCCAGCCGCCGCCCGCAGCCGGTCAAATCCGAACACCTCGCCCACCTTGTGGTGCAGGCGCGCCACATTCTCGATGGGCCAGCGGGAGGCTTCAGCCAGATCGGCCAGGTCGGCGGCGATGGTCAGGGGCTGAAGCTCGACCACAGCCTTGGCCATGTCTTCCGGAGCGCCGGCTTCGATCAGCCGGCCGGCCAGGGCGTCCAGTTCGGCGCGCTCCACCGGCGTCAGGACTTCCGGCGCCAGCGCCTTCAGGGCCCGGGCCGGCTTGGCGTAGCGATCGATCAGGGCGGTAACGCCCTCGCCCTGGCGATAGGCCCTGCGGGCGAACCAGAAGGTCAGGCCGCGCAGTTGGCGCGCCACCTGGCGAAGGAGCAGCAGCTGGGCCTGGGCTGGAACCTGGTTATCGAGGGCCTCGACCGCCTCCCACAGTCTGGCCACGTCCAGCACGGCCCGGGCCGCCTCATAGCCGACGAAGAAGGCCCGGGCGTCGCAGGCCGCCGCCGCCATCAGGCGGCTGGGGAAGCTCGGCCCGCAGCGATTGACCACATCATTGGCCACCACCGTTGCGATGATCTCCCGCCGCAACCTGTGCCGGCGCATCTCCGGGGCGAAGCGCATCAGGGGCTTGGGGAAATAGCCCTCCAGCACCTGCTCGAACCAGGGGTCGTCGGGGACCTCGGTCTCGACCATCTCGCGGAACAGCTGGATCTTGCCATAGGCCATGAGGACGGCGAGCTCGGGCCGTGTCAGGCCGCGACCGGCCTCGACCCGTTTGGCGATGGCCGCAGCGTCCGGCAAGCCCTCCACCACCCGGTCAAGACGACCCATGGACTCCAACCGGGCCATGAACCGGGCGTGGGGCTCCAGCTCGCCCACGGCGTCCAGCTCCAGCAGGGACAAGGCCTGGTTCTGATCGTAATTGTGCTCGAGCACATGGTCGGCCACGTCGTCGATCATCGAACGCAGCAACTTGTCCCGGTCTGGCCGGGTGAGGTCCCCGGCCCGCTCGACCATGCCGGTGAGGATCTTGATGTTGACCTCGTGGTCGGAGGAATCCACCCCGGCCGAGTTGTCGATGGCGTCGCTGTTCACCCGTCCGCCGGCCCCGGCGAAGACGATCCGGGCGGCCTGGGTCAGGCCCAGATTGGCGCCCTCTCCCACCACGCGCACCCGCAGGTCCTCGGCGTTGATCCGCAGGGCGTCATTGGCCTTGTCCCCCACATCGGCGTGGCTCTCGGCGGCGGCCTTCACATAGGTGCCGATGCCGCCGAGATAGAGCAGTTCGGCCTGGGACTTCAGGATGGCGCTGATCAGCTCGGTCGGCGCCAGGGCTTCGGCCTGGACGCCCAGCATCTCGCGGACCTCGGGGCTCAGGGGAATGGACTTTTGGCTCCGCGGAAAGACCCCGCCGCCGGCTGAGATCTTGTTCCGGTCGTAGTCGTCCCAGGATGAGCGGGGCAGGGCGAACAGCCGCTCGCGCTCGGCAAAGCTCGCCTCAGGATCCGGTTCGGGATCTATGAAGATGTGGCGGTGATCGAAGGCGGCCTTCAGGCGGATCTGCCGCGACAGCAGCATGCCATTGCCGAACACGTCGCCGGACATGTCGCCGACGCCCACCACGGTGAAGGGCTCGGCCTGGATGTCCTTGCCCAGCTCGCGGAAATGGCGCTTGACCGCCTCCCAGGCGCCGCGGGCGGTGATGCCCATCTCCTTGTGGTCATAGCCCGCCGAGCCCCCCGAGGCGAAGGCGTCGCCCAACCAGAAGCCGTAGGCCTCCGCCAGTTCGTTGGCGATATCGGAGAAGGTGGCCGTGCCCTTGTCGGCGGCGACCACCAGATAGGGGTCCTCCCCGTCATGGGCCACTACGCCCTTAGGCGCGATCACCTCGCCGTCTGGGGTCAGATTGTCGGTGATGTCCAGCAGACCACGCAGGAAGGTCTTGTAGGCCTCTACGCCAGCCGCCCGCACCGCATCGGGGCTTCCGCCCACTGGCAGAGCCTTGGGATAGAAGCCGCCCTTGGCGCCCACCGGCACGATGACGGCGTTCTTCACCTGCTGGGCCTTGGCCAGGCCCAGCACCTCGGTGCGGAAGTCATCGCGGCGGTCTGACCACCTCAGACCGCCCCGGGCCACCGGGCCAAAGCGCAGATGCACGCCTTCGACCGTGGTCGACCAGACATAGATCTCCCGATAGGGCTTGGGCGCCGGCAGGTCAGCCAGGTCCTCGCTGGCCACCTTGAAGCTGATGAAGGGGGCCGGCCGCCCGTCGTCCCCCCGCTGATAATAGTTGGTCCGCAGGATCGACTGGACCAACAGGGCGATGCGGCGCAGCACCCGGTCGTCGTCCAGGCTCTCCACCATCTGCAGGGCCTCGGTGATCTCCTCCATCACCGCCTTGGCCTGGACCTGGCGTTCGGCCAGATCGGCGCGGACGGCCGGGTCGAACCGGGTCCGGAACAGGTCGAGGATCAGCCGGGTGACGCCGGGCCTGCGGCTGAGCGCCTCCTCCTGCAGGCGTTGGGAGGGATCAAGGCCGGTCTGCTGGCGATAACGGGCCAGCGCCCGGACCAGGGCCGCCTCCCGCCAGCCGATGGACAGTTCCAGCACCAGGCGGTTGAAGCCATCATTCTCGGTCTGGCCGGTCCAGACTGCCACAAAGGCCTGTTCGAAACAGGCCTTCACATCCTCGAACACCAGGTCTGCGCCCCGGGGGTCGTCCAGCTCGAACTCATGCACCCAGACCGGGTCTGCGCCCACCTTGCGCACCGGGAAGCCGGCCTCGGCCATGGCCTTCAGCCCCATGCTCTCCAGGATCGGCAGGACATCGGCCAGGGGCGCGGGCTCGGCGGGTCGGTAGAGCTTGAAGCGGAAATTGCGGGCAGTGTCCCCCTCCCGGCGGAAAGCGCGCACGCGCACGGCCTCCCCGGGTTTCAGGTCGTCGATCACCGCCACATCGGCGAGGGTCTCCGCGGCGTCATAGCGGTCGCGATAGCCCGCCGAGAACGCCCCATAATAGCGGCCCAGCAGGTCGCCGGTCACGGCGGCGGGACGCTCCAGGTCGCGGACGGCGGCCTCGAACCGATCCTCCCAGGTCCGGGCGGCCTCGGCGATCTCGCCCTCCACGGCGGCGAGGTCCGGCTCACGCTTCTGGCCGGCGGAGAAGCCGATGATGAAATGCACCCGGGCCAGCGGGGAGTCCGAGAAGCTCGGATAATAGGCCGAGACACGACCGCCATAGGCCTTGGCCAGCAGCTGACCGGCCCGGATGCGCAGGTCGGAATCGTAGCGCTCCCGGGGGACGAACAGCAGGATCGAGCAAAACCGGTCGAAGGGGTCGCGCCGTTCGAACAGGCGCACGCGGGGCCGGTCGTACAGATGCAGCACGCCGAGCGCATTGGTCAGCAGCTCGTCCTCGGTCATCTGGAAGAGTTCGTCGCGGGGATAGTTCTCGACGATGTTCTTCAGGCGCTTGGCGTTGTGGCTGCCTGGCGCCTTGGCCGCCCGGGCAAGCGCGCCGACGGCCTTGGCCCGCACCAGGGGCACGGCGCCCACGGGCTGGTCATAGGCCTCTGCGGTGAACAGGCCGACAAACCGCACCTCTCCAGACGGGCGCCCGTCGGGCCCGTACCGGCGCACCCCGACATAGTCCATGTAGCCGCGGCGGTGGACCCGGGAGCGCATATTGGCCTTGGCCACAGTGATGGCGGCGTCGTCCTCCAGGCGCCTGGCCAGCTGGGCGGTGAGCACGGCGGGCTCATTGGTGCGCCGCAGAACCCTTCGCTGGGGATCGCGCAGCACGCCCAGGCCGTCCTGAGGCTGGAACAGGGGCTCCTCAGGGGCGTAATCGCCGCCCTCGCCCCGGGGGTATTCGTAGATCCGGGCTCCGAGAAAGACGAAGTGCTCGGTGTGCAGCCAGCGCAGGAGGGCCAGCTCCTCAGCCCGCCTGGGGGTTTCAGGCGCCAGGGACTCAAGCTCGGCCACCGTTCGGCCCATCAGGTCCAACATGGCGGGGAAGTCGGCCACCGCGGCCCGGGCGTCGGCCAGGGCCTCACGCAGGCCGCTCAGCAGCTGGTCTTCCCGATCCGGGCCGATGCGGTCGACGAAGACCTGAATCATCGACTCGCGGTGCAGCGCGCCATCGGGGCTTCTATGCCCCTTGGCGTCCCGGGCCACCTCGACCACCGGATGGAACATGGCGCGGACCTGGAACCCCTGGTCGGCGATCTCGCCCATCACGCTGTCGACAAGAAACGGCGCGTCCTCCTGAACGATTTCCACGCGGTCGAAGTCGAGGCGGGGGGAGTCCTCGGCCGCCCGCTCGGCGCGCACGATCCGCAGGATCGGCGACAGGCCGCGACGCTTTTCGGCGAAGGTCCAGAAGGCGGCCAGATTGGCGGCCAGGTCATCCAGGTCGAACTCTGGCAGCTCGGCCGGAACCACGTCCTCGGCGGCCTGCGCCGCAAAGGCCTGCAGGGCCTGCTCCTTCGCAGGGCCTGGCCCCAGGCGGGCGAGCAGCTTGTCCGCCAAAATCTGACCCAGCTGTTCGGACGTAGGGGTGTGGACGGGGCTCATGGCAGTCTCCCTTTCACCAGAACGCCGCCGGAGGAGAGGGTCCGGCGGCGTTTGGTTCCGACGGGGGGGACCGACGGAACCCTGGGGGCTCGTCGCGTCGGCGTCCCTTGCGGGGCGACGTTCTGAGGCCGGGGACGGGCGACCCCCGACAGGTCTTGAGATAGGTGTTCGGACGTCAAAGGGAAGACCTGTCATCCAAGGGTTCTGGACCTAGGGCCTGGGCCTTGCCCGGCGACGGGCCCTGGGGCGCGAGGCGCAGTGATTCTTCGACTGTCCTTCGCCCCCGGCGCCCCGTCAATCAGCTTGCACGGCGGCGCCGCTCAGCTGGGCGATTTCAGGAGAAAAATGGCGGCTGTTGCGGTGATTTGGGGTTGAAACCGCCCATGGACGGCCGGGCATGCGGCGGCTGGTCGATCCGACTTTCGGCCGCTAGCCTTACCGTGAAGCACGATGCGGGAGATGGGGATGACGGCGAGTGGCGAAGACGGCGTTCTGGTGGGCCTGGGGGGCGACGAAAAGCTGTTCCTGCGGCTGGATCGCGCCAACCGCCATGGCCTGGTGGCCGGCGCTACGGGTACGGGCAAGACCGTCACCCTGCAGATTCTGGCCCAGGGCCTGTCGGACGCCGGCGTCCCGGTCTTCGCCGCCGACGTGAAGGGAGACCTGTCGGGGATCGCCGTTCCAGGCGCGCCCAATGAGAAGCTGCTCGCCCGGGCGTCCAAGATGGAGCTGGAGATCGTCCCCCAGGGCGCGCCGACGGTGTTCTGGGATCTGTTTGGCGAGCAGGGACACCCGATCCGGGCCACGGTTTCGGAAATGGGCCCGCTTCTGCTGTCGCGCATGCTGGAGCTGAACGACGTCCAGGAGGGCGTGCTCAGCGTCGCCTTCCGGGTGGCCGATGAAGAGGGGCTGCTGCTCCTCGACCTGAAGGACCTACAGGCGGTTCTGGGCTTTGTCGGCGACAATGCGGCCGACATCAGCAGCCGGTATGGGGCGGTGGCCAAGGCCAGCCTGGCGGCGATCCGGCGCAAGCTGCTGGTCCTGGAGGACCAGGGCGCCGCGAGCTTCTTTGGCGAGCCGGCTCTGGCCCTGTCGGACCTGATGCGGGTGGACGGGTCGGGCCGGGGCCATGTGAACATCCTGGCCGCCGACCGGCTGATCAATTCCCCGCGGCTCTACGCCACCTTCCTCCTGTGGCTGCTGTCGGAGCTGTTCGAGGAGTTGCCTGAGGTCGGCGATCCGGAAAAGCCCCGCCTGGCCTTCTTCTTCGACGAGGCCCACCTTCTGTTTCGCGATGCGCCGAAGGGCCTGCTGGAAAAGGTCGAGCAGGTGGTGCGCCTGATCCGCTCCAAGGGGGTCGGCGTCTATTTCGTCACCCAGAACCCGGCCGACATCCCCGACAGCGTGCTGGGTCAGCTGGGCAACCGCATCCAGCACGCCCTGCGGGCCTATACGCCGGCTGACCAGAAGGGCCTGCGGGCCGCGGCCCAGTCCTTCCGCGCCAATCCGGACTTCGACACCGCCGAGGCGATCCAGGGCCTGGGGGTGGGCGAGGCCCTGGTGTCCCTCCTGGACGAGAAGGGCGCCCCCCGTGTGGTCCAGAAGACCTTGATCCGACCGCCGGCCTCGAGGCTCGGTCCAGCGACCCCAGCCGAACGCAGCGCCCAGATGGCGCAGAGCCCGGTGCGCGGCCTCTATGACGCGCCCAAGGACCGGGAGTCGGCCCATGAGCGCCTTCAGGCCCGCGCCGAGGCCCAGGCCGCGGAAGCCCCCCCGGCCAAGACCGCGCCCGAGCCGCGGGAGCCGACCCGCAAGAGCCGCAGCAGCAGCAGCGGAGGCAGCCGCCAGGGTCTGGGCGAGGCCTTCACCAAGTCCGTGCTGCGCACGGTGGGCAGTCAGATCGGGCGGGAGATCGTCCGTGGCCTGTTGGGCGGTCTGCGCCGGCGCTAGAGCATTTTCCGATAAATGTGACCCGGTTATCGGAACGCGATCTAGCCGAGGACCGGGCGTCAGGCCGCGGCGGCCGCCTGACGCACCACGGCGCTGAGCTGTTCGGCGCGGAAGGGTTTGCGCAGGATCGGCCAGGCCTGCGCCTCTTCCGGATCGTCCAGGGTTTCGCCACTGTAGCCCGTGGTCAGGACGACCGGCAGGCTCGGATGGACGGTCTTCAGGCGCCGGGCGAGATCGACGCCGCTGACCCCGCCGGGCATGACGATATCGGACAGCACCAGGTCGAAGTCCGCATTCTGACCCAGGCGGCGCAGGGCCTCGACCCCATTGATCGCGGTCTCCACCCGACAACCGAGTTCGTCCAGCAGGCTCTCGGTCACAGCCCGAACCGCGTCGTCGTCCTCCACCAGCAGGATGCGCAGCCCATCCATCCCCATGGCGGCCTGGGACGGCTCGACGTCCTGGGCGGGGCTCACCGCCCCGTCGGCGGCTGGAAGATAGAGGCTGATGGTCGTCCCCTCGCCCGGCGCGCTGCGGACGTCCACCGCCCCCCCGCACTGCCGGACAAAGCCATAGACCTGGGCCAGGCCAAGGCCGGTGCCCTTGCCCGTCTCCTTGGTGGTGAAGAAGGGCTCAAAGACATGGTCCAGCACCTCAGGCGCCATGCCCGACCCCGTATCGCTCACCGACAGGCGGACATAGTCGCCGGCGCCGGCGCCGCTTACCTCGTCCTCGGCAAGGGTCAGCCGGGCGGCCTCGATCCGGATTTCGCCGCCGGCCGGCGTGGCGTCGGCGGCGTTCACCACCAGATTCAGCAGGGCCGCCTCGAACTGGGCCGCATCCAGGCGCGCGGCGCCCACCTCGGGCGGACAGTCGATCTTCAGGGCGATCGCCTCGCCAGCCGCCCGACGGACCAGGGGCTCGATCTGCTCCACCAGGGGCGCCACCGCCAGATTGTCCAGGCGCAGCTCCTGGCGGCGCGAGAAAGCCAGAAGCTGCCGCGTCAGCCGCTCCCCTCTCCGTCCGGCCGCCAGGGCGGCGCTGGCCATCCGGGTGACGCGCGCGGTGTCCGCCGGGTCCTTCAGCATCATGTCGAGGCCGCCGATGACCACGGTCAGCAGGTTGTTGAAATCGTGCGCCACGCCGCCGGTCAGGCGACCCACCGTCTCCAGCCTCTGGGCCTGGGCGAGCGCCGCCTCGGTGCGGGCTCTGGCCTCCAGACTGGCCTCCAGATCCCGGGTGCGCTCGGCCACCCGCGCCTCCAGATCCTGCCGGGCCTCGACGATCTCGGTGATGTCGGACGCCGAGCCGAACAGCCGGCGAACCTCGCCGTCGGCGTCGGGCAGCATGGCGGCCCGACCATGGAACCACCGCCAGGCGCCGTCAGCCCGTCGCAGGCGGAACTCCGGAGAAAAGGGCAGCGTCCCCTGCACCGCCTGACGCCAGGCCTCGGCCACGGCGTCGCGATCTTCTGGATGCACCGCGTCCAGCCAACCTTCCCCGAGCGCCTCACCCTGGCCGTGCCCGGTGAAGGTCTGCCACTGAGGACTGGCGAAGGTCCACGCCCCGTCCGCGTCGCTCACCCAAAGCAGCTGGGGCAGGGACTCCACGATGGCCCGGACCCGCGCCTCACCCCGACGCAGGGTCTCCACCGTCTGGCGCAGCTCGGTCACATCCCGGAAGGTGACGGCCACGCCGCCGCCGGCGCGCATGGCGCTGGACCGAACCCAGTGCTCCTGACCATTGATGATCCGTCGGACCTCGACATCATCGGGCTGATCCTGGTTCAGGGCCCGGCTGAGCCGCTCAAACATGTCCTGGCCAGTCTCGTCGGGAAACACCTCGCGGACGCGGCGGCCCACCAGGCTCTCGACCCCGGCCGGGGCCATCCGATCGGCCGCGGCGTTGGCGTAGATCCAGACGAAATCCACCAGCGCCCCGCCCTCGAGAACCGGGTCGAGAATGACGAAGCTGTCCTTGGCCGCCTGTTGGGCCAGGCGAAAGCGCTCCTGAACCGCCGCCCCCCGACGGATCGCCACCCGCAGCGGCTTGGCCAGGCCGACGGTGAACGCGCCTGTGAGAATATAGAGGCCAAGGGAGACCGGCAGGCTCGCCCCCGCGCGGTCCTCCACCGACCAGAAGGCGGCCGCCACCGGGGCGCTGAGAGCCAGGGCGGCCAAGCCCCCCCGACCGCCGGCGACGACCGTGGCGAAGATCATAGCCGGGAAATAGATCATGAAGGCGGGCGGCGCGGTGAGGGTCAGCTCAAGAGCGCCTTGCACGGCGGCGGCCGCGGCGACGGCGCCGGCGACCATCCCATAGGCGATCGCTGGTCGCTCGATCGCGGTGGCGAAGCGCTGGGCCCAGGTGGCCATCATTTGGATACGCACCCCAGTGAGGGATTTGGCTACTTCAGTCCCCCACTGTGGCGCAACGTCGCAGCCGGGGAAACCCCGGCTGCGATCTTGGTCTTAGCGCGGCGGCATGCGGATGGCGCCGTCGAGGCGGACATGTTCGCCATTGAAGTAGCCATTGCGGCACATTTCCACGGCCAGGGAGGCGTATTCCTCGGCATTGCCCAGGCGCTTGGGGAAAGGCACCGAGGCGGCCAGGGCGGCCTTCACGTTTTCCGGCGCGGCGTTCATCAGCGGCGTGTTGAAGATACCGGGCAGGATGGTGTTCACCCGGATGCCATCATTCATCAGGTCCCGGGCGATGGGCAAGGTCATGCCGACCACGCCCCCCTTGGAGGCCGAATAGGCCGCCTGGCCCACCTGGCCATCGACGGCGGCTACAGAAGCGGTGTTGACGATCACGCCACGCTCGCCGTCTTCCATGGGCTCCAGCGACAGCATGCCCTGGGCGGACTTGGCCACGCAGCGGAAGGTGCCGACCAGGTTGATCTGGACGATCTTCTCGAAGATGGCGATCGGGTGAGACTTGGTCTCGCCGGTGGCCTTGTCGCGGCTGGCGGTCTTGGCGGCGAAGCCGGTGCCCGCACAGTTGATCAGGATGCGCTCCTGCCCATGGGCGGCGCGGGCCTTTTCAAAGCCGGCCTCAACGGTGGCGTCGTCGGTGACGTCGACCTTGCAGAACACGCCGCCGACATCCTTGGCGACCGCTTCGCCCTTGTCGGTGTTCATGTCGAAGATGGCGACCTTCACCCCATGGGCGGCCAGGGCGCGGACCGTGGCCTCGCCGAGACCAGATGCGCCGCCGGTGACGACGGCGGCGACAGAGGAATCAAGTTTCATGGACGCTACGCCTCCTGATGCGTTTAATGATGCAACCTGAAACTGGCTTATCCTGATGATCGCGCGGCCTAAAGTATCACCCGACGTCAAGACCGACGGATTTGATCCGGCTCGGGCGCTGGACCCGAAGCGCGCCCTGATCCCCGCCGTCGTCAAGGTGAACGAGGAACGGGTCCGCCGCGGGTTCTGGCCCAAGATCGTGCGGACCGCCTCGAAGATTCCCTTCGCCGCGGACGCGATTTCGGTCTGGTACTGCGCCCGGGACCCGGCCACCCCCACAGCGGCCAAGGGCATGATGCTGGCCGGGCTGGCCTATTTCGTCATGCCCGCCGATGCGATCCCCGACATCCTGGCGGTGGTGGGGTTCACCGATGATGCGGCAGTGTTCGGTACCATGCTGGCCCTGGTGGGGCGCTATGTGAAACCCCGCCACAAGGCCGAGGCCCAGGCCTTCCTCGATCGCCAGGCGCAGGACAAGCTCGAAGCCTAGGGCCTGATGCGATCAGACCGAACCGTCTGATCGTTGAATCAGGCTCTAAACTCAAAGACTTGAGCGCGCCTTGCTCCGATAACCGGTTCCCACTTATCGGAACGCTCTCTAGACCTCGGCCGCCGCCTTGAGCCGGGCATGGCGGGAGATCTGCTGTTCGCGCCAAGTGATGAACAGGGTCGAGACCACCACAACCGCCGCCCCCATCAGGGTCCAGATGGTCGGCACCTCATTGAAGAGCGCGAAGCCCGCCGCCGCAGTGAAGACCAGGCGGATATAGTCGATGGGCGCCATGGCGCCGGCGTCCCCGATGGACATGCCCTTGATGTAGAAGCCCTGGGTGAGGGTGCCGACCACCCCCATGACGCACAGCAGGAAGAGGTCAAAGGGCTCGGGCCAGCGCCAGACGAACAGGGCGCCGGGCAGGGCGAAGACCAGACCCAGCGTCGCCGACCAGACCAGCAGCACCATGGGACTGTGGTCCCGCGTCATCACCTTCATGCCCGTTATGGTGAGCGCGAACAGGAAGGACGAGGCGAGCATCGCCGCCGCCGGCCAGCCGATGGCGAACTCGCCCCCGGCGCCGGGCCTGATCATGATCAGCACGCCGGCGAAGCCCACCAGGGCCGCCCCGATCCGCAAGGGCCCCACCGGCTCGCGCACCACGAAGAAGGCCAGAGGCACCAGCCACAGGGTGCGGGTGAAGGAGAGCGCATTGGCGTCGGCCAGGGGCATCTTCTGGAAGGCGTAGAAGGACAGGATCATCCCAAGCGTCCCGGCCGCCGAGCGGAACAGCAGGATGCCCGGCCGCGTGGTGGCGAAGGCCGCCCCTCGGCGGTTGAGGATGAACGGGATCAGGATCACAAACCCGGCCACCTGCCGGTAGAAGGTCTGCAGCGCGGCCGGATAGTCGTCGCCCAGGAACTTGATAAGCGTCGTCATCACGGTGAAGCCGAGCGCAGACGCCACCATCCACAGGGCGCCGTGGACATTGGGGGCCAGGCCTGACGGGGCTGCAGGTTCAGCGCTCACGGATCCATCCCGTCACAGACAGGCGCGGCCCGCCGGCGAAGCTCGCCACCTGGGTCACCGAATGCAGTTGCGGCACCCGGAAGATGTTCAGCGCATTGAAGGTCGGCGCATAGGCCTCGGACACATGACCATCGAGGTCGTGGAAGGCCAGCAGGCCGCCCCAGTCTGTCCGCCAGCGCGGGGTGAAATTCAGCACATAGGCGAAGAGGCGCTTCTTGCCGACCACATCGTCATCATGGGCGTTGAGGAAGTCGCCCGGCCGGTAGCGGGTGGCCTGGGCGTCGCAGAAGGCCACCCGGGACTCCCCGGTCACCGCGCGGATGAAGTCCAGAAAGGCTGCGCTGTTGATCAGGTCATAGAGCGCCTCCAGGGGGGCGAGGGCGCCCCCTGTCCGCTGCCCAGCCTCCATGAGATCGGACAGGCGCCAGGCGTCGAACTGATACTGGAAGCCCTCCCGGGCGGCGGCCTCCATCGCCGCGGTCATCCCGGCCCGACGGTCGGCGGGCATCTCCTCGAGCAGTTCGAGGGCGATGTCGTAGCTCTTTCCCGCCGCGGTCAAGGATCGGTGCCAAGGCACGGCCTGGGCCAGGGCCTCGCCGATCGCCCGACCATCGGCGGGGCGGAGAATCCCGGGAATATGCAGGCGGCCGAACCGCGCGAAGGCGGCGGCGAGAGGCTTTGGGTCGAGATCTCGCGCCAGGGCCGGGCGCGTGGCCACGGTCACGCCGGATCGGCCGCGGGCGCGGCGAAGGGCGAATCCTCGCCGAACATCTGAGCGAAGGGAGACGGGGAGGTCGTATCCCAGCTGTGGCGGCCGCCCACCGTAATGCCGCCGTCCACCACCAGATGGGTCCCCGACACGAAGGCCGAGGCGTCGGAGGCGAGGTAGAGGGCGGCCTGGGCGATGTCGTCCGGCACGCCGGCTTTGGGCACGGGCTGCACGCTGGCGGCGTTTTCAGCCACCCGGGCGGCCATCTGGTCGGCCACCTCGCGGGGGAGACCCAGCGAGGCGCCAAAGATTGATGTGGCGATCAGGCCCGGGCAGATGGCGTTGACCCGCACCTTCTGGCGCGACAGCTGGGCGGCGGCCACGCGGCTCATATGGATGACGCCGGCCTTGGCCGTGGAATAGGCGATGGGGCCAAAGCCCGCCTGCAGGCCGGCGATGGAGGCGGTGTTGATGATCGAGCCCCCGCCGCGGGCGATCATCATCGGGGCGGCGTGCTTCATGCCCAGAGCCGGCCCACGGACCAGGACGGAGAAGATCCAGTCCCAGCCCTCGGCGGTGACCTCGGTGATCGCCCCCATGCGGTCGGAGATGCCGGCGTTGTTGAACAGGATGTCGAGGCCGCCAAAGGCGCTATCGGCGAGCTTAAGGGCGGCGACGATGTCGTCCTCTGAGGTGACGTCGCAATGGGCGTAGCGGACGGACTCGCCAAAGCGCGCCTCCAGCATGGCGCCTTTTTCGTCCTGGATGTCGGCGGCCACCACCTTCGCGCCCTCGGCGATGAACAGCTCAACCGCCCCCAGGCCGATGCCGGAGCATCCGCCGGTGATCACCGCTACCTTGCCCTCAAGACGACCAGCCATGTCGCAACTCCCCTTTGGGCGCTCGCACGGACGTCGGCGCCTCATCTATGTGATCGTCGATCACTAGAGCGCGTTCCGTAAAAGTGGAACCCGGTTTTACGGTTGGAACGCGCTCACGCTTAGAGATTCCAGCGGGATGGGCGGCAGGGGAAGATGCTTCGCCCCCCGCCGCCGAGATCGCCGTCAATCGACGGTGACGACCACCTTGCCCATGGCCTTTCGGCTGGCCAGGTGAGCGATGGCGTCGGCGCCCTTTTCCAGGGGGAAGCGCTCGGAGACATGCGGCTTGATCTTGCCGGCCGCATAGAGGTCCAGCAGGTCCTTGACGCTCTGGGCGAAGGCCTCGGGATCCTTGGCCGCCCAGGTGCCCCAGAACACGCCGACGATCTCGCAGCCCTTCAGCAGGGTGAGGTTCAGCGGGATCTTGGGGATCTCGCCGGCGGCGAACCCGATGACCAGATAGCGCCCTTCCCAGGCGATGGTGCGCAGCGCCGGCTCGGCATAGTCGCCGCCCACGGCGTCATAGATCACGTCGAAGCCGTTCGGGCCGGCCTTGGACTTGAACAGCTCCGACAGCTGCTTCTGGCCATCCCGATCAAAGGGGCCCCGGCCATAGATCACGCCCTCGTCGGCGCCGTGCTTGATGGCCAGATCGACCTTTTCCTGGCTGGAACAGGCGGCGACCACCCTCATCCCGAGGGCCTTGCCCAGCTCGACGGCCGCCAGGCCGACCCCGCCGGCGGCGCCCAGGACCAGCAGGCTCTCGCCGGCCTTCACGCGACCGCGATCCTTCAGGGCGTGGAAGGAGGTGCCATAGGTCAGGATGAAGGCCGCAGCCTCGTCATGGGGCATGCTGTCGGGGATGTGCCACAGGCGGTTGGCCGGCAGGGCCACCTCCTGCGCCATGCCGCCCCAGCCCGTATTGGCCAGCACCCGGTCGCCGACCTTCACATTGGTGACGCCCTCGCCCACGGCCTTGATGACGCCTGACAGCTCGCCGCCGGGCGAGAAGGGGCGCGGGGGCCGCGACTGGTACTTGTCCTCGATCATCAGCACGTCGGGGAAGTTGACGCCGACCGCCTTCACCGAGATCAGCGCCTGGCCGGGGCCGGCCACGGGGGCGGGAATGTCCTCGACGACCAGGGCGTCAGGACCGCCCGTCACCTTGCTCAGCACTGCCTTCATGTCGTTCTCCCACGTCCAGTTTGCGCAATTGGCGCGGACGCTAACCCACGCCTGACGGCGGCGGAAGGTCGCAGACGAACATTTGTTTGACGGGGCGAATGGCGACAGCTTCCCCAGCGTCATCGCCGGCGAGTTGGCCACGGGCGCGGCCTCGCCTATATTGGATGACCTTCCAGACAGTGAGTTCAGACCCTTGGGCGTCACCCTCGATCTTTCGCGCGCGGCTCCCGCCGCCGCGCCGACCCGGCCGAACCTGTCGGGCCTGACCCGACCGCAGCTGGCTGCGGCCCTGGTCGAGGCCGGGGTGGTCCGGCCCGAAAAGGCCAAGATGCGGGCCACCCAGCTGTGGCGCTGGATCCACCACTACGGACTGACCGACTTCGACGCCATGACCGACGTGGCCAAGGAGACCCGCGCCGCCCTGGCCGAGGCCTTCACGCTTTCGCGTCCGGAGGTGGTGGAGCGTCAGGTCAGCCGCGACGGCACCCGCAAGTGGCTGATCCGCATGGCGCCCGGCATCGAAGTCGAGACCGTCTACATCCCCGATGTGGGCCGCTCGGGCGCGCTTTGCGTCTCCAGCCAGGTGGGCTGCACGCTGAACTGCACCTTCTGCCACACCGGCACCCAGGCGCTTGTGCGCAACCTGACGGCGGCCGAGATCGTCGCCCAGGTGCAGGTGGCCCGCGACGACCTGGAGGAATGGCCGAGCCCCAAGGAAGACCGCCGGCTCTCCAACATCGTCTTCATGGGCATGGGCGAGCCGCTCTACAATCTGCCCCATGTGGCCGCGGCCATCGACATCATCGCCGACAATGAAGGCATCGCCATCTCGCGCAGGCGGATCACGGTGTCCACCTCGGGCGTCGTGCCGGAGCTTGGGCCCCTGGGCGACCAGACCCAGGCCATGCTGGCCATCTCCCTGCACGCCACCAATGATGAGCTGCGCAATGAGCTGGTGCCGCTGAACAGGAAGTACCCGCTTGAGCAGCTGATGGCCGGCATCCGCGCCTATCCGGGTCTGTCCAACGCCCGGCGAGTGACCTTCGAATACGTCATGCTCAAGGGGGTGAACGACAGCCCCGCCGAGGCCAAGGCCCTGCTCAACCTGATCAAGGGCATTCCGGCCAAGATCAACCTGATCCCGTTCAATCCGTGGCCGGGCTCGCCCTATGCCTGCTCGGACTGGAAGACCATCGAGGCCTTCGCTGCAGTGCTGAACCGGGCCGGCTACGCCTCGCCGATTCGCACCCCCCGGGGTCGCGACATCCTGGCCGCCTGCGGTCAGCTGAAGTCGGAAAGCGAGAAGATGCGCGCCAGCGAACGGCGGCGCCTGGATCAGGCGGCGCTCGCCCCCACCCTCGCGTCAGAGGCGAAGGACGCACCTGCGGCCTGAACTGCTTGCCCGGGCCCGCCGACCTCGTGCTAACCATCCCCCTCCCGACGCCGCCGAGGTGAGCCCCCATGCCCCCCGATCTTCAGTCTCCGGAAATTCAGGCCTTCGCCATCGGCTTTCCCACCACCCTGCTGCACGCCGGCGTGGCGGTGCTGATCCTGTTCCTGGGGGCCGCGCTCTATGTGCTGCTGACCCCGCACAAGGAAGTCGCCCTGATCCGGGACGGCAATGCGGCGGCCGCCATCTCCCTGGGCGGGGTCCTGGTGGGCCTGGCCGCGCCCCTGGCCCTGTCCCTGAACTCCTCCACCTCGCTGGTGGAAATCATCATCTGGGGGGTCTCCACGGTGATGGTCCAGCTGCTGGTCTTCCGACTGGTGGACCTGCTGCTGCGGGGTCTGCCGCAACGCATTCAGGAGGGCGAAGTGGCCGCCGCCGCCCTGCTGGTGGGCGCCAAGCTCGCCACCGCCCTGATCCTCGCCGCAGCCGTGGCGACCTGATCGCCTGATGCACTTTCCTCGCCTTCCGGACTGGCTTGTCTATGCCGCCGTCGTGCTGGCTCTCCTGATCTCGGCCGTCGGCCGGCAGGAGAACGCCGCTGCGCCGCCGCCGCCGCCGCCAGTGCCGGGCGAAGAGGGCCTGCCCCTGGGGCCGGCCTCACCCTTTGACCCCGCCGTCGTGGTGGAGGTGCCGCAGACCGCCGAGCCTGGCGCCGGCACCGCCTTCGCCGTCTCCGACGACGGCGTCTGGATGACCGCCCGCCATGTGGTGGAGGGCTGCAGCCATGCGGCCATCATGGTCGCCGACGGCCGCGGGGTGGACGCCGAGGTGTTCATCGATCCCCGGGGCGAGGCCGCCATCCTGATCACTGAGGGCGGGGCCCCGGCCTTGCCGCTTGGCCTGGACCGCACCCTGCGCCGCGGGGACCGGGCCTATCATCCGGGTTATCCGCAGGGCCGTGCGGGCGAGGCCACCTCACGTCTGCTGGGCCGCGAGAACCTGGTGGTCCGTGGCCGGGGCGAGCGGACCGAGTCTGTTCTGGTGTGGGCCGAGACGGGCCGCACCGACGGGCTCACCGGCACCCTGGCAGGGCTATCGGGGGCGCCGGCCCTGGATAGCGGCGGCCGGGTCATCGGCGTCACAGTGGCCGAGGCGCCGCGGCGGGGGCGGATCTACACCACCTCGCCGGAAACCGTGCTCACCGCCCTGAACGCCTCAGGCCGGGACGCCGCCAGCTTCGCCGTCGGCGAGCCCGTCACCCCGGAAAACTATGGTCGGGTGGCTGATAATCTTCGTCGGGACCTGCGGGTGGCCCAGGTGATCTGCATCGCCCCAGGGGCGACCGGCCCCCGTCCAGGGCGCGAGACTCCAGCGGCCATGCCGGCCCCTGAAGCCGCCCCGGACAAAGGCGAACCGGCCACGCCCGTTCAGCCTGCCACGCCCGTTCAGGGGGTGACGGAAGACGAAGCTTCGGCCGGACCAGCCTCATCGGCCGGGTGATCCAGCCTTGGGGTCTGCCGGGCGGCGACCATGAAGGCCAGGACGATGCCCACCACCCCGATCAGGGCTGAGTAGAAGAAGAACAGCAGATAGCCGGTCCCCAGAGACGCCGGACTGACACCGGACTTCTCCATGGCTCCGGCATAGGCTTCTGCTGGCAGGTTCGCGAACAGGGCCTGCAGGGCGCCCAGGGCGCCGCCGGCTTCGGCGGCCGAAGCCGTGCTCTCGACGATGCGTCCCGATTGCGAGGCCAGCAGCTTGCCCGGCAGCGAGTAGAAGGACGAAAAGACCGCGTACTGGGTGGCGGTAAACCCATGGCCGGTCAGGCTGGACATGTAGGCGATCAGGCAGGTGCCCGCGAAGCCGCCGGCCACATTATCGACCCCGATGGCCACGAACAGGGCCGGCAGCCAGGCGCCCTTCAGCGCCAACCAGGCGAAGACCAGATTGCTCAAGGGACCGGCGAAGGCGCCGATCAGCATGGCCTTGAGCAGACCAAAGCGGGCCACGGCCAGCCCCCCCAGAAAGACGCCGAGCATGGACATGGCCACCCCGAACACCTTCCGCACCTCGGCGATCTCGACCAGGGTGAAGCCCAGGTCGAGATAGAAGGGGGTCATGATGTTGAGGACGAAATCCGCCAGCCGGTAGAGGCAGATCAAGGCCAGGATGAGGGCCGCTGTCCCCCGATAGCGATCGAAGAAGTCGATGAAGGGGTCGAACAGGGCGGCCGACAGATAGACGCCGGGCCGGGTGCGGAAGCCCGGGATGGGGAAGGCCGCCAGCACGATCAGACCACCGCCGGCCAACACCGCGCCCACCTGCAGGAAGACGCCCCACGGGCGGCTCGTCCAGGCTGCGGCCAGGGTCTCGCCAGCTCCGCCCTGGCCAATCGCGCCCAGCCCCTGGGCCAGGATGTCGGCCGATCCGGCCAGGCCAGATCCCAGGACGATAGCGCCGGCGAGCACCAGGGCCAGTCGCGCCAACCACTCCGGCAACTCCAGGCCAGGCCGCGAGGGCACACCCTCCAGATTGATGGCCCGGACGATGTGCTGGGCTTCCCGCGGGGCGCCCAGGACGCCGGCCACGCCCACCAGCATCAGGGCGGCCATGACCAGATAGGAGACATTCCAGCTGTACTGCTGGGCCAGGATCAGGGGCACGGCGCCGGCCACGATGATGGCGATGCGATAGCCCCACTGGTAGGCGGCCGCCAGGGCGCCCTGGCGGGTTTCGCCGGCCGCCTCGATCCGCCAGGCGTCAATGACGATGTCCTGGGTCGCCCCCGCAAAGGCCACCAGCACCGCCAGCAGGGCCATCATGCCGAGGTTGCGCACCGGGTCGCCGCCAGCCACCAGCCACAGGCCGATCATCACCGCGGCCTGGGCCACCAGCATCCAGGACCGCCGATGGCCAAGCCGGTCGGTGAGCCACGGGATCTTCGTCCGGTCCACCAGCGGGGCCCAGAGCAGCTTCATGGAATAGGCCAGCGTCGCCAGGGAGAAGATGCTGATGACCTGCAAAGACAGGCCCGACTCCCGCAACCAGGCCGAGAGGGTGTCGAAGATCAGCAGGTTGGGCAGGCCCGAGGCGAAGCCCAGGGCCAACATGATCAGGGCCCGGCGCTCCCCATAGACGGTCAGGGCTGACCACAGGCTGGGCTTGGGCGCGGGCGTCTGGCCGGCGTTTTGGCTGTTCATGGCGTCTCCCCCGAGGCGGGACGCCCCGCCAGATTCAGCCGACCTTGGCGCGCCCCGCGGCTTCCGTCCAGACCGGGGCGTCCTGTGACCCGCGGACCCAGCGGGAAAGCGCGCCACGCAGGGCGTCGGCGGCCAAGGGCTTGACCAGGAAGTCATTCATGCCTGCGGCCATGCAGGACTCGCGATCTTCCTGGAAGGCGTTGGCCGTCAGGGCGACCACAGGGGTCTCGACGCCCGCCTCCCGCAGCCGGCGCGTGGTCTCTTCCCCGGTGATGTCGGGAAGCCGCATGTCCATCAGGACGAGATCGTAGGTCCCGACCTTGAGGGCCGCCAGGGCCTCGTGGCCGGTGAGCGCATGGTCGACGCCACAGCCTTCCCGGGTCAGCAGGGTGCGGGCCAAGAGCGCATTGACCGGATTATCCTCCACCAGCAGCACCCGGGCGCCGGGCGCCGCAGCGGGGGCCACCCGATCATCGTCGGGCGCCTGGGTCTGGTCGGCCGCGCTCTGCAGGGCCGCCAGCACCCGCTCGGCCAGGGAGGCCCGACGAAGGGGCTTGATGAGATAACCGCAGAAACCTGAGGCGCGGTAGCGGGCGATGCGATCGCGCTCCTCCGGCGCCAGCAGGATCAGGGCGGGGCGGTCGAAGGGCCGGCGCACCTTGCGCCCCCCCTGCCCCAGGGCGTGGTCCAGCAGCAGGACGTCCTGGGGTCCGGTCATTGGCAGAAGCTCCTCCACCTGGGCGGCGACCACAGGGGTCCCGCCGCAAGCCAGCACCTGCCGGCTGGCCGCCTCGCGGACCACCAGGTTGGGTGAGGCGATCCCGACCCGCAGGCCGGCCAGCGGACCCGTCGAGGGCACGCTCGCCGGGGCTAGAGTCTCGAACGGCGCCTCAAACCAGAAGACAGCCCCCCCGTGGGCGGCGGTCTCGACCCCCACCTGACCGTTCATGGCCAGGGCCAGACGCCGGGCTATGGCCAGGCCGAGGCCAGAGCCGGTTTGCTGGTGGCTGGGATCGGACTGGGCGAAGGCTTCGAAGATCAGGTCCTGGGCCGCCTGACTGACCCCAGGGCCCGTGTCGGTGACCGTGAAGCGCCAACGGCCCGCCTGCGTCGGCGCTGCGCCCAGCAGCACCCCGCCGCTGGCGGTGAATTTCACGGCGTTGCCGGCGAAGTTGAGCAGGATCTGACGCAGACGGCTCTCGTCGGCCAGGAGCGTCGCCTCGGCGTCCGGCGAGGCCCAGGCGATCTCCAGCCCCTTTTCGTGGGCCCGGGGGCTGAGCAGTTCGCACACCGCCCGCAGGAGGTCCTCAACCGGCACCGGGGCGATGCGCAGCTCGACCTTCCCGGCGCCCAGACGCGCATAGTCCAAAAGCTCGTTGACCAGACCCAGCAGATGCTCGCCGGAGTCGCGCATGGCGCTGACATAGGCCCGCTGTTCGGCGCTCAGCCGGGTGCCTTCCAGCAGCCGCGCCATGCCCAGAACACCACTTAGGGGGGTGCGGAATTCGTGGCTCAGCGCGGCGAGCTGGCCCGTGCTGATCTGCACGCCATCGGCGTCGGGCCCATGAAGGTGGTCGGCTGGATTTCCCACGCGACCAGCCTAGCCCAGCCGGTTTTAACGGGCCGTCAAAGCCCCGGCTGAACCTCATCCTCCCGGGCCATTTCCCGGGCCAGGGCCAGCAGGGCCTGGCGCGCGCGAGGGCGGGGGATCACCCGATAGGCTTCCAGCATCTCCAGGGCGCCCGGAGTCATCAGGGCGGTGAAGGCCTCGTCTGGCGGCGCGCTTTCATGGGTTTCTTCGCCCACCAGCCAGCTCACCGTGGTCTGCAGAGCCCGGCTGGCGGCCACCAGGGTGGAGCCCGAGATGCGGTTGGCGCCGCGTTCGTACTTCTGGACCTGCTGGAAAGAGACTCCCAGGCGTTCAGCCAGATCGGACTGGCTCATGCTGAGGGATCGGCGACGCGCCCGGACCCGGGCCCCGATCGCCCGATCGACCCCGTCGACGTCCGACTTCGCATCCGACTCCGACAAATTCATCTGCGGCTCCATCTTGACGCTCAACCTCTGAGCGATCCCTTCTGTTCGGCTATACGTTGGAAGGCGGGAGATGGACGCAGGCCCCCGCATAGCGTGTAGTGAGACCATCCATTGGGGATGAAGGGTCATGACGGAACAGGTGGAACTGCTGACCGCGCGGGAACGGGAGTGCCTGCGCCTGGTGGATCGCCATTTCAGCTCCAAGCAGATCGCCCGTGAGCTCGGCATGTCCAAGACCTCCGTGGACACCTATTGCGACCGCGCCCGGCGCAAGCTGGGAGTCAATGACCGCTATCATGCCGCCCGCCTGCTGGCCGACCATGAGCGCGAAGGCGCGGGGGCTGATCCTGTCCTGATCGCGTCAGGACAGGACGCGGTCAGGACAGACCCCGGAGCCGCAGCGTGGTCGGGTGAAGCCTCATCAGGAGGCGAGACCCATGAAGCACTGGAACGGCGAGGATCGACGGGCGTCGGTGAACCGCGCCCTGCACCTCAGACGCGAGATCGAGGCCTTCGAGGAAAGGTGGCCGAAACCCTCGCCGCAGGCGGAGTCGATGCCGGGCTTCGCGTGGGACCAGCTGGAGCGGCAACTGACCGATCTGGCGGCCTCGTCGGTCCAGGCCGACATGGTGACCCATCTGGTGTCAGCCACTCGCAAGCTGGCGGCCTTCAAGCCCCCGGAAATGGTGATGCGGGAAATCCTCTGCCTCACCTGGGTGTTGCTGGACGAGAATTTCCATCCTGGCGAAGCGGAAGCACCGGCGGCCTAGGCCCGGCCGCGCGGATCGGCCTGATCCTCGCCATCGCCATCGGCTCTGCCCTCGCCTTCGGGGGCGTCCTGGCGGGGCTTCAGGCGCTGACCGCCCTGGTCTGACCACCGCCGGCGCCAGCGCCGCCCCCACCCAAAGACCATCTCAACATTCAATCCCCCGGCGCAGAGCCGGCGGGACGGAGAGACCCCATGCTCAAGCAACGCCGCATGTATGCCGACCAGGTCGCCGCGAGCCTGTTCGAGGCCGAGACCGCCATCGACGTCGCCCTGGCCAAGACCGCCGCCCTGGCTGGCGTCATGCCGGGCCTGCGGGCCCAGGCTGGCCTCTCGGCCCTGATTGGCCAGGAGGCTGTCGAGTGGACCAGCCGCTCCATCAGCGCCCTCGCCGAGGCCCGCCGGGCCGTGATCGAGGCCCATAAGGAGCTCAGCATTGCCCAGAAGCAGATCGGCCTGGGCGCCGTACTCTATGGCGATGGGGCGCCCAAGCCCGCCGAGCCGGCCCGGGCGCCGAGCCTGCGGGCGGTGGGCGAGACTAACGCCGCCTGATCGCGCCCCTGACGGACACCGCCGGCGCCTATGATTGGGCGCCGGCCTCTGCCACCCTGGCGGGCGCGAACCGAACTGGGGACCCCTGCCTTGTACTTCGCCGTTCTTCCGCAGCAGATCTGGTTCATCGCCATGGTGCTGGTGTCCGGCGCCGCCCTTTGGCGGGGCGGGATTCCAGAGAAGCGTGTGGCGGTGGCCAATGTAGCGGCGTGGTTTCTGACGCCCCTCGCCTATGATCGCGACCTGGCGGGCCTGCAGTGGGGCGTCCTGGGGGTGGACGCCCTCTTCCTGGCCTATCTGTTGTTTCTGGCGCTCACCACAGACCGCCTGTGGCTGCTGTTCGCCACCGCCTTCCAGCTGCTGGGCATCGTCACCCATGTGGCCATGGGGGTCGATGAGGGCGTGCCGGCCCTGCCCTATCGCTGGGGTCTGGTGATCTGGAGCTATCTCACCCTGGCGGCCCTGGCGGTCGGCGCCTGGGTCCACCGGGATCAGCCGGTCAGCACGGGCGCGCCGTCCGCTGAAGCCCGGCGATAGATCAGGGCCTCGGCGAGGTGCACTCGCCGGACGGGTTCCGACCCCTCCAGATCGGCGATGGTGCGGGCCAGCCGCACCGTGCGGGTCCAGCCCCGGGCGGTCAGCCCTGCGCCCTCGGCGGCCTTGGACAAGAGGGCGCGGGCTGAAGGTTCAAGCTGGGCGATGGCGTCCAGACGGTCGCCGGAGGCCTGGGCGTTGAGGGGGGCGGCGGTCTCGCCAGCGGCGGCGGCCCGCTCCAGCTGTATCGCCCGCGCCTGGGCCACGCGAGCGGCGGCTTCCGCCGTGCCCTGCGCCGGCGGCGGCAGGGCCATGTCGGCCGCCGTGACAGGGGGTACCTCCACCACCAGGTCCATGCGGTCCATCATCGGGCCGGAGATCTTTCGCTGATAGTCGCTCTGGCAGCGGGGGGCGCGACCACAGGCGCCGCGGCCCGGGCCGCCGACCCCGCATCGGCATGGTTGCGTCGCTTTTTGGCGAATGCCCGTTCCGGTGCGCCTACGGGCTCCCAAACCAGAATTAACGCGGTTGGATGGTGAAACGCTCGGCCGCCGCCTCGAGCGACGACGCATGGAGCTAGGGCTAGACCGGATCAGAGCAGCCGCCCGACTGGGTTGTGACGCGAAGACCCTCATGTGGTGGGAACGGGATGTGCGACCGCCCACGGTGGGACGTTATCCAGCGATCATTGAGTTCCTCGGATACGAGCCCTGGGGCGAGCCGCAATCGCTTGCTGAAGCGTTACTCGCCGAGCGTCGACGCAATGGCTTGGAAATCCGTCAGATGGCAACGCTCATTGACGTGGACCAAGGGACCTGGCGGCGCTGGGAACGCGGCGAGTGGAAGCCGACAAGCCTCACACTGCCACGGATAAACGAGTTGCTCGGCATCGACGCAGCCGAGGCCTTCCCCAACGAGACACGATAGCCGACCTCACGAGCGCAGGCAGGAGGTACAATGAGTTTGTTCGCGACCAGTTCTCGCGGTCACCCGCGAGTGTCGGATCGGCGGACATTCCCGACGTGATCGGGAGCTGCACAATGGTCGCGAGGGAACGAGATATGGGGCGCATTCGTGCGCTCAACGAAGAGTTGAGGACGGGAGGGCTAGCTGAAGCCAGCGATACCTTCCGGTGGGTGCTTACAGCAGGCGTCATGGGCCTTGACGTCCTGTCGGATTTGTAGCGTCCGCAGCTTCAGCTCCAAGTCCACCGCCAAGCGATATCGGCACCCCGCGGACATGGCGAGGCCAAGCCGCTCAAGGTGGCGCCGGGGCCCCCGGGTCAGGGCCGCCCAGCTAAGCCCTGCGGGAAATGGGCGGGCGCCTGAACAGCCTTTTCGCCGAGCGCGACGGCCTTCTCGACAAGCTGCGCACGTGAGGCGCCAGGGCACTGGACGCCACTGCCGCAAGGCTATGGGTGGCCGAGCGGTTGATCTACCGGGACGACTATCCGGGAGCCCACGCGATGACCGTCGGGTCGCGGCGCGACCATTGCGCGATTATGGCCCGCACGGTGGGTTCAGGAGGGCTCTACCCACGGCATAAAGGCATAGGACACAAGAGGCTCTGCCGAGCCGCCGTCGGCCTTGCGCCGGAGCGTGCTCTCAGGCGCCGCGGCCGCGGCAGCCGGTAGTTTTCGCCATCGAGAGCGGCTCGCCTGTCCTCGAAAATCCTAACCCGACCTTTCCCTCTTTCGTGCTGAATGGCGTGATTGTACGCAATGACCGCTACGTCGCCCAGGTGGTGCCAAGCCTGCAGCAGTTGGAGTTCGACCTCGTCAGTCATGACCAGCTGATCCTCGACAAGCGCGACATCCGCCGGCAGCGAAAGGACTGGTCGTGATTCATGACAGGAATTATTCACCCGTATGCCAGTGACGTTCGCTCGACTATATTGCGATTGGACGCAACATTGGCTCAGAAACATGTTGTAGGGCCTCCTTAATCCCGTGAGAGCAGCGCAGCTTCCATCGGTCATTCTGTTCGACTTGGATGACACCCTAATCACCGCCTTCGAAGCGCCATCCGTGGCTTGGGAACAGGTCTGCGTTCGCTTCGAGGGGCAACTCGCGCCCATCTCGCCGACCCAATTGGTGCGCGCCGTCGCCAAGCATGGGAAGACGTTTTGGACGACGCCGGGGCACGCCGCCTGGCGGCGCCATCCGACACAAGCAAGGCGCCAGGTCGTCCTAGGCGCGTTTCAAGCCATTCCGGCGCTTTCGGATCGCTTGGACCTAGCCATACGCATCGCTGATGCGTTCACGGCGCACAAGGATGACACACTACGCCTTTTTCCCTCCACGCTTCCGACCCTCGAGGCTTTGCGCAGCCAAGGAATGGGCTTGGCCCTTGTGACAAATGGAGATGCGGCCGGGCAGCGCAACAAGCTCCGGCGCTTTGGTCTGGAACATCGGTTCGATCACATTCAGATCGAAGGTGAGCACAGTTATGGAAAGCCCGACCCGCGCGCCTTTCGGGCCGTGCTGGACACGCTAGGCCGGCCCCCTGGTGAAGCGTGGATGGTCGGCGACAATCTGCATTGGGACGTTGCGGCGCCTCAGCGCCTAGGTCTCTACGGCGTATGGCATGACCATCGCCGCGAAGGGCTACCGGCAGGCTCTGCAACAACTCCTGACTGCGTGATCAGCGCGCCTGGCGACATTCTCCACATCCTTGAGGGGCTACGGCGCGCTTAACCTAGGCCTCAGTCCAATTCCAGGCAAATGGCCTGTATCTCGCTCTCAACGAAAGCAAGAAGTCTGACCGCGGTCGAATAGTTCTCTCTAGCACTTGCGCATTCAGGAAGGGCGCTGAGTAACTCGCCAGCATGAATTGCGCTGAAAACCGCGCACAAGTTCAAAAGCCTGGACTTCAAGGCATTACCGGCACCGCAACCGACCTGATTAAAAGGCACGACATTGCCACCCATACTGCACTCTCCTGTCGATGCAGTCTCCGCCCTCACTTCGCGAGTTGCAACCTAGACGAGATCACAAACCGCGCCGCCAGTCTAGGCCTACGTTTGCAGTGATCGCACCGCTCTCGGTGCGGCGGCACGGAGTGGGGCAATATTGCCATAACTCCATATCTCTTATAATGCGGGGACCAAGTGATGTCCCATCGGGGAGGATTTGTAGAATGTCGAGCCGTAGCGTTGGGCGTGAGGCCGCCGCCCGGCTGGCCTCAGACATTCTGATCGCCTATCTCGGGAGTCACACTGTCTCGAGCACGGAATTACCTGATCTGCTTGGTCGGCTCATGTCCACTCTGGCTGGACCAGCCGAGGCTGAACCGGCGCAGCAGGCCGTCGTGAAGGTGCTTGGGGGCGGCGAAGGCGCGGTGCCGGATAAAGCGTCGGAGGCTGCGGGGACCGTCACAGCTGCGCCAGCGGACGACGACAGGATCGCCGCGTCCATTCATGATGACTACCTGATCAGCTTCGAGGACGGCAAGCCCTACAGGTCTTTGCGACGCCACCTGATGTCAAAGTACGGGCTGACGCCGGAACAGTATCGCGCCAAATGGGGCCTGCCGGTGGACTATCCCATGGTGGCTCCGAGTTACGCGCGAGAGAGATCCGAAGTCGCGAAGCGGATTGGTCTTGGTCGCAACGACCAAAAACATCCCGAGCCGCAACGGCGACGGGGCGACTAGACCTTCGCGGGCATCCTCAGGCCAGCGTCGAGGCGGATGTCGCTCGCATTGATGTAGCTGTTGCGGCACACCTCCATAACCATGGAGGCGAATTCCTCCGCCCGCCCGAGGCGCTGAGGAAAGAGAGTCGTCGCGGCTAATCCCTCGCGAACTGCGTCAGACGCGAACGCCAAGAGCGGCGTGTCAAATACGCCTGGCGAAATCGAGTTCACCCGAATCCCCTCTTCCGTAAGATCTCGGGCGATCGGCAGGGTCATCGCCACCACGCCACGCTTGGAGGCCGCGTAAGCCGCCTGACCGATCTGCCCATCCGTCGCACCGATCGAGGCGGTATTGATGATGACGCCGCGCTCGCCGTCCGGGAGGCGATGCAGCTGCATCATTCCGGCCGCGGCGCGCGCTACACAGGCGAATGTTCCGATCAGGTTGATGTTCAAGATCGTCTGGAATATCTCCAGATCGTGGTGTCGTGTGACACCGGTCGATCGATCGCGTTGAGCGGTGCGGGCGGGAAAGCTTACACCTGCGCAGTTCACCAGAATCCGCTCCTGGCCAATCCTCTCGCGCGCATCTTCGAAGCCGCGGACGACGGATTCCTCATCCACCACGTCGACGCGAACATAGTGGCAGCCGGTCTGGTCAGCGAATTGCCGGCCCTTGGCTTCGTCTCGGCCGAAGATCGCTACGCCAACCCCTGCCCGGACCAGGGCCTGCGTGACGGATGCGCCCAGCCCAGAGCTCCCGCCGGTCACAATTGCCGATACTTCACTGTTTAGGATCATACTATCTCTCCAACGCGGGAACGGACGTCGACTCAAGCAAATAGAGCCTCCCCGCGCCCTCCCGGCGACGGCGCCTGCACGGGCGTGGGCTCGAGAAGCATAGCACCGTATGACATGCCGACTCCGACCGAAGTCAGGACCAGATTGGGACTGGCGAGCGCCGCGTTCCGATGGTCATGCATTGTGACCGGGATGGAGGCGGTCGACATGTTTCCTCGCCAGCCTAACGAAATGCCGACCTGGTTCTCCGGGACCTTGGTTTCCTTTGCGAGCAAGCTGAGGACATTGCGGCTGGCCTGATGGGGAACGACGAACACGTCGGTGGGAGCAACGTCCGCATCCCCAAGCGAGCGTTTCACGGCCTCGGCCATCGCCAAAGGTGCGGCGAAGCCCACCTGGGCGCCGTTGTGGACAATACGATATCGCGCCGGAATATCGCTCAATTGGTCGCAAAGCGGACTCGACTCGTAGTTCTCGTAGAACAGCGGCGCCTCGGCCTTCCCCCCGAGGATGGGCACGCAGATAAGCTCCGCGGGCTGCCCGCCGACCTTGGCGTCGGTGCGAACAAAGGATCCGCGGATCTTGGCCAGACCCGGGCGACCGCTCAGCACAAATGCGCCGCCGGCATCTCCGAATATATAAAACTCCAGTGGATGACGCACCTGGGCCCACCACGCGGTAATCACCTCTGACGCCGTGACTAGGATGGTGCTCGCCTGGCCGGACTCGATCATCAGCCGCGCTAGGTGCAAGCCGTGGAGAAACTCCGCACAACCGCCCATGAGATCGTACGTCTGGGCGCTTTCGAGCCCCAGTCGTTTCAGCAGGCGAGAGGAAATCGACGGACTCATAAAGTCGAAGAACGAGGAGCAGCAAATCACGACGTCCACGTCGGAAGCGCTCAAGCCGGCGTCGGCGAGCGCGGCCTCTGCGGCGCACCAGGCCATTTCATCGCACGCTATCGCCTGCTTGCGGCCGTTAGTTAGATCCATGCACGAAGAACGGGATTCGACACCGAGCAGGGCCCCGTATCGACGCCCTTTCTCTATATCCACGCCCATGAGGCGAGAGAGATCGTCGTTGGAGTAAATAAATCCAGGAATGTAATGCCCAACGCCGTTCAAATATACATCCATGACAACCCCCTGGTGCAGACAGCGCACTGCTATATAGGCTTCTAGTTCACGGGTTCTCGATCCAGCCGCTGCTCTCTCGTGAACTTGCGTTTATGCGTTCGAGAAGCGCTATGCCCTCCTCGACGACCGGATGTGCGCCGATATCCTCGCCCATGTCCGTCGACAGATGCGCCGGATACATTTCTCGGGTCCGCTCGGTGACCAGGCCTTTTCTGAGCAGCGTGCCGACGACCACCTTTAACATGCTGCTCGGCTTCGCCTCGTGCCGCCGGATGTCGTCGGCGAACCGTTGCGCCTGCAGCTCTTTAGCCACCCGATCGACGTCCAACCCATAGGCCTCGTACACGTTGGCCATCTGGTGAGGGCTCACCAAGTTGAGCACTGCCTGCGAAAAGCAGTATGCGACCCAGTCTTCGATCTCGTTCCGCTCAGCTTCGGAGAGCTCCGGCAGCACGCGACCTGCCCAGTACTCCCCAAAGCGGTGGTGGAACGCCTCGTCGGTCATCACCAACTGGAACAGCCTTCGCGCCAACGGATCCTTGTTTGTCTGATAGCCGGTGGCGAACGCGCCCATGGCGAGGCCCTCAACGATCACCTGCATGCCGACGATCTTGTGATTGACGTCGGAGGCGTCATTAAGTGCGCGAAGCAAGGACTTGAGTGCCGGCCCGCAGTCATCCGGACGGCCCCAGCGGGCCTGGATGTATTTGCCGAACGCAGTCACGTGGCGCGCTTCCTCGCGCGCCTGGTTGGCGGCGTACTCCTGCGCGCCGACGTCGTGGAGCCGATGGCACAGGTTAGCCGACAGCGCCAGGGCACCCTGCTCACCATAGAGCATCGAGGAAAACTGCCAGCGCGCAACATCGTTGACAAAAGCGATTTGCTGCTGCCTGTCCGGCAATTGCTCCTGCCCGTACGGCGTCAACAGCGCCGGCGCCATGGAGAACGGCAGAAGGGGCTGCGTTGCCAGATTAAATGTAGACTTGAAATCGATATAGCGCGGGTCCAACGGATCCCAGAAGTGCACCTGCGAGGCGCGGATCATCTCATCAAACGCAGAGCTGCGGCAGCCAAAGCGCCCGGCGTCGAGCTGGTCGTTAAAATGGAGGATCGATCCGAAGGGCCGCTCGCCGTTCAGCTTCGTCGCCGCGCCCATCCAAATTCCTCACCGCTCTTGTCGCGACCACCCTACACTTGTTTCCACTTGCATCAAGCACTGGCTGCATTTGGCGTGTCCTGGTCCGTCAGGCGCTCACGCCATAGAATTTCTCTAATCGCGCCCAGGTGACTTCCGCGAACCGATCCGGCCAGTCTGCTCCCACCTCTCGAGCGACCTCCACGGCGCGCGTTCGGAAGACCTGAACGTAGGCAAGCGTAGTCTCGCGGATCGAAGCCTCGTCGGCCCGGGGGGGATTGAGAGAGATGAGCAGCGCTAGATCTTCGGCCGCAAGGCCGGGATTGAGGCGAAGGGCGCCGCGCTGCCCGAGATCCGGGCCGGCCGCCCGCAAAATCCGGATCAGGCTTTCGCGTACGAGACCGAGGCCTGACACTGCCAGCAACAACTCGCCGCGGCCGATGACGACGGGTGTAAGGCCAAGCACCCTCACCGCTTCTTCGGCCGAACGTTCGACATCCTTTGTGTCGACCTGAATAGAATTTGCGGCTCGACCAGCCGCATGGCTCAGCCCGCCGCGATCCAGTAGCGCCCGAAATGTCGAGCGCTGCGATAGGTCCACAAACTCGTTCGGTCGTACGGTAAGGATGTCAATCCTGGTCCAATCCGACGTTATCAAATTGGTCAATCCCCATGTCTCGGCAGGTGCGCGAACCAGGATGAGAGGCGTTAAGGCCCCGAGGGCCCTAGACCATGGTGGAAGCGGCTGGGTCGCGACGGCGACGAAGTCCAGGTCGCTGAAGGCATCGTGGTCGCCGCGTGCGAAGCTCCCTGCGAAAAACAGGCCAGAAATGTCGGCGTTTTCCGTAACGCTTTGAACCAAGCCCTCGCACAGGGCGGCGCGAGGATCGTCGTCAGCGAACAGGGCTCGCCAGGGTCGCGACGGCATTTCCGTAGGTCGGTTCATTCCGCCTTCTCTTCGGTCGGGCGGGTGCCACACCCGATCTCGCCATTGACGGTCGCGCCTTATTTCGCAAGTGTAGTCAAATGCAAGCTCGGATGAAAGTCCTGGTGACGGGAGGCACCGGTAATGCCGGCCAGGCCGTGGTTCGCCGCCTCATCAGGAACGGGCACGACGTTGTGGCGCTGGTGCGGCCCGGCGCGGCCGAACTCCTCGCCGCGCAGCTCGCGTTCGTCGGCCTTGAGCTGGCGGCTGATCGTCATGTCGCCTACCTGGAAGGTGATCTTCGTTTGCCGCTTTGTGGGGTCGGCCCCGATCGTTTGCCGGATGGCGTCACCCATGTCTGCCATTGCGGGGCGAACGTGGATTGGGCGGCCAGCGCAGAGGATCTCTGGGCTGATAATGTCACCGGCACCGCGAATCTGGTGGCGCTGGCCCGTTCGCTGAATCGCCGCTCACCGCTCCGCCGAGTGGTCTTGATATCGTCCGCCTATGTCTGCGGGCGTCCGATTGGCCTTTGGCGGAGGAGTTGGACCTTCAGTCGGTATGAGGCCTCCAAGTACATAGCTGAAAAAATTCCTGCCGTGGCAAGTCTATCGACTCTGATCGCGCGGCCGTCAACGATCGTGGGCGACAGTCAGACCGGCGAGACCCAGAACTTCACGGGGCTTTACTTTCCGCTACGTCTCTTGGCCACCCGACCCGTCGGCTTCTTTCCCGGCCGCCCGGATGTGCGGTTGGATTTCGTGTTTTCCGACCATCTGGCGGAGATGCTGGAAACTATGCTCCTACAGGGCGGCGAACCGGTGACACGCATTTGCGGAGGACCACACGCGCCTAGCCTTCGCGCCTTGTGGAGCAGCGCTTGCGAGGCGCTCACGCAGTTGCGGCCGGAAAGTCCTCCGGTCACGCCGGGCCGCTTTGTTTGGGCTGGTCTACTGGAACTGCTACGCTCAGTAGCTGTCTTGACGAGGCAGCGGGCCGGCGTTCGCCTTCTCGAAAAGCTCTTGTTGTATAAGCCCTACCTGACACAGCAGCGCATTTTCCGGACCGATCTGGGGCATCACGCGATCTCCTCTCAAGCGGCGCTTCTCACTCTCTACAACTTTGCTCTGCGCGTGGACTTCAAATCAGCCCGCTCGCGATTGACGGGACACTCACATGGCTAAGGTCCTCGTGACGGGCGCAACGGGTCTGGTTGGCATTGCGGTAGTCGACAGGTTGATCGAGAACGGAGAGCGGCCGCTGATCCTGATCCGAGGCGGCTCTCCAGGGACGGCACGGGTGCGACGCTATCAACAGTTGGGTCTGGTCGAGTGCGTAAACGGGGACTTGGCCGCTCCTCACCTCGCGCTTCCCCTGGAGGCGCGGTCCCGGCTGCGCGCCGAGGTCGACCAGGTGCTCCACATCGGTGGGCATTATCGCTTGTCCGCCGACTTCGCGACCGTCAATGAGGTCAACGTCGGAGGTACGGCCCGCCTCTTGGACTTGTTCGCCGGAAGACCCCTCAGTGCGTTCCATATGGTTAGTTCGATTGTCGCGGCGGGACGAGCCGACGGAAACGTCCCAGAGGCTCTTCTGCCAAAGCCTGCCGCTTTTCGGAACGCCTACGAAGAGTCGAAATGGTCGAGCGAGGCACTCATTGCGCAGTCAGGGCAGCCGGCCCGGATCTATCGTCCGGGAATCATTGTCGGAGACAGTAGCACCGGCGAGACGACGAAGTTCGACGGTCCCTATGCGGCGTTCCCGCTGGCGGTCCCTTGGGCTCCGTTCTTCATCGCCGGATCCGGTTGCAACTGGTTTCCGCTCGTCACCGTCGATCTTGTCGCCGACGTGCTCAGTGCCGGCTTGAATCGCCCGCCAACGGCTTGCGAGGTGTTGAACGTCCTCGACGGATCACGCCCCACCCTGCTGTCCTTCACACGGGCGATGACACAACGACTCGCCGGGCATCAATTGGTCTTGTCGATGCCCCGCTCACTGCTTGAAGCGATCGTAGGCCTGCCAGGCTTTCATCGGCTCTGCGAGCTCGAAGCCGAAGCGCTGGCCTATATGAGCGCCAGCTGGACTTTCAGCACCGAGGCTTTCGATCGCTTCTGCCTAGCATCCGGCCTGTCGAACGAACGCCTCGCCACCGCATACGACGCCTTGGCGGTCTATTATTGCGCGGTTCGGGGGCGGCGTGTTCGTCTCCCTTACCCGCCAGCGCCAGAAGCGCTGCTTAGCACCATCTGAACGCCGAGGCAGACGAGAATCGCGAACAGGCACATCGCGAAGTTGACGCCTTCATTGTTCAAGAGCCGGACCCCGCTCGCCTTGAACATCACCGCGCCATGGCATTCGACCGGGTTATCGCTCCGGGCCTCGCATACGCCGCATCGATATCTGGCCTGCACCAGGGCCCCCATTACACTGTCGGCCAAGGCCCCGATCACGCCGGCTACCGCGACCAATGCCGGCGCGGCTGTCAGTCCTAGAAGCCAGCCCAGGGCGGCGATCCCGCAAGCGCCGGCTAATGACGCCGTTAGTCCCAGCCCGCTCACGGCACCTGACTCGCCTGGATGGACCCTGCGCCATGTGGTGATCATTCGGGGCGGCGTCCGCGAGAGCCTCCCGACTTCCGTCGCCCACGTGTCGGCCGTGGCGGCCGCGATCGCGACGAGCCCCAAGGTGTTCCAGAGCTCGATTCCGGTGAAGGCGAAGGTGCAGGCTGCCAGGGTCGGTAGGGCTCCAAGCGCCAGGACCTGCCGCACGCCCCGCCCCTTGCCGTCCTCTTGGACACGCCGCGTCGGATCTGCGCGGGTGAGAAGGCTGCTAGAGATAAAGAACGCAAGGACGACCATGGCAAGGCAAAGACCTTGGGCGCACACCAGGAGAACGCCGAGCAGCAGAAAGGCCAGCGCTCCGGTATCGAGCAGCCAGCGTGCGCGTCGGGCATACCAGGCGATTGCGACACATATCAGGAGCTGTATGTTGAGAGAGACATTGGCAGAGATCGTCGTCGGCCACAGGTCAACCAATAGGAGAATCGCATAGGCGGCGATAGGGGTCAGGAAGTTGTCCAGGGCGGAGAACGAGATCGCCTCGGCCGCGGCGCATCCGATCGCCACGGCGAGCGCCACATTCAACGCGAGCCAAGGGTCCTTGCCGCCGATTCCGACCAGTGCGCCCCACGAACAGGCGAGTGCGCAAGCTGCGAAGGTCAGCGATCCGAGCCAGGTACGGCCATTGGTGCCGATAATTTTGGCGCTCCCCCAGCGTCCGCCGATCAGGCTGGCGGCGGCGTCTCCTACGGCAAGGACAAGCATGGGCGCGGCGATATAAACGTAGCGCTCCTCGATCAGGACTAGAAGACCATAGGCTGCAACGAACCAGAGCGGGCCGACAATGCTGCGGCCCGTCCGGATGACTCCCGTGAACCAGCCAAGGGCAGCCCCGATTGGTAACAGCACGCCCAGGAGGAAAACCCCCACCAGGATTTGCTCGCGCGCAAACAGAGCGGGCGCGATCGCCGCGACGAGCCCGCTGACCACGTGAACTAGCTTGCGCGCGAACTCCGGCGACAGCCCGCGCCGAAACGCCAGAGCGCCGAAGGCGAAGAGCGACATGACCCCAGCCGCAGTTGCGACGCTGGGAGCCCAGTAGAGCCACGCGTTCATGATGTCGCCTGTCGGTCGCGCCGGGCTTGGGTGGAAAGCTCAAAGGTTCGGACTCGGCGATAGGGGGACGCCGCGCGGGTGGGATGGCTAGCGAGTAAGTCGAAGCTCGCGGCATCGAAGCAGTCGGTCACTTTCGACGCCGGGCCCTCGATCCATCGCCGGGCAGCTTCGTCGTCGTGAAGCGTCGCAAGGGTGATGTGCGGACGATAGGCGAACGTGGCTGCGAGCCCCCCTGCCTTGCTGGTCGCCGCCGAGCAGGCCTCTGCCAACCGGGCAAGATCGCCTTGAGCCTTCACGGCCACATATCCCTGCAGCCTCCCACCGGCTCCTGCTTTGGCGACCCCTGCCCCCTCCACCTCCAGAACCAGAGGACGACACACGATTTGGTCCAGCAGCATGACCAAGCGACGAGCCCGTGCGGCGTCTAGGGGGCCCGCGAAACTCAGGGTTACGTGGAGGGCCGCGTGTGGTCGCAGCGCGAAGCCCCAGTCCGAGACTTGGTCGAGCAGCCTCTCGCCGACGGGCCCGGCCGGCCGTATCGCCGAGAAGTAGCGAGGAAAAGGGTGGCTTTGGGGCCGCGTCGAGGAGGTCAGACGCGCCGAGACCGCGTGGATCATGCCATCTTGCTCCGGCGCGCCTGTGCAGCCTTCGATCGCAATGCCAAGGCGACAACGAGACCGGTGCTCAGGGCCAACCCGCCTGCTACATACGGCGCCGAAGGTGACACGTAGCCGAAAAGCAATCCGTTGAGACTGGCGCTTGCGCCGGTGGCGGCCGCCGAGAGCCCTTGGGCCCACCCCATGACCTGCCCCCGATGCGCTGGCGCGCTTTTCACGGATAACATCGCGGTCGGGATGACAGTGATGATGCTTGCGCTGACAAAATATGCGCCGAAGGCGGCGAGGTATGCTGCGGGGCTTTGCGCGAAGCCCATGAGCACGAGCGCCGGCGCGCCCACCAGGATGGCGACGCAGAGCGCGCCCAACTCGCCAAATCGGGCGATCGCCCGAGGGAAGGCGACGATGCGGGACATCGCCGTGATGAAGGCGGCGAAACTCAGAAGTTGGCCCGTCTCGAGCGCGCCCCAACCAAACTGCTGGTGAACAAACAGGGCGGTGACCGACACGAGCACGCCGTACGCATAGGCGCTCAATCCGACCAACAGAAACGGGGCCATCAAGGGACCGAAGTTGGGCTGCCCTTTGAGCGGGGCGGTCCTCGTGTCCCGCCGGGCGGCGGCAGGCGACGGCGTGCGAACGAAGATCAGCGTCACGCCCAGCATGAGAGCGCTCAGGGCGGCCGCGAGCAGGAGCACGGCTTGGTAGTGCGCCTCCTCGCTATGGAAAAAGAGCGCGAGCATGCCGCCGATCAGCGGACCGAAGATTGCGCCGAAGTTGCCAGCCGTCGCCAGCCAACCGATGCGCCCGGCATGATCGCCAGCGGGGGCGGCGTCTGTCGCCCAGGCCCGAACCAGTCCCGACCTGGCGGCAAGCACGCCGCCGAGACCGCGAAACAGAAACAGCCCACTGATCGACCAGCTCAGAAGCATACCTAGCTGTGTCAGCACGCTGCCCACGAGCGTCAGGCGGAGTATCGGAACCCTGCCGAACCGGTCGCCGAGCACCCCGATGAAAGGGCCTCCCACGAGCACCGCCAGACCCATGACTGCAACCAACTGAGTGACCAGGGCAGGACTTGCGCCGAAATGCAGCGCAATGAACGGCAGCACCGGCAACAGGATGCCCATGCTGATCGCATCGACGAATGCGATCGCAGAGCCGATCAGCATCGGGGTCCGCCCTTCCTGTGACGTGCTTCCGGTCGTTCGACTGGCCGTACCCATGGGCATTCGCAGCGCTCCAAATGTAGACGTCCGGACGCATGGCGCGTCCGACTTGCATTTGCAGTCTGAATCAATATCAATCCAAGATCAAATGTATCCGGCGGGATTGAGTGCGACTAAGGAGCCATCATGATTTTGATACTTGGCGCGGGACCCGCTGGGCTCGCCACCGCGACTCACCTTGATCAGCCGTACCTGATCCTCGAACGGGAAGCCGAGCCGGGAGGCCTCTGCAGGTCCTTTGCGGTTGGAGCGTCGACCTTCGATATCGGCGGGCACGCCTTTTTCACCAAGGACCAGCAGGTCCTCGATCTAATTGAGTCCGCCGCGCCTCGGCCGCTTTTCAAGCAGCCACGCGCGGCGTGGATCTGGTCGCACGGTGCCTTCCTGCCCTATCCCTTCCAGGCCAATCTGTCGCGACTGCCTCCGCCAATCATCGAAGACTGCCTGGTTGGACTTCTTGAACGTGGCGAGGAAATCGGCGTCGGCAACCTAGACGGCTGGCTGAAAGGCACCTTCGGCGGCGGCGTCTATCGCCACTTCCTTGGGCCTTACAACCGGAAGGTATGGGCTTTCCCGCTGGAGGACATCCTGCCTCAGTGGGTCGGAGAGCGCATCGTTCAGCCCGACCTGCGGGCGATCGTTCGTGGTGCCCTGCGTGATGTCGCGTTTGGCGACTTTCCCAATGCTCATGTGCGTTATCCGTCCGAGGGGGGATTCTTCGAACTCTTTCGGCCCCTTGCCGAGCGCGTGGCCGAGCGCACAAGATTGAGCGACGCGGCCGACGAGCTCGATCTAGCGGCGCGGCGTGTCCGCACGAGCAGTGGCCATGATGTGAGCTTCGATAGGCTGGTGTCCACAGTCGCTCTGCCGACTTTGTGCGAGATCACCAAAGACCTTCCCAGGCATGTTCGCGAGGCCGCCGCCGATCTCGACCACAACAGTCTCATCCTCGTGAGCCTGAGCGTCCGGGGGGCCGCTTCCCTGGGGCGCCATCGGATCTATTGCGCTGATCCGGCCGTCTACTTCCACAAGCTGGTCTTCAACGAAACGTCCTCTCCTGCCTTGAGCGCTTCGGGCATGACGAGCATCCAGGCGGAGATCAGCACGTCGCCCCACCGCGCCGTGAACCGCGACGACGTGATTGAAAACACGCGCGACGCACTGGTCGCCATGGGGGTGCTCGACAACTCAAGCCAAATCGAAGCCGTAGACGTCCGCGAGGTCGAGTTCGGCTATCCCGTCTATACGGCGCGGTCGCTGAAGGCCGCGCAGTTGATCTGCGAATATTTCGAAGACCATGGCGTGCTGTCGATCGGTCGATTTGGCGAGTGGCTCTATGTGAACTCTGACGGCGCTATGCGTCGGGGAATGGAGGCAGCGGCACACCTTGCCAGGCAGACGGGCGCCAGACTCGAGCGCCCTCACTGGGCGGCCGGGGCCCCTTCCTCCAGCCCACGCCTATCCGCTCTGCAAGCCGCAACATCCTAGGAGCCGAGAATGGACGTCTCTGAGTTCATCGCCTCGCTTGAAGCTGAGAACGACGCCTTTTACGCGCAATTGCCCGAGGACGAGCGCGTCTATTGGACGAAGCCACTGTCCGGCCGGGAAGCCGCCGAGGCCCTGAAACCGCGCTGGTTCAACGAGTGGTGCATCGGCGTAGAGGTGATCGGCGGCTTTGTACGCAAAGTTCCGGATATCCGGCTCAAGGCGTTGCTTGGCCGCCAGATCGGCGACGAAGCCAAGCATGCGCGTCTCGTTCAGCAACGTATCGAGGCGCTGGGCGGCTCGGTCGCCGATTATGAGCCGCCGCCTGCTCAGATCGCTTTCGCCGAATTGCTGTCCTCTTTCGAGTACCCGGAGGAGTTCTTTGCGGCCGAGCAACTGACCATCGAGACCCAGAGTGTGCGGCGAAACGAGCTGGCCTTGACGCGCTTCGATCCTGAGACGGTTCGAATGTTCGAAGAGGAGATCAATGAGGACGAGCGCTTCCATGTGCAGATCGGTCGCATCGGCCTGCGCGCGTTCGCGCGTGAACCGGTGTCCCAGCAGCGGGCGCGCGAGGCGACTGCTCGGGTTCGTGACATTCACCGCCAGCTGGTGAAGCAGCACAACACCAGGACCGCCACCGCATGACTCTGGAGCGCGGCGCGTCGGCGCTGATCTTCGCGGTTCCAACACTCGGCCACGTCAACCACGCGATCGCTTTGGCGCGGTTTCTCGCCGACTGGGGATTGCGCTCCCACCTGGTGACGGCGCCTGGGATGGCCAACCATCTGTCGAGGGTCGCCACCGGAATCGACTGGTCAGCCCACGAAGCGTTCGATCTGCTGTTTGGCGCACGCCGTACCGACGGGCGCTCACATTTCGTCCAGATCTTCGACCCAGACCATGTGCAAGCGGCCTTTTCCGCGACTGTCGAACTCGCCAGCGCGGTTCGGCCCGCGTTGATCGTCGCCAAGGACTTTGTCGCGCCGCATATGGCAGCGAGCGTGTTGGCGATCCCCAGCGCATCGTACCTGACTGACGGGATCGGTCCTCTTGTCGACGCCAAGGTCCGTCAACGCGCGCTGCCTCCGCAAATAGCGGACGATTTTCTCGGGCTGGCGGAGCGCCTACAGACCCTCTCGGTCGCTGAAGCGTGCCTGAGAAGCCCTGGCGCGGGTGACCTGATCCTCGCCCGCGGTTATCCGGAGCTTGACGAACCGCCCCCCCCCTGGGCAGCTGCGCGCCTCACGCATCTCGGCGCATTGGTTTTCGATGGTCCCGACCAGGAAATCGACGCTTGGCGCCGCCGCCTTGCGCGATCCTGGCGACCGCTGATCTATGTCAACCTCGGGACCGTCGCCTACGATGTCGAGCCCTACCGACGTATTGCGCGGGGGCTAGAGGCGCTCCAGGCCGACGTGCTCCTTGTCTGCCTGCACTTCACGGAAGTTCAGCTCGGGCCGCTGCCGTCCAATGTCCGTCTGGAGCGCTATGTCCCCAACGAGGCCGCGTTGTCGGTGGCCGACCTGATGATCCATCACGGAGGCCACGGCGGCCTACTGTCGAGCCTGCAAGCCGGTGTGCCGTCTTTAGTGTTGCCTCAGAACACTCGCAGCTCGGCCCAGGGACGGCATGCGGAGACAGTTTCCCGCCTCGGCGTCGGCCTCGAACTCCCGGCGGCAGCATCCAGCGAGCAAATCACCCTGGCGGCCCAGACCGTCCTGAGCTCTGAATTTCGCTTCCGGGCGAAGGAGCTGGCTTCACGCCTGGCCGCCCGCTCCGAGGTGCTCCAACTCGCGACGGGGGAGCGGATCAGCCAACTCGTTCGCGATTCGACGGCCCGTAGTGCGGGCCACAATCGAGCTTCCCCGAGCTAAATTGTCAAACGCCAAGCCGTCGAGGTCAGAATGTCCGTCCAGCCGCATCACACCGCGTCTTCTCGCACAATCGACGCAGAGGAGCTCTACGAAGTGTTTCTCTCGCTGAACGAGCCCTTGAAGGTTTGCTGCACAGATTGGCAAGTTCGCACAACCCCCGGCGGCATCGTTTTCAACGATCATCTAGACGCGCGGTGGGACCGACGTGTTCTCCAGCAATTCTGGGGCTTGCATAGGCGGATGCGGACGGCGCTCCAAAGTGCGGATCTCGCGCCACTCGCCGACATTGCTCGGAGATTGTGCGCTGCCGCCGAGCGCATATCGGCCGGGGACGTCGATGCGCTGACCCGGCCGCTATCCGACTCCTACCACGACGTCTGGATGGAACTGCACAACGCGCTCCTCGAGCATCTCGGCCGCTCGCGTTCGGCCGCCGACGGGAGCTGACGTCGCCGACGGCCAGGTCGCTGGCCGTTAGACCCGCACTTCGAGCTCGAGGGCGGTGATCGCCTGGGCATTGCGATGCAATTCATCGACCCAGTCGCGGAAGTAGACGAAAACCTGATCCACAATGTTTGCGTATCGTTCACGAGCAGCCCTGGTCAGCCGAACATTCTCCAGCCCATGCTCCGCGTCCGTCCGCCCGGCGCTGTGTCCCTGTTCGACTGCGAAGTGGTGATCGGCGACATATAGAAGGGGACGTTCAAGCCGCTCGCTGGAAATCTGTTTGGCCACGTCGACAAGATGACTGAAAAATACCTCCCCCGTCGCTTCAATCGCTTCGATGATCACTAGGCGCTCGAGACTATCGGCGGGCTCAGCCATCGCCCAGAGCCTGTAGGACAGCACCCTGGTAGCGCGGTTGTCATCGCCCCAGATGAAACGCAGCGCGTCTGCAAACGAGGTGACGTCGTCAATGCCCAGCGTCGCGAGGTCATCAAGATACCACGGCCAGTGGTGATCGTCTTCAAGCGTGTGCTCGTTCACCACATCTTGCCACCTGTCCGACGCGCTAGGCTCGCGTAAGCAAAATTTGTTCAAGTCGCTGAACGCCATCACGAAATGTGCGGCGTGCTTCATGAACCAAAGGGCCCGCACCGGGTCCGGTTGGCGCTGAGCTAGGTGTTGTTGGAAGAGCGCAGCGGCCTGAAACTCCACCCGCTTCGACTCAATATGCTCAAGGACCGATTTCACGCCAACACCCTCCGCGTTCTTTTGGACTCGCCTCAAACTTCAGACAATCGCCTCGATTTCGCTAACATCGTCGCCAGCGAGGGGGATGACAAGTCCAAATGTTGCGGTACATTTGCGCCGAATTGATCGACTTGGGCGGAGGGCTGCATGCCCGCGAGACTTATATCCGATTGCGACGCCGTGCCCGCCTATCCAGGGGCTCCGATCGAGCGGCATCCCTTCGTTATCGAACCGGCTGGTCGGTACGAGCTGAAGGATGGCGCCCGCTTCTGGTACCTGGATTTTCACTGGCCGAGGGGCCTCACCCCCATGGGGAGCCTCTATCTGCATGACTGCTACGCTTGGGGTACACAGCTTGCGGCCTCGCAGCTTCCCCTGCCGTCCGGGGACGGTCTGGCCCCTCGGCTAGTCGGAACCCACGTCTACGCTGCGCAGATACCGCCACCCGGCCCGATCGACGTCGCCCTGCGCGCCAGTCGCATCGCGAAGACGCTGCCACGCTTCATAGACGCCTTTCCGCAACTGTGGGCCGACCGACAGGCCGAACTCGACGAGGCATTCGCAGCATTCGTCACCGACGACTGGAAGGGGCACACGCTGGAGGACCTCGAGGCCGCACTGCTATCCGCCCGTCATCTCCAGAAACGGGCTTGGGAAATTCATTTCGAGCTGATGTATCCCCTGCTCGCCAGCCACCTGCAGTTCGCGGCCAAGTGCGAAGAGCTGGGGGTGCCCAAGGAGCGCGTGCCGCTCTTCGTTCAAGGATACGACAACAAGATTCTCGCCTGCGATCGTGAACTTTGGCGCCTGGCGCTACTTGCACGCGAGAGCGGTCTTGGTGCGACATTCAAGGAGATGCCGGCCTGGAGATTGGCTAAGGCGCTTGCAGAATCGTCGGCTGCCTCGGACTGGCGGGTTGCATTCGACAGCTTTCTCGCCGAGTTCGGCTGGCGCACCGAAGGAATCGCTGATGTCGCTCTTGCGCCTTGGCGCGAGGATCCCACGCCGGCTCTTGGCACCATCAAGACGATCCTGGAGAGCCCGGACGATTGGGATTTCGACCGGCGCCATCAAGACGCTGTCGATGAACGCGAACATGCGGTCGCACTTACACGCGAGGAGTTGCCGTCAGCGGCGCGCGAGCAATTCGACGAGGCGTTGACGCTCGTCCAGCATGCGAACTTCAGTTGGTGGAACGACGAGCACAATCACTACATCGATCTACGCGCCACCATTCCGCTGCGGATGGTCTGCCTGGAAATTGCACGCCGTGCGCGTTGCCCGCGACCGGACGACATCCTGTTCCTGTTCTTCGACGAAGCGCGGTCGATTTGTCGCGGCGACGTGAACTGGAGCGATCTGGCGGCCACAGCCAGCGCCCGACGCGATCACTACGAGGAATGGGCGGCGCTGCGGGACGCCATGCCGCCGCTGGTCGGCGCGATTCCGGAGCGTGTCGACGATCCGATCATGATCGAGATCTTCGGCATGCGTGAAGAGTACCTCCTGGCTGCACGGGGGGCCTCTCAGAGTGAGTTACGGGGCATCGGCGTATCTCCGGGGGTGACGCGCGGCCGTGCGGTCGTGCTGCGTAGCGCCGATGAACTCCATCAGGTGCGCCACGGCGAGATCCTGGTGTGCGAAGCGACGTCGCCCAACTGGACCTCTGCATTCACGAAAATCGCCGGCTGCATCTGCGACGTCGGGGGAATGCTCACTCATGCGGCCATCGTGGCGCGCGAGTATCGAATTCCCTGCATCGTCGGCGCCGGCGACGCCACCCGTCGCATCCGGAACGGCGACCACGTGGAAATCGATGGTTCGAGCGGACGCATCCGGATCGTCGAAGCCGCATAGCGGCCGTCAACAGGCGAGCGCGCTGGCGTTCGGCCAGGCGCGATGAGGAGAACTGTCTTGCTTTGGTCGGAATTCAACGCCCTTGGGTCCGCCGCCATAGGCGACATCGTGCGTAAGCGAGGGCAGAAGGTCGGGGTGTTCTGGCTTAATGGAACCCGCCGCTGGTTTGAGTTGGAGCGTCGCGCAGAGATCAAGGCGACGGCACCGGAAAAGCTCAGCGGCCTCTATGCGTCGGCAACGGCGGAGCAGATCGCCCGGATCCTGGACCTGTTCTACTCGCACGGCATGCACACTATGATCATGCCGGCCATAACCCTCGGTAATCTCGTGCGTGGGAACGCGTACATCGAGCAAGTGTTCTTGCCGCTGATCGGCCACATGGTTACCTGTCCGGCGTTTCTCGAAGCGCTGGATCGGTGGGGCGTTCGCGCCCGCGCTTTTGGCGAGATGCGCTCGTTGCTCACCCCCGCCCAGGCCGAATGGTTCGACGAGATGGTGCGCCCCGTAGAGGAAGCCAGTGCGAACCACTGCGAACGCAGGCTGTTTCTCGGATTCTGTGCGACCGACGCGGCAAACGCTGCCCTCATCGCGCACGACCGACTTCGGGAGGCCGGGCGAGAGGGCCCGTTCCAGCGTTCAGATCTCGTCGAAGCCTATTACGGCGAAAACATTGAGCGGGTGCATTTGTCAATAGCTCACGGCCGGATGTCCGCCCACAGCACTCCGTTCATGATGAACGGGGAACACCTCTACTTCATGATGTCGCCGTCGTTCTACCTCGACCAATACGGGCTTCGCGAAGTTCTCTACGATCACCTCTTTGCGCGCAAGATCGATGACGTCGACTATGCGGCGATGGACGAGGCAGCGTGGGATTCCCTGCGAGACTTTTATCAGAGTCACGCCCATAAGATTCTGGGCGTCGGGCTGCAGGGTGGCGGTGGAAAGCTTTGGACCCCGAGTTGGCGTGGGGAGCTCGATGACCGTGATGTACGCGACATTCGGGACTGGGCGGACGCCTAAGGCGCCTGCCGCCTCGTCAGGGGGCGATCGCCCCCTCAGCTAAATTCCAGCGCCCCCCCTGCACATGGGGGCGGCCCGCGCGGTACTGGTTGATGCGATCCTCCACCTCATGGCGGAAATGACGGAACAGCCCTTGGATCGGCCACGCGGCGGCGTCTCCGAGACCGCAAATTGTGTGTCCCTGAACCTGACTAGCCACATCGAGGAGCATGTCGATTTCACGCATCTCGGCCTCCCCGCTCGCCATGCGCTCCATGATCCGCCACATCCAGCCGGTGCCTTCTCGACATGGCGTGCACTGGCCGCAGCTCTCATGCTTGAAGAAGTAGGACATCCGCGCGACCGCGCGCACCAGGTCTGTGTCCTTGTCCATGGCGATCAGCGTCGCCGTCCCCAGACCGGATTGTCGGCCGGCGAGGTCATCGAAGTCCATCAAGGCTTCCTCAGCCTGAGCGGCTGGGAGCATGGGCATCGAGATGCCGCCAGGGATGACGGCTTTCAGATTTCCCCAGCCGCCCCGGATTCCGCCGAAATGGTCCTCGATGAGGGTGCGCATGGGAATGGACATAGTCTCTTCGACAACGCACGGACGCATCACGTGGCCAGACCCCGCCATCAGCTTGGTTCCCGAGTTCCTCGGCCTTCCAAAGCTGGCGAACCAGTCGGCACCCCGCCGCAAGATCGTTCCGACGACCGTAATGGATTCCAGATTGTTGATCGTGGTTGGGCAACCGTAGATGCCGGCGCCGGCCGGAAAAGGCGGTTTGAGGCGGGGCTGGCCCTTCTTGCCTTCCAGGCTTTCCATCAGGGCGGTCTCGTCACCGCAAATGTAAGCGCCGCCGCCGTGAGTAATATGCAGGTCGAAGTCCCAGCCGTGGATATTGCCCTTGCCGATAAGCTTGGCTTCATACGCCTCACGAATCGCAGCCTCGAGGCGCTCGCGCTCGAACACGTATTCGCCCCGGATGTAGATGTAGCAAGTGTGGGCCCGGATGGCGTAGCTGGCGATCAGGCAGCTTTCGATGACGAGGTGTGGCTCGTTCCTGAGAATCTCGCGGTCCTTGCACGCGCCAGGCTCTGATTCATCGGCGTTCACCACCAGATAGTGCGGACGCTCCCCCACCTGCTGAGGCATGAACGTCCACTTCAGGCCGGTCGAGAATCCGCCGCCCCCACGGCCCCTCAAGCCCGATTGCTTGATCTGGTCGCAGATCCATTCCGGCGTCTGCTCAAGCATCAGTTGGGTGCCATTCCATGCGCCGCGCTGACGCGCAGCCACCAAGCCGACATCGTGCAAGCCGTACAAGTTGGTAAAAATCCGGTCCTTGTCTTCAAGGATGCCGACCATGCCGCCCCTCCCACGCCTTTCGCCGCAACTAAGCCGTCCCGGCGATGGCCCGAGATCGGAACCTCGCCTTCAAATGTAGTCGGACTGTGTAGCATATCGGTCGGCTCGGACAATCGCGGCTGTACGTCGATGCGTCACCTCCTGCTCGAAAGCGCAAACGCGACATACTTGCTGCCGGGCGTATCCCTAGGGCCCTTGCCACCGCCTGCAGCCACGACCACGAACTGCCGCCCGTCCAGCTCATATATTGCCGGCGTCGCATTCGCCGCGGCCGGCAGGGTCGTGCTCCACAGGAGGCGACCGGTCTTGCTGTCGTATGCGCGAAACTGCTTGTCCCAGATCGACGAGCCGATGAACAGCAACCCGCTGGCGGTCACGACCGCCCCGCCATAGTTCTCACTACCCGTGGGAGGGCCCAGGTCCTTCAATTCCGGATACTCGCCGAATGGAATCTGCCAGACGTACTTGCCGGTGTTCAGATCAATGGCGCTCAGGCGCCCCCACGGTGGTGCAATGGCCGGATAGCCGTCTGAATCAAGAAATCGAGAGAATTGAGCCAGTCTGTAGCTGGGACCGCCATCCGGAGATTTTTGCTCTTCCAGTCTCGCGATCCAGGCGATTTCGTTAGAATTGATGTAGAGATAGCGGGTTTTCGGATCATAGGCGGCGCCGCCCCAGGCCGCGCCGCCGCCGAAGCCTGGGAAGACGAGGGTCCCTTGAAGACTTGGCGGCTCAAACAGTCCCCCGTGTCTCAGCTGCCGAAACCGCGCGACGGCGGTCGCGTTCGCCTCTGGCGTACGGCGGGTGAGGTCTGCTTCCGTGATGAGCCGCCGTGTGAAGGGTTCGGGCCAGGCCGGAAGGGACTGGGTTGGCGCGGCCACTTCGCCGGGCACGTCGGAGGGCGGCGCCTCGACCGTGGTCATCGGCTGCAGTGGCTCTCCGGTATCGCGATCGAGGAGGAACAGGAAGCCCATCTTGGTCGGCTGCGCGATCGCATCGCGAAGCGCGCCGCGCCATCTCACCTGAACCAATGTGGGCTGCGGTCCAGAGTCGTAGTCCCAGATGTCATGGCGAACGAGTTGCCGACTCCATCTCAGCGTGCCGGTGGCGGCGTCGAGCGCGATGATGGAACTGGCGTGAAGGTTGTCACCCTTGCGAGCACCGCCGTAAAAACCCCCGGCGGCGTCTTTGGCGGACGCGATGGGTGCGAATACCAATCCACGTTCCACGTCGACGGTCATGCCCACCCAATTGTTCGCGCCGTTGATGCGCTCCCAGGCGCCCGCCGGCCATGTCTCATGGCCTGGTTCGCCGGGACGAGGCACCGTGTGAAACGTCCAGACGATTCGGCCTGAGCGGACGTCGTAAGCGCGTATGTCGCCCGGGCCGAACCCATTGCTTCCGACGATCAGTAGGTCCTTGTAGACTGCGCCTGGGCTGGACGCGTTGATGAAGACCTTGTCCACCGGACGCCCTAGGCCTTCTCGCAAGTCCACCTCCCCGTTCCGGCCAAAACCCTCACATGGCGCGCCGCTGTCGGCGCGCAGGCAGTGCAGATAACCCTGAATAGTGACGAAGACGCGTTCGTCGCCGCCGTCGCTCCAATACGAGAGACCTCGAATGGCGATCTTATGGTTGCCGGTCGGGAAGGATCGTGGAGGCGGTGTGAAGCGCCAAAGCTCCCGCCCTGTCAGGGCATCGAGTGAAAACACGCTTCGTCCAGCGCTGACCAGATAGAGTCTGCGACCGATCTTGAGGGGGTTGGTCTGCAACACCGATCCCAGGTTGCCCAATCTCGTGTCGGCGTCGGCCGGGTCGAACTCCCATGCCACCTCCAGGCGGTGTACATTCCGGGGGGTGATCTGGCGCGCGGTGCTATAATGCTCGGCGCCAGCGCCCCCATTATAGGCCGGCCAATCCAATCCGCCCGGTGCCTGCGCGCTCGCCATCGACAGGCCGGAGCCGAACCCAACGCTGAGCGCGCCCAGGCCTGCAATCCATGGCCGCATATCTCCTCCTCCCCTCTCCCACGACTGTCCGCGGTCTGGATCAAAAGGCCCCGAACGCCCTCGTTCAATTTGAACAAGGCCTCCTAAAGTGAACCAAAGTCGAGGGCAATCGCAAGGTGCGCTGCATTTGCCTTTCGGGTTTTCTGCATTATCGTGTCTGAATTGACCCGCATGGATGAACGACATGACAGAATCAGAGACAATAGCCGAAGCCTGGGGCCTCACTAGGCTTCGTGAGCTCACGCAGCGCAACAATCCCGACGACGCACCGGCCTTTTTTCGGACGATGCAATTCGGCGGCACGATCTCGTATCGGACGGTCGAAACGGGACGCCTCGGCTTTGCCTGGACCCCGCAAGAAGCCGTGACTCATCCCGATGGCGGGGTGCAGGGCGGAGTTGTCGTTGTCGTGGCCGACTTCGCACAGGCTTTCGTCACTCTCTCACTGCTTGAGGAGCACCTGCCGCGCTCAACCGTGGACTTCGACGTCCGGTACTTTTCGCTGATTCGGAGCGGAGAACCCGTATTGGTCGACAGCGTTGCCATCAATCGCTCAAACCGAAACACTACGATCGAGACCACCTTCACGCGTGAGCGGGATGGCCGGTTGCTGGCGAAGGTCACCGGCGGCTGGGTGATCGCGCCGGGCCGGAGCTTCCAGACCAAAACGGGTGCCTAGCATCCGTCTAAGAGGTTGCCCGCGCGGCTCATAATCAGCCCGCCGATCGACACAGTCGGCGCGGATGTTGTTGCGCGTATCAGGGATCTCGTCTTCGGTTCGGCATGTCCATCGCCAATAGGCGCTGAATGTAGCCGTCGATCCCGCTTGAAAACCAGGATGCCGACACGAAGCGTTCGGAATCTGGACCATTGGCGGCGCAACTGGCCCCGCCGGCGTGAAGGGAGACGCCCTGACCTTGCTCCACGACGCCAATTTCGGTGGCTGCCGAGCCGGCGTCGGCGGCGAGACGTTGAATGTCTCCGACCGAGCTGCGCGGCGCAGTCGTCACGACGGTCCAATCTCCCCATCCGAACCAGCAGCGCGGGGCTTCAGAGAAAAAGCCACCGTGGTCGCGATGACCCAAGAGCGCGTCGACCTCGATGCGTAGATGGACGTTCGAGGCCCGCGCGATTTCGACGAGCGTCGGTGACAGCCCATCGCTGGTGTCCATCGACGCCCGCACGAGCCCGCGCTCTGCTAGGCGCCACATCATCGGAGCCTGCGATACCGGGCGAAACAGGGGGCTGGCGTCCTTATCCAACGGCAAAGCTGCGCGTGCGGCGAGCGCATCGCACCAGAATTGTCCGCCCTGTCCGATGCAGAGAACGACATCGCCCGGCTGGGCGTCGCCGCGGGCCAGCGGACGATAGCCGACGCACTCGCCGAGACCCGTTCCGGTCGCTGCAAACGAAGCGGCTTCCCTGATGTTGCCGCCAACATAGTCCAGGCCATTGGCCCGGCATCCGTCGCGTACGCCGGCGAGCAAGGCCTCGAAGTCTTCGATCGGGGTCTCCCGCGGCATATCCAGGGAAGAGAGGAACGCCTTCGGCTTCCCGCCGGCGGCGGCGATATCCGAGGCGTTGATTGTCACCAGGAGCCATCCCGCCCAATAGGGATTTGGGTCTCCGCCAATGATATGCGCGGCGGGCGGAGGAACAGGATCCATGGTGACGACAATGAACCCGTTGGACACCGGCAGTGTCGCGCAGTCGTCGCCGACCCCGGTGGCGTAGTGCGGGATGATTTCGGACAAGATCCGGCGCTCGCCCAGATCGTCGAGCGTCCGTGGCTTGAGGGGCGTCCGTTCTGTCGAAGCCTCTGTGGCACTGAGCGCGCGCGAAAGGGAGCTAGCTTCAATCGACATGCCTAGTTCCTGCAAAATAGGGCGCGGCGCGAGCGCCTAGCTGACGCCGGTTTCAATAAACTCTGCCATGAAACTGGGGCGTAGCAGTTCGGATGTGCGACGCGCGAGCTCTTCGTTGGGATATAGGCGCCAATCCCCAAGTTCCGGCGTGCCCAATTGATGCGCGGCGAGCACCCGTGTCAGTTGCCTAGGGAGCTGAAGCGGATCGGAATAGATGGAGATCCCGCCATCTGCACGCCAGGATAGGATGTAGGATTCGACGGTTGCGGCATAGCGAAGCGCTTCGCCAAGCTCGTCGAAGGTCTTGCTGGTCAAGAAGTAGGTCTTAAGTTGCTCGTCGATCGACTTCGGCGTCTCAAACGCCAGCATGTGGGCGTGATAGCAATGATCGTCGTGATCGGGCGCGGCGCTGCCTGCTTCCTCGTCCTCCTCAAGCGCGCACAGCGCCATGCGGCCATGTTCAGTAACCAGGAATGAGCTGCGTTCGCGTTTCATCCACTCAAAGACTGCGAGGAGTTCCCCCTCTACCGCAGGATCGTCCGTCACCACGTCACCCATGCAGCGCAAGTGTCGCAGCGCGCCTATGACCAAATACGTGTCGCTGATCGGCCCGAGTCCCGCCACCACCTGCAGACGCGGTGTCGTCCCGATCAGAAGCGGTGGCTTGGGGTCGCAAAGAAAGCAGCTACTGGCCATACCGATCCCCCAAAATCTCGAAGTTGGGATACACTTGTCGGGGGGCGTCAACATTGTCAACCTGGCACTTGACGTGCCGATGGCGCACTCAGATACATTTCGGCATGGCGGCAGGGAGAGGAATGTTGGCCTTGCAAGGCGCGACGGAGCGCGACGTCGAAGGAACGATCGCGCGCCTTCTTGGGATACTACGAGGTTTCGAGGAGGCGCAGACTCTTCTTGACGCCGTGGGGTGCGCGCGGACGTGGCTAAAGAGCCCCGCTCGCCCGCCCCAGCCGCTCGACCTTGCCGCTCCGCCGGCCCCTACAGACGTCTTGAATGCGCTGACGCCGAATGTCGAACGCCAGGCGCCCGGGCGCTCACTACACTACCTCCTGCGTGACCTAGAGGACGTTCATTCCTGGACTTTTGGGACCGGCGTCAGCCTGGGCCGCGAGCTCTCCGACACGTTGGCCCTCGCGGCGGTCTTGGCGAACGGCTCCGCGTCCGCCCCGGCGACGGCGTTTGCGCATTTCGAAATTTCAGGCGTGAAGGCGTTTCTCCACCCGGAAAGCGGCGAAATAACCGCTCGGGCGCTTCGCGGCCGGTATCTCTTCATTCGCTTGCTGACCGAGTGGGCGATCGGCAGGGTCACCGCGGCGCTTAGCTTGTCTGAACTCAACTGCGTCTGGCTAGGGGTTGCCCGGGGCCTCCTGCTCATTTCTGGCTCTGACGGACCGAAACTGGAGACCGTCGCCGCCCGATTAACGCGCGAACTCGAGACGCGCGTACCGGGGTTCCGCGTGGGCTTGCGGTGGGAGCCCATTCCCAACGAAGCTTGGCGCGAAGGCGACATCCGCGCTGCCATGAAGGCAGGCTTCAGCGACAAGCCCGAATTGCGCTCATGGGTCTCCGCAGAGCGCTATGAGCCCGTCGCTGAAATCGAGCGACCGCTCCAAGATCTGGCTGCCGGATTCGAAGCCGCCAGGCCTATTTCTTTCGCGTCCTCGCGAAGTGCATCGCCGCTTCATCCCGCCCTGGATGGCTGGTTGGCCTGGACGAAGAGAGGCCTCCCTTCGCACGGCGACTATCAGAGCTGGATGTTGTGTCCCACGGCGACGTCCAAAGGGGAGTGGCCCGACTGGCCGTTGATGCGGCTTTCCGGGTTCAGCATCCTTCGGGCCGACATCAGTGGTTACAAAACGGTCATGCATGAAACGGGCGGCAGCGGGCTTCCAGGCCCACATACTCACTGTCTCGCCAATCAGACCGCGCTCATTCGCGGCACGATGGACGCTTGCGAGGCTGTTAATGCGAAGGTCGAGCCGGAACGTCAGGTCATGCTGTTGCATGTCTTCAGCGACGACGCCGTGGTGCTCGGATCCCATCAATCGGTGAGCGCGGTGAGTGAGCGGCTCGCGGCGACGTGTGGGGGATTGGGGCACGCTCTCGATATTGGCGTGGCCGCCTTCCCCGCCGGAGCTAGCGCGGCCGACATCGCCAGGGCGTCACATCGCGCGCTCGCAGACGTACGCGCCCGGCGTCTCGCCAGGGATCAGGAGGACGCTTGATGGACGTCTATCTCGATAATAACGCCAGCGCGCCGGTACGGCCCGAAGCCGCGCAAAGCGTGTTGGCGGCGATCGAAGCGGTAGGAAACCCGTCGGCGGTCCACCGCGCCGGTCGCGAGCTCCGCGCGATCGTGGAGGAGAGCCGCCGCGCTGTCGCGACCTTGATCGGGACGTCGTCCGGACGGGTGCTCTTCACAAGTGGTGGCACGGAGGCAAACTCGCTCGCCCTGCTCAGCGCCGCGCGCTCGGGCGTGAAGAGGTTTCTAATTGGGGCGACAGAGCATCCGTCGGTGCGCGAGTGCGCTCTGGCGCTGGAAGGCCAGGTCGAGGTTTGGCCGGTGACGTCAAGTGGTGAGGCTGATCTCGATTGGTTGCGCCAAATCCTTAGAGATTGGCGGCCGAGCGACGGACCGCCCTTCGTCGCCCTTATGTTGGCGAACAACGAAACTGGGGTCATACAGCCGGTGGAAATCGCTGCCGAGCTGGTGGCTGAGGTCGGTGGATGGCTGCACGTTGACGCCGTCCAGGCCGCTGGGAAGATCGCGATTAGCATGGACGCGCTCGGCGCGCGGACCATGGCGATCTCCGCGCATAAGCTTGGCGGCCTGACGGGGTCGGGGGCGCTTGTCGTCGCGCCTGGTACGCCGATCAAGGCGATCCTGCACGGCGGAGGACAGGAATTCGGCCTCCGCGCAGGGACGGAGAATGTGGCAGGCATCGCCGCGTTCGGCGCTGCGGCGCGGGCTTCGGTCCGTGATTTGCCGCTACAATCGCGACAACACGCCTGGCGGGAGGCGATCGAAGCTGACTTGCAACGCGCGCATCCTGTGGTGGTTGTTGGCAAGGCCGCCAAGCGGCTCCCCGGCACCCTATGTATGGCCGTACAGAACTTTGAATCGTCGTTGCAGGTCATGGGGCTCGACCTCGAGGGGGTGCGCGTCAGCGCCGGCGCAGCATGCTCCGCCGGCAAGCTCGCTGCTAGCCACGTCGTTTCCATGATGGGCCTTCGGCAACTTGCTCGGAGTTCTCTTCGAGTCTCCGGCGGATGGAGCACCAACGAAGAGGACTGGCGAATTTTCTCGGGAGCTTGGCAGTCCCTGTATCGGCGTTACGCAGCGCTCAGAAGATAGTCGGCGGATGCACTTCGGCAGCTGGCGGCGGACGGAACAGGCCGTGTGTTCCTGGGCGCTGCACACACTTCATCACGGCCACAGCGAGGTCCTATGACCGATTCCGTCAGCGGATATGATCAGGGGGCTTCCGCTCTGGCAGACAGGTACGAGTCCTTGGTCTCGGCCAGGGTGCACGAAGCGATCCTCGACCTTCTCCCGCCAGGGAACGGCCGGCGCGCCTTGGACGTGGGCGCTGGCTCGGGCAGAGACGCCGCTTGGCTCGCCAGCCTGAGCTACGACGTGGTCGCCGCGGAGCCTTCTGCGGCGCTGCGGCGAGAGGCGAAACGTCGACACCCTAATGCTGGCGTCAAGTGGATCTCGGATCGCCTCCCCGGTCTACCTGACGTTTATCGCCTAGGCTTGAAGTTCGACGTGATCTTGCTCAGCGCGGTGCTCATGCACGTCCGCCCGGAACAGCAGGTCGCGGCGATCGCTAATCTTGCACGGCTTCTGAAGTCTTCCGGCTTCCTATTTCTTAGCATTAGGAGCGGACCTGCTCCTCCCGGTCGACCGATGTGGGATGTCGACGTTGACGACCTGAAGGCGGTCGCCGCTCGTCTAGACTTGAATCTAGTAAGAGAAACCCCAGGGCGCGACCAGTTCGCTCGGCCGGGAATTGGCTGGACCTCCTTCGCGTTTCAACGGGATTGTTAGGGCCGTGGTTGGACATTCGCCTGGGACGTACGACGTGGGCCGCACCTGTTGCCCAGGCCTTGGCCCTGCGCAGGTAGTGTGTTCCGTTGTTTGGCCTCCCTTGCCAAGGCTAGTCCGTCGAGCGCCTCGAGTCGCTCGTCCAGCCGCAGGCTCTCCTGACCTGCTCCCGGAAAACTGGACCGGTTTGAGCTAGAATTTTCTCGTTTTGCGGCTCAAATCCACCCAGGGCTCTCACATTGAGCAAGTGACCAGAGGGGGCAGGTCAACAGCTCTAGCCTCCCCCGATGACGTCCGCTGACGCGTCTAGTTAGGTGAACAGCTGGGGTGGGGAGGTTCTACTTCGTCAGCAGGGGTCGTCGCAACAGTAACCGCCGGTCCTCGGGTCTACGTCGACGCATTTCCGGTGGCCTACTTGCGGCCACCACCGGGCCTCATTCCACAGAGCGATTGCCCTTCGCGCTATGGATCAAGTCCGCGATTTCCGAGGCAATTTCTTCGACAGTGTGTGTTGACGTCGATCGGGCAAGGCGGTCTGCAAGCGAAGGCGAATAGTTGATGACTTCTTGCTTAGTGAGACGGTGCCATATCGGGAGTATGACCTGTTGATCACCCGACGTCTCTCTGGTCACGAGCCCATCGAGCTCGCGTTCAGGCCACCCGCGCCCGAAGAAGCTCGGTGACAAGACAACAACCCCCATTTTGCTCATTGCAAGTCCTCGATCAATCTTGCGGCGCAGGCTGTCTCCAATACGAAGTTCGAACTCGTCAAACCAGACCTTTAGCCCTGCGGCCGCCAAGGCTATCGCAAGGGGCCTTACAACGGTGTCCTTGTCTTCCGACGAATGCGAGATAAAGACGTCGAAGCTGGTTTCTTGTTTAGCGCCCGAGATCGGACTGTGATCACGCACTAACCCGGGTGCGCTTTGAAGTGATCTTTGTCTGGGCGCAGCTTTGAACGATTTCTCTGGACTTAGAGCCTCTACGAAGCGGCTCAAGTACGAGACGCTTTCGCTCGGCCATCCCGATGGTCGGCCATCAGGCCACAGCGGTCTGAAATGCCAACTCAATGATTTGGCTGTAACGTAGTCGATATCGCGGTTTAGGGCTTGGCATAATATTTCGCTTGGCTCAGCCAATTCCTTCATCACACCCCAGCAGAATGTTAACCCCGCCAAAGGCGGTACTCGCCCTAGAAATACACTCATGATCCTCCCTCGTTTTGGTGGACACCCATGCTAGCTTTTCGGAGCTAGAGAGGAGTGTCAGATGAGTGGTACGCGCCGGGTGTTTCCGGAGGCCTTCAAGCGGGAGGCTGTTGATCGTGTGGCCTCGAGCGGCCTGTCGGTTGGTGAGGTGGCCCGGGAGTTGGGTCTCCACGAGACGGTGCTACGACGATGGATGATGCAGTTCGGGGCGCAGGCGACGGGGACGCCGCGGCGCCCCAGTACGCAGGCGGTGGCCCCGTCGCCGTCTGATTTGGCTGCGGAGAACGCCCGGCTGAAGCGCGAGAACGACCGGCTTCGGATGGAGCGCGATATCCTAAAAAAAGCCGCGCTCATCTTCGGAGCGGCCTCCCGGTGAAGTTCGGGTTCGTCGATGAGCATCGCAAGGTCTGGCCGGTTCGGGTGATGTGCGAGGTTCTGGGGCTGTCGCCCAGTGGCTACTACGCGTGGCGAGGACGGCCCGAGAGCCGGCGGGCTACGGCCAACCGGGCGCTGCTGGAAGACATCCGGCTAATCCACGCCGAGAGCAGCGGGACCTACGGCTCGCCTCGGGTGCACGCCATCCTTCGGGGTCACGGCCGCCGCGTCGGACGCAGCCGCATTGAGCGGTTGATGCGGCGGGCGGGCCTTCGCGGACTGGCCGCCTTGCCACGTCGGGCCAGGACCACAGACAGCCGTCACGGCTATCCGATCGCGCCCAACAGGCTCGGCCGGAACTTCACGGCTCAGGCCCCCAACCAAGTCTGGCTCGCCGACCTGACCTATATCCCGACGGGCGAAGGCTGGCTGTACCTGGCTGCGATCCTGGACATGCACACGCGCAAGATCGTTGGCTGGTCCATGCGCCAGACCCTGCACACCGAGATCGCTCTCGAGGCTCTGAACATGGCCATCGAGCGGCAGCGGCCAGCGCCCGGGCTGATCCATCACTCAGATCGTGGGATCCAATACGCCGCCGAGGCCTATCGCTCAGCCCTCGCCCGACAAGGGATTACGCCGTCGATGAGCCGTAAGGGCGACTGCTGGGACAACGCCCCGATGGAGAGCTTCTTCCACACCCTCAAGACCGAACGGGTCCATCATCGGATCTACGCCACCCGCGACCAGGCCCGTCGCGACCTGTTCCAGTACATCGAGGGCTTCTACAATCCCCGTCGCTTGCACTCAGCCCTGGGCTACATCAGCCCAGCCGACGCCGAGCGCAGAGCGGCCTAACCCCGTCCACTAATTCGGGGGAAGATCACTCAAGCTAATCCGGACGGCGTCGGCCGCGTCAGCTGCTAGCTCAACCCTCCTTCGGCCTTTAGCTTCAAACCTAGCAGCGAGCGCCGCCTCCCCAACTTTGTCTTCCAACTCCTCTAGCTCAAATTGATGCTTGGCCATTCGGTTGCGCGACACCTCGTGCAGGAGCTCTGAGGTGGCGCCGGAAATTCGGACAGTTGGCTAAGGTGGGTTCGACCTCTTTGAAGGACGGACGTTATGACTGGGAAGCGGAAGCGGTACTCGGCTGATTTTAAGGCCAAGGTGGCGCTGGAGGCGTTGAAGGGAGAGCTGACCCTGTCGCAGTTGGCGACGAAACACGGCGTCCACCAGACGATGATTGCGGCGTGGCGCAAGCAGGCCATCGAGGGGCTTTCCGGGGTGTTCTCCGGCAAGGCCGAGGCGACCGAGGGCGCCCGGGAGGGCGAGATCGACAAGCTGCACGCCAAGATCGGCCAGCTGGTGGTGGAGCGGGATTTTTTAGCCAAAGCCTTCGGTCGTTGAGCCTGGACCGGAGGCGGCAGATGATCGAGCCTGAGCATCCCCGACTATCGATCCAGCGCCAGTGCGCCCTGGTGTCGATCAGCCGATCAGCCTTCTACTACCAGCCGGCGGGCGAGACCCCGCTGAACCTGGCGCTGATGCGGCTGATCGACGAGGCGTTCCTGGAGACACCCTGGTACGGCTCGCGCCAGATGGCCCGGCATCTTCGCCGCCAGGGTTATGAGGTGGGCCGGATGCGGGTGCGCCGGCTGATGGCCAAGATGGGCCTGGCGCCGATCTATCAGAAGCCGCGCACGACGATCCCGCACCCCGAGCACAGGGCCTACAAGTACCTGCTGCGCGGGCTGACCATCGACCGGCCGGGCCAGGTCTGGTGCTCGGACATTACGTACATCCCGATGCGGCGGGGCTTCCTGTACCTGGTGGCGGTGATGGACTGGGCGACGCGGAAGGTCCTGTCCTGGCGGCTCTCCAACAGCATGGACGCCGAGTTTTGCATCCAGGCCCTGGAGGAGGCTCTGGCCCGCTACGGGCCGCCGGAGATCTTCAACACCGACCAGGGCAGCCAGTTTACCAGCCCCCGCTTCGTCGATGTGCTGAAGGACGCCGGCGTGCGGGTCTCCATGGACGGCCGCGGCCGCTGGATGGACAATGTCTTCATCGAGCGGCTCTGGCGAAGCCTCAAATATGAGTGCGTCTATATCCACGCCTTCGAGACCG